>ENA-OWNT01000023-OWNT01000023.1-seawater-metagenome-genome-assembly--contig:-NODE-23-length-484578-cov-8.922363_pt1 | contig 484578 bp, 382 predicted proteins | sample MGYA00238136_ERZ651165 | MGnify/ENA primary metagenome ERZ651165 (study PRJEB26861, sample SAMN08777766) | seawater metagenome | isolation source: coastal seawater | place: USA: Florida | collected... | reverse complement strand
CTATTAATGATGGGAATTGCAGCAAGCATCAATGTAAGGGTAGGAGGTATTTTGTTGATAGCCTACTTGGGATTCTTTGTGGGGCTTCGTTTCTTGTCTAAACCAGAACTGAAGACGAAGTTGTCGCATTTCCCGACCATTGGACGAGTAGCTGTTCTTCTTGCGTTGGTTGCGATAGGTGGATATTTCGGAGGTTTGTTGTATTGGCCCTATGGTTGGCAGGCACCTATAGACAACCCTTTCAAAGCACTTGGAGAGATGTCGAATTTTTCCACCAGTATTCGAATGCTTTTTGAAGGCGATCATTTGTGGTCAGATGAACTTCCCTGGTATTATATACCGAAGTGGATCAGTATAGCTAGCCCGATTTTTGTTTTGCTTGGGGCCGCGCTCTTTCCAATTTTATTGATCAAGAACATAAAAAAGACGGATGTTTGGCTCTGGTTGTTTTTGCTTTATGCTATGATTTTCCCAGTGGCCTATGCCATTGCGAAACAGTCTTCTCTGTATGATGGTATGCGACACTTTCTTTTTGTGTATCCGATCTTGGTCGTGCTTGCAGCCAAAGGTTGGGAATGGCTCTGTACCTTGCTACCTGTCAGAGCTTACCAATTAGGGGTGCAAGGTTTATTGGCAGTTCTGGTAGCTATCCCGTTACTTTGGATGGTGAAAAACCATCCCTATCAAGCGAGTTACTTTAATCCAGCTTTTGGAGGAATTAAGAATGCCTATGCGAAATATGAGACGGATTATTGGATGAACTCGATGAAGGAACTTTCAGAATGGTTTGTAGCCAATAATGAAGATGTAAAAAGTGGTAAGGAAGTAACAATTGCTACGACTACCTCTCAACCAGTTGGGCATTATATGAAGGCTTTAGCCCCAAATGTGAAAGTCGTTTATACACGATATAATGATCGGCACAAAAAGCCAGCTGATTATTACTTCTTCTATTCGCGTTTTGTGAATGAAGGTTTGCAAAAATCCGGAGCCTGGCCTCCTGGCGAATTGCTTCACGAAATCAAAGTGGGAGGAGTTCCGGTGGCAAGTGTGAGTAAAAGAAGTGCAAGTTTTGATTTGGAAGGGTTCCAGCTGGAACAATCCAATCAGTTGCAAGAATCCTTGTTAGCCTACCAAAAGGCAGTCGAGGCAAATCCAAAAAATGAATTAGCCTGGATGGGAGTGGCTAGTACCAATTATCGAATGGGGAATTATCCTGCTGCTAAGCAGGCCATCGATGAAATGTTAAAGCTTTCCACCACGCACCTGAATCATACCATTTGGAAAGGCTTATATCATAAGGCTGTAGGTGAAATCGAAGAAGCGAAAGCAACTTTCGAGCGCTGTATCGAACTCAATTACAAATCCAATATTGTGTATTATCACCTGGCCACTATCTACGCGAGTGAGAAAGACATGAATCGAGTGTTGAGTTTGTTAGAGTCTTTTGATCTACACAACGGAACCTTACCACAAGCTTACGATATGGCAATTGGTGCTGCAAATGCACTGGGAGATAAATGGAAGGCAGTGTATTTCCAAGCTAAAAAAGCCTATTTCCAGAAAGACTACCAGAACTCTTACCGTTTGTTGAATCAAGCTTTACCCTATTTAAGAGGCTTTGAACCTGCCCAAAAATTGAAAGATCTCTACGATCGCTCACAAGCCCAGCAGAATAAGAAACGACAGGAAGAGCAACAGAAACAACAACAACAATAGCAATTCATGGATATAAAGGAGCTTAAGAGTGGAGTAGATCCTGAAACTCATTGGTACTACCAATCGAAGAAACTGCCACTTTTATCTTATTTTGAAAAGCTGGCTAAGCAGCAGCAAAAAACATTGACTGTAATTGATTTTGGTGCAGGCTCTGGTTTTTTTGCCTATGAATTACATCGAGCCTTTCCTCAATACATTAAAGAAACATTGCTGGTAGATATTGAATATACCGACGAGGAATTGGAAGAAACAAAAGGACAAGCTGTTCGAAAGTTGCGATATATTCCCGAAGGGATTGAAGACGCAGTGGTGATCATGATGGACGTGTTAGAACATATTGAAAATGACCTGGCTGTTCTAGAAGACATAAAACAACGAACGGGGCAAAACATTCATTACTTCATTACTGTTCCAGCTTTTATGAGTGTTTGGTCTAGTCATGATGTTTACCTCGGTCATTTTCGCAGATATACATTGCCAAGTTTGACGAGCTTGCTGAACAATGCTCAATCACCTATTCAAAGTAAGTATTATATCTATGGTTCCATTTTTCCATTGGTATGGCTCGTTCGTCGAATCAAACGCAGCAATACGGAAAACATGGAAGAACCCACTTCTTCTGATATGAAACCAATTCCAGGCCCGGTCAATGCGCTACTCAAGGCTTATAATTCACTGGAAATGAATTTTAGGAAATGGAATCAATGGTTTGGTTTGACTTGTGTGGCAGAAGGGGTATTAAAGGACTGATTAAGCCGTATGCAATATAAATTTCTTTTTCCTACTTACCGGAACCGATACTGTTTTATCAGGGATACATTGCAGCAGTATGCACGAGAACAGGGAAAGTTCGAACGAGGCCTCAATTTGGGGACGGGAGAAGGAGACTACGATGCTATGGTGGCCGAGCACTGCAAAGACCTAATTGGGTGTGATATTAATGCGGATGACCTCGCTTTTGCTAAAGCTTTTAATGCAGAAGTAACTAATCTTACCTATCAAGTAGAAGATGCCTTGGCCCTAAGCTTTCCAGACAATCATTTTGATCTTATTATTTCATCAGAAGTCATTGAACACGTAGGTCAACCTGCTAAGATGGTGGCTGAAATTGGTCGGGTACTGAAACCGGGAGGATTGGCACTGATGACCTACCCCTCTCTTGAGTTTCCATTTACATATGATCCAATTAATCGTATGCTCAGCTGGTTTTCCAAGCAGCACATTTCTCAAGGAGCATTTGCCTTTGGACATGAGTATCTGATTTCTCCTCCGGCCTTTAAAGATTGGGTGGCAAGTGAAAAACTGATTTTGGAAAAAGATCGAAACTTGAGCGGCTATATTGTAGGGTTATTGGAAATGTACTGGACTGGTTGGGTACAGCAGATTTTTAAAGAAAATGCAGTAAATGTTTCCAAACAAGAAAAGAAACGATTGGCTTTGAGGCCCTCCAAAAAAGAACCTAAACTGACCTTTATAACTGATTCCATTTTATCCATAGATTTTTCCCTTTTCAAGAATAGCCGCAGGGCCATCGGGCAAGGGATAGTATTAAGGAAGCCAGCAATCAGATAAAACCATATTAAACTAAACCAGGATGGAAGATAAACTAAAAATTTTAGCCGAAAAGCAAAGTCAAGCCAAGCTAGGTGGTGGCGAAAAAAGGATTGAGAGTCAGCATGGTAAAGGTAAACTGACGGCTAGAGAAAGATTGCACTTTCTCTTGGATGAAGGATCATTCGAGGAAATTGGCATGCTGGTTACTCACCGTTCCAAAGACTTTGGGATGGAGGAACAAATCTTTCTGGGGGATGGTGTGGTGACGGGCTATGGAACGATTGGAGGCCGCCTTGTTTATGTCTTTGCTCAAGATTTCACTGTATTTGGCGGTAGTTTGTCTGAGACGCATGCCGAAAAAATTTGCAAGGTGATGGACTTAGCCATTCAAAATGGTGTGCCTTTGATTGGCTTGAATGATTCTGGAGGGGCCAGAATACAAGAAGGGGTGAAGTCCTTGGGAGGATATGCGGATATATTTTATCGTAACGTGATGGCGTCAGGGGTAATCCCGCAAATCTCAGCCATTATGGGCCCCTGTGCTGGGGGAGCGGTGTATTCGCCTGCAATGACCGATTTTACAGTGATGGTGGAGAATACATCCTACATGTTTGTCACAGGCCCTAATGTGGTCAAGACGGTAACCAATGAAGAAGTGACAGCGGAAGAATTAGGCGGAGCTTTCACACATGCCTCTAAATCCGGGGTTACACATCTAACCGCAGCTAATGATATAGATTGTATAGAAAAAGTAAAACGACTACTGAGTTATATCCCGCAAAACTGCGAGGAACAAGCTGCTTTGCTAGATTATGAATTGGGAGAAGAAACAAGAGCAGCGCTTCGCGATATTGTACCAGCCAATCCGCAGCAGCCTTATGATATGAGAGAAGTAGTAGCGGGTATCGTTGATGAAGATTCCTTCATGGAAGTACATGAACAATATGCTGAAAATATCATTGTTGGCTTTGCCCGTATTGGAGGGAGAAGCATTGGAGTAGTGGGGAATCAACCGATGAGCCTGGCTGGGGTCTTGGATGTAGATAGTTCCAAAAAGGGGGCACGTTTCGTACGTTTTTGCGATTGCTTTAATATTCCATTGCTAGTCTTGGTGGATGTACCTGGATTTTTACCAGGTACAGATCAAGAGTGGAATGGTATCATTGTGAATGGAGCCAAGTTATTATATGCCTTTAGTGAAGCTACTGTACCTCGAGTTACCCTCATTACCCGAAAGGCCTATGGAGGAGCTTATGACGTAATGAACTCTAAGCACATCGGCGCTGACTTCAATTTTGCCTGGCCCACGGCAGAAATTGCGGTGATGGGAGCTAAGGGAGCCTCTGAAATCATTTTCAAAAGAGAAATCGCTGCTTCCGACGATCCGACTGCTAAACTGGCGGAGAAGGAGGCGGAGTACAAAGAGAAATTCGCGCACCCGTATCGCGCCGCTAGCCGTGGGTTTATTGATGAGGTCATAGATCCCATTTACACCCGCCGCAAGCTGATAAAGGCCTTTACTATGCTGGAAAACAAGGTAGTAAAGTTGCCAAAAAAGAAACATGGGAACATACCGTTGTAGCAGGATAGTTGGCGTTTGGCGATAACAAATACAGGATATAGAAAAGAAAATAGTGATTTCACTCGTTAACCCTGTATTGAATCAACAAAAGCTTATACTCCATGAGATCCTTTGGCTTCAGTTTATTGCTAACCCTAATTTTTGCCCAAACAAGCCTGGCCCAACAAATTCGATTTAAGTCTGCACAACGCGTCACTCAGATTGGAGTGGCTGACCCTGAAATGTTTGATAACCTGATGGTATTGGTTCCCGAAATTGGCAGCCATTCCCGAAACGTCCTGGAACGCCAAAATCTAAAACCTTTCATGATGCCGGTTCGCCAGGTCGGGTTTCGAGGAGATGATATGTGTTACACCCTGACCAGCTGTTTGGAGTATTATCTCAACCTCAAGAAGAATTACAAGATCAACTTAAGTCCAGACTATATTTCACTAAACCTGGCAGCAACGGGTCGTACCCCAAGTGCAAAGGATGTACTAAATTTTATGGTGAAAGATGGCACTGTGAATGCGGCCATCTTGCCATATGACGCTGGTGAAATCACCAATGCTGTGTTTGCCACCCAAAAGTATAAGATCAACAATTATCTTTATCTTTTCAACGGCTCTTCTCGATCAGTACAGAAGATTTTCGAAACTAAGAAGGCCTTGATCAGAGGCAATCCTGTGATTGTGGAGTTTAAAGCGGATGATCGCGTCACCAGTTTTAGAGAACATGAATGGGGACCGGCAAAGTCTGGCGATTACCGATATTCTTTCATTGTAGTTGGATTTGATGAAGCCGCCAAAACCTTCGAGCTGCGTAGCAATTTTGGTAGTGACTGGGCCAATAATGGCTATATAAACATTGCTTATGACTCCTTTGGTCAGTTGGCTACTGGAGCCTATGTAATGGTACCGGAAGAATACTATTAGATGATGGCGTTTTGTTGAATATGGATATTTGTATTCGTTGGTTAAAGACAAAGCGTGGACACTCCCCGCTAACTGAATTATGAAGAGAATTGGATTGATTTCAGATACACATTCTCATTTAGAAGAGAGTGTCTTTGCCCACTTTGCTGAATGTGATGAGATATGGCATGCCGGAGATATTGGCACCTTGGCTTTGGCCGATCGTCTCGCTGCCTTCAAGCCCTTTCGTGCAGTATATGGCAATATTGATGGAGGAGATATCCGTCGAGAATATCCGCTGGATCTGCATTTCAAGTGCGAGGAGGTCAAGGTATGGCTCACCCATATTGGAGGTTATCCGGGTAGATACAGCAAGCGCATCAAAGATCAACTGAAAGAAGTAAATCCAGATCTTTTCATCTGCGGACATTCTCATATCTTGAAAGTGATGCCAGATCCGAAATATCAACTATTGCATATAAACCCAGGAGCAGCTGGCGTACATGGTTTTCATCAAGTCAAAACTTTGATCCGATTCACGATCGATGGGACGGAAATCAAAGACCTACAGGTTATTGAAATGGGTAGGAGAGGGGCGATATAATTCTATCTTCTTTTTGAAGATGTTTAAGAATGTCTGCTGGGTTGAAAAGGAGAAGATTTTTGACTCGATTGAGGCTTTTTTGAGCTGCATAGCATCGCTACGTAGCGATAAAAAAACGAAAAGTGAGTCAAAAAGAGCTTCTTAGTGACCAGTGAGATATTTTTAAACAACTTCTTTAAGTAATACTGATACCTGCTTCTAAATATGATGGACGTTTAAAGAATCTTATCATGAACTCAGACTAGTTTGCAAAAAAAAACGCGACCAACAATGTTGATCGCGTTTGTATTTTTAACAAAGCTAGGCTTTGTAATCTTACATCATACCTGGCATTCCACCACCGTGAGGCATGTGTCCACCACCAGCACCTTCTGGCTCTGGCTTATCGTTGATTACACACTCAGTAGTCAATACCATACCGGCGATAGATCCAGCATTCTCCAAAGCAATTCTTGTTACTTTAGTAGGATCAATTACACCTGCTTTTTTCAAATCTTCATATACATCAGTACGTGCATTGTAGCCATGGCTACCTTTTGAGTTCAAAACAGACTGAAGTACTACAGACCCCTCTACACCTGCATTGTCTGCAATGGTTCTAAGCGGAGACTCAAGGGCTTTCTTAACGATAGAGATACCGATGGTCTCATCCTCGTTAATTCCTTCTAAGTCAGTCAATTGATTGATAGCTCTTACTAAGGCAACACCGCCACCAGCAACGATACCTTCTTCTACAGCTGCGCGAGTAGCATGAAGTGCATCATCAACACGGTCTTTCTTCTCTTTCATTTCCACCTCAGTAGCTGCACCTACATACAATACAGCTACACCACCTGACAATTTAGCCAAACGCTCTTGGAGCTTTTCGCGATCGTAGTCAGAAGTAGTTGTTTCGATCTGCTGCTTGATCTGGTTGATACGAGCCTTGATTTGCTCCTCATTGCCATGACCATTAACAACAGTAGTATTGTCTTTATCGATAGTGATTTTCTCACAGCTACCCAAGTGCTCTAGCTCAGTATTGTCTAGTTTGTAGCCTTTTTCTTCAGAAATAACAGTACCACCAGTTAGGATGGCAATGTCTTCCAACATAGCTTTTCTACGGTCACCGAAACCAGGAGCTTTAACAGCTACTACTTTCAATTGAGCACGTAGACGGTTAACTACCAATACGCCCAAAGCTTGGCTTTCGATATCCTCTGCGATGATCAACAAAGGACGGCCAGATTGAACAACTTTTTCCAAGATAGGAACGATATCCTGCATGTTGGATACTTTCTTATCGTGGATCAAGATGTATGGGCTTTCGTATTCAGTGGTCATGTCTTCCGCATTCGTTACGAAATATGGAGACAAGTATCCACGGTCAAACTGCATACCTAGTACTTCTTCTACATAGGTGTCAGTTCCTTTTGCTTCTTCAACAGTGATAACACCATCTTTAGAAACACGCTTCATCGCATCAGCGATCAAAGTTCCGATCTCCTCATCGTTGTTGGCAGAGATAGAACCTACTTGCTGGATCTTTTGGAAGTCATCACCAATTACTTCAGATTGATCGTGAAGATTAGAGATAACTACTTTAACTGCTTTGTCAATTCCTCTTTTCAGGTCCATTGGATTTGCACCAGCAGTTACGTTTTTCAAACCTGCATTGATCATTGCCTGTGCTAAAACAGTGGCAGTGGTAGTACCATCACCAGCAATATCTGCTGTTTTGGAAGCTACTTCTTTTACCATTTGAGCACCCATATTTTCAACAGCGTCCTCAAGTTCTACTTCTTTAGCAACTGTAACACCATCCTTGGTAATTTGTGGCGCGCCAAAACTCTTTTGGATTACAACGTTACGGCCCTTAGGACCTAGGGTGACTTTTACTGCATTTGCAAGCGCATCTACACCAGAACGTAGCTTTTCCCTTGCATCTCTATCAAAGCTAATTTCTTTAGCCATTTTAAGGTTGTGTTTTTTTGGTTTTGCGAAAAAAATTAAAAGCGGATTGGATCAGGATAAACTACAGCACTACTAGAATATCATCTTCGCGCATGATCAGGTAGTCTTCACCTTCATAATGCAGTTCCTGTCCGGCATACTTTCCGTACAAAACAATATCGCCAACTTGTACGGTCATTAGATTACCATCTTTTCCTGGTCCAACAGCAACGATTTCTCCTCTTTGAGGCTTCTCTTTAGCTGTATCAGGAATGATGATCCCTCCTTTCGTTTTCTCTTCAGCAGGAGCGGGCTTGACCACTACTCTGTCGTTGATGGGCTTCATATTTGCTGATGTATTTTAATTGAACAAATGAAACAAATTATGCTATGTGTTGGGCGGCTGAGTAGCTGAAAACATTGCACTAAAAATGGCAGACTCCTTCTACTACAGCTGCGAACACTCTTGTCTTATCATACGGTATGCCAAACTGAAATTCATGACAATTTTGCAGTCTATTTTGCCATTTGGCACCCGACCCGCCACTCTTGCCGGGTTTTTAATGGGATTAGTTGTCATTTTGACAAGGCTGGTCGAAAAAAACAAAGACCTGGTAGAAGATGCTCTACCAGGTCCTTGCCTTATTGAGTGGTTACCTTTTATTGTGGTAAGGATAAATCCACAGCTCCTCCGCCGCCACCATCTACCATTAAGGCTGTGACGATACAAAGAACGAAAAGTGCAATGGCTAATCCCCAAGTCACTTTTTCAATGAAATCAGTCGATTTAGCAGCACCAAACATCTGGTTGGCTTGTGAGCCGCCAAAAGTAGAATCAACCCCTCCGCCCTTTGGGTTCTGAATTAGTACGGCTCCCATCAGGAGGAGACATACTAGGGCAATCAAAATAGTCATTGCAGTCAACATATCTACATCAGTTTGATTAGTTCTTCAATTTTCCCCGCAAAGTAAACACTTTTTTGGGGAAATTTCAATTTTAATCGCTCATACATATCGATCGCCTTAGGATACTGTTGTTGTTTCACTAAAAGATCGGCGAGTGTTTCGGAAGCGATATCTACCTGATCCTCCAAACTGCGCTTGGCAATTACACTTACCTTAACTGGTGGTTCAATTTTTTCAAGCTTGGGTGGTGCAGGTGGAGAAGGGGTAGGGGATGGTTTTGGCAATTTTCTCGGTGTCAACTGTCGCTTCCAGCTATTGAACTGCTTTTTCGATTGCGGAGCTGGTGCAACAGCCGGTGTTTTACCTACCTCCTTTTCTATTACTTTGAGTCTGGCTCGAAGATCTGCCAATATTTGTTCTTGCTTAGCCTGTTCTTTTTGCGCTTGCTGCAATTTCTCAGTTCGATTCTTGATCTGTTGACGAACATGGTTTGGAACAGGTGCATAACTTTGTAGCGTTCGGGTTAAGCCATCAGAAATAAGAAAGACCTCACGCGCGACCTCTTCTGTTTCTTCTGTGCTAAGAAGTTGCTCTCCCTGTTTAACAAATATATCAGCAGGCCCGGGAGGAGGAACAAGTTCTGTCTCAGGAATGGCCGGACTAGGTTGAGGCTTATCTGGAATATCTAATTCTAGATGAAAATCCTCTTCATCCTTTTCATTTTCCCAAATCGGAGGACTAGGTGGGTCCACGGGAGCAGCTTCACGAGTGATCCCTGTGGAAGAATCATTCTCATTGGCAACCAAAGGGATCTTTTCTACTTTTCCTTCTAGGCTGTTAATATCTTGCAATTCCAGGATCTCATCTTCAAATTCTGCAAATTCTTCCCGACTAACAGAGAGGAGTTTTTGTGATTTGATCAAATCGTATAGATAAGCCCGATCAAAAGTATGTACGGCTGCTTTCTCCAGATTTTTGGAGAAGGCAGTGCTATTATCCAATTGCGCCTTTTGTAATAACAAGACATGAAGATTTGCACAATAGGGGTGCTGTAATACCAAGCTCTTTAACTCTTGGTAAGACAGTTGATACAACTTAGATGGTTCTTCTATATATTCGGAAAAATTCTCGCGATTCATACCCGCCATCTTAATGGATAATTGGGCAAATTAATAAATAATTTACTCATTGTCAAACAAAATGACATATCAAAAACGCGTATAAATCAAGACCCAATTAATTGACTTTGCCCAATAATTTACGTGGTCAGCGTCTACAGAAGAATAATTATGCCGATGCAGATATAGGGCCTTTAAGTAGGGCACGCTGACCCTAAAACACAAAAGCAGCAACACATCTTACTTGAAAGGCAGTATATATGAGAAGATTAGTAATTGAAATAAGCCGACTAGGGAAATGATGGCTAAGAGCACAGTCCAGGTTTTTAAAGCTTCCCCCTCTGTGAAGCCACTTAATCGGGCTACTACCCAGAATCCACTATCATTCATCCAAGAAATAAACAAACCACCAAACCCTATCGCTAATAATATGTAAATCGGGTGATAGGGTAGATCGGCTCCTGTTCCAACCAAGGCAAGCATAATACTGGACGTGGTGATTAAAGCAACTGTGCTGGATCCCTGTGCTGTTTTCATGGCAGCGGATATTAACCAAGCCAATATGATATAGTGAATATGGAAATGTTCTGTTGCGGCAGCGATCGCATCCCCAATTCCACTATGCTTGATCATGGCACCAAAGGCTCCACCCGCACTAGTAATTAATATGATAACACCTGCTATTTCTAAAGGCTTGGCTGCTTCTTCCCAAAGGGCTTTCGCATCTAGATTCCTGCCCCTCGCCCATAACCAAAGGGCGATCAGGGTACCGACGGCCATGGCTACATTTTTATTTCCCCAAAAAGCGATGACGGCAGGAGTAGTTTTCATCATCACGGCGGTGATCGAGGCAATACTTATGAGTACTATAGGAACTAATACAGGCAACAGGGACAATATCAAACTGGGATAGTTAGTAGAATTTTCTTCCTTGGTAATTCCTACGCGTACGGGAATATCCAATCGGGCATTCATCCGCTTGCCGACGATTAATGTTACGATGGCTGGGAGTACGCCAGCAGCCAATCCCCCCATGATGGTCAAGCCCAGGTCTATTTGGAGGGTTTCAGCTGTAATCAATGGACCAGGTGTAGGAGGTACTAAACTATGTGTAATAGCCGCACCACCACCGATCGCCATTACGTACAGAACATAGTTCTTGCCGGTCTTTTGCGCTAGAGCAATAGCTAGTGGAATCAATAGGAAAAACACAGTATCGAAAAATACTGGAATTGAGAGTAAGAACCCACTTAACAACAAAGCCAGAGCAGCTTGCCCCTCACCCAAAGCTCCAATCAACCAGTTAACGATCCGTTGTGCTGCCCCACTCTCCATCATGGCAGTGCCGATCATGGCGGCCAGGGCAATTACCCAAGCTATTTTTCCAGCCACCGAGCCAAATTCCTGCATGGGGGTCTCAACGGCCTTTACCAAATGGGATAGCCCCTCCGCTCCAGGTACGTTCGCGGAGATCAAGCCTACTAGTATGGCTGATAGCATTAGGGCTACAAAAGGGTGTAAGCGTAGCTTGGAAATCATTACAACAACGGCCAGGATGCCAAATAAAAGTACGGCGAATGGCCAATACGGAGCATTAACGATTGAATTCATGCGCGAAAGATACATTTCTTTCGTAGAAAAACGAGATTGAGGGCTGGGCATCTTGAACAGACCTAACAACTATTAATCAAAAAAGCACAATTACATCAGCATTTAGACATATAGTACAATTGTGAAACGTATTGCTGGCAATAAATTAGGGCGACATGGTACTACCAATGCCGCCCTAATCCTCGTTTAAAGATCTGAATAGAAAGCTACAGATAACTTTCCATCATTCTTTTAATGCGACGATTTCGCTCGCGCTGGTAGCGTACAAAACCGTAAATTAAAATAAGCAAGATCGGCAAGCCAAAATTGAGATATTTTAGAAAACTTCTTTTGCCACTGGCCTCCTCACCCAAATATTCTTGAGCAATGGGGCGTGTAGCCACCGACTTTGTTCGTAATTCTATTAAGCCCGTATCATCACTCAACCAGTCAATGCTATTGGCTAACAAAGATACGTTGTCTTGACTCTGCCGTTGTTGGCCACTTACTCCAAAATCTCCATCTCCATAGACGACAATTTTGCCAGGAATACCTCCGCCAAAATCTCCTTCCAGGACTCCTCCCACGATGACATTATTAAGCGGGAAGTCATTAGCTGTCCATTGCTTCTGGATATCGAAGTACAGCGGTGCTCTTTGTATCCCTGCTTGAGTAGAACTGAAGGCGATGGGGGTAAAAACCATGCTACTGTCACCTAGAAATCGAATGGGACTGGCAAAAGGCATTATCACCTGTTCCAAGCCTTTCGAGATAGGATGATCAGCAAAAGTGCTGATCATAGGCAGGTACGGGAATTGTATCGGAGTTTGCATGGTGAAAAAGCCCTGCTGTTGCTGAACAGTCACAGAACCACATTGAGCATCCAGCAGAAAACTGGGTTCCACCTCAATACCTCTTGTTTGCAACCAGCCCTCTATCCCGGTTGGGCTTGCTGAACCTTGGGCTGTTTGTAGATCTCCGTTAACGGCGTTAATAGCTAGTAAAAGCTTTCCACCTCTTTGCAGATAGGCGTCAAGGTTAGCCAAGTGACTAGGCGGAATAGTGTCTTTTGGAGCAATAACTGCCACGGCCTTGAATCGGTCCGGAATAGGAGCATCTAACTGAACGGTTTCTATCGAATATAGAATACTTAAGGTTTGATAGGCTTGTGCCAAATCATTTAAACTGGCCTCACCATGCCCATCCACAAAAGCAATAGCAGGTTTTTCTTGTACGGCCAACTTTTTGATACTGGTAGATAAACTGTATTCCATACCCGTTCCACCTTGGATAAGCGGAATCACCTCCTTTTGTTCACCCAATTGAAGTACAGCTCCTAAAAAGGCTTGCTGATTTTTGACCTGATCTTTTTCTCGGACCTGGATCATAATGGGCTGCACACCATTTTGTGCAGCTTCCTGTTTTTCTTCGTCCGTTTCCGGGTTTAAAAACTTATAATTTAAATTCCCTTTAGCCAGGGTGGAATACTCAAGTAACATTTCCTCAAAATCTCTTTGGATCTTGACGATATCGACAGGGAGGTTATCCGAAAAATAGGAAGTCACCGTGATAGGTTGATCCAGGTCTTTCAAAATATCTTTTGTGGCTTTACTCAGAGTATATTGCCCTCCTTCGGTAAGGTCTAATCGGAAGAAAAAGCGATTAGATAAAATGTTGACCAGGATAAGTATCCCGGCAATGAGTGCTATGCTGATGATGGAATTGTTCTTCATAGTCGTTGATATTGTATCTACAGAACTTAGCGGCGGTGCCGAGCCTAACGTCGATCTTTAATGTTTAATTCAGCTAGTAGTAACCAAAACAAGGTCAAACTGGCAAAGTAAATGATGTCCTTACTATCCAAGACTCCCCGAACGATAGAATCGTAATGTCTGGAGAGACTAAGCGTAGTAAATAGCTCGGCCATGAAACCGCTGGCACCGGAACTCATGATGTCGAAGAGCAATTGAAAGAATATAGATATAAATAACGCCAACAAAAAGGCGACGATTTGGTTGTTCGTAATACTGCTGGCAAACAAGCCAATGCTGATGTAGGCAGCACTCATGAGTAGTAAGCCGAAGTAACCTGAAACAATGGCTCCATGATCTACATTACCAAGTTGAGATACTGTGATATAATAAGGCAGGGTAAAAAGCAAGGCCAAACCTACCATAGCTAGGCAAGACAAAAACTTACCCAGGATAATCTGACGCTCAGAAACGGCTTTTGTCAGTAATAATTCAATAGTCCCAGTCTTCTTTTCTTCTGCGAGTTGCCGCATCGTAATGGCGGGTATGAAGAAGAAGAGGGTCCATCTTGCTACCCCAAAAAAGGCAGCAAGATCAGCTTGCTTACGCATAAAAATATCTGAACCATATAACCAAGTAAAGAACCCGGTGAATCCAAGAAAGGCAACAATTATGATGTAGGCAATCAAGGAGTCAAAATAAGAACCGACCTCTCGTTTGGCTATTACACTTATCGGACTCATGACTGAATATTTTTGAAGTTTAGTATTTGTGTGAATTTTCGATCATTCCTGCTTTAAGAAAGGTAGTGCCCTCCTTAATTCATGGTGAGATCACGGAAGATATCTTCTAGTTTTGTTTCAAATGGAATAACCTCACTCAGAAGCCATTTTTGTTGGACACAAAGATCAAAAATTGCCCGATTTGAAGTTTGTTCCGTAACACTTTGCACCTCGAACCGATTTTCTTCTGCACTCAAAATGTCAACCATCCCTACAGTAGGCAAGGCTTGAAGTTGTTGATAGATTGTATTTGTCTCTCCATCTTGGATTCTTATCCGAAGTACTTGCTGTCCTTGAGCCTGCTTACGTAGAAGATCAGGAGAACCATCGGCCACAATTCGACCTTTATTGATGATCAAAATACGATCACAAGTGGCTTCTACCTCAGGTAGAATATGCGTGCTCAGGATCACTGTTTTGGCCTTGCCTAGCCTTTTAATCAATTCACGAATCTCTACGATTTGATTGGGGTCAAGCCCAGTTGTAGGCTCATCCAATATGAGTACTTCGGGATCGTGGATCATGGCTTGTGCCAATCCCACCCGTTGTCGGTACCCTTTAGACAACTCTCGGATGAATTTGTGCTTTTCTTGATCTAGTCCACATTGACGAACCATCTCCCGAATTCGACCGGGAACTTGGGACTTGTCCATTCCCTGGAGGGCGGCACAGAATTCTAGGTAATCGAGTACTGGCATATCTAGGTATAGCGGATTATGCTCAGGCAAGTAACCGATGTGCCGCTTCAGGTTGCCGGATTTTACAGATTCTCCACCAATTAAGATATCACCTTGGTCAATCTCCATATAACTGGTGATCATCTTCATGGTGGTCGTTTTGCCGGCTCCATTAGGCCCCAGAAAACCTAATATCTCTCCTGGCTTCACTTCAAAGGAAATATCATCTACTGCCTTTTGTAGGCCGTAACTCTTGCTTAGTTGTTGAATCTTAATATCCATGTTCTAATTCATTTGTAGGCTTGTTTGGTAGATCTATATCTATACGTACCTTTTCATTTCCTGAACCTAAAGTTTAGGTGCTGAAGCCATTTATAGTTGCTGAGTAAGGTATAAGGACAGATGACAACAAGTGGGTCAATGCCAGATACCGTTGTTAAAAACAGCGTATATTTCAAGCCCCAGATGTGGTACGGATAGAGAGTGACTGTCAACAAATGAGAAAGACTTTAGTCTAACCACGCCTTTCGGCGATCGCAAAAATAAGAAAATCAATAAAAAAATGTCAAGCCTTTGCACGTGACTTGCTGAGGGAAGGTAAATACTTTACTTTTACCGAAACGGACAAATACCAATTATGAAAAGTTTGATTCCATTTTTTATCCTTACTACGCTGATTATTTCTTTACAGAATTGTGCTCAAACCTCCACTGAGGCAGAGACTACTCCTTCTACTGAAGTAACTCCGCAGGAGACAGGAGATCCGGTCACCGATCTGGATGGTTTTTTTACGGAAGAAATTCCTGGTTCTGATCTTGTTCGAGTATTTAAAGAGGATGCAGATGGTAATATCTTAGAGGATGGATTCTTGAGAAATGGGATAAAACAAGGCCCGTGGTTGACGTATGAACGTGTTTTTATCTACCCGAAGTCGATCACGAATTATGACAATGGTGTCGTGCACGGCATCTATATGGAGTTCACTCCTTCGGGCCAAGTAGCCTTGCAGGCCTTTTATCGAGAAAATACTTTACATGGCTCCTGGTCACGGTTTAAGGGCGGCCGTATGGAAGCCTCTGGGTATTACAAGGAAGGAGTGCTGCATGGTGTGTACAAAGAATTCATGCCGCTATTTGGTCGCTTGCAAAAGGAAATTCATTACAAGGATGGACAGCAACATGGACCTTACCGGTATTACAATGATGACGGCCAGATCACGATGGAATACATCTATAAAAATGGTGAAAAGGAAAGTGGAGGTATCGTAGACCCTCCCAGAGATCCAGAACCAGCCGAGTAGCTTTACTTCTCCTCGACTTTTCCTTCTTCGGCTAATCTGATTTTTCTGGCAATTTTTTGATCATTATTACTTTCGTAAATAGTATACTGTTCGTATTTGGTGAGATCTCGCTCTGCCCAAATATCTTTACCGATATTGCAGAGTACAATCAACTCCTGATACAACTTATTCCCTTGCTCAACTCGCCGCTCTACTGCTATGTCACGATCAGCTACCTTGTCTTGCTGAATATTTAAAGCGCGTTCAAAATTCTGGGAGGCTTCAGTGATTCTTCGCAATACATTTTCATTGACGCCAACATCTGCCAGGAAATCAATTTGCTGACGCGCTACCCGTGTCACTCGCCGACCACAAAACAACAATTGAGCATCGGTCATGTCGCCCAATTTTGCGGTCCCAAACTTCCGATATCTACCACTTCTATTGCTGTACTTCATCGCGACCCGCGTCATTAGACTTCTGACAGCTGTCTTAAGTTTTTCTGCTGCTTCGTACTTTTTGTCCGTAGTGATCATTTGATCCCCAACAAGTTCGTCATCATCCGGCAAGGCTCTAAATTTATCACATAGATTATTGAAAGCCTTAAGGCGTTCCAGATCATAGCCATATTTTTTAAACTCCTCTTGATCTCGATGAGCAAACCGAATTCGATCCATACACTGTACATACAAATCGGCATCGGGAAAATTATACTGTCGATGGGAAGCTTGTTTTTTCATTTCTTCAGCGTTTGTACTGTACAAATATGCAATTCTATTTGGATAAAAACAAATAGTATGGTACTAAAAACAATTAGGTTTTATGTTGCCAAATATTTTACTCATTTGAAATTTTCTTGACAATAAATATCTTATTAAAACAAATAGACGTAGATATAACTCGGAATAAGGAGTCAATTTTGCTTCAAATTAAAGTAAATGGAGTGATATGGGAGTGTTAAAGTGAGAACCGTTTCGCTGCTGTTTTGAACCGTTTAATTATCCCGGGGTATCTCTGAGTACTTTTTCCATACCGCAAAAAAATTGAGGAATAAAAAGGCAATAATCTGTCTTATATTTGAAATCGTAAGACGACAAATAAATTCTTTTTGAATACGAAACTTCATAATCCTACAAACTAGTCAGATCCTAATCTCATGAACATGTAATACGAAACTGAAAATCGAAAAGCCGGTCCACTGACCGGCTTTTTTTTTGTCTGTCTTCTTGTTTTTGCTCTTAACCTAGCACCTCTCCTAGTTGTCTACTATCTGTACAGCGGCTGTGCTTAACTCTTTCTTCTGTTACTTCTTTATTCATCCAAGGCCTCTCCGGCATAAGGTGGAGCCTCAAATGGAACGGAAGCTTGTAAACGAGGATCTTGAGTTCTCTTCAATTCATTTAATAGTCGTTCTCTCAAATGTACCCTAATGGAATCATGTATGGGGTTGGCAGCGAGATTATTGACCTGATAGGGGTCTTCTTGTACGGCATAAAGTTCTTCTGCTGGACGTTTGCCAAATGCAAAATTAAAGTAGGTCTGATAAGCTTCCTCATAGCGATGCGCGATCAGCCAGGCTTTGGTGGGACTGGCATCGTAGTCTCCAAAAGCGGCAAAAGTATTATTACTTAATTCCTTGATATCTGCGACGTATTCCTCCGTCACAATCAGCGGATCTCCCATGGGGTAGCGGTCGGGTTTGAAATTGATAATATAAAGCCAATCTTTAGTTCTCAGCGCTCTTTGTGGATAAGGAAGCAAGCCTTTTCTGGCTTGCCGGACGTGACGTTCTCTTCCAGAAATAACCCAATTTCGATCTTTATCAACTTGGCCAGCTTTGGTGGACTTCAATAGTGGGAGCAAGCTCTTGGCCGTCATATTTGGGGTTGGGGGAACATTTGCAGCTTCGAGAAAGGTTGGTGCTAAGTCCGGTAGGCTAACCAAGTCGTCAAGTACGCGCTTGGCGGGAATTACACCAGGCCAGCGGGCGATTAAAGGAACCTGGGTGCCCGCATCATATAAATTACACTTTCCATTAGAAAAGCCGGGGAAGCCATGATCTCCGCTTACCACTATAAATGTGTTGTCTAGTTCGCCTCGAGTTTCTAATTCTTCTAGTAGGATTCCTAAGCCTGCATCAAAGGCCATAACCTCTCCAAGGTAGTCAGCAAAATCAACCCGAACGGTATCTACATCTGGTAGGAAGGCCGGCATTTTGCCCTTTAACTGATCAGGATCAATATTCCAAATTGCCTTACCTGAACCGTACGTCCACTTTCTATGAGTATTCGTAGGACCCCACCAGTAACAAAAAGGTTGATCAGCTGATTTATCATCAAGAAAGGAGCGGAAATTTTCTCTTACTTCCTGATGCAGTAAATTCTTGGCTTCATCCAAGCTAAGGCCTTGCTCGGACATGTACTTGTTGACGTTTTGACTGTAGGCATTAAACTTCCCACTTTTTTGATAGCGATTTTTAAGACCACCATAACCTGCATCTCTCGGCCTGCCTGGAGTCCACACTTTATAGGTGTACCCAATGTGATAGCCTTGTTCTTCTAATAGCAATGGATAGGTGGGAATTTCTTCATCCCAGATGGCACCTTGCAGAATGGCCCCTAAGCCGGTTCGGTAGAAGTGTTGTCCGGAAAGTAATGAACTACGGCAAGGGGTGCAGGATGGCGCATTGACAAAGGCCTGGGTGAACAAAACTCCCTCCTTAGCTAAGCGATCAATATTAGGGGTGTGCAGGACGTCATGGACAGAATTCGGACCTTCCAAGGAGGCATAACAAGAGGCGTATTTTCCCCAATCATCTGCAAAAGCGAAGAGGATATTAGGAGACTTGACGGTTTCAGTTTGTTTGCTCGATTGGCAGGCGGTGAGACTTAAGAGTAGAATGTTAAAGTATAGAAATAGGGGCAGTTGATTACCTGATACTGATGTGTGTGGTTTCATTTTGATGGCAACTTGTTGTGATTGAAGACCTATAAATGTACCAATAAAATGCCCTACTGCGGCATAATTGCAGGAATTGTCAACAGCCCCCACAAGCTTAAGAATGTAGTGTGCAACGGTACCTGGTAAACCAGTTTACTGGAACTAAATTGATATAACTCGTGTTTTATTTTTAAATTAATGGAATTCTTCAAAAGCCGCTCATCTGATTAACGCGCCCAAGTTCAGATATAAAACAAAATGACCGTGCACAAGTAACGTTTGTGACAGATCGGTAATATAGTAGTGTGGTGTGTATAGTTGTCGACAGCTTCTACTCACTATGCCGAATGACCAAACCTTGTTGTACAATTTGATATTTTGATGCTATCTACAATAAACCCAAAGAAACACAGAACAACAATGTTGAATCCACATCCAATCATCCAAGAAAATGAGACTTTTCTCCTGACCTTTGGCCAAGATTTGCAGGCCAATATCTTCGTGTCGAGGCGTAAGACGTTTGTGGAAATGCTATTCCTGCACCTAGAAGCCGACAGCGATCGAATTGCATTGTCGGAAGTCTTAGCCAACCTAGCTCGAAATAGTGAAACGGGCAAGGGAATCCATCTTACTTCTTACCAGAACCAGTTGGACATTAAAACTGCTGCTCAGCATCAGAAAAGTCTGTTTTGTAACCTGTACTTGTCAAGTGATGGGTTTTCTAAGCTCCTTCCTAAAGCACCGCACTGGCAACCTATTGTGGAACACCTGGCTGGAAATAGAGCAGATTTGGACTGGGATTTACCGCATTGGGACCCGAACTACAAGGGGGATAAGAGCATCGATGCTGTTTTAGTGTTGGCGCATAATACACGAGATGCACTACCCAGGATGCGACGTTCTTTTGTCCAGGAGATTTTTCCACGTGTAGGCGTAGAATTACTCTTTGTTGAGGAAGCTCGGGTATATCGGAACAACTTGGTTGGAAATAACCGGGAAAGAGGGTTGGTCGTAGAACATTTTGGGTATGCTGACGGTGCTAGTAACCCCTGCGTGACGGAGCGAGAGTTTCAACGTTTCAGCGAGAACGGAAAATCTATGAATGAATGGAATCCCGTTTCTTCCTGGCAAGAATTTGTGGTGGAGGAGCCAACTTCCTTTGAAAAGCCATCATATGGTAGTTATTTGGTGCTTCGCAAACTTCGTCAACATGTAGAGAAGTTCAATTCAAGCATGCAAGAATTAGCAGCAAAGTTGAGTGTGGCAAAGGGAACCCCAGTAAGTGTGGAAGAGGTAGGAGCTTTGGCTTTTGGGCGAAGGCGCAATGGTACTTCCATTGAAAAAGATTCAAACTATGACAACAAAACGCTCAATGACTTTCACTACCCCGAAATGTCAAAATGTCCGTTTTTTGCTCATGCAAGGAAAATGAATCCGCGAGAGGTGGAATCATGGCCGGGACTTCCCCGGTCTTACCAGCACCCAAATCCAATTATGAGAAGAGGAGTGACCTATGGTAAGCGGCGATTGCGGTATGGAGGCTTGGATACTTCGAGGGCACCAGATAGCGAAGTAGGTTTATTATTCTTGTCTTTTCAGAAAGATATCGGAAGGTATCAACAAATTTTACAGAACAGCTGGTCGGATGATAACTTGGATCCTATCCTTGGGAATCTTGATGACCCCAATAGAGCCTTTATTCATCAAATTCCTGATTTGACAGAGCCGCATCATGGTTTTGGAGGGTTTGTTGATCTCAAGGGAGGACTAAATCTATTTGCGCCGAGCCTCAGTTTCTTTAAAAATCTTTCAATTCCAGTAATCTAAAATCAGCAGTATGAGTCCAATCCTAAGAAATATCCCCATTTTTGGGCCAGACCGCTATTCCTACATGGACGTGGTCAAACACTACAACGATATGAAGGTTGGGTACGACAGCAGCATCGCCCGATATGGGAGAGCTGGATACATCGTACGTCTTCCAGAAAATAGAGGAGGAAATGTGCCGATTCGTCACCAACTAAGAGTAGAAGATATTGCGGAAGAATTTAGCTTAAGTGAGGCTACTAATACCGCGATAGGATTTGAATTTGAGATCCCGCTGAAAAAGGGTTTCAAGACGAATGTATTGGTAGAATTATGGCCTTGGGATTACACCAAACGTTTGGCGCATTTCGAAGCCAAAAATGTTTTCTACAATGATGCGAATGATCAGTCTGGCCATAATTTTTTCGTCGATCCAGAGAAGGATGAGTACGTGTATTTTAGCGTCTTGTTGAATAAGGAAACCGATAGTGACCTGGAGACAGAAGACACTTTTCTACAGAATAAAATCTTGAGTCAAATCGACGATCGTTCGGAGGTTGTCAACCGGCTATTCTTATTGCGTGTAAAGCAGATTGTTTGGGAAGCCCAATATGAACTGGAAGACATTCGAACCAACTTTGAATGCCGACATGATAGTATCGTCATTGAAGTTTTAAGTGAGCCGGATTAATATCAAGCTCTGATTAAAAGAAGACAAACTGGGAAGATCGAGTTGGACTCTGTAAATTAGAGGGAACCAGCTACACAAGATATGCTTCCTGTTTGTCTTCTTAATTCTCCTCCTCCTAGCACTCCAAGAGTGTTTTTACTCGCTTGCTTTTCTATTGTATTTTTCTCCTCTTTTTTTTCCTCCTGCACTCCAGATCTTAGCCCGGAGGAAAAGCTTGTTGATCTCTGGACGAAGGTTACGGCGAACGACAGTGATCGAAACTTGGTATTGGAGTGGTGTCAAGAAATGGTAGACATCGCCCAGAAAAAGCCTGAAATCTATGCAGACTATCTTATCGGAGCGAGTGCGATTGCTTCGAGCAAGTCGCAAACGTATGTAGAATGGGAGCGACCCTTGAGAAGAGGCTTGGCTGATTTAAAGAAATATGAGCAATTCCTTAGTGAAGAAAAGGCCTTGTACACCTGGGTAGCCTTGTTGTATGAAGACGCACGAATTCATGATTCAAAGGGAGAAGTGGGGTTGGCAGAGGCGAAGTACCGGGAAGTCTGGAAAAGGTTGCCATTGAGCCATCCGGATTCAGACAGATTAGCTCAATATCGAAATGCGTTGCCGATTTCATTGGCTCAGCTTTACCAATTCACCGGAGATTATATCAAGGCTGAGTATTGGTTGGACATTCTTGGAGAAGAATTAGACCTAACAGATGGCGTTTATCCAGGTTTAGTATTTAGTACTCATGCTCAAGTTCAACAATCAAAAGGCAATTATTCGGGAGCTATCGAAAACTATGAACAGGCCATTGCATATTTTTTGACCAATAATCCAGGGGAAAAGCCAGGCCATTTCATGGAAACTTGTATGAGTTATGCTGAATTGCTTCGGCAGCGAGGCGAATTTGAAAAAGCTCTTAAGGTCATTAAGGATGCTACCAAAGAAGAACTACAAGGAGAGCGACATGCTATATATAGGGCCTATGAACTGGCCAAGATCTACTTGTCACAAGCGAAATTAGAAGAAGCTTTCCAACAAGCACGACAGGCTTTATTGCTTAGTATGGAAGTGACTAAGGAAGAGTATTACTGGCATGCCAAGATTCTGGCTGTACAAGCTGAGATCGAACTAGCCCAAAAGAAATGGATGTCTGCCGTGCAGACTGCTCAATTGGGACTTGATCAACTTAATGCAGCAGATATCAGTGGAAATATTCAAACTAGTCCCGCTGTTAGGGAAATCGAATCGAAATTAGACGCACTTCCTTTATTGATTACAAAAGCGAAAGGTTTACTAGCTGCACAATCAGATTGTGATAATCCTGTTCTTGAGGACTTGGGGTTAGCACTTCAAACCTTTAGACGTTCCATCGAATTAATTAGAATATTGCGCGCGGAGTATGAAGAAGATGAGGTAAAAGAATATTTGTCCAGTTCTTCTTTTGCCATTTTTGAACCAGCTTTGAGGACGGCCTATCTTCTTTACAAGGAGACTGGAAATACAGATTATATCCGACAGGCTTTGCAAATTGCGGAAACAAGCCGATCTCTTTCTCTGTTAGAAAAGTTGCAAGCTTTAGAGGCAGAAAAGAAACTAAATATCCCAGGCCGCTTCTTGGAAGCGGAAAGTGGCCTAAAATATCAAATTAGCGTTTTAGAAAAGAATGTTCAAAGTTTTTCAGATACCAAAAGACGCCAAGACCGCAGGGCATTATTAACTTTAACTCGTAAGGCCTATCAAGATTTAAAAGATAGTCTTCGCATTCAATTTCCGAGTTATTATCAGTTAAAATATCACGAACCAGAATTGGACTTAGCCGATATTTTTGAGAGACTAGATCAAGAAACGGCCTTGATCAATTTCTTTTGGGGGCAAGATCAAATTTACATCTTCCATTTCCAAGCCGCTGGTTCTCAATTTCAGGCCATAGACCGGACGCCTAAACTTGATTCAATAGTCCGTGTGTTCAGAAAGGAAATTTCCACGAAAAGAGGGGGGAATACGATTACAGGCCTACGAAGAATGCTAGAGAGTGGGAGTGAAATCTATCAGACCTTGATAGCCCCCATGGGACCACTGGTGAGAAACTTGTTGGTTGTGCCGGACGGAGCTCTCCATTTTCTGCCCCTGGCTGCCCTGCCAAAAGAGAATGCTCAGGTATCACGGGTTAGTGAGGCTCCCTTTATGGTAAAAGACCACAAAATACACCGCATCTTTTCTATTTCTGTTTGGCTGCAACAACAGGAACTAAAGCCAAGGGTTAATTTACGATCAAATGAAGCGAAGAAGAATTCTCTTTTGGTTGTGGCCCCGGCTAATTTTCCGAACGGAAGCGGTCTTTCTTTAGATTCAACCCAAGTTTATACTGCCTTCAATGGCCAGGTGGATATTGAAAGAGAGGTGAGTCGCGAGTCTTTCCTTCAATTGCTCAAAAAGGGGTACGAGAACATCTTGATATTCTCTCACGCCTCAGCAGCGAATCAACGCCCCTATATTTTGCTTTCAAGAGACACGCTGTTCCTGGAAGAAATTTACAATAGCTCTATCCGCACCAACTTAATTGTTTTAGGAGCTTGCGAAACGGGTTTGGGAGAAAACCGAATCGGGGAGGGGGTGTTAAGTTTGGCGCGTGCCTTTATTTATCAAAATGTCCCACAGGCGGTGATGACTTTGTGGAGAGTGCAGGATGGCCCCGCTTTACGAATTACGCAAGATCTCTTAATCCATCAAATAAAATCTGGATTTGATCCCGCAGAAGCTTTGTGGCAGGCGCAGGTGGATTACCTTGCTGATTCTACTACTATCGGTTTACCTTATCGTTGGGCTGGATTTGTGAGCACTGGGCAGTAGGCCTATTGTATCATTGTTGGGGTAATTGTTCTAGTATACGAGCTGCCTGATTAGCATATGGACTACGCTGATTGGTGACGAACGTAGCTAATAAGGTTTTTGCGGCTGGTGTGTCGCCAGAAAGTACATAAGTGATGGCTAAATGAAAAGATGCTGCCTCTTGAAACTCCGGTAAGGCTCCTTGATCCAGGATGTATTGAAATTGCTCTTTGGCTTGATTGGTGTTCCTCTCCTCAAGTAGCCAGATTTTCCCTAACTCCAATCTGCGTTCAAAATCCTCTTCCCCTGCAGGTAAAGTTTCCAGGTATTGGGTCAAAAATCTACGGGCTTCTTTGTGATTTCCTGCCTGCATCAATTGCAAAGCTTCAGCTAGAAGCTCCTCGCTTGTCTCCCCCAGAGATTGTAAGCCTTCTGTATAGACCACATAGTTTTGCCAGTCAGGTAATAGATCAGCATAGAAACCTGAAACTGAGTTCTCAATAATCTCAACTGGCTCCACGGCAGAATCAACTTTTTTTACGGATTTTACAAGATAAACAATCAAGACAACGGCAAAAAAGGCAGCCGTAGCCGCCCATCGAAATTTTCTTTGCAGTGCGGCTTTTTTTTGTTGGTGTATGTCCTCAATTTGGGACAGAATATCGAAGGCTCTTTGATCCTTCATGTCTTCGCTAAATTGCCGATACCATTCCACTTCTTCTGCAAAAACGGCGTCGGTATTTAGACGCTCTCGCACCATTTGTGTTTCACTCTCAGAGCTCTGTCCATTGAGGAAACGTGCTATTATCTCATAGGTGGACTCCTCTATTTTCATTTCGATAATTTGGTTCCCCGGTGGTACCGGCATCAGGGAGCATTATTTGTAATCTGGATCTTGTCGTGTTAATTTTCTAAGTTTTGCTAGGGCTCTAAACTTGGCGGTTCGCGCAGCCCCGGCTGTGTCAAAACCAAATTCAGGGGCAATTTCATCAAATGATTTCTCTTGGGTATAATAGGCTATGATCAGTCCTCGCTCTTTTTTATTTAGGAGATGCAGTTGCTTTTGGATAAGTAGTAATCGCTCGCCCTTTTGTTGGGCTTCTTCTTCCCATTGGAGATAGGTTTTCATGTTTACATATTCACTTAAATCAGAATTTGTTACAGGTGACCTACCTTTTTTTTCCATTTTTTTAAGCCAAATCCTTTTGCAGATAGAGTAGTAAAAGCTTTTGAGCGTCACACGAAGCTGGAATTCGGATTTACCACAATACCCCAACAAGGCCATGGCGCCTTCTTGCATGAGGTCTCGGCTATCCTCTCTATTGGCCCTATACTTTTTCAGGAGTGCCCAGATCAAAGGAAAGGTTTGATCATGTAGTTTTTTCGTAGCTGTACTTTGCCCCTTGCAGAATTCCTGAAATAGACCAAAATCTGCATGTTGGTTTTCGTCTGAATCTTTACTCATTATCCAGTGATGCCCTTGTTTATATCCCGTGTTCAAAAAAAATGACGATCACATGTAACAAACACTTAGGTCGCGGTATATGTATAGTGATATACATGCGAATCCAGTCATTGTCCAAATATAGAAAACAAAGCTTGCATTTATATAAATCCATTTGGAAATACAGCTTGCACATGCTAGGATTGATACGATTCGCAGTAACCCCAAAAAACATGTGATTTTCTCTCTAAAATTGGACACCGAAGAATGATACTGGAACTGATCGGCTGCTGCTGTGGCCTGTACATTTACAGTCAGTCCCATTGCTGCCTCTAGAAAACTATCTCTAGAGACAAAATTCTACTGCCCATCTAGAATAGCTTCAAATACTGGATTAGAAAGCCTTTCTTCTCACTCCAATTCGATAAAAAAACTTTCTAGCATTACCCTCTGTGATTTTCTTCGTATTTTCAAATCAATAAAGCAAAACGAAGCCAATCCAATATGAATCGTCATCAAATTAAGGTGCTCAGCCTTTTGTGCCTGTTGGGGTCGTTATTGAGTTGCGGAGATGATACCCCCGATGGGGTAAAAGAGATGATGTCTCAACTGCCGGCCAAGATCGATTACAATTTTCATGTTAAGCCCATTTTATCAGATCGTTGCTTCGCCTGCCACGGGCCAGATGCACAAAAAAGGGAAGGAGAACTACGCCTGGATGAGGAATCAACGGCCTATGCTGCCCTAGCTAGTGGTCAAGGCTACGCCATAGTCCCAGGAAACCCGAATAGAAGTCGACTTGTTGAGAGAATCCTAAGCCATGATCCCGAGCAAACCATGCCTCCCCCTTCCTCAAACCTTAGCTTGAGTGATGAAGAAAAAGCTATTCTCATTCGATGGATCGAACAGAAGGCCATTTATAAGCCGCATTGGGCTTTTACTAAGCCAGAATGGCCAGAATTCCCATCCGTGGATCAAGCCAACTGGGTGCGGAATGAGGTGGATAGATTTGTGTTAAATCAACTGGAAACCAATGGGGTAACTCCTTCTCCGGAAGCGGAGAAACATCACCTAATTCGGCGATTGTACTTTGATTTGAATGGGCTGCCACCTAACACTGCTGAATTAGATTACTGGCAGGAATACGAAGGTATTGATTGGTATGAACAATTAGTGGATACTCTATTAAAGCGCCCGGCCTTTGGAGAACGTATGGCAGCTCATTGGCTTGATGTAGCTCGCTTTGCAGATTCAGAAGGTTACTTAGACGATTTCCATCATGCCTTTTGGCCTTACAGAGATTGGCTGATTAAGGCCTTTAATGAAAACCTTTCTTACGATCAATTTATTCTATGGCAGGTAGGAGGTGATCAACTACCGGATGCCCAAACGGACCAAGTTCTGGCTACTGCTTTCAATCGAAATCATAAGCAAAATTCTGAAGGTGGGATCATCGCAGAAGAATTTAGAGTAGAATACGTAGCCGATCGTACCAATACCGTGGGAACCGCCTTCATGGGGCTAACCATGGGATGTGCTCGATGTCACGATCACAAGTATGATCCCATTAGCCAGGAAGACTATTACAAGCTGTTTAGTTTCTTCAATTCTACTGTAGAAAGGGGGGATGCTATATTCAGTAACAATGCCATAGAGTACGGCCAAATGGTTTCCAATTTTGAATCCATGAACTCAGGACCTGTCCTAGCATTGCCAGATCCCAAGGTAGCAGAGATTCGAGCCTTTCTATTAAAGCAAATTGCAAGTAAACAGGATAGCATCAAGCAGTATCGGGCAGGGAATTTGGTGGCTGCAAAACAATGGGCTGCAAAACAATCTGGTGTTGCAGAATTAGTAAGACTAGTACAAAAATCTACCATCAGTCACTTGACTTTCGATGATATGACAGATGGACAAACTTCGGATCGAGCAAGAGGGAACAAACCTGCAACTTATTGGGGAGGAATCTCCACAACTGAGGGGCGTCACGGTAAGGCCATCCGCAGTGATGCTAGTGGACAGCTAGTGGCCGAGGGTAAAAAGGCTGCATTTGAGCGGATGGAACCCTTTACAATTAGTTTTTGGATAAAAACACCGAAGGTGTTTGAGCGAGCCCATGTGCTTTTTAACGGGAATGCCAGAATTCAGGGGTATCGAGGCTGGGATGTAGTGCTAGATTCGAACCGGGTGCATTTTCGAGTTAATCATGCACACCCCTACCAGTCTTTAGATATTCGAACCGCACAACCCTTGACTGTAGGTGAGTGGACACACTTTGTTTGGACTTACGATGGATCCAGCGAAGCTAAAGGCATGAAACTGTACCAAAATGGTGAGGAAATAAAACCTGTAGTTATTCGGGATCACCTATACCGTTCGTCCAAACCCTATTTTGAATTTGCGCCTACAGTGTACATGCCATACAAAGGGATTACCATCGGTAATCGGCACTACGATCAGGATTTTACAGGTGGGTTATTGGATGAAGTTAGAATTCTCAACCAGGAGGCGGGAGATATAGTTGCTGCCTACTTGTATGCAGAAGAAAAGGGAAAAACTGATTTTACAGCGGGTTTGCAATCTGGAGATGCTTCCATCCATGAATTTTATGACCTCTTTGTTGATCAACAACTTGAACAGGAGCGTGAGATCTTACGTGAAATCCAAGCCCAGGAGATCGAGACAATTGACACGGTTCAGGAGATCATGGTGATGGGAGATTCTGAGCATCAACGCCCTACATTTGTGCTGGATCGCGGTGTTTACGATGCGCAAGGAAAGCCAGTTGGAAGAGAGGCCCCGAATTCGATTCTGCCCTGGCCAGATGATCTCCCTCGAAATCGTTTGGGGCTTGGACAATGGCTTATTCATGATGACCACCCACTCACCGCTCGTGTTGCAGTCAACCAACTGTGGTACTTAATGTTCGGTCGGGGTATAGTGGAGACGGTGGAGGATTTTGGTAATCAAGGAGCATTACCTTCTCACCCGGAACTTTTGGATTGGTTAGCACTTGATTTCCAGAAAAACAACTGGGACCTTAAGCATTTGATCAAACTAATGGTGACTAGCGCCACCTATCGACAATCCTCCAAAATCAGGCCTGAGATAGCCGACTTAGACCCCGAAAACAACTTACTTCATCGAGGGCCTCGGTACCGTAGATCTGCTGAAATGGTGAGAGATAATATATTAGCAGTAAGTGGTTTATTGAATAGTAAAATCGGAGGCCCCTCTGCTTTTCCCTACCAACCTCCAGGGTTGTGGAAGGAAGTAATGACCCATACCTTTTTTCCAGAGTATGAAGAGGATCCAGACGAGGGCCTTTACCGCAGAAGTATCTACACCTTCTGGAAAAGAAATATGCCTGCTCCTAGTATGTTGATATTTGATGCTTCTTCCCGGGCAGAATGCCAAGTTCGACGCCAACGTAGTAGTACACCTTTGCAAGCATTGGTCCTATTAAATGACCCACAGGCATTGGAAGGATGTAGGGCTTTGGCTGAACGTGCGTATTTGGCAACTAATGGAGAGATCAATAATGCTACGAAGCTGATCTTTAGAACGTTAACAAGCAGACCTCCTTCGATAAGGGAGCAAGCTATTTTACGACAGCAGTTTACGGATGAGTTAGCTTATTTTGAAGAAGATTCAAACCGATCAAGTGATTACCTGGATATAGGGTATCGTCCCCCCGCCGATGTCATTCCAGCAACCGAACTTGCTGCTTTAGCAAGGGTAGCCAATACTGTGTTGAATTCCACGGAAGCTTATTATAAGAATTAATAAGTAATAAGATTCACTAAGAACAATTTGCCGGAGCCAAAATGTAAATGTCTACTTCTGTACTAATCCTCGAAAAGTCTAAAAACACCTGATTATGCCGATTAATCCAGATATAGAAAAAGCAAGGTACCTGAAAACTCGTCGGGAATTTCTGAGAACAACCACTAAGGGGCTCGGAGCCCTTGCCATGGGATCCTTGCTATTCCCTTCATCTAGTCATGCACAACAGCTTCGAACGGAGATGTCTGAGGGTGGCATTCTACAGCAGTTACACCACATCCCTAAAGCGAAACGGGTGATTTACCTTTTTCAGAGTGGTGGTCCTAGCCAAATAGAATTATTTGATTATAAACCCGAATTGAAAAAACGATGGGGAGAGGAAATCCCTGACAGTGTAAGAGGCAACCAGCGATTCACGGGGATGTTAGCCGCTCAATCTAGCTTCCCCTTAGTGGGTTCAGCGTATGATTTTTATAAGCATCCTAAAACGGGAGGATACTTCAGTAGTCTAGTACCAAATATTGCCAATATCGCAGAAGATATTTGCGTCGTGAATTCTATGTACACTGAGGCGATTAATCACGAACCGGCTATTGTATTCATGCAAACAGGATCTCAGCAGACAGGTAGACCCAGTATGGGAGCTTGGATGAGTTACGGCCTGGGTAGCCCGAACGAAAATCTACCAGCCTTTATCGTATTACTTTCAAAGGGTAGATCAGATACACAGAATCTCAATATGCAGGCTTGGTCAAATGGCTTTTTACCCAGTCATCATCAAGGGGTTCAATTCCGTTCAGGCTATGATCCTGTCCTCTATCTTAGCAATCCCGCTGGCATTGATCGAGCCAGTCGGCGTCGAGAACTTGATTACCTGCAGCAGCTTGAGGCGGAACAAAAAAGTGTTTGGGGGGATCCTGAATTTGATTCCAAGTTGAGTCAATATGAAATGGCTTATCGAATGCAGACTAGTGTGCCAGAGGTAACTGATCTGTCAGATGAACCGGATTACATTTTTGATTTGTACGGACCAGATGCCAGAATCCCCGGTACTTTCGCAGCTAATTGTTTATTAGCCAGACGGCTTGCGGAAAGGGATGTACGATTCATTCAACTCTATCACTTAGGTTGGGATCAGCATGGAAACCTGCCCAAGGCAATCAAACAGATGGCTAGATCAAGTGACCAGGCCTCAGCGGCACTGATTACCGATCTAAAGCAGAGAGGTTTACTTGATGATACTATAGTGGTTTGGGGAGGAGAATTTGGCAGAACGAGTTTCTCTCAGGGGAAATTGACTAAGGATAACTATGGCAGAGATCATCATCCGCGATGCTTTTCCATGTGGATGGCCGGAGGTGGTTTTCAACCTGGTTTATCTTATGGCCAAACGGATGATTTTAGTTATAACGTAGCACAAAACGGAGTTCATGTCCATGATTTTCAGGCTACCTTATTGCATTTACTGGGAATAGATCACGAAAGGTTGACATTTAAGCATCAGGGCAGGCGGTATCGACTGACAGATGTTCACGGGAGAGTGATGAAGGACTTGTTAGCCTAAAAAAGGGAGATTTGGTCAGAAGCTATTCGAATTTAAACGATGGATCTAATTTCAAACCCCAATAGCTTCTGAATACAGACTTTCTTTAGGCTATAACGGCTAGTGGCTTAGTCGTTTCCCATTTTCCTCTGGTAAAATCAGGGAAGGCCTGTGATGCACCATCCTTCGCTACCGAAGCTTCACTTAACGGTCCAACGGCACTCCAAAGACAGCCTTCGTATACATTTTGATCCAGCGGCTCTCCTTTGCGGAGGCATTCGATAATTCGATACAGCATCATGAAGTCCATTCCACCATGTCCACCCATCTTTTTGGATATTTCACCCAGGCGAGTATAAAGCGGATGCTCATATTGTTCGAATAAGGCATCTAGTTGTTCTCCTTGTGCCCAGGAGTGGTGATTTTTCGTAGCTCCTTTGATGCCGCCCTCAATAGCCACTCGGGTAGGGAATCCAGCTAAAGTACCGAGCGTCCCTTGCACTAAATTGTGGCGAGAATAAGGGCGTGGGCTAGTTTCATCCCACTGGACCATGATGGTCCGACCCAATGCTGTTTTGATGATGGATGTGTTCATGTCACCACCTTTGTAATCCAATTTATTCCACTTATGATCGGCTGCATAATTTTTCTTGGCGTACAGCTGACGCCCAGCTGCTGGACTGGAGAAAGATACTAGACGACTAAAAGTATCTTCGCCTCGACCCACATTCATGTATTGGGCCACGGGACCAAGACCGTGAGTGGGATAAAGGTTTCCATTTCTTTTAGCATAGTGGTACGTTCGCCAAGAACCTGTGCCACGCTCCTGTTCCTCCATCTGAAAACGGAGCTCATGGATGTAAGACGCTTCAGCATGCAAAAGGTCTCCGATCAGCCCTTTTCTACACATGTTTAGGTATAAGAGTTCCTCTCGACCATAGTTTACATTCTCCATCATCATACAATGCTTTTTTGTAATCTCGGAGGTGTTGACAATAGCCCACATTTCATCCACTGTCACAGCAATCGGAACTTCCACAAATGCATGCGCTCCTTTCTTCATGGCTTCAATTGCCATGGGTGCATGATCACGCCAAGGCGTAGCAATAAATACAATGTCCGGTTTAACTTCCTCTAGCATGACTTTCCATTGGTCTTCGCCGCCATGATACAAGGCAATGTTTTTGTGGCGCTGCCCGCCACCCGCTTCACGGCAATTTTTTTCTGATCGTTTAGCTAGATCTTCATACAGGTCACTGATTGCAACGACCTCTGTACCTTCAATGGTTGCCACCTGCCTAGCATGTCCTGTTCCTCGAGCTCCCACACCTATAAAAGCACAACGAACAAGGTCAAGTTTGGGAGCCGCAAAATCTCCCATATATTGTCCGTCAGGATTTCTGCTTAGAGCTTCTTTGCTAGTGTTACAAGACGACATAGCTACCGCTGCTCCAGCCATGGAGGTCTTTTTGATGAATTCTCTTCTGTTTTGATGTTTCACGATGTTGGTGTTTGAATGACAAAATGTTTGAGAATAAAGGTAATCTTTTTTGCCTATCGAGGGGCTGAAGAGATCTATTTAAGGCTAATAGGAGTCTAGATGTTTTGGCAATTAATTGATCCCTATGCTAACGTAATTTATTTATCTTGCTGAAGGGGCAAAACACCATCGGCCACTAATTGAGAGAGCCATTGGTATTCTGTTCAAAAACTCCCCATTTTTATAGCGCTAAATCATTGTCTCCAACATGATCCGACCATTTACCCAAGCTGTCAAAAACCTTAATACACTTAAGTTGGCAATGGGAATGCTAATATTATTTCTCCTCTCAGCAAGTTTTGCAATTTCTCATCATTTTTTTCTGGTAACGGGCGAACCCGGAGTAGTTCCTCATCGTGATTTTCTGGAGGAGGAAGTAGGGCAAATCATTAGTCCACAAATGGGAAACCGCCACATGAACCAACCCTCCGTGTTCAACGGCTATGCCATTTTAGCAGGAAATGCGATACATGAGGTTTGGGATATTTCAGATCCGTACCATCCCGAGTTTCAGGCGGAGATGATCAGTCAGCATACTGCTGGGGAGGCAGAGTCACATCAGGTAACCTATGGCCGGGATTCCATCGGGAATTATTACCTGGCAACGACCTCAGGACGAGGAGTGGATTTATGGAATGTGAATGATGTCCAATCGCCAATTTATGTAAAAGCCTTGGAATTGCCGGGTATCAACTATGGTGATGTGGCCAATGCTGTTTGGGGGCTAAGTTGGCAAGGAGACTATCTATTTGTTGGGGCCACTTCAAATGGTATTTATGTAATTGACGTACGAAATCCCTTGGTGGCTGAATTAGTGGCCACAGTATCCGTTACGGATTTGGGTGGGGTCTTGGCGGGGCCTTTATTTGCCCTTGGAAATTTACTGGTAGTGACTACTCCTAAAGGACATGCAGGTGTGGCGACGGTCGATATAAGCAAGCCCACGGAACCGGTGGTGTTGGATTTTGAACAACTACCACCTAAATCGTATATCGGTGGCTTTTATGGGAAGCATGCAGTTTTAATTACGCCCTTACGATTGATTGATGTCACCTCAGATCCAACAGACATTCAGTTGCTCCATTCCTCGGCGGTACCCAAGTCGGAATACCTTAGTTTTAGTGATGGGCATCTGTTTTTAGGTGGGCTTCGCGGAGGAACTGAAGGTGTTTACAAATATAATATTACTAATCCATTTGACCCCCGAATTGTTGGCCGAATTGAAGGACGAGATCAGCGCTGGGATGATCAATTTTCTTGCCCAGTAGGCAATTTGCTCATTATTGCCGATGACCAACGCGTAGCAGGCAACTATGTAGGCGGAGTGATTGGGGTGCATGCTGTGCAGAAAGATACAATTGGGCCAAAGGTGCTTTATAGCCTACCTGCTGACGGAGCCACGGACTTATCGGTAGATACAAAAATTGGGATTTCATTTACAGATTGGATTGAATTTGCTTCCGTAGACGGATCTAATTTCATTGTAAGACCTGTCGGCGGAGAGCCTGTAAGCGGATCATGGGGTTGTACTTATACTACATTGACTTTTACACCTGGAAAACCCCTGCCTGCTCAAACAGATTTCGAACTGATTTTGCCAGCAGGAGGTATCACTGACTTATCTGGAAACCCCATTGCTGAGACGATTACCATTTCCTTTAGAACAGGAGAAGAGACAATTAGAATTGGTCAAGCAGAATTGATGCCAGGAGTACCTATTCCACTAGGAGACTCCGCCTTGTTTGCCATTGCAAACCCCGAAACAGGAATTGAATATGAATGGGCTACGGGAGATGGGGCTACCTTGAGGGGAATTACTGCCAATTACGAGTATCTTGTCCCTGGAAGGTATCCTGTTACGCTAAAGGCTCATCAAATTATTCGGCCTGATTCTATTTTCGAAGGAGAAAGTGCTCAGCTTTCAGGAGGGGTGAACATTGCCACGACACATGCCGGCTTCAGTGGGACCGGATATGTGGACTATCCTGGGGGGACAGGCGAAAATGTAAAGGTAAAATGGGACATAAGAGAAGAGAGGGATAGGGTAGTAGACTTACAATTCTTTTATGCTAATGGTGGCAATGTAAATCGACCCTTACATCTTTCGGTAAACAGTGGCGCTCCTTACATAATTGATTTTCCATCTACCGGCGGGTGGAAAAATTGGCAGTCAATTACCATCAGTAATATCCCTTTACGGGCAGGGTTAAACAGCTTGGAGTTGCAAGCTACTGCTGGTAGCGTTGGACCTAATATTGATTATTTCTTCTTAGCGCCAGATCCAGAAACCACTGTTCGTAAGGAATTGCTAGGGAGTCAATCCTATATCCAGGTCGTTTATGCACCACACGTAGCCGTTCCTGCGCAAAGCAGCGGATCAATGCGGATCAATGATAGTACACTGTGGACGTTAAACCCAGATGCTAACTCTGTCTCTATAATAGATATCAATAATCTTGAAAAATTGAGAGAGATACCTGTTGGGAGACATCCATTAGCCTTGGCTGAAAGCTCGGATCAGACCATGTGGGTACTGAATCGGGATTCTTGGAATATTACCATACTTCATACAGAGACAGGTGCACAGAAAGAAGTCATCCAATTGCCCTATGCCTCGCAGCCGACTGGACTAGTCTTTGCCACGGATGGCACTGCAGCTTATATTTCGTTACAGGCTACGGGAAGGTTGCTGAAAATGAATAGTCTAACAAAGGAAATAGAGGCTGTTCTGGAACTAGGCCCTGATCAAGATGGCAGGATACCTGAATTAGGGGCACTGGCTCTAGATGCCTCAAAGCAAGAGCTATTACTCACTCGTTTTATCTCTACAGTCAAAGGAGGGGAGCTTTATGTAATCGATGCTGAATCTATGGCACTAGAGCAGACTGTCCCGTTGGCTTATGATACTGGTGTCGATACGGATCAATTTTCAAGAGGTTTACCTAACTATCTTACCTCTATTGCCATTAGCCCGGATGGGCAGCGTGCATTCTTGCCTTCCAAAAAAGATAATATTCAACGTGGAGGATTTCGAGATGGATTGGCTTTGGAACATGATAATACCGTCCGATCTATTGTATCTGTTGTTGATTTGCAAAATAAAGAGGAGATAATTGCTAGACGACTGGATCTTGATAATAGCGATCGCTGTCACTCTGCTACTTTCAATCAGTATGGTGATCTTATCTTCCTAACTTTCCCAGGGAATAATCAGGTCGCGATTGTTGATGTGAATTCTGGTAAAGAAATCACTCGTCTGATTACAGAAAAAGCGCCAGATGTCTGCCTAGTTGACCCGAAAACGGGAAAACTATTGGTCCATAACTATTTGTCGAGAAGTATTTCGGTTTATGATATCCGCCGACTGGAAAACAGTCAAGAAGGAGTTGAACTACTGGGACATATCTCGACGGTAGCGGAAGAACCTTTAGCTGCGGAGGTGCTTGTTGGGAAACAATTGTTTTATCAAGCTGGATCCCGCAAACTCAATGCAGAGGGATATATGAGTTGTGCTTCCTGTCATCTGGATGGTGGGCAGGATGGACAAACCTGGGACATGTCTTCACTGGGAGAGGGGTTTCGCAATACGATTGATTTGCGGGGGCGAGCGGGCACTGGGCAGGGACGTTTACATTGGTCAGCTAACTTTGATGAAATTCATGACTTTGAAAACCAGATTCGCTCCTTGGGCGCAGGAACTGGTCTGATGTCAGATGAAGATTTTGGACAAGGAACAAGGAGTGATCCCTTGGGAGACCCCAAGGCTGGATTCTCGATAGAGTTGGATGCCTTAGCTGCTTACCTCGAATCCTTAGAATCCTACCCTCAAAGTCCTTACCGAGGTCCAGGAGGAATAATGACTGATGAAGCTTGGGCGGGGTATAGTCTATTTGAAGAATTGGAATGTCATTTTTGCCATGCCGGGGATCACTATAGTAATAGCAATAGCGGATTACGACATGATGTAGGTGTGATCAAAGCTTCGAGTGGACAAGGCCGATCAAGCAACTTATTGGCTATCGATGTGCCCGGATTACGCGGACTTTGGTCAAATGCACCTTATTTGCATGATGGCATAGCCTCAACCGTTTATGATGTTTTAGTGACGGAAAATAATAGTGGAAGGCATGGACGAATTCAGGACCTATCTGAACAGGAATTGGTAGAGTTAGTAGCTTTTTTACAACAATTGGATGGAGATTCCCCCGCAGCCCCGCCTAGTCCCTGGCAACTTGAATTGAACTCCCCTGCAGCAGGAAAGGTGGTGAAACTTGGAGAGGAGATTCTATTTGGAATAGCCCATACACTTTTGGAGGTAGAGGAGGTGATTTATTACGCAAATGGGGTAGAAGTCGGCCGAGTAGATACAGCACCTTTTGCCAAAAGATGGGCGCCCCTTCAAGAGGGAGAATACGAACTGGAGGTTAAAGTTATTCACGGCCAGAATCAATACGGAACTGTGGCCCTTCCAAATAAAATTAGGGTGATTCGACAATTAGTATCGACAGAAAAAGGACAGTATGAGGTCGACATATTTCCGAATCCGAGCAGCGGCACAATTTTCATTAATCTAGCCTCTTCACCTGCAGAATCTATTGACATTTATATATATGATCTGTCGGGCAGTAGAGTGTACCGGAAACTCTTTTCCAATAATCTAAAAGGGCAATTACGACTAGATGTATCGGTCCTTACTCCGGGAGCATATCTGCTCTATATGAAGAGGGAATATGCCTCTCCTATGATAGAAAAGCTGATCTTGAAAAACTGAGTGGTCTAGTACTGTAAGCATTCCTAAAAGGAGAGCTATAAGTCGCCTGCTAATCCTCTCTCAAACTCTTGAGAATACCATTAAAGGTGCTTGTTTGCAAAAGTGCCTTAACATCTTATTGTGATTATGGCTTTGCAAATTCTACTATCTTGTTTTAAGGTCTAAACCCGACTCAATGAATCGTAGAAACTTTATCACAGTGAGCAGCCTAGCCACCGGCGGAATGATGCTGAGGTGCCAGTCCAATCGATTATCCCCTCAGGACCCGTCCTATCATCCGTATAATCCATATGTACAAATTGGCACAGATGAGACAGTACGAATAATTGTCCCTGTACCAGAGATTGGTCAGGGAGTTCGAACTGCCTTAGCGATGTTGGTGGCTGAAGAACTAGAGTTTCCGTGGCAAAAAATCGAAGTGCAGCAAGCAGACGGAAGTGAAAATTATGAAGGCAGGAATCAGCGGGCGGCGGGCAGCAATAGTGTTAGAGTATATTGGGAACCTATGCGGAAAGCTGGAGCGACAGCAAGGGAAATGTTGATTCAAGCCGCAGCAAATCGCTGGGGAGTAGCTTCTTATGAATGCTATGCCTATCAAGGAGTTATTGTGAACAAAAAAAACCATAAGGAGATAACCTTTGGTGCTTTAGCAGCAGAAGCGGCACTACTCACTCTTCCTAGTTTGATTAGCTTGAAGTCCCCCAATCAATTTAGCTTATTGGGCACTTGGGTGAAAAGCAAGGATACTCCGGCGATAGTCGGTGGTGAGGTTAAGTTTGGGATGGATATTCAGTTGCCTGACATGCTATACGTTTCTATCGAAAAATGTAAGACATATGGCGGCAAAGTAAAGGCATTTGATGATACTGCGACTCGTCGTATTCCTGGAGTCAAAGATGTCTTCCTATTGCCCTCCTTCGGCAGTAGTCCGGAAAGACCCTATTGTTCCGAAGGAGTAGCTGTTGTTGGCGAATCTACGTGGGTAGTGTTAGCGGGTCGAAAGGCATTGGAGATTGAGTGGGATGAAGGCCCAAATATTAACGAATCCACCGAGGAGCTTCATCAGAAATGTATACAAAATTTGGACAAACCCGGAAAAGGAATCCATCGGAATGACGGGGACTTTGAGCAGGCTATTGGCGCAGCTAAACAAAAGTTGGAGCGTATCTATCATGTGCCTTTTATAACACATGTACCGATGGAAACTCTAAACTATACCATTGACCTGAAGGAAGATAGCTGTGAAGTATGGTCTACTACGCAAATGCCCCAGATAGAGTTGAGTACCTTGTCTCGCTATCTAGACCTTCCCAAAGAAAGAATTAAACTGCATGTACCAAGGATTGGAGGTGGGTTTGGTCGGCGATTAAGTTCGGATTTTACAATTGAGGCTATTAATGTAGCTAAAATTGTGAAGCAACCCTTGAAAGTAATTTGGACACGAGAAGATGACATTCAGCAAGGGGCTTTTCGACCATTTAGCTATCACAAACTCCAGGCTGGATTCGATGGTGATCAACAATTGACTGCTTGGTTGCATCGACAATCAGGCTTGTCGCGGTATGCTTTTAGAACTGGACGGGAACCTGGTCAATCTGAATTTTTTCCTGGACATTTTCCTGCGCATCTGGTGCTGGATTTTCGCCAAGAATACACGCTAGCAGAAAGCAATCTGAGAAGGTCTTTGATTCGAGCTCCGGGGAATAATGCATTAGCGTTTGTGGTTGAAAGTTTTATGGATGAATGCGCCCATTTTGTTAATAGAGACCCCTTGCAGTTCCGACTGGATCTATTGGGCGAACAGGATCAAATATTTGTATTCGATGAAGAGGAAGAAGGGTCAGTAATCTCAACCGGCCGGATGAGAAAAGTTTTAACATTGGCCGCAGAAAAAGCTGGATGGAAAAAGGGAACTAAACAAGAAACCGGGATGGGAATCGCAGCTTACTTTACTTTTGATACTTATGTGGCACATGTTTGTGAAGTATCTGTGGATCAGGTCACAGGAAATCTTAATATTCATCGATTTGTCACGGCAGTTGATTGTGGACAAGTAGCCAATGTAAATGGTGTCAAGGCCCAAGTTGAAGGTGCTATCCAAGATGGGATCAGCGCTGCTTTGCGACAGGAAATTACCATCAAAAATGGGGCTGTTGAGCAGAGCAATTTCCATGATTACCAACTGTTAAGGATGAAAGATGCACCGGAACATATTGAAGTACACATAGTAAGCAACGACTTCCCTCCAACTGGAATGGGAGAACCTCCATATCCACCAGTAGCTCCCGCATTGTGCAATGCTATTTTTGCGGTAACCGGAATAAGAGTACGAAAATTACCAATCGGGGATCAACTAAAGAAGGAGAGACAATAAAACTTGAGTTGCCTCATTTTTCGAGCCAAACTGAGATAAAGAAGTAAGGAATCTATCGAGCATTTTGAGGGAAATAAGGGGATGGCTGATGCAACAAATACGGATAAGTATAGGACTATATCATTTATGATAGGGAAAAAAACAAATGTTCTCTCTAGATCAAAAGCGTTCCACTAGCTTTATTTCCTCCATAGAGGAATGTTTAAATTAAGAATCTTCAAACTTAGGAACGAATGATCAACAACAAACTAGCTTTAGTATTGGCCTTAATTGGCATCCTATTAATCGGTAAAGAACCTGAGCTTCAGGCACAAAGGAACACAAAATACAACCCAGATTGGCAATCTCTTGAACAGGTCAACCAGACGCCAAATTGGTTTTTGGATGCCAAGTTCGGTATTTACGCACATTGGGGGCCGGTTTCTGAGGCCATGGCTGGGGCTGAACATGGTAAGCGCTATGCAGGATGGCACGGAATGATCATGTATCAAGATGGTCAAAAAGTGCCAACTAAAAGCGGTAAACCTAGCAATAATTTCAACCATCACTTCAAGAAGTACGGCGACCCTGCCCAATTTGGATACAAACACGTCATAGAGCAATTCAAACCTTCGGCCTTTGATGCCAAGGCATGGGCAGCCTTATTTGCAAAATCCGGCGCAAAGTTTGCTGGACCGGTGGCTATGCATCATGATAATTTTGCGATGTGGGATAGTAAAGCAACGCGTTGGAATTCGATGAACTATGGTGGAATCGATCCGTCAGCAGAACTAAAACGTGAAATTGAATCCTTGGGTATGAAATTTATGGCTTCCTTCCATCATGCCTTTACCTGGAAATACTTCGCTCCTGCACATGCCTATGGTGGGGTTTCTTCAGCAGATTATGATCTATACACGAATCCCCATTCCATCGATTCTGATACCCCAGACAAGCAATTTTACAAAGACTGGTGGGCCAAGCTAAAAGAATATATCGATAAGTATCAGCCGGATTTGATTTGGTTTGATTGGTGGCTAGAAAACATGGAGGATGAAGTCCGTCAGAAATTCTTGGCGTACTATTACAATCAAGGCTTAAAATGGGGAAAAGAAGTCGCGGTAAGTTATAAGGAATCTACTTTTCCGGTTAACACAGCCATCAAAGACTATGAACGTGGCCGTCCTAATCAACCTAAAAGCCCGGCCTGGCTTACGGATACCTCCCCTGGAGCTTGGTTTTATCGCCCCGATGCAAAGTTTAAAACACCTAATCAACTCATTGATATTCTTGTAGATATTGTGGCTAAAAATGGCGTGATGCTATTGAATGTTCCTCCCGATCCAGATGGCACTATTCCTACTGAAATGGTGGATCTTTTAACGGCCATTGGTGCTTGGCTTGAGGTAAATGGGGAAGCCATTTATGGTACTCGACCTTGGACGGTTTTTGGTGAAGGTCCAACCCGACTTCCAGAAGGCGGACACAAGATTGAAAAGATAAAAATCGTCTATACGAATGAAGACATTCGTTATACTAAGAAATCAGATAAAGAGTTTTATGCGATTGTACTTGACGAGCCCAAAGGCGAGATTGTAATGAAAACCTTGAGTACCCAGATCGGAGCCTTGAACTCCAAGATTTTACGTGTAGAATTGTTGGGTAGTACTGAGGAAATTAAATGGGAAAGAACGGAAAGAGGTTTAGTCATTAAGGCCCCCAAGGATTTACCTACAAAGCATGCACATGCTTTTAAGGTCCTGATGGAAGGCTATCGAGAAAATGATATTGGTGGAAATATAGAGGCACATAAGGAGTAATATAGACGAAGGCACTTCGGTAGCTTGTTAAATAATAATCCTACGGGCTTGTGTAAAAAAGGCCTTGACCAAAAGACACTCCAAATGATTGAACGCAGAGAAATGGAGTCACATAATTTATGCTTTCCTTCGCGACTATGTGCCTTTGTGTTGAATTAGTCTATGGAGTATTTCCTTAATTTTGGCCTTTTTGCACTACCCCGTTTTTTGCCTACAAATTTATTTATTAATGGCATTCCCAGCACCTGCCGGGTATCGTATATTTTCTACTAAAGCTTGTACGTCCTTAGGCGTTTCTGGGAAAAAACGACTCACAGTAATACTCGTCACAAAATTCAAAATCATTCCCACAACGCCAATGCCCTGTGCTGAAATATTCAGCCAGTATCCGTTTTCCTTGCCACCTAGAAATTGATAATATATGATGTAGGCAAGTGAAAAAATCAGACCAACTAGCATCCCCGCTATGGCACCTTCTCGGTTAATCTTTTTAAAGAAAATGCCTAAAAATATGGCAGGGAAGAATGTCGAAGCTCCAATACTGAAAGCTAGCGTTATGGTCTCAATAATGAAACTAGGTGGGTTTATTCCAAAGTAGATACCAATCATAACAGCCCCGCCCGCGCAAATTCGAGCAATGTACAATTCGGCTTTTTCCGAAATGTCCGGCATAATCTGTTGTTTGAGAAGGTCGTGTGAAACTGCAGAAGATATGACTAATAATAGCCCCGCAGCCGTAGAAAGTGCTGCTGCTAATGCCCCAGCCGCAACGAGCGCCACGACCCAATTTGATAAGTTTGCAATCTGTGGGATAGCAAGGAATGTTACATCAAAATCAACCGTGATCTCATTGGCAGCGCCCCCTACAAATTGAATAATTCCATCAGCATTCAGATCATTGAACACGAGAAGCTTTGTCTCTTCCCAAGTCTTAAACCAAGCGGGTGCATCTGCATAAGCCAGGCCATTGAGCGCCTCCAACATATAGGTTCGTGCAAAGGCAGATAGTGGAGCGGTAGCCGTAAAAACGAGCCCAATAAACAAGAGCGTATAGGCTACGGACTTTCGAGCATCTTGAACCTTTGGTACAGTGAAGTAACGAATAATGATATGTGGCATTCCCGCTGTTCCTACCATTAAGGTGAGGGCAATGCAAAAAAGGTCGATGGTATGTCGACTCTGGGCAGTAAATGCTTTAAACCCAAACTCTTCATTCAAACCATCTAGCTTCTCTAGGAGGAAAGTACTGCCTTCAGCAGTGGTTCCTCCCCAGCTTATCCAAGGTACAGCACTATTTGTCAACAATACAGAAAGGAAGATAATGGGAACCAAGAAAGCAAAGGTCAAAACACAAAACTGTGCGACTTGTGTGTAGGTAATCCCTTTCATTCCTCCCCAAACAGCATATAGAAAAACGATGCCTGCTCCGATAATTACCCCCGACTCAATAGATATCTCGAGAAATCGGGAGAAAACAACTCCCACTCCACGCATTTGTCCTGCCAAATAGGTGGTGGTAACAAATAAGGCACAGATTACGGCTATGGTTCTCGCTACATTGGAATAATAGCGATCACCGATGAAGTCAGGAATAGTGAATTTTCCAAACTTCCTTAAGTAGGGAGCGATCAAAACACCTAAAAGGAAGAAGCCACCTGCGGGCCCGATGAGGTATGGAGCGGCGTCATAACCAATCGCCGCTACCAGACCTGGTACGGAGAGCATCGTAGCCACTGACATGAAGTCAGCCGCAGTGGCCATCGCATTAGCCAAAGGCGATACACCGCCACCAGCTACATAGAAATCTTTCGGACTATTGGCTTTGCTTCTCCAGGCAATATAGGCATACAGCAAAAAAGTGATGCCTACAAAGAGGATGGTAAGTTGAAAGGTACTCATTTGCTTAGGTGTTATCGGGTAGAGTAGAAGGCTTATTCCTCGAGGCCATGTTCTTTATCTAACTGATTCATCCATCTGGCATAGATGAAAAGTAGTAAGGCAACGAACAACATTGAGCCTTGGGTAGCAAACCAAAAGCCGAGCGGAATGCCGCCTAGTTGAACGGTGTTTAACTGATCTACCAGGAGAATGGGAAAAACTAGTCCTAGAATGAACCAAAGACTACAAAGAATAATCAAATACTTTAGATTGGACTTCCAGTAAGACCTTCGTTTTTCTTTGTCCATGCCCGCTTGTTTAGGTTTTTAGAATTATGGGTTTTGCCTTTGCAAAATAGATGTTTAGATTTAGGAGAACAAATGTTCGGAATTCGATCAAATCAAGCAATTGAACTATGGCTAAAAGTTTTGCATCAAAAGGGGATTTAGGGGAAAAGAAGAAAACATTTCTAGAATTAGCCCCTGGGGCTTACGGATATACAACCGAGGGGGACCCAAATAGTGGTGTGATCATTGGGGATGACAGTGTAATGGTGATTGAGGCGCAAGCAACACCTCGTATGGCAGAAGATGTAGTTGCGAAGGTGCGAAGCGTCACAGATAAACCCATTAAGTACCTGGTACTTACTCACTATCATGCCGTGAGAGTGTTGGGCGCCAGTGCCTATGGTGCTCAAGAGATCATTGCCTCACAGAAAACGCATGAAATGATTCTGGAACGAGGCCAGCAGGATTGGCAGTCTGAATTCGAACGATTCCCACGCCTTTTTCGAGCTCATGAAAGCATTCCCGGCTTGACCTATCCGACAATCACCTTTTCCGATAAACTGACCTTGTTTCTTGGGAAAAGAAAGGTGGAGATTATGCATATGGGAGAGGGGCATACAAGAGGAGATGCAGTGGTGTGGTTACCTGATGATAAAGTGCTATTTGCGGGAGATCTAGTAGAATATGGTGCTACGCCCTATTGTGGCGATGCTCAATTAAAAAATTGGAGTGCGACTTTACAACGACTGAGTGATCTTAAGCCCAAGGCCTTAGTTCCGGGCCGAGGGGAGGCTTTGACGACTGAGATACAATGTCAAGAGGCTATTTTGGGTACTGCAGAATACACAACTATGCTCTATAATCAAGCACTGTTAAGTAGAACTAAGGGAGAGAGTTTAAAGGAATGTTATGATCGATTGATGACAGCTATGCGACCCCGCTTTGGCCACTGGGTGATCTTTGAGCACTGCATGCCGTTCAATGTTACCAGAGCATATGAGGAAGCTGGCGGAATTAAGCATCCTAGAATTTGGACAGATAAGCGAGACATTGAGATGTGGAATGCACTTAACAACGGATAATAAAGCGGATTTATGAATTGGGTGAAACCTAAAACTTATACCAATAAAGTATACCCTTTTCAACGGCCCATTGATCTTGATCAGGAGCATCCTATCTCCTATCCAGTGGTCATTGTTGGTGGAGGGCCGACGGGTTTGACAGCAGGTTTGGATTTAGCTAAGCACGGTATCTCATCTATTATTCTGATGAAGGAAAAAAGTGTGGTCGTTGGTAGCCGGGCTATTTGTTTTGCCAAAAAGACTTTGGAGGTAATTGACCGAGTGAATGATCATGCAGCAAGGAGAATGATAGAAAAAGGAGTGACTTGGAATGTGGGAAAGGTTTTCTATCAAGATGAACAGGTGTATGAATTCAACCTACTTCCAGAACAAGGACATACCTTTCCAGCCTTTATCAATTTACAGCAGTATTATTTTGAGGAATATCTCGTGGAGGAGGTGATGAAAAATGATCTGATAGATCTACGTTGGCAACAAGAGATGATTGACCTGCAACAAGATCATGATGGGGTACAACTTACGGTCGGTACACCTGGAGGGAGTTATACTATGCAAGCCCAATATGTCTTGGCATGTGATGGGGTAAATAGTTCCACTCGAAGTCGGCTTGGTATTGCTTATGAGGGAGAAGCTTTTGAAGAAAATTTTCTCATAGCCGATATCAAGATGGAAAATGATTTTCCGACCGAGCGTTGGTTTTGGTTTGACCCTCCTTTCAACAGAGAATATTCAGCCTTGCTACATAAACAGCCAGATAGTATTTGGCGCATTGATCTTCAGTTGGGACGAGACATAGATAAATCAGTAGAACTAGACCCCACTAGGATTCAAAGCAGGCTTCGACAGATGTTAGGGGAGGAGTGCCAATTTGAATTGGAGTGGACCAGTATTTATCAATTCCGCTGTATGCGTATCGAGAAGTTTGTTCATGGGCGCGTAATATTTGCGGGAGATGCTGCTCATTTAGTCTCACCCTTTGGTGCGCGAGGGGCTAATAGTGGTGTGCAGGACGTGGATAATCTAATTTGGAAGCTAGTTTATGTATTGCAAGAAAAAGCACCATCTACTTTACTAGATAGCTACCAGGAAGAACGTAGCCCCGCTGCCGATGAGAATATTTACCATTCCTCTAATGCTACTGATTTTATCTCACCCAAGTCAGCGATTAGCACCTTGTTCCGCAATGCCGTATTGGATTTAGCCAAAGATCATACATTTGCTCAACGGTTGGTCAATAGTGGCAGGTTGTCAAATCCCTATCGGTATATCAACTCATCATTAACTACTCCAGATCGAGAGGATCAGTATTGGGACACGAACCTTCAGCCTGGGTGGTCTATCAGCGATTGCCTGTTGGAAAGAGACGGAGAAGCCCTATCACTCCTCAACGGCTTGTGTAAGGATTTCACTCTACTGGTTTATGTTGATGGTGAGTCTGAGCCTCCTTCGATTATAGATTTACCGATCCATCCTATTTATATCACATCGCAGGGTACAGGAGAATTTTGCTGTGATACAACGGATAGCTTTAAGAAGCGATATGATGCTAGACCTGGAACCTGGTATCTCATCCGCCCTGATCACTACATTGCTGCTCGAGGTCGAGAGGTCAACATGGAACGTATTGGAACTGCTTATCAGCAAGCGATCGGCAAACAACCTACAAGACATTCCAAGCCTGCAGTTGACAATTTCACACAATATGAACAAGACGAAACCTATGAACTTCTCCTCAAAGCGCATGCCGGATTGTCAAAGACAGAAAGTGATGAGTTAAATGCGAAACTTATCCTATTGCTATTGGACAAAGTAGGAACTAAGCGAGGTATTCAAGATTGTCTTGAATCACTGCGTTCATAGGTAGAGAACAGACATATTTTCAGAAATTGGAAAAGGCATTGATGTATTCAATAGCCGTTCTTTTGCTGATCAGGTAGCAAGACTAATCTTATGAATCGAGTGTCTCAATCCAAAAATGATCAACTTCCAAATTGGATTCATGGATGAGTAAGTTAAGTCTTATTTGCCGTTACTTAACTTGACGCACCTTTTGTAACAGCCTCTTCATCAGCCAACTCAGGCCATTCAGTTAGCAAAATCCATGACTCATCAACAATTAGTTCTCTCCTCCATATCTTCAAAATACCTTTGGTGAATCAATTCATCAAAAACAAATAAAGTGAAAAAGGCATTGTTAGTTACGATTTCAATCTTAGTTGTTTCTCTTTCATATACTCAAGATGAAGGAAGGTCAGCAACAAGCAAAGGTTCTTTTTTAATAGAAGCTAATACTGGTTTTGGGGAGGTTTCTATGGCTAACACTTCAATAATTTATAGGTCTGGAGACGGAGGTGGAGAATGGGCAATAGGAGGAGAAGCCGGGTATTTCGTTATGGACAATTTTGCATTGAAAGCCGGTTTGGGGTTCTCTGATTTAGGCGGAGCTGATAATGTGTCAGGAGAATTTCACTGGAAATTAGGCGCAAAATATTATATCGCAAGTAGATTTCCATTTCAGGTTGACTTGAATGGTTCCAAAAGAACTTTTGGGGATGATCCAGATAATGACCCAAATACTCCGCCTGTTGAAACACCAAATGCCACTCCTCTTTGGCTTGGCTTGCAAGTGGGGCATGCTTGGATGGTAGCTGATAATGTGAGTATCGAACCTGGGCTTCGATATGGAATAGGGCTAAATGACGATGCCGATAATATTGGCTCTGATTTTGGCTTCAATGTAGGATTCAACATCTTTTTTTGATTAAGAGGTTGCATTAAAAAGTTGGAGATAATTGCTGAATCCTATAAGTTGAATATTCCGCTTAAACTATAATAAGTGCTTCGCAATATGGAGTAGTAATGAAAGTGAAAACACGCAGAACATACAGACAGTAAGCCTGGAACGTTCTGCGTGTTTTCATTTATCTTTACATCATAACTTATGGCTTAGCTCATCGTTTCGGTATGAATAAAAATATACTATATGCTTTAGTCTTTTTTGTACTATTTTGTACGTTGGTTCTACCTGATATTCTTAACCCAACTAAGGGTCTCATCTTTTCATTAGAAGAATGGACTGGACTTTTATTACTGTTATTGGGAGTCTTAGTTTTTCGAAATCCGATAGCCAGAGCAATAGATAAACTCAATCATTTTTATTCATGGAGTGCTGCGCCGAAACGAAGAATTGTAGTAGAATTTTGTTTGATTTTTCTTTGTACCGCACTTATTTCTTTTGTTATCTATCTGCCCACTTCCCGTTATATAAAACAACATGGAATTCCTGAATTTTACCAACAGGTATTAGATAAAACAGATGAAATTAATGCTAAAGATAATAGCCCATCAGATTTAAAGGACTTTTCAAAAGAGGATTGGGAGTTTTCAGATTTTATGGCTGCAGTAGTTGAAGGAAGTTTTTTTTGTTTTTTGCTGATATTTGTTGTTGAAGAAATTGCTGGCTATATAAATTTGGAGGCTCGCAAAAAGCTGGAACTGCAAACCCTTTTAAAGGAGCAAGCACAACTTAGAGCAAGTGTACTACAAAAACAATTGGACCCCCATTTTATGTTCAATTCCTTAAATGTCCTCACGGGCTTGATATATCAAGATGTTGACGATTCAGCTCAATTCATTAAAGAATTGTCAAAAGTTTATCGATACGTACTAGAACAAAGTGAAGAATTGGTTAGTACTGTTGAGCAGGAATTTCAATTTTTAGAATCATATTTATACCTGTTAAAAATCCGATTTGATGATAAGATCCCTGTCACCATTGATGTGCCTCATAACCGGAAGGATTGGCTTTTGCCTTCGATGACTTTAGAGTTATTGGTGGAAAATGCCATAAAGCATAACATAGTGGATAGGGAACAACCCTTGCATTTGAACTTTAGCATTAAAAATGACCAATTGTTTGTAAGAAACAATTTACAACGACGAAATAGTTTTAAAGAATCTCTTGGACTTGGATTAAACAATTTGAAAAAAAGATTGGAGCTATTGGGTGAAAATAATTACAGTTTTGCTGCTGAGGGAAATGAATTTGTTGCCACTGTTCCTTTAATAAATCCGGAAGATGTATAAAGTTGTAATTATAGAAGACGAAAAAATTGCTGTTGACAATCTCACCAGAATGTTGAATGTGATTGATCCTTCATATGAGGTGATTGCGAGAATAGAGTCAGCTAGAAATGCCATAAAAATATTGCCATCCATCGAATTTGATTTGATTTTTATGGACATCCATTTGACGGATGGAGACGCCTTTGAAATACTCGAAGGAATTGAACTCACTAAACCGATTATTTTTACTACTGCGTATGACCAATATGTGTTAAAAGCATTTAAGTATCTAAGCATAGATTATTTACTGAAACCCATTGGCAAAAAAGAATTGGAAAAATCTGTCAACAAATTTCAAAATCATTTCTTGACGAAGCCTCAACATAAAATTGACTTAAGAGACCTAAAAAAAATATTACAAGAAGACAATACTTTTAAAGAACGCTTCCTGGTACAAGTTGGTAAAAAGTTAAAACCTATTTTGGTTGAACAAATTTTGTGTTTCCATTCTTCAAATAAAATCACCTACCTTTCTAACGAAGATGGAAAGTCGTTTCCTGTGGACCCCTCACTTTCCCAATTGGAAAAAGAGTTAAACCCTAATCAATTTTTTCGAATCAATAGACAGTACATTATTTCCAGAACAGCAATTCAACATATATACATGGCTTCCCCAACCAAAATGAAAGTTGTTTTGAAATCTTACCCTGACTTAAATTTATTTACTTCTGTTGATAGAATGGGAAAATTTAAGCGTTGGTTGAAATGATTATATAAAACCGATGTGTTTAGAAGAAAAGCTGAAATGTCAATAACCTTCATTCGTCAGGAATTGCCTTTAGCGAGACCGTTGTGCTTCAGTAAAAGGTAAATATGGGATATTCACAAGAAATTGTGATATAGCAAATACAGACTTAATGAAGTTACAGGTTTACAAATTGTATATATATCTTGCTATCAAAAAGACAGATGTCAAGTAAAACCCTACGTAACCTAATTTTCCTGCTGCTTTTTAGCCTGGGCAATTTGAATGCTCAGAGCAAAACCCAATCTGCCGAGGATCCAACAGCAGAAAAACACCACTGGATATATTCCGATATCGTACAAGATAGTTTTTGCGTAAAGTTATTTTTGCCCGAAAACTACGATGAAAAAAAAGAGCGAAAGTACCCTGTTATTTACATGACAGATGGAGATCGGTATTTTGGGCTGGTGACAGATTTTGTATATTCTCTTTTGCATCGTGAAGACATTGATGTGATTGTTGTAGGTATAGGGTATGGAACAAAAAGTCAAAACAACTTGAAAAGGAGAAGGGATTTCAAAACTAAACCTGAATCAGATAAGATTATTGGGGCAGTGGCATTTAGAGAATTTATTAAGAAGGAGTTATTTCCACACATTGAATCCAAGTATCACATAGATCATACAGATCGAACATTAATGGGATGGTCAATGGGTGGAACCTTTACCATGAGAACTATGTTTAAGGCCCCGTCGTCATTCAAAAACTATCTAGTATTAAGTGGACGGCTAAATTATGAAGAAGACCCACTACTAGAAATAGAAAAGCTGTATTCGCAAGAGAATGAAGATTTGAAGGTTAGGCTGTTTTATTCGATGGGGAACGCAGATAGAAGATATGAGCAATTTCCAACCTTTGTGCGAAATCTAAATAGTAGAGGGTATCAGAACTTAAAGTTTGAGAGCCATGAGTTAGAAGGGAAATCCCATGATATAATTGCCTTGAGTGAAGGACTGGGATTAGGACTGCAGCACCTCTTTATACGAAAAGATATAACAGAAAAGTTACTAGAGGTTCTACACACAAAAGGAGTAAAGGCCACCGTAGAGGTATACCGTAAAATGAAAGAGGAGCAATTTGATGAATATGATTTTCGGGAACGGAGGTTGAATGAACTAGGGTATTATTTAATTGAGCAAGGTAGAGTAGAGGAAAGCATAGAAATATTCAAGCTTAATGCAGAAGCATATCCGAAATCTTATAATGTGTATGATTCACTAGGAGAATCTTATTTCTTGCATAAGAATTATGAAATGGCGCTGTTGAATTACAGGAAGTCATTAGAAATAAACCCCGAGAATAATAATGCAGAAGAAATGATAAGAAAGCTAAACGCTAAAAGGTGAAAAACAAAGAATTTAGAGAAAAACGGATTGCGGTTTAAAGAGACTGCGATTCCAATTTTAGAGCAATCAAGTTCGCGATCTAAAGGGGAATTATCCGAAAATTGAATGGATAAGGTTTTCAGAATTGATCGTAGAAATTGATCGCCATTAAAACTACTTACTCAATATGCTGAATAGAATAAGTCCGAAACTGCCTATGCGGGACAAGCTTAAAACGAAAGACTATTATCTAAGCAAATTAGGGTTCAAAGAGATAGGTGATTATGGAGATTACCTTATCATTCAAAAAGATGATATAGAAATTCATTTCTTTGAATTCAAAGGGCTTGACCCAGAAGAAAATTATGGCCAAGTTTATATAAGGACCAATAATATTGAAAGCTTGTATAACACATTAATAGCCAATAATATTAGTATTCATCCAAATGGTCCTTTAGAATCAAAACCTTGGGGACAAAAAGAGTTTGCTCTCCTTGATCCAGACAATAACTTACTGACCTTTGGACAAAGTGAATAAGTAGGGGACCAACCGCCAGCTGAATACATCTGTTCCATAGGCTCCATAAACATAATTGAGGATTACTCAGATAACATGTAGCTGAAAAAAATTCATACTTCGCGTTCAAAATCCTCAGCTATAAGCGTATTTGCCTTCATTTAATTCTTCGTTCTTTAAAGGCAGAAGATTTACAATTCATTCAACTAAATAGAAAACATGAACCACTTCAAGATCAACTTGATTGTAATCGGAATATTATATCTATTACTATTTTCTTGCCAGTCAACATCGTCTTCAGTATTCAGGGATGCCCTGACTTTTTACGTTTCTTTTGACAAGGGTACAACGGCAGATTTTGCATTAGGAGACACAAGTATATACACAGCTAATGCGAGCTATGCAAATTCAAAGAGAAAGCTGGAAGGAATTCAAGCCGGGATGAATAACGCCGATCATAGAATCGCCGAAGGAAAGGGGCAATTTGGTAGCGCATTTGAATTTGGTGAAAAAAGCAGCAGAGTTGTTTTTTATAAGGGTAAAGATAATATCACCTATGATCCCCAAGATTGGTCTGGCACGATTTCATTTTGGTTAAGTGTTGATCCTTCAATGGACCTCGAAGGCTATACTGATCCGATACAAATCACCGATACCGATTACAATGATGCATCGATCTGGGTAGACTTCACCGATAAAGACCCCCGTGATTTCAGGTTGGGTGTCATAGGCGATAAGGATGCCTGGACCTTGGATACACTGAATTCATCTTCCTCAGTTGAATTTGAAAAAAGGATTGCTAGTGTTAATACGCCCCTTTTTTCAAGAAGCCATTGGACACATGTTACTATAGTTTATGATGATTTGGGTACTCAAAACAGTTTGGCTAGCTTATATTTGAATGGTGAAAAAGTTGGTGCCGTCAGCGGAATTGATGATCCCTTCACCTGGGAATTGGAGAAGTCAAATATTTTTCTTGGATTGAATTTTACCGGCTTAATGGATGAATTGTCGATATTTAGTAAGCCATTGACGGATGTTCAGGTGATGGAACTTTATCAATTGAAAGATGGGATCAAATCAATTCTTTGATTCTATGATTGACGAAAAAGTAATGCATGTGTACACAAAACGATAGTTAAAGAGAATGTCATACTGCCGATTTTATGATAGCTAAGCTCGTAGGGAATGCTCCAGATCCAGCAGGTGATTGCCGTTCCACGTACTCGCTATTTTATGATAAAAAGACATAAGGCCCCTTTTTAATACTTACCGTTTGAATGAACTAATTCTGGAATCTATGTTGGAAATCAATAGAATTCATCACATAGCAATAATCTGTAGAGATTATGAAAAATCGAAAGACTTTTACACATCAGTTCTGGGCCTAAGTGCGAAGAATGAGGTATATCGAAGAGATAGAAATTCATACAAATTAGATCTGACTTTGAATGGAGACTATGTTATCGAATTATTTTCTTTTCCCGACCCTCCAAAACGATTAACAAGGCCAGAATCAACTGGTTTAAGGCATTTGGCTTTTGAAGTAAATGATATAAAAAAAGAAGTAGAGAAGCTACGGAAGAAAGGAATTACTGTAGAACCAATAAGAATTGACGAACATACCAACAAGAAATTCACCTTTTTTAGCGACCCAGATGAATTGCCAATTGAAATCTATGAAAAATAGAAATTCCTCTGAAATACGATAACTGATTGCTAGGGAGAATGCTGAAGCAAACCACAAACTTGCATAGAAATAAAGGTATTTAGGATTGAGTAATAGAACCTATCAGGAACTTAAGAGCATGTAAATGCATTACTCTTAGATGATAGGAATTCTCAAACTAAAAGCCATTGGAATGCATACCTTGATTAACTACATCATACAACAATTATCAGAGATCCAAGAAGGAAAAGTCTGGGTAGGTTCTACCTACCAGCGCAAGCTAGAGAGCATCAATGAAAACAATGCATTTATTAGACCCTTACCTAAATTACATAGTGTAGCAGAAATCATATCACATTTGACGACCTGGCAACGAGAAACGATACTTAAAATAAAAGTGGGAGAAGGCCGATTGACGGATGATTCCGAAGAGAATTGGTTTTCAAATGAAAAACTAAGAGAAAAGGGGTGGGCTTGGATATTGAATGAATACGAAGCAAGTTTGGCAGAATTACTGGCCTTACTAAAAACTAAGGCGGACAGCTTTCTCTATGAAGAATATTATGATACTGATTTTAAAGGAAACTTTCCCTATTCGTTTGTTGTAAATGGAATGCTCCATCACAGCATCTATCACTTAGGTCAACTTGGCATTATCATTAAATATTTAAAACAGCTAGATACGCACTAGAACTATAGAATGAACAGGCAATACCTTCTATTGCCCCGAAAGGAATTAACAATTGGAATTTTATTACTTCCCCCTATAAAAGCACCTTGCATAGAAAAATAGGAATCTGGGATTTGAGAACCTAGATAACTGTGCGTAAGAATGGTTTATAACAGTATGTATTCAGGGTTTGCAATAACAAGGGTCGATATACAAAAATCTCGATTTTCAGGTTTAGCCTAAACATTTCCTATCTTGCCGAACAATAAATATCTCTGTTCCAGCAATTTTTTTTGGATTGATCGAGTTTTGGGGCGTGAGTATCAAGAAAATGGTAAAGATGAAGTTTAAGAGTCTAAAGTTGATAGAGCCGATTCTAAAGGCTATAGCTGAAAAGGGGTATGAAAATCCAACAAAAATTCAGGAGGAAGCCATCCCCAAGGTTTTGAAAAGAAGTGATGTTTTAGGGATAGCTCAGACTGGAACGGGAAAGACGGCAGCCTTCTCTATCCCGATTATTCAATTGATTTACCGAATAGATGGTAACAAAGGTAAGACATCCTGTCTAAGGGCCTTGATCTTGACTCCGACCCGGGAGTTAGCGATTCAAATAGATGAAAACATCAAGGAGTACAACAAGTATACAAAGGTTGGACATACGGTAATCTTTGGAGGAGTGAAGCAAGGGGCACAAGTGGAGGCCTTGAAAAAAGGCGTACAGATTTTGGTAGCGACACCAGGTAGACTCTTGGATCTAATCAATCAAGGCTATGTGACCTTGGAGGATATCAAGATATTTGTATTGGATGAGGCAGACCGCATGTTGGACATGGGGTTCATTCACGATATAAAAAAGGTGGTGGCTTTATTACCCGAAAAAAGACAAACTTTGTTTTTTTCGGCTACGATGCCCGATCGAATTATTTCCCTATCGGGAAGTATGCTGACCAAGCCGGAAAAAGTAGAAGTTACCAGAAAGTCCTCGGTAGTTGATACAATCGAACAGTACGTCTATTTTACAAATAAGGAGTCAAAGGTCAAGCTGATGGGCCATATTTTAGAGGATATCAGGGAGGAGCAAATACTAGTGTTTGTAAGAACAAAATACGGAGCAGATCGATTAGTACGGAGTTTGAAAAAAATGAAATTTAAGGCAGATGCCATTCATGGAAATAAGAGTCAAAATAGACGGCAGAAAACGCTGAAGAACTTTAAAGAAGAAAAGACCAAAATATTAGTGGCGACCGATATCGCAGCAAGAGGGATTGATATTTCAAAACTCAAGTACGTGATTAATTTTGACATCTCCAATGTGCCAGAAACCTATATACACAGAATTGGGAGATCAGGTAGAGCTGGAAAAGAGGGGGTCGCTATATCCATCAGCGGCCCAGAAGAAAACGAAAACGTAAGAGCAATAGAAAAGCTTACCAAAAAGGCACTTACAAAGGTAGACGATCACCCTTACCCTCAGACCACGCGGCCCATGTCCAGCAAAGAGAAAAAAGAATGGAATAAGGAAAAACAGAGAAGGAAAATGGAATTCATAAAGAAAAGACGCCGTTGAGCAGCTTTTAACTTTGGTCTTTAGACTGAGGGTGAATCACGCATGTCAAACAGCTGGCAAAAGAATTTAGAGATGCTCTGGGTAGTGCATGCTGGAACTGGCGAAATACAAGCAAAACAACGATATAGATGATTGGAATTTTAGTAGCGCTCGCTATCTCCTGGGTAGCCTTGTATGTAACTGATAGAAAAAACCTATTATCCTTAGGAGTTTTACCAGTCGGAAAAAGAATAAAACAGTTCTTAACTGGATTTCTGATTGCTGCTATACTTTGTGGTGGAGTTCAGTTTCTAGAATCCTTTCTGCGAGCAGCGACTTGGACTTTGAATGAATCAGTTACCAGTTCAATAATATTAAAGTCCTTCTGGTGGGATTTCAGGTCAGTTTTGACGGAGGAGTTGATTTTCCGTGGAGCAATTCTCTATATTTTAATCCAAAAAATTGGGACTAAGAAGGGAATATTGATATCCGCTATTTCATTCGGAATTTATCATTGGTTCTCCTATGGGGTTATCGGGAATATTGTGGCAATGGTTCTGGTATTCATAGGAACGGGAATAATGGGGTACGCCTGGGCTTGGGCTTTTGCTAAAACAAAATCCATGCTATTGCCGCTCGGGCTTCATTTGGGGTGGAACTTTGTCCATAATACCATTTTTTCAAAAGGGCCATTAGGGGAATTGGTTCTTATATCTAAAGGAGGGCAGGACTTGACAGATTGGATTTCATTGCTGAACTTTGTGACAGGCCTGGTAGTTGTTCCTATCTTGATAACACTTTATGTCAAACATTTTGTTAAAGAAGAATCAGATGAAGTGACAATTTGAATTGCAAGTAACTTATCCTTCTAACGATTTTCGTAAAAAATAGCATGATTGGAGGCTTCTTGATTTTGGGAACCACTTGAACTAAATTGGAAAACACCTTATATTCTAATCCATCTAAAATTATTAGCAGGATTTGGAAAATCGCGTGATCTAAAACTTATTAATCATTAAAGAAGACATAATGAGAAATAATACGGAAAGAGCTAAAATTGCGGCTATCCTAGTAGGGGCCGTTATGTTTATAGAAATAGCTATGATCATATCTAGCTACCTACAAATTAACCTCCTTCAAAGAGTAGTCGATGGTATAGATGTCTCAGACGCGGAAGTCAATTGGAATGATACAAGAGAGGGAATTGTTGGCATATTATACCTAGTAGTTTTTATCATATCTACAGTATGTTTTATAATGTGGTTTAGAAGAGCTTACTACAATCTTCACCTAAAGGCTAAGAATTTACTTTATACCGAAGGCTGGGCTGCTGGTGCTTGGTTTGTACCGATCCTGAACCTGTTTAGGCCTTATCAGATCATGAAGGAGTTATATGAAAAAACAGATCAGATATTATCAGAACATTTTGGCAGCTACCAAGAAAAGAAAGGGACTACAATCGTGGGCGTTTGGTGGTTTATGTGGGTAGTAGCAAATATAATTTCAAATGTATCTACGAGATTGACACTTCGAGCAGAAACCGCTGAAGAGTTTTTAGGTAGTACTCGACTGGATTTATTTTCTTCCATTGTTAGTGTTCCCATGGCGATTTTGGCGATCATCGTAATTCTTGATTATTCCAAAATGGAAAAGCGTTTATACCAGCTAGATAAAGAAGAAGGATTAGCTTCTACCCATGATTTAGATTTCGGCGGTAATGAGGATATTCTGGATGCGCTTCGATAGGTTTATAAGGAATACTACCTTATAATTGCGGAAATCTATGTGACAATGAAAACCAACTTATACCTTTTGGGCCTCCTTATCCTTATTTCTGCTTGTGACAGCACTATGCAAATCGAGGAAGGAACAAGCGAAATAAACCTTCTACCAGCACCCAAAGAAGTGACGGCAGCTGAAAAATCTGTAGTGCTATCTACCAATAGTAGATCATACACTGCTGATGAAGAACTGCGACCCTTGTTGACTTTATTTGCAGAGGAAGTTGAAAAAGTTGCAGGTGTAAAGATCGAAACCGCTTCTACGGAGAACGATCAGGCGGATCTCCTCTTTGCCCTTGATGCCAGTATGGCCAAGGAATCCTATGAGATTGAGATAAACCACCCAATACAAGTGAAAGGAGGGAGTTATGCTGCGGTAGCTATGGCTAAGACAACCTTGCTGCAGCTCATCGCAAAGGAGGGAAATACACTGAAACTTCCGATGCTTACGATCAAAGATGCACCTGATGCAGCTTATCGGGGATTAATGATTGATTTGGCTCGTCAATGGCATAGCATTGAAACGGTGAAGCAATTGGTAGATCTGGCAGCCTTCTATAAGATAAATTACCTGCAACTTCATTTTACTGATTATCAGTCCTATACCTTGCCTTCCCAACATTTCCCAAACTTAACTACTCCGGGCCGGAGTTATAGAGTAGCGGAATTGAAAGAACTGGAAACTTACTCTCAACTGAGAGGCGTAACCATCATCCCTGAGGTTGACGTTCCTGGGCACTCCAGCCCATTTGTCAAATCCTATCCAGAGATATTCGCCATTCAGGACACGGCTAGCAACCCCTGGATTATCAATATGGGAAATGAGGCTGTGTATGAGGCGCTTGATCAGATTATTGGCGAGCTGGTCGAGATTTTCAAGGCCAGCCCTTATTTCCACATTGGAGGAGATGAAGCGATTTTCAATAAAGTGGAAGATGATCCTAAAGTTCAAGCTTATATAGCAAAACACGGAATCGCGCAAGATGTGCATGAGTTATACCGTCACTTTCTTGTGCGGATGAACAAAATTGTCAAAAAGCATAACAAACAAATGTGCGTGTGGGAAGGCTTTGGTCGAGAAGGAGAGATTGAGATTCCAAAGGATATTATTGTGTTCGAATTTGAAACCAATAGATACCTTCCCAACCACTTAGTGGAGGACGGTTATACAGTGGTAAATACTTCTTGGAAACCTTTATATGTTGTGAATCAGAAGAAGTGGGAACCGCAAACGATCTACAACTGGAATATGTGGCGTTGGGAAAACTGGTGGCCTAAGGCTCCCTCTTACCAGCCTATTCAAGTGGCGAAAACACCTTTGATCGTAGGAGCTCAAATGTGCGCATGGGAACAAGCTGGTGAAGTCGAGATCCCTAGTATTCGCAGACGATTGCCCGCTTTCGTGGAAAGGATTTGGAATACAGAGGAAACGATCTCGTTCGAAGAATGGGCATCGCGGATCGATGAGACAGACACCCGCCTCTCTCGACTGATCAGTGATACCAGACAAGATTCATTATTGAACGGGCATAATTTTGTCGCACCTACGGAAGATTAGATTTTTTACATCAAAAAGCGCTATATATGAAAGTTGGAAAGAAAATCATGATGTATGTATTGTGGTTAAGCTTAGTTCAGTCAGCCCTTCTTCCATCTTCCTATGCACAGGGGGGGGCTTCTACTGAACAGGAGAGTATGGAGAAAACCATCTATGAATATGCGTCATTTGTCAACACGAAGAATTGGATCGATGCCGCCAACCAGTTGTACATTACTAAATGCGCAGCTGACACACAAAGTCTATACGTTGAGTTTTTTGAATCTATGTATGGACAACGTCTTCGTACCTTACTTAACATCGAGAAGGTGGGATATCTTAGTTCGAAGAAGGACGAAAACGGCCTGTCATTCGCCTTGGTAGAATATACCTTCGATTTGAACACCTTCATGGATCCCGGTTTCTATACCAGTCAATCTATGATGGACGGTTATGCTCAATACCTTATGGATACCTATGGGAAAGAAAGGGTAAATTATGAGCCTAAGGCCGGTACCGTTTTTGTTGATAATGTTATTCGTCAATTACTGCTCATCAAAGACCCTGCTCTAGCCTGTGAAGGTTGGAAAATAGTGGAGTATGGAGTTGCAGGTAAGAAATATGTAGAAGAGGAATTTGGCATCTCCTTCTAACTCAGGATTACTATATTTTGTCGATTTTTCTATTGATGATATATGGCAAAAGGGAGGAGGCTTTCTTTTCTGTCCTCCTACGTTCTTTCCTAAACTTGTCCGTATATTCAAAGCCTGTAACCTTAAGGATTTTCGTATAATGTATCGAGAATGAAACCAGAACTTACCCAAATGACAGCCTCTGCCATGGCTTTTACAGCAGATGTAACGAGCCGTTGGTCTTCACGATTGGCAGGAAGCAAGGCTTGCCTGGCCTGTGCAGATTACCTTGAGGAAACACTTGCCCGCTTTTGTGACGAGACAAATAGTCAGGTGTTTTCCGTACGTCCGGCGGCCTTCCTAGGCTATATCCGGATCAACATTGGTCTATATCTAGTTGCTCTCTTAGCCTTGTTTTTTGAGCAGGTTTTGCTAGCCACTTTAGTGGCAAGTCTCTCTGTATTGATTACCGTACTGGAGTTCTTTATCTATAAGGAGTTTGTCGACTTCTTGTATCCAGAGAAACAAGGGAAGAACGTGTTTGGGCGAATTGAACCTCGTGGAGAAGTAAAGCAGCAGATCATTATTAGTGCGCATCATGATAGTGCTCATATCTTCAACTTTTTGGAGAAAGATCCGACTACATATGTAAGGAAAGTGCTAGCAGGGACAACCACCCAGTTAGGATTTTTTCTGCTAAGTTGGCTTTTACTGATCTTGCATTGGACAGGTGTGCAGAGTGATATTTTGCATTGGGGGGTGACCCTTCTTTTAACCCTAGCTGCTGTAAACCTATATCCTTTGTGGTTCTTTTACGATAAACATGGAACGCCAGGAGCGGGAGATAATCTGGTTTGTACAGCTCTGGCTATTGAAATTGGTAGGTATTTTGCCAAGGAACGAGCAGCGGGGCGGCCCTTGGAGAGCACTCGCTTGATCATAGGTAGCTGGGATGCAGAGGAATGCGGATTGCGAGGGGCTAGAGCTTATGTTAAACAGCATAAGGAAGAACTTGAAAGTCTCAAGACCTATAACTTCAACCTTGAATGTATGTATGATCATCGCGCCTTGAGTTTCTTACGCTCGGATCTTAATAATTTTGTCCAACTATCCAATGAAATGGCTCATGAGGCAGCAGCTATCGGGAAAGATTTGGGCTTTGAGATTGGGGTGCACCCCTTTCCATTTTTGGCTGGTGGAACAGATGCTGCGGAGTTTGCCAAGGCCGGAGTAGAGGCTACCACCTTGGTGGCTATGGATTGGGAAAGCAGAGTAGCCGATACGGCCTACCATACCACGAGAGATACCATTGATGCAGTGGATAGCGAGGCGGTGTTACGAAGTATCAAAATTGGGATAGAATATGTGTTGCAAAAAGATCAGGCAATAGGGGCCTAGACTTTATTAGGGAATCTACTGATATATAGAAATCATTCTCCCATGAACAAGAAATTATTACTACATCTTGCCTTTCTCCTACATGGAGTGGCGGGGTATTCCTGCCATTGTGGATTGCAACCCTCGTATTTTTGCGAATCTTTTGGGTGGGAATGGTATGAACCTGATGAAGAGCTTGTACTTATAAGGGTATTGGAATTTGGTATTCTTGAAGACCTCAGGGAGACGCGTTACTTAAAGGCGCAGGTAGTACAAGGTGTCTATGCTGAATCCCCACCAGATACTATCAATTTATTGTTAGATGACGGTTCTAACTGTGCCGGAGCAGGCTTCTATAATTATGGGGATACCGTTCTAGTGCAAGTACATAGGTCCTATCCGGTGGATGGATTGATCAACCCGTATTTCTTGGAGGGATGCGGATACTATCATTTGGCTTACCAAAATGATACCTTGATCGGCAGTATTACATTTGATACTGACAGGATGCTGTTGAGTGACTTCATAGCCTCCGTAGAAATATGTAAAAACACGGTACCCCATCTGTATCTAAACGGCAGAATTCGTTCCGTTACAACAAGAGAAGTACTTCCCGGATTTACCTTTAAACTGAATGCAGGAAATATCATAACGGATAGTGTAGGAGTATATTATGAAGGGAGAGTTCCTTTTTTCAATCCTGAAAGGGTAGATACCCTGGTATTAAGAAAGGGCGGAGAAAATTTTGAAGATATTACCATGGCAGATGTCATACGCATCAGGCGTCACATATTAGATCAATTCAAGTTTCGTAAAATATGGGAATTTTTAGCTGCAGATATTGATGGATCAAGATCGATAACCACCTTGGATGTTATTCTACTGCAGCGAATTATTCTGGGGATAGATGATCATCTTCCTGGTGGAAAAAGCTGGATCATTGCACCGGCCGAAAACTACAATCCTGAATGGATTTTTGATGACGATTGGTCCTTTCCACGGGAGTATTTCTTCGTTTATCCTGAACTATATTTTACAAGAATGGAACTAGATCTTTGGGCCATTAAAATTGGAGATTTGGTGTAGGACCAGTAAATTCCGCTTTCTTCAGCAAGATGTTCAATGTTTATCATAAATATCACATATAAAGTTCCCTTAGAGGAGGTAGATCATCACTTAGATGCTCATATCGCCTTTCTGAATCGACAATACGAAGCGGGCCATTTTCTAGCTTCGGGCAGAAAGGTGCCTAGGGATGGAGGTATCATTATAGCCAGAGGTCGTAGTCGAGAAACCTTGTTACATATCCTGAACCAAGATCCATTCAATTTGTATGATCTTGCAGATTATGAAGTGATCGAATTTGAGCCGAGTAAGACTGCACCTGGACTTGAATATCTTACACATTAAATAACCAAGGACTTTAGAGATAGCAAAAGAAACGCTAGCCTCGCTTGTTGGTGATTTCACCAACGAATGGGGAGGGGATATTTGACATAGGCTTTTGCAAAGAACTTTTTGTTCCACTATTTTGAATCTCTTTTATGAAAAGAAAATGGGACCTCTCCGAAGAACAATACTTTGGCATTGGAATATACCGACCTAAAACGGCAGAGAACTTGGGAACCCTTTGGCGTACCGCCTTTGTTTATGGTGCCAGCTTTATATTTGTAATTGAGGCCAAGTATAAAAAGAAAAGTAGCGATGTGTTAAAGGTATGGTCCAAGATTCCATTGTTTCAGTACAAAACACTGGAAGCTTTCTTGGAAAGTGTACCCTACAGTTGTCAATTGATTGGAATAGAGATGGATGTTCAAACACAACCTATAAAGTCATTTGAACACCCGGCCCGCGCCATTTATGTACTTGGAGCCGAAGATAATGGCTTGCCCAAACAATTGAAGAACAAATGCCACGAATTGGTTTATCTCCCAGGTGAGACTTCCTTGAATGTGGCAGTAGCCGGAAGCATCACGATCTTTGATCGGATCAATAAGTTAAGCTAGTGTTAGAGGTAAGAATTTGATGATCGCTTGAAATTTGTCTGGACATGCCATCAAGATATTTTATGTTTAAACCGGTCAATATAGTTGTGGATGCTAATTTGGGAACCGCTAGAATTTCTAGTAGACCTCAAGCATTTGCTATTATTCTATTTATTGTGAGCCTATTTGGTTTTTGTGCGCTTCCTTTCACGGAGTATAGTAATGACTATTTTGCGTATGTTGGACTGTTATTTATACTGGGGCTAAGCTTTTACTATGTCTTGATAAGTATGCAAAGCACTGTATTTGAAGATAATACTCAAGTAAGAGTTAGAAAAGGGCTTAAGCGATGGAATATTCCTTTTGAAGCTGTGTCTGGAGGATATACTGCCTACAACCCAAGGACTTCTCGACAAAGCTTGGCAAGAACACATTTTTTAACGCTTGAATTGCATGTGAATTTGCCGGAGAACCCTAAGCAGTGGATTAGAAATGGCAAAGCGAATGTATTTCATTATGGCTTTAGTCAATGGGGGAGGGAGCAGGAGGAAATTCGGGAGAAATTCCATGAAATACTTAGTGAAAAAGGCATCCCAATTCTCACTCCCAAATAAGAATCATTCGACAAGTACAGCTCCCGGAATTTACAAAGGACTCAATTATAAACACTAAAACTAATGGACCGAAGTAGAGGCCGCAAACTTATTAAGTTTCTTACCACACTGGCATTGATTGGCATAGTCTATGTTGCCTATCAATACATTGTCTATTATCATGATCCGGCCAAAATATTGAAAGATCATGCGATGACCACCGGGAAATTAATACGATTTGATGAACCGGGCCCAAATGGTCAAAAGAACTTACTGTATGATGCACTATATGTATATGAAATAGATGGGAAGAAGTATGAACGCCCCTTTGTAGGTGCAACACCTTGTAATTATGGTCCGCTCGATCAATTGCAAGAGATGTTGGATTATGAGTATCCCGTTATATATTATCGCCCGAATCCAGAGTATTCCAGATTGCTGATTACTCCGAAGAATTTTGAGAAATTTGATAAAGAATTTCCGAAAGAGCTAACGTCTATTTATCAGAAATACTGGAATTGTGAGTAGTGCACCAGAGAATCATCTATGAAAATGGAAAAAATATTTGTCGCATCGAAACATCTGATTTTCCAATTGATCTACTTGGTATTCCCCGTAGTAGTTAGTCTATTCCTCTTGTATTGGACGATTGAAACACTATTGCAACAAGAGGCAGGAGGCTTGGCTTTTGAACCGATTGTGCTACTGAGTTTGTTTCTTTTCATTGCCTACCGAACGATTAGAGCGTACCAGCTAGCGCAATATCGAATTGACGATGAATACTTATACTATGAATGTGGATTCAATAAAGGAAAAATCAAACTAGCTTCTATCAAATCCATTAAGCTAGCTTCATACCCCGCCGCAGGAGTCCGGCCTGCACTTGATATGCGAGGCGTACAGATTATCCATGGAGAAGGCTATTCTCTCTTTATTTCTCCGGAAAATCGAGAGTCCTTTATCCAATACCTTCAGGAGAAGACCAAAAGTCTTTGATGTTTTTAAGGACAATGCAATACCCGTCGGCATTTCGCTAACTAGTTTTGCACTGTCCTTTTGTAGGTAAGGCAAATTAACTCAACCTTACCGGCAATTGCGTGATCCGTTGACCCGTCGCCTGATATATAGCATTACAGAGGGCGGGGATAAATGGTGGCACAGGAGGCTCTCCTACACCAGTCGGATTTTCTTGACTATCAATGATATGCACAGCAGTCTCATAGGGCGCATCAGTGATCCGAGCTACCTCGTAGTTATGGAAATTATCCTGTTGTACGGCACCATCTTTCACAGTAATCTCACTCTTCAAGGCTAGACTAGCGCCGAAGGCAGCTCCGCCTTCGAATTGAGCCTTGATGCGCTCTGGGTTGACAGGAACGCCACAGTCTACCGCGAAATGTACCATTGGAATTTTGATGTTCTTGTTTTCGTCTACCTCTACTTCGACGACGCAGGCCACATAAGTGAGAAAACTGCGATGGGCAGCAAACCCCATTCCTTTACCTTCCGGTAAGTTTTTGCCCCATTCGGACTTTTCCTTAACGGTTTGGATCACGTTTTTAAATCGAGCTGTATTCCAAGGGAAGTCAGCTACCTTTTCATTGTAGTTCCAGAAGCCCTCTACCAAATTATCAAAGTCGATATTGCGATCACTTCCAATCATATCCAGTGCATTATCGATTGGGTCCATCTCACGAGCTTCAGCCACTTGATCCAGCATAGATCCTACTGCAAAGGCATGATTGATATTTCCGACGGATCGCAACCATCCAATCCGAATTTGAGTAGGAGCTTCATTGGATTCACAACAAACATTAGCTACATCGAAGGGCATATCCAACATGCCCATACAAAGCTCAAAGTTTGAAGCTTCCTTGGCACGGGGATCAGCTGACCCACCGATGGATGGGAAGATGGAACGGTGAAGCCATGCACTGACCTTATTATTTTCATCAATACCGACCTTCATGTGTTGTGCACAGAGGAAGTGATAAAAACTACTTTGAATATCATCTTCACGCGTCCAAAGCAACTTGATTGGACTTCCTACCTCCTTGGAAATCACGGCTGCCTCAACGGCAAACTCAGGCTTAGATTTTCGCCCAAACGCACCACCCAGCAAGGTGACATTGACGGTCACTTTTTCTTCCTCAATACCCAATACACCTGCCACGGCCCGGCCAACCCATTGCGGGTCTTGAACAGGAGCCCATACTTCGCAGCTTCCATCTTCTTTGTAGTGAGCTACGGCACAAGGGGTTTCCATCGGGGAATGAGAGAAATGTGGTACTTTGAAATTAGTCTCAATCACCTTGGAAGCGCCGCTCAGAGCACCTTTAATATTGCCTTGCTCTCGCTTAATGTTTCCACTTTTTGTGGTTTTGTCTTGCAACTGATCCAGGTAGGCCACCGAATCATACTTGGCATTGGCACCCTGACTCCATTCTATTTCTAAGGCTTCACGCCCCTTAAGTGCTGACCAGGTATCTTCCGCTACCACGACTATGCCTCCTAGTGGCTTTTCAAAACCAGTCGGAAAACCAGGGGCTTCCACTTTGAAAACCTTTTGCACCCCAGCTACTTGCTCCGCTGCATCTACCTTGAATGACTTGATGCCGGCGCCAGCCTCCGGGTTTCGTTGCACAACTGCTACTTTGGTTCCAGGTACTTGCGTATCCAGGCCATAGCCTGCCTTCCCCGTCACAATATCTTCCATGTCATAAATAGAGGTCTTTTTAGTGATATATTTGAAATCTTCGTGCGACTTCAACTTAACTTCACTCTCCTCTGGTATTGGCATGTCACCTACTTTCTCAGCGAGGTAACCAAATCCAAAGACCTTGCCCGATTCATGTACAACGGTATGGTCCTTTGCTTTGCATTCACTTACAGGCACGTCCCACTCTCGGGCTGCGGCTTGTTCCAGCATTAGACGAACGGTGGCCCCTGCTTTTCTTAGTTGTGGATAAAACATACGGACACTGTAGGAGCCATCGGTGTTCTGATCCCCATACTTCTTGTCATTTACGGCCTGTACAATCTTTACCTGATCCCAATCGGCTTCCATTTCATCGGCCATGATTAAGGGGAGGCTAGTACGGATACCTGTGCCCATTTCTGATCGATGTGCCACCAGCGTTACTTCACCTGTACCACTAATACTGATGTACACATTGGGTGTAAATACCGCTGCTGGATCACCCGTCAGGAATTTGGGTTTCTGTTCGCAAGACAATTGTATACCGAGCATCAGCCCACCGGCACCAATCGCACTTTTTCTTAGGAAGTCTCTTCGACTGACCTTATATATTTTAGGGGTTGATCTTTCATTCATCATGATAATTCGTTTTTAGCCACTCTTTTAATTGCTCTTCGGATTCTAACATAGGTTCCGCAACGGCAAATATTGCCTGCCATCGCAGCATCGATATCCGCATCGGTCGGGTTTTTGTTTTCCTCCAATAACGCAATAGCGGACATAATTTGACCACTTTGACAAAAGCCACATTGCGGTACATCCTCCAAAATCCAGGCTTTTTGCACCGGGTGAAGATCTTTTTCACCTACCCCTTCAATGGTCGTAATGGCTTGTTCTCCTACGGCAGAAATTGGTACACTACAAGATCGCATAGGTGTTCCATCAAGATGGACCGTGCAGGCACCACAAAGGGCTTTTCCGCAGCCATATTTGGTGCCGGTAAGGGTGAGCTTATCCCGTAGTACCCAGAGTAAAGGTGTGTCGGGCATGGCTTCTACCTCGACATCCTCGTTATTGACTTTTAGACTGTATTTTGACATAGCTAATGAGTTTATTATGGTGTTCTTTCCTTTAACTTGCTTTCTAAAGGTAGGGTAATTTTTTGTAGATCTGGACAAATTTCCTGCTGACAATTATGGAATGATACCTAGATCTGTGCGAATACTCCTGTGCTTCAATATTGATGCTTAAGCTACTTTCGGGTGAATCAAATCATCGAATTATGGAACGGGCTTAGAAATGAGATAAAGAAGATGATCAAGGCCAAAGCATCCATTCGTAGAAGACGCATGTCTTTGAAAAGGCATCTTATCAACCTTCGGTTGTTCGAGGAACAGCTTGAGGCGATTAACAAAGACGACAACAGGAGTAGAACGTAAACGGATCATCCTTGCAAGCGCTGCACTGACTTTAAATCACTTTTTTTCAATAAATCTATACATGAATGACATTTTTTAATCTACCAGACATGAAGTACGGAGCTCATTTCCTAATTCTTATTTTGCTACTTACGATCTTTCAAGCTTGTGCTCCCCCAGTGGAGAATAATGTAGGAGAAGGTCCTGAAAGTCCTACTTACTTGTCAGACACCTTACTTGCCAGTGCGATTACAGGGATACCCGAGTTTGCCACGGGATATGAACATCAAGCTATGGTTTTAGGAACCTTTCATTTTAATCGGTCGTCAGACGGAAGTGATGTGGTGGCTAGCAACCACATTGATGTCATGAATTCCCAAAGCCAACGACAGATCGAAGAAATCGTGGCTGAGATCGTGGTTGATTTTATGCCGACCGTGATTGCCGTTGAATGGAGGCCAAGTTTTCAACCTAAAATTGATTCTTTGTATCAAGAGTACCTCAAAGGCAACTGGAAATTAGTTAAGAATGAAGCTTTCCAAATCGGATTTAGAGTGGCTAAAGCTTTGGACCTAGCTACTATCCATTGTGTAGACAATCGCCCTCCTCAGCCGGATAGTATGAATGAAATTGATGATTGGGATATGTATGCCGAAAGCTTGGGACAAACAGAGGCCTTTAAGGAATACGATGTAGACAATAAGGCATTCAATGATTACATGGATGAGATGCTCTCTGCCTTGAACTTAAGACAATACCTGCAATTGGTGAATAGTCCAGAGCACCTGAAAAGGTATAAGGCGCTTTCCTTTACAGGCTTGGTGAACCTGGGCCAAAATGACACCTATGTAGGTGCTGACTTGACTGGAAATTGGTATCGCCGAAATACTAGGATATTCACCAATGTGCGAAGTCTTTGTGAAAGCAAATCAGAAAGGGTCCTGGTTATCTACGGGGCTGGGCACAAATGGGCCCTGGATGAGATTTTTGATGGATCTCCTGAGTTTGAACTCGTGCAGCCCTTTCTTTAGGGAGAAGAGATGGTATGGAAAGTAGATGAAACTATATGTAGAGTAAAATGGTTAGTGAATGGACAGTTAATCAATCAGAAACTCGCGCTCTAATCCTATTATGATTGATATTTTTGTAATAGTTTTGATACTTTTTGGTGCAAACCGCTTGTTGAGCTTCTTCATCCATAATGAGAAGTACAAGGATTGGCTTCATTCAAAAAAGGTACTTTCCGTCTTGTTTCTTTGGAGTTTGTTGGGCCTAATTGCGGGGCTGGATCAATCCAATGCCTTTGGTTGTGTAATTTCACCTATGGCTATGCTAACCAATAAGAATATCTTCCTTTCAGGTTTGTCGATAGGCTTGATTTTTATGGCCTATCGAACGGAAAACATTGGCCGACAAGTTTTTCTAGGAATTGGCGAGGCTTTATTTTGGATTGGGAAACTATTCCTGTTCAAAGGAGGATATGCTGTCGGTTTTATTGGTTCTGCTGATCTTTCCATCCTGTTGTATGACACCTTGAGTATTTATATTCGGCTGTTCGCCCTTAGTTTGGCGGTAAATCATCTAGGGGTTTCGGTATGGAAGATTTCAGCTCTTGTTCTTATTATTATGGCAGTTAAAGCCTCTTTTTTTGCTAGGCCAGCGATGATGGTTTACGAAGATCGCGTGTTGGAAGCAAAGGCGCAAATTGCACAAAATCAGATGTTTGGAGATTGGAAGGGCTTCATTGAAGAAGGCGGTGAACATAAGGGGCGCACGAGAAATGAAGTTGAGGTGTCGATTGATTCAAACCATATCCATTTCAACTGGATAGCCCAAAAGCTGGAAGACTGCTAGGGAACACCTCCTACGCGGATCTCTTTATACAAGTCAAATATCTCTCATCAGATTCTCTTTCTTTCGAGCTAAATGATTGGGAGAAGACCTATATCTTTGAGCTGGTACCGACAATAAAAGATTAGCCCCAGCTATAAATTTTGTCGTAGTAAAATTGAATGTCATGCGTCCGATTGAGGAATTAATTAATACCAAAAGTTCGGGATGGGACCTGGTCCAAGAATGGATGTCGGAAGCCACCAACGAGCTCCAGGTGCTGGATGTCACATTGGCGAATGGACGGACTGCTCTATACCAAGCCCAAGTGACTACTAAATCACCAATGGGGGCTATTATTTACCATACGGGTGGAATACTAGTTGACCAGGGTTGGATAAGGGTACTTGGATCTGGATCTGTGCAAATGAGTCGAAGCCTACCCGATTGGAACAGAGGGAAGACATGTAATGAAATTGGAGACCCCGTTCCTTTCTTATTAGTGGCAGATGATGCCATTGGAGGTTTTTTTGCGGTGAATAATGGAGGCCTGGGAGACGACTTTGGCATGATCTATTACTTTTCACCAGACACGCTTGAATGGGAACCCTTGGAAGCTACCTATTCTACCTTTATCTACTGGACATTTACAGGAGATCTGGCAGATTTCTACCAGGGATTGAGGTGGGATAAGTGGCGCCAGGGAGTAAAAAAGATGGGACCAGATAGAATTATGAGTTTTTATCCTTTCCTTTGGATGGCCGCTGAAAACTTACAGGATCGAAAAAGAAGAGACATACCAGTGGAAGAAGCCTGGAATCTGCAAATGGATGTCCGAGGTCAATTATCGAGATTAAAGGGAGATTGAATATGGATACCAGCAAAGTCATTAGTGACAAATTATTAGCCTACTGCCAGACGCACCACATCATATTAAATACTGAAAATTTTAACATGGTGTGTAAGGAAGCCTTGACTGAAGAAGAATACCATTCCTGTTTTCTTTCCAATGAGCAAGCAGATGAATTGGATAAGTTAGCCGAAAAAGGGGATGCTGCCTTTGAAAGGGGAGCTTATCGCAATGCGATTAAGACTTATCAAAAAGGGATAGACCTGCTGCCTGAACCCAAGAATCAATGGGAGGCTAAACTGTGGTTTACTGCCGCCATTGCCGATGCTTATTGGTTCCAGCAAAAATATGAGGAGGCATTGCTGTTTTTGGATGAATCGCTACTAGTAGAAAGCGGTCACGCCAATCCGTTTATTCGTTTGCGACGAGGGCAGGTTCTATTTGAGTTGGGCCGAGCCGAGGAAGCGAAAGCTGAATTATTGAAAGGCTATAAATTGGGAGGAGAAGAATTGTTTGAGGATGAAGCGGAGAAATATTGGAATTTAATAGCGTAGGGGCATTCCGCAATTTTGGGTCATAAGGAAATGAAGTCGAATCAAAGAATCATAGAAAATAAGATAATAGGAGACAAGGTATGCTTTCTTGCAATGGCTGAGGAAACCCAAGGCCAATTGACTCACCTTCACATCGAGTTAAAGCCGGGTGGAGGTACTGAACGCCATTATCATGACAAATTTACGGAGATATTTAAGGCAATAGAAGGCTCCTTATCTGTTGAATCGGAAGGAGAAACCCTGATTTTGGAGGAAGGCCAAGAAAAGCGAATAGAAATACTCACTCTCCATAAGTTCTTCAACTCGACTTCAAGCCCGATCACTTTTGAAGTCAGAATTGAACCAGCCAGCCGCAATTTTGAAGAATTCTTACAAATAATGTACGGACTAGCAAGGGATGGAAAAACCAACAAAAAAGGGATACCTACGAATCTATTGCATATTGGTGCCATTAGTGTGCTCGGAGATACGCTGCCTCCAAGACGAAGCCTACTGTTTATATTGAGCAGGCTATTTAGTTGGCTAGGAAGAATTGCTGAAAGACGCGGTGTGCTGGAGGAATTACGAAATAAGTATGTGAGGTATTAGCTGTTCTATTTCTTCTTAAGCTTCAAAAGCTCACTAGGAAGTTCCTCCAATTCTACTGCGGGATAACACGCCTTTTGCTCTTCTCTCAAGTCGAAGATGAGGCTGGCTATGGTTGCTTTTTTCTGTTTGTTTTTTTCTGCCTTGAATTTTCGCAGATAAAATTTTCTACCATCTGAGTATACAAAACTTCGCTGTCCATCAGCTGCGGGTGCCTCCTCATACACTATTTGCCAGTGAAAAAAAGCAAGCGTGTATTCTTCTTTCTTTAGCATATCTCTATAGACAACATAGCTTTCCTGTAGCTCCTTCATTTTCTCTTCAGGTAGTGTTTGCCAGACTTGACATTGGGCAAACCCTTGAATATTCATGAAAACTATTAGGTATAGAGTGATTCCAGTAATCGGGAAAATCATTCGGCTTTTCATAGTAAATGAATTTGATCAGGAATAGGCTTCTATCTGATAGATGTCACTTTTAGGCAAATTGGCGTTTTGGTAAAGACTAAGGGGGGAATTCTTTCAGCACAGGCTTTGACAACGGATTGCAACGGGCCAATGGTGAAAATTTGCTGCCTTTTTAGCGTTGATGAATTACCTTCAATTAGCTTTTAGAAAAAGCATGAAAGTAGAATTCGAAAAACTTTTCCTGTGTTACTAATTCATGTCCTAATTTCCATTTTCTTGAGGTGTTCTATTGCAGAACCAGACTACTTCCTGTATCACCAGCAGATCAATCTCGCAGAGGAAGACATAGTACAAGAAGCTTTTCATAGCGCACAAATAAAGTTGGAAGCTGTTCTCACGCAGTACGAATTTAGATTCGCTAAAGACCTCCTGCTCGCCAGTCAAATTAACTTGCTTTTGGGGCAAATAGAAGAAGGCAAGTATTGGGCAAAAGAAGCTTTTAGAGGGGGATATACCCTCAACTGTATCCGACATATCGGCGTTTTTAAAAGAAAACTTACTGTATCCGACTGGGAACAACTGGAATCCTCCTATCCGAAATTAAGAAAGACCTATCTCCAGAAAATCAATTTGGATTTGCTACAAGAGTTCAGTCGGAGATATGGGGTCGAACAGGAGGCTAAGAGAACTGATAGATATCGCACGGTAGTTCAGAGAAATTTTGATCGGATTAAGGAACTAATGGAAAATGAAGTAGGATTTCCAGGAGAAGCCTCTATTGGCATCGATTACAGCCGTTTAGCCCCACAATTGACGGATTGCAGTGGTGGGAATTCCAAGGTCATTGTTACACTTTTGCACTATGATCATCCTATTGCCCACATCGGTGAGGAAAAGTTTGTAAAAGCGATCAAGCAAGGGCAATTGCACCCACGGGAATTTGGACAGATTTATAGTTTTGAAAAGAGCCAGGTGTCGATCCTGTATCGAGAGAATGCAAAGAATATACCTTCTATTACAGATTATCAACTAAATTTTCCATTTAGCACCAAATCTGCAGATATAGAAAAAGTAAACCTTGATCGAGCCCGTTTCGGCATAGGGAAGTATCAAGTAGATCAGCAGAAAGAGGAAACTGAGCGTAAATATGGCTTGAAGCTACGCTTTAATACCGACCTGTAGAGAAGGCATAAGACAAACGTAGTGAAGCGGCTTTTCGAAAAGAAGAACTAAGAAGTAACTGGAGATAACATGGAAAATAAGTCATACGATGGTGCACTCTATTGGTCTCAGCGATATGTGGATCAGCGGAAAGGATGGGATTTAGGTACGGTCTCAGAGCCACTCCGTGTCTATATTGATCAGCTTGGAGATCGAAACCAGCGAATACTAGTTCCTGGAGCAGGTAACGGGTATGAGGCTGAATATCTTTATCGCGCTGGATTTACACAAACTTATATTTTAGATATTTCAACCCTCCCGCTTGAAAACTTTCGAAAGCGAGTCCCAGATTTTCCAGCGGACCAGATTATTCATGGAGACTTTTTTCTTATTAAGGGCCAGTTTGATCTTATCCTCGAACAAACCTTCTTTTGTTCCTTTCCACCAATCGAAGGCAATCGAGAGCGATATGTGCAACGTATGCACGAACTCTTGAAACCACAAGGGAAGTTGGTAGGACTCTGGTTCAATATCCCTTTTTCCGGAGACCTTGCCAAACGTCCTTTTGGTGCCAACAAAAATGAATACTTGACACTTTTTACATCTTGTTTTGAAGTAAAGGTATTTGAGGAAGCATACAATTCATCAACGGGTAGGGTAGGGCACGAGTTATTTGGTATTCTGGCCAAGAAGCTGGAAACGGGCTAATCCCTTTGTAGTAGATAAATGAACCCCGGATGCTGACCCTTGCAACATCCAGGGGTATCCATTTGCTGTCAGATTGCCTTAATAGGCTCTTACTTCATATACTCCTTTGGTGCAGCGTGTATTTGCAGGACATCCACTCGTCCCATAATCATGCGGACCGGCCAGAACGCGAAGATCACTTAAAGAGGGGCCTGTCATTTTGATGGTTGTACCTTCAAAAAAGTAGTTCTTGGGGCCTTTTCTGCCCATCCATTTCTTGGATATCTTTTTGAATCGTGGCTGACTGGTATTAAGGTTGTAGATCTCCCAGATATCGAGCCAGGACCTTGAACTTCCAAGGCCTCCATGCGTGGCAATCAAGACAATTTTTCCATTCCCTAATTGACCTAGCCAGAGAGAATTATAAGCAGACCAATTTTTATCGATTCCATTGATAACTGCACTTTTGGCAGAAGGGAAGTAGGCGGTCTGATTAAAACCAGAGGTCGCATTTTTAGTATTGGCTCGCCAGATAGTAAGGTTTTTTGCGTCCCATCCAGCTCCGATCATGTAGGTGCTATTCCCAATTGTTGCATAGGCTAAGGCGCCAATATGACGTCTAGGAACAACAATATCCTTCCCTTGTTGGTAAACCATTCGGTTTCCGCTAAGCCTGTAAAACTCTATGTAGCTATTATCTGTTTTTCCATCGGCCATAGCAACTGGAAAGGCCTTGTTGTATATCTGAATAGAAGAGGGATGATTATAACGAGCTGCAGCTCTACTTTTGATGGTATGCACCGCACCTCCTGCAGAACCATTGTATAGCATCAGGTATCCACCTCGGTCATTGCTGCACTTATCTTGACAGGTCAATACTACCTGATTGCTTTCTGCACTCCATCCAATCCCTTGCATATGGCAATCGCAAGGCAAAGAAGTAACACTTGTGGATTTCTTGCTTGGGCCAGATTCTACCTTCAAATTAGAGGCATTGACGAAGTCATTGGGGATTCTATTACCTGATTTAGGACGATAACTGGTTGTGGTTTTCCTTCTTACTCTCAAAGAGGAGACTTCATCTCCAAATCCCAGTTTATGTAAGTCGTTGTAGGATTTGTTTAAGGTGATTTTTTTACCTCGATAAGTATCATGCTGATAAAGAATTACCTCTGTACCAGCAGAAACTTTGATCGAACTAATCTTGTCATTCCCAACGGGACCTAGTTGGTTTTTATTCCAACTACCTACCGAAAAGACTTTGCGTTTACCCCTGTAATACTTGTGTTCATAGACAGTGACCGTTCCGGACACAGCAGAACTAGTCTTAGGCGTTTCTGAAGTTAAGTTTGATAAGAAGCTAGCTAAAATTATTAGGGTGCCTAAGGAGTAGAAGTGATTCAATCTGAATCGAAATTTTAGTACTGTTTTCATGGTTTTTTATGTTAATGGTTTTCGTGAAAAGCTTGTTCATCTTGGTCAGTTTGATGCCAATATATAGGCTTGCTAGGCCTACAAAAAGAGGAATTGTGTAGAATAACCGAATGATTGATTCACTAGGAGAATTCCTTGAGAATTTGGCAAAACAAGCACCAGCTTGACCAATTAAAATTTGAAGTAAAGTAGGTAAGAATATGGGATCACTGCCCACGAGATAAGTATCAGGCTTATTTTGACCTCATACTTAAAACAAATATCAGGTTTTTCAGCGAAAAAGTCCAGGACTGGGCTGAGGCAGCATAAAAAACGCCATCACCCAAATAAATGGATGATGACGTTGGTCCTTAATAAACCATAAGCTTGCCGGTGCCCTGTCTTTCAGGACCGATCAAGCGGAAATAGTAGTGACCGGTGGGTAAATCGTCCACTGGGAGAGTGAATTGTTCCTCTTTAATTTGGTCCGCTACATACACCTTCTGCCCATTAGGATTGAAAACCTCTAGGCGGAAGGCTTCCCGGTTTGGATTAGGAAAAAGTAGTTTGGTCTGATGCTTTGCTGGGTTGGGCTGAACGCTGACAACAATTGCAGTACTGTAGGAATGAGTACCTGATATCAGACCCATTTCCACACAGCCATTACGGATGACTGGCGTCACCTGTTCCCCATACTCATTTACCAATTCAATGACTTCTTCCAAACAAAGATCTGTTTGCTTGAGGTCAAAGAAATGGATTCTACAGAGAGGGTGAAAAGCATCGGATTTTCGGATGGTAGCATTTTCAAACGATAAGCCAGCTACCATGGCTTTGGTAATACTATTTCGCAAGGCTACCGGATAGTCAATCGAATCGACCAGGCTTTCCGCTCGGATAATGGAAAATCCATCCATTTTGATTTGGTAAGCCATCAGGTTGCTACTTGGGTTCTTTAGGGCGAGATCTATAAACCCCGCTTCATAGTTGACATGTTGTATAGTAAGTTCAACACTATCTTGCTTATTCTGAATTCCGGCGGGAAATTCGCAATGATCATGAAAGCCTTGTCCCGAATGTATGTGGTCCGTGCCATACCGAAGGCAGCTTTTTAGCAGTGCTGCATCATAGATTGTCAATTCGCCATCCCCGCTCAAGTCCAGGCAGGGAGTGGGTGCCAAGGATCCCGACATAATCCCATCCAGGTATAAACTCAGGTCAACGGTATTGAGAAGACCGTTACCATCTATATCACCACTGATCGCCTCTCCATTGCATATTCCTTCACAATCGCGTTGTGCTGGACCATAGGGTTGACCTTCGCAATCGGTATAGGGCTGACAATCGATATCTACTGTCAAATCCAATTTTCCGGAAGATCGATCTAAGAAGATGCAAACCTGGGCCCAGTTATTCTCCAGCGTTTCTTCATATTGTCCAAGATAATCTGGAGCATTCTTCCAATTAATTCGAGTCACCAAGGTGTACATCCCATCCGGTAAATCGGTTACATCAATCCATTGACACTCCAGCTCCGCCCAGTACCGATCTAAGCAACCCGGAGAAATACCCATAAGGTCGCAGGTGAATTGTTGCTCACCTGTTGGGCACGCAAGATCCATTACGCAGAAACCATTTTTGAACCCACCAGGAATCTTTTGTCCAATGGCATCATAAATAATATACTCGGCGTAATTTTCGAAGTGAAAATGGTTGTGACAGTTGTTCCAGGTAAACTGATCATTATCTTGAGTAGGCGTGCCTAGGAAATAGGCCTTTTGGCCAACATTGTGAATCTCCGTATCAAAGCGAACTATATCACGCCGTCCGTAACCACTCACACATTGTTCCTCAATAAGACAAAGGTCTTCAACAAAAATGCTATCTAGTTTGATCGATTCAATAAGAAGCCGTTCATTTATGGCCAAATCAGGTCCTTGTGGACAGGCAGGGTCATAGCGATCTATGCAACTGCCATCATCAATGGTAGCTAGAGGATTATAGTTACAAGAATTTGGATCAGTACAGCCTACTACTGGTCCTTCAAATTTGATTTCCCATTGGACGGTTGCTGGACAACCATTTGCTTCATCCCCGATCCGAATCAGATAAACCTTTCCGGTTTGCAAAAAGGCTTGCACATGGGCCTGAATTCCGCAGTCATCCGTATCATTGTTAAAGAATACGGTACCGGCATTATCCTCCCGTTGGCCGTTACCTTCGCAGCTATCATATACCCAAATTTTGGTGTCGCAACTATTCATTGCGCAAGTATTAATTGAATAGAGACCAGCCGAGTCTGGGGTAAATTGATACCAATGATCATCGTATTCTGTAGAAAAACTTTGGTCGACTAAGATTGGGGTAGGGTTAGTACACGTTTCTCCGGTTTGGCAAAAAAGCTTGAAGACAGAGGAATGTTGAAAAGCTTGATTACCCAAGATGATATCCCCTTGGTGCTCGATACGAAAATAGCCCGGACTCCCGATGCCATCTCCATAGGTGTCTTTTATGGTAAAACTTAAGCACTCCTGTGCAGGTACGCATAATGAGTGTACGTACAGCTTGTTGTTGCCGTAGGTTCCATTAGTTACCTCCATGAGCACTTCACCTCCAATGGTTGTTAAGGACCAGGAGGTTTCGTATCCGAATCTATCCGTACGGATAGAAATTGTGACACTGGATTCATCGTTAGCACAATTACCTTGAGCCATCATAGTGCTATATAAAGTAGAGATCATCAATACACAAACAGTAAAAAGTAGTTTCAGCATCTTCCTTTAGTTTCAGATCTATGGGATACAAATTCTAAGTATCCTAATCACAAAGGGGTACATCAAATTTATCTGAGGGACTAAATTTTGGGTTAACAATGATTGGGTTGACACGGGACCCATTTCTTCAGATCGAGACAGACTATGCCATCTCTTTCTGTAGTAAAAGACATTCTAGTCAACTTGTCGTCTTAATGGGAAGTGCTTAAAGAGCACCTCCAAAATCGATTGGAAAGCAATGCTTATAAGCCGAAAGTAGCTCCACTGACACTTGCGCCTCAGCAGAATTCAACTTCTAAATCCTTTTTGGGAGATTGCTTTTATTGAAGCTTGAATATGAGCTTCAGGGGGGACATGTAAAGCATATTAGATCGGTATGGAATAGCTCCAAATGTATAGAATTATTCCTCAAAAAATAAATTGAGAATCTTCTTTTTTCCTAAAACATATAAAAAAATAATATAACATTAGGTTTGCGTTCTTTTAGCTTGTCGCTCAGACTCCAAAAAGGAGATAACTAGGCAAATCAAATACTTTTTTAGGCGGTATTCTCCGTTTATATACGATCTTTGTACCCCTGTCAATATGAGCTTTTATGAAGAAATACATACCCATCCTAAGCTTTTGGTTCCTTTGTGGAGTCTTAGTTGCTCAATCCCATGTGGAAACTTATCATCGAGTAAAAGTGAACTTGCACCAGAAAGATGTTGCATCACTAATGCGCCTTGGCATAGAAGTCGATCATGGAACACTATATCCAGGAAAGTACCTAATCAATGATTTTTCTAGTAGAGAAATCGGATTACTAAGGCAGTCAGATTTTGAATATGAAATTCTGATTGAAGATGTAGTGGCCTATTATCAAGACCCGAACCGTGGGGCTTTGGAGGAGAGAAATCCTACGGAATGCTATATCTCTAGTATAACTGATTACCAAGTGCCAGAAAACTTTGCGCTTGGGAGTATGAGAGGCTTCTATACTTATCAAGAAATGCTGGACCAATTGGATGCTATGCAGGCCAAGTTTCCAGAATTGATTACCGCCCGTGAACCCATTGGCAACCACATTACGTCGAATGGAAATCGGATTTATTGGCTCAAAATATCTGACAATCCCAACCTGGAAGAAGCCGAACCTGAAGTCTTATATACGGCACTTCACCACGCCCGTGAACCCAATAGCCTTTCCCAGCTGATCTTCTATATGTGGTATCTCTTGGAAAATTATGAGCAGGATGAAGAGATCCGATATCTACTCAATAATACAGCCCTCTATTTCGTGCCCTGTGTCAACCCGGATGGCTATCTGTTTAATCAACAAATCGAGCCGAGTGGAGGCGGCCTATGGCGAAAAAATAGAAGAGCCCTTGCTGATGGTTTTGTCGGTGTAGATCTCAATCGAAATTATGGTTTTCAATGGGGTTATGACAATGCTGGGTCTTCTCCTAATCCACAATCTGATGTGTTTCGAGGTACGGCACCTTTTTCAGAGGTAGAAACTCGTGCTATCAGAGATTTTTGCCAAGACCATAACTTTAGAGTTTCCTTAAACTGTCACACCTACGGAAAGCTTCTCGTTCATCCTTGGGGTTACTTGGATACACCCACCGGGGATGCCGATATCTTTACGAATTGGGCCGAATTGTACACCATGCAAAATAATTACCTAGCTGGAACAGGGAGTGAAACAGTAGGGTATACAGTGAATGGAGATGCCGATGATTGGATGTATGGAGCTGTTGATATCATCTCAATGACACCGGAAGTCGGTGGCGGCGGACAACAAGGTGGTTTCTGGCCTAGCCCAAGCCAGATTATTCCAAATTGCAAGGCGCTGATGTGGATGAACTTAGGCGCTGTGCGGGTTTTGCATCGATTTGGTATAGCTAGAGATACTGGCCCAAGCGTAATTTCAATCAACGAGCCGGCTTTTGCTTATAGCTTGAAGCGCTATGGCCTAGAAGCAGGACCTCTTACTGTAGAATTGAAATCTTTGACGCCAGCGGTAGAAATAGTTCTCGGTGCTAAAACTTATCCTGACCTGACATTGTACGAGGAGGTACAAGATAAATTGCCCTGGGAACTGGTTGATGACTTGGAGGAAGGAGCATTGGTTAAATTTGAACTAAGCGTTAATAATGGAAGTTTTACGGTTCGCGATACGATCGAGAAGATACTTTATTTCACTCCTTCTGGCTTTGAAGATGATTTGGCTGATGCGAGCAAGTGGGCGGTAGATACTACTACTTGGGGAATAAGTACTAGTACTTTCCTAAGCGCGCCTGCTAGTATGTCAGATTCCCCGCTTGGCGAATACCAAAATGATGCAAACAATATTCTAGAAACAAAATCCTTCATCAAGGTTCCTGAATTCACTACCGCTTACTTGAATTTTTGGGCGAGATGGGTGACAGAGAATGATTTTGATTTTGTGCAGGTTCAAATAGCAGTCAATGGTGAGGACTTCCAGCCGCTATGTGGTCAATATTCCGATCTAGGTACTTCCAATCAGCGCGAAGGTGAACCCCTGTATGATGGGGCTCAATTGGATTGGGTCAATGAGAATATCCCGATCCAGGATTTACTGATGCCCGGCGATAGCTTTAAGATCCGATTTGAACTGCTTAGTGACCGATTCATTACTGCCGATGGATTCTTCTTTGATGACCTCCAGGTGTTTTTCTTTGCTGATGATCAACTGAGCTCCCTGGATTTAGACCAGGAAGATTTTGAGCAAAAGATCAAAGTGTTCCCGAATCCCGCCCAAGATCATGTACAAATCGAGTGGCCAGAGGATTTTGAGTCGAATGGACACTTTGAGATATTCATTTATGATGCAGCTGGTCGATTGCTTCAAAAGCAAACCAAGCTGCAGCTCTTGGATAAGGCTTATCGAATCGCACTGCCAAATTGGCCCAATGGAATCTATTGGGGCCAACTCAGAAACGAAAAGGGAGAACAGCAAGCTTTCCAGTTTCTGCTACATAAAGAAGATTAATTTTGAAAAAAAGCGAATAGCTGTTGCTTTTTAAAATAAACTACCTTATATTTGCAGTCCAATAACGCGGAGTGGAGCAGTTGGTAGCTCGTCGGGCTCATAACCCGAAGGTCGTAGGTTCAAGTCCTGCCTCCGCTACAAAGAAGAAAAGCCGGTCAATTTTGACCGGCTTTTTGTGTGTATATAACCTTCAGTCTTGATCCGCTCTCTCGCTTACCAAACAAGAAGCAGTTATAGCTAAATCGAAGGCTTGAATAAAAACATTACTCAGAAAAATAATCTTTGTTGGTTATTCAAAGTTTGGCATTTTACCCCCTCCTTACCAGCAATCAATTTAAAAAAGCTAGCCTTATCAGTTGCATTCCAGCTCTACCTGTACAAGCCGCGAAGTTCGAACCAAAATATATCGAAACCCAACCTTTCTCACAGCGCTCACCGTCTACCCCATAGAATAAAAAATATAAAGCATGAAAATTGAAAAAAACCTAATTCAAGCCATGATTGTTGGCTTGGCACTCGGAGCGGCGACCTCCTGTAGTATGGCCGATAGTACTAGGGATACCCATCTGACGACTTGTGAAGAAGGTTGTGAGATAGATCATCGATCAGAAAATAATGGGAATACGCATAATTGGGACAATTGTCCTGGCTGCGGTATGGGCTAGCCAAAAATGTATCCTTCTTCGACAAACCTTGTATTTGAAGATACTCAGAAATGAAATGCAACGCTTCACTGACAGTAATCGTTAGCGCCACTTTTTGAGCTCATTTGATGGTTGTCCTCGAGATTCGTTGAAGAACACAAAAAATTGCGTTTAATTGTGATTAGCATACTAGGAAGCTGCTGGCGCCAAAATCGATGTAGGTCAGCAGCTCTCTTCTTTTTTAGCAGTAGCTACAAAAGAAATCGCAGCCAAAAGACCTAAGCAGCTCTTATCGTACTACTTAAGTCTAATTATTCAAAGTTTATAATAAGTGGATCATGCCCGAAATTCTCCCGACCATTGCCTGCAACTTGGATCGAAATATCCTGACAGCGGCTTTGCCTTTGTTTCAGGGCGCGCGGGTGCAAGCTATGGAATGGGCATTTGATTCCTTGTATATGCAATCAGAAATTCCGCTTTGGTTTGAGTCTCTACTTCATACTTTCGCAGAAGCTGGGCGTTTGGTTGGCCACGGCGTGTATTTTTCCATTTTTGCAGGAAAATGGTCAGCTGAACAGGAGAAATGGCTGATAGACCTTGAAGAGCTGGCTGGGAAATACCCCTTTGATCATGTGACGGAACACTTTGGTTTCATGACTGGTGCTGATTTTCATACCGGTGCACCACTTAGCGTTCCTTACACTCCTACCACCTTGGCTATAGGTCAAGATAGACTGCGGAGAATACAGCAAGCTGCGCAATGTCCAGTTGGTTTGGAAAACCTAGCCTTTGCCTACACTCCCGAGGAAGTCTGGCGTCAAGGTGATTTTCTAGACCGCCTATTATCGCCCGTGAATGGTTTCCTAATTCTGGATCTCCACAATCTGTATTGCCAGTTGCATAATTTCCAATTGACATTTGAGAATTTGGTTCAAGCTTATCCTCTGCAACGGGTGCGAGAAATACACATTTCTGGAGGGAGCTGGGAGACTACAACGACTTCCCCCGACCTTCTAATACGCAGAGACACGCATGATGATAGAGTCCCAGAAGAGGTGTTCGAACTGCTCTCGAAAGCACTCCCCATGTTGCCGAACCTCAAATATGTTGTGCTAGAGCAACTTGGGCTTGGTCTAAAAACAATTGAACAACAAAATCAGTTTCGACACGATTTTAACCGCATGAGTCAAATCTTGGAGTCTTTTAGCCAAGTGAATACAGCTGTAGTTCAAAATCACTTCGAACCCCAAAAGAATCTGCCGGCCTCTCGTCCTACCGAATCCCTGGCCCTGCACAAGGATCAAGAGGTACTGTCCTACATTCTGGAGCAATCCCAAAACCATATCGAAGCACAATCAGCACTATCCCAATCCCGCCTGGCAGGGTCCGCCTGGCAGGTAGAGCGCTGGTCTCCCGAAATGCTAGATACCGCTTTGCAAATAGCCCAAAAGTGGAAAAAGGGTTCCAGTAGTGTGCGAAATCGGAAAATAATTGGGCGTGCCCCCTCCTGATAGTCGGGGTCGCTGTATTTTGGGGCTCGCTATTCGCTCGGCCAGTTCCTACGTCACTGTCTATGGCTTCGCCATACCCCTCCATCCAGCTCACGCACTCAGGACAAGGCTACTAGGCCTTTTTTACACCCACCACAAGTATTTCAGCGGGGATACCAAAAATCTCAAAAAGGTCTTTTATTTTTTTGTCCCTTTTGATTCAGTCATTCAGCCTATCTCGCTTCAGACCTAATTAGGAGGCATCAACTTTGAAATAGACTCTAACTAAACTAGCCAGATACTATTGTCGATTGGAAATATAGAAAGGTTCTACAGTGTAGGACCAATGTTCGGCTGGCGCACTTTATTTTCTACTAAAGAAAATGCTATTTTGGGATATGAAGTATCCTAACTATTGCTTATTCTTTCTGCTCATAGCAACCGCATGCCATAATGTAGCAATGACAAAAGAAAATGCAATGACAAATACCTATCGAGTGGCCGCTGCCCAGATCTTTTGCTTGGACGGTGATAAACCTGGCAACTTAGTCCGCATTGAAAATGCAATGAAACAGGCCAAGGCTGAGGAAGTGGACATCATTTGTTTCCCGGAGATGGCATTGATGGGATGGGTTAATCCCGATGCGCATCAACATTCGCAACCCATTCCGGGAGCCGATAGCGACACCTTGGCTGCACTAGCCCGGAAATATCAAATGTATATGGTGGTAGGATTGGGCGAAAAGGAGGGGGATCAACTCTATGATGCTGCAATTTTGCTTGCCCCCGATGGCCAAATCTTATTAAAGCACCGCAAGGTGAATATTTTGACAGAACTCATGGATCCACCCTATACGCCAGGCACGGGCGTGCAAGTGGTGCAGACAGAATTTGGCAAAATGGGAGTAATGATCTGCGCAGATTCATTCATGGAGGAGGTGAAAAAGGAGATGACTGCTTTGCAGCCTGATCTACTGCTAATTCCATATGGTTGGGCAAAAGAGGTAGAGGATTGGCCAGGACATGGGCAGGAATTGGAGAAGACCGTCACTAGTACGGCAAAGGCTATAGGCTGCCCAGTAGTGGGTACAGATCTCGTAGGGGAAATCAGCCAAGGTCCGTGGCAAGGATTGGTTTATGGCGGGCAGAGTTTGATTGTTGATGAACAAGGGCAGGTGTTGAAGAAAGGACTTGATCGAGATAAGGATCTTTTGATTGTGGATTTTCCAATTTCAACCAAATAGCTTTTCTTTGATGCAGATCTAGATTTCACTTCAACAAACACAGACAATGAACAAGCAGTTCTATTTTTGCTTACTCTTTTTAATTCCCTCTTTTGTTTTCTCCCAAGAAACCTTTACGCGCCAAGACAGCTTGCGGGGCACAGTCACTCCGGAACGTAGCTGGTGGGATCTGACTTATTATCATTTGCAGGTAGCCGTTGATCCAACGGACAGTACCTTGAATGGGATCACGACCGTACAATTCAAAGTTTTGGAGCCAGGACAGCGAATGCAAATAGATCTTCAGTCCCCAATGCAGATGACCAAGGTCATGTACCAGGAGCAGGAGTTGTCTTTTACAAAGGAAGGCAATGCACATTTTATCAAGATCCCAAATGGATTGACTACAGGTTCAATTCATAGTGTCGATGTACATTTCGGTGGGAAACCCAAGGTGAGCAGCCGGCCTCCTTGGGATGGCGGCCTGACCTGGAAGAAAGATGAGAATGGAAAAGATATTGTAACCACTACCTGCCAGGGAGATGGAGCTTCTCTTTGGTGGCCGTGCAAGGATCATATGTATGATGAGGTGGATAGTATGCTAATTAGTGTAAAGGTTCCGGAAGGACTAATGGATGTATCAAATGGCCGACTGCGCCAGACAGATGAGCATGAGGATGGTTCAAAGACATTTCATTGGTTTGTATCCAATCCTATCAGCAACTACGTCGTCAATCTCAATGTATCCGATTACGTCCAATTTTCGGAGCAATATGAAGGGCTAAAGGGAACCCTAGATTGTGATTACTTTGTATTACCCTATAATTTGGAGAAAGCCCAAGAACAATTTAAGGATGTCGGGCGAATGTTAGAGGCTTTTGAGCACTGGTTTGGACCCTATCCTTTTTATGAAGATGGATTTAAGTTGGTAGAGGTGCCCTATCCAGGAATGGAACATCAGAGCTCAGTGACCTATGGAAACGGATTCAAAAATGGATATGGAGGTAGAGATGTTAGTGGTACGGGATGGGGGTTCAAGTTCGATTTTATCATCATACATGAGGCAGGGCATGAGTGGTTTGCCAATAATATCACCTACAAAGATATTGCGGACATGTGGATACATGAGAGTTTTACAGCTTACTCGGAAGGTCTTTTTGTAGATTTTCACTATGGAAAGGAAGCTGGGGCAGAATATGTTGTCGGAACCAGGCAAAATATTCGTAATGACCGACCGATTATTGGGGCTTACGATGTAAATCATGGAGGCTCTGGAGACATGTATAGCAAAGGAGCAAATATGCTCCATACCCTACGTCAGTGGGTGAACAATGATGGTCTTTGGCGACAAGCTTTGCGAGGACTAAATAAGACTTTTTATCACCAGACAGTCACTACCCAACAGATTGAAGAGTATTTAGCAGAGAAATTGGGTTTAGAGCTGAAAGTGTTCTTTGACCAATACCTACGATCTACAGATATACCAGTGTTGGAGTATCAATTAGACAAGAAGAAACTGAAGTACCGTTGGCACAATTGTTTGGAAGGTTTTGTAATGCCGATCAAAGTTAAGATCAATGGAAAGGACCGCTGGTTGACACCAAGAAAAGGGTGGACGACACATCTCTTGCAAGATGAAGGCCCTGCGGAGATTGTTGTAGATCCGAATTTTTATATAGAGTCTAAGCGGTTGTAAGACAGCTTTTTGTACTGTGTTGAGCCTGCCAGGTAGAAACAGGGGTTCCTTAAATTACCTGCTATTGTTGATGACATGGACCCTTTTCTCAGAGCCTGAAACGGCCACAGAAGAAGTATGGAATTAAATTTTTGAGAGTCTTCTTGCACTGGATTTGTTGGAGAACCTAAATTACTTGCATAATAATCATGGATTTTCGCTTTAGACCCATTATTTTCAGCCCAGTTAATAGAGTTAAAGCTTCATAATGAAGCGATTGTAATATAAGACAGGACCTAATAGAAAAAAGAGAAAGATGAATCACGTTGAAGCAAACGCCCATGCAATCATCATGGCATTTCCTGATTTTTATACAGTGCCAGATGGTGGATGGCATATTTGGGTTTGTGAAAGACTCGGTATTATCAAACAGGGCCTAGTGCCTGGTGGTCATGCAGCCATGGCGATTATTCACAAGGAAACAGGGGAGATTGAGTATGCCGACCTCGGCCGCTACACAGCCCCTAAAGGATTGGCTCGCCTCCGAACAAAGAATACAGACCCCGATGTGAAAATCGAACTAAAGGGGAAATTTGATGCAGACGGAAACCTGGTTAATCGAGAAGAGATTATCCGTTTCTTCGATAGTAATCGAGATATTGTCCAGTCGATCGGAGCCATGTATGTTTCTTTCAATGATACGATCAATTACGAGAAGGCCATGGAATATATCCATGAGATGGAGCGCAGAGGTAGTGTAGTATATAATGCCTTTGGAAAGGACTTTACGAATTGTGCTCGTTTCGTCCGCACTGCATTATTAGAAGGAAACGTTGATGGGAAAACGCAACGGCGACTAAAGTACACTCCTGAACCAACACCTTGTCCCTTAGGCAGTGTCATCTATGGTGCAACTTCTGGTGATGTATACCGGATTTGGAATGGTGACATGCGACCTGAAAAGCGAAACATCGTTCAGTTGATGTTCAAGTATTTCTTTACTAACAAGCCAAATGAACATAACATTAAGTTTAAATCAGCTAATGGAGCGTTCGACCCGCCAGCTGAAGGACTTCCAGGGCACCCGAAGGCGCAATGGCTAGGTGGTTTGACAAAGGGGGCTTGGTTTGTGGTAGAAAAACCAGAGGATTTAAGTGGACGCCAAGAATTCCGAATTCGCAAAATCACAGCGAAAAAACAACAGATTTTTGATTACGTTTTCCGGGCAACGGATGAAAGTTTTGATATTAATAAGCCTTTCGAAGTAACCTATGACTGTACGGCCTTGTTCTGTACTCTCTTGCAAGATGGGAAGAAATTTGTATTCGAATATGAACGCCCCTTTAAGGCGGCAGCAGTAGCAAAATAGATCACGAATGGGCAGAGAAGTCGATAATTTCGAATTCTTTGCCCATGGTGGGAACTAATTTTTGGCATTGTGAGTTGAACAGGGAAATATCAACCTTGTCATGCAAATTTTAATCATTTCTAATCATACAGTGAGCTGGTAACAGCCCTCTCTGAACTGTAATATATTCGGATAGCTTATCCGATTCTAGATCTTGGTATTTCATTTTATACTAAGCTCATCATTTATTTCCATCAAACTGTGGATGTTACTATTTAGCTGTTGCTAGATAGCTGCATACTTTAGCGGCCCTTGGTCAGGCTTGGCTTGGGAAAATCAGGCTATTGTAGCCTTGGTACCAAGGTCGACATTCGTCAGAGGTGGACTTATCAAAAGAGGGTCTTTGGCAATTTTTGTGTTTTGGAGTCAGCGTTTTAGCTAAAAGTCTTGCTTCTTCTGGGCGCAATTCTTCTAGCTAAAACGCTGCCCACAAAAATTGTCGGAGAACGTCAAAAGATTAGAAATGGAACCAAAACTTTGTTATACCATCTGGTTTAGCCAGAGAAATGGAAGCAGTTTGCTTTGTGAAGGACTGAAGTCAACCGGCTTAGTCGGTAAACCGGAGGAATATTTCCACTTGCCAGAAAACGTTGATCTGTTGACGCACTACGGAGTGGATACTTATCAGGCCTTTCAGGAAAAACTATGGAAGGAGGGGACCACCCCCAATGGGATTTTTGGTGTTAAAGTCAATGCCCCACGAAAGGAGAATGATCCACTCATAGAGGAATTGAGGAAAGTCCCAGGCTTGAAGAACCCTGCTCAGGCCAACCACTTCGAGGTGTGGCAAAACCTATTGCCAAATACGAAACACCTCTTTATTACACGTAGAAATAAGATTCGTCAAGCTGTTAGTTGGTGGAAAGCCATTGTGAGCAAGACCTGGCATCGACCACAAGGTGTTGCTCGAAAGTACAATCCTTCAGATATAAAGGATCGTTATGATTTCGCTGCTATCCGTCATTTGCTTTTTGAGACGACCTTAAGAGAAGCTCGAATTCAAGATATACTGAACCAGGCTGGAGCTACTTCATTCACGGTTGTTTACGAAGATTTTATCCAATCCTATGAAGAAACCATCCGATCTGTAGTAAACTTTTTGGGCGTAGCGCAAGATGATTTTGAGATAGCTCCTCCGTACTTTCAGCAATTAGCGGATGATCTGTCTGATGAGTGGACAGAACGTTTTCGAAAAGAATTACAGAAAGATTGGAAAGTGATGATTTGGTAATATCTGATTGTCATTAGAATAAATCCTATTCTTAAAAGTACAATGATCAGGTGTGGTAGGAGAAAACTCTTGCCACGCCTTTTGTTTTCCAGTTTTGCCATATAATCGTTCGGAGACCTCGCTCTTTGTTTTACCTATTTGCTAGAAAGGTGATACCTTAGCTGGATGAAATTACGAGAAACGATCCGAAAGGCTTACAATGCTACGGCTGTAGCTTATGCCAAAGAGTTTCAGGATGAGTTAGAACAAAAGTCCTTAGATAGATTGCTACTGCGGCGTTTTGCCAAGGAAAACAGAGACAAGGGAAAATGTCTCGATCTCGGATGTGGCCCAGGACATACCACCCAGTTCTTAGCGGAAATGGGGATGGAGGATCTCTTGGGGATGGATCTGTCGGAAAGAATGATAGCAACGGCCAAGATGAGCAGGAATAAAGAACTCCAATTCGAAGAGGCAGATATGCTGGATTTGCCGATCACAGCAGCGCAAATTGGAAGTATTCTATGTTTTTATGGAATCGTTCATTTCCAGTTAGAGGAGTTAGCGAAAGCAGTGCAGGAGTGGTGGCGAGTTCTCAAAGAAGGAGGACAGGTGTTGTTTTCCTTTCATATTGGGAGTGAACAAAGAGACCTCAATACCTTTTTAGGGGAAGACGTGGATATAACTTTTTATTTCTTTGAGATAGACCAGGTAATTGAATTATTGAAAGCTCAAGGCTTCACAGTCTTGGAAGTGATAGAAAGACATCCTTATCCCATAGAATATCCTAGTAAACGAGCTTATATTTTAGTAGAAAAATAACCTGCTCTGACTATGCTAACTTGTTCTTAAGTATTTAAATGTCAGAGAATTAATGATAAGAATATGCCTGTAGACGGAAGGAACCGCAAGAATGTCTCGGTAGGAGGCAAGGTAAAGGTAGTGCAAAAGAATCATCAGCGCACCGGAATCTTGACGACCGGAATTGTAGAAAGAATTCTGACCAATTCTCGAACACATCCACATGGGATTAAGGTTCGTTTGGAAAGTGGAATTGTAGGGAGAGTGAAGGAGGTTTTAGAGGAGGATGAATAGAATTGTGGAATAAATCAGATCAAAATAAATATCCTTGTTCAGTTTTCGGTAGTCAGATGCTTACAAGCCTTGTAATTTTCCAGCAAAAAACAAGCTATGTCTCTGAAGATGAGTTTTGAAGATAAATACGATGTCGTCGTGCGTCGAGATACCACTTTCACAGGTGTGTTTTATGTAGCTGTAAAGACGACGGGAATCTTTTGCCGACCTGGCTGTACCGCCCGCACACCCAAACCTCAGAATGTTCTCTTCTACGATAGTACACATGAAGCCATCATCAACGGATTTCGACCCTGCAAGGTATGCCGCCCACAGGAAGAAGTTGGGGCCACGCCTGACTATATCCAAAAGATACTAGATGAATTGGAAGCCAACCCATATCAACGGCTAAAAGACTGGGACTTGCGACAGCGAGGAGTAGAGCCTAGCCAAATTAGAAGATGGTTTAAGAAGCATCATAATATGACTTTTCAGGCATACCAACGCCTATACCGGATTAATGGCGCCTTTACTAAAATCAGTAATGGTGAGTCCATAACTCATACCGCTTATGATATTGGCTTCGAATCACTTAGTGGTTTCAACGATTCCTTCAAATCCACCTTTGATCATGCCCCCTCCCAAGAGCACGGTAAGACCGTTATTCATCTCATCCGGTTTACAACGCCCATTGGTCCAATGTTTGGGGGAGCTACAGCGAAAGGTATCTGCCTGACGGAATTTACGGATCGCCCGATGCTGGAAACGGAGTTCAAGGACCTCAAAAAACGATTGAATGCCGTGATATTGCCGGGGGAAAATGAACATTTAATTCAACTTCAACAAGAACTGGCAGAGTACTTTGACGGAAAACGCAAAGTGTTTACCGTTTCGCTCGACACCCCTGGGTCCCCCTTTTCACAATCTGTCTGGGAGCTTTTACGGACGATCCCATTTGGTACGACTCGGACCTATAAAGAACAAGCAGAATTGCTAGGAAAGCCTAAGGCGGTACGTGCCGTGGGACGCGCCAATGGTTTAAACAAAATAGCCATTGTAATCCCTTGCCATCGGGTTCTGGGCAGTAATGGTGAGCTAGTAGGATATGGTGGAGGAATGGGCCGGAAACAATGGTTGTTGGATTTGGAAAAGGAATTTTCAGAATAGCGTCTATTGGCTATCTTTGGAAGCAAAATCTATCGAGATATGTCCAATCCAATTCTTGGTCTAAGAACCTGCATTTACAAAGTTGCTGACTTGCAAGCAGCCAAAGCTTGGTACAGTAAGGCCTTTGACACTGCTCCTTATTTTGACGAAGCCTATTATGTAGGGTTTAATATAGGTGGCTATGAATTGGGCTTATTGCCAGAAGGAGATTCTGTCAAAGTGAAAGCGGATACGGTTTTGACCTATTGGGGGGTAGAGGACATCCATCAGAAGTATGCTGCCTTTCTGGAAATGGGAGCCACAAAGCACGAAGAACCCACTAATGTAGGAGGGGAGTTGATGGTCGCTACTGTGAAAGACCCCTGGGGCAATAACGTAGGACTTATCTATAATCCTTATTTTCAACTACCAGTGAGTGAAGAGGAGTAAAGCGAAAGGAAGGCAAGTAGGGGATAAGAGAAAAAGCCCATTCACTACACTTTTTGCCACATCCACTCAAGTATTATTGCCTTCCACTACCTAAACCCCTAATTTTGTCCGCAGACACCAACAAAAACCAAAATGAATGAAGATCATAAGAAGATCGAACAGCTCTTCGCTCGTCTTCAATATTTAGATCAAGAGCAAGAACGATTTAGTAGAGAAATAGATGCGCTCAAGCATGAGATCAACAAGCTAAAGGCCAAAACAGCCTACCCCGAACCTCCTGCTGCCATGCAGGAACCCCAAGCCTTAAAGCAGGCTCCTGTCTCAGAAAAAAATATCCCGCTTCCAAGCCCGCCAAGAGCGGTGCAAGAGCCACCGCAAATAACCTACCTCAAGAAAGGAGGATTGGAGAAATACATTGGAGAAAACCTATTCAGTAAACTGGGGATCGCCATTATTGTAATTGGTGTCGGAATTGGTGCCAAATTTGCTATTGATAATGATTTGATTAGCCCTGCAGTTCGAGTGGCTTTGGGGTACCTGGTTGGGTTGATCCTTTTGGGATTTGCGATCCGACTGAAGGAAAAATATCACACCTATAGCGCGGTTCTCCTGAGTGGCAGTATGGCTATTTTCTATTTCATGACCTATATTGGTCATAGTTTCTATGAGTTTTTCCCCGATCTACTAGCCTTCGGGATGATGGTGACCATCACCGGAATGACAGTGGCGGCCGCAGTGTATTACAAAGAACAAGTGATTGCATTAATAGGGCAGGTAGGAGCCTATGCCGTTCCCTTTTTGTTAAGTGATGGCTCTGATGATATGAGGGTTTTCTTTACTTATACGGCCATCATAAATCTAGGTATTCTGTTTGTGGCCTTCCGGCAATATTGGAAGCTTTTGTATGGAGCGGCCTTTGTCTTGACCTGGTTGTTTTTTGGAGGGTGGTGTCTCTTAGAATACTATGGGGCACAGGAGTTTGCTATGGCATTTACCTTTGATGTGGTATTTTTTGTTTTATTCTACCTGACTTTCCTTGCCTATAAGCTTATCCGTGCAGAAAAATACCAGTTAACTGATGTCTTTTTATTACTCAGTAACTCCTTTATTTTTTTTGGCATCGGATATGGACTTTGGTCCCAACATCCTCAACTAGAGAACTACCTCGGAGCTTTTGCCGTAATTAATGCGGTGATTCACTTGGGCGTAGGTACCTTGATCTATTTAAATGAAAAAGCAGACAAGAATGTACTATTGCTAGTAACAGGTCTAGTCATGCTGTTTTTTACCTTGGCTATCCCGATTCAACTGGATGGTAACTGGGTGACTTTACTATGGTTAATAGAAGGGGCATTATTGTTGTACATAGGTCGGATTCGGGGAGCTGAACTCTATGAGCAGATGGCTTACCCCATTCTCACCCTAGCATTTTTGAGTTTGCTGCAAGATTGGGGCGATGCCTACCAATCCTCGACTTTTGCTCAGGGTACAAGCTTTACTCCAATTTGGAATATAGGTTTCTTTACAAGTTGTATAGGTGTAGCGGTCTACGGAGCTATTCAGTGGTTGAATATGCAGTCAAAAAGATCGATCCCATTCGCTTCCAGCAGTATTTGGTCGATTTGGGCAAGGTATGTGCTTCCGGCATTTCTAATTATTTGTGCTTATAATTTGTTTGGACAAGAAATTGCCTTGTATTGGAACGAGAAGATTAAGGCTTTGAAGCAAGACAACGGTACTAGGGATTTGATCAGAGATTATCAATACCTCGCGCTAAGTTGGCGTTTGATTTATACCTTATTCTTCCTCGCGGTACTTGGCTTTGTCAATGATACCCGCATTAAGTCGAAGGCCCTAGCGCAATTGAATTTGGTGATAAAGGGGCTATTCGTGCTCTTCTTTTTAATTGCGGGACTCTTTGCGTTGACAGCATTGCGGGAAAGTTATTATGCTTCTCCTGGAAAGCCAATGATCTACGTATGGATTAGATATATTGCTTTAGGACTGCTTGCTGGACTTTTATATCAAGTTCATCGGTCAATCAAAATTTGGAATATACAGCATCCATGGGCTAGGGTGGTAGATGTTGCGCTGCACCTGGTAACCTTAGTCGTTCTGAGCAATGAATGGCTGAATTGGGGAACTACCTTTCAACTAGGCGAATCTTATAAGTTGGGCTTGAGTATTCTTTGGGGAATTTATTCCCTCCTTTTGATTGTCTTAGGGATTTGGAAGAACAAGGTTTATCTCAGAATTGGAGCTATGGTCCTTTTTGGAGTTACCTTGCTGAAACTTTTCTTCTATGACATCGCACATTTACCAACTTTACCCAAAACGGTCATTTTTATAGCTTTAGGTAGTTTATTATTATTGATTTCCTTCCTGTATAACAAGTATAGACAAGATTTATTCGAGGAAAGGCCGCAAGATCAGCAACCACTATAGTATCGAATAAATAACTCAACTTGCGATGAATGAGCGCAAAAAAGGAAGGTTTTGCTGCAAATATTTGATGCATTTGGGCGCTTTTGAATGAATAGCAACTTGCATTATATAGATGATCAGGGCACCGATTCACCGCAGGAATTGGTGCCCTGATGCTTACTCCGAACGCAAATGTTTGATTGGATTGCCTAGTGCGGCCTTTAAAGCCTCGGAGCTAATCGTTAGAAGAGCTATCAGAAGGATGATACCGCCTGCGATCACAAATACATCCCAAGTTATAGGTACCCTATAGGTGAAGTCTTGCAACCAGGTTTTCATAGCATACCAACCTACTGGCATAGCGATGACAAAGGCTATAAGGATTAGCCTTAGAAAGTGGCTGGTTAAGAGTTGGAACAGATTACTAATGGAAGCACCCAACACTTTGCGAACGCTGACCTCCTTTCTCCGCTGTTCCACCATAAAGGCAGACAATGCAAATAGGCCGAGACAAGCAATAATAATGGCTAAAACCGAGAAGCCAGTGAAGATATTGCCAATTCGTTGAACCTCCTCATACATATTGGCAAAGCGTTCATCAAGGAAGGTATATCGGATGGCTTGATTGGGAAGAAAACTGTCCCAGACCTTCGTCATTTCTTGAATGATTGCCGTCACGTCACCAGTTGTTATCTTGACCGCTAAGGTTGCCGGAGCACCTCCCCCTAAGGAGAGACTCAGGGGGGTAATTCGCCCTTTCATTGATTCAAAATGGAAATCTTCCATGACGCCGATCACGGTATACGGAGGACTAAACCCATTGGTGAGCCGCTGACCGAGTGGATTCTCTAGTCCCATGCGCTTAACCATACTTTCATTGATGATCATGGCAGAGCTGTCGCTCGCAATTTCAGGAGAAAAATTTCGACCTTCCAGGATATTAATACCCAAGGTATTTATGTAGTCTTCGTCTACTGCCCAAAATTGAGCACCTTTACCGATATCTTCTTGTTCTTTTCCTTCTCTCCAGAACTCATTTTGATCTCGTTTGGCATCGGAAACGGGGAGGTAATTGCTAGCTGTAGCACTTTCTACTGCGCTAAGCTGAAGAAGCTGTTCTTTAAATGCTGGAAGCCGACCTTCAAGTGTATTGGTGCCATGGAGAACCAATACTTGATCTTTTTCATAGCCTAAGTCTTTATTGAGAATGAAGTCCATTTGACGAGAAATTATGAAGGCCCCTATGATCAAAACGACGGAAATGCCAAATTGGAAAACGACTAAGCTCCCCTGTAGTTGGCTATTCTTGCTCCCTCGACTTAGACTTCCTTTTAGAACTTCAATAGGTCTAAATCCGGATAGATATAAAGAAGGGTAAAAGCCAGCTAATAAGCCGGTCAACAGTAGCGACCCCAAAAGTACAGGGTAAAATTGCCAATCTCCCCAAGGAATCTGTAATGCCTTTCCGGCTATGTCATTAAAAATGGGTAAGGCAAGATAACCCAATGTAACCCCAAGGACGAAGGCCAAGAAGCTAAACAAAATAGACTCTACTAGAAACTGCCTAATTAAATTCGAACGGAATGATCCGACAACTTTCCTCAGTCCTACCTCCTTGGCCCTGTTGGCAGATTTAGCGGTGGACAGGTTGATAAAATTAATCACCGCAAGTAGTAAGATCAACAGTGCAATGGCACCAAATAACCAAACAACCTTGATATCACCATGTTTGTAGAAGTCGTGAATGCCGCTGGAATGCAAATGTATATCAGCAATGGGTTGCATAAGGAAACTATGATGCTTTGCCATTTCGTCTGCTCCTTGATTCCCTTGTTTGCGAAAGAAAGGGACCATGTAGTTATCCCGAATAGACAGAAGCTTCTCTTCGAAATGGATCAGGTCAGTGTCTGGGCGTAAGCGCAAATAAGTATTGTAGTTGCTGCAACACCAACTGGCTTGCTCTCCAGGCCAGAATTCAACTTCTTTTAAGGTGATTAGAAACTCATGCTGTAAGTGCATATTGGGTTTGAAATCCTCCATCACACCATTGACCTTGTAAGGATTTTCCAATTCTTCATTCAGAAATATTGTTTCCCCTACTGGGTCTTGTCCAGGAAAGTATTTCTCAGCCATCTTTTGAGAAAGAACGATGGTGTTGGGCTGTGATAAAGCTTCCTGTCGATCTCCATAAATCATCTCAATGTCTAAGATTTCAAGCAGCGCCGGATCAGCATAGGCAAAGGACTTTTCATGATTGTTTTCCTTTCGATCTGCAGGTCGAAATTGATTGTTTCCTGCATTGTACCAATCGTACGGAATTAATCTGGCCACTGCTTCTACCTCCGGGAAATCGGCTTGTAAGACCGTTGCGATGGGGGCTTGGAAAGCCGTCCATTGCATTATTTCTCCTTGGCTATCATCTCGATTGATTAATCGGTAAGTACGATCCACTTCACTGTAGTGTTGATCATAGCGGAGTTCATCTTGAATGAAAAGAGCGATTAGTAAACAAGCGGCAATGCCGAGAGCAAATCCGCCGATTTTAATACCAGTGTACAGTTTGTAGCGCAATAAGTTGCGCCAGGCAACTTTTAAATAGTTTTGAAACATAGCAAAGCTCATTAGTTGTGAAAGCCAATTGTTGCGAATGGCAAACGGTCGGATATAATGGATAACTTGGTACCAGTAGTTCAACTTAGCTCTGGTGGAGGATGAGTTGCTTAGCTGTTGCTCATATTTCTCTAGCAAGTCACCTTCTACTTCTTCCAGCAGTTCGTCTTTTAAGAACCAGCAAAGGAAGAGGTGCGCTAATTTTGGTGGAAGGAGGTCCTTTTGCTCCATTGTTTAGATATGGTTCTCTGACAATTCTGATTTTTTTGAGTCACCCTTTTAGCCGAAAGCCCTACTTCCGATGGTCGTGAGCCTTTCATCTAAAATGCTGACCATAAAAATTGTCCGAAAAGGTTAAATATTAAAGCCCAGATTTCCAGTTGAAAGAGGAGGATACTGATTCCAAAGAGATTGTTTAAAGGTTTTAGCATCTGCGAGAACACGATCGCCTAAAGCAGTAATACTGTAAACCCTTTTTCTTCGGCCGCCTCGGGTCGGTGAAGGGGCACTCATTTCTGATTCCAGGAATGCTTTTTTCTCCAATCGACTAAGCGTAGAGTGTACGGCTCCAATGGAAACGGATCTTCCAGTTTGAGCCTCAAATTCCTCTGCCAGTTTAAAGGTATAAGCCTCTTCTTTCAGGATGCCCACAAGTAAGAGCAGAACCTCTTCGAATTCGCCAAGTTTCGTTTCTTTCATTTTTTTGTTACTAGATTGTAGAACAAATGTAAGCGTAATTTTTAATTTATTCTACAATTTAGTAACAAATCCATTTTTTCATGCAGTGAGTAAATAGGAGAGGAGGTAAAAAGGAAGTTGACCTTAGTGTATCAATCCCTAGAAGAAAATCAGGTAAAAACATCCAAATATCTTTATCTTTCCGAATGTAAAAAGCTTGGCTATTGAAGCTTAATTATTTCACAAATAGGAAAGCATATGGCTGCAACTGTTTCGATCAAACAACTAGTTAATACCTTACCACAAGTTGGTGAAGTGCAATGGATTGGCATTCGTCCTGGAAAACGAATGGATCTGAAGGAAATGGGGGAGATAGAAGTAAGCTTGGAAAACGGATTGGAAGGAGATCACTACACAGGTAGAAGTAAAAAGAGGCAGGTCACCTTAATCCAGGCTGAACATCTTCAAGCAGTGGCCAGCCTACTATCTATAGCAGTTGTCGATCCAGCCTTGACGCGCCGGAACATTGTCGTTTCAGGAATCAACCTAGCAGCTTTACATGATCAACAATTCCAAATTGGTGAGGTAATTTTGGAAACAACAGGACATTGCTATCCTTGTTCCAGAATGGAAGAGAACCTAGGCGTTGGAGGCTATAACGCTATGAGAGGACATGGTGGAATAACCACCCGAGTGATTCAGGCAGGGAAGATCAGGAAGGGAGATGCCGTTCGCTTGCTTCCTAGACCCAAATCCTCTTAGCAAATTCATGTAAGAACAAGCGGCCCCTTTAGCCCGCGATGGCTTCAAAGTAGATATAACCCCACCTTATTCAATGCACAGAGTTTAGAATCAATTCAATCAATCTAAATGTATTCAATATGAACAAAACGAAACTTTTGTTAGCGACGTGCTTTCTTATTGCGGCCACTTTGCAGGCACAAATTAAAGATCCGGTAGCCACTGAAGTTTGGAAACCTGTACCTAGAGTTATTACACCTGGCAGTGCAACCAATACGGCACCTTCCGATGCGATCGTGTTGTTTGACGGACAACATGCCAACGAATGGACCCATAATGATGGTTCTGCGGTAAAGTGGGAAATGGGGGATGGAGCGATGACTGTTGTTAAAGGTACGGGTGGCATCAAATCTAAAAGAACCTTTGGAGATTGCCAGTTGCACATAGAATGGAGGACTCCCGCTCAGATTGAGAGCAAGGGGCAAGGAAGGGGGAACAGTGGTATTTTCCTGCAATCCCGGTATGAGCTTCAAGTATTGGATAACTTTGAAAACGTGACTTATTCTAATGGTCAAGCAGGCTCTATCTATAAGCAGTCAATTCCATTAGTCAATGCCTGCCGACCTCCGGGCGAATGGCAGACCTACGACATAATTTATACGGCTCCGCGTTTCAATGAAGATGGAATTAAGACAGCTTCTGCAAGAATTACAGTCTTGCAGAATGGTGTTTTGATTCAAAATAACACCGAAATAAAGGGGACCACAGAATATATTGGTTTACCTAAGAATAGTAAACACGGTAAAGCTCCTCTATTTTTGCAAGACCATAGTAATCCAGTTAGTTATCGCAATATCTGGATTCGAGAATTGTGATGAACTATTTATGCTAAACTAATTCATAGCCCTGATTTGGTCAAGCCGATCAGGGCTATGTAGCTTTTTACCTGTCCGTCCCGCCAATAGCTAAAATTAATGCAATCCGTATTGCATATTTACATTTGAATATGGGTAAATATGCCATTCTGTGCTAATTTGGATGCAATGATTGTCAGGAAATCATTTAGTTGTAGCGATAGCATCACAAACTGTGGAAAGTGTAAAGCGCTTCGTATTACCTTCACTGTTTACGTTCCTTTTTGATGTTCAGACTAGGTTTAAATATCCGGATGTGTAGCATTATTAGTTTCGGAAGCTTATTGCTACGTACGAATCTACCTGCATTCAGTACTTTAAAGAGGCAAGTATATTGCTATAAAGCGCGACAATTATAAACGGGGGCATAGGGCATATTCTCCATTGGAGTGCCAATCCAAACCCAAGGAGAAGTTGGAAACTTTTGTCCCTGATCTTTATCCAGCTACAGACTACTTTAGAAACCGCTTGTCCGAAGAGACTAAATTGGAACGTGTAACACTGCTTACCCTAGATGGCAGAGCTATGAAAATTTTCACCGGATGTACTACCGAAGATTTCTTCATCGGAGAATTGGCAACCGGGATATATGTCATCCGACTGCAACTTATAGCGCAAAGATTGGCATTTTAACTGCAAATAAAATGCTGATCAAAACTTTCGGCTCATGGATAATTAAGATTGAATTTGGATTCAATATTTGGTCATGTAATTCAATATGGCTACTTTTTGGAAGAGCTTGCCTTCAATTTTTAGTGAAGGCATCCGATCCAATAAACATGTTCAATCACAAAACGGAAAATCTATGTCTAGTAGTCGAAGGAAATTTATCCGACAAGCCGCTTTATCAACAACAGCTATTAGCCTCAGTAGTTTGCTCCCCCTAGAAGCACTAGCTCGCAACAATTGGGTAAGCCCCAATGAACAACTTAATTATGGTGTGATTGGCTGCAATGGAATGGGATGGTCCAACATGCGTTCTCACCTGCTAATGCCGCATGTCAATTGCACTGCTTTAGCAGATGTGGATCAATCTGTACTCGATCGAAGAGCAGCAGATGTCGAAAAGGCCAGAGGGAAGAAGCCCAAACTCTATAAAGATTATCGCAAGCTTTTAGCCAATAAGGATATCGATGCGGTGATCATAGGCACACCAGATCATTGGCATTGCCGAATTTTTGTAGATGCTTTAGAGGCTGGCAAACACGTTTATGTAGAAAAACCAATTGCCAATACAATTCAAGAATGTCGACTCATGTTGGCGGCAGCTAAGCAGCACCCCAAGCAGATGGTGCAGGTGGGACAGTGGCAACGAAGTGGAGGTCATTACGAAAAGGCCATTGAATGGGTGCGCTCGGGCAAATTAGGTAATATTCGTCTAGTAAAAGTATGGGCATACCAGGGATGGATGAAACCAGTCGATGTGAAAGCCGACGGCACTGCTCCTGCAGGGGTAGACTACGATATGTGGCTTGGTCCTGCACCAAAGCGAGCCTTTAACCCCAATCGGTTCCACTTCAATTTCCGTTGGTTTTGGGATTATGCTGGCGGCTTAATGACAGATTGGGGCGTACATGAAATAGATATAGCCTTGTATGCTATGAATGCAACAGCGCCAAAATCGGTGATGGCCTCTGGCGGAAAGCTAGCTTATCCTGATGATGCTTCCGAAACACCTGATACTCTGCAAGCCGTTTTTGAATATGAGAATTTCTCCATGCTTTGGGAACACGCCACGGGAATAGATAATGGTAATTACGGGCGAACCGAGGGGATTGCCTTCATCGGTAACAATGGCACCCTGGTCGTCAACCGGCAAGGTTGGGAATTGATACCTGAAACGAGTAGAGATGAAAAGTCGGGGATTAACAAGTACGATATGGAAGCAGTACCAAAACAGAATCGCCGTGGTAATTACTTAGACAATCATACTCGCAATTTTGCTGATGCTATCATCAATAATGATGCAGCATCCTTAAAGTGTGGAATAGAGACGGGGAGCATTGCTGCGATTAATGCGCAAATGGGGAACATTGCCTACAAAACCGGACGCAAAGTCTATTGGGATGCCAAGAAAGGGGAATTCAAAAAAGATCCAGAAGCGAATAAACTGATCATGGCCAACTATCACAATGGCTGGAAAGTACCAGTTTAATTGAGTACCTCTATAAAAAGCCAACATAACAAAGGCGCAGAGCTATAGAAATGCTCTGCGCCTTCATTATCTAAGTAACTGTGCTATTTCTTTATCCTGCGATGGCAGCAATTCCAGGTAGTTGCTTACCCTCCAAAAACTCTAACATCGCACCCCCACCAGTAGAGACATAGCTCACTTTATCCGCCAATCCCATTTGATTCACAGCAGCAACTGAGTCACCACCTCCAACCAAAGAAAACGCACCATTTGCAGTAGCCTCCGCCACTGTTTCGGCGATACTCTTGGTACCGGTGGCATAATTGGGGAATTCAAATACCCCCATAGGACCATTCCAAAGCAGGGTCTTAGAATTTAAGATAGTCTGCTTAAAGCTTTCAATAGCAGCAGGGCCAATATCCAATCCCATCCAGTCATCTGGAATTGATTTACTAGGAGATATTTTTCTTTTGGCTTCATTGGAAAATTGATCTGCCAAACGAGAATCTTGTGGTAGTAGCAAATTCACCCCTTTAGCCTTGGCTTTTTCAACCAAGGTTGTGGCTAAATCAAGCTTGTCATTTTCCACCAATGAATTTCCAATAGACCCGCCTTGTGCTTTCAAGAAGGTAAATGCCATTCCGCCGCCAACGATGAGATTATCTACGAAGTCGAGTAATTTCTCAAGCAGAAGAATTTTATCAGAAACTTTTGCCCCTCCAATAATAGCCGTAACCGGGCGATCTGGATCATTGATTACTCTATTAGCATTATTGATCTCTTTTTGCATCAAAAGGCCAAATGATTTTTGACCGGCGTCGAAATACTTAGCTACAGTGGTTGTGGAAGCATGTGCGCGGTGAGCAGTGCCAAAGGCATCATTCACGTAGACGTCTCCCAGTTTGGACATGGCCTGAGCCAGCGCTTCTTCTCCCTTGGTCTCTCCTTCATTGAATCTTGTGTTTTCCACTACTAGCACTTCGCCCAGCGGTAGATCAGCCGCCATTTGCTCAGCTTTGGCACCCACGGTTTCATCGCAAAAATGCACCTTGGTTCCTAAGGCAGAAGCCAAGTGTGCTACTATGTGATTAAGAGTGAATTTCTCTCGATCTATCGAACCATCTTCTCTGCGCTTTTTGCCTGGACGACCCAAATGAGACATTAAAATCGCTGCACCACCGTTGTCAAGGATTTGCCGAATGGTAGGTAGGGCTCCTTTAATCCTTGTATCATCAGTGATCTCATATGCTTTATTCAACGGCACATTGAAGTCAACTCTAACCAGTGCTTTTTTACCTGCAAAATCAAGATTCATAATGCGAGCTTTTTGAAGATATAGTTTGAAAGCCTGAGTAATAGGCCACCAGGGAAGGAATGTAGGACATGGAAACCTGGAGCCAGGCTTTAACTAGTTGACTCCAGGTTACCGATTGATATTAAGTAACAATCTTTTTCGAAAGAATGAAGACTGATTATTTTGTGCAGATTAAGTGAGTTAGATCTGCTAAACGAGCAGAATAACCCGCTTCATTATCATACCAGCTAACTACCTTAAGCATGTTGCCATTGACGTTAGTCATGCCTGCATCGAAGATAGAAGAGTGAGGGTTGCGCACGATATCGCTAGATACGATAGGGTCTTCTGTGTATTGAAGTACGCCTTTCATTGGGCCTTCTGCCATTTCCTTAAATTTAGCATTAACCTCAGCTATAGTTGGCGTCTTTTCCAAGTTTACATTCAATTCAATTAAAGAACCTGTAACTACAGGAACACGCACAGCGATGGCGAATAGTTTACCAGCAACTTCTGGCAATACTTTCCCCACTGCATTCGCTGCGCCAGTACTAGTAGGAACAATGTTGAAAGCAGCTGCGCGAGCGCGGCGTAGATCACTATGAGGTGCATCCTGGATGCGTTGGTCAGCGGTATATGCGTGTGTCGTGGTCATGGCACCGTTGATGATTCCCCAATTGTCATTTAGAATCTTTGCTACGGGAGCCAAACAGTTGGTCGTACAAGAAGCATTGGAGAATACATTGGCGCGACGATCCAATTCCTGGTCATTTACTCCTAAAACGATAGTCTGAACACCATCGCCTTTAGCAGGAGCAGAGATTACAACATCTTTAGCACCAGCTTCCAGGTGAAGACCCGCTTTTTCTTTAGTACGGAAAATACCAGTACATTCCAACACTAGATCAACACCAAGGTCAGCCCAAGGCAAAGCTGCTGGGTTTCGCTCAGAATAAGCATTGATAGATTTTCCGTTTACAATCAGCGCATTCTCAGTTGCCTCAACAGTGCCGTCGAAAGGACCTTGAGCAGAGTCATACTTAAGTAGGTGAGCAAGGGTAGCGTTATCTGTAAGGTCATTAATGGCAACAACCTCGATACCATCTTTTTTTAGTAGGTTGCGAAAGGTAAGTCTTCCGATTCGGCCAAAACCATTGATAGCAATTTTTTTAGACATAGTCTTGCACTTGATATTTGTTAATAAATTTTTAGTCTTGCTTTTCGGCTGCGAAATTGTAGAAAATCGCATTGAAAATCAACAATTCGAGCCTTTTTTTTCTTACTTAGTGTAAAAATAACAATAATTAAGCCGAATTGACTCCTTTTAATGTCAAAGTTACAGGCTTGCAGGCTTCATATGATTGGTTGACGAACAGCCTAAAGGCTAGTGCTATTTAATCTCAGGCATGCGCTGGGACTTGCGAGACTAACCGATGATTCGAAATCTACCAGACTGGTTTCGGGTGCCTATTTTTTACGTTGACCCTGTTTGGCCTTATCTCTAATGCTTTGCCTTTTTTGTTCTTCTTTAAGTATGTTAGCCGGGTGAGGGTCATACCATTTAGCCGGAATGAGGCCTGTAGTCCAAGCTTGGTACTCGGCAGTTAATATCTTCACGATAACTGGCTTCTCCTCGGCTAAATCGGTATGTTCATAAGGATCAACATTAAGGTCAAAAAGCAAAAAATCCTGTTTGTAGCCAGAATAAATCAGCTTATAATTTTCCTTTCTCACGGCATATCCAGCCCCATCTGAATAGCGCCAAAACAGTTTTTGATGAGGAGGGGAGGAATTAATTCCGGACAAATAGGGAAAGAGATTTTTACCATCTAGTTCTTTTGGAGCGGAAATATCTGCCGCCGCCAGTACAGTTGGGAAGACATCCAAAGCACTAATTGCGTGCGGATAATGTCCTGTAGTCTTTAACTTTGCTGGATATGTCATTAGAAAAGGTACTCTAATGCCGCCTTCAAATAGCATTCCTTTGTGCCCTCTAAAGGTGATCTCCTAGATGCCACTTGCCGATGGCGCAGGTGGAGTACCCATTTTCCTTCAAAACTTCAGAGAGTATCTTTTCACCTAAGGGGAGGCCGGCATTATCATCTGTTTGATCATATGGGGTATTATTCTCATGGCCAAATCTTTGTTGATAACGACCAGAGAGTAAACCCGCTCTACTTGGGCTGCAATAAGGATGTGATGCATATCCCGCATCAAAGACAATTACATCTTGAGCCAGTGCATCCAAATGTGGTGTGGGAATATCCTTACCACCGTTAAAGCCCACGTCAGCCCATCCTTGATCGTCAGAGACGATGATAATGATGTTGGGGTGGGATTGACCTTGGCTTAGTAATTTTAGACCAAGAAAAACAAACAAAAAAATGAGCCGCATGATTAGGTTTTTTATGACAGAATAGAAGAGGACCACGCCTTTCCCATAAGCCGCACAAACAGGAATGATAATCAACTAACAAAAATTGAGATATTGACTCAGGATACATTCCTTCCGAAGGAAGGAGTTTCTTGCCTTCGAGTTTACCACAAATGATCTAGAAGTTACTAAGAAGCTATTTGAGTTTAGCTGTTGAAATTTGTTATAGAAGGTTTTCGAGTCAATTGAGGCAGCAAAACCGGAGTTTAGCAGCGCTAAATGAGGATTCGGCTAACGAAAAGAGGCTCTAAAAGGGCCATAACAAAATCGAGGTGTTAAATTCAAATAGCTTCTAAGAATGATCAATCCTTCAGAAGCAGGTAGCGATGGCAACGTGTAGGTCTAATAAGACGAGATAAGGGCTGGCAAGGATTGAAAAGTCATCTATTGGAAAGCCTAAGGTGAAAATAGAGGTCAGAAAAGGACAAATATACTATTAGAAATCGCGAGGTTCTATTGTGGGAGAAACCAGATTAAGCTCGGGAAGAAAAAAGTAAATTCTTTTTTGAGGAACTATTCTAGCCACATTTTGTTGAAAATCAAGGTAGATATAAATGGTCTCATTCACAGGGTGAAAAAAAAAATTGAATAAACTTTCCAAGACCTTTTGATTTTTTAATAAAGGTTATATATTTGCCACCGCTTTGGAAGCAAAGCATACAGAAAATTGTCAAATGGCCCGTTCGTCTAGGGGTTAGGACGCCAGGTTTTCATCCTGGTAACACGGGTTCGAATCCCGTACGGGCTGCTAAAACCCTCTTGTTAAATGAGTAATCATTCACAGCAAGAGGGTTTTTTAGTTTTATATAGCTCAAGTCATTGAAGGCCTGTGATGTCGAACTCATTACAGCCGGCTTTCCAAATTAGTTTGTAAGCCCAAGAAAGCGCTACTAAAGTTCTCATCTTTAGTTTTGGCTTGATAGATCGCCTGTCCATCGGGGGGAATCTGCATTAACCGATCTTATGAAGGTGCTCAACTTTAGAGGTCGGGTATGGAAAATGATTTGTAAAACCTTCAAAACAGAAAATTAAATACCTACATCAGCAAATATTGCATTGTCTTCTCAATGGTTTTCAAGAAGCTTTTGGAGGTGTCAAAGTACTTGATATTATTTTCTTGACAAGAATATTGGATTTTTTTACTGTGTGCAATCATATTATTTACATGATCCCTGATGTATTCGTCTGATTTGTCAATTAACCAATCCGTTTTTCCTCCACCGCATTTCTTTATGTTCCAAACCTTCTCTTCAATGGAGATGTCTGTGTATCTGACAAAATATACCCTTACTTGGTCTGGGTATTGCTCTTTTAGCTCAACGATTAATTCAGGAAGAGTGGCTTCTACTTCAACGACACAGTTTTCTTCAATGTATAGCATGCTTTCAAGCATCGCTTTGAAGAAGCTCCATGAGCTCTCAGCGATCTCATCTGGAAACAGCATATGATGAATGCCGAGGGGGACAAACCATCGGTAAAGCCCATGATCAACCAATCCAAGGATAAATACTACTCACAGCTTCGACTAGAGCCTAAGCCGAGCCAAACATGGAGGAGAACAATTTGAACTATGGTTTTGCTTACTGAACTACTGGGTTCCACGCCCGTTTGCTAGACTGCTCCGCTGTTGGAAAATCAGCTGGTACATCTGTTAGAGTAACCTCTCCGGTAGCTGCCCACTCTGTACCTCTCTGTAAGGTTACGATGAAACCCACGCACTCTTGAGAATAATCCGTGTGCCCCATGATCGAATGAAAAACGCGGCCTTGACCATATTGGATGGTCATTAACATAGGTTGATGGAAGCCGGTGGCAGGTTTGTTTTTTCCTCCATTCTTTTCTGGGTCGGAATAGGCTGTGGCGAGCACTTCAATATTCTCAGCAGGACCACGAAGTTTTTCATATAATTCATCTTTGGTATGCATCCATTCCGTTGGTAATCCTTTCATGATAGGATGCTCAGGTGCGCGAGTGGTGATGGCAAATTCGTGCTGGGGCCCATGGCCACCCGCTCCGCCGGCAGAAGTGTCTCTGACCAGTTCACCTGTACCATTATAGTATACGTAGGGGCCAGTTTTTTCATTACGGCCACCCCAGCCACCGATGCCAATCATTTTATTGTATTCATCCCACTCGCCAAAGGAATTATTGGCGGCGTGTATGACCACTAAACCTCCACCATTTTTTATATAACTCTCGAAGGCTGTTTGTGTTTCTTGTGGCCATAAGGAAGCATTCCAGCCAAAATTGGACAGGACTACATCATACTTGGAAAAATCAGGCTTGAAATTGGCGTCGGGCACGGGTTCTTCTACCGATTCAGAAGATTCTCCCGCTACCGCAAATGTTTTGATCAATTGTTTTCGGTTCTCTTCGCCGCCCACGCTCTTGTCATTGTGAGGTCCTTGCCAGGTATATGCGGTTCTTTCTACGTCTACTGTGAATCGACCCGTTTGCTCCAGGTAATCCTTCATCATAGCAGTGGTTTTCGGCCAGGCACCGTGGTTGTTTTCTCCGTCGATGATCAATACTTTTAGGACTTCTGGGGTTTCGGAGGCAGCTGACTGTTTCTCTTGCTCGGGGGAACTACTAGAAGTGCAGGAAAACGTAAATAAAACGAATCCTGTAAATAAGAGGGACCGGAAAGATAGTTTCATGGTTTTGTCGTTTTGACTTGATTTAGATTTTGTTGGAAATACTAATGAATTATTGCTAAGCAATTTATATCGTTGTCAAGGAATTGTCGACTATGAGAAGGCGACCGAGAAAATCCACAGCTCAACCTCTCTGCCTGTCTACAACCAGGAAAACAAGAATCAGTTGACATTGTCTCATACTCAAATATAATATTATATTGAATTCATGAGAGTTTGTGTTATTTTTTCTGTGTGCAATTTAGAAAAGATGATGCTATTCGGGAGTAGATTAGTGAGGTGGAATACGGAAAATTACCATGGATCAAACATGAAGTGTTTTAAGAAGGAAAAAATTGTAAATGTTCATCTATCATAACTACTCATAGTAATGGGAGGCCACAGAGTCCATGCTTGGAATTAGTCAACCCCAATGAGAACTTATGAAATTAATGTGGACCCTGACGGGGGATCTTTAAGGAAGGATCGCCCAACATCATAATAAAATAGGCATATGAATCAGCGTTTTTCAATGCCCTTCTTCCCATTCGGTACCATACCTCTTGGCTGCTACCAGTTTTGTCAGTAATGGGCGCATCGTCCTGATCTCTTGGAGCAGCAGATCTTTTCGTGTACTCAGTTCTTTCTTGTGAGTCGGTTGGGATTCCCTTTTCCCTTAGATCTCGAAGATCATCTTCTCTTTTCAATTCGGTTGTCCGGGAACTATATTGAATGTCATCCGCACCCGCAAATTTATGGGTAGCTTCATGGATAATAGTCCACGGTTCCTCGGATCCGGGTGCGACGTGGATATCTCCATACATCTGCCAAAGATCTGTGTATGGAGCTTGGGTCGAATGTTGTGCCACTTCCAAAGGAGTGGCTAGAACAAACCCCTTTGCACCTTTTGTGAAAGGACTCATGAGACTGCCCATGCTAAGACCTATACCGCCCAACATCCTGATAACTGCCTTAGGGGAAGATAATCCTTCTGAGATCCTACTGGTTACCGTGTAGATGTGTCCTAAAACCCCTCCTCTTTGGACCAGGTCTGCATCATCTAAATGTTGCGTAAAAGGAAAACTCATGTTTAGGGCATGTTTTAACCGAGGGCTTCCGTTGAGCGCTTCTACGTTTTCGAGAGTAGAACCAATGGCCCGTAGCGCCCCGGCCAGGATGGCTTTTGTATGACTAAAGGCTTCCCGCAACCTAGCTTCCCGAATTTCTGTTTCCTGTGCTTCGATCCATCCAGTTTTCACCATTGACAAATTATCAGAAGTGAACATCTGCCCCGTTTCGTCATCGAAGATATCTCCTTGTATGGACTGCGTACGTTTATGGGAACCATTGTATCTGCCAATGCCCTCTATAGCGTTATTATGATCATTTTCAGGACTTAGCAGGCGATCGGGGTCATCCATGCTTTTCCAACCCCTATCGGTATATTTCCACTTTTCCCGCTGAATGATCCCTTCGCTGCCCAGGGACTCTGGGAATAAAGCTTTCCTCTCTTGTAATTGCCCAAATCGTTGTAGTGGAGGACTGTCAAATACACTTTTCTGAAAAGCTCTCTGTTGACTCATTATTGGACTGGTGTGAGCCAACTCTTGAAGTTTTCGTTGACTAACTGCCACAAGTCTATTGTCCACAAACTTAGAGATTGATGAACTATTACTGTTTTGAAGGAAGGGATTCGCACCCGCACTACTTTTATTCTCCCTAGTTCTATCAGCGTGAGTATGCATAATCTTTCTTTTGAGCTTAATTGACCTACTGGCTCAACCCGATGTAGCTTGCCGTATTCTAATTAAAAATACTAAGAAATTTAATCTTGAAATTAGGCCTAAATCATCTTTAATGAAAATTTCGATCTTTTCGCCTTATATCTGGCAGTCGGGTAGGTTTGTTTCCCTGCACTATTTGGGTTTTGCGGCACTTAATATCGGGAGGCAATATCTTCTTATAGTAGCTTCGACTCCGGCAAACGAGTTCAACAAATTCTCTGTGGTGTGAAATGTTTTGTATTGAGCGATGTGCTGACTCAAGGCCGGCCTTTGCTCGTGGAAAATTGCTAGGTCTCTTATCTTATTCTTGCCTTTTCAAGAGGATGGTGTAACAATATTAGGTTTGTGCTTCTTTAGTTCTTACTACAACACCTGGATATTAAATTCCTTTCTTATTTCAGAAATAGGAGTATCTAAATAGGACTCGAAGTTAGACCAGGGCCATGGCTTGTGCATGCGCTTTGCTCTAACAATTAGGACGGGGATAGATAGCAAGAATTTGAAAATATTACTTACAAAACCTGTAAAGCCAAATTCTCTGGATAGTTCGAAGGCATTGGCTTCCTGATACCCTCTAATGTGTTTCCAAAACCCTAAAGTAGTGCCGAAAATGGTCCAAATTTTTACCGATCCTTCGCCGAAGAGTGATATATCACAACCAAAAAGCACATGCGCTGCGTCATGAGACGCAAAGAAAGCTTTGGCCTCAGGCGTCAGCCCATTTTTATCATGACTGAGATAGTCCTTGTTTTTACTGTAGAACTTCTCCAACCCTTGTCTAAGGGTTATATTTTCTTCTGCTGTCATGGACTTTATTTTTTAATCAATAAGTAGACCTATCTATTTAATTGGATATCTCATTGATCATTTGGAGTAGATCTATTTTACGGTTTTAAAATGCATCGTCGATATTCTACTCTTGGTTTTAGGGTTATTCCTCTACGGGATTCTCATCCTTCGGTTTGTTGAGCAGTTTGTATATAAAATACAATGGGATTAAGGTGAAAAGCCCAACGGTGCTTTTTGCAATACTCCAAACCACAATTCCAATCATTGCTCCAATTAATAAGGCATTTGTGATGGCTCCCGACTTAGTGTTTTTCGATTGATCTGACGAGGGGCGATTGTCCACCGCTGATTGCTCTTGTTGATTCATCTGTATTATTTCGGTTCTAAACTATTTTGTCACGGTATTTTCGATAGCAACGAACTTTCAACGGAGACTATGTGCTATCTATTTATCCAATCCAAGATCGGTTGATATTTTGTGAAATTCAACTCCTTCAAGAAAGAACCCTAATTTGTGATAAAATTTGCCGAATAGAATACATCTTGTTAAGACCATTTTTTTGTTTTGACTTATTACCGGCTTGGCACCTTTCACGGATTGATTGTACTACTGAGCTTGTAGTAGTCGATTAGTTCATTGACGTAGCGGCCATGTTCATCTTCATTGCCATGTTTTATATCCTTCTTTAAATCAGGACAATACCACCAGTCGTCATTCATTTCACCATTAAAGCCCCTTGAATTAACGATACGGCCTCTATATTCAATTTTATAAGCCATGAACCTTCCGGCTTCAACAACAGCCTCCTTAAAGGATACCACTTCTACGTCCTGACTTATTGTCCCTTTAGTTCTTTCATTATTTACCCATGTATGCTCATATTTCCACTTTTTGTCTACTATCAATGGCCAATCGCGAAAAGGAGTGTCGTTCTGCTTTTTCTGCTCAGTAGCCGAAATTTGAGTAGTATCTGCATCGTTCCATAAAGCAAGTGCTCCGTTATATTGTACTACTTCAAGCCGGTCCTCTCCCTCAGCCTGAATTTCTCTTTCCACTGTGCGTTGCCACTTCCATGTCCATTTTTCTTCGACTTCATAATCAGCCAGAGATGGTTTCCGAGTGTTCTATAAGTGTGTGTGAGTCCTATACAAATGAGAACATCTAAGCTGTAATTTATGAAGGCATGAGCAAGCTTGAATTGGTCTCCTAAATAAAGCGATATAAAGCCATAGTAAGGAAACCACCCCCAGTCAATGATTTGGCATTTCCACTAGAGAGACATTTTGATATTTACCTGATTTCCTTTGAGCATACCGCAAAGTAGTGATTTGTTTTCCACTCTATGAAGCACTAGTACATGGGCGCGGAAAATTGGGGGTAAACTTCGGAGATCGTCGGTAATGAGTGGTGGCAATGGACGGCATGACTAAAAATCGACTGCCACAGGCTAGGTAGGGCGTTAGTTCTCCTATTTTGGATTATCTCTATATTTCGGAGGGGGTACAGTGTAGGCAAATGACTGTTTGCCTACACTATACTTGACTTAATTCCATTTCAGGGGTATTGGAATAAAAGCTTGCTCCTTTTATGTCATTTTGGCTCCACCTCTAGTAATTTCTCTATCATTCTTTTCGCATTCTTGTTATTTGGATTGAGGTTGAGGGATTTTTTATAATTTTTAATGGCCTCTTCATTTTTACCTAATGTCATTAAGGCTTCTGCATAACTATCATACGGATTATCTCGATCTGGAAAAATTTCAATGCTTAGTTTGAAAACCTTTGCGGCCTCTTCAGCTTTTCCTACATGGAGCATTCTATATCCGGCTACAATTAACTCTTGTTCCGATACATAGTATTCGTCCGAATCTTTGTGTTCTTGATAGAAGAGAATCCCTTTATCGATGCCCTCTTTTTCCACAACTCTGGACATGAACAAGGCAAGAGGCTTTAGTGGGAAGTCGTAGGGTTTGTCATATAAGATCCCCAATATCGCTGTAGATATCGCGTTGAGGAAAGCATAACTGGTATTGCTCAAAAGTGCAATACTGGATTGACTGGATGGAATTCTTTTAAGTGAACTGCGGTATCCATTGATGGAACCGCCATGACTGATGGTTGCGATTTGGCTATTGGTGTTCCCGAGTTTTCTATCAATCAACTCCCAGCCGTAACCATAGTGACCGCCAAATTCCGGGTCAGGTATGTGCTTGCTGAAGATGAGGTCCAGGTGTTTCCCGGGCAGTAATCTTTCACTGTACAATGCTTGGTCCCATACAAAAAGATCTTCTACAGTAGAGTAAATTCCTCCTGCTGCATAGGCCGAAGATTCGTCTGAATAATCAATGTTGAAAAAATCACCAAAACCCTTATTGTAGCCAGACGCCATATTCTTAATTAAGGGCCTGTGTTGGTAGAAACCTGTACTAGTCATACTTAGCGGAGTAAGAATTTTGTCTTGTAATACCTCGGCGTAACTCTTTCCAGTAATGGTTTCGATAAGGTAGCCCAATAAGGTATATCCTGAATTACTATAGCCAAATCGTTCACCTGGTGCAAATGCTAGGGGTTCATTGGCGAATTGATCTACCATTTCATTTGGTCGAAATTTTTTCACTCCATTGTTGGCATTGGGTATCCCAGATGAGTGAGTAAGTAAGTGATGGATAGTTATTTTATCGCCACTAAACTTTGGATAATCAGGTAAATAGTGGGATATAGGCTTGTATAGTTCCAGTTTTTTTTCTGCTACCAATTGCAAGGTAAGCATGGCGGTGAACGACTTGGTCAATGATGCGATTTGGAATTTCGTATCAGGTTGATTAGGTATATCCCATTCCATATTGGCAAATCCAATGCCTTTCTTGTAGATTACTTCGCCTTCGTGAGCCACCAATGCAGCGCCATTAAACCCACCATACTCCGCGTATAGACTTAAGATTTCCTCGATTTTATCAGCCTTGGTTCTCGCAGCACTATTTTTAATGTTTGCATGGGATTGTCCATCGCAAGCACTCACCAGACAGAAAATAAGGTATAAAAGAACAGGTCTAGAAAAACAGGAATACTTCATTTTTACTTTTTCTCAATAGTAGGATGAAGAAGTTAGGATTGGAGTCTATGCATTGTAAAATCGTGTTAAATGAATGTAAAAGTTTATTAATGCATTTGTTGCTGTGGTATTCACGGCAATGGTACCTGCTCTGCTAGGGGAATGTTGAGCAAATGTTTCTGTTGAGGAGAATGGATACTACTCCAGTGTGTTGGTCAAAACTTAGATTCAAAACTAGTTTTGGTAGAATAAATTCTTTCTCAGATGGTAAAAAAGCCTTATTGCAAGTTTTCTCGAAGCCTTGGAATTACAACAAAAACCCAATAATGAAGTACCACGTTTTTCTGGCATTGATCACCCTGAGTATTTGGACCCCTTGTTACCCGATAACAAGTCCTAAACTTGAAGGAGGAATTGAATTGATTGGTGGAATGAAAAAGAAACGAAACATCAAGCCAACAGATGAGCATATCTATTATGCTGAACTCAAGAATGGAATGGCTGTTTTAGGGCAAGTGCAGCAGATCGGAATTGATCTAGTCATTGATGTCACAGACCCGAATGGTCATCAAATCAAGCGTTTGGATAGCCCAAATGGGGAGTCAGGTCCCGAATTGATCGATTTTACAGCTTTAAAAGATGGCAAGTATCAATTTATTGTTCGATCCTTGGATCAAGATGTAGCCGAGGGCAGTTACGAGTTGGAAGTCCAGGAAATTCTGTCGGTATTCAGTAATGCTCGTCGCAAAGCAAAGCAAGAATTACCAACCTCCACTTTATTCCGCTTGTGGGAAGAATCCTTTACTGGAGAGGACGCCATTGAGGCCTTCATTAGCAATCAGCCGGAACGCCATATAATAGAGAGTATTGACGGAGATGATGAGCACATGTTAGTGACCTATTTTTGCCAACCTGGTAAAAACACGGAATATGTGATGCTCAGTGGTGGCCCAGACTTTATGGGATTGCGTTTCCAGAGATTAGCTAAAACGAGTCTATACTATGTGACACAGAGAGTGCCAAAGGACGCCTGGTTCAACTATGGATTCAACTACTTTAAATTGTATCAAGCTGGGAGCCAAGGAGAGGTCGTGTACAGAGATGTTGAGCACGCCTATGATGGTACATTAAGAATGCCAAATGCACCTCAAGCCCATTATAGCAGAGTAAAACCCGAGACTGTGAAAGGGAAGTTAGAGCAGAAAGTGTTGTCCAGTGAATTTATGAATGAGGAGCGGATAATTACCGTGCATACACCAGCTGCATATGCTCCTCAAAGCCATCATGAATTGCTGATTATTTTTGATGGCGAATCTTATGGCGGACGAACAGGAAGAGGGGTTAGGATACCTGCACCTACTATTTTGGATAATCTCAATGCTGAGCGCAAGATTGTGCCGGCAGTCACCATTTTAGTATGGAATATGGGCAAGAGAAGCAAAGACCTAATTAGTGATAGTTTTGCGGCCTTCATCAGCAAGGAGTTGATCCCTTGGGTACGAGAAAACTACGCTATCAAAACTAGCGCTTCAGCCGTGACGTTGGCGGGGTCAAGTAGAGGAGGATTTGCGGCCAGTCAGATCGCGTTCAAATATCCGCAGTTGATAGGTAAGGTCTTATCGCAATCAGGAGCCTATTATATTAACGGCACTGAAAAGGAGAATCACTGGATTTATCCGGAGACGGAAGGAAAGTTGATCAAAGCCTATAAAAATAGTGCGAGCTTACCCATCCGTTTCTACATGGATATAGGTTTGTATGATGCTGGCGCCTCCATGTTGGGTATGAATCGAGCCTTTAGAGATGTATTGCAGGCCAAAGGCTATGACTTAGATTACCGAGAATTTAAGGGAGGACATAGTTATGTCAACTGGAATGTCACTTTTGCAGATGGGCTAATGTCATTGTTGGGCAATGACTGATAAAGGGGGGACATCATAGGGGAATTACCTATATCTGACATCTTATCTATAGGAAAGCTGTTTTTCAATATCGATTTTCACCTAAATCAATCCGACTCATGAAAAGATATGTACCCAATGCCCTATTGACTTTTAGCCTGTTACTTACCATCTTCAGCTATAGTTTAAATGCTCAGAAAGGGAAGGTTGCTACCACCAACATAGAAATTGAGGCCTTTTTAGAGCGGGTGATCGAGAAGTTTGATATCCCTGGTCTGAGTATCGCTGTCGTGCAAGATGGTGAATTGTTTTACGCTGGCGCTTTCGGTTTTCGGAATCTCGAAACCAAAGATAAGATGACCACCGCAAGCCTTTTTCATATGGCTTCGGTTTCCAAGCCTTTCGTGGCAACGGCTATCATGCAACTGGCAGAACAAGGCAAAATAGAACTTGACGCAAAAATCACAAATTACTTGCCTTATTTTGTCCTAGAGGACGAACGCTATAAGGAGATGACAATTTTGCAGATGCTCAACCACACCTCAGGTATGCCGGATGTATTGGATTACGAGTGGGATAAACCCCAAACAGATGTGGGAGCGGCAGAGCGGTATGTTAGAAGCCTGACCGACGAAATTTTAATCTATGATCCGGGTACGGATTGGCAATATAGTAATATGGCATTCGATGCTTTGGGAGATGTGATTGCCAAGGTATCTGGGATGCCCTTTGAGGACTATGTGAAGAAAAATATCTTCGAACCGCTCGGGATGGTCAATAGTAATTTCTTGTACCCTGAAACGGATCAGAACTTAAGGACTAGTCCCCATGTATGGAACGGTCAACCTATCGTAAATGAAGTATACCCGTATAATCGTCGCCACGCCCCCAGTTCCACATTAAACTCTAGCGTACTTGAATTGACCCACTGGGCGATGGCCAACCTAGGTCATGGGGAATGGAATGGAAATCGAATTCTCAAAAAAGAAAGTTATGATAAGCTCTGGCAACCCTCTCATAAATTGGAAGATGCTCCTACCATTGGACTCAGTTGGTTCTTGGACAAACATCGCGGTTTAAAGACGATAAGTCACAGCGGGGGAGATACAGGTTATAGCAGTTATTTAGGCTTGATACCCGAACGTAATATGGGAATAATGATAGCGTCCAATTATGACTTTTCTCCGGTAGGTGCGATTTATTATGGAGTTTTGGATATACTACTTGGGCATAATGCGAAGGTTCCCAAACAAAACATTGCTATCCCATTTGCCGAGAAGTTGATGAGTGAGGGATTAGAAGCCGCTAAATCTTTGTATCATGACCTAGAAAAGAATAACAAAAAAGAATATCAGTTCGACGATGGCCAACTGAATCGACTAGGCTACTTTTTGATGGAAAACAAGCAATTAGAATCCGCGATTGCAGTTCTCCGCTTTAATACCGAACTGTATCCCAAGGTGGCCAACTGTTACGATAGTCTAGGCGAAGCTTATATGTTGGCCGGTAACAAGGAGTTAGCTATTGAGAATTATAGCAAAGTACTAGAACTAGATCCTAAACAAGAAAACGCACAGCAGATGCTACATAAACTGAGGAAATAAGACCTAAGACTTATGAATTTGAAAAAGAACGATGATACATCAATTGAATGATTAAAGGAAATGCAGATATAAAATTCAAGTACAACCCTTTCGGCGGATTGACTACCGAAGAACTAACCAAAGTTTTGGTTCCGCAGATTGACTTAAGGCAATTGCTGAAAGAGGTGGATGAAAAGAGAAAAGTACTGATCGAATTTGTCGGTAAAAAAGGCCGAGGGAAGACAAGTCACCTAAAAATGATTCATGCACTTTCCTCATCGAGTGAACTTTTTCTACTAAGGCGGACGGGAGTTGATTTCGGTCAAATATATCGCACTGATGGAAAAATATTACTCATCGATAGTATTCATCACTTAAGTTTCTGGCAAAGGCAGCAACTTTATAAATCAAAGCAGAAAATCATACTGACGACGCATACTAGTCGACGCTTAGATTTAACCTAGCTTATCAAAGCTATCGGTTTAGGGGCCTTGAGGTTTCACAACTTGCAAAAGTGATTGAGCGAAGGATACGCTTAGCAATGAATACTGATCTGGAGATTAGCCTAGATGAATCCGTACTGCAGAAATTAATTGATAAATACCAAGATGATTACCGATCTATATTGCATTATTTGTATCAAAACTTCCAATCTTGAAAGAGGAGATCCTTGTAATAGATATAGTATTAGATGAAGGAGAAGGAACATTTTACCTAGGAGAAATCATCAATGGCCAAATAATCTTTCGAGCTAAAAAGGATGTGGCTATTGAGTTTCTGCATTGCAGTTTGCTATTTGAATCTAGGGGATTAGCCACTACTAGCGCGGGGCAAATTGCAGATGTATTTTCTTTGGGAGAATCAGCCTTTCGGGAAAATGAAACTTACACTTATCCCATATCTTTCAAGAATGAGAAATTCGAAACCTACAAGGGCAAGAATGTCGAACTACTCATAAAAATAGAAGTTACCGCTAAATCCGTATCAGAAAAACCTTACCAACAAATATTATCAAAAATCCAGTACTTTGACCGTTTAAGCCACATTTCACAAAGTCAATACATTGACTTTGTGGCGAAGAAAGCCGACTATGAAATTGTATCCAGAAGAGTGGAAATGAAACTTAAGCCTGTTGAGGAAGTTCTTCTCCCGTCCTTGATTATACTGTTCATAATTGGTTTTTTTATTGCGTGGTCAGGGTATTATGAAAGTTATCTATGGCTACTTTATCCCATAGGGGGAATTCTAGCTTTATTAAATGTTCTTTACAGTCTTTTTGCCAAGTATACAGTAGGCCTCATTGATATAACGCTGAATGATGTGGGAAACCGTGAATTCGAGGTCAAGGTATCTAATAAAAATAAGGGGAAATATATCCGAGGTGTACAATTGCATTACCGGATAGAAGAAGAAGTAATCGACAATAGAGGTACTAGCCAGTCTAAAGAATCAGCTGTTATTTATACCTCTAAGACAGAAACTTTAAAAGATGGCTTTCGGGGGAGAAGAATTAGTTTTACTTACCCGGAGAACAAACCTCCAACAACAAAATATAAAGATGTTAGAATCTTTTGGTCGCTAGTCATGACTATTCATTCCTTTTTAGATTTCCGCTTTACTTGCCGCCGAGAATTTGAGGTAAAGAGGAAGTAGTTAGATGTCGGGTATTATTCCTCGATACCTGTAGGGCGTGAAGTCCGGCCCTCAGGTAAGCCCTTTTTAATTTGGCCAATCTTCCTATATTGGTGATGATTTCCCAACCGACCCGACACAACATCACCAACACATGAACTTCCCATCAAAACTTTTTAATTGTTGGCATCCTGTCGCGTACAGTCGCGAGGTCGGCAAAGAGAAGCCCTTTGGAACTTTCCTCTTGGAGCAATCTATTGTCATTTGGCGGAGCAGTGATGATCGAGTTCATGCCATGAGGGATTTGTGTATTCATAGGGGTACAGCCTTGTCCTTGGGGTGGATAAAAGAAGATTGCTTGGTTTGTCCCTATCATGCCTGGGCGTACAATACCAAAGGGGCTTGTGTTTTTATTCCGCAAGCACCTGATGCGAAAATTCCTGATAAAGCCCGAACGCCAACTTATTTTTGCAGGGAACAGTACGGATTAATTTGGGTTGCTTTAGAAGAACCTTTCTATCCTTTACCAGATATTCCTGAACTTACAGACAGTAGTTGGAAGGTGGTTCAAACGGGGCCTTTTGAATGGAAAAGCGACGCTTCCCGACAAGTCGAGAATTTTACTGATTTTGGACATTTTCCCTGGGTGCACCCTGGCCTATTGGGAGATCCTGAACGCCCTCAGGTACCCGATTATAAAGTCACTATTGATGGCCCGGTTTTGCGGTACGCTATTGTTCGTCCGGAAGCTCAAAATTCAGATGAATTCCCCGTATTTGCTAACGAGCAGGTGGTAAAGCCCGATAGAAGGAGCAATTATAAACTTCATTTGCCTTACACGATCGTCTTGCATTTGGGGTGGGGTGGTGATAAAGGAATGGTTTATTTTTTTGTATCACAGCCCATCTCTCCTAATCGGTGTAGGGGGTATTGCATCATTGGCCGAAATTACGACCTGGAGGAACCAGATACGGTCCTTCAGGAATTTGAGCAAGTTATTTTTGATCAGGATAAACGAATTGTAGAATCGCAAAGACCTGAACAAGTGCCTTTTGATTTTACAGAGGAATTGCATTTGAAGTTTGATGCTGTAGCTATGAACTATCGACGGGCTATGAAGGCCGAGGGCTTGGCCTATTAAGCAAGGAAACGGAAACAAAACAAGAAATCTTCAAGCAATTAATGAACTAATGAAGTATATAAAACCTTTATTCCCCTTTTTTCTGGGCTGGGTGATCTTATTATTTACCCAATCTTTTTTTCAGATGTCGTTAATAAACTTTTTGGCTCAAATGGTCTTATTTGGACTAGTGGTTTGTTGGCCCATATGGAAAACCAACGTATTGTCCTTTGTCGATATAGGGTGGCCTTGGGGATTAGTGCTTATTGGCCTGCTCACTCTATGGCTAGGAGAGGGCTATCAATGGCGGGTGTGGATGATTGGTGGAGCTTATCTATTCATAGGAAGCCGCATGGGGATGGGAGCTTTGATACTTTGGCGAAAAGGCTACCTACAAAAGGAGTTGCCCAGGTATAGGTATCAACGGATTCGCTGGGAGCGGGCCGGGAAAGATAATGTACAATTGGCCATGCAAATGGATGCTACTATGCAGGGACTAGCCAATGCCTCCTATTTAGCTTTCCCTGCTTTTATCATCAGTTCCAATCCAAATCCAGATTTCGAACTCCTAGAAATTATTGGATTAGTACTTTGGGCAGGTTCTTTTGTACTAGAAAGCGTAGCCGATTACCAGAAAACCAAATTCCTACGAAAGCTGAAGGCAAGTGGCCAGCGAAATCAGGTTTGTGATGTGGGACTTTGGAAATATACCCGGCATCCGAATTATTTCGCTGAATGGATGGTATGGAATGCTTTGATCATTGCTGCAATTCCATCTTGGTTAGCCCTGCAAGCCTCCGAATCTACTCTGATTTGGATTCTTTTGGGTGTTGGACTTTTGTTCATTTCCAGGATCATGTATACTACACTGGTTTATTTTACGGGCGCAAAACCTTCCGAGTATTTCTCTTTGCAGAAAAGGCCTGGTTATCAAGCCTATACAGAGCGAGTCAATATGTTTTTCCCAGGACCACCTAAGAAAATCAAGTAGTTGACCATTCAGGCCCTAGCAGGTATTTGTATGAAGTTGCCCCTTGTTTATGCCGGGAATACGGCCTGCTGAAAATCAGACTTGGACAATTTACCAATCTGCTGGGCTATCTGCATCATGTCCCTATGCTTGTTACTAAGGTGCGGACTAGGGGAATGAATATGGTACTTTCTGAAACGCCAACAGGAAGTCGCTGCTGCTGCATACTCGATAAAGAATGCCAAGAACTGCTTTTCAGATTCTTCCAAGGTTCTTATTTGCTGATATCCATCTAAGACTTGATAGGCACGACCTAGGTCGATTTTACTTTCTACTTGACAAAGCCCTAGTATGCCCATAGCTATGTCAAAAACAAGTATGTAGTGACAGGCTTCTTCAAAGTCAATGATGGCTTTAAGAATTTGTTGCTCAAACAGCACATTATCGGAGAAAATATCGCCATGAACTAATCCAGTAGGTAGATTCTTAGGGAATTCTTTTTCAAAGTAATCAAGTCGATTTTGCAGCCAATCCTCATAGTGCGGGTCGATTTCTTTACCAATTACGGCTGAGAAGGTTTGATGACCGTAGGGGTGAGAGGTCGGTAAGTAATGAGGAGCTGGAATTTGATGCAATTTAGCCATCTCTTTTCCCACTTGAACGAGTTGATCTTCGGAAAGTACCTCAATCACAGCTCCTGGTAACCACTTCTTTAGCAGAATGGGTTTACCAGCATAGTCGGTGACCGATCTGCCGTCTGTAGCGAAATAAACCTCAGAAGTATGAAAATCGTACTGTTTTAGCCATTGCAGCAATAAGACTAGTTGTAGGATTTCTTCCGAAGATCTTTCTTCAATAATGGTCAACATATATTCGCCGTTCTCTGCCCGGAGAAAATAGTTGGAGTTGGTATTCCCTCTAGCTATCGGCTTAAAATCAACTACCTTTAGTTGGTATGGATTAAGTATTTCGCTAAGTTCGTTCCTATCTATTTGGGTGTAGGTGGCCATTTGTATTAATTTTCGGTTTCGGGGAGCAGTAAGATCGTTGAATATCTATGTCTTTGCTAATTCAATGGCAAAAACTTTTGACCGAAGTAGTTGCCTATGGAGTTTTTACAGCTTCTTTAGGCAGAAAGAAGTTCTCCCGAACTTCTTCAGGAAGATGGTTCCTCGGATAGTGTATCAAGAAATTGTCATAGGAGCTAAAAAAAAAATGACTTCCTGGAGGATACCCCAGCCTTTGCTGCGTGTTTTATGCCACAACAATATTACGCATTTGATCCACTATCGCTCCTTATGATTTAAACAACTCCTTTAAAAATGACATAGAATATGGAGGGCAAACTAAGATTTGGCACGCGAATGCTAGAGATTCAATGGGATGAGACCTGTAGTATTATCGAATCGATCAAAGCACATCCGCAGCTCGAAGGGCAAGCCAATAACATCCAAGGAGAGATCTTTTTCTACCAATACGAACTTGAAATTTCCCTGGATGAGACCGCCAAGGAGATTTTTGAGCCAGGGGATGTCGTTTATTGGCGTTCTCAAACCGACCCGAAGAAATTTGGGATATTGTTTATGTATGGGAATACCGAATATGGAGATGGAACGCAGCCCCGAACATCAAGCCCTGGTATAAAAATTGGGGCAATCAAAGATTATGGGCTAATAGGCCAGATTCCGACGGGAACCATTTTAATCATCAGCTAAAGTACCTCGCATTCAAACTGCCTGAGGGTTCAAAAGATAGATCGAACGGCTTCTTAACATAGGTTAATGCTTTCGCTACAACTTCTCCGCACCTTTGTGGTATAATCAAATTACAAAAGCAAGGGGCATGGATATTAAAGATCGAACCATACTCATTACCGGAGGTACTTCCGGAATAGGAAAAGCGCTAGCTCTCGCCCTCTATAAGACCAACCAGGTAATCGTGACAGGCCGATCCCCGGAAAGATTAAATGAAATGCGGAGCCTGGGTATTACAGCAATCGCTTGTGACTTGACTCAAAAGGAAGACCTAGAACGCATATTGCTCACCTTGGAGCAAGAGCACAGCGAGCTAGACGTATTGATTAATAATGCGGGCATTCAATACAACTATAATTTTACCAAGCAAACGCAGGCCTTTCAGAAAATTCAACAAGAAATACAAACCAACCTCATCGGAGTCATCCAACTGACATCGAGTCTAATACCACTGCTATCTACCAAATCATCTACGATCATCAATGTCACTTCTGGTTTGGGAGCAGTTCCAAAGACAGACGGCTTGATCTATAGTTGTAGTAAAGCTGGCCTGCGCAATTTTCATAGAGGTCTACGCAAAAGCCTGAAGGGGCAATCAATTGAGGTGATTGAATTAATTCCACCAGTAACGGCCACGGCTATGACAGCAGAGAGAGAGGAGGCAAAAATGACGGTCGAAGAATTAGTTTCTATTGCTTTGGGACAATGGAAAGCAGGAAAGAGCTTGCTGGCTCCCCGAAAAATAAGACTTCTACTCTTGATTGATCGATTCCTTCCGGCTTTGGCTGATCGGATTATCCGGTAGTTCTATCTAAAAATTGAGGAAGAAGGTGGAGTGCGAGACTATTTTAAGTGCAAATCAATTATTTCTTCCAAAATATGCGCACGAGTACCCTTACAATACAGCAAACTTCCTTAGAAGAACTTCATCGACACCTCCAACACCAGTTCGACTTTCACTATGAATCTCAAGGGCAGGATATGATGGTGTTGATTCTGGAAGAGTTCTATTTTCGAACCAATTCTAATCAGCTCAATATGATCATCCTCAAAAGGGTAGGGGCTGCAGTGGAGGCAGATATCATTGCTGGCGGAGGAGGTACTGGTTTTTTTAGCATCTCTCTTGGAGCTGAGCGCCGATTTTTGACCAAAGCCAAGAAATACCTAATTGAACTAGCCCATCATAAGGGATGGTCCTGGAAAGAAACGAATTAGAACACCCGTCAGGTAACTCAATGATGACATTCATAGTCAGAGAAGGCCCTTGGATAAAGGACTTCAATTAATTGCAGCGACCTGTTTACCTTCAAGAGCATTGATAACCAAAACAAATTATTCTATGGAAAAGAAAATGACTAGCCTCAAGGAATCGGAAAAGCCTGTCTTTGAACTCTCTTTAGAAGAACAAAAAGAAATTAAAGGGGGAGTCGTGATTTTGGAAGACATTGTTTTCTAAAAGTGATTCATTCCTTTTTCTTGTTACACCGAGTTTGGACCCAAAACTTTACTTGCTATATCGCTAGAATAACTAAAACAATCAAAATGTCTACGCAATTGATCAAAAACATCATTGAACTTTCCGAAGAAGAGCAAAAACAAATCACTGGTGTTAGCATTGTTGTGGAAGATATTATAATCTAATGTTCCGTTGAGAGCAGCGTAAACTACTCTCTCCTTATTCTTTCCGTTCTCTGGCAGTTTTTGTTATGTTTAGTTAGTTTTTTAGCCGAAAGTCTTACTTCTGTTAGGCGTGGACTCCCAACAACAATATTGGCTACAAAAATTGTCGGAGAAGGATTTTCCCTGCACAATTCTTATTCCACATACTTCTTTTCATTGGTCTTCGAATTAGGTATCTTGACGAAAACAAGAATGCTACTAATTTGATGGACTTAGGAGAAATACAGACCATAGATGCCGTGATTGAGGCATTAGGCCGAATCATTCAAGATGCCAAAATTGCGGAGAACCCTATGGGGTATTTCCCCGCACTATACCAGAAGGTAACGATTAAGGTCAAGGAGGGGATTGCGGAGGGCTTCTTTGAGAATGGACCTCGCATGGAGCGACTCGATGTTGTTTTTGCCAAGCGTTATTTACAGGCTTACCAAGATTATAAGACGGGAAACCCTGTGACCCAATCCTGGGAAAAAACCTTCTTGCTTACTAAGGATTACTGGCCGATTGTACTCCAGCATCTATTGATGGGAATGAACGCCCATATCAATCTTGATCTAGGTATTGCAGCTGCTGAAATTTCCACACCTGAAGATATCCACTCTTTGTCAACTGATTTCAAACGTATAAATGAAGTTTTAGCAAGCCTAGTGCGAGAAGTGCAAGAAGACTTGGCGACCATTTGGCCAAAATGGCATTGGATATTGAAAAAAACCGGCCACATTGATAATCACCTCATTGATTTTAGTATGGAGATAGCTCGGGATGGAGCCTGGCAGTTTGCGGAAAGGCTGGTGCAGATAACTCCTACGAAACGGGAGGCTGTGATAAATGAAAGAGACCTGCAAATAGCTGACCTAACACGAGTAATTACGAATCCAGGCTGGTGGGTAGAATGGGGCTTGTGTATGATTCGACTGGGAGAGAAAGGGACTGCAGCAGCCAAAATAGAGGCATTGCAAGCCGATTAACTCAATGGCCATACTATTCTAGCGGAGATCAAAAAAAACAATGTGGACCCTACTCAATATCTACAATCTGAAAAAGCACAAAAGGCGTTCCGAAGCTATGGAGTGAATACGTCGAGAGCTAAATTGATCCGATCCAATACAAATTTAATCTATGATTGTGAACGGACGATCATCCGCCTGACTCCCGCTTCTATCAGAAGTAGATTGGCCGTTCACAGTGAATTGAGTTGGTTGGAATTTCTGGATCAGCAAGGAGTGGATGTAGTGAAAGTGATTTCAGGAGTGGAGCCGATTACTTTGACAATTATAGGGAATACCTTTTGGGCAGTGGTTTTTGAAAAAATTGCTGGGAGAAAACTGACAAAAGCAGATTGGACGCCTGTCCATTTTAAAAAACTAGGCCGATTGACAGGACAATTGCATCATCTTGTTAGACTATATAAATGGGAGCTTCCAATACATTATCCGCACTGGGATGAAATTCCAGAATTTCACTATTATCCAAAATTAGCGACGACTATTCATGATGGAGTATCCCTGTATCAGAAGGTGGTTGAGGAAATTCGCCAGCTGGGTCAGACTTCCGAACAATATGGCTTAGTACATTATGATATTCATCAAGGCAATTACCTTCTTAGGGAAGACGGCCAACTGATTTTATTTGACTTTGAATTGGCTTGTCGTTCCTGGTATATTCATGATGTAGCCATCGTAGTATACTATGCGGAGCATCATCCGGAAGCAAGAAAAAAATCCGATTTTACAACTGACTTTCTTCGGTATTTCTGGGCGGGATATGAACCCTTTTATCAGCTGCCAGAAGAAGATGAAAAGATGATTCCCCTCTTCCTGCTGTACCGCGACTTGATGGTTTATGCCTATTTATTACACATTTGGGAAGGAAAGACATTGACAAAACAACAAAAAACCTATAAAAATCGAATTGAAACATCTATTCAAGACCGCAGAACCCTTTGTAAAATGTGATGAAGGAATTCATCAAGCCATTTGGTTGACTTTGGCTGATTCTTACCTTGATCAAACCATGTCTGATTTGGATTGGAAACAATTGGTCGAACAAGTGGATAAGTTGGAGGTTTCTCCGACGAAATTGATTGTGATCGATCTGCTAGAGGTATATCCTGTTTTAGGGGTAAACTTAAAAGTGGTAGCCGGAGAATGGACTGGTTTTGAGGAGAAAACACTTGTTCAGGAATGCCAAAAAAGACATGAAAAGCCCTGGAATAGAGGGGCAAAAATTACCTTTTGGTGGCGTTTTCACTTACTCCGAAATCGCCAAGCTTTTTGGAAAGAATTTGCGCTACGAACCCGCCATAATAGTCAGATCTAGCATCTGTGTATTTAATGAAATTGTCAAAGCCTTTTCGATACGTGCTTCGGCTTGTCTTGATTGTATTGGGAGCTCTAATGGTGTATCTGTTAGCGGCTTTTGTTCTCTCGCTACTAAGCACTCAGCCAGATTCAATTGCTTGCGAACAGCCTTCGCAGTTTTATGTTTCAACTAATGGAGTTCACTTGGATATTGTTATTCCAAGTAGTCAAATTGTAGCGGCGAACTGGGAGGGCGTTGATTTGCCGAAAGGAATCCGCTACGTTGCCATTGGGTGGGGTGATAAGGGGTTTTATCTGGAAACGCCAACATGGGAGGACCTAAGTGCTGAGATAGCGGTCAAGGCATTGTTTTGGGCTAGTGAGACAGCTATGCATTTAACGTACTATTACCGACCACGCTCTGATTGGAAACAGCTAGAGCTTTGCCCAAATCAAGTCCAAAGCCTAATGGCATTTATCGAGGCTTCTTTTCAACAAAATAAGAAAGGACAGTTTATCCCAATTCCCGGAGCGGGGTATACTGACTTGGATGTGTTTTTTGAGGCTAAAGGAAATTATTCGATTTTCAGAACCTGTAACAATTGGGCCAATGAAGCCTTAAAAGCAGCCCAGGTCAAAACAGCACGCTGGTCCCCATTTGATAAAGGTGTGCTACGTCATTTATAGCTGGTAAATAAGAAGATTTTATCCGTTTTTAGGTCAACGCTAAGGATGATCAACTACAGTTTTAAAAACCCTAGATATTCCATCTATGGTGACTTTTACAATATCTAGGCCATCTACGAAAGTAGACGTTTCCTGTAAGATTTCTGTTTTCTATCTCCTTTTGTACCAAAAGCCGACCTAGGCTATCGTAAATTTCCAACTCACCAGCAATTGTTTCCGGCAATTGTATTCTGATTTTTAACAGATCAGTAGTCGGGTTTGGATAGACTTGAATAGCACGCAATACTTCACAATTGGCTAAGGAAGATAGGGCCCCGATCGGATGTCTTTTGATACCAGGTGCTACAGCTTCCACGGCCTGTCGATTTTTCACTTCCAGGAAAGGGATTCCACAAAAAGGGAGAGAAAAGGGATATCCTTCTCGATAGCTTCCATGATATAATGCGAAAATATAAGACTTACCTTTTTGCAATGGGCTGAGATTGACTTGACAAGTAGTTCCGGATCCATCAAATACTTTGATTTTCTCTTGATCGACCTCCCCAGCAATGACTTGTCGGACTGTTATTTCAATCCCATTTTCTAGATCTTCAGCCAATCTTCCCCATGCGATGACTTGCTCATGGTTAGGGTCATTAAGGTTGACCGTTTCGCAGAAGGCCTTGATCTTGATGCAAGAGCAGGCACTGGCCTTCGGCAGGGTACTGGATAATAGAACAATTAGCAGGAAAGAGATTTTCCACATTTTAGAAGAAAGCACAAGTACGTTTATGAGAGAGATTGAGGAAAAGGCCGAGCCAATCAGCCCTTATCTTTAGCGTTGCACAACAATTCTTCTCACTTCTCTTCGGGCCACAAGGTCAATTTCCACGAAATATACGCCTGGCGCAAAGTTGCTCACATCCACCGTTTCTGCCCATAGATCCTCTCCATTTAGGGCAATACGCCTGACCTCTTGTCCTATTGCATTGATGAACCTTGCCTTGCCTGAAATTGCACCACTCACGCTGACTTTCATTTCTAGTTGAGATTTGGTAGGGTTTGGCCCTAAACGGATTTCTAACCCGCCATTTACAATAGGAGGAAGTTCGCCACAGTTCGACACGGTATTAAAATCCTCTAGCGGAATGCTATTGACGCCTGGCGCAATTTTTCCTTTAACTGTACCAGCCTCTACCTCTAAAAAATTCAGGCCACAAATGCTTAACCAATATCCTTTTTCGCCCTCTGTTTCTTGCCAGTCAGGGTATAAGGCAAAGATAAACTCCCCACCAATCTCGAAAACATCCGTTCCCATCCCGCAATCTGCACCATTGCCGTTCCTGATGAAGAGGTCCGGACGATCATGTTCACCATGCAGCACCTGAAGAATATTTACCCGCATACCACCATTTTCACGTCGCGTCTTCTCCCCATAAATGATAAGTGGTGTATTGATGGTATCCGTTCCAAAGGTTTGGCTTTCACAAAAGGTTTCTATATAAGCGCAAGAGCAAGCGACGGCAGAATCGGGTACAGTCAGCATTCCAAGAACCAATAGAGCAAATAGGTAACGTATTTTCATAGTTGTAACTTTTGATCAAAACTTGTAGAGAATCTAAGCCTAGTTATCCATTTAGACAAGGGATGAGGCCCAAAGGGTTGGGTGTGTCCCTTATAAATTATGGGAAAAGAAGCCTCGGTCTGGGGTATAGCCAAGAGCAGAACTAAGAAAAACCTACGGTTTAATCATGGGAGGCTTCCAATTAATCATCTACTGATAAGGATATGATGAAAAAGTAGGTAATTGACCCTTAAAAGAGCAGACCCCAAATGAAGAATACAAGAATATCAGAAATAAGTAGGCGTTTAAGTGGGTGGGTCTTGCTTTCGTTCTTACTCGTATTATCGTTTCTTCTCTTCTATCAACTTTGCGAAGATTTACATTTTGCAGCCTTGTGGCAACACGACCACCGCGGACAGGTACCTCCCTGGATTTGGGGTGCTTTTGTGGCTACCGTTCTGTGTTTCCTATTTTTACTCATTCGATTTGGGGTTCACCAAATCAGAAGGGAGGAACAATTGAAGCTGGAGTTTGAAAGGCGCTTGTCAAAAGTAGAAATGGGTGCACTACGCTCCCAGATGAATCCGCATTTTATTTTTAATTGTCTGAATTCGATCGACTATTATATTTTAAAGAATGAAACGGAAAAGGCTTCAGATTACTTGAATCGATTTTCCCGATTGATCCGTCTGATTTTACAAAACTCCCGCAATAATAAGGTCAACCTGAAAGATGAGTTGGAAGCGCTGAGGTTGTACATAGAAATGGAAGCACTGCGTTTTCAGGGCCAATTTGAGTATACAATCCAGATTAAAAATGGACTGGTACCTGTAGATCATGAGATTCCCCCAATGCTATTGCAGCCCTATGTGGAGAATGCTATTTGGCATGGACTTCTTCATAGCGATCGGCCAGGTCGACTAGATATCATTTTGGCAATTGAAGGCCACAACTTGTTATGTGTGATCCAAGATAATGGAGTGGGGAGGGATTTTGTGCAAGCCTTAAACGCCACCTCTAAGCTGAAGACTAGATCAATGGGGACCAAAATCACTGAAGATCGACTAGAGCTTTTTAGCAAACTATACCACAATGAGGCTTGTGTACAAATTATTGATTTGGAAGACCACGCTGGAAAGGCCAGCGGAACAAGAGTAGAGCTCAGTATTCCTGTTCAGTAAAGACTCAACCCATGGCGATTAGACTACTTTATCTGGGAATAGGCTTTTATACCTATCTCCTTTCTCAAATGACGATGTTATTGTTGATTCTCTTCACGGGCAATTTACATGCTGACCTAGGGATGGATCGACCAGTTTCTGTTCCATTATGCCGGGCGCTTGTCACCGACTTAGGCTTGATAATCCTTTTCTCGTGCCAACATTCATTAATGGCACGTTCTGCATTCAAACAAGGATTCCTAAGATGGATACCTAGGCCACTCGAACGGTCATTCTTTTGCTTGATGGCAAGTGTGAGTTTAATCCTACTCATTATTTTTTGGGAACCACTTCCCGGCTATATCTGGCAAGTCAAATCTTTTGGAGGGCAATGTGTATTCTATTTCTGCTTTTTTGTAGGGTGGTTCATCATGTTCACTGCCACATTCTTAATGAATCACTGGGATCTATTCGGCCTTCGTCAGGTATATTTACATTGGAAAAAGAGACCTTATACAGCACTAATATACCGAGACCCTTTTCTGTACAAAAAGTTAAGGCATCCACTGTATTTGGGCTTTCTAATCGCCTTTTGGTTTAGCCCTAGTATGAGCATGACGCATTTCTTCTTTGCCATATTGATGACAGGGTATATCCTTGTTGGCATTCGATTGGAAGAAAAAGACTTGATTCGAGACTTTGGCGAAATCTACCGAGATTACAGGAGGAGAGTTCCTAAACTACTGCCATGGCGGATCCTTTGAAAGGTCGAATGTATAACTTGCCATCACCTGAATACCATTCTTTCTATTCCTTTCATAGAAATCTATGCTCCAACCTAATACCTAATTTTATTTCAAAACGAACAGGAATAAATTGATGGCAGGGCGAAATCTTTGGTTATTGGGAGTTCTTGCGTATAATCATTTGGTATAGCTATTTATTCTCTATCCTTACCTCTCTGTGATCTATGGCACTTTGATTTTATCTATTCATCAAAACTGCTATCTTTAGGCACCTGGTCGCTAGGCCGGGATTTTATAAGTATGAAACCTAATTACCTATCATGAGTAGACTGCTCTACCTCACAATTATTCTATTGTCTATGTGGACCTGTCAGAGTGGCCCAAAGGTATATGAGACCTTTGAGGATTACCCGATTTATCAAGGCACGGATCTGGGGCTGACCTATACGTCAAAAGCTTCGATTTTTAAAGTTTGGAGCCCTGCCGTAGAAGCCATGCAATTAAAACTATATGATGCTGGTTTAGGAGGAGATCCGATCCAGGAAGAATCTATGAAGCTGAACGCCGAAGGCGTCTGGGAGATTACCTTGAAGGGCGATTGGAAAGGGAAGTATTATGCCTTTCAGGCTAAAGCTAGTGATGTTTGGAGAGATGAAGTTCCAGATCCCTATGTGCAAGTAGTCGGTACAAATGGCCGACGAGGGATGATTGTAGATATGACCGAGACGAACCCAGATGGGTGGGATTCTGATCAACGCCCGCCTTTGGCCGGATTTAATGATATCATTATATACGAATTGCATGTTCGTGATGTATCGATGGATCCAAATTCTGGAATCCAGAATAAAGGGAAATTTCTGGGCTTGGCTGAAACAGGTACAACAACCATCGATGGCTTGAGCACGGGACTGGATCATATCAAGGACCTCGGGGTGACACATGTTCATTTGCTCCCTTCTTACGACTTTCTCTCCATTGATGAAGGCAAGCTTGAGGCCAATAATTTTAACTGGGGCTATGATCCTCAAAACTACAATACACCTGAGGGTAGTTATTCTACCGATCCAGAAGATGGTGCTGTGCGAATCCGAGAATTCAAGCAATTAATAAAAACTCTACACGATAATGGATTGCGTGTGATTCTGGATGTGGTTTACAATCATACAGGAGCTACCGAATCTTCTAATTTTAATCAACTGGTTCCCGGTTATTACTATAGACAAAATGAAGAAGGAGGTTTTTCGAATGCTTCGGCATGCGGAAATGAGACGGCCTCTGATCGTGTGATGATGCGAAAATTTATGATTGAATCTGTCAAGTATTGGGCAGAAGAATATCATATGGATGGCTTCCGATTTGATCTGATGGGTATTCACGATGTGGAGACGATGAATGAGATAACGACTGCTCTGGATAAAATTGATCCAACAATTTTTGTCTATGGAGAAGGTTGGACTGCAGGAAGTAGCCCCTTGGCTGATGAAGACAAAGCAATCAAAGCTAATACGACAAAGCTGGATCGAGTAGCAGCCTTCAGCGATGATATCCGGGATGGAATTAAAGGGCATGTCTTCACACATGAAGCCAAAGCTTTTGTTAGCGGATTGCCAGGTTTGGAAGAAAGTGTAAAATTTGGAGTGGTAGCTTCTACTCAACACCCACAAGTCCAATATGACTCGGTTAATTATTCCAAAGCGCCTTGGGCCAATTCTCCTTTGCAGACCATCACTTATGTTTCTTGTCACGATAACCACACCCTTTGGGATCGCTTGGCTATCTCTTGTCCTGAAGAAAGCGAGGAAGAACGGATTAAGATGCATAAACTAGCTGGGGCTATAGTGCTGACAGCACAGGGAGTTAGTTTCTTACATGCAGGTGTTGAAATGCTCAGAACTAAAGGAGGAGAAGAAAATTCTTTTAAATCATCAGATGAGGTTAATCGTATCGATTGGGCCCGCAAAGGTGAATACCCTGCCGTATTGGAGTATTTTAAAGGGCTGATTCAAATGCGAAGAGGGCATCCTGCCTTTAGAATGACTAGTACAGAAATGGTGCAAAAGCACTTAAAGTTCCTGCCTATTGAAGAAAGTAATCTAATCGCATACTCAATATCAGATAATGCAAATGGTGACACCTGGGAAAACATCCTGGTAATCTACAATGGTAATGCGACCTATAAGACTTTGAATATTCCAGAAGGTAGCTGGAAAGTTGTATTGGATGGCGAAAAAGTGAATGAAGAAGGCCTGGGTACCATCAATGCTTCACAACTAACAATCTCCGGTCGAAGTGCCATGGTGTTAGTTCAATAGATCGACACCTTTAATTCACTGCCTCCTGATATGGAAGGCTAGGCAGTTTCAATCTTAACTCCTTGTTATGCGAACTATACAAAAGCAACTGACGAATACGTTCTATGCGATTCTCAGTTTACCAGCGACGGCTATGGGGTTTGCCCTCTCCGTACAAATTGCGGCGCTAAGCTGGATATTGAATACGAAGTATGGATTTAATCTAGAAGAAATTGGCCTCGTTTGGATGGCTGGCCCTGCGGCCGGTATCCTTGGACAGGTAATTATCGGCGTCATTAGTGACAATGTTTGGTTTTGGAATGGAAGAAGACGCCCCTTTATTATTATCGGTGGTACGATAGCAGCATTGATGCTACTCGCTCTGCCCAATATCGATGTGATCAATGATTCTCTGGGGATCGGTAGTTTGATTGGAGTGGCAATAACGGTAGCGCTTTCTCTGGACTTGGCCATTAACATTAGCTTTAACCCGACCAGATCAGTGATTGCAGACGTAACCCAGCCCGGTGACCAACGGACAAAAGGTTATACGTGGATGCAGTCTATTTCCGGTTTTTTTGGCGTTTGCGCATACTTAATTGGCGCTTTCATTAGCAATTATACGTTGATTTATATAGGGGCTGGTATTGTATTTCTCTTTTCGATCTTACCCTTATTCTTTATTGAAGAGCCTCGGGAGCTTTTGACCGGAGGGGATGAGGACGATAACCAAACTTCTACGGAGACAGACTGGCTAGAATTTGGGAAAATTTGCCTTGCGCATGCGTTTACCTGGCTGGGGGTTCAGACGATGTTTGTCTATACCTTCGCCTATATCAAGGAAGTGATTATGGGACATGGAACCACCGTACAACTTAGTGCAGAGCAAAATGATCACATTGGTTTCGTGACTGGGATTGCTTTTGCTGTTTTGAATACAGTCGGCTTCTTATTGCCAGCCTTGGTGCTGGAGCCGCTGGCCAAGCGGATCGGGCGGGTCAAAACACATATGGCTTGTATTGCAATTATGGCCCTCGGATATGGGACAGTAGTGTTTTTAGGGCAAAGTGAAAGCATGCTTATTGTTAGCATGATCGTCATAGGTGTAGGCTGGGCTGCGGTGGTAAGTTTGCCATTTGCTATTATGTCAGAAACGGTGAATCAGGCTAAGATGGGCATGTTTATGGGTTTGTTTAATCTTTCTGTTGTTTTACCACAATTGGTGGCCTCTTCACTTGGAGGTTTTATCGATGAGCAAGCAGATAAATCAGTGATCTTTATTATAAGTGCGATTGCCCTCGTGGTTTCTGCTATGTTATGGTTATTGGTAAAGGAGCAAAAATCTGCTGGACCGGCAACTAGTAGTAGCGCCGCGCACTAGGAGAGGTGCTGTTTCTTTTGAAAGCGATTACGGGCCAAATATCCAATGAACAGAAGAACGATCAGGGACAGGCCCCAGATATATGATGAATGTGGGTTCCCAAAATGGATCTGATCCATATTGCCTATAGGCACAAATGAGGCCCAGAAAAAAGGATGTACATCTTTGTGCTTCCCTTTTTCTATAAAAGCCAATTTGGCGGCTCTCAAGGCTTGATCTTTGGTGTACCCTTCGTTGATAAAGTCGAAGAAGCTATGCATTAGTTGACTAGTGGCCTTGTCATCCACACTCCAATGAGAAGCCACCAAACTCTTGGCTCCTGCATAAGAGAAGCTTCGAGCAATGCTGGCGATTCCTTCCCCTTTCTGGAGTTCACCTGTTCCTGTCTCGCAGGCGCTCAAGACGATTAATTCGGCCTGAGTGGTAAGGTTGTATATTTCCCGCACGAATAGGAGCGCTTGGTCTCCAGATGCCTCAGTATTTTCTGTAAAAGCCAAAAAGGAGTAGTCCCCAAAGGCATCGTTTGCCTTGCCGTGAGTGGCTAAGTGTAGTACTTTGTATTGATCTTGTTCTGCCAGGAAGTTGGACTTTGTCGCTTGTAAATCAGCGAATACTCGGCCACCTAGTCTTTCCTGAATACCTGAAACTTCTACTTGATTGTACTTTAATTCGTTGAGAGATTTGGAGTGATTGGGGCCAAAGGTAGGAGAGAAGCCCAGGTAGGGCTTAAGCTGAGCTTTAGTCATGCGCTCATGCATTTCCTTCAACAATCCAGTTGAATAGTTATAACTAATAGTGTAGTGTCTTACCAAATATTGGTAGTCTTTGAATAGTGATAGATTTTGAGGCATTTCTTGAAGTAGAGCTTCGAAAGAAAGATATCCTAGTTCTTCATCCGGAATAATGACTAAACGCTCCTTGATGAGTGATTCGATCGGTTCAATGAGGTATTGGTAGAGATAATGGGCTGCCTTGGCGTACCCCTCGATATTGGACCGTAATTCTTTTGTAGAAACAAAAGGAAAATTGCGGATTGCATTGTTGTAGCTTCTAATAGTAGAGCGAAAACCATCTGGTAGCGGAATATCAACAGTTAGAAACTCTTCCTTGTTGATGACGAACAGATGTAGAAATTGATTGCCTAAAAAATATTCGACAATACTCTCATTATCTGCTATCAAATCAGCCTGAAGCCATTCAATCGACGGTGGGGCTGTAGCATATCTAAGCTGATAGTATTCTGGATATTCTTCTTCTAGCCGCTTAATCTGTTCGCTCAATGCTTGTTTCTCTTCGAAGAGTAAATTTGCCAAACTGTCGATTCTCTTGCGGGACACCGTAGGGCCTTTTTGCTGTAGCAGAAAGTATTCCGTCTCCATTCCCCCAATTTTACTTTCAATACCCTTAATGATGGCTAGACGCTCATCTGGAACTCCTGTAAAAGAAGCAGCATCCGATTTCTTAAGGGCTTCAAGCAATAAGATACCTTTGGACTTTTCGGCGTATCGGTAGGCTTGTTGATAATAAGTCTGGTCTTTGGTCACATCCCCTAAGGTCGACGCAAGATGTACCGCATCGGAGTAGATGGCTTGGGCCGATTGAGCTAAAGCCAATTTGGAGGCCGTAGCCTCATAACTGGTACGCAGGTAATCTATGAGCTTATCGGCATGAGAGAGATGTTGCGATGCCTCTAGGAGATATTGCTGATTTTTATTGATTTGATACTTTCGTTTGGGGATTTCAGCTGCCACCTTCAATATTCGGAGCAAGAGAATAGGATCGTTCACTTGCTCAAAGCCTCTGGGTTTATTCATGTCAAAATTCAGGGCCGAGAGGCTTTGTTCAAAGGCATTCTGGGCTTCCTCCCAACGTTCCAGCCAAGCCAGGGTGAGTCCCATATTGAAATGGGTGGCAGCTACATCAGCATGTATACTGCCATATATATTCTGTTGGATTTCCAGCGCCCTTTGAAATAAGCTTAGCGCTCGTTCGCTATTGCCTAATTGATCATAAGCATTTGCTAAGTTATTGTAGGCCAATGCGTTCAGTGGGTGGTTTTGTCCATAAAGCGATTGCCAGATTCCCACAGCCTGCTGCTGAAACAGTATAAAGCTATCCAATTTCCCTTCTGCTCCATATACATTGCCGAGGTTTAGCAATACATCTGCCACCTTGGGGTGGTGGTTTCCTAGGGCAGTTTGATACGCTTGTAGGGCAGCTTTGTATGCTTGTTTGCTGGCTTCATAGTTTTGCTGATCATCATAGCAAAGCCCAATATTATTCAGGCATTGCGCGATCTTCGGTAATTGGTCGGGGATCAAATCTGACCGGATCGCCAGTGCTTGCTGGTGATAGTCTAGAGCCTTATCAAAATCGCCACTAACCTCCGCGCAAATCCCCAGGTTAACGTAGCTATCGGCTATTTTGACATGCCAAGGTCCTACTGCTTCCTTTCGTTTCTGCAACGCCTCCTCAAGCATTGGAATGGCTAGGCTATAGTTTTTAGTTTCCATGTAGAAGTTGCCGAGCTTGTGAATGATCTCAGCCGCCAGCAAGGGAGGTAGATCCGGGATAGTGGCTCCGAAGTCCTTAGCCGATTCAAAGAACTGCTGAGCTGCTTCAAACTGACCTTTTAGCAAGGCACAATCTCCCCGAATGTGGTATAACCCAAGTACAATATCTCTTGGGACCTCACGCGTTTCTTCTAGACTTGCAAGTAGTTGAGAAGCTTCCTTAGCAGCCTGTTGGCAGTCAGCTTCTTCGCTCAGTAGCAACAGTTTGTTAAACTGAGCCCTAAGTAAGAGGGTATCCTGCGAACCAAATAGGGAAGTGGATACTAAAAAACTGATAAGGACGGTGTACCTAAAGAATCGCATTTCTTTTTGACACTTTTGTGTGTTGAGCTGCAAGTAGATAGGAAATTCTATCCCAAGCAAATGTAGACTTTTATCTTACTATTGCTCGTTACAACTAGGCGAATATATGGAATTTGCCCGTTCAGAAGCAACTGGACTTTTGGGATAGTTGACTTAGACAAATAGCAATAAATGGGAAAATGCATAGGTAGATACCGAATTCCCAGTGTAATTCCTTTTTTTTGTTTCAGAGTTTGAAGGTAGCCAGCTTCATAGGACAAATGAATCGCTCAATACACTATATTATATGGGCATTCAGTTTAAAATGTTCTTACGGCGAATCCTCCCGTGAAGTATATCATTAGTTACAGCTTTTTTGAATCTAAAAGCTCGCTTATTATGAACAAGAGACCAACACTAGTATTCATTCTTTGTACCCTCCTGACTTGCCAGTGCTTGTTAGCGGGAACTTCCGATATCGCTGTTTTCACTAGCTTGGATGATGTGTGTGAATGGAATCCTCGGTTACTCGTTAATCGGTCTAGCTTTAGCCCTGCTTCTAACCCAAAAGCTGGAGAAAATGTGAGATTAAGTATAGAAGTTATCAATGCTGGTAACAGTGCCTCGCCAGCTATCGTGGCTCAATTCCGCTTGCCAAGTGGTGTATCTACAAGGAATGGTCTGACAGCAGGAATTCCGGCCTTGGGCGCGGGGCAATCTCATATGGTTAACTTCAACTTTACCTACACGCCCGCCTTTTCGGGGAATACGATTTCTATTGTTTTCGAAACACCTTCTTTACCTGGCCTTGCTGGTTTAAAGAAAACACTTTTCTTAGGGGTCAATGGACAAAAAAGAAGTGTTGTTCGGAACCAGGGTAGTGAGGTGTATTGGGTTTCTCCCGATCCAGATGAAAATCGAGGTGCAGTTCGTACCAAGGAAAAACAAATGGATCTAAAGGTGATGGCTTTGTCAGAAGGAGAATTGTCCAAGAAGAACTTTGCCATCAGGGTAAATGGCCGTCGAGCACAGGGTCAAAAAGCAGATCTAAGCAAATTAAAGTCGCCGGACCAAAAGGATACGAGATTGAACCATAGCTATACCTCAGGCCTGGAACTAGAAGAAGGCCGCAATGAGGTAGAGGTAGTGTTTTTTGAAGAGGATGGAGAGACGATTGCTGCCCGAACCAAGACAATTATCATATACTACGATCCTCCCGTCAAATCCAATATCTATGTGCTTACTATTGGAGATGCACAAGATAAAAGCATTGTAGGCTCTGCCGTCGGCGATATGACCAAGGCATTTAAGCGAGCCTTTCCGGCGGGACACCCAGGAATAGACAAGGCACATTTTTACCAATATACCAGTAAAAAAGACATTACACGGATGGCTTTGATAAAATCCTTGGCTCGGCTTGAACGCCTGCCGATACAAGAACAAGACTGGGTATTTGTATATTGGGCAGCTGCCGGCCGTACCTCTTCTAATAATAGCTTGCTTGTTGAACCCAGTGACTTTGATGTTGATTATCCTGAGATTACTGCCTTAGATTTAAACCAAGATATCTTGCATGGGTTGGAAAAGGCTGGAGGACAGAAGATCTTATTACTGGACACGAAGCTGGGGTCTGGTGCAAAAAGTGGTGGCCAAAGTGATTTGTCTTCTTTCATTCGCAATCGGGCACCTTCCGTAGAAGTCTTTTTAGTTGATGGAGCTGTTGCAAAGGGAGACGTTGATTCAAATCGAGCTATACTTAGCCAAGTTCTTCAGGAAGCTATGCAAAATCAGACTGTTGTGGTTGGGGAGGGTATCCGTAAGCAAGTGGATGGAGGTGATCAAAAGGTTTCGGTAGAAGAACTGAGTGATTTCATCCGGAGTCGAGTATCCTTCTTGTTACAAAATCAGCGGGGCTTGCTTCATCATAGAGGTTCGGATATTGCGAGGGATAGAACCTTGTTACATTTAGGGCAATAATTCCCGATATCCTCCTTGAAAATACAAGAGCGGTCTTTTCTCTGGATCCAAACCCATATCGATGACCTCTCCAATAAATATGACATGATCTCCACTTTCTATAGAAGAGGAGAGCTGGCAGTCGAGATGACCTAGAACACCATCAAGGATAGGAGATCCAGTCTTTCCCGGCGTGTGGCCAACCAGGGCATAGCGATCTTCAATCGAGAGGTCCCTGGTGGCAAAACCATTGGATACCTCTACTTGGTCGTGAGCTAGAATGTTTACAGCGAAGACTTTATTTTTTAGAAATACAGGACAACCCTTAGAATCCTTATGTAAACAAAAGAGGATGAGGGGAGGATCTAAGGAAACAGAGGTATATGAATTGGCTGTAAAACCGAAGAGCTGATCACCAGCCTGTGTGGTTATGACTGTGACGCCGGTGGCAAATTGCCCCATGACTTTACGTAATGCCAAGGTATTCATCATATCTAGCTACTCAAATTTTGTGAAAAGATAATACCCTCCCAGGAAATTCCCAATTCATAAATGTAGTATTACCTCTTCTATCATCGATTATGGCCTTCCAGCTTGTTTGACAAAGGGAAAACGATAGAGGGTATAATTTGTTTAATCAAGTCTTGAATATCTTCTAGGAACCTTATATTGCGCAATGGATCGGACAACTGTTTCTGTTATCCGTTTTGGATGAATAGAGTACTTGCAGACTTACTAAGGAAGGTGACAATTTAAGGATTGAAAACCAAAGGAAAAAATAATCGACATGTCACTAGTTCCTGTGAAAAACTACAGTTGAAACCTACTCTAAAGCTAACTACTCAAAATGTTTCGAAAAATGTATTCAACCTTAATTGAAGCAGAAGAACTCAAAGAGATTCTAACTCAATCCAATGTATGTATTGTGGATTGTCGGCATTTCTTAGCAGATCTAGAACGCGGAAAAAAAATGTATGAGCAGAATCATATTCCCGGTGCTCACTTCGCTCATCTCGATCATGACCTCTCTGGTGAAATCATACCCGGAACGACAGGTAGGCATCCCTTCCCACTATTGGATGATTTCTTGGAACGTTGTCGAGCCTGGGGGATCGGAGAAGATACACAGGTCGTAGCTTATGATCAGGGACATGGGGGAATCGCAGCCCGCCTTTGGTTCCTTTTGCATTGGATAGGTCATGAAAATACCGCTGTACTGAATGGTGGATGGGCCAGGTGGGAAAAACTAAGATTGCCAACAAGTGATCAACCTGCCACTGCTACTCCACAGCGTTTTGTCCCTAGATTGAGAGAAGGGTTGTTAGTAGATGCGGAGCGCTTACAGCGTCTTCAACAAGAGGCTGGCGCTTTGGTCGTAGACTCTCGAGCAGCAGCGAGATATCGAGGAGAGGAAGAACCAATTGACCCTATCGCAGGACACATTCCTGGGGCAATTTCTGCTCCCTTCGTGGAAAATCTGGGTGCAGATGGGCGATTCAGACCAGAAGCAGAATTACAGCAACGTTTTGATCGACTACTGGGAGAACAGGATATATCCAATACAATTTTTTACTGCGGGTCTGGCGTGACCGCCTGTCACAACCTATTGGCTTTGCATCATCTTGGACATACCGAAGCCAAGTTGTATCCTGGTTCTTGGAGTGATTGGATCACAGTTGAAGACCGACCCATTGCAATTGATGCACAATAAACTATCTATACGATTTTAAGGCAGCATGAAGACCCAACAAACTATTCCCTGGTATGTCCTTCCCGTAATCGTTTTTGCACAATTTGCAGGAACCTCCCTATGGTTTGCTAGCAACGCTGTAATGAATGACCTTTCGATTGCTTTTGGTTTAGGCCAAGGAGCGGTAAGTGATCTTACTTCTGCAGTGCAATTTGGGTTCATTGCTGGAACCTTAGTTTTTGCACTGCTGAATTTGGCGGATCGTTTTTCTCCTAGTGCTTTGTTCCTTTGGAGTGCCGGGTTTGGGGCTCTTTTCAATGCTATGGTAGTTTGGTACCCAGCAGGCTTAAGTGGATTGCTAATCTATCGCTTTCTTACTGGCTTTTTTCTGGCGGGTATCTATCCAGTCGGAATGAAAATAGCTGCAGATTGGTTTGCAGGTCAATTAGGGAAAGCTTTGGGTTTGCTGGTGGGAGCCCTGGTTCTGGGAACAGCACTTCCTCATTTGATCCGTAGTTTAGGAGCGCAATTAGAATGGTCCTCAGTTATTCTTGCTGTTTCTTCCTTGGCGGCCGTTGGAGGCCTGCTGCTATTTAGTATGGTACCAGATGGACCTCATAGAAAACCAGGTACACAATTCAACCCTCGGGCCCTGTTTGAAGTGTTTAAGAAACCAGATTTCAGAGCCGCGACATTTGGGTATTTTGGACATATGTGGGAACTCTACGCTTTTTGGACCTTTGTACCGATTTTGTTGCAATACTACCTAGAGCTACACCCAACACTGGAGTTCGATTTATCTCTATGGGCCTTTATTATTATTGCAGTGGGATTTATAGGCTGTACCGTTGGAGGATATATATCTTTGAAGAAAGGGAGTGCTTGGGTCGCTTTTGTGTTGCTTACTACTTCCTTACTCTGTTGCCTGTTGTCCGTTTTTATGTATAGCTTCCCTCCCTTTGTATTTCTCATTTTTTTGTTAATTTGGGGAGTGAGTGTTGTCGGAGATTCACCACAATTCTCTACCTTGACTGCACAAACAGCACCGAAAGAGTGGGTCGGTTCCGCCTTAACCATTTCCACTTGTTTGGGTTTTAGTATCACCATTTTTAGCATTCAAATATTGAAACAATACCAAGTTAATGGCCAAATTGAGTGGGCCTTATTATGGCTTGTGCCGGGTCCAATACTTGGCCTTCTGGCAACAATTCCTCTGCTAAAAAAGGAACACAAGCGTTGATTTACACTGATGACTGGGGGCGAAACAGTAAGATTCTTTCGACCATAAGCATCAGAGAAAGAAGAGGTTTACCTGAGTATGCTTTACGGTACAGAAGAGAAGCATACTTGCAAAGAGGAACTATGGAAAAACAAGACTCAGCTAAGAAAATTGGTTACTATCTTGAGCGGACGACCAGGATTGTTAAGCTCAGTTACCTACAGGCATTTGCTCAATTGGGCGTTGATATCACACCTGAGCAATGGGTTATGCTCGACAGCTTATATCAACGAAATGGGCAGTCACAAACGGAGCTGGCGGGCGATAGCTACAAAAATGCACCGACTGTATCTCGGATTCTCGATTTATTAGAAAAGAAGGGATTAGTGGAGCGGCAGCGGTTTGCCAATGACCGGCGGCGATATAAGATCTTTTTAACCAAAGAAGGACAAGTTACAGTGGAAAAAGTAAAACCAGCGGTTGCCACCTTACGTGAACAAGGATGGCAGCAGCTTACGGATGCGGACTATTCCACTTTCTTGCGAATCATGAATCAGATTTTTGAGAACTTAAGAAGTAATACTGGGAGCTAAATACCAGCCTGTCAGCTTCCTTCCAACCTTAGATTTTACCAGAACTAGTTCTGAACATCCGATTTAGCAATTTTTTAACGTGAAATAGCTTGCGAATGTAATAGAATTGAAATATATTTGTCTTGACAACTATTATTAAGGCAATTAAAACATTTACATGTCAGTACTCACACAAGATTTACCAAAATTATTTGATGCAGCAGCAGATTTCATGCCTATCAATGGTACTGATTATATCGAACTATATGTAAGTAATGCCAAGCAAGCTGCGCATTACTATCGTACTGCTTTTGGTTTTCAACCTTTGGCCTATCGAGGACTAGAAACTGGATCTCGTGAGATGGAGTCTTATGTGGTTGTACAGGATAAGATTCGTTTAGTGCTTACTTCTCCTTTGGTGAGTGGGACGGAAGTCGGAAAGCATATCGATAAGCATGGTGATGGAGTGAAAGTGATTGCGTTGTGGGTAGATGATGCTACCTATGCTTTTGAAGAAACAATCAAAAGAGGGGCTAGGTCGGCGATGGAACCAACCGTTGAGAAGGATAGCTTTGGAGAAGTAGTGAAGTCTGCGATTCACACTTATGGCGAAGTTTTGCATGTATTCGTAGAGCGCAAGAACTATGATGGTGAATTTTTGCCCGGCTTTAAGAAATGGGAGACGCCCGATTTTTACACGACACCGATCGGGTTAAAGTATATCGATCATATGGTTGGCAATGTGGATATGGGTCAAATGGATAAATGGGTTAATTTTTATGAGGAAGTAATGGGTTTTGCACAAATCTTGTCTTTTGATGACAATGATATCTCTACTGAATACACGGCTTTGATGAGTAAGGTAATGAGCAATGGTAATGGTCGCATCAAATTCCCGATTAACGAACCTGCTCCCGGACTTAAGAAATCGCAAGTGGAGGAGTATCTTACTTTTTACGAAGGAGAAGGAGTACAACATATCGCCGTGGCCACGGATGATATCATTGCAACGGTAGCAGCATTAAGGGCCAGAGGAGTCGAATTCTTGGAGGTGCCAGATACCTATTACGAGGCTTTGACCGAAAGAGTTGGAAAGATAGATGAAGATATTGCTGCTTTAAAGGCACTCAATATCTTGGTGGATAGAGATGAGGAAGGGTATCTTTTGCAAATCTTTACCAAGACGGTGCAAGCAAGACCTACTATGTTTTTTGAGATTATTCAGCGAAAGGGAGCCAATTCATTTGGAAAAGGTAATTTTAAAGCCTTATTCGAAGCATTGGAACGAGAACAAGAATTGAGAGGAACCCTATAAGCGTTGTAATATATAGTGGTTCTTAGGCAAAACTTGTGTTCCGAGACATTCAAAAATGAAACTCAACGCTTCACGACGATTGCTCTCGGTGGCGCTCATTAATCTCATTTGGTCACTGTCCATGAGACTTGTCTAAGAAGAAAATAATTCAAAGATTGTGATTGGCTTGAGGATGCTTCGAGTATCCTCAAGCCAAGGTGTTTTAATAAACTGCTTTCTACATGTCAGGTGCCAAAACTAATATCAACATCTTTAAGCCGCATTTATCAATCAAATCCGACTACGTTGGCGGAAAAGCAAAACCGAAGGCTAAAGAAGGACAAAAAATCTACAAACTATCAAGCAATGAGAACCTTTTGGGTTCCTCGCCGAAGGCTATTGCGGCAATTCAAGAGGTGTTGTCTAAGTTGAATGAATACCCTGATCAGACCGACATTAGGTTGAGAGAAGCACTGTCATTTTTTTATGGAGAACCTACTACTTCGGCATATTTTTGTACAGGGAACAGTGGTTCTGAAATACTTGAGATGATTGCCCGGGCCTTTTTGGATACAGGCCTAGAGGCGATTATAGCCAGTCCCACCTTTATGCCTTACCGTCTATTTTCGGAAAAGATGGGCGCTAAGGTCATCGATGTTCCGCTCCAAGCTCCAAACTTCGACCTCAATGTAGCGGGTATGTTAGAAGCCATCAATGATCGAACGAGACTGCTATTTCTGACCAGCCCAAACAATCCCACAGGTTCCTATATTTCCAGGGATACGATTGAGTACATACTAGATGAAGTTCCAGAGCATGTAATTGTTGTGCTCGATGAAGTTTATTTTCATTTTACAGATGCAATAGACTATACAACGGCCCTGCCCTACGTTTTGGGTAATAAAAATATTATTGGAGTGAATAGTTTCTCCAAGGCTTATGGTTTGGCTGGTTTGCGTATTGGATATGCTTATACTCACCCAGAATTGGCACAATATCTCAGGCTATTGCGCCGCCCCTTCTTGTTGAATACGCTGAGCCTGAATGCAGCTATTGCGGCTTTATCGGATGCCGAATTTTTAGATAAAACAGTAGAGTTGATTCAAGGTGAGCGAAACTTCTTGTATGAACAATTAGACCAGATCAAGGTAAAATACTGGAAATCACAAGGCAATTTCTTTTTGTTAAAACCTCCTATGGAGCCGGGGACCTTTGAGGCTAAAATGTTGGCGGAAGGTATCATGGTTCGTCCGGTAGAAAACTTTGGTGCTAAAGGCTGTGTCCGGGTCACTATTGGGACGCGTGAAGCTAACGAGGCCATGTTGCTTGCGTTATCTACAGTATTAGGAACTAGCTAGTACCAGGATTAGGCCAATGAGATAGACAATACCATTTCCGTGATATTGTCTATCTAGGTATGAAGTTTATTGCTTTTCTTTGTGCCCAATCAAAGAGCCTTTCCAGCCGGCTATGCCTAACCCAGAATTACTCAAGTACATCTGGCGTCTTTCCATTCCCGTTCTGTTGACCAACCTTCTTCAGACCTCTGTAACCGTTATTGATACCTTCATGGTAGGTCGATTGGGACCGCTTGCCATTGCGGCAGTTGGAATGGGTAATACCTTGCGATTGATGTTGTTGATTGCAGTCTTATCCGTTTCTGGCGGCGCAATGAGCCTGATTGCTCAAGCCAAAGGAGCGAGGGATGAAAGTAGAATGAGTAAGGTCACTCGACAAGGAATTGTGTCGGGCTTGCTATTATCCATTTTTTTAGCTGTCCTTGGTTTTACGGTGGCTCCGTGGATATTGTCCGCTATGGAAAATGGAGGACAAGCGGAAGTCATTGATCTTAGCCTGCAATATCTTACTATCATTTTTATTGGTACGCCTTTCCTCACCTTGAACATTATAATGGATCGACTCATGCAAGGGGCAGGAGATACATTCACTCCCTTGCTATTGACCATTGGGACCGTAGTTCTGAATATCGGCTTTAATTATTGCTTCATTTTCGGATGGTGGATCATCCCCGCCTATGGATTGGTTGGGGCAGCCATTGGAACAGTTTTGGCCCGTGTGATTGTTGTATTTATTGGCTTCGCTATTTTCTATTCCCGACGAAATGTGATTAAAATACTAGATGGGAGTTGGTTGCCAGATTGGTCTTTAATTAAGGATATTTTGGCTATCGGAGTACCTTCCGGCATCCAAGGATGGTTGAGGCATGCTGGAGGCTTGGTGGCTATAGGGATCGTTACGGCGACAGAGCTTGGCACCTATGGGGCTGCGGTATTGACTATCGGCTGGCAAGTGGAATCTTTGGCTGCACAGCCAGTGGTAGGGCTGAACGTAGCAGGCACTAGCTTGGTGGGGCAGGCACTAGGCCGATGGCAAACCAAGGAAGCATATTATCAAGGAAATATTATGATTGTTTTAGGGGTTATTGTCATGGGACTTCTGGTTACTCCCATGATCTTGTACGCTGAGGAAATTATTTATCTCTTTGATCCCTCAGCCCACCCTAAAGTGCTAATTGGGGGGGTGAGTTATTTCAGAGTAAATACGATTTTTCTACCTATAACTGCTATAGCCATTCTGATTACAGGAACATTGAGGGGGGCAGGAGATACACGTCCTGCCATGATTAGCACCCTAATTGGACGAAACTTGTTGACAATATTATCAGCCTGGATCTTGGCCATCCCAATGGAAATGGGAGCAATGGGCGTTTGGTATGGTATGGCTTTTGGACGGGTAGTCGATGGGGTTTATATGTGGTGGGTCTGGCGAGCCAGAAAATGGGTAAAGGTAGCACTTGAAAATACAGCGGTGTTTCGAACGCATCTGAAGAATCTTTCACAAGAGCAACAAGATAGATACCTGAGGGAAATAAGGTCGGTCTATATGGCACAACCCAACACACTAGAGGTGGTAGCTGAAAAAAGCGTGGAATACCGTTCCCCAAAACAAACGATTAAAGTACGTTTTCATCAGCTGGGTTTTGAGTTGACTTACTTACCTCGCTAGAGTAAGCAAATGTAATTTCATCATCAGACTGCGTTGGATATTTCTTAAGCTTTGTTACCTGTTGACCACAAAAATGAGAAGAGCACTCACTTTATCAAGGATATTTAGCATTTTTGCTTGAGAAAAAATCTTCTTTGGCAATTTACATGATTCTTTTTGGCCATCCATTTGACAAGTATTTAAATGTAGAACTCGGGATCGTGGAGAGATAGGCTTTCAACAAAAAGACAAATTCTCCATCAATAAATTACCAGAGAACCAGAAAAACATGACAAAGACATGCCCCTAAAGTTGAGGCTACTACTATTCTATTTGAATTATATAGCCAAGCAATTAGACTATTCTAAACTTGATGCTCCTACCGTTCGTAAGATTAATCAACGAGAGTTTGATAAGGTAGATCCCCTGATTGATTTCCCTCCTGTTCCAATGGCTAAAATATGGGATGAAGAAATTGGAGTGAGAGATGGTGCCAAGATCCCAGTCCGTATTTATCGTCCATCTGATCAAGAGGACCTTCCACTTATTGTCTTCTATCATGGAGGCGGGTTTGTGACCAGGAGTATTGATACGCATGATAAGGCCTGCCGTAGGATTGCCCAGCATAATCAGGCCGTCGTAGTTTCCGTAGGCTACCGATTAGCTCCAGAATTTAAGTTTCCGATCCCTGTTTATGATTGTTATGATGCCTGTTGTTGGGCATCGGAAGAGGCCACAAGGTTAGGGGCGGATTCGGAGAGACTGGTAGTGATGGGCGATAGTGCTGGAGGCAATCTAGCAGCGGTGACTTGTATCTTGGCTAGGGATAACAATGGACCGGCTATCAAGGCGCAAGTCTTAATCTATCCCACAGTAGACGGCCGCTTAATTAGCCCAACAATTGATCAGTTTGCTAGCGGATACTTATTGACGAAACCTCAAATGCATTGGTTTGTCAATCACTATCGAAGAACGGCAAAAGATGCAGAAGACCCATTGATGTCACCCATCCTGACAGAAGATTTAGGGAATTTACCGCCAGCTTATGTGTCAACAGCAGAATTTGACCCCTTAAAGGGCGAAGGAGTCGATTATGCAAAGCGCTTGAAAGAAGCTGGGAACCCGGTTTTTTACAGAGATTATAAAAAAACCATCCACGCCTTCCTGAATTTGCCCAAGATTACGGTTAAGGCGAATGAGGAAATGCATCGAGATATAGTACAGTTTTTGAAACAGACTATCTGAGCATACTGAATCCCAAAACCTGCAATCGATTTGAGTTGAATTTTTAGATTATGAGGAACACTACCTTAAGCTTTTACCTTTTTCTACTATTACTGACCCTTTCTTGCGAACCGAAGCCGCCAAGCCAAGATAGACCAGAACGCGATTCCCGCCCAAATGTCCTCTTTATCCTATTGGATGATCTTGGATATTCTGATTTGGGCAGTTTTGGAGGAGAAATACCTACCCCAAATCTAGATTCCTTGGCTGCATCAGGTGTTCGCTATTCCGGTTTTCGAGTAGCCCCAATTGGAGGAGCTACCAGGGCCATGTTGTTGACTGGTAATGATAATCACATCAGTGGACATGGCCGGGTGTTAAACCCATTGCATGAAGCCTATCGTGGCATGCCCGGCTATGAATATGAGTTTTCGGAGCAAGTTGTGAGTTTCCCTAGTTTACTTAAAGAGGCAGGTTACTATACCTGTATAGCTGGAAAATGGCATTTGGGCATGGAAATCCAAAGTAACCCTAATCGCCAAGGGTTTGAAGATTCCTGGGTGTTACTGGAAGAGGTCAGTAATCAATACAATAATGTCGGTTTAGGGCTATATGGTTCAGATACCACTAGTCACTTTACTAGCAATGGGCGTCCAGCGCCCTATCCTGAAGGTACTTATTCTACTGACTTTTACACAGATCAGACCATAAGCTATTTGAATAAAAATGCTAAGGAGAGCCGCCCTTTTTTCGCAATGATCTCTTACACGGCTCCTCGTTGGCCTTTGCAGCCTCCTTTGGAATATCGAAATAAATACAAAGGCTTCTACGATGAAGGGTATGATGTCCTGCGCCAAAAGCGTTTCCAGGGGTTGAAAACTAAGGGAATCATTGGACAAAACCAGCAATTACCGTTTCCGATGAATACCTTCAAACGTTGGAATAATCTCTTTTTCGAAGAGCAAAGAAGGGACACTCGAGAAATGGAATTGTATGCCGCCGTACTTGATCATGTAGATGATAATATTGGCCGCTTGATCCGTACGCTCAAGGAAAATGAAATGTATGACAATACCATTATTATTGTCGCTTCTGACAATGGTGCAGGCCCTGAAAATATTTTTGAACATCCGGTTTTGGGAGAATACATTCGCTCCCAGTATGATAATAGATATGAGGATATGGGCTTGCTGACCTCCTTCGTTTCCTATGGAAATGGATGGGCTCAGGCGGCTATGGCTCCCTTCAATGGTTACAAAGGCCAGGCTTACGAAGGCGGCTTGGCTTCTCCGTTGATCGTGAGTGGAGTGCCTGGGGCTGTTGCGGGGCAGGTGAAAGGTGAGCACTTTACCGTCTTGGATATGGCACCGACTTTCCTTGAAATGGCGGGAGCAAGTTATCCGGAACAAATTGAAGGCAGAGCCCTTGCCCCTTTGCGTGGCAGCTCATTATGGTCTTACTGGACGGGGGGACAAGCTCAGCCTCATGGAGCCGAAGAGGTCTTTGCATTGGAACATCGAGGCCAGGCTTACATCCGGAAAGGTCAATGGAAGTTGGTAAATTTGGGTGGGGCCTATGATAACAGTCGTTTCCGACTATTTAACTTGGAAACGGATCCAGGAGAACGGATTGATTTATCCTTCCAAAATCCGACTAAACGTGCAGAATTACTGGAGGAGTGGGAAAAATATAAAAAGGAAGTTGGTATCCAATTTGTCGAACAATAGAAAGAATAGGCTGCGACTAGGTTTAGTGACTAGCTGGAGCCTATTCAGTATATTCTCTATTTTACAACCAGTTTCTTCTGTTGAATACCACCAACTTGCACGATGTATATACCTGCTTGCCAATGACTGATATCCATATATTTTCTTCCGCCAGTAGCTCTGAAGTAATCGACTCGTCTACCCACGATATCAAAGATCTCAATATCCACATAAACCCCACCTTCCCATTCGATCGTAAGCATATTGCGGGCAGGATTAGGGTAAAGATTCAGCTTGTACTCCTTCATCAATTCCGTGGTAGGAAGAATCAAGCCACAGAAAGATGAATCTGGCTCCAATTCTATCCATCCTTGTGATTCTAGACTTCGATTTTCAAAAGCACTGTAGTCTGTTGGATAGCGATCTATCCTAAAGGTCAAATTCGAGTTCATACTCAATTCAGTATTCTGTGAAACGGGAGACCCTCCTTGCAAGGGAGTCTTATACTCCCAGACTACCTGGTTATCCGGCGTAAGTTCTACACTATACCCAAATCGCCCGCTGCAAATGAGCACATTATTATTGGCTAAGAATTGAACACTGGATAAGCCTGTGGAGTATAGCGCAGTGGGTTCAGGGTGAGTAATGGTCAGGTCAAATGCTGCTGGACCAAATTGTCCATTGAAAAGTTGATACCCCCAGGAATACATGTCCCAAGAAGGGCGAAGCGTATTTACTGTTGAAAAATCTGGTCCTGCCTGGTTGTTAAACACAGCAATTTTACCAAACTGAGGGTGCATCTCATCGACAAAATCCAAGACCCAATGAGCATCGTGATTATTGAACAAGACTTGATCTTCTTCTGTGCCTGCCCGATAAGCTTGAGGGTTTCCCCATCTAAACATAAACTCACCCCCAATGCCTCCAAGCCCACCGATGTTGCCGGCTGCTTGCTCAGTGGAAGTAGAATGGTCTATGATATAGATTTCACTGAGGAAAGGAGTGCTTAAGAGGATCTGTTTCAATTCTGGATTGTAGTCAATCGAATTACAATGAAGCCAATCAGCAGCTCCATCGCTATCAAAGTTGATGTCCAAGCGCCCAGGGTGATCAGCTACTACCCCATAATTATCTTTTGTTGGGTCGAGATCCTGTATGAGGTGATCCCAAAAGTGCCATTCCCATACGATCTCATCTGTAACAGGGTTTACTTCAATGACATAATCAGGCCAAAGTTCATTATCGTCAAGTTTGCTAGGATCGCGTCCTGCTTGGATGGCTTCTTCAGCAGTTTTTAGCTCCCAAACGATCATCAAAATATTGCCGTTTGGTAAAGGTTCTATATCATGATGCAATCGAGCTGTATCATTATTGATGGTGAAAGACCATTCTAGGTTATTATCCCAATCTCTAATTTCTACAGTGGCGCCGCCGCCGCCAGCCCAGATTGCATCATTTGCCACAGAAGAGGGGCGTTTGGCTTTGAGCAATCGACCGTCTTCCAAAAGGTAGGCGGTATTGCCAGGGCGGTATTGAGTACTATCTTCCCAAACGTGCACAATTTCTCCACAATTATCGAGTAGGTACACATTGGGTTGATTGTGAGGATAGATCAAATTGTATCCATCATAAGTGAGCGATGGTTCATAAGAAATAAGTCCAACCGTGTTTTGGGCGGTAAGCCCCAAGAAAATCGAAGTAAAGAGCAGTGTCAACAGAAAGAGTTGCTGTTTTTTCATACATAAAGTTTTAGAATGACCTTAGTGATCATCATCTAGCGGAATGCCCAAAGATACCATTAGCCCCATATATATCGAAAGAAAAATGTACTTAGAAAAGACGAGGTCGGGCATAATCATTGGTATTCAAGTGTCGCAATGGAATCCTTGTTTTTCGGATGGCTCATCGAAGATGACATCTAAAGATTGTAATAAGCTTTGCCCGTTCATTTGTCATCACTCCATAAGAGGTATCTGTCTTAGAACTGGCATAGGAACGACTTGAAAAGCAGCGGCATTAATGGTATCTTGCTACCAACAGTTTTGCTATTTATTATTCGAACTCTCTATCTTATAAAACTGTTAGTAGAGGGTGCCCAAAAAGATATCATAAATGTACGCGGATTTGCAGATTAAAAGAGGTGTTTACGACACAGAGGAACACAAAATGCTTAGAGAGACGATTCGAGAATACCTGAAGCAGCATGTACTTCCTTATAGAGAGGAATGGGAAGAGCAGGGATATTGTTCCCGTGAGGCTTGGTTGAAGGCTGGAGAATTAGGTTTACTAAATATTAGCTTGAGTGAGAAATATGGTGGTGGTGGTTTGGATTTTTCATTTAGTGCACTCGTGATCGAGGAAATGTCTAGAGCATTTGCGGATTCACCTGGCATCTCCATGCACTCAGATATCGTGGGGCCATATATTGAGCGTTATGGATCAGAGGAACTAAAACAGAAGTATTTGCCGAAAATGGCAAGTGGGGAAGCGATTGGCTCCTTGGGAATGACAGAGCCAAGCACGGGTAGCGATGTGCAAGCCATCATGACGAATGCGGTGGATAAAGGGGATCACTGGTTGTTGAATGGATCGAAGACATTTATTACAATTGGCTATACCTCCGATTTCACTATTGTTGCTTGTAAGACACGCCCCAATACCCCTCAACAGGGCATTAGCTTATTAGTGGTTGATGCCGACGCAGAAGGTTTTTCCAAAGGGAAACCCTTCAAGAAGATTGGCCTGAAAACAAGCGATACCTGTGAGCTGTTTTTTGAGGATGTAAAGGTGCCAAAGGGGAACCTACTAGGAGAGGAAGGTAAAGGGTTTATCTATATGATGACAGAATTACCTCGGGAGCGACTAACCATCGCTTTACAGGCTATCGGTGCTTGTGAAGGAGCAATTGAGGATGCAATTGCTTATACGACGGAACGGACTGCTTTTGGCCAACCAGTTGCTGGATTCCAAAACACACAGTTCAAGATGGCAGAAATGGCGACCAAATTGCAGATTCATCAAGTGTTTGTAGATAAATGTACAGAACTCTTGGCAGAGCATAAACTCACGCCAGAACAAGCCTCCATGGCTAAGTTCTCAGCTACTGACGCTCAATTTGAAATTCTCGATACGTGCCTGCAGTTGCATGGAGGATATGGGTATATATGGGAATACCCAATAGCTCGTGCCTTCGCTGATAGTCGAGTGGCCAGAATTTACGGCGGTACGAATGAAATTATGAAGGTCATGATCGCCAGACGTCTATTCAGTGGTTTTTATGCGCAAATGAGAGCAAAGAGAAAGGCTGCGATGGCCAATTAATGCTGTACATAACAATTAGGTACCTAGGGTTGCAGTATGCGTATAAGATCTTTGTTATTTTCCACTATCTACTTTAACCAAATCTGATGGGCTGGTAAAGAAGTACGGAATTAGCAGGGCGGGCAGATACCCCCTGATGAAGTAAATAAGGACGCTATAGTTGGCTTAAATCATACTCAGCTAGAATCAATCGCCATTCTATGTTTTCCGTGTATTCCAATATTTTTTGTGAGACACGTTCTTTTATGTCATATTGCGCTTTGGAGAAGGCAAAGGCGTAGAATTGCAGATCAAATTTTACGGGAAGAACTTCTAAGGTCTTGAATGCAGGATCATGCGCAATCCTATATTTCATGATGGGTTCATCATAGAGAAAGGCTTCGATTTCTTGTTTTGATAAAGCTGCTAAGCCTTCTTGTAGTCCACTATATCTCTCTACGTCAGAGAAGAAGTGTGTGTCCAGATAATCCAATGTGCCAGAAGCGCTTACACAACCTACGGATTGATCCTTAAAATCATTGATACCTTGTGGAGACCATTGCAGCTGGTTAACAGTTAAGGTTGAGGCAATACTGGCAGTGAATCCCGAGATAAACAATAGCGCTGTAAACATCCATATTAAGGCGATAACTTTACCTCCTGTGCTTTTGGGCGATTTATCTCCATAGCCGACCGTAGTCATAGTAACAGCTGACCACCATAAGCCATCCCAAAGACCAGCAATGCCTTTTCGAAATTGCGTTTCATTGTATTTTCGTTCAAACCACCAAGCGGCAAAACCAAATAGCCCAATGATAATAACCAATACCAATAAGCCGCTAAGAAAATTTAAGGAAAAAAGCGACCTGGCATAGCCAAACAACTTATGAAAAGATGAAGACTTTCGGATGGCAACCGTGGAGTTAGAGACAAAAAAGGAATGCGTGAAGTCCATTCGTTTGCTACGATCGCTGGTGATAGTTAGCGGGTTTATACTGGCATCGATACTTCCATCCTCCAAAGCCTTCAGCATGTCATTAAAACTCATTAATTTCAATTCGTAGGGGATTTGGAGGTCATCAGCGATTTTTTCCCAAAGCCAAACACTGAGTCCTTTCATGTCCTGATCTTCTTCTATAATAATGAAAGGGGAAGCTCTAGTATATCCAATGGTTAAGGTGTCTTGAGGAGCTTGGGCGTTTAATCCATTGGTCATCCAAAAAAATAGAACTAAGTAGGCAGCCTGTTTTCTCATGTTGAAACGTGTCTAAGTCAAAATTCAAGGTAGTTATTCAGTACGAGTAATTCCCTAAGTGATGAGGGATAAATAAATTATATAAGTAGGCAAAATATTTTTTTGTCTGACAAGGCTGTAAAAACCGGGTATAGCCTAGCTACAGAGCTTGTTCCGATCTTTCGTCTGAACGTAGTATGACGAAAAAAATGAAGCATAGTTGTGTTTTTTATTTGTGCCTCCTTCCTAAGCAAGTATTCTCTCTCCAAAATAATTAAAATTTTCCCTTCCTCGATAATTTTTATTGAATGTGCTGATCGGAAAGCTAAGCGATTGAAAATGAATTCCAATTGGATGTTTTTGATTCCAATATTACGAGGGAAGAACAAAAAATATTTACTGAAATGCTTATGCCAATTAAACCTTTAGCACAGAATGTCATCTAAGCATTTGAAGGGAATCGTTACTGCAGTACAATTCAAACCCAAAAAACATTTTGCTTCATTAGCTCTAGGATAAATTATCCTAGAGTCCAAACAAAAAGAATATGCGACAGCTACGGTCATTTTTTGTCATTCCTTTTTTGATGTGTGCTTTCATTATGACTAGCCTTAGTGCTCAAACACAGGATATGGCTATCGAGGAAACAGGTTATGCCGGAGATCATTTCAGCCTGGAGGGGGCTTTGACTTTGTTTAAGAAGGCCAAATCAGTGGAAGATTTTGAGAAGGCCCTTAACAAAGAAAATAACAATGTAAACAACCTGGATCTTAATGAAGACGGTGATATTGACTATATCCGAGTTGTAGACAATATGGATGGAGATGTACATGCTATTGTGCTACAAGTACCAATTAGCGAAAATGAAAGCCAAGACTTAGCCGTGATTGAAATCGAAAAAACGGGCCCTGAGGATGCGATCTTACAGATTGTTGGTGATGAAGAGATTTATGGAGAAACTACTATTGTGGAACCATTCGACCTGGAGGCAGATGAAACGAAGGGGCGCGGTCCAGCTGACATCGTAGCTTTTAAGCGAGTAGTGGTAAATGTTTGGCTTTGGCCTTCCGTGAGATTTGTGTATGGGCCGCGATATCGAGTGTGGGTTTCTCCCTTTAGGTGGAGTGTTTATCCAAGGTGGTGGCGTCCTTGGCGTCCAAGACCCTTCTCTACTTTTTATGTCGGTGTTCGTCCCTATCGAACCAACTTTAGAGTAGTAAGCACTCATCGGGTAGTAAGAGCACATAAGGTATATGTTCCTAAGCGAAGAACTTCAACAACTGTCGTTCGGAAAACAACATTGGTTCGCACGAGCAAAGGGGGAACAGCGGTGCGTCGAACCACGACTACAACTAGAAAGGCACAAGCCCAAGGAGCAGGGAGAGCTAAGGCTGCAAAACGCAGTACTACCACTACGACCAAAGTGAGAGGTCGAAATGGGGCTACGGCTACGCGCAGCACTACCACGAAAGCAGCTGGAGCCAAGACAAGGAATGGTAAAGCGGTAGGTAAAAAGCGAACGACTACCACGACCAAAGCCAGAAGCAAAAACGGAAAAGCTGCCGCTAAGAAGCGAACGACTACTACACGCAAGAGAAAAAAGAACTAGATCGAGGCACATACTCCTACTACCTGGAATCAAATTCAGGGCAGTAGGAGTATGGAGTTTAAGCGGATGCTTTAGCTTCCTTGATCCCATCCAGAATCCAAGGCATGAGTTCTGATACCGTGGGATGAACCAAGACGACCCGACGATAATTGTGACACTGAATGCCGCTGTGCATGATCGCGGCAAACATATTGATGATCTCATCTCCACCAACGCCAAGGATAGCAGCTCCCAATATTAAATCTGTTTCTGCATCGACTAATAGTTTGGCGAACCCCTTAGTTTCACCCATTTCTTTGGCTCTACTTATGCGTGACATCGGTCGGGTTGCCTTGAGGACTTTTCTTCCACTGGCTAAAGCCTCTTTTTCACTCATACCAACCCGACCCAATGGTGGGTCCGTGAATAGGCCATACACTGGGATACGCTGCGAGATGGTACGTATGCCACCGAACAGATAATCAAGCACAATTTCTGCGTCATTAACAGAAGTGTGGGTAAAAGCCCCATGGCCATTGACATCACCTAAGGCAAAAACACCATCAATTGCTGTCCTGCAATGGTCATCTACTTGGATAAACCCCCTTTTGTCGACAGGTATTCCAGTGGATTCAAGATTTAAAGTATCACTATTGGGAATCCTGCCTGTGGCAATCAACAAATCACTGCCTTCGATTAGTCGCTCTTTTCCCTCAACCAAGATCTTTAATTGAATTCCAGACTCTTTCTGTGTGACCTGTTGAGCTCTTCCATTACATATAACTTTAATCCCTTCTTCCACTAAAAAGTCCTGAATGGCGGTGGCCACATCCCAGTCCTCTCTTGGCATAAGTTGAGCAGCTCCTTGAATAAGGGTCACAGCAGAGCCAAAACGACGAAATACCTGCGCAAATTCGGCTCCAATATACCCGCCGCCTATTATAATGAGGTGTTCAGGAAGGGTCTGTTTATCGAGCAATTTGGCACTATCCATCCAAGGCACTTGGTCTAGACCTTCAATGGCCGGTAATCGAGGACGGGTACCGACATTGATGTATATATGGTCTGCGGTCATGCGTTGTTCTCCAACTTGGATCACCTTTGGTGCAGTAAATGATCCGCGTCCTCGAATAAGATCCACATTAGGGGTATTTTCCATCCAATTGGTCAAGCCATTACTGCTGCCTGAACGAATACTATTCATCCGTTCTCTGACCTTATCATAATTCAATTTTATGGCTCCTGTTTCAAACCCGTAAAAATCTCCACGCCGGGCCTGAAATAGTGCTTTTGCACTGGCTACTAGTGTTTTGGTAGGTGTACATCCGAAGTTAACACAGCTCCCACCTACCTTAGCTTCTTCGATCACGGCAATGGTGGCGCCGGTAGGAATGAGTCTGCCTAAAAGTGTTCCAGTGGCCTGACCTGTGCCGAGTATAAGGTGATCATATTTCTTCATATGGGCGTAATTAATGCCAAAAACAGGAGATAAAATAAGAAATAAAAATAGAGTGTAAGGGGTTGTCTTTGTACTTGTGGAAGCACTGTCTTGTGTTGTACACTTGTACGCTAGATTGTCTAGGCTCGAATAGGCAAATCCTGCTAATCTACTTTAGCTAGTACCTTGGTGATTCAGTACATTGGCAGATATCACCTATCTTAGTCCAAGTAATGCTAAAAGTTTTATTTTATTCAACTAAATGGTTCATGAAAAGATTACCAATTCTTGCCTTGTTGACACTCTCTTTTTTGGTAGCTTGTAAGACTAACCAAAATCAAGAAAGTATACCAATCCAATATCCTGAAACCACAAAATCAACGCATACTGACACCTATCATGGTACGGAGGTGCCAGACCCCTATCAGTGGCTAGAAGATGATCTTTCTGCCGAAACAGGGGCTTGGGTAGAAGCTCAAAATGAGGTGACAGGAGCATTTTTGAATGGGATAGACTTCAAGTCAAATTTGAAAAACCGTATCGAAGAATTGTTAGATTACGAGAAGGTGTCGGCTCCTTTTGAGGAGGGGAACTACGAATACTTTTACAAGAATGATGGCTTGCAAGATCATAGTGTGCTCTACCGGACAGAAAAGGGAGCAGAGGATAGCAAGCCAACCGTATTTCTGGACCCCAATACTTTTTCGGAGGATGGAACGGTGGGCCTTCGAGGTGTTTTCTTCACTAAGGATGGTTCCCTAGCTGCTTATATGATCACAGAAGGTGGATCAGATTGGCGGAAAGTGATTGTTATTGATACAGAAACCATGGAAAAGGTGGGAGATACACTGATCGACGTGAAATTCAGTGGGCTTTCATGGAAGGGAAAGGAAGGATTTTATTACAGTAGTTATGACAATCCAAAAGGGACTAGCGCATTATCTGCAAAAACTCAATACCATAAATTATACTATCATAAGCTAAGAACGTCCCAAAGTGATGATGAATTGGTGTTTGGTGGGGAACAACAACCGAATCGATATATTGGAGGCGGCGTTTCCGAAGATGGTAAGTATTTGGTCGTATCTGCCGCACAAAATACTAGCGGAGCCCAACTATATATAAAGGATTTAAGTAAAGCTGATGCCGATTTCACCCTCATTCAGGATGACTATTTTTCTAGATGTTCATATGTAGACAATGAAGGTTCAACTTTCTACCTGTATACCAATATCGATGCTCCAAATTACCGATTGGTGAAGATGGACCTTTCTGCTCCAAGTAAAGAGAATTGGGAAGATGTAATTCCGGAGTCAGAAAATGTGCTACGTGTTAATTCTGGCGGGGGCAAGTTTTTTGCCAACTATCTGGTAGATGCGAAGACGGCGATCAAGCAATTTGATATGACTGGTAAATTGGAGCGTGAAGTCCAGTTGCCCGGAATTGGCTCAGCCGGCGGATTTGGTGCTAAGAAAGACGACACTTCCCTCTATTATTCCTTTACTTCTTTCACTTATCCATCAACTATTTACAAGTATGATATTGCTTCTGGGGCATCCACCCTATATAGACAATCCAAAGTGGATTTTGACCCTTCGGGGTATGAGACCAAACAGGTTTTCTACACTAGTAAGGATGGTACGAAGGTGCCTATGTTTATCACCCATAAGAAGGGAATTGAGCTAAATGGGAAGAATGCCACTTATTTGTATGCCTATGGTGGATTCAACATTAGTTTGACACCAAGTTTTAGTGCTTCACGTATCGTTTGGTTAGAAAATGGTGGAATTTATGCCCAGGCAAACTTACGCGGAGGAGGAGAATACGGAGAAAAATGGCATAAGGCAGGAACACAGATGAATAAGCAAAACGTATTTGATGACTTTATAGCAGCTGGAGAATTTTTAATTGAAGAAGGCTATACTTCCAGTGATTATCTCGCCATTGCCGGAGGCTCTAATGGAGGACTTCTAGTGGGCGCTACCATGACACAACGCCCCGATTTGGCTAAGGTAGCCCTACCGGCGGTAGGGGTAATGGATATGCTGAAGTATCATAAATTCACTTCTGGTGCCGGCTGGGCAGCTGACTACGGTACAGCTGAAGATTCTCCAGAAATGTTTGAATACTTGAAAGGATATTCTCCTTATCACAATCTGAAGGAGGGGGTGAGTTATCCAGCAACTATGGTGACTACCGCGGATCATGATGACCGTGTAGTTCCTGCGCATTCCTTCAAGTTCGCAGCACGCTTGCAGGAGGCTCATGAGGGCGATAATCCTGTGTTGATACGTATCCAAACAAAGGCAGGTCATGGTTCCGTATCGACAAAACAAACCATTGATTTGGCGGCAGATAGATATGCTTTCATCTGGGCTAATATGGGGATTGAGCCAGATTTCTCCAAGGCAGTACCGAACTAACTGCTGTTGTACGTCTGGATGCGACATCTATGGCCTGTTTAGCATTGCTACTCAGGCCATAGGTTTTTATATCTTAGTCGTCTATGAAGCTAAGTATCATCATTCCAACCATCAATGAAGCTTCTCAAATTGCCAATTTGATATCCTATCTCCAAATTCACAGAGAACATGTGATCCCGGAAATTATTGTAGTTGATGGTGGCAGCTCGGATGGGACCTTGACTTTGGCCAAGCGTAAAGGAGTGAGAGTGCTTCGAAGCTTACGAAGGCAACGGGCACATCAAATGAATTTGGGTGCCGCGGCAGCCACCGGTGATGTTCTCTATTTTTTACATGCAGATACCTTGCCACCAAGGAATTATCTTCAAACTATTGGCCATGCTGTGAGAGCGGGCAGTCAAGCGGGATGTTTTCGCTTGGCTTTCGATTGGGATCATTGGTTTCTGCGATTACAAGCATGGTTTACACGCTACGATTGGGATGGTTTTCATTATGGAGATCAAAGTCTATTCATCCTAAGGACAGATTTCCTAAGTTTAGGGGGATTTAATGAAAGCCTGGATATAATGGAAGACTATCAGCTGGTAAAGCGTCTGAAGCAATGTTTAGACTTTACCGTCCTCTCCACCTCGGTAACGACCTCCGCTCGCCGTTATCGTCAAGTAGGTGTTTATAAGCTGCAAATGATCTACTACCTGATTTTTTTGATGTTCCGGTTAGGGTTCACCCAGAGACAATTGTGGACGGTTTACCGATATTGTTTTGCCACAGAGTAGGGGAAAAGAAAACTCCCGCCTCCAAAACCAGAAACGGGAGTCTATTTCTTATGAGCAAGTAGGAAGAAAACTAGATAATTCCTTCCTCTGTCAAATATCTCTCTGCATCAAGGGCGGCCATACAGCCAGTGCCAGCAGCAGTCACTGCTTGGCGATAGACTTTATCCGCGGCGTCACCGCTGGCGAATACCCCTTTGATCTTTGTTTTTGAAGTACCAGGTTCAACGATTAGGTATCCTGTTTCATCCATGTCTAGCCAATCCTTGAAAATATCGGTATTAGGCTTATGGCCAATAGCAACAAAGAATCCTTCTACAGGAATTACATTTTCTTCGTTGGTTACGCGGTTGAGGACTCGAGCACCAGTTACGTCGCCTTCGCCCAGGATTTCTTGCGTAACGGTATTCCAGTGAACCTTGATGTTCTCTGTCTTGTTAACGCGATCCTGCATGATCTTGGAAGCGCGCATTTCGTCTCTACGAACCAAAAGGTGTACAGTAGGGCACAATTTTGCTAAGTAAGTCGCTTCCTCAGCTGCCGTATCACCACCACCGACTACAGCCACTTCTTTGCCTTTAAAGAAGAAGCCATCACAAACCGCACAGGCGGAAACGCCTTGGTTCATCAATCGCTGTTCGGATTCTAGTCCGAGCCACTTCGCACTAGCCCCAGTGGAAATAATTACACTATGAGCGTGAATTTCATCACCATTTGCGGTCCAAACCTTATGTATCGGTCCTGAAAAATCAACTTTTTCTACCAGATCGTATCGAACGTCTGTTCCAAATCTCTCCGCCTGATTTCGGAAGTCATCCATCATCTCAGGTCCTTTGATACCCTTTGGGTATCCTGGATAATTTTCTACCTCAGTCGTTATCATCAACTGCCCGCCTGGCTCTTGTCCGGTGTATACCACTGGATCTAAATTGGCACGAGCTGCGTATATAGCTGCTGTGTATCCTGCGGGCCCTGAGCCAATGATCAGGCATTTGATTGGTTCTGTGTGTTCTGCCATTGTCTACATTTTTTCGATGGATTTTGCCATCGTTCTATTACTATAGTTTCATTTCGGGAATATCTCCCTCAATTACGAGTCTACCTTCGGTAGCATTCTTGATATCCTCTACACTCACGCCGGGCGCTCTTTCGATCAATTTAAATCCTGCGGGAGTAATATCAAGCACCGCTAGATTGGTAACTACTCTTTTTACGCATCTAACACCCGTTAGGGGTAAAGAGCATTGTCGAAGTAGTTTGGATTGTCCTCTTTTGTTCGTGTGCATCATCGCGACAATGATATTCTCGGCTGAAGCCACCAAATCCATTGCTCCTCCCATACCTTTTACCATTTTACCTGGGATTTTCCAGTTGGCAATGTCACCATTGTCTGCTACCTCCATCGCACCTAATACGGTTAATTGGACGTGTCCTCCTCTGATCATGGCAAAACTAGTGGCTGAATCAAAAATGGATGCCCCAGGTAAAAGAGTTACGGTTTGCTTACCGGCATTGATTAGATCTGCGTCTTCCTCACCTTCGTAAGGAAAGGGCCCCATTCCCAGGATCCCATTTTCAGACTGAAATTCAACACTGAGGCCTTCAGGAACGTAATTAGCCACTAAGGTGGGAATTCCTATCCCCAAATTCACGTACCAACCATCTTGTAATTCTTGTGCTATGCGTTGCGCAATACCTTTTTTATCTAACATGGATCGAATTTTTGATGGTTAGGATTGTGGTTTTTGACGGACGGTCTTTTGCTCGATCCGTTTCTCATAATTCGTTCCTTGAAATATCCTCTGTACGAAAACACCAGGAGTGTGAATAAAGTTGGGGTCCAATTCCCCTGGTTCTACGATTTCCTCTACTTCTGCAATTGTGATCTTGCCTGCCATTGCCATAGCGGGATTAAAATTCCTTGCGCTCCCCTTATAAACGAGGTTGCCAAATCGATCTCCTTTCCAGGCCTTCACGATAGCAAAATCAGCTTCCAAAGCTGTTTCCAAGATATGAGGCTTCCCATTGAAGCACCTAACTTCTTTACCCTCAGCTACTTCTGTTCCATAGCCTGCTGGTGTGAAAAAAGCAGGAACGCCTGCGCCCGCCATATAGCAACGCGCGGCCAAAGAACCTTGTGGCACTAAGTCCACCTCTAATTCTCCGCTAAGCATTTGTCTTTCAAACTCCGCATTTTCGCCCACGTAAGAAGAAATCATCTTGCGTATTTGTCGTTTCTGTAACAAAAGACCCAATCCAAAATCATCCACGCCAGCATTATTAGAAATACAGGTAAGGTTTGTAATCCCCTTTTCTGCTAATACCGAAATGCAGTTTTCAGGGATTCCACAGAGACCAAAGCCTCCCAACATTAGCGTCATCCCATCACGGATGCCTTGAACTGCCTCGTGGGCATTATTGACCAATTTATTCATATGGTTTACGCTTTGTGTTTCGATAGCCCCAAATTTCTGGGAAAGGGCACCCAAAACAGAGAAGAATGCCAAAAATAATAGGTTCTTTGACAATTCTTATGTCAAAAGACACCCAAAATGAAATTCAATGCTTCATCAACGATTCCTTAAGATGTCGCAAGCTCATTTCAATTAACAACTATCCAGAAGATTTCACTACTTTTTCATAAAAGAATTACAGCGACAGCTAAGCCAGTACGACAGGTGATTGATTAGGGTAAACTAGGTAATACCTCTGCGCTTACCTCACCAAATCCAACTCTTTTGCCATCCTTACTGGCAAAGCCTCGCATGTGCACCCGGTCTCCATCCTCAATAAAGGTACGAGTGCTTCCATTATCTAGTGGCACCGGTTTACTGCCGGACCAAGACAATTCTAACATCGAACCGTATGAATCTGAAGTAGGACCACTAATGGTACCTGAGGCGAGCATATCTCCAACTCTTACATTGCAACCATTTACGGTGTGATGAGCCAATTGCTGATGCATATTCCAATACATATATTTGAAATTGGATCGACTTACGATGGTCTCGGACTCTCCTTGTGGAGCAATTCCAACCTCTAAATCAATGTCATAGTTCTGTGCCCCTTCATATGTAAGATAGGGGAGAACAGCTGGATCTTGTTCCGGGCCTGAGACCCTAAACGGTTCCAATGCCTCCATTAAGACCACCCAAGGGGAAATAGAGGAAGCAAAATTCTTTCCTAGAAATGGGCCAAGTGGTACATATTCCCACTTCTGGATATCTCTGGCGGACCAGTCATTGAACAGGACCATGCCATAAATATAGTTGCTGGCTTCTCTGGTTGAAATAGGATTGCCCAAGGAGGACTCTTTTCCAATGATAAAAGCCATCTCCAATTCGAAATCTAGCCTTTGGCTAGGACGAAAACTAGGTGAACTGGCTCCCTTGGGCAGTACTTGTCCTTTTGGACGACGAATCGATTCGCCTCCTACAATGATAGAAGAAGCCCGGCCGTGATACCCCACTGGGATGTGTTTCCAATTGGGAAGCAAGGCGTTTTCAGGATCGCGAAACATCTTGCCTACATTAGTGGCATGTTCTATGCTGGAGTAAAAATCCGTGTAATCTCCGACCTGTACAGGTAAATGCATCTTGGCATTTGCTTGGGGGACAAAGACGGCTGCTGAACTGGCAAGTGCTGATTTCGTATCGCACAACTGTTTTTGGAGCCGATTCCTAATCTGCAAACTTACGATTTTGCCAAGCCCCATAAGGTCATTGAGATATGGTCGATCCAAGACAGCAGGCGGGATGTTTAAGTTAGCGAATACGCCTGCTTGATCAGCAGACACCAAGTCGATGATTTGATCACCAATCGCTACACCTAAACGAGGACTTTTGTCTGAGGTAGAGAAAACACCAAAAGGGAGGTTATGAATACTGAAATCTGAGTCTTCGGCTATCGATAACCATGATTTTAATTCCGACATCTTGTTTCTTTAATTTTTGATTCTTTGACTAAGCTCGTATTGGGAGATAATCAAGACGAAGTGTAATACTTTATTAACGGTAACCGTCATTGGTGGTCCTTCATCTTCTATTATGATTATTCACGAATTTTATCGAAGAAGGATTTTTTTTCTTGTGTACTAATGCTCTAGCCAAGATTGATAATACTTTCCATCCTCAATTTGCAAGGCAGCTTCCGTGACCATCAGCGGGTGGAAAGTATCAATCATTACGGCTAGTTCTTCGGTAGATTTTTTACCTATGCTTCTTTCATATGCACCAGGGTGTGGTCCATGGGGAATACCACCGGGATGTAAGGTAATGTAGCCCTGATCAATATTGTTCCTGCTCATAAAGTCACCATCTACATAGTATAGCATTTCATCAGAATCAATATTGGAGTGATTGTAAGGAGCCGGTATAGCTTTCGGATGATAGTCATACAGGCGCGGAGCAAAGGAGCAGACCACGAATGCTGAGGTTTCAAAAGTTTGGTGCACGGGGGGCGGTTGATGCACGCGTCCTGTAATGGGTTCAAAGTTATGAATAGAAAAACCGTACGGATAGTTATAGCCATCCCATCCAACTACATCGAAAGGATGAGAGGCATATACCAGCTCATGCAAATGCCCTTGCTTTTTGATCTTCATAATGAAATCTCCTTTTTCATCGAAAGTTTCAAGCTCGGTAGGTAACTTGTAATCCCTTTCACAGAAAGGGGAATGTTCGAGCAGTTGGCCAAACCAATTTCGATAACGTTTGGGAGTGTAGATGGGATGAAAAGATTCGGCATATAAAATCCGGTTCTCAGGGGTATCAAAGCTGATCTGATAAATCATCCCTCGCGGAATAATCAAGTAGTCTCCGTATTCGAATTGAATATTGCCCATTAGTGTCCGTAAGGTTCCCGTTCCCTTGTGGATGAAGAGCATTTCATCGGCATCAGCGTTCTTGTAGAAATACTGTGTAAGGGATTTCTTAGGGGCGGCAAGACCGATGTGGATATCTTTATTGACTAGTAATGGGATGCGGCTCTCTAGGTAGTCTTCCTTGGCCTCAATTTCAAAGCCAATGAATTTCAAGGATTTCATATTTTTTTCGATCGCGATCTTTGGGCTAAGGTCAATGCTTTCACCAACTTCCTTGACCATCGTAGGACGATGTAGATGATACATCAATGAAGACATACCATCGAAGCCTATTGTACCGAAGAGTTGCTCGTAGTGTAAGCCGCCGTCCGACTTTTCGAAAATGGTGTGCCTTTTGGGCGGAATTTTCCCAAGTTTATGGTAAATGGGCATAATTTAGTTTTTATCCTCTTGGCCAAACCCTTGTTTAATGATAGCCATATCTGACAGTCAATACTTACCTAGTCATTGCTTTCGGTAGTGTTTTGTAAGTCATTTTATGGTCGTCTAAGTGATTTGACGAAGAATTATTTTTTATTGCTAACATTTGTTAGTAAAAATACTAACAATTATTTTTACGTGCAAGAATTATCAAATAGAACTAGCAAGACATCACTCCTTCGATTGTAAATACCAACTAATCCTATAGCTTTAGGTATGGAAAGAAAGATAACGCGAGAACAATTTATTGAGACTAGCTTACAGTTGTTCCAAAGCAGAGGCTTCAAGGCAACGACTATGCGGGATATTGCAAAAGCGCTAGATATTGAAGCAGCCACCTTGTACAACTATATCCAATCAAAGCAATCGCTACTGGATGAACTTATTTTTGAGATAGCTAACCAATTTCATCGGGGACTGAGTAATATCTACGAATCCTCGTATGATCCTGTAGATCAACTCAAAGCGATTATAGATCTGAATGTTCGACTTACTGCGGAACATCCATATCAGGTAGCCTTGTTGGTGGGAGAATGGAAACACTTAAAGACAGAGCGACAAGCTGAATTTTTAGCACACAGAGCTGGCTATGAACGAATGGTTCAAGGAATCATTAAAAAAGGAATGGAAGTAGGGCAATTGAGAAAAATGAATCTGGAAATAGCAACTTATTCTTTTCTATCGGCCATACGTTGGCTCTTTAGTTGGTACATTATTCAGACGGAGCGGCCAAATCCAGTAGAGTTAGAGAAGCAACTTTCTGATTTTATCCTGAAAGGAATGCAGGGTTTAGAGTAACTGGCTAGGATTTCCGCCTTACCTTTGCAGATTTCCAACCGTAACTGCCTCATGTTCGAACTTGCACCAGAATTTCAATTGTCCACTGGTAGTTGGTTATTTGCCATGCTCGCTGCCTTTTTGATCGGATTTTCAAAAGCGGGGCTAAAAGGTATAGCAGTTGTTAATGTCACTATCCTTGCCCTGGTGTTTGGAGGGAAGGCCTCTACCGGAATCATGTTGCCTTTATTGATCGTAGCTGATATTTGTGCTGTTCTATATTATAAGAGAGACGCACAATGGCCATTACTTTTTCGTTTGTTGCCCTGGATGATTGCGGGTGTTTTACTCGGGGTACTGGTAGGGAAGGACCTCCCTGAAACTATCTTTAAGCGAGGGATGGCTGTGATCATATTCCTAAGTGTAGTTATGATGTATGCTTGGGATCGGCAAAAATCTGAAAAAGTACCAACGCAATGGTGGTTTGCCGGTATAATGGGGTTATCCGCGGGTTTTACGACCATGATCGGCAATTTGGCAGGTGCGTTTTCCAATGTGTTCTTTTTGGCGATGCGACTGCCTAAAACGACTTTTATTGGGACAGCGGCTTGGCTATTCTTTATTGTGAATCTCTTCAAGGCACCATTTCATATCTGGGTATGGGGAACCATATCTTGGGATACTGTGGCGATCAATATTCGTCTAGTTCCAGTCCTCTTGCTAGGGTTTATTGCTGGTCTTTGGGTCGTAAGGCAGATTCAAGAGCATCACTACCGGCAATTAATTTTACTACTGACTGCATTGGGTGCTATCGTCATCTTCTTCCGATAGGGATCAAAAGGTGAATCCTTCTTAATTTGCTGAACTAGGTCGAATGCCGAATTTTCAGTAGTATTGGAGATTGGAATTCTTGTAATACAAGTGTGATGGAGATCGAACTAGAATTTGAACTGTTTATTCTTAAAGCCACTTTACTGGATACCCCAACGGCTCGAAGCATTTGGGAAAGCCTGCCAGTTACATCACGAGTAATGACCTGGGGGGATGAATTCTATTTTGGTATTCCGGCAAATGCTGCCTTAGAAGCGGATGCTCAGACAGTCGTCGAACTTGGCGCCTTAGCCTATTGGCCTACGATGCCGGCTTTTTGTGTGTTTTTCGGACCAACACCCATTAGTCATGGACAAGAACCTCGGGCAGCGAGTCCGGTCAATGTCTTTGGAAAGTTGCAAGAGATTGATTTAGACATCTTGCGATCTGTACAAGATGGAGAAGAGGTTACAGTTCGAAAATCCACCTCCTGAATTATTATTTACGTGCACCCTTACTTGTAGAAAACTGCCTTGTTTTGATTGATTTACTAATTGTAGGAACGTACTTTACAGTTATCTTCTTGACGGCCATTTCTGGCCGTGCAGGTAAAGATGTAACGGTTGAGGAATATTTTTTGAGTTCACGGAATTTGAGGTGGCCGTCCATAGCTCTTTCATCGATTGCTACCAATATAAATGGGTATCAATTTTTAGGGATGATGGGGTCGGCCTATTTGTATGGTTTGGCACAGGCAAGCCTTGAGATCAATGCTGTACAGGGTATTTTGTTTGCGGCTTTTATATTTGTTCCATTATATTTAAGAGAAAAAGTAATTACGGTCACCCAGTATATTAAGAAACGCTTGGGGAAAACGGTGGCCTTATTTTACTCCTTGGCCAACTTGGCCATATTCTCCACCATCACCTTGGGGGCAGCTTTATTTTGGGGAGCCTATGCGGCTGATTTGGTTTTTGTTGATTACCTCTCCTTTATTCATGAAGATCGGATCATTCGAATTGCTATACTAATTATAGGCCTAGGCGTGTTTTCTGCAGTATATACTTATTTTGGAGGGCTGGCAGCAGTGGTGAAAACGGATGTAATTCAATTTTCGATCCTATTATTTGGCGGCTTCGTAGTACTATTTGTGTCGATCTATCATTTGGGAGGCTGGAGCGAATTGTATAGGAAAACACCTGACCTAATGCATTTGCATTTACCGGCGGATCATGATACCCTCCCCTGGATTCATATGTTCGGATTATTTCTACTAAACATTAATTATTGGTGCGCAAATCAAACCATTATTCAGCGCTCATTGGCGGCTAAGAACTTACGAGAGGCGCAAGTCGGTTTGATGGTCGGAGGATTGATGAAGTATGTGATGGCTGTTCTGATTGTCATTCCAGGCATTGCTTTAGTCGGTATTCTAGGCCCTGAAGGCTTATCCGAACCAGATATGGCTTTCCCGTATCTAGTTACGACTTATTTGCCAGTAGGGGTGAAGGGGATCATTCTTTGTGCCCTATTTGCCTCCTTAATGAGCACTGTTGATTCTACTTTTAATTCATTGGCCACCTTATGGTCTATTGATATCTATAAGGAATACATAAACAAGGAGGCGACGGATCAGCAGATTGTAGGAGCTGGTAAAAAGACGATCCTGATCACTTTGATTACTGGTGTGTTGATGGGCTTAATACTCTTGTATCTGAAATTTGAAAATCCTGAGGCTGCTTTTACGCATACTTTAAATGAGTTACGATACTACATTAATTGTGGTATTGTTGTGTTGATTTGTTCAGCTGCATTTTTGATGGCACCGAACCATAAAGTGACGCTTGGTGCATTTATTTCTACCATCCCGTTGCACTTAATAATTATCAACGTATTCCCCGAAATGAACTATTTTGTTCGAGCTGGCTGGGTAATCGCCATTGCTTTTGGTATTGTTTTGTTAGGGGCTTGGAAAGGAGGATGGACACCCTGGAGCAAACTTATTCAGGCAGACTCCAGGGATATCCGGCAAATTGGCTTGGGGTTATTGGCCTCCTTGGTTTTATTGCATATCGTCTTCCACTAGGGAGTAGGATCAGCACTATCTTCCTTAGCTAGTTCCTGTTTCGGCCTAGGGAAAGGTATATCTCGCAAATGTTTTTCGGCAATAGCCATGTCCGACAGAACCAGCCAACTGAAAGCAACCAAAGCGGACAAGATAAATAAGAGATAACCTGAATATCGAAGCCATGTCGGAGCATGAGTTAAACCCGCCAAATTGGCGAGATCCAAATCAGAATACATCAGAAATAAGAAATTGCCAGGTATAGCGATCCACCACAGCCACTGCGTTAGGAAATGTGGTCGAATATGATATTCCACTAAATAACCATCTTCCTGATTAGTAATCTTACCTATTACTAGATAGGCTTCGAAGTAACCAATCACTCGAGCCATACGGAAGCTGTAGACATCAATCTCCAACTTCCCAATAGCTAGTCCGGCCTTGCGCAGGTGATTGGCAAGATCCTCCCGGCGACCTTTAATGGTAAATTGTCCTTTTCGTTGAGGAAAGATAGAAGTTAACATGATTCTGGTGATTTAAGGTATTCTCATGGAACATCACTTGGAAGGCCAGAATCTGTATGGGAGCGCTCTTTTTAGTTAAGATTGCCCCAGGCTGGCCTGCCTAATGCGAATTGTTCGCAAGCATGTGTAATGGGCATACTCTTGGTTTTTATTCTACTACATAAATTGCAAATAAGTCCGTCGATCGGATTACTCAGGTATATACATCATATGTTATTCGTTCTTATAAGGCTACCAGAGTAATATGTATCTATTATTATTAATGCATAAATGACCCAAAACGATACACTGAAGGTGAGTTTTTTCGATAAAAGGCTGTTATTTATCTATATTCATATGGAATAATCTATTAATAATACCCAGGAATTTCAGGAATAGTTCCGTACATCTTGCCCTTAGCAGTCATTTTTAGCAGGTAATTAAGTCTTCTTTGTGCCTCATCTGGGCGATATTTACTGGCTTCGCCGATCCAGCCAACCTTTAACCTTTTGTACATATGGGGGAAAGCTGCAAAAGTTTCCCATAAGGAGGTATCCTTAAGTTGAGTGGCTATCCATTCGGGTACCTCAAAGGGATCATCGGGAGAGCCAATTTGGTCGTGGATCGGAGTGATTCCAGCCTCAGTCATTAGCCCTAAGGCTTGTATTTTCCAAACACGTTGTCGATTCAGTTCTGAGAGAAAAGTTTTTTTCTTGCGCCGAGGGGTGATACGCTGTACATTACTTTCTTCATCAAATTTCTTGACTACACCATCAATCCATCCAAAACAAAGGCATTCTTCCACTAGTTCGTCGTAATTGATGCAGGGCTTAGCTGTTGCTTTTTTAAACCTTCGAAGCCAAACCTCGGTTTTTTTCGTATGGTTTTCAATGAGCCATTGACGCCACTCTGCACGAGTTTTTGGATAAAAAACTTCAGTAATCTCCATTGTTAAAATTAGGGTTTTGGGCGTAGAATTATGATTTCTTCCTATCTTCAAGAACCAACAAGATACATAATCAAGACATGAAAAACCAGATCAAATATTTCTTTAAATACCACATATTCACCGTCCTGCTATCCCTCTTATCCATGGTGGGACAGGCTCAGCAAGTAGAATGGCCGGCGGGCAATAAAGCCGCGCTTAGCCTTTCATTTGATGATGCCCGTTTATCTAATGTAGATGTGGGACTTCCTCTATTTTCAAAGGAGGATGTTCAAGTGACCTTTTATGTAGTACCATCCGCCATGAAGGAGCGTCTAGATGGTTGGAAAGATATAGTAGCGGCAGGGCATGAATTGGGTAACCACACTTTACTCCACCCGTGCTCCGGCAACTTTGCCTGGGCGAGAGATAAGGCATTGGAAAACTATAACTTGAAATCCATGCGGACGGAATTGGAGGAGGCCAGCGTCCAAATTGAAGCCTTGACGGGAGTGAAACCCGTATCCTTTGCCTATTCTTGTGGCCAAACGTATGTGGGACGGGGAAAGGAAACTCAAAGTTATGTCCCACTCATCGCTGAGCTATTCCAAAGTGGCAGGGGTTGGATGGATGAAGTGCCAAATGACCCCATATTTGTGGATATGGCTCAATTGCAGGGGATCGAAATGGATGGCAAAGACTTTGAAACTGAAATTAAGCCGATTTTGGAAACGGCTGCAAAGAATGGTGATTGGGTAGTACTAGCTGGACATGAAATAGGAGAGGGAGGACGACAAACAACCCGGGTGGATATGTTAAAGGAGTTGATCGCCTATGTAAAAAAACCTGAGAATGGGATTTGGTTAGCTCCAGTCGGAGATGTTGCTGCGCATGTGGAGAAGGAAAGGGAACTAGTCCGAATTGCATTATCCGAAAGTTTAAGCTTAGCAGCTAGTTTTGATAAGGGAGCAGACGCCGATTTTGCCAGAGGAGAGTCAAGTGTGTATTCCGCTTCTGCCTACGATGAATTGGCTAGCCAAAAAAAAGGACTACAATATGACGCGGCCAAAATAGTAACAGGGCAAGGCCGATATGGTTCCGCCTTGGCTTTTCCAAAGAAAGCAAAGGCGGTGGCTTATTATCAAGCAGTTGAGAATATCACCTATGATCAAAAAGACTGGAGTGGATCAATTTCTCTTTGGTTAAGCTTGGAGCCAAATACTGAGCTAGCTCCCGGCTATACCGATCCTATTCAGATTACAGACGTTGGGTACAATGATGCTGCTTTATGGGTAGATTTTTCAGACAAGAATCCAAGATCCTTTCGGATGGGGGTATATGGAGATCTTGCAGTATGGAACCCAAAAAATATTTCTCCAGATAAGAATCCTGCTTTTAATGAACGACTACTACCCGCCACAGATCTTCCTTTTGCCAAGGACGTTTGGACACATGTTGTGGTGACATTCGAACACCTTAACGCTAAAAATGCTACGGCCAACTTTTATATCAATGGAAAGCACCAAGGGGAGCGAAGTATCAAGGAGCCCTTTACCTGGAATCTTGCAAAAGCTAAAATATTTTTAGGTCTCAACTATGTTGGCTTGATGGATGAAGTGGCACTTTTTGATCGACCATTATCGAACAGAGAAGTTCAAATGCTATACCATTTACCTGGTGGCTTGAACACGCTAATCAGTGGGAAAAAATAATAGATTGGACAAAGCAGGCGGAAGCCTTGAATTTTCCTGGCGTCGATAGGAATTGGTTATATAATTGGTTAGTTTCGAGCCAAAATTTGGACTGTATAATGCGATTGGAAGAACTTAAGCGATTTTATTTTCAACGGGTATTTAATTGCTTCCCGCTTTGTTACCTACTATATTTTCTGCTGTTTTTGGCCTTGGCCTTCGGATGCAACGCTGAATCGAAAATGGGAGAGAAGCTGCAGGAGGTTGCTGCGAAAACCATTGAGAAACAGCAGTTCGCACAGTTTGATTTGCGATTCCTTCTAGATGGACCTCACGATCTTAAAGCCGAAGAAGTGGTAGTGAAGTATGACCATACCTTGAAACATGAGCAAAAGTACCTGGCCTATCGATTTAGTGAGGTTTTCAATTATTTACTAAAGCAGGGAGATCATGCCTGGGTAAATGCTAGTGATCCTGCAAAAGTACTAGTTACCTACAATTGTACGGATGGCTACAATGTCTCTATGACACTAGACAAGGCCTTATCGCAAGAAAGCTACCTAGCTTTTACAGATTTGAAGCGTGAAGAGCAGCGGTGGACAGGGAAGATGGCAGAGAAGATGCCTCCTTTTTATCTGGTATGGGAAGAGGTGCCATATGAAGATCATTCCTATGCTTGGCCTTATGGATTGGCGGAACTTCGCCTAACCCCTTATCAGGCGACTTATGAGCCCATTATGCCAAAGAAAAACCTGGTAGGTTTTAAACTATACGAGCAACATTGCTTGAAATGTCATTCTTTGAATAAAATTGGAGGTGTAATGGGGCCAGAATTCAACTATCCGAGAAATATTCTGTCCTATTGGGACCGGGAAAATATATGGGCATTTATAAATAACCCACAATCTTTTCGTTATAACAGTAAAATGCCTGCGGTTAACTACCTTAAGCGCACTGAATTCGATGAGATTATGGCTTATTTGGAAGAGTTGGGAAGTATGGAGACAAAAGTCAATTGATCGTCTACTACGGAAGAAGACTAATCACCTAGAAGTAGAAGTCTATCAAGGCGATGACACGAGACGACCGAAGACCCCCAACCAAGGCCATGGCTCCACAAAACCTCGCATAAACGCCGCGCTGCCTAGTGTGTTAATAATTGAAACAAGATGCAAGTAATTTTCAACAAGTATTGCCTTTACTTTTATGGTCTTGGCTTATTGCTATTGGCAGCTTGTGAACCCGCAAGTGTACCGTATTTTGAAGCTGATAATACCTTTGCCTGGTGTATTGTGCCTTTCGATAGTGAGGAGCGAAGCCCGGAAGAACGCCTGGATATGTTGCAAAACTTGGGAATTACCAGTTATGCTTATGATTGGCGTGAAAAGCATTTGGATGAGATGGCTAATGAGATTCAATTGGCCACTGATCGAGGAATTGAAATTATAGGAGTATGGTTGTGGATAGACGGCAATAATGATACACTTGGCCAGTTAGGTGCGGCCAACGAACGAGTGCTGCAAATACTGGAAAAATCCGGTCTCAAAACAAGCATCTGGATGAGTTTCCATGAAAACTACTTTGCTGGATTGGAACCGGTTGAAGCCCTAGCAAAGGGGATTGAAATGGTAAAGTATATCGGAACTCGAGCGCAGAAAGTAGGTGGAAAAGTAGGTTTATATAATCATGGAGCCTGGTTTGGTGAACCAGAAAATCAGATTGCTATATTGAAAGCCTTACCAGAGTATTCTATTGGGTTGATCTATAACTTTCATCATGCACATGAGCAATTGGAAGTTTACCCTGATCTGGTTAAAGAGATGACACCATATTTATGGGCCGTTAACCTGAATGGCATGAAAGTTGGAGGCCCCAAAATTTTACCGCTTGGCAAGGGGGATCTGGAACAAGGTATGATTCAATTGTTGAAGAATGAAGGTTATGAAGGACCTTGGGGCATATTAGGGCATGTTGAAACAGCGGATGTGAAGTTGATTTTAGAGGAAAATTTGACAGGTTTACAAACCATGGAATTGGAATAGAGAAAAGTTAAGCTGCTATTCGTAAAAGGTCTTCACCCATATTTTATGAATTGGGTTGATGTCATTGGGAAAGATCATTCCCATCAAACAAAACAATAGCAGCTGAAGGAGCGGTCTTGCTGCCTTCTTCCCAATCGATTACTGGAACATCCTGCGCATTAAGGTTGATGGTAAATGCAAGCAACATGACTGCCGGCACAGAAGTTAGGTTTTTCATACATCACTATTATGGTAAAACTTAAAGCCAAGATAAGGACTTTGAGGAATTGCAAGACAATAGTTCACCGCTTGTCTTTGGCAATTCTACGAAAGCGAATACCTTTTATTTCAAAAGAGTCACGACTAAATATTGAGCGATTGAGTATTACGTTGAGGGTGTCCTTTCCGCTTTCTAGGTCTACTTCTAATACCGGAATATTTTGCCAATTCTGGGATAAGGAATTCGCCAGTATATTTACGCTATGCTTTTTCTGCTTGATGGTAATATCTAGTGGGATCTTTTGAGGATTCATACCGGAACGACTTACTACGGCTATTTCGTAGCGGCCTTTTTGTCGAATATCTACCTGCCATTTAATCCCATCTCCCTTTTGATGCCAATTGCTGAGCCAGTCCCCATCTACTCCAGAAGGGTGGCTGCCGATACGTTTGCCCAAAAGTCCACGCTGGCCCAGGAATTTTATTTTTCCCAAAGTGATACCATGATGAGCTTGTATCAGTATTGGATTTTCCTGCTCATGTCCAATTGGGATAGTTATGCCAAATTGAATGGTATCCAAACCCAGGGAATTCCACCAGTTGTGGTAAGCTTGACTCAAGACTTGGTGAATTTGCGGGTGTTTTCGGATTAAATTTGTCGATTCAGCTATGTCTTTATCTAGTCGATAGAGCGCTGTGTCATTGACCATTTTCCAGGGCCATTGCAAGGCGATTCCACCAGGGAAGGGTGCTGGTTCCCTCAAATTGCTCAGGTCGTACTGTTGGAAAAGCATGCGTTTCTCCAGAGTAGCAGTACTTTTACCATTCAGGACCGGTGCTAAACTTAAACCATCCTTTTCCATCTCGAAATGGACTGCTGGCACGTGGATGAAATCCAGGATAGTTGGAACTACATCGATATGAGCTGCTAGTAGGTCCTGGATTTCTTTTGGTTTCCAATGGTCTTCCCAGTACCAAAAGGCCTGTGTCCGTATCCCTCCTTCAAATACCGTGAATTTTTGATCTCTAAGTCCTGCATTGAAGCGCATGTCTTTTTGTGGAACTCGCCAACCATTTATAGGCCCATTGTCACTCATAAAGAGGATAATGGTTTCTCGTAGTTTATCGGTTTGTTGTAGTGCTTGTAGGAGGTTGCCAATGTTCTCATCAATATTTTCCATCATACCATATACTCGAGCTGACCGTTCATCTAAGCCTGCCTCCAGGTGTGGTAAAAAGTAAGACCTGTCGATTTGTAGAGGAGTATGAGGCGCATTGAGTGAAAGTAGGCAAAAGAATGGATGGGAGGATGCTTGCATAAAATTCAGAGCTTCCTGAGTAAGTATATCGGTAATATACCCCTTGAATTCTCGCATTTTTCCATTGTGCTCTAATGCTGGATCAAAATAACTTGCCGTATGTCCGGTTCTAAATCCAAGAAATTCATCAAAACCTTGCCCCTGAGGAACCATCGGATAATATTCCCCCAGATGCCATTTACCGAATAATCCAGATTGGTAGCCAACGGGATGAAGTAATTCAGCCAAAGTCGGGGCAGCAGCGTGCATACTTTCAAATCCATTAGTGACACTTCTTACACCGGTTCTTTGATGATAAAGTCCTGTCAATAGACTGGCACGAGTCGGGGCACAAACAGGAGAAACGTAAAAGTGCTCAAAGCTGACACTTTTTTGTTTAAGCGCGTCTAAATGGGGCGTAACCAGATGTGGATTTCCTGCAGCGGAAAGATCTCCAAATCCCATATCATCGACCAGGATGATCAATATATTGGGTCGATTTGTATTGAAATTATTGCTTCTTGTGCAAAAGATGATGATGAATGGCAAAGGGATAAGTAACAAGAGAATAAAATTGCGACGGAAAGGCATGCTGAACGATCTTTAACAGTTTGGAGAATTCTTTTTTCGTTCTTCTGGGTTTATGGGATTATAGCTCTTCTTGAAGATAAAGTTTTTGTCGTAAGAAATGCTTAGAGAGTTAAGTTTTGAGAGAATTTGTATTTTGTAGTTGAACAAGCTATTAGCAAGTTTTAATAGAAAAACCAACAATAAACATGCGTGCATTAGCATGGATCACCATCTGTGTGATCTATCTCGGTTTGTCATGTCAAACTTGTAAGCGTATCTCACATACCGCTCCACCGAATATCATTTGGTTGGTGGCAGAGGATATAAGTCCGGCCTTAGGCTGCTACGAAGATCCACTTGCTTATACCCCTAATATCGATGCCTTAGCCAAGGAAGGCGTCCTCTTTCAGAAAGCCTATGCAACGGCGCCGATCTGTGCCCCTGCTCGCTCCTGTCTGATCACAGGACTGTATGCTATCTCTCTTGGTACACAGCATTTGCGTTCTGAGATTCCTTTTTCAACTCAGTTGCAAACACTCCCGGAACATTTGGCGAAAGCCGGATATTTTACTTCTAATAGAAATAAGACCGATTACAATTTTGATCCTAACGAACGTTGGGAACATTGGTCTGGCAGTTTAGCTCCATGGCGTTATCGGAAGGAAGAGAAGCCGTTCTTTAGTTTCATCAATGTAGGACCGTCCCATGAAGGAAGCGTCAATAATGAAGAACGGTATCGGCAATTTGTCAAAGATGTCCCAGCGGATCAAATCACTCGTACAGACCGAGTCAAAGTGCCACCGTATTACCCCGAAACGGAAGAAACAAAGGCAGTTTGGGCACACTACTACGACATCCTGCGTCTGATGGATGCTACTGTTGGGCAGGTGTTGGATTCATTGAAGGCAGATCGATTGCTAGAAAATACCATCATCTTTTTTTTCGGAGACCATGGTTTTGGTATGCCTCGCTATAAACGGTGGTTATATCAGACGGGCTTGCGCGTTCCCTTAGTAGTTAGAATACCTGAGGCCTATCAACACTTAAATATTGGTCCGGTAGGTAGCCAGACAGAGAGACTGGTCAGTTTTGTGGATTTCGCACCAACGGTGCTTAACTTGGCTGGGTTGAAAGTTCCGGTAGAAATGGAAGGTTTGCCTTTTCTGGGGTTAGGCATTGATGCGGAGCGTCGTTTTGTATTTGGGGCTAGAGATAGAGCAGTCGATATGTACGAAATGTCTCGTGCGGTGCTGAGTGATCGTTACATCTATATTAGACATTATATGCCGCACCTGCCACCCATCCAAACTGGCTTCATCTACGGCGATCAAAAGCATGCCTTTCGGGCCTTGCGAGAGGCTAAAGCGGCGGGCTTAAATAATAAAGAACAGGATAAACTCTGGCAACCTAAGGAGGTAGAAGAACTATATGATTTATCAGCCGATCCTGATGAGTTAAACAATATTGTTGCGCATGAAGATGTACAAGAAATAAAATCTGAATTACGGGAAGAGCTTCATGCCTGGATGAAAGAAAAAAAAGATCTTGGCCTTTTAGCCGAGGCGGAATATATGATCCGATCGGCGGGTAGTACTCCTTATGAATACGCCCGATCCGATACTTACAGAACGGATAGAATCTTGAGGGCTGCAGAATTGGTTGGAGGTAGTGATCTAGGAGCCATTCAAGAAGCCTTAAAAGATGATGATAGCGGTGTGCGATACTGGGGAGCGATGGCCATTCGAAATATGCTAGGTACTGGGGTTAGGGAATTGAAAATGCTCAAACCTTTGCTAGATGATGAATCTCCAAGTGTCCAAATCCTAGCTGCGGAATCCTTGTGCTTAAGAGAGGGGCATCCGGAGGCCTTGGAGGTGCTCAAGAAATGGGTAATTGATGATCGTCCCTGGTTAGCCCTGCAGGCAGCGCGTAGCATTCAGTTGATTGGACCTGCTGCTCGTCCCTTGATCCCGACCCTTCATAGAGTATTGGAAAAGAACCTAGGAACGCCAGGTGCTGAGCGAAAATATAAGAACTTTAACTACGCAGCCTTTACTAGTTGGGCTCTGGAGTGGGCCTTAAAAGAAATGGGAGAAGATGTAAAGGTCAATTAATCATGGATAACAGAAGAAATATTTTTATGAAAAAAGTGATTTTACTGTGCATTGTAATTTTATCGGTGGGGCTATTAGAATCATGTAAGGCCCCCGCGGAAGAAATGGAAAATCAGTATCAAGCTGATGTGCTAGTGTACGGAGGTACGGCTGCTGCCGTGATCGCAGCGGTACAGGTTAAGCGGATGGGGAAGTCAGTAATTGTAGTTTCTCCAGATCAACATCTCGGTGGCCTCTCCGCTGGAGGATTGGGTTGGACGGACACAGGAAATAAAAGTGTCATCGGTGGCTTAGCTCGGCAGTTCTATCACAAGGTCTTCCAATATTACCAAGATAGCTCAGCCTGGAAATGGCAAACGGCCTTGGACTATGGGAATCGTGGGCAAGGTACACGAGCGATAGACGGTAAACAGCGGACGATGTGGATATTTGAGCCTAGTGTAGCAGAGGCTGCTTTTGAAGAGTTTGTGGAAGAAAATGAAATAGAACTGTATCGAAATGAATGGCTAGATCGGGAGAATGGGGTGAAGAAGGACGGGACAAATATAAGAACTATCAAAATGTTGAGCGGTAAACAATTCACCGCCCAACAATTCATAGATGCTACCTATGAGGGAGATCTAATGGCTGCATCAGGCGTAAGTTATCATGTGGGAAGGGAGGCAAACAGTGTCTATGAGGAAAATTGGAATGGCATTCAAACAGGTGTTCTGCACCATGATCATTACTTCAAGAAGCCCACAGATCCTTACATTGAGAAAGGCAAGCCAGAAAGTGGGGTTTTACCTCGTGTTTCAGTGGAGCCTCCTGGAGAGTACGGGGCTGGCGATGAAAGGATTCAAGCCTATTGTTTTCGCATGTGCCTGAGTAATCATCCTGATAATAGAATTCCTTTTCCAAAACCTACTGGATACGATTCGAGTCAATATGAACTACTCGTTCGTGTATTTGAGAGTGGATGGGATGAGTTATTTAGGAAATTTGATCCTATTCCTAATCGTAAAACAGATACCAATAACCATGGCCCTTTCAGTACGGATAATATTGGGATGAATTACGATTACCCCGATGCCAGTTACGAGAGGCGCCAAGAGATCATTGCGGAGCATGAACAATACCAGAAAGGGTTGATGTACTTCTTAGCCAATGACCCTCGAATACCAAAACAATATCAAGATCAATTGAACCAATGGGGCTTGGCTAAGGATGAATTCCAAGACAATGGAAACTGGCCACACCAACTGTACATTAGAGAGGCACGTCGAATGATTGGTACTTCTGTGATGACTGAACACGAGGTCATGGGTAAGCAAGAAGTACCCTATTCGGTAGGCATGGGCTCATATACGATGGACTCGCACAATGTACAACGCTACATCAAGGCAGATGGTTACGTGCAAAATGAAGGAGACCTCGGTGTAAGGCCAAAGCAGCCCTATCAAATACACCTGGGTAGCTTATTGCCAAAAGCTGACGAATGTACCAATCTAACAGTACCCATTTGTGTATCGAGTTCTCATATTGCTTTCGGTTCTATACGTATGGAGCCAGTATTTATGATTCTAGGACAAAGCGCGGCTACGGTTGCCGTTCAAGCGATAAATGATGAATCCTCTGTGCAGGCTGTTCCCTATGAGCAAATTAAGGAACGTTTGCTAGCAGACGGTCAAGTGCTTGCTTTTTCAAACGCAATAAAACCAACGGAATGATGAATACTATTATTGGGGGTCAAAGCCGAGGTCTGGCCCTGTGGGTTGCCTTGGTTTTCTTTGTTTTCACTTTTTGCTCAGGGCAATCCAAAGCAATTCGCTTGCTGGTTCGAATAGATGATATGGGATTTTCTCATGCTGCCAATGTAGCTTGCTTAGAAACCTACACAAATGGGGTAGCTAAATCAGTGGAGGTAATTGTACCTGGCCCTTGGTTTGAAGAAGCAGCACATATGCTTAGGGAGCATCCTGGTTTAGACGTAGGTGTTCATTTGGTTTTAACCAGTGAATGGGCCAATTTGAAGTGGCGTCCCCTGACCTATGCGAAAAGCCTGACAGATGAAGATGGTTATTTTTTCCCGATGATTTGGGAGAATAAGCGATTCCCAGCTTTAGGATATTTGCAATCCCAGGAATGGCTCTTGTCAGAGATAGAAATGGAATGGCGAGCGCAAATCGAATTGGCCAAGAAGAAAATTCCTCAGGTGAGCCATCTTTCTGGGCATATGGGATGTCAAAACATAAGTCCAGCCGCCGCCGCACTATTGCTTAGTTTGGCCGCGGAGTATGACTTGGATATACACTGGGAAAAGGAAGGTGTGAAAAGAGTACCTTCCTGGTCAGGCAATCAATACAATGCAGCAGAAAAGGAAAGACGTTTTATCGAAATGCTAAAACAGCTGGGACCAGGAGATTGGCTGCTGATAGAACATCCGGCCTATGATGTTTTAGAGTTAAAGACTGTAGGCCACCAGGGGTACGAAAATGTAGGTGCTGATAGGGATGGCGTAACTAAGGTTTTGACAAGTAAAAAAGTAGGTAGTGTCTTGGAAGCCCTTGATATAGAACTTATTAGTTATTTGGACCTGAAATAATACTTGAAGCCCAGCTGGTACAATTCGCTTGAACCTTGATAGTTATTTGGCAAGAACGTCTGGATCAGACCTGAATTTGTATCTTTCCGAGGCTTATTTTCTCCGTTCATTAAGTGTTGCCTTAGATCCTTGTTAATGCAACTTAGGGTTTTTGGGAATTAGAAATCAAAGGAATAAATTTAAATGAAGATGTATAGTCAGTTTACTGCGGCAGTGGCCGGCACAGGATTTATCGGGCCGGTCCATATTGAAGCTCTCCAACGGCTTGGTGTGAAAGTGAAAGGAGTATTGGGGAGTTCCGCAAAAAAGGGGGCAAAGGTTCGGGATAGGCATGGCCTAGAGCAAGCTTTTGCCTCTTATGATGAAATTCTAAAAGACCCAGACATTGATTCGGTTCATCTGGCGGTTCCGAATGTACTACATTTTGAGATGTCGAAAAAAGCTTTGCTGGCGGGGAAACACGTGATGTGCGAGAAACCCTTGGCAATGAATGCAGCAGAAACAGAAGAACTAGTTGTACTAGCTGAAGAGACAGGTTTGGCGGCTGGAGTCTGCTACAATATCCGGTACTATCCACTGAATTTAGAGGCGAGACAACGGGTGAGAAATGGTGAACTGGGACGAGTATTTTCTGTCGTAGGAAGTTATGTGCAGGACTGGTTGTTATATGATACAGACTACAACTGGCGTGTCTTGGCCGACCAAGGAGGCGCTTTGCGAGCGGTTTCTGATATTGGGACGCATTGGATGGACCTGATTCACTCCATTACAGGTCTAGAGGTCGAAGCCGTTTTTGCCGACTTATCTACAGTATATCCCATTCGAAAAAGACCTAAAGGTGAGGTTGCTACTTTCAGTGATGAAGCCATACCGCCTGACCAATTGGAAGATGTGCACATTAGTACGGATGATTGTGGTAGTATTCTATTCCGTTTTAAGGGGGGAGGCAAAGGACAATTATGGGTCTCACAAGTAACAGCAGGTCGGAAGAATTGCCTAAGGTATGAAGTGTCAGGGTCTAAACATGCACTAGCCTGGAATAGCGAAAAACCAAATGAACTCTGGATTGGTCAACGAGGTACAGCCAATCAATCGCTCATGAAAGACCCGAGTTTATTGAATGCTAGAGTTCGTGCGTTTGCTAACTACCCTGGTGGGCACAACGAAGGATTTCCTGACACCTTCAAACAATGTTTCCGTGCTTTTTATGATGCCATTGGTGCAGGAACGCCGGCTTCAGAGGCTCTCTATCCAACTTTTACTCACGGTCATCAAGAGGTCCAATTGTGTGACGCCATTTTATTGAGTCATCAGGAAGAAAGGTGGGTGAATTTGTAAATATACAGCCACTTATAAAAGCTTGAATCAATGCTGAATGTGTCTTGAAAATCTTTCTAAATCCGATTAACATATGGAAGTAACCGTCAAAGAACTAGCCAAGATGATTGATCACTCTTTGCTGCATCCCACGATGACTGAAAAAGATCTAAGGGCCGGATGTGACTTGGCTAAAGCTTATAAGGTAGCCTCTGTCTGTATTAAGCCGTATGCCATAAAGCAAGCGGTGGAATGGTTAGCAGATTCTGAGGTGATGGTAGGAACGGTAGTAGGCTTTCCGCAGGGTAATAGTGCGATTTCAATTAAAGTGGCAGAGACAGAACAAGCCTGTAAAGATGGAGCTGTGGAGATTGATATGGTAGTCAATATCGGAAAAGTACTAAGCGAAGAATGGGATTATGTAGAGGAAGAAATAGGCGCAGTTGCCAAAATGACACATCAGCATGGAGCAGCGCTCAAAGTTATATTTGAGAATGATTTTCTTCCGGATGACAAGTACAAGATCAAACTTTGCGAAATCTGCAGTGCTTTGAAAGCAGAGTTTGTGAAAACCTCGACAGGCTATGGCATGGTCAAAGGGGCAGATGGGAAATATGGCTATAAAGGCGCCACGGAAGAGGACCTAAAACTCATGCGAACTCACAGTGATGCTGCCGTACAGGTTAAAGCAGCTGGTGGAGTTAGAACCCTGGATGATTTACTAAAAGTAAGAGCATTGGGAGTAACGCGAATTGGAGCAACTGCCACGGCTGCCATCCTGGACGCTGCTGCCGAACGCTTTGGGGGAATAGCTGGCGATGGTAAGACTCATGCCGAAACCAAAGGCTACTAATGAATACACATATAGCTATAGAGGAATTGCTGGCCGCCTTAGCTATCGAGCGCTCTCCAAAGAAAGCTTTAGTCGGTTTCGATGGATACATAGATAAAATCAAGCGAGTAGTTAAAAGGAGAAATGGCCAAAACTATGAGCCCTTTCCCTCTATCGCTGAATTCGCTGATCGTTTAGCCTTCGCAGCCGGGAAAAGTGCTCAATTGGAATTGGTGTCACAAGAAACGAAGTTGGGTGGAAATGCGCCAATCATGGCTAATGCCCTGGCTCGGACAGGCTTCGAGACCACCTGTTTGGGAACATTGGGTAGCCCCACTATTCACCCTTTATTTGAAAAAATTCCAGCTGAGCTTATATCTCTGGGACCACCAGCTGAAACTGTTGCCTTAGAATTTGGCGATGGGAAACTTATCCTTTCCGATGTGAAGGCTCTGGAAAACCTTAGCTGGGAATGGGTCGGCAACACAGTAGGAGTGGAAGGGCTAAAACAGCGCTTTGAACAGCATGAATTCTTAGCCATGGTTGGCTTGAGCAATTTGCCTTTAGCAAATGATCTACTTGCCGGTATTTTGGAACATCTTTTACCTGTCTGTGATAATACGCCTCGGAACTTCTTCTTTGACCTAGCTGATCCTACAGCTAAACCACCGGAGAAAATTCGAAAAATGGTGGCTATTATCGGTGACTTTTCAAGATTTGGTGCCGTTACACTTGGCGTGAATGAAAATGAGGCGATCTTTTTATATCAAATCCACTTTGAAGGAGAAACACCTCCGTCCGATCTTAAGAAATTGGGAGTAGCACTCTTTGGTCAACTCTCAATAGATCGTTTAGTCATTCATCCAATAGATAGGGCTTTATTGATCACTGCTGATGGGGTGATTGAGCAGCGGGGAAAGGTAGTCGCTGCTCCTAAAATTCAAACGGGAGCGGGAGACAACCTCAATGCTGGATATTGTTTGGGCTTGAGCTTAAGAGTTTCGGCAAGCGCTTGCCTGCTCGCGGCTATTGCGAACTCAGGGGCCTACGTTTCTCTCGGACATAGTCCAACTATAGAGGAGCTGAGGGATTATCTGTACCATTGGCTACAAGAACACTAAGGTAGCGGTTTATATACCTTTTTTGAGTTGCCTCCTTTTTGGCCGAATTCTCCATCAGATATTTTGGAGGAGTCTTTTTTTTGAAACTAAATTAGTGGCCCACGACAGAGGTTTTGCTTAGTTGTCTTTAACTTGCGCAGCATTAAACACCAAGCTTGGTTCCTATTCAGATGATTCCATTGGAAGGCTAGGAAACACAAATCTTTGGTACTTGAGTTAATAGATATCTTTAGCGTAATACAATCATCTACTTCGAACTATTCTTTACCCATGCAACTATATTCTCCAAGCAAAAACATTCAACTGCGCGTTCAGCTTACTGATAAAATCTATTATGCGGTAGATTTCCAAGGCCAGAACGTAATGTGGTTTTCTCCTTTAAGTCTAACCTTAGCTGATGGGACTGTATTTGGAGCTCATCCAAAAATTCTGAATCAGTCCGAACAAAAGATAAAAGAAACGATTGAAACAGCCTGGGGAATTCGATCACATGTTCTCAATGACTATGCTGAGTTAGTGTTGGAGATGGAGGGAGGTTATAGTGTGATCTTCCGCGTTTATGATGATGGAGTAGCTTATCGCTTTCGATCGCATTTGGACCGGACAATTAAGGTTACTGAGGAAGAGGTAGCATTTCGTTTTCTAGAGGATCATCCGCTCGTAGCACATGTAGTTGGCGATTTTCAAACCTCTTACGAAAAGCTTTATACGAAGTATAGGATTAGTGAAGTGGTAGAGGAGGAATTCATTAGTCTCCCACTGGTGGTGGATACTCCAACGTATAAATTGGCCATTACAGAAGCCGACCTTTATGATTATCCGGGGATGTATCTCAGGAAATTGGGCAATAACAATCGATTCACAATGGATGGCATTTTTCCTGCCTATCCGACAAAGTGGGAACGAGGAGGCCTGTGTCAATTTAATTTGAGAGTCACAGAAAGAGCTTCGTATCTGGCCGAAAGCCAAGGCAAACGCGATTTTCCCTGGCGAGTATTGATCGTAGCAGAAGAGGACCATGAGTTAGCAGATAGCGATATGGTATATAAACTATCTCGCCCTTCAGTCATTGAAACTGCTTGGATAAAACCGGGTAAGGTAGCTTGGGATTGGTTTAATGATTGGAATTTGACCGGCGTTGATTTTGAAACCGGCGTTAATAACCAGACCTATAAATTCTACATTGATTTTGCTGCCCAAAATGGACTGGAGTACGTAATCATGGATGAAGGCTGGTCTGATGTCTTTGATCTATTATTGCAAAAACCGACAGTCGATGTTCCACATTTAGTGCAATATGCTCGAAAGCAAAATGTCGGTATTGTTCTGTGGTGTGTTTGGCATACCTTAGATCGGCAGATGCAAGCTGCACTGGATCAATTTGAAGAATGGGGGGTGGTAGGCGTAAAGGTAGACTTCATTGATCGAGATGATCAAATTGCGATTGATTTTTATGAACGCCTAGCCCGAGAGACGGCTAAACGAAAGCTCTTACTCAACATTCATGGTTGTAGTAAGCCAACGGGCTTACACCGTACCTATCCCAATGTGATCAATTATGAGGGGGTACGTGGAAATGAGTACAACAAATTCGATAAGGACGAAAACCCGGGCCATAATGTGGATATTGTTTTCACCCGAATGATTGCAGGCCCGATGGATTACACGCCGGGTTCGATGCGCAATTCCACCAAAGGGAAATTCTTTACAGATTTTAGTAACCCGATGAGTCACGGTACACGTTGTCACCAATTGGGCATGTATGTAGTGTATTACAGCCCTATGCAGATGCTCTGCGATACCCCCACCGCCTACCAAGCCTACCCAGATATTCTAGAATTTTTATCAGAAGTTCCAGTAAGTTGGGATGAAACCGTAACGTTGGATGGTAAAATTGGAGAATACGTGATATTGGCGCGGCGTAAGGGAACGGATTGGTATCTGGGAGCCTTAACCGACTGGTCGGAACGCGAACTGGAAGTTGACCTTTCTTTTCTGGCCAATGGAAGTTATGAGGCCCGTATTTATGCTGATGGTGTCAATGCCAATAGGCACGCAGAAGATTATCGCGTATTAGAAAAAGTAGTGTCCAGTAAAACTAAGCTGAAATTAATTCTGAAAAGTGGAGGAGGAGCAGCTGTTCAATTAAAGGCCGCTAAATGATTAGAAGACGTCTCCAGAACCTTTTTGAAACGACTGCTAGACGAAATAGCCGATCACTTGTCGATTGATGAGCATATTTATACCTTGTAGTGATGATTAGCCTTGATGAAGGACAGTATTTCGGAACAGCAGTACAATCCACCGAACAGCTTGGGTTCAAGTTGAGTGTAACCCACTACGATAAAGGTTCGAGCATTGAAGCGCATTGTCATGCCAATCATTACCTCAGTATTCTCACCAAAGGGAGTTATTGGGAAGAACACGATCAAAAGCAATGTTTAGTGAAGGCAGGGGACATTGTCTTCAGGCCCAAAAGCTATGTGCATCGAAATCATTTTCAAGATCAGGAATCTACTTGCTTTAATATCGAGTTTAAGAAGGAGTGGCGTGAAATGGTGGATGCCCAGCTTGATTTCCCGAAGCAATTTGCGCAATATGCCTCTTCCTGGCATCCAGGGCTTTTTCAAATCTTGTTAACCTTTGATCATCGTTATGATGCCGATGAAGTATTGGAGATCCTGTACAGTTGGCTGTATCAAGAAAACCAAATGCCAGTCCTACCCGTCAAACCTTCTCGTGTTGCCAAAGAAACCTGCCAAATCATTGCTAGTGAACTAGATGTTTTTCACACCTTAAATAGTTTAGGTCGACGGGTTTTTGTTCATCCTATATATCTAGCAAGAGCTTTTAAGGCGTACACAGGAATGACGATTAGCCGTTTTCAGATGCGAGAAAAACTAGCCCTGGTAGTGCATTTATTGTTGAATACAGGGCTTAAGATTAGTGATATTTCTTTTCAGTGTGGATTTTATGATGATGCGCACCTCATCCGTTCCTTTAGATCGCATTATGGAATATCTCCTCATCAATTTCGTCTTCGACTTAAAAGTTAGTTTGGTACAATTTTTCAAAAAAGACTGCGCCTAGATTTGGGGTAAAACCCGATTTTATGTGTAAAAGGTATCTACAACTGACTACATGGATAGTCTTAATGTTTCTTCGTTCCCATTTAAGTATAGGGCAAGCCGCTTTAGATCATCAGGTTCGCGTCTTGAATTACGATCAGATCTATGCCTATGGCCTAGATGCCAACATCACGCCTGCCATCCAACTTCTCAATGATCTACCCGAAGACATTTCTACCAAAGATGCAGCCTTCAAGAAAAAATTCTTGGATCGTTTTCAAGGAGAAAAAAGCCAAGCTGTGGAGCAAGACATTGAGCACGAAGGAATTCGTGAATTGGTACAAATTTTCCAGACCTATTGGCGTCAATCTATGTTAGACACAAGCCAGAATTTTGATGGGCACCTAGCGCGGCAAATCCTTCCTTTTCTCAAAAAGAATTACCCAGCAAGTAGAAATACAGAAATTCAAAGAGACAGTATCGGGTATTTTCTCAGTCGATACATCCGAAGCCAAGGGTTTTACACCACAGAGGAAATCGGCAAAACGGGTAGATTAATTGACCTACCAATCTGGCAGGTACAAATTGATACGCTTTATTCTTTTCAGCTGCATAAAGAAGAAATGAATGTCTCTGTTAAGATGATGAAAGACTTTATTTCCCTCGGCTGGTTAGAATTTGCAACGCTAGGCCGTCATTACCCAGGCGGGTGGGCTAAGAAGGATGGACTGTATTGTGTAGTTAAGGCTTATGATTTAGAAAGTGAAAACTTTAAGGTGAGTTATCTGGCGCACGAGGGGAGGCATTTCAATGATTATCAACTTTTCCCTAATCTAGTCAGTGCTGATCTTGAGTATAGGGCCAAATTGACTGAGCTCAGTTTGGCGGAAGAGAGCTTGTATGATTTGCTGGAGTTCTTTAGCAAGAATGGAAACGCCAATAGCAAAAACCCTCACCAGCTGGCCAATTATCATGTCATTGAGAACCTAAAAGGGGAACTTTTTAAGAAAGGGCAAGAACCAGATTCCCATCTTTGGAAGACGCGCTCTGTTAAGAAAATTCATCGCAAGGCTTTGCGACTGCTGAAGCGCAATACCAAGGAATTGAGTGAGCACGGGAAGGACGTGAAGTCCTTGTTGCGGCCCACCTAAAAAACATGTTCTAGGGTAAATCAATCTGTTTTTAGCAGTTTTCTAAGTGTTTGGTTCTTAAAAAACAAGGAGATTGGTGAAAAAGAAATCACCATGAAGGTATTAATCATCGGATTTGCTTCTCTTTGTTTAAGCCTACCATTTGATGAGGTTGCTCAAATCAATATGCCAATTCAACGTACCAATTCGACTGAATCCACTGGAATGGCGAATATAGAGCAAGACACCATACGTGTAGATTGGAGAGAATCCTTTCGTGCCAATCGACTGAAATCATCGGAACGGTCTTATGATATCATTCAAAACGGGACAGTAAAGGGAAGAATGGTATTTGAAAAATTGCAGCAGAATGGCAAATGGCTGATTCGGGACACTTCTGAGTTGTTTGGTCAAGTGTGGGAAACATTAAGCGTAGATTTTAACCCGCGAACTCTAAGCAGTACCGAAGGAACAATTGTCTTAAAGGTTGGTGAGAACAGTATGAAGGGCCGGATCACCTATGAGGATAATGTTGTCTCGGGATTCTACAATATAAATGAAGGTCAGCAGAAACGGATGGGTGCTGTGATGGAACCTAATGGGATGGTTCGACCACTGATCTTTGCATTGCCAGAAGCATTTGACCTACAACAAGACCTAGTGTACCCTGTGGAGTTATTTGCCATCAGTTCTGGTGAACGTTGGGATACTGAATTGATTGTTGAGGGACAGGAAGAGATTGATTGGTATGGAGAAGCTATTAATACATGGAAGCTGTACCTAAAGGGAGGTAAAGTAGAAAACAATCTATACATTACCACCGAAGCTGAACCCCGTTTACTCCAAGTAGACGTGTTGGGCCAGGATCTGAAAATTATACTGCAGCCAAAAGTGGATTTTTCCAACTTCTATAATCCGCAAGCTCATCATTACAATACGGATAAAGACAGGATCGGAATCCAAGGGTATGACCTCGTGGCTTATCATCAGGAAGAAAAGGCAGTTAAAGGTTCTCCCATCCACAAAACTACATATGATGGTATTACCTACCAATTCAAATCGGCGGAAAACAAAGACGTATTTGAGAAATCTCCTGAACAATACTTGCCGGCTTATGGTGGGTACTGTGCTTATGGATTGGGAATGGAAGCAACAGCGGGAGGCTATAAGCCCGGAAAATTTCCTGTCAATCCGGAGTCTTTCAAGTTGATTGACGGAAAATTATATCTATTTTATGAAACGCCTGATTTTGATGCCTTACAGTATTGGGAATCTAATGAGAAGAATTTGAAAAGTCGAGCAGATCAAAACTGGCTTAAGATTGGGCGGAGAATGAATAAGTAATTTAAGCTAAAGACAATTGGAAAGAATGGGCAATTTATCTCATATCGCCGTTATTATAGCAGTTGCCGATATGTCACCTATGGTAGCTTATTTTGTGCAATTACTGGGCTTTCAAATCTACTTTCAAACCCAAGATCCAGTAGACTATGTGGTTCTAAAAAGAGATGGCATCACGATCAACTTGACTTTGGTCGACACACCCATCCGCGTTTCTTCCAATAACATCGCCTATATTTTTTGTGAGGATGTGATGGCTATGTACCAGGAATTTCAGGGCAAAGGTGTATCTTTTAGAGAAGAGCTAAATACGACTGTTTACGGCATGAAGGAATTTGTTCTGGAGCTTCCCTCTGGACATCGCCTAGCATTTGGCCAAGGTGCTTCCTAGTATTCAGCTCTACCTCTTGATATCTAAAATTACTAGCTTTGGGAGTAATTCGCCAATGTCTTCTATTCCTGTTTATTATTCTTGCGTCGCCCTACCTAAAAGGCCAAGCGACGAAGCCATATACAGTCAATGGTTATAAAGGAATCTGGTTCACCTTAGGACAGTTCTACGACTATGGAGATAAGTATTCCGGAGGTTTAGGGACTTATACCGCAAAACATCGGCCACTAGCTATCTATGATTCTGTTGCCCATCAGACTTTTTTTGTCTATGGAGGCACGACAAAGGCAAAGGCCAAACATTTGCTTTGTATGATCGGAAGTTTTGATCATACCACAGGGATGGTATCCAAGCCTAGAATCGTATTCGATAAATTGGGGGTGGATGACCCACATGATAACCCCAGTATTGCCCTGGATGAAAGCGGATATATCTGGGTTTTTATCAGCGGGCGTGGACGAAAACGGCCGGGATATAAGTATCGTAGCCTTCAGCCACATAGCATTGCTAATTTTGAACAGATAAGTGAGGAAGAAATGACCTACCCTCAAATCTGGTGGATTCAAGGAAAGGGCTTTTTTCATTTCTTTACCAAATACACTGGCGTCCGAGAATTATACTTTGAGACCAGTAGCGACGGAAAGGATTGGACTGCCGATCAAAAGCTAGCGGGTATCATTGGTCAACCCGGCGAAAAGAGTGGCCATTATCAAGTCAGTTACCATCGTAAAGACAAAGTAGGGACATTCTTTAGTCGGCATCCAAATGGGAATGTGGATCGAAGAACGAATCTTTATTATGTAGAATCTTCTGATATGGGGCAAAGTTGGCATACTGCAAGTGGTCGATCCCTGCCCCTTCCCATCGTAGAAGTAGAATCTTCAGCTTTAGTAGTAGATTACGAATCGAAGAGGAAGAATGTCTATTTGAAGGATATGCAGTATGACGAGCAAGGGCGACCCATTTGCCTCTATTTAACTAGTGGAGGGCATGAACCTGGACCGGAGAATTCTCCTCGAGATTGGCAGGTGAGTTTTTGGAGAAATGGACAATGGCACACCCGAAAGATCACGATATCTGACCACAATTACGATATGGGAAGCCTATGGATTGAGGGAAGAATCTGGCGAGTAGTTGCCCCGACAATGAACGGTCCACAACTACATGGAGGAGGAGGTGAAATTGAGCAATGGGTGAGTTTGGATGAAGGAGAAACCTGGATGTTATCCCGGAGGATTAGCTCGAGTAGCAGAACTAACCACAACTATATCAGAAAGGTACAGGGTGGGCAAGGGCCATTCACCTTTTTCTGGGCGGACGGTAATCCTGATCGATTTTCCCGTTCCAAGTTATACTTTGCCGATCAGGAAGGGCAAATGTGGCAAATGCCTTACCGAATGCGGAAAACGTGGGCCAAGCCGAAAAAGCTTAAGCGCCCCTAAGGGTATGTTTAGACTTCAGTATTTGATCTGCAGATGCCCCTTCTTTGCTTATCCTTATTGATAGCGCTGCTATCAACCAGAATTCCCTTAGCGCGATTCTATTCAGAATTGATTTACCTAATAATTATAGGGTAGAATAATACCTATTATGCTATTGGAAGGCACTCTTGTGAAGGAAAAATGAGAACAAGGCCGTCGAACAGAAGGAAAGTGCTTTTTTTTAGCCATATTTGGAAAATTGTCCTTCTTAGATAAACCTCGTGGGCATTCGTAATATGAGATGAAATAAGCGCCCACTGACGATTACGGTCAATAAAGCGTTGCATTTCATTTTTGAGTGTTTCGAAACACGAGATTTATCTAAGAACCAAAATTGTCAACGTAGCAAAAAAGAAAGATGGTAAAGAAAATCAACTGGGAGGAATTGCCCGAAGAACAGGTGACTCCAGATATGACTCGAAAAATGATCTATGGAGAGAAAGTCATGATCTCAAAGATGACTTTCAAAGATGGCTTTGTGGTCCCTTGGCATAGCCATGAAAATGAGCAATTATCTGAAGTGATTAGTGGAACGATCCGTTTTTGGTTCAACGATAATGAAGAAGAGTATGTAGATGTGAATGCTGGAGAATCTGTGGTGATTCCAGGACATCTAAGCCATAAGGCGTTAATCATTGGAGAGGTAGTAGCCATGGATACTTTTTCACCTCCTCGAAGAGATTGGATCGATGGAACGGATGATTATCTTAAAGGCAAATAAATAAGCTTGCCAACAATAGCCCTGCAAAATTCTTTTCTGACGCAAAAAGTAACATGATTGACGAAGCGATTGATCAGGCCATGCGGCCTATCTCCGATGCCTTAAATAGTTTCATATTTTTTGAGGTTAGTATTTTTGGTACGGCAGTACCGCTGATTGTAATCTGGCTTATAGGCGCTGCTGTCTTTTTTACTTTTTATCTCGGGTTTTTGAACATTCGGGGCTTTGGCCATTCCATACGCCTGTTGCGTGGAGACTACGATGGCCCAAAGGCGGAAGGAGAATTGACGCACTTTCAGGCCTTAGCAACGGCCTTGTCCGGTACGGTAGGAATTGGAAATATCGGTGGAATGGCTGTGGTCATCTCAGTTGGTGGCCCTGGAGCCGTATTCTGGCTGATTATGGCGGGTTTGTTTGGGATGTCAACCAAGTTTGCTGAGTGTGTGGTGGGGGTGAAGTATCGAAAAGTGAATCCGGACGGGAGCATCTCTGGAGGACCGATGTATTACCTGGAAAGAGGCTTGGCAGCTCGAGGTTGGGGGAAAATCGGAAAGCCTTTAGGCATCTTCTATGGTGCTGCAATGGTGATCGGTTGCTTGGGCATAGGCAATATGTTTCAATCGAATCAAGCCTTTGAACAATTTGTAGTGGTAACTGGCGGGGAAACAAGCTTCTTTATAGGTAAAGGATGGTTGTTTGGTCTAATCATTGCACTCCTAGTGGCGGCAGTAATCATCGGTGGGTTGAGAAGTATTGCTAAAGTGACCGGTCGCCTGGTGCCATTCATGGCTGTACTTTATGTCCTTTTGGCTGTGACGGTCCTATTTTTAAATGCAGGAAGAATACCTTGGGCTATCCAAGCTATCATATCGGAAGCATTTAATCCACAGGCAGTGAGTGGCGGGATGCTAGGTGTGATGGTTTTGGGGGTCCGTAGAGCTGTGTTTTCAAACGAAGCAGGAATTGGATCAGCGGCTATTGCGCATTCAGCTGTGAAAACCGAGGAACCCGTTACGGAGGGTTTTGTTGGCCTATTGGAACCCTTCATTGACACGGTTGTGATTTGTACTATGACCTCTTTGGTAATTCTTACCACCATATATGCACCTGATCTAGGTGAAGGAGGGATGCAGGGTATTCAGCTGACCTCTTCTGCTTTTGCAAGTACCTTATCTTGGTCTACTGGTCCGCTGGCTTTTATAGCTATCCTCTTTGCTTTTTCTACCATGATTTCGTGGTCTTATTATGGTTTGAAAGGATGGACCTACCTATTTGGAGAATCGGGTGTGATAGAACTAGTATTTAAGGTGATTTTCTGTGCCTTTGTGGCCTTGGGATGCACCATCAACCTGAAAGCAGTACTGGACTTTTCCGATGCGATGGTATTTCTGGTTGCTGTTCCTAATATTATCGGCTTGTATATTTTGGCGCCGGTGATCAAAGAAGAGCTTCGATCATACCAAAGCCGACTTAGGAGTGGTGAATTGAAACCGAAGAAATAGTAGTTCTCCGATAAACTTTGTGTTTTTGAGTCAGCCTTTTAGCCGAAAGTCCTACTTCCTATGGTCGTGAGCCTTCCATCCAAAACGCTGACTACAAAAATTATGGAAGAAGGGTAATAGTTTATTGTCTTACCTAATTTTGAATCGACTTAAAGCCATTAACGAGGCCTTATGAAAAGTGTATTTCTTTCCTTTGTAATTTTGCTTTCTACTGCTCTTGATAGCAGTGCACAAAACGCAACAAATACCAAGTGGTGGAATCCAGCTACGCATGAATTTGGGGTAGTTGAAGGGCAACTTTGGGGTGGAGAGGTTGAGTCTCCCTATGATCGTTTACCCTTACGAGCTAAGGATAAGGTTCGATCGCCCGTTTGGGGCTTATCCAAGCATGCAGCAGGTTTGATGATTCGTTTTCGTTCGAATGCTTCAGAAATTAAGGTCCGTTATCAGGTCTCTGGGAATCATGCCATGCCGCATATGCCGGCCACTGGCGTTAGTGGTGTTGATTTATATGCAATTGACAGTGATGGACAATGGCATTGGGCAAGAGGTAGATGGAGCTTTAGAGATACCATTGCGTATCATTTCCCCGGATTGAAGCCGAATGACCAATACCATCAAGAAGGAAGGGAATATCGGCTTTATCTACCTTTGTATAACCAGGTCAAGTGGATGGAGATTGGGGTCAGTGATTCTGCTCTTTTCACGCCTTTGCCGATCAGAATGGAGAAGCCGATCGTTGTGTATGGAACATCTATTGCGCAAGGAGCCTGTGCCTCACGCCCAGGCATGGCCTGGACGAGTATCTTGGGTAGGAAGCTAGATCGACCGGTGATCAATTTGGCTTTTTCGGGGAATGGAAGACTGGAGGAGGAATTGACAGACTTATTGATAGAAGCCAGGCCGAAGGTATTCATCCTTGATTGTTTACCAAATTTGGTCAATGCAGAGCAATATGGCGAAGAAGAGCTCACAAAGAGAATTTTAAAGTCCGTACGGAAATTAAGAAAAGCCCATCCCTCTGTCCCCATCCTGTTATCCGATCACGCTGGTTATACGGATGGGGGCATTGTGCCTGGTCGACAAGATGCCTATGAGCGCGTCAACCAAATTCAACAAAGAGCTTTCCAAATGCTAAAGATTGAGGGGCAGCGTGGCATTTTTTACATCACTAAAGATGCCTTGGGATTGGAATTAGATGACATGGTGGATGGTACGCACCCCAATGACTTAGGTATGCAGCATTATGCTGAAGGGTATGAGCTTGCTTTACGAAAGATATTGAACGAGCCGATTGGAGCGGCCAGCACCACGCAGGCTTGTATCCAGTACAGAGAGCCGGGCAATTATGATTGGGAAAAAAGGCATCGAGATATTCTAAAACTAAATCAATCTTCCCCGCCTAAAACGGTCATCTTGGCCAATAGCATTGTTCATTTCTGGGGCGGATTACCAAAGTCGAAGCTGGTCCGGGAAGCAGCTACATGGGATGAACACTTTACGCCAGCGGGAGTTCGAAACCTCGCTTACGGGTGGGATCGAATCGAAAATGTACTTTGGCGGGTTTACCATGGTGAACTAGACGACTTTGATGCAGAGAAAATCATGATCATGATAGGCACTAATAATCTGCATTTAAACACCAATGAAGAGATTTTAGGAGGGTTGGATCAGTTGGTGGAAGTTATCAAAGTCAGACAACCAAAGGCTGAGATTCTTTTGATGGGTATACTGCCCAGAAGGGATCGGGAGAATCGGGTGGCAGCCTTAAACTTAGGGATAGCGCAACTAGCCGGTGAAAAAGGCATTTCCTTTAACGATATCGGATCTATATTTTTGGGAGAAAACAATAAGATCATTGATGGTTTTTTTTCAGATGGTCTTCACCCGAATGCAAAAGGGTACCAGGTGATGGGCAAAGCTCTGCAGGAAATCTTGTTAAAATAAACCTTCTCTGACCGCAGATATTAACAGAGATAGAAATACAGCTTAAATGAGTTCGGGTAAACGAAAGAAAAGGTGGACGCATAAAGTTAAGGATCTAGGAGGACACATGGATTTGTTGATCTATGCGGTAAAAGTTTTCCCTATTCTTGGGAGTAAAACGGCTGCTCGGAAGGCAACGGATACTGGACGTCTAAAACTAAATGGCAAGCTCGCCAAGGTGGGAGATCGGGTCAAGAATGGCGCCTTTTTAGAATTGGAAGGAGCGGGTTTTAGAACAGTCAAAAAACTTGATATTGACCTTGAGACGATTTATGAAGATAACTTCATCATCGTTGTGAACAAGCCAAGTGGAATTGCAGTAAACGGCAAACGGAATAAAACGGTGGAGAACGCCCTCGCTCACGCCAATCGAGCGAATAAAGAAGCAGATGCACTTCCCCGCCCAGTGGCTGCTCACCGTATAGATGTTCCGACCTCGGGCTTAGTTATTCTCGCTAAAACCAAACGGGCCTTGATTGAATTGGGAAAAGCATTTCAGAACAATCGTGTGAAGAAAGAGTATGTGGCAGTTGTGCACGGAGCCATTTCAGAACAAGGAGAGATAGATCTTCCAATTGATCAGAAATCAGCACTGACACATTATCAAAAAGAAAATGAGGCCCCGTCACGCCTGTTTGGAGCCTTGTCCTTGGTGAGACTAAAGCCTGTGACTGGCCGGACGCACCAGCTACGCATTCACCTCAAAGAAACCGGACACTTAATTGTTGGTGATAAACAATATGCTGGCCGGCAAAAAACCATCCTTGGGAAAGGCTTATTTTTGGCTGCTTGTGCTTTGCAGTTAAAGCACCCAATAACTGGTAAAGAAGTCGCACTCCAAATCCCCATCCCGCCTAAGTTCCTACGACTATTGGAGCGAGAAGCCTCCCGCTTCAAAGGATAAACGAGCAATTATTGTTTGCCCTTTGCCCACTCTTTCATCTTGCGAACTACCAAAGGGATGGCAGGAGCAACCATATTATGGCCATAGCCATCCAATTCCAAGATGTGGGTTTGCTTGTGACCAGCGATCTTCATCATTCTCATCATATAGGCATTCTCTTCATATCTGCCCAACAACTCTAGCTCTCGATCTCCAGTGATCAATAGAAGGGGAGGGGCGTCAGCTCTTACGTGATAAAGGGGAGCCAATTCATCGACAATAGGTTGCTTCCCATCTATTCCCCGTTCTTTGCGTACGGTGAAATGAGTGATGGTATGACCACTTAAAGGAAGTAGTCCTGCTATTTGATTAGCATCTATGTTATGCTTGGCCAGCCACTGTCTGTCCAAACCAACCATACTGGCTAGGTATCCTCCTGCTGAGTGCCCAGAAATGTATATTTGGCTGGGGTCACCACCGTATGATTTAATGTTTTTGAAGGTCCAAGCCACTGCAGCGGCAGCATCTTCGATGTAAACTGGTGCCTTAATTCTTGGATATAGGCGATAATTTACTGTTACTACCGCGATGCCTTGCTTTTTCAAACCTTCTGGAATATGCTTATTACCGCCGGTGAGGCCTCCGCCATGAAAGTAAATTAGAGTAGGGAAGTTCTCTTGTTCAGCTGGATAATAAATATCTAATACGCATCGCTCTTGAATATATGGATCCGATTGAGTGCTAACTGTGTCGTAATAGGAAATATCAGAGCTTGTTTGATAGTTATGAGATTGCGAAAAGCCGACATGTACTATTGTAATGAAAAGGATAGTAAGAAGTGGATTTTTCATAAAGTATTTCTTGTTGAATTAGATCCTCGAAAATATTCAATAACAAACATATTCTGGGACCTTGTTTGGATAGATTATCCCAAATGAACCAATAGTTTTTAATATAGAAGTTGTTTAAAGTGGTTGCCTTACAAACTCTTGATCTCGAATACTTCAGCTCTTTTTCGCTCCGTACATTCCATGTAGGAAACTCAAAAGCAGCTTCGTCTTCAAAATCAAGCCCTTATAATTCATCTCAACACAAAGCTTTAGACAACTTCATAGGCAGCCCGTTATTTTAACAAGGAACTACTTCTTTTTAAATACTTTGTTCAGGTTGTGTTTATAAACTTTACCAACGGGGATTTTATGAGAATTGATGAATAACCGGTTGTTTTCAAGAGTGCTTACCTTTCGGATGGAAATGATATAAGATTTATGAATCCTAACAAATTGATCGCTGGGTAGGATGGTTTCAAAATGAGCTAAGCGTTCTAAAGTCATAATCATTTCATTCGCCAAATGAACTTTGACATAACTACCAGCTCCTTCAAGGTATAAAATATCATCTAATGAAATGCGGTGAATTTTTTTATCTCCTTTGATTAACAAAGGCTCAAGTTGGGTAGATGCAATTGGAGAAGAGGAAGGCGAAGCACTTGCCGAAGCCGCGGCTTTTTCCAAATTTATTTGACGTTGTGCTCTGTTCACTGCCTTTAGAAAACGCTCCAAACTATAGGGTTTTAGCAAATAATCACATATACTGAGGTCATAACTTTCCAGGGCAAATTCTTGGTAGGCGGTCGTGATAATCACTATAGGCGGTTGTGTTAAGGTTCTTAAAAAGTCGAGACCTTTTAATTTCGGCATATTGATATCTAGAAAGATCAGATCAACCTGATGTTTTGTGAGGAAAGTAATAGCCTCAAAAGCATTAAAACATCTTCCCTTGCAGTGGAGGTGGGGAAGATGTTCACTATAGCGCTTAATCACATTATGTGCTAGTGGTTCATCATCGATAATTAGGTAATTCATTTTAGTTTAGCGAGATTTTAAGAACAACCTTAAATACGCCCTGGGAGTCTGTCAACTCCAATTGATATTTATCGGGGTAAATTAAGGCAAGTCTGCGTTGAATATTTGCAAGACCGACTCCAGGGAGACCTTTTTCTTCACTACTTCCTTCTTCATAGTTGTTTTCAATCAAGAATACAACCACTTGCTTTTCTACATTTAAGTCTAATTTCACATAAGCCCCTTCAGTCATTTTCTCAATTCCATGCTTAAAAGCATTTTCCAAAAGAACAATGAATAACATAGGCGCAATCTGAGCTTCTTCATTTTCTACCTCTCTGCTAAATTCGATATTTCCTCTATTCTCTAGCCTAATTTGTTGCAAACTAATATAGTTTTCGAGATACTTAATTTCTTGTTTAATTGTTACTTGATCGGCTTTACACTCATATATGGCATATCGCATCATTTCGGAGAGCTTTAGGATGACGCCCGAGGTTTTTGATGATTGTTCTAAAGATAAGGAATACAGATTGTTAAGGGTGTTGAAGAAAAAATGAGGATTGATTTGACTGCGAAGTAGAGAGAGTTCAATATTAAGTCGGTCATTCTGGATTTTAGTGATCTTATTTTGCTGCAAAAACCACCGATAAGAAAGGTGGACTAAGGTACTGGCCAAAAACAGAAAAATAACGATGAGTATACCCGGATAGATCTTGTCAATTGGTTCCGGTTCATCTAGGAAAATATGCTGATCCATCCATTGTTCTAGGTAGATTCCGATGGTGCCCCAGACACAGGAAAAGACAAAGATACTAAGAATGTATCGCACGTATTTTTTCTGGATTAAAAAGCGGGGTATCAGTAGAGCCGTATTATAGTAAATCGTAGGTATAACAATAAGACCAATTCCTGAAATCCCTTGTAGGAAAAGGACCCCTAAACTATTCTGCTTTTCATCTTGGAAAAGATATATGAGGGTGCTAAGAATGAATATGAAAACTAGCCAAATACCTGAATGGATACCAATAATTGCCCATCTTGATTTTGTATAGTTCGATAGCATTAAAAGGATAATTAATTCCTAAATGTAACCATCAAGATACTATAGAGACACAGTTTTAATCAGTTTTTTGATAAACGGTACGAAATCATAAATGAACAATCCGATCTTATCCACTAAGGTCGTTCGTACTTGGGGTGGAATCGTTGACTAAGATTTCCTAGATCTTCATTGATTTCATTTTTGGCTCTGCCCAAAAGCTTCTTTTTTGCTTACCAAACAATCATCACGACTTAAGATATGAAGCTTCGAATCCGTAATCTATCGAAAACTTATTCCAATGGTGTCCAAGCCTTAAAAAATGTTAACCTTGAGATATCCAAGGGAATGTTTGGTTTGCTTGGGCCGAATGGAGCTGGAAAGTCAACCCTTATGCGAACCTTGGCCGGCCTACAAGCGCCTGATACTGGAAGTTTGAGTATAGCCGATATCGATATGCTTAAACAGAAACTAACACTCCGAGCTATGCTAGGGTACCTACCTCAGGAGTTTGGTGTTTATCCCAAGGTAAGTGCGGTATCCTTGTTGACCCATCTAGCTATGCTCAAAGGAATTATGAATCCGTCAGAACGAAGAGCAGTAGTGAATGCTCTCTTACACAAAACCAACCTGTATGCCCATCGGAAGAAGAGGCTTTCTACGTATTCAGGCGGGATGAAACAACGTTTTGGCATTGCTCAAGCCCTTTTAGCAAACCCGAAATTGATTATTGTAGATGAGCCGACTGCTGGCTTGGATCCTGCCGAGCGCAATCGGTTTCTCAATTTACTGTCAGAACTAGGAGAAGATACTATAGTAATTCTCTCAACTCATATTGTGGAGGATGTGAAGGAGTTATGTACGGATATGGCTATTATCAATAAAGGAAAGGTGCTGTTAAAAACTGACCCACAAGAAGCAGTAGCTAGTATGGTGGGCAAAATTTGGGAGAAAACCATAGCTAAGCAAGACTTGCCTCGATACAAAGAAGCCTACCAGGTAATTTCGGCACGTATGTATGGCGGAAAGCCCATCATTCGAGTCTATAGTGATCAAATGCCTAATGAGGACTTTGTTAGTGCTCAGGCTGATTTGGAAGATGTCTATTTTACTCAAATAGCTGCGGACCTAAGCTCGTCAAATTAATTCGCTAACTACAGATACTGCCAAAGACTAATCCTACTTTCTTATCTACGACTCAAAAGCAAGGACCATGAAATGGATGGCTATTTTCAAGTACGAACTCTATTATCGGCTACAAAGGCCAGTGACCTATATCTACTTTATATTGATCTTTGGAACAGCATTGGCTGTACTATCGACAGAGGCTTTAGGGCAATTTGTAGGAGGCCAACAAATTAAGCCAAATGCCCCGGTTGTTATCGCAAGCATGATGGCGGTGCTATCTGCTTTTTTTATGGTGGTTACTTCTGCTGTGATGGGAGTTCCTATTTTACGGGATGCTGAACACCAAATGGAGGCATTGATATATACTAAACCCATTAGAAAAAGGGACTATTTGATGGGCCGATTTTTAGGTTCCTTCATCATTTTGCTTTTTATTTTTAGTGGCCTTTTATGGGGGGCGATGTTAAGCCCTTTAATGCCATGGGCACCAGAGGACATGTTGCCTTTTCAGCTAAGTCATTATTTACAGCCCTTCGTATTGATTGTACTCACCAATGTCTTTTTTACCGGATCGCTCTTTTTTATGAGTGGATCACTAACTAAGCGGCCACTTCTTGTTTATATACAGGGCATTCTTTTATTGGGTTTATATGAAATGCTAGATGGTTTGGCTAATAATGTAGAAACAAAAGAGTTAGCAACACTTATAGATCCATTACTATTACTCTCTATTTTTATTAAGACTCAATACTGGACCATTGCCGAGCAAAATACTCAACTCATTTCTTTTACAGGAGCTATTGCCATCAATCGAATAATTTGGTTGCTGCTCGGAGGTTTAGTCTTACTGTTCACCTTTTGGCGTTTTGAGTTTAAACTCGGAAGAAAAGAAAGAAAGCAAGACCGAAAAAGAGAAGGCCTTACTCCACCACTTGAAGAGGGTATAGTTATACCGCCGTTAAGTCCGTTGTTACAGACTAAAACCTTTATAGCACAAACTTTACGTCAATCTTTTTTTTATGCTAGAATGATTGTGCAGGACCGTCCATTTATTACCATTGTTTTTGCTATCGCTCTGATGTTTGGCTTTGTGTCTATGGATATCGGGAGAGAATACGGCGGTTCGAATACATATCTTACCACTTACGTTCTGCTAGAGGCTATCAACGGTTTTTATATTTTCTTTATCGTGATCCTCATTTTTTATGCTGGTGAACTGATGTGGAAGGAGCGAGATATTAAGATGCACTTGATTCTTGATAGCATGCCTGTGCCAGATTGGGTAGACTTATTGAGTAAGTTCATTGGTTTAGTTTGGACACTTGCTGGGCTGATGCTTTTTTTGATTGGTTTGGGGGCAATAATTCAACTATCTCGTGGATTCTATCAGTTGGAATTCCCTTTGTATTTTAGTGTTTTATTTGGCGACCTTTTATGGCGATTAATGCTGTTTACAATAATTGCTTTTTTTATCCAGGTATTGGTTAACCACAAGTTTCTAGGTTATGCTTTAGTGATCCTGTTCTTCATGGTCACTTTAGTTATCGATAATTTGGGGTTGGAGCATGATTTATTCCATTATGGAAAATCCCACCTAGGCTTATATTCTGAAATGAACGGCTTTGGACACTATCTTCCTGCCTTTATTTGGTTTAATAGTTATTGGCTAGGATTGGCAATACTTTTCTTTGTGGGAGCGGTACTACTAAGTGTCAGAGGAATAGATACCCTACTTAGCTCCAGAATCAAACTTGCCAAATATCGCTTTACTAGGCCAATAAGACTTTTTACGCTAGGTGGAGCGCTTATTTTTTTGTGCTCAGGGTCTTACATTTATTACAACACCAACATTCTAAATACGTATGAAAATTCCACTCGACAAAAAGAGCGACAAGCCAGCTATGAAAAAGACCTCAAGCAATATCAGTACATGACGAAGCCATGTATTACAAGTGTTCAACTCGAAGTGGATATTTACCCAAGTTCAAGAGCTTATGATGTTCAAGGGCATTTTGTGCTAAGTAATAAATCTGAAACATTAATTCAGGAGATACATTTACTATATCACCCTGATCAAAGAATTTCATTTGATCGATTGGATTTTACCCCCTCAGCTCAGCTAAAAAAAGCCTATGAAGCTTACCGCTATTATATCTATGAATTGGAAAGCCCTTTGTACCCAGGTGATACTTTGTCCTTAGCCTTTAGCAGTACTTTTCGGGTTCTCGGTTTTGAAGAGCAGGAAAACTACAGAGACATTCTATTTAATGGTACGTTTTTCAATAATTCACATTTCCCAATGCTAGGTTACAATGCAGGGTATGAACTGATTGAGCAGAGTGACCGAGCCAAGTATGACTTAGAACCTAGAGAAAGGCTATTAGATCGAGATGATCCTAGAGGTTTGCAAACAGCAACACATGGTTCACATATTGAATCATTTGATATTACCATAAGCACTGATAGTAATCAAATTGCTTTGGCTCCTGGTTATTTACAAAAGGAATGGAAAAAGGAGGGGCGAAATGTTTTCCATTATACCATGAATGTTCCTATGGAAAACCAGTATGCTATCATTTCAGCTAACTATAAAGTACTACAGGATAAAGTATCAATCCCTATAGAAGGCCAGACAAAAGAAGTCGACCTGGCAGTTTATTATCATTCAGGCCATGCCTACAATATTGACAAGATGATGAATGCCATGAAAGAATCGCTGCACTATTATTCCAAACATTTTGGACCCTATCAATACAGACAGATGCGGATATTGGAGTTTCCTCGATATACCCCGTTTGCACAATCCTTTCCGAATACGGTTCCTTTTTCTGAAGGGATTGGTTTCGTAATGGAAATTGAAGAAGGAGATACAGACATACCCTTTTATATCACGGCTCATGAATTGGGACATCAGTGGTGGGGAGACCAGGTAACAGGGCCATTTGTAAAAGGGGTAGGTATGCTAATAGAAACTCTTACTCAATATTCGGCTGCTATGGTGACTCGAAATGTATATTCAGAGGAAGCACTGCGCCCAATCATATTGCACGAACTCAACCGCTACTTAACAGGTAGGAAAAAAGAAGTGCTTTATGAACAACCTTTAGCTGAAGTTGAGGAACAAGAATACATTCACTATGGGAAGGGATTAATCAATATGTATGCTTTGCAGGATTATATCTCAGAAGATAGTGTAAACCTGGCTTTGCGCCGACTAGTTAGAGATTTCCCTAGTAGAGTAGGGCGGCATCCTACAACGAAAGATGTTATCAACTATTTTAGAGCAGTTACCCCGGATAGTTTGCAATTTTTAGTAACCGACCTGTTTGAAAAGATTGTACTATTTGAAAACAAGACGGTAGCAGCTTTTTATCAAGAATTAGTAGATGGGCAATTTGAAGTATCGCTAGAAATCCAGGCTCAAAAATGGGAATCTGACAAAAATGGAATATCTACTGAAGTTGATTTTGAACAATGGATTGATATTGGGATTTACGCTTCGAATACTAATGGCAAAGATAGTTTGATCTATCAAAGAAAGCATAAGATTATTACGGGCTCGAACAAACTAAGAATCAGGGTTCCGAATCGACCTTCCAGAGCCGGCATCGACCCTATAAACAAATTGATTGATAGAGACCCAATGGACAATGTCCGATCTGTGATTATACAGAATGGGTTTTAATTTAGTCTATCGTCCTTTTGTTTAGAAGTTGTCTAAAGTTATTCTAGTGGTCGCCTTACAAACTCTTGATTTCGAATACTTTAGATTTTTTCGCCCCATACATTCCATGTACAAAGTTCAAAAGCAGCTTCGTCTTCAAAATCAAGCCCTTATAATTCATCTCAACACAAAACTTTAGACAACTTCTTAATGATAAATGGTTCAGCCAGAAAATATTGCTGATTTTCACCAGGCTTTCCCAACAACTATAGGAGCTTGATAAAATGACCTTTTCCCAATCCCTCATGGTGCATGGACGGGGAGTTGTATAAATAAAAAAAGCCTGACCAACAATGGTCAAGCTTTTGTACCCGGAGTGGGACTTGAACCCACACGGCCTAATGGCCACAGGATTTTAAGTCCTGCGTGTCTACCAATTCCACCACCCGGGCAGATGATGTATATTGTCGATAGTTAAGCGTTTGAGTCAAATATTTGATGCACTTTATACTGCAAAAATAGATGACACTCCAATCTACCGAAAAAAAATGGGTTTGAGTATGGGACGATGAACAAAATGCATCATTTTCCAGACTCAAACCCATACTAAATGGAGCAGACGACGAGATTCGAACTCGCGACCCCGACCTTGGCAAGGTCGTGCTCTACCAGCTGAGCTACGTCTGCTTTTCAACGCTCTAAATTGTCTCTTTCGACAAGCCTTTTTTGCTAGAGCGATGCAAATATAAAATAAGTTTGTTCAATTATGCAAGTAGGTTCTATTATTTTTCTAGCTTTTTTATTGTGTTGTGTTTTTGTGCTATACAAACTTATGATTGTTAAGGTATTATGCTTGAAAAATATTTTATCATATTGACTCAGATTACCTTTTGTGCTAGGCCTTTGAATCGAGAAAGACAGCTTAGTTCTTGACTAAGAGAGCATTAAAGGTGAAATAATCAGAAAATGATCTATTTTCAGTAGGTGCGTGCAATTTTCTATCCGGTAGATTTAAGCTTTTTGCAATCCATTTTTCTGTAGCTTTTTCAGGAATGTCACTTTTTTGCGCTCATTGTTACGCAATTTGCTAATAATTGTTTATATTGCCTACATTACCTTACTGATACAATGTGGAATTATGAATAGTGTTGTTACTCAGCGTTTTATAAAGTGTCATAATAAGCTAAAGGAAGACAATAGAGTTCGATCTAGCCGACAATTTGCCCTTTCTCTTGATTATTTGCCACAAAGTTTAAGCGAAATCCTTAAAGGAAGAAGAGATGTCACTATTGAGTTGATTCGCAAGGGGGTGGACGTTTTTAAGATAAACCCTGTTTATCTTTATACGGGTGAAGGCCCCATGTTTATGAGTGAGGAGGATCATAAAAACTTTCGCGTGCTGACCATTGTGACTAATGCACAAGATGATGAACGGATTGTTCATGTTCCTATTCCGGCTCAGGCTGGCTATGCTGGCGAGATGGCGGACCCAACCTTTGTACAAGATTTACCAACCTTTACTTTACCGGATTACAAATATAAAGTCGGAACACACCGGGCATTTGATGTAGCTGGTGATAGCATGGAGCCCACCTTGTTTGAAGGGGATAAGGTGATTTGTAGTTACCTTGAACCTACTTTGTGGGAGTCTTCACTAAAAGACAATCATGTATATGTAATCGTTTCGAGAGGAGATGTGGTAGTCAAGCGTACGACTAATAAACTGAAAGCTGAGAAACAATTGATCCTGGCATCCGATAATAGTTTTTATGAGCCATATCGGATAAATGTGGGAGACATTCGTGAAATCTGGTATGTGCGCGCAAAAATTAGTCCATTCTTACCTTCCCCCCAAAACATTAAGAATTACCTCTTTGATGAGATCAGGGAACTGAAAGTTACCATCAAAGAACAAAACCAACTTATCAGTAATTTAAATGTTACTATAGAAAAGATGCTAAACGGACACTCCAATAACGGAGCGAGTTAGGCATTGGCTAAAGTAATCCGATCGCATGGCAACAATAAGAATTAAAGGTAAGGTGGTTTACGAAAACCTAGAAGGTGGCTTCTGGGGAATAGAAGGTGATAATGGGCAACAATACAGACCCGTTAATATGCCACAAGCCATTAAGGAAAAAGGGAAAAAAGTAAGCCTAACGGCTACGGAAGTTGATGAAATGGGCATTTTTATGTGGGGCACTCCCATCAAAATCAAATCCGTAGATTCCTAGATAAATCCTATCTTTTTGCTGACTATGCAAAGTGGTTGTTTTACCGCTTTTGCCTCCATTCTGAAGAATTCAAAACAGGTACCTTCAACTGTTTTTGTGCCTTTTGCAATAGTTGTGCGGCCAGTTGAGCTGCTATTTCAGCTTCCCCTTTTTGTCCTTCTTTGATATTCTCCGCCTGGAAATAATGTTTGACAAAGTGAGTATCAAATTTGCCACTAGTAAAAGCATCATGCGCCATCACAAAACGACCAAAGGGTAAGGTCGAGGCGATACCTTCTAACTCGAAGGCCTCAATGACTTCTTTCATTTTTTGAATGGCAGCTGGTCGGTCCTCAGCATAAGTAACCAATTTAGCAATCATCGGGTCATAATGAATTGGGATTTCCATTCCTTCCTCATACCCACTATCTAACCGAATACCTTCCCCCTCAGGGGCCCGATATTTTATTAATGTTCCAATACTCGGCAAAAAGTTATCCAAGGGGTCTTCGGCATAAATCCGAAGTTCGACAGCATGCCCATTAATGCTCAAATTCTCTTGTCTAAAGGCGAGGGTTTCGCCTCGCGCTACACGAATCTGCTGCTCTACTAAATCCAGGCCAGTAATTAGTTCTGTGACAGGATGTTCAACCTGCAATCTCGTATTCATTTCCAAGAAGTAGAAGTTCAATGCCTCATCAATCAAGAACTCAACCGTCCCTGCACCAACATATTGACATGCCTGGGCCACCTTGACAGCTGCCTCTCCCATAGCCTTTCGCACTTCGGGGGTGAGGACGGCAGAAGGGGCTTCTTCTACTACCTTTTGATGCCGTCTTTGGATACTACATTCTCTTTCAAATAGATGAACGGTATTGCCATGTTGATCAGCCAGCACTTGTATTTCGATATGTCTAGGAGATCCAATGTACTTTTCAATAAAAACTGAGCCATCTCCAAAAGCAGAGACCGCTTCGCTAATGGCTCGTTGCATTTGCTCCTCAAACTCGCCTTCCGCTTCAACAATCCGCATTCCTTTACCTCCACCTCCTGCAGAGGCCTTAATCAAAATAGGATACCCAATTTCAGCAGCTATCGCTTTGGCCTTAGGGATATCATCAATGGCTTTATCTACTCCGGGGACCATTGGAATTCCATAATCCTTCACAGCATCCTTTGCTGCCAACTTACTCCCCATCACCTCGATAGCAGATGGACTTGGTCCAATAAATGTGATCCCAGCCTCTTCAACTGCTTTGGCAAAGCCTGCATTTTCACTAAGGAAGCCATAACCAGGGTGAATTCCATCTACCTGGAGGTCTTTCGCGATACCGATAATCTTGTCACCCAAAAGATAAGAGTCTTTGGATGGGGCAGGTCCGACACAAATTGCTTCGTCTGCAAATCGAACATGCGGGGCATTCCGATCAGCTTCTGAGTAAATGGCAACTACTTGAATTCCCATTTTTCGGGCTGTTTTCATTACTCGGAGAGCAATTTCGCCTCTATTGGCAACTAGGATTTTCTTCATATTTAGCTTCAATTTCGCAGCTAAACTAACAAAATTCTATTTACTTCAATTGGAAAGAAATCGAAGCCTTTTCAGCTCCGTTTACCACTATTCTAAGACAGTGAAGACCTGGATAATGTTTTCGAGTGGTTAAATCCTTGAAAGACTGTTTTTTAGCAAATTGATGTACACCTGGCACATAAGTGTTTTCTGTGATTTGGAAAACTTTTGGAGAAGTCTTTCCGCTTTTCTTTACAAAATCGATAATGTATTCCAAGCGAAGCTTGCTTTGATCTTTACTAGTATTGTTGAGTTCAAATTCAAAAGTGAACTCCTCTCCGATATTTACACTATTGCGATCAACACCGAGTTTAGACACCCTAATTGCAGAGGGCTCCTGGAAACCAAATAGAATCAGTGCACGTGTATTTCCTTGTTTTAAGAGACTTCTACAAGCATGTTTGACCACCCAATCAAGATTCTTGCTTTTACCATACCACTTTTCGGCTAACTCCAAGGTAATAGCTGGATTGTCCTTGGCAATGTCGTTCAGATTGTTTGCCACACTTCGGCGCACATAGTCAGTTTCGTCCGCTTTGAGCTTTTCTAGTATGGGTAGTATCGGATTGGGATCTTTCTTTAGGTCGGGGAGAGCCATGGCCCAGGGTAATCGGGGCCGACAACCTTCACTGGCTAAGCGCCTCAGGTGGAAATTTTTAGCATCAGCCCATTCTAGCATTTTCTTCAAAACCTGAGTGGGGTACCGAATAATAAAGGGTCTGATGGCAAACTCTGAACTGGCGTACGGGGTGAAATGCGCCAAGGCGTTGAGACTTAGCTCGAGGTGATCTTGACCGAACACTTCTACGTAGTCAGGAAAAAACATTCGTTCCAAGGAGAAGCCTTCTCTTTCGGCTATTACTTTCTTGAACAATGCCATAGCGTCCGGAAAGGAGAGTTTGAGGAGTTGGTGTAGAGAAAGACTAATGTGTCGCATGCGATCTTTTAGCTCTCTGTCAGGCCAGGCCTTGTCAAAGATGATTGCCCTGAAGGAAGTGGAGGAGAAGAGGGGATGATGTATTTGGAAATCCTGAATGAGCAGTTCGAAGAAGGCCTCATTGTAGAGGTTTTTTAAGGGTTCAGCCATGATGAGCGGTGATTATATTTGACTGACCAATAACCGAATTTTTATTGAAAATTGGAAACCTGAAAGCCCTTATGATAACTTTTTAGCCTGTTGTTTTCAATGCTAGATTTCGACCTCAGAAGATGTGGATAGCTCTGATAAAGAAAGAGTAATACAATGCCTCCTTTATTAAGTCAACCCAATCATCAGATAGGCAAAATCAGATGATTGGGTTGACGTTTTTCAAAAAATAAGTTGTTTCCTTTGCGCTAGGTTTTTCTCTTTAAAACTACCTGCTCTGCCTCTTTTTCGACAATTTGATTATAGAACTCTTTGAGGTAGGGGTATTGTTCAAAATTGAAAAACGGGTTGTCTATTTTAAAACGGACACTAAGCTGTACTTTATTTTCCAGTTGTTTTACCGTGTAGGTGAATTTGCCAGCCTTTTCTGGCAGGGCTATGTTCTGCACTTCTGGCAATTCCTCTACTGTAAACCCATCGGGCAATTCAAAACTCATTACGTAGATTTCTTCGTAAGGATGGCCATAGTCCACGGGGTATTTGCGTTCCTGAAGCTTGAATGGATTTTCATCGAGGGCATAATATAACATCGGCGAAAAGTATATCATGTCTCCAGCAGCCATGACCTTGTCTGACAGTTCTATCTGATAATTGGCCTCCACACGTTTATAGATGTTTTCTTCATTTTTGAATTCATGTTCATCAATAGTTAAGCCTTCCACTCTATCTTGTAGTTCCTTCAGATACTCTTCTTCTCCTCCTTCACTATAATAAGCCTGTCGGAAACGATGACCGGCGTACCCACTCCGTGCTTCTCTAATTTGACCTGTAATGGTACCGTCCTCTGCCAGTTTAAATTGAGCTTGTACGGCAAGTTTGTATTTGTCTCGTGCTTTTAGGCTAACCCATGAGAATTTATTCCCAACTAACATGAAACCGTTGTTGTTCAGGCATTGCTGCGGCATGAAGTTGGCTGGTATAAGAGGGTCTGTAGCATCGAGAATTAAGTGGCCATCATCTACTTTTACTGCTGACACCACATGATTAAATTGGTCAAAGGAAGGGAGGTATTGATTGATGTATCCATGGTTTCTAGTACTCACTAGAACTGGATAAGCATCAAGTCCAGCAGCCTTCAAGAGGCAGGTTAAGGTGAAATTCACTTCCGCAGAGTTTCCAAGCCCAGCCTGGATCGCTTTTCTTACGTCAGCAACACTTGCAAAACGTCGATATTTCTTGTCCCATTTCACCAACTTTTTAGCACCTTCGTAAAGTTTGATTACTTTCTCGGAAGTAGAGGAAGCGTCACCTACTAATTTTGCGGCTTCATTCTTTAGAAACTGGGATTTGGTCACCGTGCCACCAAAGTCGTCCGATTCAGCTAGTTGCTGTGCGATGGCTCCCCAGCTCGTTGTATAGGATTGATTGAAGGAATTAGGAAAATTGGTGCGAGCTAATTCAAATTCTACCCTTCCCAAATAATTTTTTGCGGTGGTGATATAGGCTTCAGTTGTAAAGGCGGGAATGTTTTCAGCAACCCAATGGTAATCATTATATTGGCAGTCGAGGCTTTGTCCGCCTCCTAGTAGAAACTTCCGAGAAGCCGTGCTTTTATCATTTGTTGTCAATTTGCCAAACTCATACCCTTTAAAATTCGTATTGAAAATGAAGTATTCGGGAATTCGCAATTCTAGCTCGCTGTGCAGTACTGGAATGGACCGTTGAAATATCCAAGGATCTAGGGCATACCAAAACTCAGAGCTTACTTCATATTTTACCTCTACTATGCTACCAGCTTTTACATTGGGCAATGCAAATTTCTTACGTAGATTATTCTTATCAACTTTTTCATCAAATACATCTCTGTTTTCCAATTTCGTCTTGGTAATCTGACCATTTTCCAGGTTGTAAACAAATGCTTTGACGGTACCTACTCTTTCTCTAGCATTGTAATTCTGGTAGTAAGAGATTTCTATGTCGGCCCAATCTAAGCCTTGATCATCAAGAATCATCGTACGATAATGTCGAACGAAATTGGTGGTAAAACCATCCCTGAATCGATAGTCAAGAAAACCATAATCAAAGAGGCGTACCGCATGCGCACCTTCTGTGATTTCACTGGCAGCTAGTTCGAAATCGGACTTGCTGATTTTACCAAACTTAGTCGGACCGTTTTGAGCAGAGAGAACATGGGAAGTGAGACTTAGCAGTAGCACTAAGCCGCAAAAAAAGATTGTTTTTGAGTTCATGAATCGCTGTTTTGCGCGTTTGAAAATAATATACATAAAGAGCCAATTGCTATTGCAAAAGAATCCAGAGCCAATGTTTCTAATAGTAGAGCTTATTTAGATTATACTATACGGAGGCCTTACCCCTGGGCTACTAATAAATTGATCCTGGGCCGTACTAGGCCGAGCAGATAGTGTACCCGTAAGGGGTCTTACCTAATCAAAAAGTGTTGAATTGGATTGTAAATAGTCTTGATTGGGTAAGCGCGTTTTTATTCAGGTTGTGATACCTGTAACAGAAGTTCAATGTATTAATAAGTATCGAAAATTGCAAGTCAATGAGGAATGCCCATAACTGTCATTTTTAAAGTCAGGCAGCTATGGGCATTTGTAGGAAGGATTTCTCAGGTACGAAGAAATTCATCTGAGAAGTAATCGAAAACAAATTTACTCTGCAGGATCCGCAGCTAGCGTAAAAGTGCGACTCACTGGATTTAAAGGAGCATCAACCTGATTGCCTGATCCATCTACCAAAGTCAGGGTTACTGTGTTTTCTCCCATAGGTAATCCCTCAATATAGTAGGGTTGCCAGGTGTCAATCATATGTTCCTCGCCATTAATCTCAGCCTTTACTTTATAGTCACTTCCCAGTGCAATATTGGAGAGGTAAAAATCTAGCATTACCTTTTCTGTAGCAACCTTTCCAACATAGCTACCCTTAGGACGGCTGTAGAATAGCATAGGACCCTCTATGGCTTCTTCGCCAGTGATGGCTTTTCCCTCTACGGTCACTTTTTTGGCAACATGTGCTGCTTCAGTTTTGATGCTTTCGTGGTAAGAACGCGAAAGGAAAGCCAAGAGATAATGTTCTCCATCGGCTACTTCATGATCGAAGCTAGCTTCGTATTTTGCCGCATATGGTGCATTATCAACAATCAGATGAATGTGTTGACCCTTTCCGGAATTGGCACACATTTTAGCTGCCGCATCAGGTGTTTGTACCCCTAATTCGTAACTGGTGCCGCCAACACCAAAGTTGAAGGTTCCATCCTTATACTCCATTGATTCGATTGCTGCATCTCCAAAGGCAGCAGATTGTGTAAAAGCAGTCAAGGTATACTTCTGAGCTGGAGCTTCCTGCGTTTCTTCCGTAGCTTCTTCAGTTGTATCTGAAGAAGAAGAGTTTTGGCAGCCTACAGCCAATATGGCTAAGAAAAAAAATAAGCTAAGTGCTCTCATATTTGATCTAATTTAGAAATTGGTTGGTTATATTTATATGTAAACAAACAAGAAAGTCGTGAAGGATGTTGTCAGGTTACGTTTCTGTTGTGGGATTAGCTTCTGGTAGCAGAGGCTAATACTCAAATAACTGTTGTGTTTGATCTTAACCTGTCCCACCGGCATACAAAAGGAAAGATGACTTTAGTCAGTAGGTGCTTTGCGAAATTCCCATAACTTTGTGCCTGGGAATTCCAGAAAATATCTGCTTTTTTCTGGGAGTTCACCGAGGTAACTGGCCGCAAAACTACTGATTTCCGTCATTGTTGGCTAAAATTTGAGAATGAAAAATAATATTATAACGCTAGAGGTTTCGGGAATGGATTGCAACAATTGCGCCATGAGTATTACCCGTTACTTGGAGCGGAAGGGCCTAAAAGAGGTCTTTGTGAATTTCCAAACTAGAGAGGTTCGTTTTCAACAGAACGAGGCTGTACTGGGCTTGGAGGCAGTCAAGGCGGGCATTCATAAGTTGGGTTTTCAGGTAGTGGAAGAAGAGCAAATAACATCCTGGTGGACCTTTGAGCGTAAGTTGCTAATCAGTGCTTTACTTACTGCTCCACTCTTGTTTGGTCATTTGCTTATGATGGCTGGGATTCACATCTCCTTGCTTGAATCAGCATGGGTCCAATTCTTGCTTTGTTTGCCGGTCTACATGATTGGGGTTGAACATTTCGGAACTAGCGCTTACCGTTCTTTAAGGGAAGGAGTACTGAATATGGACGTACTTATTTTTACTGGAAGTACAGCTGCATTCATATATAGCTTGATTGGCTTATACCTATTAGAGCCTAAATATATCTTTTTTGAAACCGCAGCAACCATCATCACACTCGTGTTGGTGGGTAATTGGATGGAACGGAAGGCAGTGGCTAAAACTACTACCGCCATTCAAGATTTATCGAAACTACAGGTAGAAACGGCTAATAAACTGATGCCCTCTGGGACGATCATTAAGATCAAGTACGAAGAATTAGCAGTGGGAGATAAGTTACAAGTAAATGAAGGAGATAAAATCCCTGCCGACGGCAACTTATTGGCAGGGCAAGTAGAGGTAGATGAATCTATGCTTACCGGGGAAAGCTTGCCGGTATCAAAAGTGGTAGGGGATACGTTAATTGGGGCTAGCGTCCTGATAGCTGGTAATTTACAAATGGAGGTTACGGCGATCGGGAAAGATAGCGTGCTGCAGCAGATGATCGAGTTGGTAAAGACCGCTCAGCAAGATAAACCGGATATCCAGCGTTTAGCAGATCGAATCAGCGCAATATTTGTCCCAGTGGTCTTGGGAATCTCAATCTTGACCTTTGTTTTAGGTCATTTTGTATTCGGATTCACCCCGCAAGCTGCTTTGATGAATGCTATTGCTGTACTGGTTATCTCCTGCCCATGTGCCATGGGCCTAGCAACGCCAACGGCTGTTATGGTAGGGGTGGGGCGTTTGGCTAAACGGGGAATATTGGTAAAAGGAGGGCAAACATTGGAATTGCTTTCGAAGATCAAACATATCGTTTTTGATAAAACAGGAACTTTAACAACAGGGAATTTCAACCTTAAAAAGATTGAATATCATAGTGAAGATCAACGCTTGATACACAGCCTTATTCATAAGCTGGAGCAGCGGTCTTCTCATCCGCTGGCTCAGTCGCTAGTTGATGCAATGGAAGATTTACCAAATGGGCAGTCCATTGCTTTGCAGCAAATTCAGGAGAGAAAGGGATTGGGAGTGGAAGCAAAAGACGAAGAGGGAAATCACTATCAGATTGGCAGTGCGCGTTTGCTGCCTTCGACGGCGAGTCCGACTCAAGGCCATCAGGTGTACTTGTTGCAGAATGGAAAATTGTTGGCGAGCATTGCGATGGAGGACGAGGTTCGCCCGGCTGCTGCTGTTACCATAAGTAAACTGCAAGGACTAGGAGTGGAAACTGTTATCTTAAGTGGTGATCAAGTGGCTAAAACAGAGCATGTAGCCAAAATGCTGAAGGTGGATCAATATCAAGGAGAACAACTACCCGAACAAAAGCTGGCTAAGATAAAAGTGCTTCGTGACCAAGGTCTGACTGCCATGGTGGGAGATGGGATTAACGATGCTCCAGCATTAGCAAAGGCGGATGTTGGAATATCCTTAGGAGGGGCCTCACAAGTGGCTATCCAATCGGCAGAGATCGTCCTGCTCAAACCCAAACTGAATAAGGTGTTTGATGCTGTTGTGATCAGTCAACACACAGTGAAAACGATCAAGCAAAACCTTTTCTGGGCCTTTGCTTATAATATTGTGGCCATTCCGATAGCTGCCGCCGGATTTCTAAATCCGATGTGGGGCGCATTATTTATGGCCTTTTCTGATGTAATAGTTATTGGAAATTCCATTCTTTTGCGTTCTAAACGCTTAAAGGAACTTGAAGAGATGGCTTAAGCGTGATTTTTGAAGCAAAAACTGAAGGAACAAGGTTCAGAGAATTGGTTTTTCGACTTGCAAAAAAAATCATTTTTAAGCAAATTCGATTATAAATCAGAGGGATTGGAAATAATACAAGATAAAAAGATTGCCTTGTTAATTGGGGTTACGGGTTTGGTAGGCCGATCATGCTTACCTCTCTTGGTGACGCATAAGGCCTATCACAAGATCATCTTATTCACGGAAAGTCCGTTGAATCTCGATCATCCAAAGATTGAAGAACAGGTCGTTGATTTTGATCGATTGGATCAGCATGGGACCTTGTTTACTGGAAATGACTTTTTTTGCTGTTTGGGATCCTCCCCAACTCAAGCCACGGACCGAGAAGCTTTTTATAAGGTTGATTATAAGCAGGCTTATGCCGCAGCATCTGTTGCTTCAGAAAATGGCGTGAATCAACTATTCATGATGTCAGCTGTTGGTGCTAATCCAGAAGCTACACTATACTTTAGTCGAGTGAAAGGAGAGTTGGAGGAGGCGGTGAAAAAACTACCATTCTGGTCCATCCATATCTTTCAGCCTTCTCTCTTGTTGAGAGATAGGAATGAAAATAGGTGGGGGGAAAAATGGGCCAACAAGTTGGGAAAGGTCATTGATTCGGCCACTGGAGGACTATTGACTAAATATAAACCAGTTGAGGCGGAGGTTGTTGCCCAAGCGATGATCAATGCTGCCCAACGTTTGGATGAAGGCATACATGTATACCCGTCGCATCTTTTGCAGCAATTGGCTGCTGAAGAGGATGATAAGCTAGATATAGCAAAGTAATCGATAAACCGATTGCTTTTGTGAGATTGATAAATTGAAAGGATCAGATTAATCCTTTCCTGACAACTATAAAAGTTGTCAGAACCTAAAAAAATGAAGATGGCACAAGATGAGATCGTAAGACGTTCGAATATTACAATCGAAATCGGACTAGATAAGGAGCATGTTCCCAGTAGTATCAGTTGGAAGGCAGATGATGATCCTAATCAGAATGGCTTACAAGAGTGTAAGGCGATGTTAATATCACTCTTTGATCGTGATAGCAAGGATACATTGAAGATTGATCTTTGGACCAAGGATATGCAGGTAAGTGAGATGGATCGATTTTTCTTTCAGACCTTACGTGCCTTAGCGGACACCTATTTCAAGGCAACTCAAAATGCTAAGCTAGCTACTGAATTGCAGCACTTTGTGCAACATTTTGGAGAACAAACGGAAATCCTACCTAAGAAGAAATAAATAGATTAGTTGAGTTTTTAGGCTACAGCGGCATGATAGGGAGCAGATCATTATATAGGGCTAATCGTAGAAAAAATGTGATAACAAGTTTGTTTTAGATGACAAATATATTTACATTTGCGGCCGGTGAGCGGCACACGGTCAGCTCCTTCTGAACTCCCCCAGGGCGGAAACGCAGCAAGGGTAGGAAGTTGTAGCGACTGGTGTGCTTGTTCACCTTGTTTTTTTCTAAGATGTTAGAAACGTAGTTTACATCACTTCTAATGCCGCACTTGTCCTAATATCTCAAGGTGAGTGCTGGCTGATTGCTCTGACCAATCGAAACAAGTAACAGTTAATTCTATTCTCCTTCTATTGACCACAAAAATTAATGGAGAACCTTAATTTTTAGGTGTAAAAAAAAATTCCATCATGAAATTCTTTATTGATACTGCTAGTTTGGACCAGATCAAAGAAGCCAAAGATCTTGGGATTCTTGACGGGGTAACAACTAACCCTTCTCTAATGGCTAAAGAGGGCATTAGTGGAGAAGACAATATTTTAAACCACTATGTGGAGATCTGTAAGATTGTTGAGGGAGATGTGAGTGCAGAGGTGATCTCTACGGATTTTGAAGGTATTGTTCGTGAAGGCGAGCGATTGGCTGGTTTGGCTGATAATATTGTGGTAAAAGTACCAATGATCAAAGAAGGTATTAAAGCCATCAGTTACTTTACAAGTAAGGGGATTCGCACCAACTGTACATTAGTGTTTTCTGCAGGACAAGCTATCCTAGCTGCCAAAGCAGGAGCCACTTATTTGTCTCCATTTATTGGCCGCGTTGATGATATTAATTGGGATGGGGTTGAATTAATCCGACAAATAGCCGAAATTTATGCTGTGCAAGGATACGAAACAGAGATTTTAGCTGCTTCTATCCGTACCGCCAAGCATATTGTTGATGCTTCATTAGCTGGAGCAGACGTGGTAACTTGTCCACTTTCTTCTATCCTTGGCTTGTTGAAGCACCCATTGACAGATATCGGTCTGGAAAAGTTCCTAGCTGATTATAGAAAATCTAATTCGGTGTCAGCCTAAAAACAAGCTGATATCCATGAACTTTTTTTGAGACTATCTAATACATACCAAATTAGAAGGGGCAGTCTAACGACTCGCCCCTTTTTGTATTTCCGCAATTATCAAAAACCACCTGAAATGCCCCGATTATTAATTGCATTATCCTTATTGCTTGTGCTGCTATGCTCTGCCTGCAAGTCCCCACAACCCGTACTAGTAAAATTGGAGGAAGGACTAGAGGTACAGCGCCTATCCCCCAACTTATATGTTCATACTTCTCCATTGAAAACCAGTACTGGCCAGGTTTTTCCCTGCAATGGAATGATCTTTATCGATGGTAAAGAAGCTATTGTATTCGACACGCCAGTAGATGACGCAGGCGCTGAACAATTGATCAATTGGCTTCAAATAGAAAAAAAAGTGACGATCAAAGCTGTCATCCCCACGCACTTTCACATCGATTGTCTGGGAGGCTTGGCAGCCTTCCACAAAGCTGGAATAAAAAGCTATGCTAACGCAGCCACACATGCATTGGCAGCAGCCAATGACAAGGTCATTCCGCAAGAAACTTTTGATGGAAAACTATCACTAACTATTGGTCAGAAGTCTATAGAATGTTGGCATCCCGGAGAAGCACATACCAAAGACAATGTTGTTGCCTGGGTGCCCAGTAAAAAGGCACTTTTTGGAGGATGTATGCTGAAGTCAATGGGGGCGGGGAAAGGAAATTTGGCAGATGCTAATGTTAGCTCCTGGAGTGTAAGTATGCAAGCCGTTAAGGAAAAATATCCTAACCTTAAATTTGCAGTGCCTGGACATGGAGCCTCAGGAGGTGCCGAACTCCTGGACTTTACAATTCAGCTATTTGAGCTGAAATAATCAACTCCTTAACTGCTGACAAGCCGATCCAAGACCTGTTCAATCAATTGTTCAACTGTTTTACCTGGATTAGAACTAAATTGTCCTAATGGTCGATTGGCTAGGATGGCATTGCAAGAAAGGGCTTGGTGCCCAAGCATTTGTGCCATTCCATAAATGGCGGCAGTCTCCATCTCCATATTGGTAATCCGATACGCCTCTAGTTTTGCGGCTTGTAGTTGTTCGAAATGGATTTCCTTAATGCGACTTGGCAACCTCAATTGCCGACCCTGTGGGGCATAGAATCCTGGACATGTCAGGGTAATACCACGAAAATAGGAGTTGTCAAAATGTTCCTCCAGGTCTCCTGGGGCTTCAAATATCCGGCCATGCACGGGTAAACTTGGAACTGCCTGAGCCAATGACTTTTCTAAGCCTTGAGTTTGCTCACTAGCAGGGATTTCGTAAAAGGAAAAGAGGTTGTCCCAACTGATCGCATGGGAAGATAATAAGAAACTATCCACAGGTATATCAGTCTGCAATGAGCCCGAGGTCCCAATTCTGACAAATTGTAGGCTAGTTAATGCAGACTTCGGTTGCCGAGTGTTGAGGTCGATATTAAACAAGGCATCTACTTCATTGAATACGATGTCAATATTATCGGGACCAATTCCAGTAGAGATTACGCTTAGCCGTTTATTGCCGATGTAACCCGTATGCGTGACAAATTCCCGTTTGTTGAAGGTATATTCTAGCTGATCAAAATGCTTGGATACTTGGCCAACTCGGTCTGGGTCTCCCACGGTAATGATTGTTTCGGCTAGGTGTTCTGGCCGTAAATGTAGATGGTAAATGCTTCCATCGGGATTGAGGATGAGTTCGGACGACTGAATCATAGTTTATCGGTGGGTTTTGACGCAAAGATGAGTATTTAGATCAAGATAAGTCTTAATTTTGAGCGCAACAATGACAACGATCAATTCATGAAAAAGATTTACCATTTGGGCAGTTGCTCCACCTGTCAGCGTATTATCAAGGAGTTAAATAATGGAGAAGGTTTTGAGATGCAAGACATCAAGGTAGATTCGATCACCCCGGCTCAGCTGGAAGCCATGCAAGCCAAAACAGGTTCGTATGAAGCTTTGTTTAGTCGTAGAGCTATGAAATATAGAGGGATGGGGCTTCATGAAAAGACGCTCGGAGAAGCGGACTATAAACAATTAATCTTGGATGAATACACCTTCCTTAAGCGCCCGGTCATTTGGATAGGGGACGACTTGTTTGTAGGAAACTCAAAAAAGGTAGTTGCCGCAGCGGTGGAACGTTTGGCCAACCTGACATAATAATTAGTATGGATAGAGTAGAAATTGCGGATTGGTTCAAAGTTTTGCAAGACGATATCTGCAGTCAATTAGAAAAAGGGGATGCCGAAGGCCGATTCCAGGAAGATCTTTGGGAGAGGACTGAAGGCGGCGGTGGTCGAACAAGAATTATTCAAGGCCAGCATATTGAAAAAGGCGGCGTGAATTTTTCGGCGGTGCATGGTCCATTGCCACAGAAAATTGGGAATGCCCTGGGGTTAGATGCTGGAGAATTTTTTGCCTCGGGAGTATCAATAGTGCTGCATCCTCGAAATCCATGGGTGCCCATCATCCACATGAATGTCAGGTACTTTGAGATGAGTGATGGCAAGTGGTGGTTTGGAGGAGGGATCGATCTCACACCACATTACGTAAATGAAGGGGAGGCACGTTATTTTCACCAGGCGTTAAAAACGGTCTGTGATGAACATGATGCTAGTTACTATCCGATATTTAAGCGCTGGGCAGATGATTACTTTTATGTGAAACATCGCAAAGAAACACGCGGCATTGGAGGAATCTTTTTTGATCGTTTAAGTGGACAAAATGGATTTACTAAAGCACAACGCTTTGCTTTTGTTCAATCTGTAGGAAAAGCTTTTGCACCCGTTTATTTACATCTGTTGGAAAATAACAAGGATCGAACCTTTGAGCCAGCTCACAAGAAATGGCAATTACTACGTAGAGGGCGTTATGTGGAATTCAATCTTGTATGGGATAAGGGGACCAAATTTGGACTGGATACGGATGGAAGAATAGAATCCATACTAATGAGTTTACCTCCCGAGGTGAATTGGGATTACAATGTACAGCCAGCTGAGGAATCCTTGGAAGCAAAGACACTTTCCTTGCTGAAGAAAGAGATAGATTGGACCTGAAAATTGTCTCAATCCAAATGAAGGAGATGTTCTGTATAGTCTAGTTGCAGTTAAGTGTAAAGGAAGGAGTTTCGATCATATTGCTCCAATTTCCGGCGCGATCTTGAATTCGAATGGAGTAGGAGACAGCTTGAGCAGGAATATCCGGTACGCAAGCCTGTCCGGGTTTACCATCTTGAGGTAGGATAACGCAACAAACATCGCCTACATTGGGGTCATTGGTAAGACGAATACTGATTTCTCCTGAAATTCCATTCTGTGCGCCGAGATCTTCCACTCTGGGTAAACGTGCCAAAATGCGAGAACCATCGCGGAGATCGAACATCTCAATATTAATAGTTGGATCATCTCCTTCTAGGCCAATATCCCCGTCACCATCAGTAAAATCCAAGACGACAAAAAGTGTGTCGATTTTACCATTGACAGGTCTTTGATTCATGCCGTTACTAGAAAAATACTTGAATTCAATCACAGGTTCTGCTGGATAATCTGGTGGTTGTAGACAAGCCGTGAGAATCAGACTAAAGAAGAAAAGAAAACTTATGAATTTAGCAACGCGCATGTTTTTTTAGTTTTGTAACGGAAATATAGCGTTTTTTAGTTTAACTCATGTATGGCAAAGCGGCGGTTTACAGACGGATGGATTACAAAGTTGTCATCCTTGACTAGTCAGGATTTTGAAGATTTGGCGCTGGAAGCTTTTCACTACCAAGCGACTTTTAATCCCTTATACCGTTCTTATCTGGACTTGTTGCGAAAGGATCCGAAACAGATCAGGTATATTCAGGATATTCCTTTTCTACCTATCCGGTTCTTCAAAAATCAGACCATTAAGACAGAGGAATGGGAACCTGTGACAACTTTTACCAGCAGTAGCACGACTGGTCAACGTCCGAGTCAGCACCACTTGCTTTCTGCCGAATTGTACGAATTCGTTACTCGCCAGGGATTTAAGCATTTCTATGAGGAACCTAGCGAATATTGCATTCTGGCACTTCTGCCATCTTATTTAGAACGCAGTGGATCCTCTCTGGTTTACATGGCGCACCATTTTATTCGTCAATCTCGATACAAAGAGAGCGGATTCTTTCTACATGATCTTACTGCTTTGGCAACTCAACTTGAGGATTGCCAAGCTAGAAAGATCCCGACTTTGCTCATTGGAGTTAGCTTTGCTTTGCTTGATCTGGCAGAGCAATACCCTATGCAGTTGGGCGATACAATTGTTATGGAAACCGGAGGAATGAAGGGACGAAGGAAGGAAATTACTCGGATGGAGCTTCATCAGATTCTGAAGACAGCTTTTGATGTTCCACAGATTCATTCCGAGTACGGAATGACAGAGTTATTGTCTCAAGGGTATTCTAAGGGGGACGGGCTTTTCTATCCCAGCCCTAGTATGCGAGTACTGGGTAGAGATATTACAGACCCCTTGTCTACTTCAAAGCTGGGACAAACCGCGGCCCTAAATATTGTCGATTTAGCAAATATCAATACGATTTCCTTTATTTCAACCGATGATATCGGACAAGTATATACCGATCATTCTTTTCGAGTACTAGGGCGATTGGATAATAGTGATGTTCGAGGGTGCAATTTAATGGTAGCAGACATGTAATACGGTTATTATTTAAAGTGCCATCAATTGAACATGAGCGGCAAATTTTCTCCTGATTTTACAACAGGAAAAGAAAAATTGTCAGAGAACCCAAAAAAAGAATTATAAATTTTGCTTTGACTGTTTACCTTTGGTTCATTAAATGTAATAAGTAGTGCAAGAATGGAAATTTGGGTAGGCCTGCTTAATACATTAATCATTAAGGCAGGCCTTTCTTTTTGCCCGCCTCAATTTTAAAATACAGACTTTGACTGCGGAACAGTTGCTAACAGATCTTAGAAAAAAGAACTTTCAACCGGTTTACTTTTTGTACGGAATGGAATCTTATTTCATTGATGAGATTAGTCAGTTCTTTGAGCAGAAAGTGCTGTCAGAAAGTGAAAGGGCCTTCAACCAAATGGTATTATACGGGAAAGAGTCGGATCATCAAGCCGTAGTGGATAATGCCCGACGTTATCCCATGATGGCACAGCATCAACTGGTGATTGTCAAGGAAGCACAGGAGATGAAAACCCTGGCTAAGTTGATTTCTTATGTTGAAAAACCGACACCAACCACCATTTTGGTCATTTGCCATAAGCATAAGCGCTTCAATATCAATACTAAATTTGGTAAAATGTTGAAGTCAAAAGCTGTGGTTTTTCAATCAAAACCGCTATACGATAACCAGGTGCCGGATTGGATTAGTAAGTACTTGAAAAAGAAGAAATTGCAAGTTCAACCTGAAGCCGCACAGTTGCTGGCCGAATACCTGGGTACTAGTCTTTCGAAAGTGGTGAATGAATTGGATAAATTGCGACTCAATCTTCCTGAAGGAACCCTTGTTACGAGCAAGCATATCGAAGATAACATCGGTATTAGCAAGGATTACAATGTGTTTGAACTACAGAAAGCACTTTCCCAAAGGGACATCTTGAAAAGTAATCGCATCGTTAACTATTTCGCTTCAAATCCGAAGAAGAATGCACTTCCTGCTGTCATCAGTTCTCTATACAACTATTTTAGCAAGGTTTATATGCTGCACTTTTTGAAGCAGCTTCCCGAAGGCGAATTGCTTAGTGCTTTGGGCTTGCGATCAGCTTTTTTCCTGCGAGAATACCGATCCGCTGCTCGTTCTTACCCTTTGGGGAAAACGGAGCATGTCTTATCTTTGCTAAAAGACTTTGACCTCAAATCGAAGGGCGTAAACTATAACAGTACAGGAAAACCTGATGGGCAATTGTTGAAAGAGCTGATTTGGAAGATTCTCCATTGAATCGGCGAATAGAACTAGAAGCAACCTTGGCCCCTTTTTCAGCTCTTTTGAAGTAAAAAAATGGAGCGAGAAGAATTTTTAACACAAAAGCCCAATAATCCCTTCCTCCGCCAGTATATCTCCTACTACTATTTTCATACTTCTACGGATTTATCTTTCAGCAAGCAATTCTTATATTATCCCGGCTATAAGAATGCCTTGACTATTTATCGGAAGTCAAAGGTGAGTTATGCCACAAACTACTCCTGTGTTTCTCCTAGTAAGGTCGATAATTTCATCTTCCTTTATTCCGGAGTTCAAAACCAAATTAGGACGGCACATATGATGGCCCCCTTCAATAAAATTGGCGTTGTGTTTCGAGAACTGGGCATCAACTTCTTTCTCCCAAAGCCGCTGTCAAGTATATCCAGAGACCCGATAGAAAAATCTTTCAATTTCTTTGGGGAACCCCTTATCCAAGCTTGCCATAAAATTTATGAACAGGATAGCATAGAGGACAAAGTCAATTTCCTGGACGCCTATTTTTTGAGGCAGTATTGTGGATTCGAAGAGAAAAGATTGATCGCAGCGGTACGTTTCATTTTGACTTCCGAAGCTAAGTTGAGTGTTTCGCAGATCGCAGATTCTTGTCATGTCAGTAGAAAGACCTTGCTAAGGCTTTTCCAAAAGCATGTTGGCTGTTCCGTAAAAGCGTATGTCGATATTGTACAATTTCGAAAATCGTTAGATCAATACCTATTGCAAAGCGACAAGCATTCTCTGACGCAGATAGCTTTGAGTAATGACTATTATGACCAATCACAATTTATTCGGCACTTCAAAAAACTTTCTGGGACTAATCCTGTAAACTTCTTTAGGCGTGTCGAACAATTTGGAAAAGAGGATACCTATTGGACTTTCGTTTGAATCCCAAAGTTGTCCCATTTCGCCAATTCTGGAACGAGACAACTAGTCTATTTTTGGGGGAATTAGTGATTGCTAATCAATCCAAAAACAACCGGAAAATGAACCCATCTTGCTTTTTCAAACTGAAACAGTTGTATGGCCTATTTGCTTTGCTCTGCCTTCCATTTTTGTCATTAGGCCAAAGCCAAACCGCACTTGACCCGACCCAAATTCAGATTGGAGATGAAATTCTGATCGACTTTAAATTACCCAATAGACAACTTATTGAACCCCGAATTGCAACACACCCTACTGTTGCTAATCATCTTATTGCTGTGGGCTGGGTGATGCCTACGAGTGGAGACCGACATGATTTAGATGTTGAAAGCTGTGCCGTTTTTTTTAGTAAAGATGGGGGGAAGAGCTGGAACCAAGGCCCTCTTTTAGGTAGAGGGTGCGCCGATCCGTGGATTACACTCAGTGAAAAAGGAGCTTTGCTTACTAGCTTGGGTACCCACCCAAGTTTACCGGATTCAGATGAAGATCAACTGTTGGCTTATTTTTCTTTTAATGGCGGCGAAACTTGGAGCCTCAATCCACAAAGTTTGGGGTATTTTCATGATGGACCGAGATCTGTGGCCAATCAACAGGGAACAACATATGTAATATCAAGTCAATCAACTGTAAATGAGAGAGGTAAGCCACGATTTCCAATCTATATTGGCAGGGCAAAAGCAGGACAGGCTTTCGTAGATAAAAGAACCAGTATTACTCCTAGTAACTTAAACCTCAACTCCGACGGTATTGCAACTTTAGCAGATGGCACTTTACTCGTCTCCTATCAGGATTTCCAACGGCCAGTGAATGGTTTTAGAAACCGAGGCCGAAGGGGCGTGCTAAAAACTCGACGAGAATGGGTCGTAACCTCAGAAGATGGTGGCTTATCCTTTTCTGAACCAAAGTTGATTACGGAGGCTTGCTTTGATCGCGCTGGAGATTTAGCAGTGGACCTTAGCAAAGGCGCTTTTCACGATCGTATCTATTGTATTTGTTCGGGGTCAGATTATAAATCTATTCTTTTGTCTAGTTCCCACGACCAAGGAGAGGAATGGACAGATGCTGAAGCAATAGAATTGCCAGATACATTGAAGGGAATACGCAGAGAGCCGCAACTGGCAGTTAACAATCAAGGGATCTTAGCCGTTGCCTGGATGGATGGCCGAGATGCGCCGGATCGCAAATGTTTTACGCCTTATATAACTTTTTCTTCGGATGGAGGACAATCCTTTAGTCCTGTTCGCAGAGTAGGAGAGGCCTTGTCTTGTCCTAAGCCCGCGGAAGCCGGTATTTTTGTGCCAAGGAGGTGGCCGAGTGGGGGCGATTACTTTGGATTAGCTAGTGCTGCTGATGGTAGATTTCACTTGCTCTGGGCCGATGCTAGAACTGGTAAATTCCAATTGTACACAGCCGCAATTTCTGTGCTGGGAGAAAAATAGATTTTACCTGTAATCAAAAAATTTTAAAAAAAGCCAATTGGATTTCTTGTTTTTATTAACAGAATGACCTTATATTTGAGCCGATCATAAAATTTAAGATGACTATTATTACAAATACATGGCGTTGGTGGCACAATTATTCTTTTAATAGGATGAAGTGACTCGCCATGTAGTGAATTATACTATATCATAAAACGGCTTGTCGGATCATCCGACAAGCCGTTTTTAATTTGGCAAAAAGATGAATGTTACAATGGACACTAAGATCCGAATACAAACGAAAGTGCACAAGATGCTGATGGATACCTATACGCCAGTATCCTTGTATCTGAAATTAAGAGATCATTTTACGGACCCAGTATTGTTGGAGAACAACGATTTTAGGAACAAAGAAGATTGCTTTTCATTTATGGGACTTGAATCCATCGCCGGATTTCAAGTGCAAAACGGTGAGATAACCGAGCATTTTCCTTCTGGAGAGATAGTTAAATCTCAAGTTCGGGATGTAACTACCGTTCCCTTGGCACTTCGGGCATTTGTAGAGCGATATGATGTCAACTATGACACTCCCTACGAAGGCGTTAATGGGGTATTTGGCCATACAGGCTTTGATGGCGTCCAATATTGTGACACCTTGAAATTTGACGTTCAGAAAAGGAAGTTTGATCTTCCTGATATCAACTACAAACTACATCGTTTTGTATTAGCTATCAACCATTTTAAAGATGAGCTTTTTGTCCTGGAGAATACCCCGGAAGGAGAAGAGTCTCAGATGGGTAGAATCCTAAGCTTAATCAAAGCGCAAACGGTTAGAACCTTTCCCTTTGCTCTCGCTGGGGAAGAAAGTAGCAATCTTACTGATGAAGAATTCAAGGAATTGGTTAGAGTCGGAAAGCACCACTGTCAAATTGGAGACGTCTTTCAAATCGTTTTTGCTCGTCAGTTCTCTCAACGCTTTACGGGCGATGATTTCCAAGTTTACCGGGTTTTACGATCTATCAATCCATCCCCTTACCTCTTTTACATGGACTTTGGTGGCTACCGGATCTTCGGATCTTCTCCTGAGACACAAATGTCAATCACGGATCGCGTTGCGACGGTAAACCCAATTGCAGGGACTTATCGGAGGACAGGAGATAAAGCAGATGACACTTTGAAAGCCAGGGAGTTGGCTGCAGATCCGAAAGAAAATGCTGAGCATATCATGTTAGTGGACCTAGCCCGCAACGACCTGGGACGCCACGCGATTAATGTTCAAGTTAAAGAACTAAAAGAGATTCATTTCTTTAGCCATGTTATTCACCTGGTTTCAAAAGTTACAGGCGATTTAGAACCACACACCAATCCTATCCAGGTTTTTGCGGATACCTTCCCTGCAGGAACCTTATCAGGTGCTCCAAAATATAAGGCCATTGAACTTATTGATAAGTATGAGAATCAAAATCGAAGCTTCTACGGTGGGGCTCTGGGATATATTGGTTTCAATGGCGATATGAATCAGGCTATCGTGATCCGTTCTTTCCTCAGCCTGGACAATGTCTTGTATTCTCAAGCGGGAGCCGGGATTGTCACAGCTAGCCAGGAAGAAAAAGAACTACAAGAAGTTAACAACAAGTTGGGCGCACTGAAGAAAGCTTTAGTTGAAGCCACAAAATTATAATTCCAACAAAACGGTCTTTTCTTCTCAAGGCATTGAGAGAAATATAAACTGCAAAAAACATGAAAGTTTTAGTACTAGATAATTACGACTCCTTTACCTATAACTTGGTTCAGTATATTCAAGAGATCCTAGAACAGAAGATCGATGTATTTCGAAATGATGAAATTGATTTGGATGCGGTAGGGGAATACGATTTCATTATACTTTCTCCTGGCCCAGGCTTACCTAAAGATGCTGGCATTATGCCGGCTTTGATCCAAAGGTATGCCTCTACAAAGACAATCCTGGGCGTATGCCTAGGTCATCAGGCTATCGGAGAAGCTTTTGGGGCATCCTTGGAAAACCTTGCCCACGTATTTCATGGTGTAGAAACGCCAGTAGAAGTTGTGGTAGAAGATGAACCTTTGTTTCAAAGTATGCCAACCACCTTCCAAGCAGGTCGTTACCATTCCTGGGTAGTCGAAAAAGAAAGCTTACCATCAGAGTTGGAAGTGACGGCAGTGGATAAAGACGGTGTGATTATGGCCATGCGCCATAAAACGTATGACGTTCGTGGTGTTCAATTTCACCCTGAATCTATTATGACTGAATTCGGTCGTAAAATGCTAGAAAATCTTTTGTTGACGCGCCGTGAGCCAGTTGCTGCTTAGCCTAAGAAACTGAAATTGATTATGGAAAACATGAAACCCTTACTACTTAGATTATTTAGTCATGAAACCTTAAGTAGGAGCGAGGCAAAATCTATCTTGCTTCAGATTTCCGCCGGAGCTTTCGATCCTATCCAGGTGGCGAGCTTCGTAACCGTTTTTAATGTTAGACCGATAACACTAGAAGAAATTCAGGGATTCAGGGATGCCATGTTGGAGTTATGTGTTAAGGTTGATCTTGGCGGTTTAGAAACGATTGATATAGTGGGGACTGGAGGAGATGGAAAGAATACATTTAATATCTCAACGCTGTCGGCGGTAGTGGTAGCTGGTGCCGGATATAAGGTGAGCAAACATGGTAGTTATGGTGTATCTTCTTCAGTGGGTTCCTCAGATGTATTGATGGCAATGGGGTACCAATTTACCAATGATTCAGATAAACTGAAGAAGCAGTTGGAAGCAGCTAATATTTGCTTTTTACATGCCCCGCTTTTTCATCCCGCAATGAAGGAGGTGGTGCCAACTAGAAGAGCATTAAAAGTTCCAACATTTTTCAATATGCTTGGCCCTTTGGTTAACCCGCTACAACCTAAGTTCCAACTGTTTGGAACCTTTAATTTGGCCTTGTCCAGAATGTATCAATACATCATGCAAGAAACCGGACGTCGATTCTCGATTGTGTATGCCTTGGATGGTTACGACGAAATTTCCTTGACCGGTTCATTTAAATTGCGTACTAATCAAAGCGAAAAGTTGCTGGATGCGGCAGACTTGGGCATGAAGCAACTAACACAAGTTGACTTGCATGGTGGAGATACAGCAGAGGAAGCTGCCGAAATTTTCAAAAATGTCCTGGCAAATGAATGTACTCCCGCTCAATTAGCTGTCGTTACCGCTAATGCAGGGGTAGCTATTCAGTGTATCAAGCCTGCACAAACTTTAGAGGATTGTATTGCAGAGGCAAAGGAAAGTATTGTGAGTAAGAAAGCACAAATTAGTTTTCAGAAGCTGCTTGCTGTATAGCACAAACCCTTCTCTTGACACATAGGGTGCCTGAGAACCGTAACACAAATATGGAAAGCTTTTCAAACGGAAGATAAGTACGAAGAAAAATTAGAAACTTATGACTATTCTCGATAAGATTGTTAGACATAAAATGGAGGAAGTGGAACAGCGAAAAGAGCTGTTTCCTGTCAAATTATTGGAAAAGAGTATTTACTATGATACTCCTACCGTCTCCATGAAGAAATACCTCCGACGAAAGGATAAATCGGGCATCATTGCTGAGTTCAAACGTCATTCGCCATCCAAGGGCGACATCAATCCCTTCGCAAAGGTAGAACAGGTCACGATTGGCTATATGCAGGCAGGGGCTTCTGCACTTTCCGTGCTGACTGATGAAAAGTTCTTCAAAGGAAGTAGTGCCGATTTGAGGGAAGCTCGGAAATTCAATTTTTGTCCAATACTAAGAAAGGATTTTATCATTGACCCTTATCAGATATTTGAGGCCAGATCAATTGGCGCTGATGTAATTCTGTTAATTGCTGAATGTCTGGATGCTAAGCAAGTGAAGGTGCTAGCAGGGCTTGCCAAAAGCCTGGGCTTGGAAGTTCTGATGGAGGTTCATTCCGAGGATCAATTGAGCAAACTCTGCCCAGCTATAGATGTTGTAGGAGTGAATAATCGAAATCTTAAGGATTTTTCTGTGAGTATTCAAACTTCGATTGGTCTGTTTGAAAAAATTCCTTCTGATTTTGTGAGAATCTCTGAAAGTGGAATAAGCGATCCCAATGCGATTGTAGAGCTACGACGGGTAGGGTTTGAGGGCTTCCTGATCGGAGAAAACTTTATGAAAACACCAAATCCGGCTAAGGCTTGTCAAGATTTTATAGAACGTGTCAATTCCATAGAGGACCTGTTGGAGAATGCCATAGCTTAAGATGAAGTTGTTTAAAAATGTCTACTGAGTTTATTTAAAGAAGATTTTTGACTCAATTGAGACTTTTTTTGAACATCATAGCAGCGCTACGAGGCGATAAAAAAATGAGAGGTGAGGCAAAAAGGATTTCAAAGAGGCCAGAGAGATATTTTAAACAACTTCGGTAAATAAGCTGACTTGTACACCTGATTATACAGTAAAATGAAACGCTGGAGCATGTCATATCGAATTACTTCCAATATTATTAAGGAGAATAGTACTACTTGTATAATCCCAACCGTTATTGGCTGTAACAAACCTATGACAGTGATAACATCACCTAAACCAGAATCATTATGCAAGTGAAAGTATGCGGCATGAGAGAGCAGGCCAATATTGAGGCGGCGCTTCAACTCCCTATTGATTACATGGGCTTTATCTTCTATCCCAAGTCTTCCCGTTATGTAGGCAATACCAATTTGGGTGATTGGATTCAAGGCAACTTGGATAAATTCGGAAATGTAAAACGAGTAGGAGTATTTGTGAATGCAGAATTCGAAGCTATTTTGAATGCGGTACATGATTTCCAATTAGACTATGTACAGCTACATGGAAATGAAAGCGCTGAATATTGCCAGGAAATCAAAACCTATTGGGATATAACTTCTATGCGTTCTGCTCAGTTAATTAAGGCGTTTTCTGTTGATGAAGATTTTGACTTCCAGCAAACGCGTGCCTATGAGCGTTTCTGTTCTCTTTTCATTTTTGATACAAAAGCTAAAGGAGAATCCTACGGTGGGACTGGGAAACAATTTAATTGGGAATTAATGGAGCAATACCAAGGCATGATCTCTTATCTGCTAAGTGGAGGGATTGGAGAAAAGGATGCTGCGGCCATTCGACAGCTAAACTTCAAACAGATGGTAGGAGTAGATATCAATAGTCGATTTGAGTCTTCTCCAGCCCTGAAGGATGTACCTAAAATACAATCATTTTTGAATGAACTGAATTCCACTAAGATGGTGGATATATAACAGAATACTTATGATAGCGATCAATGAAAAAGGCTACTATGGTGACTTCGGCGGCGCGTATATCCCCGAAATGTTGCACCCGAATGTAGAAGAACTCCGTGAACAGTACCTGAAGATCATGCAAGAGGAGTCCTTCCAAAAGGAATTTCAGCAACTACTGAGAGATTACGTAGGAAGACCTTCCCCATTGTATTTAGCCAAACGATTGTCTGAGCACTACCAGGCAACTATCTACTTAAAAAGAGAGGACCTCAATCATACCGGTGCGCACAAAATAAACAACACCATTGGCCAAATTCTAATGGCCAAGCGTTTGGGGAAAACTCGAATTATTGCCGAAACTGGAGCTGGACAACATGGGGTAGCAACAGCTACTGTGTGTGCCTTGATGGGGATAGACTGTATCGTTTATATGGGAGCAGTAGATATCGAAAGACAGGCACCGAATGTATCTAGAATGCGAATGTTAGGCGCCGAAGTTCGACCAGCGGTGAGTGGAAGCCAAACGCTGAAAGATGCCACGAATGAAGCCATTCGGGATTGGATCAACAATCCGGTAGATACGCATTATATCATTGGTTCTGTTGTCGGACCTCATCCTTATCCGGATATGGTGGCACGGTTTCAATCCGTCATCAGTGAAGAAATGAAAGTACAGTTGGAAGAGCACACGGGAAAAGAAAACCCAAATATGATAATTGCATGTGTCGGGGGCGGCAGCAATGCAGCAGGTGCTTTTTACCACTACTTAAATGAAAAAGATGTGCGATTGGTTGCAGTGGAAGCAGCTGGTTTGGGTATTCATAGTGGAGAATCTGCGGCAACCAGTGTATTGGGCACAGAAGGGGTGATCCATGGGAGCCGAACTTTGCTGATGCAAACGGAAGACGGGCAAATCGTAGAGCCTTACTCCATCTCCGCCGGTTTAGATTATCCCGGTATTGGACCTTTGCATGCGCATTTGATCAAGAGCGGGCGTGCCGAAGCGGTAAGTGTAACCGATGATGAAGCCTTAGAGGCTGCATTCTTCTTGACGAGGAAAGAAGGCATTATTCCCGCCTTGGAAACTGCTCATGCATTTTCTGCTTTAGATAAAATCTCTTTTAAACGTGAAGATGTGATTGTAGTTTGCCTTTCCGGCAGGGGAGACAAGGATTTGAATACTTATATAAAACACTTAGACCGTTTTAGTGGTATCGGAAAAATCAACTAGTTATGAATCGATTAGACCAATTATTTAGCCAAAAGACTGATCATATACTTAACATCTATTTCACGGCGGGTTATCCTGGACTGCATGATACTAAGACCGTCATCCTGGCTTTGGAAAAAGCTGGAGTGGACCTAGTTGAAATTGGAATGCCCTATTCAGATCCGCTCGCCGATGGGCCTACCATTCAGGAAAGCGGACAAAAGGCATTGGGCAATGGTATGACTCTACCGCTACTTTTTGAGCAAATTGAGGCAGTTCGCCAGGAGACCGAAATTCCTCTCATTTTAATGGGGTATTTCAATCAAGTCATGCAATACGGAGAGCAAGCCTTCATCAATAAATGTGTAGCTACTGGTGTGGATGGGGTAATACTTCCAGATCTTCCTTTATATGAATATGAGCAATACTATCGCAAAATGTTTGAGGATGCAGGACTGCATATTAGTTTTTTAATTACACCACAGACTAGTGAAAAACGGATTAGGAAAGTGGATGAATTAACCAAAGGATTCATCTATATGGTGTCAAATTCCTCTATTACTGGGGCTAAAAACACGATTTCAGATCTGCAGCTTTCTTACTTTAATCGCATCAATGCACTGCAACTTGAGAATCCACGTTTGATTGGATTCGGTATTTCGAGTCACGAAACCTTCGAAACAGCTTGTCAATATGCCAATGGAGCGATTATTGGCAGCGCCTATATTAAGGTATTGGCAAAAACGGAAGATATAGAGAAGGACACGCTTAAGTTTGTTCAAAAAATCAAAGGACAAATTCCTACAGAGGTAGAGTATACTGTTTAAACCAGTTTTGTATTTGAAGCCTGTTGTTAGGTGTTTTTTGACAAGCCTTCGGTGCGAAGATTTTAATAATGAAAAATATTTCTCAGATGTGGCCTTTACTGGAGGCTATATCAGAGTGTTAAAAAAATAGAGATGATCATTCAACTAGACCCTAAGATTACGGCTGCTGAACAACAACAGCTTGCAGATAAATTAGCCTCCATTAAATTCAAATCTACTCCTGTGCAAACCCAATTTGGGACGTATTTGATTGGGACAGGGAAGGGAGAGTTTGATATTCGAGGGATAGGGAATCTACCGGGAATTCGTGATATTCATCGCGTAAGTGATGCCTACAAATTAGTCTCACGAAAGTGGAAAGTTAAGGATACAACAGTAGAGGTTGGGGATGGCATCCAAATTGGGACGGGACATTTTGCTTTGATGGCAGGTCCATGTTCCATAGAATCAGAAGAACAGATTGCCGCGACCTTGGCCCATCTGAAGCAAAATGGAGTGAAGATAATGCGAGGAGGGGTATACAAACCTCGAAGCTCACCCTATTCTTTCAGAGGACTAGGGATTGATGGCTTAAAGGTATGGCATTCCATGGCCAAGGAGGCAGGAATTGCTATCATTACCGAAGTGATGATGGTGGAACAGATCGAGGCTATGGCAGACTATGTAGATGTTTTCCAGGTCGGGGCTCGGAATTCGCAGAATTTCAATCTACTGGATGCCTTGGGAGAAGTCGATAAGCCAGTACTATTAAAGCGTGGGATTTCAGGGACATTAGATGAATTGCTGCAGTCTGCCGAATATATATTCTCACACGGTAATGAGAAAATCATGCTTTGTGAGCGAGGTATCCGAACTTTTGAAAAAGCCTACCGCAATACGATGGATATCAATGCCATTGCCATGCTAAAAGAGAAGTCGCACCTCCCAGTCATAGCGGATCCTTCGCATGGAATTGGCGTTCGCCAATTTGTTGATAAAATTGCATTGGCTAGCATTATGGCGGGAGCTGATGGAGTGATTTTTGAGGTACATGCTACCCCTGAAAAGGCTTTCTCAGATGGCCAGCAAACATTAAATTTCCATGAAGCTGATGTACTAATCTCAAGAATGAGAAAAGCCTTTCAATTGCGAGAAGAATTCTAGACAAGCAGTTTCCTACAAAATTTAAGCTCAGCAATCATCCGATATCCCCAGGGATTGTTATTTTTGACCTATGTCTTTCACACTGAACTACTTTTGGCAAATAACTGCCGGTCATTAATCCCAATCCTTGGACATGAAATTGCTATCCAATCTAGGTGCTATCTTGATCTTTTCTTTCCTTCTGACCTTTTCTATGCAAGCACAAACTGATCAAAAGCAGGATTGGAAACTTGTCAAAGAGGAGGGTAAGACTAAGGTGTTTACCCGCTCCAATAAAGACTCCAAAATAAAGGAGGTTAGGATCAAGACGCAGATGGATGTTGATTTTGATCATTTACTGAAGCTATTAACCGAGGTTGAAAGCTATGATAAATGGGTGTTCAAGAGTAGAAATCCGAAAGTACTGCAGGAAGTTGATGAAAATGAAATGTACTATTTTGTTGAGTCGGATTTCCCTTTTCCACTCAGTGATCGAGATATGGTAATTCATTCTCAACAGTGGTTAGATCCAGTTTCTCGTGTATACACCTCTAAGTCCGTTGGTGTACCAGATTACATTCCTAGAAAGAAAAAAATGGTTCGCATGCCAATGCTTGAGTCGTACTGGAAGGTTTGGCCTTTAGCAGATGGAAGGGTTGAGATTGATTATCGAGCAATTGCTGATCCTGGAGGCAACCTACCTGCTTGGCTAATCAATATGGCCATCACACAAGGTCCCACCAAAACAATGAGAAAGCTAGAGAAACTGGCTCAAGAAACAGCACCAAGACCTTCTTCTACGGTGGCAGATAAATAAATTTGCATTTCGGCAATCCTTTCTATTTAACTTTCTGCTGAGATGCTGCAGTGTTATAGTGTCATAGATTGAAAATCTTTGATTACTACCAAATGATAAGTTTGTGCTAAGGATTGAAAGATTTGTCCAGAGGAAAATGAACCTATATTCTCACCTTTATATTACCGAATGAAGACCCACTTTAAGATAGCCCAACAGATAAACATAGTGGTCTAGTCATCGCCCATGACAGCAAGATTTAAGTATATACAAACTCTTGTATAACCGCAAAAGAGGAAGCATGAATTTCATGTTTCCTTTTTTTGTCTAATTGATATTACTTTTATAGTGAAATAAAATACTCATTCATAATTTTCTCTTTAATGGAATTACACTTTGTTTCTAAATCCGCTCACTTGTTAGGAAGGAGTAAATATTTGTTTTTAGAAAAAAAGAGTTGGGCTATGCAGCGTTTCGATATTGAGCGCATAATATAGAGATGAGGACGCGTCAGAACCCATTTTAATTTGTAAGAAAAAGTTATGAAGACTAAAACGCTATTTTTTCTATCTCTGTGTTTCATGTTGCTGGGCAGCTGTAAAAAAGACAGTATCGTTACCACGGTGACGGAAGGTCAGCCTCCCGCTCCTAAAATCACCATTGAATCTACGATTCGAGGATTAGTTCTAGATCGACAAGGTCAACCCCTAGAAAATGCCAGCGTGGTATGGGGGAACAATCAGGTGGAAACGGATGCCGATGGTATATTTATAGTTGATGATTTGGTGAATGGTGAGCAAGCTGTACTGAAGGTCAGTAAGGACGGCTTTTTTGATGCTTTCCAAACCATCCTCCCAATCTCTGAAAGTACCCTAAAGACCGAAATTCAGTTAACGCCAAGGTTGCTTTCCACTAGCTTCCCCGCTCAAAATGGAGGCCAACTCCAACTGCCAAATGGAAGCGGAGTCGATTTCGTTGCCAATGCCTTCACAGATTCGCAAGGCAATGTTTATAATGGTCAGGTGAATGTCTATGCAACGTATATTGATCCAACTGATCCAGAGCTAGATGAGATTATGCCTGGTAATTTACAGGCTTTGAATCTAGAAGGAGAAAGCCAAACGCTACAGAGTTTTGGTATGATTAATGTAGAATTAGAGGGAAACAATGGAGAAGCCTTACAGATTTCTAGTCCTGCTCAACTAAATATGCCTGTGCCATCTTCTTTACTCAGTCAAGCGCCCCAATCATTGCCGCTTTGGCACTTCGACAAAGCCTCTGGGCTCTGGATGGAAGAAGGTTCAGCCAATTTGGTGGGAAATAGCTATGTGGGAGAGGTGTCACATTTCTCTTTTTGGAATTGTGATGTCCCTTATGATCTAGTCGAACTCTCAGGAGCTTTTCTGGCAGATAAGTATGAAGTAGCAGGCCAGGTACGTGTTACGGCGACGGCCCTGAATACACAGGGTTTGGCAAACCTCGCAAGCGATGGATCCTTTCGAGGGAAAGTAATCAAAGGTACGCCGCTAACTTTAGAATTGATTGACCCTAATTGTAATGATGTCTTATATTCTAGAGAGCTGGGAAGCCTTTCCGGAGATTTGGATATTGGAACGGTGAATGTTGAGTTAAACGAAGACTGGGTGACCATTAGCGGTACGCTAGTAGATTGTGATATGGAGACTATTTCGGATGGGGTGGTAGTAGTAAGAATCCAAGGAAACTCCTTTTTGATTGCTCCAGATGAGGATGGAGGTGTGAATGGAGCTTTCCCAGTTTGTGAGGCCACAAACTTTACGGTACTGGGAGTGGATTGGAGTGAACAAGTTAGAGGGACACCAGAAGGTTATGCCGTGGCTCCAAATGTAGACGTTGGAAATGTGGAAGCCTGTGGTACGGCCTTCACTGCTGAGATGAGAATTCTGATTCCAGGACAGGCAGACTATGTTATTAGTAATTGTATCGCCACTTTGGAGCCGAACGACTCATTGGCAATATATCGTCTGATTAGTAATGATGTACAAGGTGCAGCGGGGAAAGTGCTCTACACATTTAACTTCTTGAACTGGACCAACGATCCGGCCAATGCCATTTGGGGCATGAGTTTTGAAAGAGAAGTGTTTGATGCGCCGGGTGTGATCTTTCAATTTGGAGGAAATCATGAAATCACAGCGATACAAAGTGGGGAGGAACCTGGTGAGGTCGTTTATTTTAGCGTGGATAATGTGAGTTTGATTAATGAAGTAACGGGGGAAACGACTGAAAACTGCACTTTGGAACTATCGGCGATATTGGAATGATGAATTACCAACAATAAGTATAAGCGTGTGTATGGAGATCGCTTTTAGCACTAAAAGCTTTTTATCCAGAGGAAATCTCCATACATGCGTTACGGTCTATTCAACGAACAATCCCTATGTAATCCCAATACATGAACCTCGAGCAACTAGTTGAAAAATGTAAATCCAAAAGCAGCCGGGCGGAAAAAGAACTTTTTTTCCGCCTGGCTCCTAAGGTATTGAGCCTTTGCCGAAGGTATACCAAGGACGAAGGCCTGGCCCAAGATTACCTTCAGGAATGCTTCTTGATCCTATTCAAAAACATTAAGAAGTACGATGCTACAAAGGGACCCTTTGAGGCCTGGCTTTACCGCCTTTGTACCAACAGAATCCTACAATCCTATCGGAAGTCAAAACGGGAACCTGATATCGAGTTCAGAGCGGAGGTTCCGGATCTTAGCCTTCCGACTGAAAGTCTGGAAGCCATTTCCGAAGAGCAACTCTTGGCCGCTATTCGGCGCTTACCCAGTGGTTATCGAGAAGTCTTGAATCTTTCAGTTTTTGAAGGCTGGAACCATAGGGAAATTGCTTACAAATTAGGAATTACAGAAAGTACTTCTCGATCTCAACTTGCTCGGGCCAAAAAAATGTTAAAACAATTTCTTCAACCTCTAACGAAAAAAAACTATGAAAAAAGACCGGCTTGAAGAAAAACTGAGGGGGAGTCTTGGTGAATACCCCTCTCCAATGGACCTTGAGGGAGCCTGGTCCCGCTTAGAGCAAGCAAGAAGCCAGAAGAAACGCAGAGGGCTGCTAATTTGGTGGTTGGGAATTGCAGGTGGATCCATTGGAGTGTTCGTATTTGCACTCTTGTTTCCCAACAATACCCTGCCTGGGGGTAGTGCTACGGTTTCCGAACTTCAGCATGCCGATACTCAAGAAGAGGAGTTTTCCCTCCTTTTGCGGGAGGAAGGACAGACCCCACCTCAATCTATAGGTTTAACTCTTTCTGCGCAGACAACAATAGTTGATGCATTGAATAACTCACCTGCATATGCTCAAGCAGTGGAGCAGGGATTCAAGATATCTTCCTCAAAAAACCAAATTGAAAAGGGAGAACCAGCTGAAAAAACAGCCAAGGAAAGCCTTGAAAATGAGATCTTGCCATCTAATTCAGTAGCAAGTGAAGTAGCTAGACAGGGGGTAAAAATAGGCAGATTGATCCAATTGCAGACTGCTATGCCCAAGCTCATAATTTTAGAGAACAGGAAAAGACTGGAATTTCTACCTGTGGCTGCTACGGGCTTTCGTAGAAGCAAGAATAAGGGAGGAGAATGGTGGATTGGATTTAGTGCTACAATCGGACTTCAACAACGAAATCTTACAACGAACTCTAGTACCTCTCAAGATGCAGGGGATCTTCTGACTCGTCGAAATGCCACCGAAAAATTGATGGAGGCTTATAGCTTTTCGTTTGATATTCGTCACGATATGGGGCCCCATTGGTACTTCCAAAGTGGGGTACGCCATCAACTGAGTTATGAACATTTTGAAGACCAGTACGAGCGGACCTTTGACAAGGTACTGGAGGACCAATTGACAGAAATCATTCAACGTGCAGATGGGACAACTTCGGAGATTCGTGGAGATGTAATGGTTCCGGTCACAGAATCCGTGAATACCTCTTTTTATAATACGCAGAACCTGACAGAAATCCCTGTATTGGTGGGCTACCAACAAGAATTGACCTCAAAGGTAAGCTTGGATGCCAGCCTTGGATTTTTGTATGGCTTAGTACAGCGAAAAGAGGGGCAGGTGCATGCGAGTTCAACTTCAATAGGCAGCTATCAATCTTTAGGGCAAATGCCTTATCGCCAATCAAGTCTTTTTGGCGGACAATTGCAAGGTGCTATGAATTATAAGCTGAGTGATCGCTGGCAATGGTACGGCGGAATGCAGGCGAAGATTTACCCCAATATAGTAGAATCCAATGCTGAGTTTTCTGAACGCCAACTGATGTTAAATGCTGTACTTGGAATTCGGTATCGACTTGGAAATTAAGTCCAGACTGTATGAGTTTTCAATGCCGCATTGGTTGAAAAATGCTCAACAGGGTTTAGTGATTCTATCGGACTAAGGTCACTGAACCCGTCTTTTTCTGGCTAAAGGTATTTCCATCTCTTAGATATCCCTCTAATTCTATAAACCAAACATATACTCCATTTGGTGCGGGTTGATTTCTCCACTCACCATTCCAATGATTGGTTTCATCAAAGGATTCAAAAACCAAGTTTCCCCAGCGATCAAAGACTTGTAAATGCAAGTTGATAATATCTGTGGCAAATGGTCCAAAAGTATCATTGATGTTGTCGTCATTGGGGCTAAATATGTTGGGAACGAATATCCGCGTTGGGCACTGTTCTACTAAGCTTACTTCATCAGATCCGATACAACCAAAGTCACTGGTAACGGTGACTGCATAATTCCCTTCAAATGTTACACCATATGCTTCAGATAAAGAGTTGTCCTGCCAACGGTAGGTCGCAAATTCTCCCGGGTCTAATTCAAATGCAAAGTCGCGTGCGCAAAATAGCGTATCTGGACCCAAGTCGGGTAGAGGCGTCGGGTAGACTGTGACAGGCGTGTAGGCAGGAAAGGTTGCACAGCCGGAGACAATACCGACCACTGCGTATTCCCCGCTCATAGTTGGATCCGAATCTATGATGATCGGAAATTGTTCCTCAGAGAAGAATTGTCTGGGCCCTTGCCACTCATAACGTGCCCCATCCAGGTCAGTTGCACTTAATTGAATCTCCTCTCCTTGACAAACTTCAACTAGATCAATGGCGTCAACTGCCTGACGCAGACTCACTAGCAAATCTCGGTAGATCGTATCTGTCTTGAGTAAACAATTATCTGTTAAAATCAAACGCACAGGGTATTCACCTAATCCATTGTATATATGTTCAAATTTACTCAAAGTGGTCTGTGTTCCATCGCCCAAATCCCAGGCAAAGGCGAAACGTGGCGGCTCCAACCCAGTATCGAAGAAGATCGTATCATTTAGACATCCTCCTTCAGGAATTGGGTTGGCATTAATTTCATTAAAACTGGCTCCACCGCTGTAGGCATATGATTCTACAAAACCATATCCATAGGCTGTCGCTATCACCCCACAACCTTTGGATATGAAGGTATGAGCACCGGAATTGACAGAAACTCTTGCATAGGAAAACTCATCGTTAGGACCAACAGTGCCAATAGATAAGCCCATGTCTCCAAGGCGCCCACCGTCAAACAAAATATCTTCGATATCTACCGTTTGTGCAATGACATTAATATAATTCTCCGTGATATCTTGAAAGGATGAATTGAAAAGAGTTACGGTATCTCTTGTCTGTTCCACAGTATTTAGAATGACCATTGAAGGGTCTCCCAAGGTATGTCCATTGCAATTTGCGCCCACATTAAATTGAGCAACCATGATGGGTTTATTGGCACTAATAAAAGAAGCCTGTGAAGATTGATATTCGACAAACTCTCCCTGATCTAAATTGTAAGTCTGGATTCCGGAACCGTCAACAGAAACTACTGTGTTATCTTCAGCCGCCAACACTCTAAAGACATCATATAGTACTTTATCATTGGGTACAGTAACAAATAACTTACCCCAGGTGGCTAGCGGATACATTTGCTCCAATAGATTATCCCTGGCTTCACAATTTCTTGGGACCTGAGTCCATTTATTGCCGCCAAAAACGGCAAAATCCTTATCTCCTTTAATATGAGAACCAGTCAGATCACCAGACCCGGCTTGTGCCTGCACTTGGTAAGTTTGTCCCTGATTCAAGGTGACGGTGAAGGTGCTACCAGGGGCCTTACCTTGTCTAGTCCGGTCACTGACGGTGATGGTCACAGTGGTTTCATCTTGTGTGGCGACAATTAAGAACTCGGAAGGAAAAACGGTACCACTACGATCTACTCCTTCATAGGTCATCACAAAGTACTCATCACCGATGGAAGAGTTGGGTAATACCACACTAGCTTCTGATCGCATGGAGAAATACTGGTGCATATAAACAGAAACTGGGGCATTTGCTGTAATCTGAATGCCTGTCGAAGTAATGGATTCGGAACCAAAGGTTTCGGCATTGGCTGGCAAGGTGATTAAGCTGACACCGTTTGCAGCGACAGAGAAATTTTGACTCCATCCACTTATCGGCATACTGACTGTGCCACTAGTGCTTTGCTTGGAGGTAATCATCAATACCTTTGTATTCCTGTTTTCATCGCGATGTTCCATGAAGCCACACCAAAAAGAGGTGCCTTCGTTAGTTTGTGTATGTATGGATTGAGGAGAAAAAACACTAAGGGCCACTAGGGTCAACAACTTCAATAGATTTCTCACAGAAAAGGATTTAGTCGGTGTATTCGTTTCGTGGAACAAAATATCGTTTTTGTTCAGATTTATACAATGGAATTTGCAATCCGTCTATAATATGACAAGCAGGATTGCCATTTTTTTCCCGGAGTTTAAAAAAAATTGATTGCCTATTGCATTTTCAAGACAAGGAGGTAGGCCGTTGGCATTAACAGGAGGCGAAGGCAGAAATACAGGAAGTGGGTATCTCGCAAACAGGAGACACCCACTCTGGAAAAAATCTTAGTTATTCGATGCCAGGATCTTGGGAGAATTAAGTAGGATCATGACCTGGATAGTATCGTTGACAGTCATCAATTCCAAAGGAACAACGACAACCATCCAACTGACTCAAGTCGTATTCACAGGTATTACAGATGTTACCTCTACAGGACCAATGAAAAATTGGTTTGGCGTCAATGTTGATGGGAATAATGTCATATTCCCCGTCTTTTTCAATGGGTGTTGTTCCTGCTAAAAGATGCAAGCCTGTGGTTAGAAATGAGCCATCAGCTAATTCTCCTAAAAGAACTAGAAAATAATGAATTTCCCCTTCTTTGGAGACTTGCTCTTCAATATAATAGTTGACTAGTTCTCCTTGTTCTCCTGTTATGGTATGTGCAACAGTTTTGAACATGCCAGCATAGACCTTCTGATCTAGTTGTGTTACGGGGAGGCCAGCTACAAAATTTCCTACATCCAGCTTGGTATGATATTCTTGTAATCCAAATATAGGGGCCTTTACCTCAATGCCATCTACTTTTGGTTCAATTGCTTCTTTCGTACTACGATCACAACTACTAACAAAAAGCCCGAGCAAAAACACCATAAGGCCAAAACTCAATGATTTGACATTCATCATTCATGATTTTAAGTGAAAAAAATGAGTACTACCTCTGAGGCCACTCCATAATTCTTGTAATGGAGTGAAAGTTGTTGCAACACAGGCGCTTCTACCTAGATGTAGCTACAGGAACATTAGCGCTCTAAAGATTATAAATCCTAGAAATTGGAATCGTGACGAGTGTTCACAGATTTTTTTGTGTTTACTACTAAATTTCAAGCAACTAGGCTTAACTTAGGACGTGTGGTATGAAAGAAAAATAAGTGATTCAAAGAGACATCAATCCAAACCAAAATAGGCCTATGTACAGACGAAAAACTACCATCCTCTCCAGTTTTCTTCTTTGTTCTATTTCCTTTTTTGCTCAAACTGAAAAAGTCGTTGTTGATGGATTGCAGTCCCCTGTAGAGATTATTGTAGATGAATGGGGGGTGCCACATATCTATGCTGAAAATGAACACGACTTATTTTTTGCGCAGGGTTATAATGCGGCAAGAGATCGCCTTTTTCAATTAGAAATATGGAGGAGACAGGCGACCGGTACGGTGGCAGAGTTGTTGGGGCCTCGAGAATTGAAGAGGGATATTGGGACAAGACTCTTTATGTTTCGAGGAAACATCGAGCAGGAAATGGATCATTATCATGAGAGAGGGCAACTCATCATTACTGCTTTTGTGGCAGGAGTGAACGCTTACATAGAGGAAGTCAATAGAGACCCAGGGAAGTTGCCACTTGAATTCAAATTGTTGAAAACCAAACCAGAGGCCTGGACACCTGAAGTGGTTATCTCTAGACACCAAGGGCTGTTGGGTAATATTGGCGATGAGTTGAAGGTGGCACGCCTATTGGCAAAGATTGGTGAAGATACAACGCGAGACTTGTCCTGGTTTCATCCACATCGGCCGGACTTAAGTATTGATCCAAAGATTGATAAAGCCAGATTGTTTGATGATATCCTGGAACTTTACGATGCCTACCGTAGGCCAGTACGATTTCAACCTGAGGACCTCCTCGCTTCGGTTCGGACGTCTCTGGAGGAATATCGAGGGTTAGCCTTGAAAGATGAGGATGACTATGAACGTGCTATGCAAAGTGATATTAATACGCTTGGCAGTAATAACTGGATTGTGGATGGAAGGCATACATTGAGTGGATATCCTATGATGGCTAACGATCCTCATCGAAGCCAGGCCGCTCCTTCTTTGCGGTATATGGCTCATTTGGTCGCTCCGGGCTGGGATGTGATTGGAGGAGGAGAACCTGAAATCCCGGGCATTTCGATTGGACATAATCAGCATGGAGCCTGGGGGTTGACAGTTTTTCGGACAGATGCCGAAGATCTGTACGTTTACAAGATAAACCCAAATAATCCTGACGAGTACTGGTATCAAGGCGCCTGGGAAAACATGAAGATTATCAAAGATACCATTCCTGTAAAGGGCCAAAAAGATCAGATCGTAGAATTGAAATATACTCGTCATGGCCCGGTAAGCTTGCAAGATACGGAACACCATATTGCTTATGCAGTGAGGTGCGGATGGTTGGAGCTTGGTGGATCGCCGTACTTGGCAAGTTTGCGCATGAATCAGGCCACTGACTTTGCTTCTTTCCGTGAGGCTTGCAACTATAGCAATATACCCGGAGAAAATATGATTTGGGCGGATAAAGCGGGGCACATTGGCTGGCAGGCCGTAGGTATTGCACCAGTACGTCGAAATTGGAGTGGCTTAGTACCCGTCCCCGGAGATGGTTCGTATGAATGGGACGGCTATCTTCCAATCATTGCTAAACCCAATATTTACGATCCGGCGAGTGGAATGTTTTACACTGCTAATGCTAATGTCACTCCTCCCGGTTATGAGCATATGAATGCGGTAGGCTATTCATGGTCTGACCCTTATCGGCAAAGCCGAGTAGCAGAAATGCTGCAAAATGGTCGAAAACATAGTTTATTGGATATGGCAGCCTACCAGACGGACTATCTTTCTCTACCAGCAAGGCAATTGATCCAACTCTTAAAACCAATTGAATTAGAAACAAATGAACAGCAACGCGCGAAAGAACGGCTGTTGAATTGGAACTATAAATTGGAACCTGAGTCTGTTGCCGCTGGTATTTACAATGAATGGGAAAGACAGATTGTGACAGAAATGCACAAAATGCTAGTACCGAATGAGGCCAATGATCTTGTCCGCATACAGATGAAGAAAATCCTGGATTGGCTGAGTTTGCCAGATGGTAAATTTGGGCAAGATCCCATACAAGGACGGGATCAGCTTTTATCGAAAGCCTTTGCTAGCGCTTTCAAAATCCTCAAGGAGAAATTGGGCAATGATCTGAATCAATGGCAATACGGCCAGGCTGCTTACAAACATATCTTATTGAAGCATCCGATGAGTAATGCAGTGAAGCCGGGTTTGCGGAAAAAACTAGAAGTTGGACCCATAGCACGTGGAGGTAATTCACATACGGTTAATAATACCAGTAGCAATGATAACCAAAGTCATGGGGCCAGTTTTAGAATTATCGTAGATACCGGAGATTGGGACAGCTGTTTGGCCAGTAATACGCCCGGACAATCAGGAGATCCAGACCATCCGCACTACAGAAACCTTTTCGAACTCTGGGCAAAAGATCGATTTTTTCCATTATTCTATTCCCGTCAAAAGGTAGAGTCCGTCAAGGAGTACAGCCTAAATTTATCCCCAAAGTAGACCTTAGGTGAGACGTGTTGAACGATTAAATAGATATTAAAGCGAACCAACTCAATAGCAAGTATGAATAATAAGACTCTTATAACTAGCCTGATGCTACTTATGTTGCTTTCCTCCTGTCAAAAAGGAGTCCAGGAAAAGGAAGACAGTTTACCGAATATCATTTATATCCTGGCAGATGATCTGGGATACGGGGAACTAGGAGCCTATGGACAAGCCCTAATCGAAACCCCTAATCTAGATGAACTCGCTCGTAATGGAATGCGATTCACCCAGCATTATTCAGGAGCTCCCGTCTGCGCTCCAGCTCGTTGTATTTTGATGACTGGCCAGCATGCGGGCCATGCCTATGTCCGAGGTAATGATGAGTGGCGGGACAGAGGTAAAGTATGGGACTATCAAGCCATGTTTGAAGACCCGTTCCTGGAAGGGCAACGGCCCTTAACAGATAGTATCGTGACTGTAGCAGAGGTGTTGCAGAAGGCAGGGTACCGAACCGGAGCGGTAGGTAAATGGGGGCTGGGTGCCCCAACTACAGAAGGAGTCCCGAACAAACAAGGCTTTGATTTTTTCTATGGATATAACTGTCAGCGACAAGCTCACACCTTGTTCCCAATGCACTTGTGGCGCAACGAAGAAAGAGATTTGTTGGATAACAAGATGGTGGCTCCCCATAGTAACCTAGCCGAAGGAGCAGACAGTACTGATGCAGCCAGTTACGCGAATTTTATACTAAACGAATACGCTCCAACTTTAATTCATGAGGAAGCTTTACAATTTATGGATACCATTGGAGATCAGCCCTTTTTCCTTTACTATGCTTCTCCACTCCCACATGTTCCACTGCAAGCTCCGCAAAAATGGATTGACTACTACCGTAAAAAACTAGGTCCTGAAGCACCATACACAGGGAAAAGTTATTTCCCGACACAATACCCTAGGGCCACCTATGCGGCTATGATTTCCTATTTAGATGAACAAGTGGGAGACTTAATCGCAGCATTGAAAGAGCAAGGGAAATATGAGAATACGCTAGTGATTTTTAGTAGCGATAATGGACCGACTTATACCGGAGGTGCGGATACTCCATTCTTTGACAGTGCTAAACCTTTTAAAACCACCTACGGTTGGGGAAAAGGCTTTGTACATGAAGGGGGAATTAGAGTGCCGATGATAGCGGCTTGGCCTGGCAAAATCCCGCCCGATTCTGAGAGTGAACATATCTCCTCTTTTTACGATTTAATGCCTACACTTTGTGATATCACTGGCCAATCCATTCCAGTGGCTTCGGACGGGATAAGTTTTTTGCCAGCTATGTTGGAACAAGATCAAAAGGTACATGAGTTTTTGTATTGGGAGTTTCCGGCCTATCAAGGGCAACAGGCTGTTCGGATGGGAAAATGGAAAGGGATTCGCAAAGGAGTCCTCAAAGATCAATTGGCTATTGCTTTGTATGATTTGGAGCAAGATCCACAAGAAACAATTAATCTTGCAGATTCTTTCCCTGCGGTTGTGGAGCAAATCGCAACAATCTTTGAACGAGAGCATGTACCAGCCACTATTGAGAGGTTTAAGATGAAGGCCTTGGGGGATTAAAGGGAAGACTTCTGAAGAATAGAGCAAGAATCGTCAGTTATTTTCGCAAAATGTCCTTCATATTTGTGGCATGGATTTATTTGAACATCCTTACTACAAAAAACTAATTCAATTAGAGGGCTTTATCCGGTTAAATCTGGATCAGGAACTCTCAGTCGAGGATTTAGCGAAGCAAATGCATTTGTCTCCGTTTCATTTCCACCGGGTTTTCAAGAGCTTGGTTGGAGAACCTGTGCATGAATACGTTACGAGGATTCGATTGGAAGTAGCTGCTATGCGCCTAAAGTTTACCAGGGATAAAGTGCACGAGATCGCCTTTGCTGTTGGATATCAAAACCCAGAAACCTTTAGTAGAGCTTTCGCTCGTGTGCATAATTGTACTCCTCGGGCTTTTCGTCAAGAACAAAAGCAAATCATAGCATACCGCCTACAGGATATCATTCGACAACGACTGGTGGAACAAGTAGTTTCAACAAGAATTCAGCGACTTCAGCCTATTCAGGTGGCGTACCTTAGCCACAAAGGGGCTTATCAGACTGTCGGTGATTCCTGGAGAATCTTAATGCAAAATATAGCTCCCGTTGAGTGTGGTCGGATGATCGGAATCCCATATAGCGATCCCAATATGGTAAAGCCTCATCAAATTCGCTATGATGCTTGCGTGGAGATCAGACCAGATTTCTCCCCGCCAATGCCAATCCAGCGCAAAGAATTAAGCGGTGGGCAGTACGTTGAATCGATACATAAAGGACCTTTTGAGGATATCGATGATACCTATCATTTATTGTATGGCTTGTGGCTACCCAATAGCCCATATGAACTTCGGAATGAACCGTCCCTAGAAATCTACCTGACTGATAGCCGAGTCACACCTCCAGCGGAGATGAGGACGGCTATCTATTTACCTATAAAACCTTGTTCTTAGACAATCTCATATTTGGAAATACTCAAAAATGAAACGCAACGCTTCCTTCGGGCGCTTATTTATCCGATTTTATGACTGTCCACGAGAACTGTCTAAGAAGGTAAAATCTTTAAAAACATGACCAAAATTGATTTTAAGAAGGCCTATAAGGCCGAGTATGCGCCATCCCGTAAATCGCCCGCTGTAATAGAAGTGCCACCTATGAATTATCTAATGATAGATGGCGAAGGGCACCCGGAAGATAATCAAGCCTGGCAAGAGAGTATCGAAGCACTTTACCCTTTGGCTTATGGATTGAAATTCATGTTTAAGAAGCAAACGCCACCTGCTGATTACTTTGATTATGTGGTACCACCCTTGGAAGGATTGTGGTGGTTGGCAAAAGGAGATCCAGATTTTTATTTGCAAAATAGAGAGGATTGGCGTTGGACCATGATGATTCGTCAGCCAGATTTTATCACTGCTGTAATGGTTCAGGACAAGTTGGAAGAAGTGAAGGTTAAGAAGGGCTTGCCGGGACTAGATCGGGTGCGTTTCGAAAAAATGAATGAGGGCCTAGTGGTGCAGATTATGCATATTGGACCCTTCTCGGATGAACCTGCAACTCTTGAGGTGCTGCATGGATTTATTCAGGATCATGGATATGACTTTCGCGGGAAGCACCATGAGATTTACTTGAGTGATCCTCGACGAGCTGATCCTGCAAAAATGAGAACGGTGCTTAGGCAACCTGTTACCAAGAAGTGACTCAAAAATAATCTATAAGAGAAAAGGCTGATGGAATGCTCCATCAGCCTTTTCTCTTATATTTTGAGATCAAGCTATCTATGCTGCTGCGTGCTCCGCTGTTTTTCCCTTCATCCAGAAGTAGAGAATGGTAAACAGAACAATCAATATACCCGGGAACAATACCATGGTCCCTAAAGTAGCTTGTCCAGCCAATAGCTCCAACTCGTCTCCTGTAACACCTTCCGCCGCGACCTTGGCTTTATCAGAGTCAATCCAACGTCCGATGATAGGTTGGAAGATAGAAGTAGAGAACATTCCGACAGCACCAATAATGGACATACCCAATGCGCCACTCTTCGGAATATATTCTGCTATGAATCCAATCATGTTAGGCCAGAAATAAGCAATACCTAAGGCATATACCACGGCAGCTACATAAGCCATTGTTCCTGTTTGCGTACTAAAGAGGAAAACACCGATAGTTGCCAAAATAGCGGAACCAAGAAGTACCCCTGTAGTATTGAATTGATGAACGACTTCTCCTCCGAAATATCTGGCAACAGCCATTAAACCGGTTACCAAAGCCAGAATCAACATCGGTTGTGCTCCACTCTTAGCCAGAATCAGGCCGACCCATTGCTGAGGACCGAATTCGGAAATAGCTGTCAATGCCATACAAGCAAACATGAAGATGAACAAGGGAGTAACCATTGCTTCCAAGTTGCCAGAGATCTTAGCTGCTTCATCTGTTTTAGCTTTCGGCCATTCTTGTCCAAAGAATAGATAGGCGTAGATCAAAGTAGGAATCATGATCACCCAAATCTGCGACTCCCAGCCGAAGCCAGCATCTGTCATAAATTTGGATACCAAACTGCCAATTACGATACCACCCGGAAACCACATATGGAAGCGATTCATCATCTTGCTCATCTGAACCCCTTCATATTTATCTGCAATCATCGGATTACAAGCGGCTTCTGTACAACCATTTCCTAAACCAATTAATAAGGTGGAGATCAAGAGACCGGTGTAACTTCCAGAATAGATGGTCATTACGATTCCAATTGCGTGGGCTAAGAAGGCAAACTGCATAATGCGTGCTCCGCCTACGGAATGGTATACCAAACCACCAATTACCATAGAAATGGGGAAGCCCAAAAACCACATTGAATTGATGAAGCCCAGTTGCTGTGCATTTAGGCTTAGTTCTTCTCCTAGCTGCGGAAGGATACCTGCCCTGATACTAAAGGATAAGGCGGTAGTGATCAAGGCAAAACAACTACCGTAAAAAAGCCTGTTGTCGTTAGTCATTGTTTGTTAGATTTTTCATTTTGTTACTGTTAGCATGGAGCTTTTTCATCCCACACTGGAGAATGTCAACATTCTCGATCATGAGCTTTCTCATGCTGAGCGTTTCCAAATTGCTTTAGGGGATATCTGATCTTGATAGCTGAACCAGTTGGTACATGCTGAATTTGGTAGGGAGTTTTAGGTCCGTATCTACGGGCTGGTGAACCCTTGAACCTAATCGGCGAATGATCTTTCTTTTCTATCTCTGATCCGCGTTCACCGAATTTTAACAGGTTCAGTGATTTTTAAACCATCAAAAATCCGGACTAACATAGTAATTATGATTCGAAATTTTGAGCATTGCTCCGGATTTTTTAGGCAATTAACAGCTAAGGATAACTTTCATTTACTAAAAATAGCGGCGAGAGGGGCTGGGTTAGCCAGGATTAAATGACTTACAACCAAGCTGATACAGCTAACATACTGATGAGCAAGAATACTTCTTTGTGTAGGAATATTGTTGGTGTACTTCTCGGGGGCTAGATCCGAGCAGCAGGGGCGATGAATTACTTACAGATATTCGATAGTTACTTTCAATTGCCTGGTTTCTAGATCTAAAATAGCGTTCCATCGGGTATCTGCTCGTTCTCCAGAATTTTCATATAACCCATTACTCACTTTAAAGTTGTTGCGCAGTACATATTGCTCGAGCTGAACTTTTTCACTATCTAGTGTAAAGGTGGAGGTTTTCATAGTCTTCTCTTCATTGCAATTACACTCGACCCTACTCACCGCTGGAATATCAATGCCCGTGCGCACCTCGATGTTGTCGATATTGAATTGTTCACAATCAACATGATTGTAAATGTGGCTAACCAAACTTCGGAAACCAAAGATTAAACCTACTCCGATAACGGCAATGCTGGAAATGATGATAATGAGATTCTTCATACTTATCTGTTAAGCTAGATTTTAGATGTCAGCAACCTTTTCATAACGCTAGATATTAGCTAAAAGTGTGATGCACGAAAAATTTAACGCTTAGGGGAGGAAATACTAGATTTGTTTAAATGATGGTTTCTTCTGGTACACGTCGATCCTTGATGCCCAACCTTTTTTCAATTTCCTGCTCTATATATCTCGCTTTTGAAGGGCTTTGAAAGTTTGACACAAGACTAACATGTTTTTGTCCATCAATACCGTTTACAAGCATGAAAACATGACGATAACCTCCGATCATCTTTATATATAACTGATCGATTTCAGAGATCTTGTAGGTTTGATCTTTGATAAATTTTCTAGGTCTTCTTTTAATGGACAAAAATTGGTCATCGATATTGATATATATCTTTTGCCTGGATCGATTAAGCAGGTTTAATATGGAAAGGAATCCAGCCACTCCGCCAGCAAGCATTAACCAGAGCGGAAAATCTTTGTCACTTGCAAAATAGGCCAGCATAAATATTAGAGATATAAAGGGAACCAAGGTCCCTAATAATACTTCTGACACACTGATGGGTTGCTCAAGGGTGATATCCATTTCATCTTGGAAATGGAAAATATCAATACCTTCAGGCCGTATGACTTCTTGTCTGACCGGTGATTCCTCCTTGGTCATGAGTTGTTTTACCTCTTTCTGAAATGAAAAAACAACATCACAATTTCCACACTTGGCTATCGTATCGTTGATATTCAAATTGGAAGCAGAAACATGATTGCCGCAGTTCGGGCAACCAACCTTCGCAAAGGAAGAGGATTCTTCTACGTCCACCTCTTTCAACTCTAACTTATGTTTCTCAATCGTTTTTCTTGCCATAATGCTATTGGTTTACAGCCTTAAGATCAGAAAATACGGATAGACGGCAAAATCTGTAGAAGCTATTTGGTAGAATTGCCTGATCATCGTCAATAATTGAAGCGCTCCATATTTACTTGCTGCAGTTCTGCCAGAAAATCTTAGTTTTAGCAAGTATTTATCCCCACGTAAGGCCAAACCATAAATTCTTTCAACTGCTATCTTATGAGATCTAAAATTCTTAAGGGACTAGGTTTCCTCATCCTCATTGTTTTGGCACTCGCCATTTACAACAGGAAAAAAATTACCCAGCTCTATACAGTTCTACATATCTTCGATGAGGACCAGATTGTACATAATTTCATGCACATGGAGGAGCTCTTTGATACTAGAACGATTGAACAAAGCCCCCAACCTACTCGCCTAGTCAAGGATCTAAATTACACGCCCATCGCTTCTTTTTCCTACGAGGATTCGATCATAACTGTACCGTCCTTTCTAGAAAGTACTCGAACGATGGGCTTATTGGTCATGAGGTCTGATACCATTATCTACGAAGAATACTTCAATGGGATGGATGAGACTACTACCCATATTTCTTGGTCAGTGGCTAAATCAGTGGTAGCTACACTTTTGGGGATTGCTTATCATGATGGTTTAATAAAGTCTTTGCAAGATCCCGTTACAAAATACTTACCGCAATTAACTAGTTCTGGTTATAATCAGGTGAAAATTAAAGATGTCCTGAACATGAGCTCTGGGGTAGGTTTTAATGAAGACTATCGCGATTTCAATTCGGATATTAATCGTTTTGGGCGCGCCTTTGCTTTAGGATCTTCTTATGAAAGTTTTGCCTTATCACTCAAGAATGAACGTAGCCCTGGCTCCTATAACCACTATGTGAGCATTGATACCCAAGTATTGGGGATGTTACTGGAAAAGATTACTGGGAAACGACTATCCGTTTACCTCAAAGAAAAACTTTGGGATCCAATGGGGATGGAGCATGATGCTCAATGGATTATTGATGAGACAGGAATGGAACTTGCTCTGGGGGGCTTGAATATTAGTTTACGTGATTATGCTAAGATGGGATTGCTCTATTTACAAAAAGGAGAGTGGAAAGGTCAACAATTGGTGCCAGCGGAATGGATAGAGCGAGCTATTACGCCTGATGCTCCGCATTTGATGCCAGGAAGAAACAATGAGCAATCTAGCAATCGATATGGATATGGCTTTCAGTGGTGGATACCCGAAAAACCAATGGGAGACTTCTTTGCTGCCGGTATTTATAATCAGTACATCTATGTTTACCCGGAAAAAGACTTTATAGTGGTTAAGTTATCTGCCAATCATCACTTCCGAGTCCCTGGTGATGAATCCAAATACCAACACATCGATTTCTTTCAATCCATGGCTAAAGATTTTGCAGTAGCAGAAGAGTTGTAAATAGTGGATACAGTTTCTTGACAAGTGGAGCATAAATTTTAGGAAACAAAAAAAGTACAAAGCGACATAGTGGTATATCGCAAGCAAAGACATCCTAATAGTAGACACAGGCAATAATCAAACCCGACTGCCATATGAATACCTACCGTGCCACCGCTATAGATGTTGAATATCAAGATACACGAATGATGTATCTGGGAATTCCTTTGATGACCATCTTTGTCGTGCATGTAGGTATAGAAGATGGTTTAATGGAGTTATTGGCCAATAGTCTCTATTATGAAAATCTAGTTGTAAGTCTAGCCATAGCTTATCTCACCTTTTTTAGTATACGGGCATGCATAATGGGCTTCGATCAAGGAAGTCCCTGGAAAGAGGATGGCAATATAGTGCGATGGTGTTTGCAACTAATCATTTCTACACTCATTACTTTCTTCTGGTTGTTTGTGAATGACTTCTATGATTATATCATGATGGGAGAACAGGAGCTATTGGATCAGGTATTGTTGACTGTAGATCTTCCGGTCTCGATATTATTGATCTTGGGCTTGAATTATTATTACTATATCCAGTTTGGAGAGGCGCGCCGTCATGCGGCTGGATTCCAGCTTGGTCTTGATCAACTTGAACCAAGAACAGACATTTTACTAAAAACGCCTGGGGGATATTGTAAAGCTCAGCATCAGGATATCCAAATAGCCTATCTAGAAAATGAACTCACCTGTATAATTGATAAGGCAGGTAAAAAGAAGTACTCAGATCTTTCCCTTTCTGGTTTGGAAAAAGAACTAGGAGCTAGTCTCCCGTATTACTTTAGATTAAATAGAAAACTACTAATCCATCGAGAGGTGATTCGAGGATACAAGAGAACCAAGGGGCATCGTCTACAACTCGAACTCTTCTTTCCCACTTCCGTCGCACCCATTGTTAGTAAAAATAAGGCTGCCCGATTCAAGTCCTGGTGGCATCAATCTTGATCCACTCTTTTTTTCGCGATCAGCAGGCTAAATTTCGGCTTCGGAGAATATGAGGCAATGGGAATAGGTAGCTCTGTATGAAGCTTCACATCTTGCAGGTGATATTTTTTATCCATGCAAAGTATGTAATAATGATGTTCCGTACTCTATGTTTACTCCTGCTAATGGTAGGAAATTTCTGCTACGCTGCCGCTCAAAGTGATGCCACATTGGATAGCCTAGCTGTTGCCTATAGAACTAAGTATAAACTACCAGGGCTTGCCTTCGCAGTTATTCGACCAGATACCTTTTACTTGGGCTTAGATGGTTATAGGCGGAATGACGAGAAAGATGCTATCGATGCTGATGACCTTTTTCATATAGGATCTAACACCAAAGCATTTACTGCTTTTTTAGCTGCACAGCTAGTAGAAAACAAAATATTGAGTTGGGAGGCGAACTTACTTGAGGTGGTACCTGAGCTGAAAAACCAGATACATCCAGGTTATAAACAGCTAAGTCTAAGGGAGCTCCTTTCTCATAGAACAGGGCTAGCACCATTCGAATCGGAAGGGCGTAAGGAGTTCAAAGTCCTACCCAAGCATCTCAGTCGACAACCCGATGCTCGCCTAGCTTTCACTCAGGCAGCGCTCAGCCTGCCTCCAAGCCCCTTTCCAACTGATGGTCACCTGTATTCCAATGGCGGTTATATCATCGCGGGATTGATGTTGGAAAGGATTACGGGAGAGTCCTATGAGTCGATGTTACAGCGTATGGGGGAAAGTATGGGGCTTCAACTAGTTTTTGGCTTCCCTGGGCTGGATCGTGACAATGCGATTATGGGACACCGCAAAAAGCTATTTGGAAGCCTTTTTGGCAAGAAGTATCGACCGCTTCCACCGAGTAATCACTTCACCGTCGATCAGTATTTTGCCCCTGCGGGAGATCTTTCCATCAGCCTTAAGGGGTTTTCTCATTGGATTCAAGATCACCTTCGCGGTTTGTTAGGACGATCTAGTTTCTTGCCCTCGGAAGCTTACCAAAGAATGCATTATGGTTTTCCTGGGTACGGTTTGGGGTGGTACAATGGTTTTGTCGGAAAGGGACCGGAGCGCTTTAGCTACCATGGGGGAAGCTTAGGTACTTTTTCCTCTGCTGTAATGTTATGTGCTGAACGGGAGATTGGAATTGTCATCTTAGTAAATGCAGAAGGCAAGGCTGTCCAAAAAATGAAAAATGAAATCCGTATCGACCTCTGGACCCGGTTTGGCAAACTGCTAAATCAGAACTAGTAATAATCGAAGCTTGTTTCAGGTAGCCACCTAGTGGGCTACATGTGCGAGCCGGGTGGTGGTATTGATGTCCTTCTATATATTATCCGGATTTGTACCCCTAATCTGAAGGCTTTTTGCTCCAACAACATATTCCTTTACTGGACCTTGCAGGTAAAATAAATAGTATGAAACGATTACTAGTCTCACTTGCAGTCCTATCAATCCTCGCTACTAGCTTGCAGGCGAAAAAGTATTTCTTCCACGCACAAATCGGGAATGATGAGAACATAGGAACTTCCATTCTGGCACCTTTTAAGAGCCTGGCAAAGATTCCGCTTCTAAAAATTGGGGCTGGTGATACCCTTCTATTGGCAGCTGGGCAGGTTTTCAAAGGGACTTTACACCTGAAGAACATCAAAGGGACTAGAGAAAAGCCCATCCTAATCACGACCTATCGTGTAGGCCCTAGAGGTGTTTTGGCGGCAGCGGAAATTGATGCAAGCGGGTATGCCAATGGTATTCAACTGTTGAATTGTTCCTTCATTAAGGTGGAAGAACTATCGATCAGGGCTAATGGTGGAGGCTTAATCGATAGAGAATCTGATCAGGTGAAAATGCGTTGTGGGGTGTTGGTACAAATAACGGAAGAAGGGGAGTACGAACATATATCATTGAGACGTCTTTGCATAGCTGATATTTTCTATGAAGAAAAGGGGTTTGAAAGGGGGAAGAAAGAAGTTCGGACAGCCAATGGTACACAAAAATACGGTTGGGGAATTCGCGTGATTAATCGAACAAAGCATGCAAAATTGAGGGAAGTCCTTATTCGGGAGTGTCAGGTTGAAAATGTGGCGCATACAGGGATCAAGCTAACAGGTGGAGAACGGAATATCGAATCTTTTCTGATAGAAGACTGTGAAATTAGAGTGACTGGCGGACCAGGGATGCAAATGTCAGGGGTAAATGAAGGAAGGGTTCGCCATAATTATATCAGTCATAGTGGAAGTACTGATGATTCCAGAAAATGGGGGAGAGGTAGCGGATTGTGGACTTGGGGATCAAGAGATGTTGTAATTGAACATAATCAATTTCTTTTCGCTAACGGGCCTGGAGACTCAGCAGGGTGCCATATTGATTTTAATTGTGAAAACATTGTGGTGCAGTATAATCTTAGTGCCAACAATGCTGGAGGTTTTTGCGAAATCCTAGGGAATAACTACAACTGTGCTTATCGCTACAATATCAGTATCAATGACGGCCACAGAGTGAAAGGTGAAAATGGAGCCTTTCAAGAAGGAAAGACTTTTTGGTTGAGTGGGTTTGCAGGACGGAAGAAACCCCGTAAAGGACCCTTTAATAGTTATTTCTATAACAATACAATAGTCGTCGATACCAACATTGTGGCAAAAATGGCCATCGATCGAGCTGCGGATGGTATGCTCATTATGAATAACATTTTTTGTATTCGGGGAGAAAGCGCATGGGTGCTAGGTGATCAATATAAACCGGACAAGGGTGGTGCGCACCAAATTAAGCGCGTAGTTTTCAAAAACAATCTATTTCTGAAGGATGGCAATTGGCCCGTAGATGGATGGATCCAACCAGAGGATAAATCGTTCGGCTCCCCACAATGGGAAACGGCCAATTTGCAGGACATCTTCCAATGGATACCGACAGATAAGCCACTCATCCAGGGAAAGGGTTTACCTATCTCGAAAATTCCTGGTGACAGTATCGGCCTGACGATTGGGCTGGCAGTTGAATATGATATCCTTGGGCAAGCTATTCTGGGAACACCTAGTCTAGGGGCTATCCATATTCCGGAGAATTAAACGACTGAACTGTTGCGCGCTAAAGACTTGCCATGTTATAGCCATAACATGAAGTATTGAATATTCCCAGCTTTGTACCAACTGCTCAAAAACATAACCATTGAGCGAAAAAGGTGCCCCAAGTACTCAAGTGAGCTTTGATCTGACTGGAATTGAGCCCTAATTTGTGATCTAAACGATCCAAACCAAATGAAAGCCTTTGATATTCTATATGATCCGTGGCCCTGGTATTTGGCAGGTCCCTTGATGGGAGCCGCCATTCCGCTTCTTCTTTTTTTTGGCAATAAGATGTTAGGAGCCTCTTCCAGCCTTAAACATATGTGTGCTTTAGGCAATTCTAAATTGCCCGATTTCCAATACGATGTGCGTAGTGGCTACTGGAATATTCTCTTTGTTGCGGGAGTCTGTCTAGGAGCCACTGTTTGTTTTCACTTCTTCTATGAGGTGGATCAAGTAGCCATTGCCCTGAGCACAAAAAATGATTTGATGAAGCTGGGAGTATCCGATTTTCAAGGTTTATTGCCTGTCGAAATATTTGGAGATACTCATTTTCTAGAATTAAGAACCTGGATATTTACCCTAGGAGGAGGGTTCTTGATCGGATTTGGCGTACGTTATGCTGGGGGCTGTACTTCCGGTCATGGTTTTATGGGCCTTTCTCAGATGAGTAGAGCTTCCTTCATTGCCATCCTTTCCTTTTTTGCGGGTGGAATGTTTTTTACCTATGTTCTTCTTCCTTATCTCATTGTTCTTTGATAATTCCCAAACCTTAGTGATGCATATGAAGACCCTGAAATTCTTATTAGTTGGAATGTACTTTGGTGTGTTGATTGTAAAATCAGAAGCCCTGAGTTGGTTTCGCATCCAGGAGATGTTTCGCTTACAATCCTTCCATATGTTCGGCATTTTTGGTTCTGCGATTCTGGTAGGAAGTCTTACCGTGTATTTGATCAGGAGGCACAGCTTGAAGACCGCGGGAGGAGAGGCTATCACCCTGGCTCGAAAACCCTTGAAACCTACAGCGCAAGTAATTGGAGGCGTGCTTTTCGGTTTTGGATGGGTATTGACGGGCCTATGTGTGGCACCTGTTTTCGCTTTATTGGGCACCGGTTATGTAGCGGCTTTGCCAATTCTTGCTGGTGCGCTCCTAGGTGTCTACACCTACGCTTGGTCGGAGTCTTATTTACCGCATTAGCTAGGCCCTGCTCTTAAATTCAGGTAGCTAAAAGGACAAAAATTGCTTTCAGGATACTATAGATTAAAACCCAATAGACAAATCCTAATCGATAGGTTATCATTTAATCGTTACTCAAGACCCCAAAATCAGAAAAATCATGCTTAATGCAAACCTGAGACCTTATCCGATCGTACAAATGAAGAAAGACAAAAGTGACAATATGATCGAAAGAGAAAAGTCATCTTCTTGGTTAGTTAGCATAGCCTGTCTGAGCTTCTTCCCGTTAATCTACCTAATTGGTAAAACGATCGTGACTTGGCTGGGTTAGCCAGTTTGATCTATTCAAACAGCACTACCGCAGTCTTCATGCAAAAGAGATATGATCATGTCTTCGTGCGAGGTTGCGCGGCCAAGAAATGTTTGACGCCAAGTGTTTGGATTAAAGTGTGTGCTTGTCATTCCATGCACTAGATTCTTGTTCATTTTTACCAACGTATCACAAAACGCTTGTTCCCTGAACTCGCTCCGAACTGATCATACTAGATGACCAATGATCCTGAGTGTTGGCAACATCCGAGAATATTTTGAACACCAAATTAGAATTTTGGCGTTCAACATAAATACAGAAACTCGCCAATCTCTAGAACTCACTATATCTAAAGGACAATCCTATGATCAGGAGATATTCCAATTTTCTCTGAATTAGTTTCACCTCGTAAGGTGGGAAATTGAAAGTTTATCAAAATAGGAAAGCCCAGATTAATGAAGATGATGGAGTGCTATTTTACTTTCTTCATGAAATATTCATCTTTTCGTGGCTTACCTTTAATTAGGCCGTCTGTCCAGGCGTGTAATGCTGTTCCATCTTGCAATTCATATCCAATTTCCTGCGGATAATCATGTTCTGGGTTTTTGAAAACCCACTGTCCCTTTTCCATTTTCGTACAATTAAAAAGAGTAGGAGGAGCATTGTTGATGATGGCGATGTACCCCCAATGTTTACCAAGTTTCCTAATACTTAGGTCTTCTACGAGTACCGTATCTTGGCCACGAATCCAATAGCCTTCGCCCTGTAGATATTGATTAGTTTTTTTTTCCCATTTTTCAATATATGTACCACCACCTAAAGGGCCTTCCCAATGACCTACTAATGCATCAAAAGGCGTAGGTATGTCAGAACTCACTTCCTTTGTGGTCGCACAACTGGAAACTAGGAGACTCACTAAAAGCAATGTGTAGAGTATTCGCATCATTTAATTATTTAACAAGTAAAATGTATCTCATGATTGAGATAGACAAGATTTATGATGACAAATGTATTAGATGCACTTTATGCGAAATTGTACAAAAGCGACATTGTATTTTCTAGGAACTAACAAACTGTTCATTCAGTTGGTAAGAATGTTTGAAGTACTGCCCTGGACTCATCCCCGCAAACCTTTTGAAGTCACGAATGAAATGAGCTTGATCAAAGTATCCAGTAGCAAGACTTATCTCGGTGAGCGACCATTCTGGCTTCGATTGTGATAACTGTAGCGCGTTTTGTAGGCGAGTAATTCTGGCGAGGGTCTTAGATTTAGTGCCTGTGATTTCCAAAAACTTCCGTTGAAAGTGCCGAGGACTAATATTGTAAGATCGGATAATGTCTTGTATATCCCCGCACCCCTTGGAGTTAATAATTAATTTACTTATATGTTCAATAAAAGGATCCGGCTGGTGAAATCGAAGCATACTCTTCAAAAGAAATTGCTCGATTGTGTGTATGGCTGATTCAATACTAGTAGCACAGTTCACCTGTTCCTCTAAATCTTTACCTGCTTGCCCGTAAAGTATATCCAGGGGAATATACTCCTGTTGAAATTCTTTAGGTGAAATGGGGACAAAGGGCGCTAAGCCAAAAGGGAAGAACCGGAAGGCGATAAGGTGAGTGTCGGAAGAGGGAAGTAGATCTAGAAATTGGGAAAGTTGTCCATAAATAAAGCTTCTAACTTGCCGATTCTTTTTTCCATCTGAAAGCTGGTAAAAGCATTCGCCTAAATGAAAGATCATCTCCATTTGTCCGTCTGGCAAAATACGCTCGACGGTGGGATGGAAATTAGCAGGATCTACTTTTTCCTCTAACGTCCATATACAACTTATATAAGGGCGAAGCAGTGTATGCGGTTGATATTCTCGGTATTTCATTTGTTTCATTTTCCACCCCAACTACCAGAACTGGAGAGCAAAATTGGATCATAATCTCTGAATATGCAACACTGAATCCACCTTTGTTTAGAAAATAGACAATTACTTGAATACTAATTAGCTCAAAATATCATGTACCACATGCCCATGAACATCTGTCAATCTAAACCTCCTGCCTTGGTATTTGAAGGTCAATTGTTCATGATCTATACCCATTAAGTGCATCAGTGTAGCCTGGAAATCATGTACATGCACTGGGTTTTCTAAAATGTTGTAGCCAAAATCATCAGTCCGCCCATAGGTCATACCGGCCTTCACGCCCGCTCCTGCCATCCACATAGTAAAACATCTAGGGTGATGATCGCGCCCATAGCTATCTCCAGTGAGCTTTCCTTGAGAATAAACGGTTCGTCCGAACTCTCCTCCCCACACAACCAAGGTATCCTCAAGGAGGCCTCTTTCTTTGAGGTCCATAATTAAGGCTGCGGTGGCCTGATCCGTACTTTTAGCTTGATGCTTGACTCCACCATTGAGATAGGTATGCTGATCCCAACCCTGGTGATATAATTGAACAAAACGCACATTTTGTTCTAGGAGTTTCCGGGCCAAAAGACAATTGGCCGCAAAGGTACCCGGATCCCGACTGTCGGGGCCATATCTTTCAAAGATGTAGTCTGGCTCATTGGAGAGGTCCGTAACTTCGGGGACGGCAGTTTGCATGCGATAAGCCATCTCATACTGCGCGATGCGATTATCGACCTCAGGGTCATTGTAGGCATCCCGTTGGAATTGATTAAGTTTCTTTAGGTAGTTAAGCATGGAGCGTCGATCCATGCCATCATATCCCTCAGGGTTGTTAAGGTATAAAACTGGATCTTTGCCTGACCTGAATTGGACACCTTGATGCCTCGTCGGCAAGAAGCCATTCCCCCATAGCCTGGCGTATAAAGGCTGCCCTCCAGCATTTTTTGAAACCAAAACAATGAAGGTAGGTAAGTTTTGATTTAGAGATCCCAAGCCATAACTCACCCAAGCTCCTATGGAAGGTCGTCCAGCAATTTGGTTGCCAGATTGAAAAAAAGTAATGGCTGGATCATGGTTGATCGCCTCTGTATGCATCGTTTTGATAAAACATAAGTCATCCACTACTTTGGCTGTATGCGGCAGCAATTCACTGACCCAAGCCCCGGACTTGCCATGCTGTTGGAAATCATAGACTGAGGCGGCCATGGGTAGAGCGGTTTGTCCAGCACTCATACCAGTAAGTCGTTGCCCTTTCCTAACTGAATCGGGAAGATTCTGACCATGCAAGCCTTGTAGCTCTGGCTTATAGTCAAAAAGATCAAGTTGAGAAGGCCCGCCGCTCATAAACAAATAGACAATCCGTTTGGCTTTCGGTAGAAAATTAGGGAAACTGATTGGCCCTGTCGAACCGATGCCTTCTAGTGGATTGCGCTGTTGTTGGCCGAGCAAGTGGCTGCCCCCAAATATGGAACCTAGTGCCATGGCTCCTAAGCCTAGAGAAGTCTTGGTCAGGAAGCTTCTACGAGATTTTTTTTCTTCTAAATTAAAGAGATCTTTGTTCATGGTTCTATCTTTTGATCACACTGGCATCTGCGTTAATAATGGTGCTAGCTACGACAGCGTTAGCTGCCAGAAGAGCGAGATCTACGGTGGGGTCTAATTCAAAGTCTCCTGTTTCTAACCAGCCCTTGGCTTTATTGGGTTGAGCTTGAAACTTCTTCCATTCTTGTGTTTGTAACTCTAGTAGTACTTGCAATTCCTCGGTAGAAGGAGCTCGCCCACACAGTTGAGTGAAAGCGGACTGGACAGCAGATGATAAGTCTTCTGCTTTACTTATTTTTTGACCAAGTACCTTAGCAGCTTCTACGAATATGGGATCATTGAGCAGCACAAGTGCCTGTAGCGGCGTGCTGGTTTTCTGTCGCCTGACCGTACAATTGGCTCGACTGGGAGCATCGAAAGTTGCCTGAGTTGGATGCGGGTTGGTTCTTTTCCAGAAAGTGTAAAGGCTTCGACGGTACAATTTCTCGCCTTTATCGGCTTGATAGCGAGAACCACTAATTCGCCATAACCCTTCTGGCTGATAAGGTTTCACACTGTGCCCACCTATTCTTGGAGAAAGCAAGCCACTAGCTGCTAAGGCATTATCCCGCAACATTTCAGCTGTTAATCTGCTACTTGGACCTCGGGAGAGATAGATGTTTTCCGGATCCAGTTGGCGTTGTGCGATACTAGATTTCGAACTTTGTTGATAGGTGGAGGACATTACAATCAATTTCACTAGCGCCTTCATATCCCAGCCCGATTCTCGAAATTGTATAGCCAACCAGTCTAATAAGGCTGGATGGGAGGGTAATTGACCTTGATTGCCGAAGTCCTCAGCTGTATCCACCAAGCCTCTACCAAAGAATTGTTGCCATACTCTATTCACAATCACCCTAGCAGTAGTGGGGTGTTTGGGGTGTAGCAGCCACTGCGCAAGCCCTAGTCGATTTTTAGGGTATTCCTCTGGGAACGGGAGCAGGTGTTCCGGCGTGTTGGGGTAGACCCTCTCCGTTGGAGTATCATACAGGCCTCGGTCCAGGACGAAGGTCGGCCTAGGATTTGGCATATCTCGCATTACCATAATTTCCTTAATGGTGTCCAGCACTTGATTGTACTTTCGTCGCTCCTGTTGGAGGGTTCTCAGGTGTCTTTGTCGTAACGGATCTTGTTGTGACTGATAAAAGGCTTGATACAAAGCCTTGTTATTTTCCGCTGGAGGCGCAAGCGTTTGTCCTGCGATTTGAGTGATTTCCAAGGGACTCAATTCTCCTTCGAAAACTCTGATATCATCTACCACGCTGCCCGCAGCACCTACTCCTCTCCAGCGCGCGCCGATCTGTAGACCAGGCTCTTCCTGATTTGGGTATTGAAAAAGAATGCTCTTATATAAATTGTCACTTTCTATCTGGGTTTCTTGTTCTTTACCGTTTAGGAAGAATTTCAATCCATCTGCTTTGGCGGAGCCATCATAGGTCAATGTTAAGTGTATCCATTCATCACGAGGAATATGATCGCTGTACTCAAGTATAGCATTATAAGGCTCAGTTCTAGCCATCAAAATTTCAAACCGATTGTCTTTTAAGGCGAGATGATAACCTCTGAAGTTGTATAAAGCTGCCCCTATACCTTTGTGGAATAATACGCCATCTTTTAAACCTGCCGGAATTTTTGCCCAGAGGCTAATACTAAAAGGAGTCGCTCGATCGAAAACCCCGACCTGCCCAAGATCTAGCCAGGCATCTCCATCCAATTGTAAGCCCTGTCCAATTTTTCCCGCCACTAAATCGGGGATAATGTCTCCCTTCACATGTTGTTGCTTCATCACACCAGGGCCAAAGGGCGCTTTCTTATTTTTAATCTTGCTACCCTCAAAATCAAAATGAGCAACCAGAGGAACTTGAATTTGGACTTTCTCCTGCTCCAAGTCCTCATACCAGGAATGAAAGTCTGCTAGTTTTTCCTGGTCAAATGATTGCAATTGTTGCTCAGCTTTTTTGACTTGCTCTTTGTAAGTAAGGAGTACACTGTCTGTTTTTTCGGATTTAAGTAGGAGAGTGGGGACGGGCATAGCATTATCCCAACTGATTTGACCCGCCTCTTGGACATTATTGAAAAAACTAAAAAGTTGGTAATAGTTCTTTTGTGAAATAGGGTCATATTTATGATCGTGACATCTAGCACATTCCATGGTCAGAGCCATGAAGGCAGTCCCAAGCGTATTCGTTCGATCAGCAACATATTCCACGCGAAATTCTTCCGGTACAATCCCGCCTTCCATGTTTTGTTGGTGATTTCGATTAAATGCTGTCGCCAGAATACTTTCATCGCTTGCATCAGGAAGTAGATCGCCAGCTAACTGCCAAGTAATAAATTGATCAAACGGCATGTTTTCATTGAAACTCTTAATGACCCAATCCCTCCAAGGTGACATGTCCCGGTATCGATCTACTGTATACCCATGGGTATCCGCAAAGCGAGCTACATCCATCCAGTCAGTAGCCATTCTTTCCCCAAAATGGGAAGAGGCAATAAGCTTGTCCACCCACCCTTCATACGAGCTTTCTTGCGCACCTTTTATCCATTCTTCATTTGGTGGTAAGCCAGTTAGGTCAAAACTTAAACGCCTAAGTAAGATTTCACGCTCTGCTTGCAGTGTATATTCTAGATCTTTTTCCTCCAATTTTTGCTGGACAAAATAATCGATTGGATTGTTGGCCCATTCTGAATCCTTGATCTCGGGAACTTCTGGAAGGACGGGAGGAGTAAAGGCCCAATGTGGTTTATATTTGGCTCCTTCTTCAATCCATCGAATCAGGATAGCTTTTTCACGCGGACTAAGGTGAAGATCAGAATCTGAGGGCGGCATCACTAGCTCGGGATCACTGCTCACAATACGATGGTAGAATTCACTTTTGGCTAGGTTCTTGGGCTTAATGGCTACTTTGTCAGGATGATCCTTCAGCTTGGCATAAGCCGATGAGGACTCATCTAATCGCAGGCCTGCCTCTCGTTTGGCTTGATCAGGACCGTGGCAAGCATAGCAACGATCGCTAAGGATGGGTTTGACATGGATATTAAAATCTAGCTGTTGAGGGAGGAGGGTTAGTTCAGACTCAACTTCGGCAGGAATAGTAGGGCCACATGAGGTGAAAGCGAGTGTCGTAAGAAATAACAGGAGGATCTCAAGCAGAAGCCAAGAGCGAAGCTGTTGTTTTTCAATGGCGAGTGACATAGCTACAACTTTATTCGATCGGAAGCACCTGAGAAATTGCTTCCGCAAGCTTGTTTAAAGTATAAGGTTACCCTTAAAGATCGGAATTTTTTGCCTTATGTGAAGAACCATTCTGCCGGAATTGAGCACAGAAGCTTAGGATGGGAGCAGAAATTCCCAGCACGATTCGTGCTGGGAATTTCTAATCTATGGTTTTAGGCTTTATCAAATTCTTTTCTGGCAATTTGATACAACCAGTAGCAAATACCAGCAATGATCGCCAAACCAGCGTAACTACCTAGAGGCTGATCCAGCAAGGCTAGTATTTCGGTATCCTGATAAATGGCAATCGGGATAGCTAAGAAGATACCAATCAAGGCTTCTCCAGTGATTAGACCAGAGGCAAACAGTAGGCCTGCATTATTGCTCTTCTCTTTTGCTTCTTGTACATCTCCAGATTTCTGTCCTGCCTTGCGTGCCTGGTAGCGACTCACAGCCCAGGCAATCAATCCGCCCACCATTATGGCACTGTCCAATTCAAAAGGAAGGTAAAGGCCAACAGCTACGGCTAAAACGGGGATACGGAAATCACTTTTTCTCGAAGCTTGGTATTGATCAGCGAGAATGATCAACACTCCAATTCCCATGCCAATGTAGACCATGTTCCACGGCAATCCTCCTTGGAATATACCGACAGCAACACTTTCCATTAACGCAGCTTGCGGAGCCGGAAGCGTATCACTACCAATACCATAAGCTGAATTCAAAAGTTGAAGCACCAGCGGTAAAGACAAGGCGGCTGCGATCACGCCCACCATCTGCATAATTTGCTGATTACGGGGTGTGGCACCCAGCAGATTACCCGATTTAAGATCTTGCATATTATCCCCAGCGATCGCCGCGGCACAACAGACTACGGCGCCTATCATTATGGCTGCTGCTGGACCTTTTTCTGCTCCACTGCCCAATAAGGCAAGGAGAATCAAAGCTGCCGTGAGTATGGTGGCGATGGTCACGCCCGAGATCGGGTTGTTCGAACTACCTACCAGACCGGCCATATAACCTGCGACTGCTGAAAATAGAAATCCGGCAATAACCATCAAGACTGCCATTAAGGCTGAAATGGGCACATTTTCAATTTCTCTCAAGTAAATAATGAAAACAGGAACGATCATAGCACCAATGGCAATGATCACCCAAGACATCGGTGTATCAAGTTCGGTGCGGAGTATTTTGGTCTGTTCCTTGGCTCCTTTCAAAGCCGACATGCCACTCTTGACTGCATAGCCGATGGCATTTCGTAAATTAATCAAGGCCCATAGCCCTCCAACTACCATAGCACCTACACCGAGGTATCTAATCTGACTATTCCATATTTCACCCCCGATTTCGGCTGCAGTGCCGTCCGGAGCGCCGTTGATTGCGATAAAAGCGGGGATAGCAATCCACCAGCTAATCACACCACCTAGGAAAACGAGTACAGCAATCCGTAAACCAACGATATAGCCGACCGCAATAAGAGCCGGTGATAGGTTTACTCCCACATACATATAGACTTTATTGCCTGCCAAGGTAGCGGCTTCTGCCAATCCGTGCCATAGCTTCAATCCACCTTCCGCTAGCTTAATCAGAGCTCCAGCTAAACTACCCCAAAGCAAATATTTGACAGCATCTCCTCCTTTTTCTCCCGTTTTCAGTACCTCAGCTGTTGCCACACCTTCAGGGAATTGCAGTTTCTGACGAACAATTAATGCGGAGCGCAGGGGTACTGTGAATAAAACGCCAAGTACCCCTCCACAGAGTGAAATAAGCGCAGTCTCAAGGTAACTGAAAGACGTCCAGTAATCCATGATGATCAATGCCGGTATGGTGAAAATGACACCTGCCGCTAGAGATTCACCAGCAGAAGCGGAAGTCTGTACAATATTGTTTTCCAGAATGTTACTATTCTTAAATAGCTTAAGAATCGCCATGGATAGCACGGCTGCAGGAATACTTGCAGATACTGTCATCCCAGCAAAAAGACCTAAATAGGCGTTGGCTCCTGATAGGATCACCGAAAGTACGGCCCCTAGGATGAAGGCTTTTACCGTAATTTCGGGCAGTTTAATCTCAGGCCCGATATACGGCTTCTGGTTTTCATTACTCATAAACAAGGTTTTATCGATTAGTAGGTGTTCATCAAAGCCGGAATCCTGGTGGACTTCAACATTGGTGTTCGTCTTAAAGGTAATTCTTAGCCTTCAATCTTCCAACTCTGCATCGAGAATGTCCACTTGTCTACTTCCTCCTCTTTGCAGACCAAAACTGCTGTTTCGACCTTGATTTACATAGTAAACTACAATCAGCAACACACCCAAACCGACTAGATTTTGATAATAAATATGGAGCAACAAACACAACACCAGAGCGGCTATGGCTAAGGAAAAGGCTTGATAGGGATTGTTAAGACTCCAAATACCGAGAATGAGGAAGCAAATAGGGAAAACGAAAAGATTGATCAAACTCAAGAAATCGACCCTTTGTCCATAAAATTGTAAGAACAAAGCCAACATCAAATGGAAAGAGGTATATATGAATAGCGCCCTTCTTGCATTGAAAATTATTGTTCGTTGTTCCCTGGATGGGGATTTTATCTTTTGGGCACTCATAGTATTTCCAAGGCTTGTTCGATATCTTCAATCAGCCACTCTGGATCTTCTAGGCCAATACTAAACCGAATTAGGTTCCAAGGAAGCTCGGAATTCTCTCGACCTTTTATATGGTAAAATCCTGCTACGGGCATGATGAGAGACTCGTGCCCTCCCCAAGAGACTGCAATAAGAAATCGTTTCAACCGATGAATAAAAGCCTCCATTTTAGCAAGGCTTTCAGCTCGAATGTAGGCAGAAAATAAGCCACCAGCACCAGTCATCTGCTTCTTAGCCAACTCATGTTGTGGAAAGGAGCGTAGCATAGGATGAATTATCTTTTCCACCTTATCATGTTTCTCTAAATACTTAGCAACTACCAAAGCACTTTTGGCCACTCTTTCCATCCGCAAAGGAAGCGTTCGTAAACCACGAATTACCATGGCTGCATCATGGGGTGGAAGGATGGAGCCTAAGGTCATTTGCTCTGCATTAAAAATTTGAAAAATCTTTTCTTTTGAACCGCAAACGACACCGACCACCACATCGCTGTGACCATTTATATATTTGGTGGCAGAATGGACCACTAGATCAATTCCGAATTGAGCTGGCTGTTGGAAGATTGGAGAAGCAAAACTATTATCTATGATGCTGACTAAATTGTGTTCTTTCGCAATTTGAGCGCAGGCTGAGAGGTCTTGTAAGTTGAAGGTAAGTGAAGAAGGACTCTCTAGGTAAAGGACTTTCGTGTTGGGTCTAATGGCCTCTTTAATGGCTTGCGTACTTCGACCGTCAACAAAAGTGTGTGTGACACCAAAACGGGATAAAAACTGACTCAGTAATGCATGTGTCCAGGAATACGGACCTTCTACACAAACGATATGATCTCCAGCTTTGACTTGAGCGATAACCGTAGCTGCAATGGCTCCACTACCACTAGAAAAAACCAAGGCATCCTCGGTCCCTTCCAAAGCAGCTAACTTGGCTCGTAAGATCTTTACAGTGGGGTTGTTGCCCCTACTGTAAATGTGATGCTCTAACTCATTACTGAATGCTTGTCGAAAGTGGTGTAAGTCAGGGAAACAGAAATTGCTAGTTTGAATGACTGGAGGGGATACGGCGTGAAAATATTGCTCTCTTTCTTCACCTAAATGGGTTAGTATTTCGCTTTGATGCATTTTTGCGCTAAATCTAGTGAAAATCTCTGTTTGCTAAGACTTTTGCAGACACTAGACTTTATTATGGAATGGTTTTATAGGAGAAAAGAGTTGGATTTTGTGGCTGACCAAGGCTTCCCCAAGCCTAGTAGCGGTTGCTCTTAAGGGGAGGACGGAATGTACTAGTGATTGCTATCGGTAGCAAAAGGCACTTTTTGCTGCGTACAAATTATTTTATATTTGAATCTACTTATGTAATGGAAATCCTTCCTTCCAGGAAGGTGACGCAAGTGCCAGAGATCTTTACGCGTGCACCTAGCATTTGGCAAAGCAAATTTCCTCCACGAGCTGAGATCTGCCTGGCGGTTAATTCAGTTTTTTGAAGTCGTCGACTCCAATATGGAATCATCGTCGTATGAGCTGATCCAGTCACAGGGTCCTCATTAATGCCCACATTCGGAAAAAAACAACGGCTAATGAAATCAACTTTTTCTCCGGGAGCAGAGGCAATTACTCCTCGGGTGGGAATAGTCTTCATTTTTGCAAAGTCCGGAGACAAATTCTTGACCTCTTGCTCCGTAGCCAGAATGATCAACAGATCATCTTTCCCTCGCCACACTTCGACTGGTTTACCACCTAGTATTTCCTTTATCCATGCGCTTGTATCCTCCTGGGTCAACTGATCCGTGGGGAAATTTAAGGTATAAGCTTCACCTTCTTGTTGGACTTCTAGAATACCGCTTCTTGAATGGAATCGGATTGTTTTATCTGCTAGTCCTAAATGCTTGAATAAGACATGAGCTGAAGCCAATGTAGCATGTCCACAAAGATCAACTTCACTAGCTGGTGTGAACCAGCGAATCCGGTAATCTTGCCCTTCTTGAACAAAAAAGGCGGTTTCAGATAGATTGTTTTCTAGGGCAATCAACTGCATCGTGGAACTGGGGAGCCATTCATCAAGAGGACAAACTGCGGCAGGGTTACCTTGAAAGGTCTTCTCTGCGAATGCATCAACTTGATAAATCTTTAAATCCATAGGGTCACTTTATTGCTACTGTTTTGATCGGTTTATACAATCGCTGATATCCTTCCAGGGATAGGGTATCTGGATACTACTCTGCGATGACCATAAATTTGTTCTTTTTACCATTTTCTACCATGAAGAATTGACCATGTAGCAAAACCTCTTGGTTTACCATTGCATCATGTGAGCTTACTTTTTCCTTGTTAATGCTAATGGCATTTCCTTTAATGGCTCGTCGTACTTCTCCTTTAGAGGCTAAGATACTTGTGTGTTCGGCCAGTAAATCAGCTATAGCCATTCCATTGGCTAGTTGATCTTTAGAAATAGTAAAACTCGGAATTTCTTCAGCAACAGTTGCTAAGGCCGATTGACTTAAGGAATGTAGGGTTTCCTTCGTCGCTCGTTTATTAAATAATAGCTCTGAAACTTTAAGTACTGCTTGGAATTCTTCTTCTGAGTGAACTCTTTTAGTCAATTCTTCAGCCAATAATTTTTTTAATTCTCGAGGGTTATCAGCAAACTCTTGTTCACGTCCTTCGATTTCCTCCTGAGGTTTCAAGGTGAAGTATCTTGTAAAGGAAGACAAATCCGCATCAGCAGCATTGATCCAAAACTGATAGAACTTATATGGAGAGGTGTAGTCCGGAGATAGCCAAATATTGCCTTGTTCAGATTTGCCGAATTTTGTTCCATCCGCTTTAGTTAGCAATGGTGTAGTAATGGCATAGGCCTTTCCACCCGAATTTCTGCGAATGAACTCGGTTCCAGTAGTTATATTCCCCCATTGATCCGATCCACCCATTTGCAATCGGCAGTTGTATTGATCATATAGACATTGGTAGTCATAGCCTTGCAGCAACTGGTAACTAAATTCTGTAAATGAAATGCCCGTTTCAATTCTCTTCTTCACGGATTCCTTGGACATCATGTAGTTCACCGTAAGTGTCTTCCCTACATTTCTCATAAAGGACAGTATGTTCATGTCTTTATAGAAATCCAGATTATTTACCATGATGGCCTTATTCTCACCGTCCTCAAAGTTTAGAAATTTGTAAAATTGTGCAGCCTGCCTGGCCAGATTTGCATCCAGTTCATCATAGGATTTGAGTTGACGCTCTTTATCTTTTCCACTTGGATCTCCGATTCTTCCTGTAGCGCCGCCCATCAAAACAATGGGCTTATGTCCCGATAGTTGGAATAACTTCAGCAACATGATTTGAACATAGTTGCCGATCGTCAAGGAAGGAGCCGTAGGATCAAAACCAATATAGGCTGTAACCATTCCTTCATCAAGTTTTTCCTTTATACCTGGAGTTTGATCTTGTACCATGCCTCTCCAGCTAAGTTCTTCCAAAAAGTCCATTTATCTTGCGTTTTATACTTATCTGTCAATAGTCCTCTAGTTAGAAAAGTTCCCAACCTATGAGAATTGGCCACAAAAATACTTTTTTTGATGATATTGCTAGACAGAAAAATACAACTGGTCTAAATAGAGTTTAATTAAGGTTGGTGTACTGGTAAACTTGCTGGAAATAGATCTAGCTTTTCAAATTTTAGGATAAGTTGAATTTGTTGAAAGCAAAGGATGGAACCTAAAAGGAAACTTTTCTTGGAAAAGAGACATTCAAATGTGCACATAATCATTTAGAAGACTAAATTTGCGATGCTTTAGTCAAGGATATGAATATAGAATACTTCATAGCACGGAAAGTGGCTGGTGCTGGCCAAAAATCCTTTACCCGTTTGATCATACGCATTGCTATGGTGGCGGTGGCTATTAGTCTTTCGGTAATGATCATCACTAATTCTTTGGTCACGGGATTCAAAAAGGAGATTAGTGAGAAAATATTTGGATTTTGGGGGCATATTCACATCACTGAGCCTACTACCAATCAGAGCTTGATGGATGTGAATCCTATCACTAGAAATCAAGATTTTTACCCTCACCTCGATACAGTGAAGCAGGTGGACTTCCTCATCTATGACGAATGGATGGGAGAAGGGAAAGAGAGGATAGAAAAGAGTAAAGGCGGGGTAAGGCACATTCAAACCTTTGCCATCATGCCAGGGATCATAACGGTGAAGAGAGAGATGGAAGGAATCTTCCTCAAGGGAATCGGGAATGACTTTGATTGGCAGTTTATGGATCAATACCTGCAAGAAGGACGAAAATTAAACTTGCCAGATTCTACACGAAGCCGAGAGATACTGATATCACGACAAACTGCAACGCGACTTAGGGTAGGCGTCCAAGACTCATTTATCGTCAATTTTATCGTGGATAAAGAACCTATTAAACTGAAGTTCTACGTAGCTGGTATATACAAGACAGGTTTGGAGGAATATGATAGACAGTTTGCCCTTATTGATATTCGGCAAATTCAGCGCTTGATGAAGTGGAAAGAGGATGAGGTAAGTGGATTTGAAGTATTTGTGGATGATCTTGATGATATGGTGCCAATGGCTGAGTACATCTACATGGAAAAACTTCCTCATAATTTATATGCTGAATCCATTAGATCAAAACGACAAGAGATTTTCAACTGGTTGGACCTTCAGGATATTAACGAAGTTGTGATTCTGGGTTTGATGGTGATTGTTGCCATCATCAACATGGTTACGGCCTTGCTGATCTTGATTTTAGAGCGGACGAATATGGTTGGTATCCTGAAAGCCCTGGGAGCTAGCAATTGGAAAATCCGTCGAATATTCTTGTACCATGCAGGTTTGATTATTGGGGTGGGGTTGTTTTGGGGAAACTTGATTGGAATTGGACTATGTTATTTCCAAGATAAATTTGAATTCATCAGACTTTCCGAAGCAGACTACTATCTGTCGGTCGCTCCGGTCGAACTTAATCTTTGGACCATACTATTTTTGAATCTTGGCACACTATTGGTAACATTATTGTTCCTGGTCATTCCATCCTACTTGGTCACCAGGATTTCTCCTGTACAGGCAATACGATTCAAATAAAGAATGTGGTACTATTCCTGGCAATTGCTAAGTGATCTTTTCAAAAGATTGCCATTGCGAATTTGGCGATTCTTCAACTATCTATTTGACGGACTAAAGAGGCTTTCGTTTAAACGAAGCAGTTTAAGTGCTATTCCTTGGTGGTGGTTGGGCTTAGGCCTAATGCTTTTAGAAGTTTTGGGTATAGTGGAGTTATATGAATGGATGGCTGGGATTTTCAAGACTAGAACGAGAGCTCTAAGTCCTCAAGAACGATTGCTGGCAGAATCCATTTTTAGGGAGGCCATCGACTACACTCGAGTAAGGATTGATGAAAGGGCAAGATTGGGTCCAAAACAGTACCGGTTTTGTTATGTGAGTTTTCATACGATCAATAGTTGGGGACAGATGCGTGATGATGTGTTTATTCATGAGTTAGTGCATGTTTGGCAATATCAATATCTAGGAGCTGCATACATTTCGAAAGCATTGATGGCGCAATGGGGAGCAGGGTACGATTATGGAGGACTAACTGTACTCAAGAAGGTAAAGGAAGAAGGAGGTTCTTTGTCAGACTTTAATTTCGAGCAACAGGCGGATATTATAATGGATTATTATCGACTCTCAATTGGACTCAGAACCAGGTGGGGTAAGGCTACTGCCAAGGATATAATATACTATCAATATTATTTAGATCAATTAAGGTCATCCCAGTTCAAAACCATACTAGGATCGTAGCCGTTTAAGTTGTATGTTTGTCGGGCTGCCAAAAAGCCTAAAATATTTTCTAGCCATCAAAGATTGAGGCAATGATACAGTACTATGCCAAGGCTGATCGGAGACTGAAGGAATTAGAAGAGCCCCAAGTATCTTGCTGGATCAACATATCACCACCTTTTAGCCAGGAAGAATTGGAAGAGATCGCTCAGCGATTCTTCATTCCGTTGGATTTCCTCATAGACTCACTTGATATTGATGAACGTTCTCGCTATGAAAAAGAGGATGATGTTCGTCTGATTGTGGTTAATACGCCCTTGCTAAATGAGTCTGAAGAAGAAAACGATGCCATTTACATTACTGTTCCGGTTGGAATTATCTTAACGCTGGATCACATAATCACCATTTCATCCTTTGAAAACCCGGTTCTACAATTATTTCTAAACAATAAGGTTAAGCACTTTGATCCTGCTGATGAATCGCTTTTTGTGATTCAAATTCTGGAGCAGACGGTTTATCGGTATCTAACTTGTTTGAAAAAATTAAACCTGAAACGGAATTTAATAGAGAAAGAGCTCTATGATTCTAGTAGGAACAAGGAACTTAAGGAATTGCTTAGTATTGAAAAGAGTTTGGTCTATTTCATGAACTCTCTAAGTTCGAACGAACTCTTGAAAATGAAAATGAAGCGCTCGGATTTTCTTGGTATCCGGGAGGACGAAGATAAATCTGACCAATTTGAAGATATAATTATTGACAACAGTCAAGCCCTGGAGATGGCCAATGTTTATACCAACATCCTGAATGGAACCATGGATGCTTATGGGTCTATTATCTCTAATAATCTAAATCTTACCATTCGCAGGCTTACCTTGATTACCATCATCCTGATGGTCCCTACCTTGATCGCGAGTTTCTATGGAATGAATGTACCCATCCCATTTATGGAAAGTGGATTCACGGTGTATGGTATTATTATTGCATCTGTTCTAAGCAGTCTTCTGGTAGCCTGGTATTTCCAGCGCAAGCGTCTTTTTTAGTTGATTTTCATGTTGTTTATACATTAAGTTTATGTTAATGCTCACTTATTTGCTGATAGTGGATTAGTTTTCCACAATAAGTTATCCACATTGTGGAAAAAAACGACACATTGTTAATTAACTGATTGTCAATGATTTGAAATAGTTATTAACAATATGTGGATAACTTCGCCGGTTTCCAGGAGGGCTTTTTATTACTTTAGTGGTGACAAAAAACTGGTGGATATAATACGAGAAAACATAACTGCTTAGAGATTTAAAAAGAAGGGAAATCCTCAACTAAATACAGGCCATATTTAGAAATCGGTAATCAGGGAAATCTTCCTGGTTGTCCTCATGTCCTATTGTCCGATCTCCCCCCTAGTCTACACCTTATTTCATCTTTGAACCTAAATAAACCATTTTTAAATTTTTTTTGCGATGAGTAAGAATTTGGAGCCCATTTTGGAAGACAATCCCAATAGATTTGTTCTATTTCCCATTGTACATGATGATATTTGGCAATTCTACAAGAAATCTGAAGCGAGTTTTTGGACTGCAGAAGAGATCGATCTTTCTCAAGATCTGACGGATTGGAGTGAAAAATTGAACGATGATGAACGACACTTTGTAAAGCACGTGCTAGCATTTTTTGCTGCTAGTGATGGGATCGTAAATGAGAATTTGGCCGAGAACTTCGTAAGTGAGGTTCAATATACAGAGGCAAAGTTCTTCTACGGTTTTCAAATTATGATGGAGAATATTCATTCAGAGACATACTCCCTTCTTATTGATACTTACATCAGTGACACTAAAGATAAAGATTACCTGTTCAATGCCATTGAAACTATGGACTGCGTCAAGAAAAAGGCAGAATGGGCATTGAGGTGGATCGATGAGGCTTCTTTTGCAGAACGTCTAATTGCTTTTGCAGCGGTTGAAGGTATTTTCTTCTCGGGGTCATTTTGTTCTATTTTTTGGTTGAAGAAGAGAGGTTTGATGCCAGGGTTGTCATTTTCTAATGAATTGATTTCTAGGGATGAAGGTATGCATTGTGATTTTGCCTGCCTGCTCTACAATAATCATATCCAGAATAAACTTTCGAAGGATACAATTAGAACAATCATAGCCGATGCTGTAGAGATTGAGAAAGAATTTGTTTCGGATGCACTTCCTGTAAACCTAATTGGAATGAATGCAGATTTGATGTGCCAGTACATTGAATTTGTTGCGGATAGATTACTGGCTGCTCTACAGCAAGAAAAGATTTTTAATGTAGAAAATCCTTTCCCTTGGATGGACATGATATCGCTGCAAGGCAAGACAAATTTCTTTGAGAAGAGGGTAGGAGATTACCAGAAATCTGGTGTCATGACCGATCGAGAGAAGCAAGTATTTACACTAGACGAAGACTTTTAACCACAAACATTAACCTTCAAAGACCCTTTTTTATGCAAGTAGTTAAACGCTCTGGTAAGCGGGAAGATGTTAGTTTCGATAAGATCACCGCAAGAGTAAAAAAATTGTGCTATGGCTTAGATACCCGGTACGTTAGCCATATCGAGATAGCTAAAAAAGTTATCCTAGGATTATATGACGGTGTAACCACCACGGAATTAGACAATTTGGCTGCTGAGACGGCTGCTACCATGGCGACCACTCATCCTGATTATGCGTTGTTGGCCGCCCGTATTTCTATTTCGAATCTTCATAAAAATACGGATAAGTCTTTTTCTAACACGATAAAGGCTTTATATAATTATATCGATCCCAAAACGGGGGATAAGGCAGGATTAATCGGAGATGATACTTATGAGTTGGTATGGAAACACAAAGATCAGCTAGACTCTGCAATTATCTATGACAGAGACTATAGTTTTGACTTCTTTGGATTTAAAACGCTAGAACGTTCTTATCTTTTGAGAATGGATGGCGAAGTGGTAGAGCGTCCGCAGCATATGCTCATGAGAGCTGCCATTGGTATACACTATGATGACATTGAAGCTGCGATCGATACTTACAATCTGATGTCAGAAAAGTGGTTTATTCATGCAACACCCACCTTGTTTAATGCTGGAACGCCAAAACCACAATTGTCTTCATGTTTCTTACTGAGTATGACCGATGATAGCATATCGGGAATTTTTGAAACCCTATCAAGATGTGCCAAGATTTCCCAGTCGGCAGGTGGGATTGGTTTAAGTATCCATAATGTAAGAGCTAAAGGAAGTTATATCAAGGGAACAGGAGGAACCTCTAACGGTATCATTCCAATGCTACGCGTATATAATGATACTGCACGTTATGTTGATCAAGGTGGTGGAAAGAGAAAAGGTGCATTTGCTGTTTATCTTGAGCCTTGGCATGCAGATATTTTTGAGTTCCTGGATTTAAAGAAGAATCACGGAAAGGAAGAGTTAAGAGCAAGGGATTTGTTCTATGCCATGTGGATTTCTGATCTATTTATGGAAAGAGTTAAGGAAAATGCTGAATGGTCCTTGTTCTGCCCGAATGAATGCCCAGGTTTGGATGATAGCTTTGGAGGAGAATTCGAGGCACTATATCATAAGTATGAGAAAGAGGGAAAAGCGCGGAAAACTGTGAAAGCACAGGACCTTTGGTTCGCTATCCTAGAATCTCAGATCGAGACAGGAACCCCTTACATACTTTACAAGGATGCGGCTAACCGTAAGTCTAACCAGAAAAACTTGGGTACAATCCGTTCTAGTAACTTGTGTACAGAGATTATGGAATATACGTCTCCAGATGAGGTGGCGGTATGTAATCTTGCTTCAATTTCTCTAGGCAAGTTCGTCAAAGAAGACAATACCTACGATTTTGAGCGTCTGTACGAGATATCCAGAACGGTTACAAGGAACCTTAATAAGGTGATTGATATCAATTACTACCCAATTCCTGAGGCAGAGAACTCAAATATGAGACATCGCCCGATTGGTATTGGGGTCCAGGGTTTGGCAGATGCATTTATTCTAATGCGTCACCCCTTTGATAGCCCAGAAGCAAAGCAATTGAATAAGGATATTTTTGAAACCATATATTTCGCGGCACTGACGGAATCTAATGCGCTAGCCGAAAGAGATGGTGCCTATCAATCCTACCCGGGCTCACCGGCTAGTAAGGGAGAATTGCAATATGATATGTGGGGTGTAGAGCCAAGTGACAGATGGGATTGGGCAGGACTCAAGAAGCAGATTAAGAAGAATGGCCTTCGCAATAGTTTGCTTTTAGCACCAATGCCTACCGCATCAACATCTCAGATTCTTGGAAATAATGAGTGCTTTGAGCCATATACCTCGAATATATACACTCGTAGAACATTATCTGGCGAGTACATCGTGGTCAATAAACATTTGCTAAAAGACCTAATTGGCTTAGGACTTTGGAATGACGAAATGAAGCACCGCTTAATGGCTTCTAATGGCTCCGTTCAAGATTTTCCAGATATCCCACAAGATTTGAAAGATCTGTATAAGACCGTCTGGGAAATAAGCCAAAAAGTCATTATTGATATGGCTGCTGACCGAGGCGCATATATCTGTCAGAGTCAAAGTATGAACTTGTTCGTAGAGAATCCAAACTTCGGCAAACTGTCTTCTATGCACTTCTATGCATGGCAGAAAGGACTGAAAACAGGTATGTACTACCTTAGATCTAAGGCTGCTACTGATCCGATCAAATTTACTGTTAACCAGCAAGCTCAAAAGGTAGTTGCTGGGGTAGAAGCGATCGGAGGAACTGCTACTGCTGTGACCACAGGAGGTCCAGTTGTAGAAACAGATCTAGATGCCAGCGAAGGACAAGTTTGTAACCTTGATGATCCCGATTGCTTGATGTGCGGAAGCTAGGCAATCGCGTAAAGATAGTGGTTAACCTAATTTACTGATACTTTTGCAAAGAAGGTCGTGGTGATTTCACTCGACCTTCTTTTTTCTTTGAGCTCGCGCTTGCAATAAGATGTTATTTTTCAGATAATTTGCGCTATATCCCATGGCTTTTAGTACATTTGTATAAAGTGATAGATTTAGAGTCCAATACACATACAATATTTTCGCCCTCCTAAGCTGTTTCGGCTTAAAATTACTGGGACGCAACTGATCCCTTTGTTGCAGTAACGTTCCAATCATGCTTGAGAAAACTTCAATGAGCTTCACTAGGAGCTGTTCTACCTCAATGCAACATAACGTAGGTTTCTTCCCACTTGCTATTGACACGCAGGTGCAAGACCTCATTGGCTAAGAACATGCAATCATGGTCTTTAAGAACGTTTTTTGTTTTGAGAAATCATTCTGGGGTATAAAAGTGTTGGAAATGAGAAGGTATTACTACACCACAATAATTTTGCTGCTAGCTTTAAAAGGTTACTCGCAGGCTCAATTTGAGCTTGGTTTTTTTGGAGGGGGAGCCAACTATTTAGGAGACCTAGTAGAGTCTAGGTTACCATTCTTCAAAGAGACAAAACCAGCCTATGGACTGAGCGGAACCCTAATATTCGATAATGAATGGGGGATTCGACTGGGTGGATTTCGGGGAGAGATTTCCGGCAGCGACAGTAACTTCGATGATATAGATATAATTGAGCGTAGCTTCAGCTTTAGTACAGAGATAACTGAGGCTAGTTTAGTTCTTACTTGGGAGCCTTTTGGCAAAAGGAGAATGCGAGAAGATCACCGATTTCGTAAGATATTCTCACCTTATATTTTTGCGGGTATCGGAATGACGTTTTGGGATTCGGAACCTGATTTCTCTGAAGCCTCACGTGAAATTTGGTTTGAACGAATACAAAAGGATCGCCCAAATGAAGGGCCTCAATCAGCAGTCAGTTTACCAATTGGTCTTGGTATCAAACGAGACTTGGGCAAAAAAGCAGTCATAAGTTTAGAATTAGGTGTGAGAACAGCCTTTACAGATTATTTGGATGGAATCAGTTATACAGCTAATCCAGAAAAGAATGATTGGTATACCTTTGGGGGGATGACCTATGCTTTTCGCTTTGGCCCTAAGGATTCTGATGATGATGGCATTGTAGATAAGGAAGATAAGTGTCCAAGAGTAGCTGGAAGTTATTCAGCCTATGGCTGTCCCGATAGAGATGGAGATGGGGTAGAAGATTTAGAGGATGTCTGTCCTGATCAAAAGGGGACTTTGGCAATGAATGGTTGCCCGGATCGTGATAGTGATCTTGTGAATGATATATTGGATCAATGCCCAGATGAACCGGGTACTGAAGCAACGAATGGCTGTCCAGATTCAGATAAAGATGGCATTGCGGATGAAGAAGATACTTGCCCTTTCGTATTTGGTTTGCTAGAATTGAACGGCTGTCCAGATGCGGATGAAGACGGAGTAGCAGATTGGGAAGATGCATGTCCTGATCAAGCTGGCTATGCTGAATGTTATGGTTGTCAATTTACAGATGCGGATGAAGATGGTACACCTGATAGTGACGACCTATGTCCAGATATACCAGGATTGCGTGGTGCCAATGGCTGTCCGGATACAGATAGAGATGGCGTGGCAGATTTGGTAGATAAGTGCCCAGAACTACCAGGGTTAAAATCTAAAGAAGGTTGCCCAGATATATCTGAAGAAGCTAAGAAAGTACTTACTTTTGCCTCGAAGGCAATTGAGTTTGAAACGGGCAGTGATGTTATCAAGAAAAATTCTTTAAAAACACTGGAAGAAATAGCGAACATTTTAGAGGAATATCCGTATTACTCACTAAAAATTGGGGGACATACCGACAGTCGTGGAAATGATAAGCTAAATTTAGACCTTTCTAGACGTCGTGCCCAATCTTGCTATAACTACTTATCTACAAAGGGAACCAATAAAACTCGCATGGATTATGAGGGTTTTGGGGAAGATCAACCTATCGGTGATAATACTACGGTAGCTGGTCGAAAATTAAACCGCCGTGTCGAATTCAATTTATACATCAAATAAAACGGCCATACTTCCATAAGGTGAAAACTTGCTTCATCTCGCTTTAACAAATCAGTTGTTATTACATTACTCCTTTTGTTTTATTAAAACTATCCGAATATGAAGAAGAACTACATCCTATTGTTTTTTGCGCTGATTCTGAGTGGACAGCTGGCCGGACAATATCGTTGGGAAGCGGGAGCTGTAGTCGGCTTAGCGAATTACCAAGGTGATCTAGTGGAAGGGACACTGCCCCTTTTTAAGGAAGGGAATCTTAGTTTTGGGGTTGGAGGACGATATTTGCTAAATTACAATTGGGCTGTTCGTGGAAATGTCCTATTTGGCAAGCTTACGGGGGATGATTTGAACTATACTGAGGCCTATCGAATGGACAGAGCTGTAAGTTTTGAAAATAATTTCACCGAACTTTCGGTACGATTGGAATGGGAACCATTTGGAGAACAGCATTACTTATCCATCAATCAGTCTAAATCCTTCTTCTCTCCATTCCTGTTTTTTGGTCCAGGATTTGCTTTTATGAACCCTGAACTGGATTTTTCTCGGACTAAATCGGAACATATCCTGGAATGGATTGAAAGAGATCAAAACGAAAGTTATTTTAGAAACCGCCTCCTGTTAGTTGCTGGTTTGGGTGTTAAGTATGATGTAAATGATCTATGGGTTGTGGCTTTTGAATTAGGAATGCGTTATGCCTTTACCGATTATCTTGATGGAGTTAGCATTTCAGGAACAGACAGCAAACGTGACTGGTATAGTTTTGGAGGAATCTCTCTATTTCACCGACTTCCAGGAACTGAAAGAGCTGGGGAATAAAACCTAGTAGATCGATTACTTCAATAATCGATCTACTAGCCCTTGTACTCCTATAGTAGCCTTAGCTTCAATCACTTCTAAGTTTCTAGCCAGAGATAGTTCATGATTAATGGCAGGGCGGGGGTCGACGTAATAGATGTCGGCGTGATCTTGGGCTAGTCCTACTAGGCCAGCTGCGGGATAAACCTGCATAGAAGTGCCGATAATAATTATGATGTCAGCACTCGCGACGACAGGGACGGCTTGTTCCAACATTGGAACGGCCTCTCCAAACCAGACGATATGTGGCCTTAATTGGCTTCCTCTTGGACAAAGATCTCCAAGATTGATATCGTCATGACAATCAAATATTTGAGAAGGAAAATTCACTCCTCTTGACTTCAATAGCTCACCATGTAAATGAATGATGTTGCTACTACCTCCACGCTCATGAAGATCATCAATGTTTTGAGTAATGACAGTGACAGCATACTTAGATTCCAGCTTAGGCAAAGTAAGGTGGGCTAGATTTGGTTGGACTCCTTTTAGTTGTCGCCGCCGTTGGTTATAGAAATCCAATACAAGACTGGGATCTCTCTGCCAGCCCTGCGGAGAGGCTACCTCCATCACATCGTGCCCCTCCCAAAGACCATCAGCATCTCTGAAGGTTTTGATTCCGCTTTCTTGACTAACTCCTGCGCCAGTAAGTACTGCAATTCTTTTCATATTAAATTTTTAAGCTGAGAAATACTTTTCCAATATTATCAATCAAATCACTTGGTAACAATGCGTTTTCACTTTTTTCCGCTGCTGCAAAATCTCCAGCGCTGCCATGAATATAGACGCCTAAAATCGTGGCTTCTTCTGAGGAATAGCCCTGGGCGAGAAAACTAGTAATCATCCCTGTTAAAGCATCTCCACTGCCACCAGTGGCCATTCCTGGGTTTCCCGTATTGTTGAAATAGCACTCTCCATTTGGTAAGGCTATTGTAGTATGAGCTCCCTTTAACAGGATAACGAGTTTTCTTGATTTTGCCTGATCACTCAGCAATGTCAAACGTTCGAAGTCATTGACTGTAACACCAAAGAGCCGCTCGAATTCCTTTGGGTGTGGCGTCAAAATGCTCCCCTGTGGTATCAACGGGAGCAAACTAGGGTTGTTACTAATGATATTCAATGCATCAGCATCCAACACAATGGGATAAGAAATGGACTCTAACAAAATTTTTAATGCATTCCTAGTGGCACTCACTTGACCTAAACCACATCCAATTCCAATGGATTTAAAGCCTTGTAGATTAGGAACTGTCGTCCAATAATCATCTTCAGGGTCAACAATAGTCATGGCTTCTGGAACCTGACTCTGTAGGATGAAATAACCGCACTTAGGTATATTTACTGACAATAGTCCAATTCCAGAACGAAGGCACGCTCTAGCGGCTAGTACACCAGCTCCTACCTTCCCATAACTTCCTACAACAAGTAAAGCGTGCCCATGAGTTCCCTTGTGATCAAACTTATTTCTAGGTTTCAGAATTTGCTTAATCTGGGACCTGGTGATTAGATGGAATGTACTAGAAGACTTCCTGTCAAAACTTGTATGTAAACCAATCGAGGCAACATCCCAATTTCCTACAGATTCGAAATTTTCAGGTAAAAAAAATGCCAATTTGGGGCGTTCGAAACTGAAGGTGTGTTCTGCATTGACCATAGTATTTCCTTTGCTAGATTGGTCACTATACAGGCCTGAGGGAATGTCAATAGCTACGATTTGTTCAGAACTCCTGTTGATATGATCTACGATATCAGCCCAATATCCTGTTATCGGACGATTCAATCCAGAGCCGAAGATCGCATCAATTACAATTGTATCGGATGGAATCGTAGGAAATGGACTTCCTGTAGCAAGGGATACGATTGTTGTGATTTCTAACTTTTCTAATTTCTCCAAATTGATCTTACAATCTAAGCTAGGATTTCCGATTTCACAGAAGAAAACTTGTACATTATAGAAGGATTGATGAAGTAACCTGGCTACCGCCAAGCCATCTCCTCCGTTGTTGCCGGAACCACAGAATATTTGGATAGGCCGATCATTAGGGAAATTCTCAATAAACCAATGCACAAAAGTACTAGAGGCCCGCTCCATTAGGTCATAAGATGAAATGGGCTCCTCTTGGATCGTAAATTGATCCCATTGACGAATTTGAGCGGCAGAAAAGATTTTCATAATGATGGAACTGAACAAGGTAAATATACAATATATCTCATCTTGAGAGAATGTCTGTTGCCTAGATGGTTTCGAATACAGCTGCGTTTCCCCACCTGCTAGTGACTAGGGCACTTCCAGAAATAGTTTGATTTATTACTAGGTTGTCATATATTGAGATTTCTCAAATTTCTATGATATTCATTGTAGCTCATTGCACCCATAATCTTATGCGGCTTAGCTTCCTAGCAATAATTACAGCCTTGTTACTTATGATTTCTCCAGCAATGGTGAAAGCCACTCACATAGTTGGGGGGGAGATGAACTATACCTGTTTGGGTAATGATCAGTATGAAATTACACTGACTATATTTCGAGATTGTTTTAATGGAGATCCAAATGCTTGGTTCGACAACCCTGCATCAATCGGTGTTTTTAATCGAGAAAACGAGTTGCTTCAGGAGGTTTTAGTTCCGCTGATGAACAATGACACATTGAATCCGATTCTAAGTGGAGAATGTTTTGTGGTGCCACCTAGTGTATGCGTACATACTACCACCTATCGCACTACAATTACGTTACCACCCATCATTGGTGGGTATCAACTTGCTTACCAAAGGTGTTGCCGGAATCAAACGATTGTAAATATTGTAGAACCCTTAGCTACAGGAGCGACCTATGGAGTCACCATCTCTGAGCAGGCCCTTCTTGAATGTAATAGTAATCCTAAGTTTCAGGAATGGCCGCCCTTATATATTTGTGTAGATCAGCCTATCTCCTTTGATCAATCGGCAATAGATTTGGATGGAGATTCAATTGTTTACCGCCTTTGCACTCCGCTGCAAGGAGCCAATCAAACTATTCCTCAACCTCAACCTCCTAATCCCCCACCATATCAACCAATAACTTGGATTGATCCTCCTTATAGTGTGGATAATATGCTAAATGGAGCACCTGGTGGAGAGCCCTTACAAATCAATTCAGAAACAGGCTTGTTGACAGGTTTGCCCAATACGATCGGACAATTTGTAGTCGGAATTTGTGTTGAAGAATACAGGGATGGCCGACTGATTTCAACCACCAGGAGAGACTTCCAATACAATGTTGGGATTTGCGGCCAATCAGTTTCTTCCTTCTTCGCTCCAGAAATCCAGTGTGATGATTTAACGGTGGAATTTGACAATACTAGTGAAGGTGCCAATGATTACCTCTGGATTTTTTCTGACCAAAATGGCGTGTTAGAGACGACTACAGAGGTTAATCCCATTTATACCTTCCCAAATACGGGAGATTATGAGGTGATGTTGATTGCTGAACCTGGTGAATCTTGCCAGGACACTTTTATACAACAGTTGCAATTAAAAACTAATACTTTAGTATCGGATTTTGACTTAGAAGTGGATCGTTGTTCTGATACTCTATTTCTTGCGGTTCAGGACCTTAGTGTTGACCCAGAAGGCCCTCCGCTAGAATGGTCTTGGGAGGTTCTACCGCAGGGGCTCGAATTTCAGGGTAGAGAGCCGAGTTTATTTACTACCCTGAATGGAGAAGTTACTGTTCGGTTAACTGTAACAGCAGCAAATGGCTGTACCAATACAGTTGAAAAAAAGATTCAATCTGAAGCAATTCAGGTCCCCTTTCTCCCAGACACACTCCAAATTTGCCAAGGGGAATCAATAAGAATTGGGAGTTTGCAATTTCTCAATTATCAGTTCCAGTGGAGCCCGACTGAAAGTTTGGACAACGGAAGTTTGTCTCATCCTTTAGCTAGCCCAGATACTACTACTTTGTATACATTGCTGGTTTCCAATGCAGCTGGATGCTTTTATTCGGATAGCGTTTTAGTATTGGTGGATGAAGTTGATGTTTCGTTCCCTCAAGATACGGTCATTTGCGCAAATGAAGTCTTGCTCAAAATAGACGCAGAAGAGCCATTGCAGTTTGCCTGGTCTGATTCTCCGGATTTTTCGGATATTCTCAGCGTGGATTCACAATTGTTAGCTGAGCCGATTGGGCCGACTCGATATTATATGGCTGTTGAGGATGAGGCGGGTTGCAGATTAGAGCAATCGATTTTACTTGTTGGGAATGGGGTAAACTTGGAGGCCTTAGATTCAGATGTGATATGTTTAGGGGATACGGTAGGTGTTTCTTTCCTGAATGAAGATCCTTCAGATGAACTTAGTGTATCTTGGTTACCGAATCCCGCCATTATACAAACCGATGGCCTAGAAGCACTGGTGGAACCTTCCGAAGGAGGCATAACTTATTTCTTTATCGAGGCAGAAAATCAGTTTGGATGTTCGACCCTAGATTCCGTGGCCGTAAAGTCAATTGATATAAGCGATGGAGCAAACTTTTTTACACTTAATCAATGTAGCGACTTTAAGGTACAATTTCTTTCTGAAAGCCCGAATGCCAGTTTGTATCAGTGGAATTTTGGTGATCCTGAAAACCCAGGAGCTAGTGATCTCGGTGCTCCAGTATTGTATGAATATGCTGAAACGGGAACCTATCAGGTGACGGTAATTATTGGAGGAAACATGGCTTGCCAAGATACCTTTTCACAGGAAATAGTAATTGCTGAACCTAAAATAGATGTTGATTTCAATTGGCAACTACAAACTTGTGCAGATTCCACCACCCTACGCTTTGAGAATCAGTCCACCAATACACAAAGTACGTTCCTGGATTGGACTTGGACATTCCCTGATACAATTGTAAAGGGGGAGGATGTTATTGACCTGACTTTCTTTGCTTCCAACGAAATTCAAACAACTTTATCAATCGAATCTTCTGATGGCTGTAGGGATAGTCTGACCCTGGATATCCAAATTCCTGTAATAGAGGTCATGATTGTTGACTCCTTACAGCTGTGTTATGGAGATTCGATTGACCTAAATCCGAATGGAAATCCGGATTATATATATCGGTGGACCCCTACAGAAAGCCTCGATGACGCAATGTCTTTTAATCCGCTTGCTAAGCCACTGAGTACCACAAATTTTAATGTAGTAATTCAAACGCCGGACTCTCTATGTAGAGTTGATCGAATGGTTTTGGTGGATGTAGGTGACCAGATAGACTACCAATTACCTCCCGATCAACTTCTTTGTGAAGAAGAGTTTGTGTTAAAAACTGATGCTGATGCTGGGTTGAAAATCACATGGGCATTGGATTCTCTTTTCCAAAATACCATTCCGGAAGGAGACAGTGTGAAGGTAGAGCCTGTTGGTCTGCAAACCTATTTTGTTCGATTAGAGGATGAATTTGGATGTACTGTGGAAGATCAGCTACAACTGGATGGGCAGACTATTAGAATTGAAGTTTTAGGAGATGAAACGATATGTATCGGTGATACGGCGGAGGTTTCAGTAGACGTATTAGGACAAGATGATCTGATTTTTAATTGGATGCCAGCAGATCAAATCATTGGGCCAAATGATGGAGTGAGCATTTTAGTTAGTCCAGAAGAGGATGAATCTTTTGCGTTAAATATTGCTAATTCAGCAGGATGTAGTTTGGATACCACGGTTACTGTTCAGCTTTTCAATTTTGTGCCTCCACTAGACATTATTACGGACAAAGATACCGTTCGTGAAGGTGAATCGGCACAATTAATGGCGACGGAAAATGAGGGATATATCTATCAGTGGCGGTTTGACCCTACTCTGGACCAATTGGATATAGCTGATCCCATTGCTAGTCCAGTGGAAACGACAACTTATGTGTTAGATATCAGAGATCAGAATGGATGTCTGAATCAAGCCTTCATTACTATTGTAGTGTTTAACCCAGCTTGCCTTCCTCCCTTTATCTATGTCCCCAATGCGTTTACACCTAATGGAGATGGCCGGAATGACCTATTTAAAGTTTTCGGTGATCCCATTGACGAAATGGAGTTGATTATCTATGATCGTTGGGGAGAAAAAGTATTCGAATCCAAGCAAAAAGAAGACGGTTGGGATGGCTCTTTTAGGGGCAAAGCCCTGGCGCCAGATGTATATGCCTATTATGTGAGGGTCCGTTGTTTTAATGGCCAAGAATATATCACTAAAGGTAATGTAACTTTAATCCGATAAATAATTGGATAGTAGGACCCGACAGTGATAAAGTTTTACTTTACCAAAATACCATTTCAGACTGACCGTTTTATCTAGATAGACACCTTAATACATAGGCATCCCATGAAAGGCATAGGCAAGTGTGGTATACTATTTCTATTTCTCTTAATCGTCAATTTAGCTTACACACAACGCATCGGGCTAAGTGGGGGTGCAAGTGTGGATCCCATTACCAGCCTGAGATTAGCCGCTTTATATGAACAAGATATTCATCCCTGGCTCAGCCTTCAGACTGAGTTTTCCTACCTACAGAAAGGACATTCTAGTTTAGTTAATCGACTTTTTACGGAACCCCCTGGCCTGGGCTATGGTGCAATTGATGTAATATCAGCAGAAGCATTTTTGAAGTTGAAACTTGAGCTATCTGATTTCTCCTTCTATTTATTGGGTGGCACTTCCTTCAGTAGGTTTGCTGGAGCAGTTGCGGTTTATCAAGGTGAGGATGAGATTTATCAAAGGGTTCGAATTCCCTTATCTGCTTACCAATTGAAGTCTTGGGATTGGGGAGGAACGATTGGACTAGGACTGGAACGACGTATTCGAAAACAGCAGAAGATCTTTGTGGATGTTCGGTACTATCAAGGGTTTAACAACCTGAACAGAGACCCGGCTAGTGTGTTCTATCTGGAATCCCTTTACTTTAACTTTGGAATGATCATACCTTTACGGCCAAGCAAAAAATACGATTCGCCCAAGAATTCCTTAAATGAATCCAACCAAAAATAAAAGCCAAGCCCATTAATGGACCTGACTTTTACATTCAATTCAGAAAAAATAAGATCTTCTAGCAAGGGTCGGCTTGCAAGCCTTTGCCATATTCTTTTATTGATTACCTCTTTGGAGGTAATTTGATTTTCTCTTTTTCCTTCAATTCTAAATTGCGATCCTTCATTGCCTCTCCAATTTGCTGAGAAGCCGCAAAGGAAGTCACCATTTGAGAAAGCATGTCACTTCCTGCTGAAGGGCTGTTTGGTAACAAGATTAAATTACTATTTGCATTTTCACCCATGGATTGCAAAGTGTCGTAATGCTGTGTCACAACTATCAGAGCAGAGGCTTCCTGGGAGTTGATCCCGACTTTGTTCAGTACCTCTACAGATTCCTCTAAGCCTTTAGCAATCTCACGACGCTGATCGGCAATACCTTGTCCTTGTAGGCGCTTACTTTCCGCTTCAGCTCGAGCTTTGGCAACGATTCGAATTCGATCGGCTTCAGCTTCAAATTCTGCAGCTAATTTTTCCCGCTCAGCTGCATTGATACGGTTCATGGAAATTTTCACTTCATGATCTGGATCAATATCTGTAACCAGTGCTTTGACAATGCCATAACCATATTCCGTCATGGCTTCTTCCATCTCACGTCTTACTGCATTGGCAATATCATCTTTGCGTTCAAAAACATCATCTAGTTTGATCTTTGGTACTTCAGCTCTAACCGTATCAAAGACATAAGAAGTAATTTGTTCATATGGGTTTTCCAGCTTATAAAATGCATCATAGACTGCATTCTGCAATACCTTAAACTGTACTGAAACTTTTAATTTCACAAATACATTATCCTTTGTCTTCGTTTCTACCAATACATCTAATTGATTCACTTTTATGCTGACTTTACCAGCTACTCGGTCGATGAAAGGGACTTTGAACTGAAGACCAGGACCTTTAATACTATGAAACTTACCAAGTCTTTCTAAAATTGCGATGGTCTGTTGCTTAACAGTAAATATACCCGAAAGAGCAATGAGCGCGAGTAATACAAAAGGAATGATCATTCCTGCTTCCATAATTTATATTTTGGGTTGATCAATAACTTCTTAACACTAACAAATTAGTAAAAAGGACTAAATCTGCTAAGTTTTTACGATAAATCTTGGTTTTTATCGGAAATAATAAACTTTCGGTATATCCTTTTTTGCATGTATTGATTCCGAAGTACTGCGCTTTACCTATATACGACCCTTGCAAGCCTCCTGTATACTAGCCTTTAGAAAGAATTGCCCCTAAGGGAAATTATTCTCTTTATAACATTTCCTTAAAATCCTTTAGGAGTTTTTAACCATTGCCGTGTTCTCTTTAACGCTTCATTAGTGACAAATGGAGGAAAAATCTGTCAACTTGCTCCTATAAGACAAACGAACCACTATAACCCATTTAAAGAGAAGCGTATGAGACAGTTACCGAATTTCAGCAGAAAACCAATCTTATTGATAGCACTTTTAGCACTTGTTTTAGGTGCTTGTTCTTCTCCCATGAAGATGGTAGAAACCGGTAATTATGATCAGGCAATCGAATTAGCTGTGAAAAGATTAGCGGGTAAGAAAAATAAGAAGGTAAAATATGTAATGGCTCTAGAGGAGGCCTTTGCCAAGATCACTAGCCGAGATATGGCCTTGGCGGATAACCTTAAACGAGAAGGCCAGCCACAAAACTGGGAAAAGATAAATTCTATCTATAAGCGCATCAAATATCGACAGGATAAGATTTTGCCACTTCTGCCTCTAATTGATAAGGATGGTATTAAAGCCAACTTCAGGTTTGTAAAGGTGGAAGGATTGGAGCAGGAATCGCGGGAGAATGCTGCAGCTTATTTGTACGAAGATGCTAGACGTAGCTTGGCTCAGGCCAAAAAGGGGGATAGACTTGCAGCCCGTCATGCTTATGCTCAATTAGAGAAGATCGGTCGATACTACCGAAGTTATAAGGATAAGATCCAGCTAATGGATTTAGCACAAGACTTAGGCACGTCCTTTATCCTTTTCGAAATGACAAATAATGCACCAGTAGTATTGCCTTTGGGATTTGAGCGTGAAATCACACGCATGAGTGTCAATGATCTGAATAACAGGTGGAAAGAATATCATCTAAGACAACAATCTGGCGTAAATTATGACTATAAAGTAGTAATGAACATTACGAATATAGATATCAGTCCAGGTGTGGTGCAAGAGCGACAATATATTGATGACCGAGAGATAGAAGATGGATTTGACTATGTATTGGACGAAAATGGGAATGTAAAAAAGGATACCTCTGGGAATGATATCAAAGTTCCTAGAAGAGTAATCATCAAGGCAGAAGTCTTAGAGACCTATCAGAACAAGGTAGCAAATGTTGCTGGCCGTCTTGAGTACATTGACTTAGAAAGAAACCAGGTGGTGGATACAGATCAGATTGCAGTTGAGGCGGTTTTTGAAAACTATGCTGCCACATTTAGAGGAGATGAACGGGCGTTGAGCAAAGAGTCAAGACAACGGATAGGCAACCGTCCTCTGCCTTTTCCCGAAAATGCGGATCTACTTTTCACAGCAGCAGAGCAGATGAAACCAGTAATTAAGAAGAAAATATCCAGAGCTCGGATTATCATCTAGTTGATAACATGAGTTCAATAAAAGAAGCATAAACAACAGGAATAACAGGATTTGAAGCCGTCGCACTTTTGCGGCGGCTTTTTAATTTTAGGCAAAATTGCTTAATTGTGGGCTTTCGTCTACTTTTGCTTGACCTCAGCTTAGAGAATAGAGAGAAAGCCCGAAAGAATACAGCCCAATCGTACGTCCATACATTGGTTCTTCCGGGCGAAACCTCTCAAAAGCCACTTGCGAATTGCCAAGTGAAAACGCTCCAAGTAGGATGCAAATGACTGAGATTAGTGAAATACCGAACTATTGCTGTTTTTTAGCTTTGTGAGGTGAAAGCGCGCTTTAAAATCAAGATTTGCCCTTATAATTAATGTATCTTGGCTTAATCTTGCTAGTCAAAGATACGTAATTGTTTTCGCGATAAGAAATGTTTTGCTGAAATTTATTTCTAATTCTTCATAATCTTTACATATGACTGTTGGTCAACGAATTAAGCATTTTCGGGAAGGGAATAAACTTTCGGTGACTGACTTTGCACAATTGCTTAAGGTTTCTGAGCGGAATGTCTATAATTATGAAGCGGACAAGACATCTCCACATACTTCATTTTGGGAGTCCCTATTTATTACTTTTGATGACCTCAATCCAAAGTGGATGCTTACTGGAAAGGGGAGTATGATACTGAGGGATAGTGGATTTGAAGTGCATGAATCTGCCAGTAGCTACTTGAAAAAGGAAGCGCTTACCGATTTTGTCAAGTTGATAGATAGAGTAAAAGAGTTAACACAAAAGGTTGAGCTACTTGAAAAAGAAGTGAAGAAATTAAAAGCAGAATAACGCTACTCCGTGGTTCGGCTAATATAGCGTTGGACGCCAAGGTATTGATCATCTTCTTGCCCATCGCTATCCCAATCTAATAAGGCAGAGAATTGTAGGAGTCCATTGGGTTGTTGACTAACAATGTACTGATACGTGGCATCAGGTTCAATCATCATTAAGGTGTCATTAAAGACATTCCACATACCACGAGCTTCGCTCATTACTTGTTCATTCATATCGAGGTGGGCCCTTCGGTACTTGTTGTCAAGTTCATAGTAGGTTCTTGCGGGCTTCACATAGAAGGTCTTTTCCCACTGCTCCTCAGTGATTTCTTGTACAAAGGAGGAGTCTGTGTTCTCATAAGAATTTACGTTGACTTTAATAGATACCAATTCCCACGTGCCAGGTAAGGTTTTGGCGAGATCTAATGTTGCAGGTTCAGCTTCTTCGACTTTAGATTCTGATTGGCAAGCGGCAAGCACCAGCATAGCAAGAAATAGAACTCCAATTTGCTTTATCATAGCTACCTTCTTCATTTCGTGGTAAAATAAGCAAAAATGTCTAGATCGTTCCGGCAGTAAGCCAACGCATGATGAATACCAATGCTATACTTACCACCAAGCCAAAGAATACTTTTGCCAAATCCATGCCCAGCATTTTCCAAGTTTTTCCGGCAACCTTCTTTTCGAGACGATAGCGAACCGCAATTTCACGTCCGGCCAATAAGCCTAAGAAAACCCAGGTAGTACTCATAGGCACGTTGTTCAACTCTTTGAAATAAAGAAGAACCATACCATAGATGAAGTCGATTATGGTAGCTGAACGTACGTCAATGGTGTTGGTTTTAGCTTTCACAATTTCCTGAATCGCCCCGCCTCGACCGTGGAAAATATAAGCAAGTAAAGCCAGTAAAATGGCTAAGGAGATCGCCAGTTGGCCACCGCTTAATGAGCGAGGTAGATAAACGTAAATATTAGCAAAGTCCTGGATTAACCATTGAGACCATAGAAAACCTGTTGAACACCATTGCAATACGCTCCAAATCTGCTTTTCCTGCTTTTTGATTGGATTTTCAATGAATCGCTTTTCAACTACTTTCGTAATCAAAATGTAGATCAAAATAGCTGCTCCAAAGGCTACAGCATAGCCCAAGAGCGATTTTGTGACCATACTCGTAAGGTTCTTCGGGTTGAAGAAGGTCAGTATAAGGAATGAGGTACTGACCGGAATCCCTGTCCGAGTCAAGACCATCAATGTAAGAGGAGGAAGGAGGTATGCCCAGCCGAAATTATCGGGCAAAGGATATTTTGCAAGCCTGGAATAAGAAACATCGCCGCTATAATTATACCAACCATAGACAAGAGTGGCTGTGAGGATAGAACCGGCAAATATCCAGAGAATATACCAAGGACGGTCTTCGTTTGAGCTTAAAAAAGTTCCTAGTGTTTGAATGCTATCATTTCCCACCACCGCATATCCTGCTAGGATAAAACCTAGCCACATCACGATCATTGTGTAATCCATTGGGTATTGGTATTGTATCTTCTCTGCTAATTTAGGTGATGCTAAGCACAAGAATTTTCAGAGAACCATATTGTATATGGTGCCAAAGATAGTGATTCGCATGTTAACTAAATGTGAAGAATTATTGCTTTGCCGCTTCGAATTCTCGAACTGCACCTCTTAGTTTGTTTAAGATGGCCTCTATCTTATAGTTGTCCTCGGACAAGACGTGAGCTTTACCATCGTGTTCTTCAATCAGCAGTAGGCGGGTGGAATTGCGCTGTTGATTTGGATTGACCAATGACTTACTTCCTGCGACTGTAATGCTCGCATTCTTCAGGTCTTGGAATCTGGTTTTACCAAAGGTAGTCTCAACCGCATTGGCGTAAATAATTACGGGCCCTGTCTTCTGCTGTGTCCAAAAGGTAAAGAAGGATGTGCCTAGGGCGATCATACTTACAAAGAAAAAAAGCATAGCTAGAATGATGTTGCGTTGACGATTCAATCCATCTTCTTTCTTCAAGAATAACCATGCACAAAGTCCTATTCCAGCTATTCCAACTAGAATCCCAATCCACATCGAAATATTCGAACCGTCCTGCATCGGCTCAAAACGCACAAGGATTTCTTCCATCTTGTTTTGATATTTGGTATTATTGTCATTTATAGCCAGCTTTTGCAAGACCTAAAGGTGTCGCGCCTTAAGCTCTAGGCTTTAATCACTGTGCTTTAGATATTGGTTGTTGATGATAGAAACACAAGATCGTGCCTACTGGCTTTTTCAAGCTCACCCAAAGAAAGTGGAATTGGTCGAGGCCCTCCGTGCCAATGCCCTGCATTCATTTTGGGTGAAAGCACACAAAGATAAGATTCATGCCGGAGATAAAGTTATATTATGGCAAACAGGAAAACAATCCGGTGTCTATGCTCTTGGGACTGTGCGTTCTGAGCCATTAGAGACCAGGTTGAGTGATGAGGAAAGTAAATACTGGAAAGATGATGACCTGGCGGTCAGAGTTTTGTTGAAGGTTGATTACAATTTATGGAATCGTCCTATAGAAGCACAGGCACTTGAAGGGGTAGCCGTTTTTGATGGATTCAATGCAGGACTCTCCGGAAGTAATTATGCGGCAACCGCAGAACAATTCACCTTTCTTGAAGGAATGCTGCAGGAGTCGAACGCTTTAGAAGAGCCGCAGCCCGAGTATTTGCTTCGTACTTGGCTCAATCCACCACACAACCTCATCCTGTATGGACCACCTGGCACGGGTAAGACCTATCAAACCGTGAATCATGCCCTTTCTATTATTGAAAATAGGAGCCTGGAAGAATTGGCTATGGAAGATCGTTCTGCGCTCAGGAAGCGCTTTAATCAATATATGGGCCAAGGACAAATTGCTTTTCTGACGTTTCATCAATCCTTTGCTTACGAAGATTTTATTGAGGGGATAAAGCCAGTGATCCACGAGGGAAAGGTGACCTATGAAGTGCAAGATGGCATCTTTAAGATTATGAGCGATGATGCCCGAAGATGTTTGCTGGAAACTCTAGTGAATGCACATGCATTACCAACTCAAGAACTGAAATTTGGACAACTCTTCTCAGCATTTCTTCAGTATGTAAAAGGAGAAGATTTTACCTTTTTCACGACCCCAAAGAAGAGGCGTGTATTTTTGCATCGGGTTTTGAAATTTGGAAACCTATCGGTTAGGATGGAGAAATCTTTCTCTACCATTACTATATATAAAGACCGTTTGCGAAAGCTGTACCAAACCTACCCGCATCCCGAAATGATTCAATCCATAGAGGACATTCAATCCCTGGTGGGATCGGAGCCGCCTGGAGTATATCTTGCGATATTTATGGCATTGAAGAATTTTGAGGCAGACCTAATGCAGCAATTGGAACTCTTAGCAAACATTGACCCAAGTGGTGAAGATACCAGTGCTTTCGAATTCCCATTGATAACAGAGGCGATGCTAGCCCGCTGTCGGAAGTACGTAGTGATAATCGATGAGATCAATAGAGCTAATTTATCAGCAGTTTTTGGTGAACTAATCACATTGCTCGAATCCGATAAGCGGGAAGGGGGACCAGAGGCACTAAGTACACTATTGCCTTATTCAAATACCTATTTTTCTATCCCTCCTAATCTTTATCTGATCGGAACAATGAATACAGCCGATCGGAGTGCTGAAAGTTGGGACATGGCTTTGCGCAGAAGATTTACTTTTAAGGAGTTAGATGCTGATCCGGGTTTAATTCCAGAATTGTTGCATCCGCCAATGGTAGCGGGGATTGATCTGATGCGATTGTTGCAAACAATCAATTCGAGATTAAGTAGGTTGTTGGACAGAGATTATAAGATTGGCCATGCTTTTTTTCTGAACATTCACTCCCTGGCAGAGCTTAAATCTGCTTTTTCTTTAGCCATTATTCCACTGTTAAGAGAGTTCTTTTTTGATGACTTAGGGAAACTCGGACTAGTACTAGGGCCCCAATTCGTTAGAATTGAACGGCAGCAAGAGGAAGACTTTGCCGAATTTGATTATCCTTACTTGAGTGAGTTTATCCACCAGCCTCAATATGAACTCCAACCAATAGAAGACCTAAAGGAACTCGATTTTATACGTATTTACGACAAAAATTATCAAGGATAATGCTCAATCTATTTCGAAGAAAAGGAAATCTGCCAATTCAATACGCACACTGCCTTAGATGGAGTGTTATAGCCCTTAGTATGACAGGGCTAATAGCTTGTGGCCCTTCTGGGTCGCAAGTGGGGAATATCGATCTCAATGAGCGATTTGTCTATGCCTTGTACACGGCTAATCCAGCAGTGGTAGATTCCTGTCTGCAAGCAGGAGCGGATGTCAACGCCCGAGATGTAAATGAAGTTCCCGCTATTATCATAGCTGCCAACAGTGGAAATCAAGAGATTGTGAAGAAATTACTTTCTGCTGGTGCAGATGTTGATACCAGGAGTCCCCTATACTACAATAGTACTGCTTTGATGGAGGTAGCAGCTAATCAGAATGTAGATATGGCTAAGCTTTTGATAGATAATGGAGCGGATGTGCATTTGGTGGACTCTTTTGGCGATCCAGCCATCAACTGGGCTTCCTATTATGGGCATGTCCCCTTAGTGGATTTGCTAGTGCAGAATGGGGCCAGCTGGGATGTTGATAGCGATCATGGGTCGGCTATTGAAGTAGCAATGAAGCAGTGGAATGATGAGTTATTATCTTATTTTATCGAAAAGGGAGCAGGAGAAGCCTTAGTAGGGAGTGCTCAAGCCTTGGCAGTTGCCATTCGGACTGGAGATGCGGAAGGAGTGAGGGACCTCATTGCGAATGGCAGTTCAGTAGATCAATTAGACGAACTTTCTACACCGATATTGATCAATGCAGCCTCAGCAGGAAATCTAGATCAAGTGAAATTCTTAGTGCAGAATGGGGCGAGCCTAGATTTGATGAATAGAGTAGGACAGACAGCAGTTGGGAGAGCGGCTTACTTCGGGCATACCGAGGTGGTTAAGACCTTGTTGGCAGGTAGGGCGGATGTAAACCTTACAGATGAAAAATATGAACTGAGCCCATTGATCAGCGCGGCAGCAGGAGGCAACCCTGAAATCGGCCAATTACTGATTGATCGGGGAGCCGATCTGGATCACCAAGAAGGAATCTCTGGGTTTACACCTCTAATGATGGCCACGGCTTACCGGCATGTGGAATTTGTACAAATGCTGCTGGACGCGGGTGCAAATCCCTATATAAAAACGATGGAAGGCATGACACTTTCTGATATGGTAGGCTATGCCAACAATCCACAGATTGCGGAGATGGTTCAGCAATACCTGATGAAAAACTAAGGATGGCGCGCCCAGTTACTATACGGGTTTTTGAGCATCAACTGCTGAAAGTAGGAGAGGAGGTGGAGGGTATTGCATTCACCAAAGATTATTTCCAAGCCTTAGCACAGTGGGTACAGGATCGTGAGAGTCCCTATCTTCAGATCGAGCACCAGGCAGTACGATTCAAAAGTTATGTAGGTGTCATTCAATGCGGCGGCTTGTGTATTGAAATTTTGCCGAAACTGGATCGTTGGTTGCCGTCCATCAATGCCATTCAATCCTGCTTGATTGAAATGCTAAAGGTAACTCGATTCCTCAGGGTGGATACCCTCAAGTCAGCCTACATCTCTCTTAAAGCACTTCCTTTGGTAGACTTGTTTTGGCAGTTTTTTCTAGAAGAAGTGGCGAAATTACTACGGGAAGGGCTGATTCGTTCCTATAGAACTGATGAAGGTTGGAAGCCTCATCTTAAAGGAAGACTTTTGCTATCCGAACAGCTAAAAGCAGGCCAACAACATACCGGCTTTTATACACGGTCGACGGTTTACGACTACAATCATCCACTTAATGCCTTGCTTTATCAAGCCTTATTGGTGATGCAGCATTTGCCGCTTTCGCCAGCTAATCATCAGCTCTTGGGGCAGGTGTTGAACCGGTTTCCGCAGGTAGACAGCTCTATGCATATTGTACGTCAATTAGACGCACTTCATCTAGATTGGAAATCTGCGCGATACCAAGATGCAACTTTTCTAGCCAAACTAATTCTTAAGGATAATACACCTGATGTACGATCGGGAAAATATGAAGGGGTGGCCATGGTTTTTGATATGAATGCGCTTTTCGAAAGCTATATTTATCAATTGTTAGTCCGATCCAAGCCTGAGCAGGCCAAAATCAGTTACCAAGAGCAGCGCTTCTTCTGGTTGAAACGGAGTATTAGACCCGATATCGTTTGTGAATGGAAGGGGAAACGAGTGGTAATGGATACAAAATGGAAACTTCTTCCCAAAGGACAGCCCTCGATAGAAGATCTTCGGCAAATGTATGTTTACAATAAATACTTTCGCGCTGCCAAAGGAATTCTCATGTATCCCAAGTTGAGTTTCAATGAGTCAATAAGTGCACCCTTTCATGGAGTAGGGGAGAATACAGATCATGGTATCTGCGAAGTTCAATTCCTTGAAGTTGTGCGGGATGGGCGCTTGAATCTGTCCATAGGAGAGAACTTTTGGGATAGCATGTAGGGGCAATCATTCACATAAGCAATGAAAATGAAAGACCCCGTCCGCCAAAGGGGACGGGGATTTACCTTATAGTGGTAAATAATCTAGTGCCAAGTTTCCGGGATAAGACTCAGCTTTCATCACACTTTAATCTCAACCACTTGAGCCACATCCAGTTTTAGAATCCATAAGATAAGCCTACACTATAGGTACTTCCTCTTTTGTACCTGCTATAGATGTAATCCGTTCCTTTGAACTCTGAGTAAGTTTCATAATTGGGATCAAGCAAATTGCTGGCCCTCAATCTAACTTGGAAGCGTCCTATTTTTTTAGCTATTGATAGATCTAATTGAGATCGCCCCCTTTCGAAGATATCAGGAGTCCCTTCAACGCCTGTAGAGAATAGTCGATCTCCAAAGTAGTTGAAAGCGACAATTGCATCCCAACCAGCATCGCGATCAGTATAACTCAAGTTAGCGTTTGCCACAAGTGGAGACTGGCCAGCGAATTCCCTAGTTGCCGCAAATTCAGGATCCACATCTCTTGCTCTTCTCAGTTCTTCAGCATCCAAGGCTACTTCCGAGGCAATCAAGGCTAGGTTACCACTGATGTTGAATTTTGCCAGATTGGGCGCAATAAAGTCTAATGATTTTCGCACCTCCAATTCTATACCGAAAAGTGTTGCATCCGTAGAATTAACCCAGGTGAATTGAGGATTTCCTGCTGGTCTAAAAGTCTTGACAATTGGATCTTGAAACTCCTTATAGAAACCACTTACAGCAAACATCTCGCCAGGTCGCATGTAAAACTCGTATCGAAGATCAATGTTATTGACCCTAGATCTTGTCAAATTAGGATTTCCAAAAACGGTAGGGTCACCAATAAAACCAAAGGAACCAAAAGGTGCTATTTCCCTCATATTCGGACGAGCCAATGTATTTGAGTAACTAGCCCGTAGGTTCATTTTATCATTTAGTGCATAAATAAAATGTACCGCGGGGAGAATATCTAATTCGTCAATTTTTCCGATGAAGTTCTCTGGATTTGGGTTCAAGGCTGCAGCTGCACTTTCGACATAATAGTCTGTACCTTCCACTCTGGCTCCAAAGATCACTTTCAAGGGAGCACTCAACTGATAAGTCATCATGCCATAAGTGGCCCAAATGGATGTTTCACCTATATAGTTGTTCGAAGGTTGGGTATCATCTACTACAAAGAGGCCAATCGTATTCCGAGTATCTGTACTAGCAACCACGCCTGTATTTTCTTCAGAAAAATAGGCATCTGCATCTCCATTGTAAACCTCCCCTTGTGAACGCAGAATATTGTAAATATTCTCGGTAAAGTTCCTGTCAGTAGCAGTGACTAGGCCACCAAACTTAATTTTGTTCGACTTGCTTGCTCCTTGTGCGATAGGAATAGTAAAATCCATTTTCAACTCATAGGAATTATCTTGCAAGGTTCTGAAGTAGTGACCCGGACTTAGATATTGCGCAGTATTGATGGAATATCGTCCAAGAGACAAACGGTTGGTACTCGCAAAAAATCTTAAATCTGGCTCGTTCTGGGTGGTTTGAACAAGGCTACCGGCCCACTCGATTTTCATGTTTCCTAAACCTGGTAGCAAATGAGAACCATTGGCCACAAAATCCACTAACTCTCTTTCGCGAAAACTAAGTGTTCGAGATTCGAATGATTCGTCCGGTTCAGCGATACCGAAAATTCTATAGTTACCGTCAAGGTAACGAGCTTCTTGAGTGCCTTGATGGCTATAGATAGCATAAAGGCTTATTTCATTATTGCTAGAAGGGCGGATGGAAAGGCCAAATAATCCTCCTAAATCCGCCTGAGATTGGCTCCGTGTATCTCTCAGCTTGAAAGTTTCTTCTAAGGTCTGTTCTGAACCGCCAAGGAATCGATAGTTGGCATATAGCGCATCACGATAATGCGTAAAATCTCTAGAATGATTGGCCGATAACAAAATTCCAATTGGGACATTTCCAATTTTCTTTTGATCGCCGATATTGAAGGAAAAACTGTAGTTCGGTCCGACATTAGTAATACTGGGCGTAAATTGACTATTGAAGGATTTGCCCACCCCATCTAATAAGGCTGCCAACTCGTTGTTTCGTCTAGCTTGTGAAGGCGCGGAACGAGACAAAACATTTGTCCCATCCAGTTTGGGGTCATTTAATGCTTCCGGAGCATCGAGTGTACCATCATTATATCCCCATTTTGCCTGTTCGCCTGCATTGAAACTCAGGAAGTCGTCAATAAAAGAACTTTGTGTATTGTAAGAAGACGAAACAGATACTCCATAGGTAAATCTCTCTGGTAATGTTTTGATCTTAATGTTAACATAACCACCTGTAAAGTCGCCTGGTAGATCTGGCGTAAAACTTTTTGCAGCAATAATATTGTCTAGTAAATTGCTGGGAATAAGATCGAGTTGAGCGCTATTGCGATAAGGGTCAATGCTGGGAAGTCTAGTACCATTCAAAGCAGTGGTAGAGTATCTATCTCCTAATCCCCGTACATAGACATACTTGCCATCTACAATTGTTGTACCAGTTACCTTTTTTAAGGCACCAGCTGCATCTCCAGCACCAAGTCTCGAAATTTCTTGAGAGGAAATTCCATCTTGAATCTTATCTGATTTCTTTTGCAGCATTAAAACGGCGTTTTCAGTTCTTTCAATTGCCTTAGCTTTGACTACTACATCAAGATCTAGATCTACAGACTCATCTGATATGGCTACATCTAGATAGGTTGTTTCATTAGCTTTGATTTCTACCGCTGCAATTTTCTTGTCAACATAACCAATGTAACTGACATGAATAGTGTAGGTGCCTGGCTCTACACTGAACTGGTATTTACCGTCAAAATCAGTAGCAGTACCAATAGCTGTACCTTCAATCAGCACATTCGCGCCAATTAAAGTCTCGCCAGATTTTTCATCAACGATGGTTCCCGTAATGGCTCCTTGTTGGGCGAAAGCTGTAGCTACAATCCCTGCTATAAGTAGGGATAGGGAAAAAAGCTTTTTCATAGTTAATAATTGCACTAGATTATTAAGAAAGTAAGTCCCGAGCTGGAAGCCCGAGACTTATGATTGAATTGTGATATTTATTTTGCAACAATAAGTTTATGTGTTAGCTGAACTCCTTGGGCCTGCAAGACTATAAAGTAATAACCACTAACCAGATCAGAAACAGTAATTTCTACTAGATGCTCACCTCCGATTGTCAATTCATTACTCATCAGAGTTCGGACCAACTTGCCTGTCAGGTCATAAACATTTAAGTCAACAGCAGTAGTTGTGGGGAGTTCGAAAGTAAAGGTGGCCAAATTAGTGGAAGGAGTAGGGAATGGTACTGTCATAGTAAAACCTTCTTCTTCCTTTACCGTCTCTGTGCTGGTGTAAACATCTCCAAGGTAACCGTACTCGGAAAGTGCAGTCCAGTTCCGCAACCATAGATCGTTTGTTGGGTCGAATGCCCCTTTGTAGGTTGTGACTGCGAAATAATCATCAGCTAGAGTGGCTAAATTTTGACCAGCAGGACCATTTTCTTGGGGTCTTGGATCAAGGCCCATATCTGGAGTCCGGCTAACTCCGGCTAGAAGTGGATCTTCCGCCGTATTATTGGCTGCAGCCAAAATAGCTGCGAGTTCTTTATCGTCTGCCAAAGGAGTTTTATCATCGGAGAGCGTAGTAAAATCGGCAATGTTATTCCCGACACCAAAATCCCACCAGATGTTATTGGCAAAAGCTAGATCTCCATTGACCAGATTATTGTAAGCATCTTCATCACCATCTCTATCTTCTACCGCTAAGCCTACCCCCGGAAATTGGGTGATAATGGAGTTCCAGTACTCTCCGCCCGCTCTATCTCTGAAGAACAAGCCGATGTCACCACCATCGCCTTCAGGGATAGCATCAACACCAGGACCAATCACAGTAGCGTTGGCAATGATAGGTTTCGAAAAGGGATCTTCATTGTCCGGATTGGCCCCATCATGCTCGCCACCACGTCCAGAAATATCCGTATCTAGAATTGTAAACCAGAACTGGCCTTTTCCTCTCCAGCCAAAATCGTAATCATAAGAATCATCCTTGCAAAAAGCAACTGAAGCATATTTGACATTTACAGTGCCGCCGAACCATTCAATACCGTCATCATCATTAGCAAATACCTCAATATATTCGATGGTCGTACCACTTCCGACTCCACCTAGAGTGAGGCCATTGATTTCATCTCCATTGGAAATGACTGCACCACCATGACGAATGGAAACATAACGTAATACACCAGAGTTATCGGCATCATCTGTTCCTCCGAAAGAAGCTTTATCCTGATCAGCCGGAATGCCTTCTATATTATCGGTTCCACCAGGCCGCGCGATAGTAGCATCACCCAATAGGATTAAACCACCCCAGAGGCCACGGTCAATTGCTTCCAAATCAGTAGGATTATCAATATCATCTAGGTCAGAAGTGAAAATAATAGGTTGCTCTTCTGTTCCATTTGCAAAAATCTGTGCACCGACAGTAATGATCAAAGCTGAAGCTACATCTCCAGTTGTTGGAGAACCTTTACCCATAATCACTGTACCCTCTTCTATGTTTAATACACTTCCAGCCTCTAGGAATACGTATCCATCCAACAAATAACAATTAGCTCTAGTCCAGGTATAGGTTTGACCACCCACTAGATCTGCATCCGTGATCACAATTGGGTTGGAGCAATCTGTTACAAGTTCAGTAGCCAAATCACCCATATATCCGTATTCATCTATAGCGGTCCATCCATTCAACCAATTGTTAGTATTACCGAAGGCACCTCGATAGGATACTTGTGTGAAAAAATCATCAGCTGGAAGATTGGCCGCCCCAAATAGTGCTTGACTAGTACCATTCAAGCGTGGATCCAAGCCTCCATCGGTGATCCGACTAACTCCTCCAAAATCCGGCTCAAAAATTTCATTCCCACCAGCAGTAAGAGTTGCTACGAGTTCTTTATCGTCTGCCAAAGGAGTTTTATCATCGGAGAGTGTAGTAAAATCGGCAATGTTATTCCCGACACCAAAATCCCACCAGATGTTATTGGCGAAAGCTAAATCTCCATTGACAAGATTGTTGTAGGCATCCTCATCGCCATCTTTATCTTCAACTGCTAAGCCTACTCCAGGAAATTGAGTGATAATGGAATTCCAATATTCTCCACCTGCTCGGTCTCTGAAGAACAAGCCGATATCACCACCATCGCCTTCAGGAATAGCATCTACCCCAGGACCAATCACAGTAGCGTTGGCAATGATAGGTTTCGAAAAGGGATCTTCATTGTCCGGATTGGCTCCATCATGCTCACCACCACGTCCGGAAATATCCGTATCTAAAATTGTAAACCAGAACTGGCCCTTTCCTCTCCATCCAAAGTCATAGTCGTACGAATCATCCTTACAGAACGCAACTGCAGCGTATTTTACGGAGACAGTACCACCAAACCACTCAATACCATCATCATCATTGGCAAATACCTCAACATACTCGATGGTTGTACCGCTTCCTACTCCACCAAGGGTCAGGCCATTGATTTCATCTCCATTTGAAATGACTGCCCCACCATGACGGATGGAGACATAGCGTAAAACACCAGAGTTATCGGCATCATCTGTTCCTCCAAAGGAAGCCTTGTCTTGATCAGCTGGAATACCCTCGATATTATCTGTTCCACCAGGCCGAGCGATAGTAGCATCGCCCAATAGGATCAAACCACCCCAAAGACCACGATCAATTGCTTCCAAGTCACTTGGATCACTAACATCATCTAGATCAGAGGTGAAAATGATAGGTTGCTCTGCCGTACCCTCAGCAAAAATCTGGGCACCAACAGCAACAATTAAAGCAGAGGCGACATCCCCGGTCGATGGAGAACCCTTGCCTTTGATTACCGTTCCTGCTTCAATATTCAAAACGCTTCCTGCTTCCAAGAATACATATCCGTCAAGTTGATAGATATTGTCTTTTGTCCAATTGTAAGTTGTGTTTCCAACAAGATCACTATCCGTGATGGTCACTATTGTCTGTGCCTGGCTTTGAAAGGCTAGACCAACAAACAACAATAGAAGCGTGTAAAGCTTTCGAGTCATAACGAGATAAGTTTTTAATCCTAATTATTGCGCAAGATTACGCTGGTAATATGAACTAGTAATTAATGACGTGTTAAGTTTATGTAAATGCAGCTTAAGCAAGCTTTAAGTATAGTGCTGCGTTGAATCTGTAAGTATTTGTATATCAATTGATAATAGATTTGTCAATTTCTACTATTTTCCAGTAAGCATCCATGAAAATTACGAATCCCCACATGCCAATACAGCTGACCTCTACTGTTCCGATCCAAAGACCTAACTGCCACCATTGGGTTATTATCATGAGAAATAGAACAATCAAATTGACTACGGTGAAAATTATTATGCTGAAAAATGGTATTTGTAAAGCTTTAATTTTGAAGGGTATAATCTTTGCAGAACAAAGTATTTGAACAATAGAGATATTGCCCAAGAGGGTTATCAAGCAAGTGACCCATATGGCTGAATCTATTCTATGTAAAGGAGGCTGTAATAAGGTAAAGGCGTCTACCAAAATATAGCTGCAACCTAAGGCTATAAAGAATCCACCTAGAAAGAAGTATAAGAATCGGAATTTTTGAAGTTTTTTTCGATCCTGAAATGAATCACTGATCAGAAAGAGAATTAGAAACCCAGTAATGATGAATTGGAGAGTTGCCACTGCACTCATGCCTAGGTTAGGTTGAGCGATAACTACTGGACATTGTAATAGCAATAATAAGACTGAAATAAATAGGCTTAAAGTTGTTGATTTTCTTTTGGAAGAAACATGATACTCGGGAAAAGGGAGGCCTTGTATCGTATTGCCTACTTTGTAGATTAAACCCATTGGTGCTATTGAATTTCGAATTAACGCCCCAAAGGTCTTTTTTTGATTTTACCTGAATGTAAACGGAAAATTAGGGAAAGATTAAGTTTTGACACTTTAGAATGCTACGGATATTTGGCATTCTCGGACTTCTTACACTCCATTTAATTCGACCACAAATTAATTCTGCGCTTAGGATAATCGATCGTAAGGTCAGCTTTTGCTAAGAAGGGACTGCCCAACAGACCATCGATATCGCAACCGGTATGTTCTCGGAGGAAGGTGAGATCCATAAAGAGAAATTTATTCTTTCCAAAGGTCCATCCATCTTCTCCGGTCACTTCCAATCTACCCGCTTTTACTAAAACAATCTCTTGGTCCAAGCCCTGGATTTCTTCATTGGGGAGGTACTGAATGGGTAATTGAGCGGATTGTTTCAAAAGCCTTTGGTCTAAGAGGTTGCTGGCAGCACCTGTATCGATTCCAAACTTCAAGGTTTTGCCCCCTATCTGGACTTTTACGATGGGTAGGTGTTCGTGTAAAGTGAATGGGAGGCTAGCGGAAGGTTGATGCAAGGAGGGTCTTATCTTTTGGGAGGAAGGCGACAGGAATAGCCGCTTCTGATCGAAATCGAATGAAAGTGCAAACCGTTCAAAGACATTATATCCAACCAAACCCAATATCTGGCGACCAGAGGCTATTTCAAGATGACTAAGGTCTAAGGCCAGCGCATCTAGGTTTCGCTTTCGGATTCCCCCTAGTTTAAAGGACTTGACCTTTGTTTCCACTACTTGAATACCAGCGTTAATACTCAGCGCATCCGAGTGTTGACCGACAGCGTGATCTTGATTAACAATTAGTGTAGGTGCTCCCGTATCCAGGATGAAAAAACCTTTGGTGCCATTCATCTCAGCTTCAAGATAGATCATTCCTCTGATAATCTCAATTGGAATCTCATGACTATTGGCAGGTTTTTTACTGTGAATGGATACAACCTCTAGATTAGGTTTATTAAGAAACGCAATCGATCGTTGTCCGTATATAGGAGAATATGCTAGTATTAGGATAAATGCCATCCACTTCATAATCACTCACTTTAACTCAACAAAAATTGGCTGGAGAACGCAGCAACTCATTAAAGGTAGCTGGATTAACAGAGAAAATCAAGCTTCCGGTAAACTTAAATTTACACAAATTTAACAATGAGTTAACAATGAAAGTTTCCTTTCGAACTGGGAATTGAATTTTTTTGCTTGTGCTTCATGTGGATTAATGGTAAGATATGGCTTAAGCAAAATTTATAGTTCCTTGAGAATCTGGCGGTCGTAAAAAGGGAAGGAGAAGAACCCTTTTGGTAGAGAAAAAGCAAAGACATTTGAATAATTTTCTTGTGAACTTTAATTCTTTTCCTCAAGTGCATTTACGTACCTTTGTATTCCGTAACATACTTAAGGTAAAGACAGAATAATCAAATCAATGACGAAGTACATTTTTGTTACGGGCGGTGTGACCTCTTCTTTAGGTAAAGGAATTATTGCAGCCTCTCTAGCCAAATTGCTACAAGCACGAGGCTTTCAAGTAACCATCCAAAAATTTGATCCTTACATTAATGTTGATCCGGGAACGCTCAATCCATATGAGCATGGAGAATGCTATGTGACGGATGATGGAGCAGAAACGGATCTTGACTTAGGGCATTACGAGCGTTTCTTGAATACGCCTACTTCCCAAGCCAATAATGTAACTACTGGTAGAATCTATCAAACAGTTATTAATAAGGAAAGGGCGGGGGATTATTTAGGAAAGACTGTACAAGTCATCCCACATATTACGGATGAGATTAAGCGACGAGTGCAAATGCTAGGTGAGTCCAATACCTATGACATTGTGATCACCGAATTGGGTGGAACTGTAGGAGATATTGAATCTTTGCCTTACCTCGAATCACTCCGGCAATTACGCTGGGAATTGGGCGCAGACAACTGCCTGGTCATTCATCTTACGCTAATTCCGTTCCTTAATGCAGCGAAAGAACTGAAAACCAAGCCCACTCAACACTCTGTTAAGGAGTTACTGAACACAGGAATTCAACCAGATATTTTGGTGTGTCGCACGGAGCATCCCATCAACATGGATATTCGCCGCAAATTGGCTTTGTTCTGTAATGTAGACGTCTCTTCGGTGATTGAAGCCATTGATGCAGAGAGTATCTACGATGTACCTTTGTTGATGCTCAAAGAAAAACTGGATACAACGGTTATTACCAAGCTACGCTTAAAAGATCGGCGAGAACCAGAACTTAGCGCCTGGAAGGCCTTTTTGGGAAAATTAAAGAACCCGACGCATGAAGTGAAAATTGCTTTGGTAGGTAAGTACAATGAATTACCGGATGCCTACAAATCGATCCATGAAGCCTTTGTTCACGCGGGAGCGGTAAATGAATGTAAAATCAATGTTGATCCGATTCATTCGGAGCACCTGGAAGGGAGTTTGGCAACAGTTGCCAAGAAATTAGAGGATGTGGATGCGGTTCTAGTGGCGCCTGGCTTTGGAGAACGAGGCATTGAAGGGAAGATCAACGCCATTACCTTTACAAGAGAAAAAGGAATTCCATTTTTCGGCATCTGTCTTGGTATGCAATGCGCTGTAGTTGAATTTGCAAGGAATGTCATGCAATGGGGATCGGCATCTTCCACAGAGGTTAACCCTTCTACAGATTATCCAGTGATCGATCTAATGCCAGATCAAAAAGGTATTACCAAAAAAGGAGGAACCATGCGTTTGGGATCATACATCTGTGAAAACCGTCGCAAATCCTTGGCTAACCAAGCTTATGGAAAGCTAAAGATTCAAGAACGGCATCGACATCGCTACGAATTCAACAATCAATTCAAGGAAGAACTAGAAAAAGGAGGGTTAATTCCGAGCGGGATTAATCCCGATTCAGGCCTAGTGGAGATTGTAGAATTGAAGAACCACCCCTGGTTTGTTGGCGTGCAATTCCATCCAGAGTTGAAAAGCACGGTTGAGGCGCCGCATCCTTTATTTGTTGCTTTTGTCAAAGCAGCCATTGAACACAAATATCAAAATCAAAGTTGATACTAGATCTTAGGATCAAAACCATAAGACAGCACCAGAACTTCCTTTTTCTGGTGCTATCCGTATTTTGGTGTATAGGCCTAATTTGCTTGAGTTCAAGCCATCCTTTCTTTTGGGATTCGATTCAGCTTGGAAGTAAGCATGCACATCATTATTTCGAAAGCAATTTCTCCACTTTTCTTCTCCCTGAAGCAATAGATAGTGGGCATCCCCCATACTTTGGCATGTATGTGGCTGCTCTTTGGTTGCTCTTTGGCAAGACCTTGGTGGTAAGCCACTGGAGTATGCTACCCTTTTTGCTGATTCTCGTCGTGCAATGGTTTAAATTAGGCAGACGCTTAGTCGGCAAAAGCCTATTGCCCTATTTTATGCTGTACTTGATGATAGATCCAGTAATAGCGAGCCAAGCTAGTTTAGTTAGTCCAGATCTTGTCTTAGCGGCATGTTTCTTATTACTTGTCAATAGTGTTTATGAAGGAGCTAAGAACATGCATATTCTTTCTGTAATCGGTTTAGGGATGATCAGTACAAGAGGAATGATGGTGGCATTCCTAGTATTTATTTGGCAATACTTTTTTATTAGAAGGAGAAGAGAGAGCCAGGCCAGACTTGCACATCTAGTAGATGTCCTTTACCCATACTTGCCTGGGGGTATGATGGCATCTTTGTATTTGGTTTATCACTATTGGGCTACAGCTTGGATAGGGTATCATGCTAATTCTGAATGGGCACCTAGTTTTGCCTTTGCGGATATCCAGCAAGTATTGAAAAACGGGATCGTGTTGATTTGGCGCCTATTAGATTTCGGTCGCTTATTTCTAGTAGGCGGGATACTCTTTATGATTTGGATTCTATGGAACAGAAACAGCTTAATTAAAGGGCTGATTGATCCTCAATTGAAGAAGGTATGGGCTCTTCTGGTCATCTTACTCATCGGATTGGGATTTAGTTTTTTAATCTACGCCGGGCTACAACAGCACCGCTACTTAATACCAGTTTATTTGAGTCTGACCCTTTTATTTTTCTTAATCATTAAAGAATTGCCAAGTGATCGTTGGACTCCAAAACTGAAATCATTGTTTGTAGGAGGGGTAGCAGTAGGGTTGCTGACAGGTAATTTATGGATCTATCCAGATCGCATTTCTCAAGGCTGGGACTCCACTTTGGCGCATTGGCCTTTTTTTGAGTTACGAAGTCAAATGCTTGCGTATATTAATACCTCGGAAATCCCGCTGGAAGAAATTGGGACAGCCTTCCCAGAAATCGGCGCTGTCAAATTCAAAAACCTCAGCGAAGATCTTTCTGGATTTAAGGCAAAAGATATGCAGACAGATAAATTCATCTTGTACTCCAATATCATGAATGACTATTCGGACACCGAACTTTGGCGATTGCGAGAAGAATGGGAGGTGTTGCATGAAATTAGAAAGAGAGGAGTCAAAATGATTTTGTATCGAAGGCCAGAATAATTAGGTTTGAAAGATTGTCTCTGTTTATATCTTTGGCGAAGAACCTGAATTAAAATACTTTAGATGCGGAAATTGTCACTCAAAGAATTGAATCGAGTCAACGTTGCCACTTTCAAAGCGCAAGAAAAAACGCCTCTGGTGATTGTGCTTGATAATGTACGTTCGGCGCTGAATGTAGGGTCAGCTTTTCGCACGGCAGATGCCTTTGCACTGGAAAAGCTATATCTCTGCGGTATTACGGCCACTCCACCACACCGAGAAATATTGAAAACAGCCATCGGAGCTACGGAAAGTATGGATTGGGTGTACCACAAAGAAACAAAGGAGGCCCTCATGGAGCTAAAAACGCAAGGCTTCCAGGTTTTGGCTGTAGAACAAGCCGCTGATAGTGTACCGCTGCAGGTCTTTAGACCGACGGCTGGCCAAAAGTATGCATTGGTATTTGGCAATGAAGTCAAAGGCGTAGGAGAGGATGTAATGGAAATGATTGATGCTTGCTTAGAAGTACCTCAATTTGGCACTAAACACTCACTAAACATTTCTGTTTGTTTGGGCGTGGTTGTTTGGGATTTATTTAAACAGATCAAATATCAACCGTAATTTCCTTTGATTTGTTAAGTTGTTATCGATTCATCTAAACGGGTAAGCTTATGAATTATTGGCTAGTGAAATCAGAACCAGCTGAATACAGCTACGATGACTTGGTGAAAGAAGGGGTAGGAATGTGGGATGGTGTACGGAATTACGCCGCCCGGAAACATCTGCGCGGCATGGGGGTAGGAGACTTAGTTTTGTTTTATCACAGCCGACAAGGATTGGAAATCGTTGGGATAGCCGAAGTGGTGAAGGAAGCATATCCAGACCCAACAGCCGAAAAAGGAGATTGGTCAGCCGTCGATTTGAAAGCCATTAAAAGATTTGAGGAACCTGTTACATTGAAAGCAATAAAGGCAGAACCTGCTCTTCAGAATTTGGCACTGGTTCGCATTGGCCGGCTGTCCGTCATGCCAGTGGAATCAGCTGACTTCAGGCACTTACTGGAAATGGGAAAAACTACTCATCCTTAATGCCTTACACTAGTAGTTCAAAGAGCATTTTTTGTTCGTTGATATTCTGAAAGTTGATTTTATGTTCCTCCATCCGTTCAACTAAACTTTTGTAATCCTCCTTGTTTTTGACTTGTAATCCTACTAAAGCTGGCCCAAATTCTTTATTGCGCTTCTTCGTATATTCGAAATGGGTGATATCGTCATTAGGTCCCAATACATTATTAAGAAAATCTCTTAATGCACCTGCACGTTGTGGGAATTGAATAATGAAATAGTGCTTCAAGCCTTCATAGAGCAAGGAGCGTTCCTTTATTTCTTCTGTGCGAATTATATCATTATTGCTACCACTGATCACGCAGACCACATTCTTTCCTTTGATTTGTTCGCGATATTGATCTAAGGCCGCAATCGTCAATGCCCCAGCCGGTTCTGCGACAATTCCTTCATCATTGTACAATTGTAAAATGGTAGTACAAACCTTGCCTTCAGGGACGAGCAAAATATCATCAATGATCTGTTGGGTAATCTTGAAGGTGATTTCACCAACTTCCTGTACTGCCGCACCATCAACGAAATTGTCAATTTTTTCCAGTTTCACAACCTTTCCTGCTTTTAGGGACTCGGCCATGCCCGGAGCTCCGGCGGGTTCAACACCGATAATCTTGGTATCTGGGCTGATTTGTTTAAAGTAACTGCCCAAGCCGGAAATAAGTCCTCCCCCCCCAATAGCTACGAATATATAGTCGATGGGTATGGGGCAATCTTCTTCTATTTCAAGACCGACGGTCCCTTGGCCTTCAATTACTCGATGATCATTGAAAGGATGAACAAAGGTCATGTTTTCCTTCTCAGCGGCTTTCATTGCTTCGAGGTAGGCTTCATCAAATGTATCTCCGATGAGGATAACTTCAGCATATTCTTTCCCGAACAGTTTTACCTTATTGATTTTCTGTTGCGGAGTAGCGGCGGGCATAAAGATCTTACCCTTCACCTTTTTCTTTTCACAAGCTAGCGCAAGCCCCTGCGCGTGATTGCCAGCACTAGCACAAACCACTCCATTGGCTAATTCTGCTGGCGTTAATGTAGACATCTTATTGTAGGCCCCACGGATTTTATAAGACCTTACTACTTGTAGATCTTCCCTTTTGAGGTGGATCTGACAGTTGTACTCATCGGAGAGATTATGATTGTACATCAAAGGAGTATGTTCAGCGACTTTTCGAAGCCGAACTTTGGCCTTATAGATATTTTCTACCGATACCAGTTTGCCAATTTGTGTTTCAGATACTTGTGGGTCCATTTTGCTTTTGGTCAATGAGCTGCAAAGATAAGGATACTAGACAAGAGAGGAAGGAATAAAATGGGTAGATAAAAAAAGACCCGACTAAACAAGTTAGCCGGGCTTTTCTGTTCATTAGTAGTGCTATAGGAAATTAGTCAATGGCCTGATTTTCAGGACGTAGACCTCTTACCGTTTTACCTGCTTGCCACATTTCACTATTGTGCAACTCATCCAATTCCACCTGCAATTTCTCGCGGTAGTCTGCTTGACTATTGGAATCGATCGAACGCTGAGCCTCTTTACCCGTGGCAACACTATCATATAGGTCTTCAAAAACTGGTGCAACTGCATCACGGAATTTATCTTTCCAGTCCAATGCTCCTCTTTGGGCGGTAGTTGAACAGTTGGCGTACATCCAGTCCATACCATTCTCTGCCACTAAGGGCATCAAACTCTGAGTAAGTTCTTCAACCGTTTCATTGAAAGCCTCACTAGGAGAGTGACCTCTCTTACGCAATACATTGTACTGTGCTTCGAAAATACCCTGGATGGCACCCATCAAGGTACCTCTCTCACCAGTCAAATCACTGTATACTTCTCTTTTAAAGGTGGTCTCGAACAAATATCCAGAACCTACACCAATACCCAGAGCTACAACCCTTTCGAAAGCTCTGCCAGTAGCGTCTTGGAAAATAGCGTAGCTAGAATTCAAGCCGCGACCTGCCAAAAACATGCGACGAAGGCTGGTTCCAGATCCTTTGGGCGCTACCAAGATCACGTCAACATCTTCCGGTGGAATGATGCCCGTGCGGTCTTTGTAGGTAATTCCAAAACCATGTGAGAAGTACAAAGCCTTTCCTTTAGTTAAATGCTTTTTGATCAATGGCCACTGAGAGATCTGAGCAGCATCAGAAAGCAAGTATTGAATGATCGATGCTTTTTTTACAGCTTCTTCGATGCTGAACAAGGTCTCACCAGGTACCCATCCATCAGCTACGGCTTTGTCCCAAGAGGCAGAAGGTTGACGCTGACCAATAATAACATTGAAGCCATTGTCTCTAAGATTCAAAGACTGACCGGGTCCTTGTACACCATATCCAATAATGGCGATCGTTTCATCTTTTAAGGTCTCAAGTGCTTTTTCCAAAGGAAATTCATCGCGGGTCACTACATTCTCTTCAACCCCTCCGAAATTTAATTTAGCCATGATAAAGAATTTTGAGTGCTGGTAATGATTTTGTTCCAGCTGGAGGAAAACCTCCCATTGATCAATTTGTCGATTTTAATTTAGTCCCAAATGGGATTACAAACGAGCGAAGTAACGAGGCCAATAGGCAGACTTCACCACTGAATAATTCTTTAGATATAATAAACGATTTGAGACTGGAGGACAGCAGTATTGCGTCCCCTGGTTAGGATGGTCGGCAAAAATAGGTAATAGTTTAAGAATAGAAAAATATTAATTAGATATTTTTCTTGGGAGTGATCGGGCTTGTATTTATTGGACTTGCCCTATGTAAAATAGGTAGTCCCAAATACCGAAATAGGTCTACTTTAGGTTGACTACAAGAGCTTGAACCATTTACTTGTAGAAGGATCTGAAGATGGTTGAAGATTCTTAGTCTTGGCAATATTCTCATGTTGCTTAGAACTGAAAAATAACCTAGTCATTGCACAGAACCGTTAATGAAATGGCTTAGTATCTATTAACTATTCAACTCGTTTATAAATTCTTAGGTCACCGAGGAAGGTTTCGTAAGTGCCGAAAAGGTGTTTAAATAGCAGCCTTTCCGGGAAGGGGTGGTAAGTTTCATATGTGTTTTGCAATTCGAAGGCTGATTCTTCGCTTAGAAGATCCTGATAAAAAAGGCAAAGTTCTTCACTGGCACAATTGTACACTTCCTCACAACAAGATGGCACTTTGAAGGGGGTAGTATAATATTTCCAATATCGTCCGTAATAGGTTTCATGAACAATAAGTAGATCAGCATCGGCAGGTGCACTTACGTTTGCCTCGGGCATGCCAGGAACTTTCCCGTAGGTAGAATAATAGATCTTGGTTTCAGGTGTTACCTCGCTTAGGCTAGCTAGTGCCTGATATCTAGTGTCTTTCCAAAAGTTATATTGACCAAAAAAAGTGATACCAAATGTGTAAAGACACAGCAGACCCATGATCCAATAACTACGGTTTGAAGGACGTTTCCAGAATTGCCTACTATAGTAGCTGGCCATGATGGCTAAAAAAGGTAGAAAGATATTTGCCCGTCGGATAAAAGGAGTATCCAGAAACCAACGTACGGCAAATTCCATGGAGACAAACAGGAAAAGCAGGAGCCAAATAGGATGAGAATGAAATAAGGTACGACCTTGCCGTAACATCTTGCTTATTCCTCCCAATGCTAAACCAACCACCCAAACACTGGTTCCACCAATAAGAGCAAAGAGGTAAAGAATCGGATTATCTACCCAATGATTATCCTGCGGTATTGCGTTTTCATTAAAACCTTGTGCCACTTGAAAGGAATAGCTTAAATCCTCCCAGCTAAAAGCAAAACCATGTATTACTAGGAAACTAAGCAAGGCTACCACACCCACTCTAAATCCACGTAATAGAACGGAAGACAGTTTGATGTAGCCTTGCCTCCAGCATATTATCAACATAAGACCGAGCAAGAAGAAGGGCAGAAAGTCGAATTTAAGCCCGAAGACCATAGCTAGAGAAGCGCCTAGCAACATTTCCCACCTTGCTAGATGTTCTATCATTTTTTGCCCAGAGAGATGAAGGTAATAGCGAAATAATAGTAATAGGCTTAGATGTGTCCAGAAAAGATAGGCAGAAGCGGGTAGAGCATAGTGGGAATAGGTGACATGGAGGTCAAAGACGGCAAAGAGCATTGCTGCAAAGGCCCCGATCAAAGCATCGTCAAAGAGTAGTTTGCCAAGCTGAAAAACACAAATGATCAGTAAGAGGGCATAGAATACAGATAGAAATCGGCCTAAAAGCGCATGTTTGGTAAGGTAGGACACTTCAAATCCCAGTTTATCAGCCAGATAGATCACACCACCCAATTGAAGACCAAAAGCTCTGGTATTCCAAAATCGATAAGGGATTTCCTGCCCAGGTTCTCCACCCCAGCGATGCACATAGTCGGCGGCTAAGGCGATATGCTGGAACTCATCTGGCTCCAAGACAATTCCTTCTCGCCGATCGATCTGACCCCAAAAAATACCGGGAATTCGCAAGGCCATGCCGACTAATAGGGCAATGGCTAGAATTAGACGTGGTTTCGGCATTATTATTCTGTAGACGAAAGGCTAGCCAATTTGCTTTGGCAATAGTTGTATATATCAACTTGTGCGCGATGTGAAGCTTGTCCTTTTTTGGCCTTTTTGTAGGGGTTATCTTGTTTGGCATTGATAATTCGAGCCTTCTTATTATCTGCCAATTGCAAATCTATTATTTCTTTGATTTCAGTAAATAGTGCTGCATCTTGAATGGGAAAAGCTACTTCAACTCTCCGGTATAGGTTTCGGGTCATCCAATCCGCCGATGCAACATACATTTTCTCTTTACCACCATTGCCGAAAATATACACTCGAGCATGCTCCAGAAAGCGATCTACGATACTGATCACTTCAATATTCTCACTTAACCCCTTCACGCCTGGCTTTAGACAACATATGCCCCGAATGACCAGCTTGATTTTCACACCGGCTTGACTAGCTTCGTAAAGTCGATCAATCATCAAGCTGTTCTCCAGGCTATTCATTTTCAAGATCATAAAGGCCGGCTTTCCTTGCTTCGCTAGTTCCGTTTCATGTTGGATCAACTGTTCAAAGGTTTGCCGAAGGTTGAATGGAGCGACCAGTAAGTGTTTGACATTTGGCACTAAAACTTTCCGCTCCAAAAGATCAAACACTTGATTGACTTCTTTTCCCAGCTTCTGTCGTGCAGTAAGCAGTGCATGGTCACAGTAAATTCGGGCCGTTTTTTCATTGAAATTACCAGTGCCCAAATATGCATAATGTCTTTTAGCCCCATCTTCCATCCGATCTATCAAAAGCAACTTGGTATGTACCTTGATGCCTGGATAGCTGTAAAAAACCTTGGCGCCAGCTTTCTCTAATTCTTTGCCCCAAAATAAATTGGAGGCCTCGTCAAAACGAGCTTTAGCTTCTATGAATGCCACTACCTCCTTTCCTTGTTGACAGGCTTCCATCAAGGAGGTGACCACGGCAGATTTGGAAGCTACTCGGTATAAAGTTGCCTTAATGGAAACCACATTAGGGTCATAGGCCGCTTCGTGGATCAAAGCTGGAATGTAATCGTATTTATGATAAGGAAAGTGTAATAGTTGATCCTGCTCCTTAATCACAGCCATCAAAGACTCAACCCCTTCGAAAGCAGGATGAGGTAAGGGGGGCATTTCTTCATAATGCAACGCCTTATTATTGGTGGGATCTGGGAAACCGAAGAAGTCATTGAAATTATGATATCTGGCTCCGGGGATCAAATCATTCTTGTTTAAGCCGAATCGCTTTTTAAGTCGTTTCAATACATGGGCAGGCATGGCACTATCATATAAGAAGCGAGTTGGTAAACCTACATTACGTTCATCTAAGCCCTGTTTTATTTTTTCCAAAAGGTCCCCCGCATACTCATCTTCAATATACATTTCAGCATCCCGCGACATCTTAATAGCGCTAATACTTTCTACAGGTAAATCAAACCATTCTTGGCAATGGTTCCTAACGATGTCATCGAGGAAAGTGATATAATGAGGAGCATCTTCACTAGGAAAAGCAACAAATCGATTGAGCTCTTGGCTAGGGATCTGAACTAGACCTAACTTTTCTTCTTCCTGAAAGCTTACTACAAAATACAATTGCTTGTCCTTGAGGAAGGGTGGATCTTCATCTTGAAGAATATAGATAGGATGAACTAGAGGGTAAATCTTTTCAAAGAAATACTGCCGGGAAAAAGCATGTTGTTCTGCTGAGAAAACCTCTTGTCTAATCAGATGTATACCCAATCGCTCCAAGGAAGGAAGAATATCGTATCGGAAAACCTGACCAAAAGTTTCCTGTTGCTCCTGGACAATTTTCCGAATTTGCTTGAGTTCCTTCTTGGGTTTCACTTTCAAGGCTTTTCGGGTAGGCTTTCGCAATTCCTTAAAGCTGCGAAGGGAGGCTACTCGAACGCGAAAGAATTCATCAAGATTGGAACTATAGATGGCTAGGAATTTTAGTCGTTCCAGTATGGGGACACTAAAATCTTGAGCTTCTTGTAATACACGATGATTAAAAGATAACCAGCTAATATCCCTGCTGACGTATTTCGGCGTTTCTTTCTCCATTATCTTTTATTTGGACAACGAAAGCTAGGGCTTTAGCCTGGTAAAGCAAAATTTTCTTGTTAATTCAAGGTTAAGTTTAGCAGGGTTGTGCTAGATTAGAAATTAGTAGGACAACCATAGCCTTTACCGCCAAAGGACCCGACTTCACCTAAATTGAAGGATAAAGTGACCATTCCGAAGTAATACCAATCATTGAATTTGCCACCTCGTTGATACACTACATCAGCATCATCAGGATTGGTAATCAATGGATTACTTAGCTGGGCGGCTAGTTCTCCGTTTCCTTCCAGAACATCGAGATAATTAATTTCCCTGCCGCTTACGTCATCCAGGTAATCTGTGAATAGCCGGCGACCAACAAACTCAAACCCTACTGTGAATTTGTTGTTGAAAATGAATTTTAGACCACCTCCAACTGGAATAGCCGCTTGAGCTAAGCCATAAGGCTCTTCATATCCTGGGAGGCCTTGACCCTCCGTGCCGATAGGTTGTAGATCAATGAATTCACCATCAATTTCAGTTTCTGGATTAAAATAAAAAACGGCAATACCACCAGTGATATAAGGTGCGATTTGTATGCCGTTTTCATCTCCGATCCGCAGGAAGTTAAATTCTCCGGTAAGCGCTATGTCCGTTACAGCTGTGCGAAAACTTAGACCTCGGACCGTTTCCCGTGCAGGAACATTAGTGTCGTCTCCGGTAAGTTCCCCTTGCGTAAGCCCGATACGAAGTGAGAAGGGTTTGCTGATATTGAAACGTCCAAATAGCCCGAAAGCCGGATTAAGTTCTTGGAAGTACACACCGAATTCCTCAGGTGATAGGTCACCACTGTAAAGCGAGGTACCACCGGTAAGGCCAAGTTCAGCAAATTGAGAATAGGAAAAAGAATAAGTAAACGACAAAATGACAAGAATGAGGAGGGGCTTTTTCATAGAAATGAGATTATGGTATGATTTGTAAAAGTTTTCAATTTGCATTAAAATACGCAACTAATCCAGTTTGGGTTACCCTGAGGGGTTTAAAAGTGGGATTTTTAACAGCTTTCTGATCTGATAGCTAAACGATTACATTAATCAGACCGTTTTTAAGGCAATAATGCCTTTTTTTGCAAAAATAAATCTAGCGAAAATATGGGGATGCGCCGAGGTCGAAATCAAACAGATAAGGAACCGGTTAAATTGAGTAAAGACAAACTCAGACGAGCACTACATATATTTAAGTACGTTTTGCCTTATAAGTGGGCTTTCATTCTAGGAATGATCTTTCTCTCTGCAGGGAGTTTGATTTTCTTGGGAATCATGAAGGTTCCGGGAGAAATTTTCAATGTGATTTCAGGCGAATCCAGTTACAATTTGAGTTTGAATCAATTGTTTTTGGTGATAATTGGACTCTTGGCTTTGCAGAGTTTGCTCTCGTATTTTAGAGTACAGTTATTTGCAATAGTCAGCGAGAAGAGTATGGCGTTGTTGCGGAAAGAATTATACCAGAAGATGGTCTCCTTGCCCATCACCTTTTATGAGGAAAGAAGAGTAGGTGAATTAACAAGCCGTATTACCAATGATGTCACACAAGTCCAAGGAGTAGTTTCCATCACTTTGGCAGAATTCATCCGCCAGATCATTATTCTAGTAGGAGGGATATTCATTATAGTTTTTACCATGCCGAGATTGGCGCTGATCATCCTTGCTACCTTTCCCTTGGTAGTAGTGGGAGCTATGTTCTTTGGGCGATTCATCCGCAAACTCATGCGGGAGCGTCAGGATCAACTGGCGCAGACCAACGTGGTGGTAGAAGAGACCATGCAAAGCATTCAAACTGTCAAGGCCTATACTAATGAGTGGTACGAATTGAAACGTTATGTCAAAAACTTAAACGAGGCGGTGAGGGTTTCTTTGCGAGCGGCACACATGCGCGGCTTATTTGCCTCCTTTATTATCTTGGTGATGTTTGGGGCGCTCTTCTTCATCATGTGGAAGGCTGCACAGATGGTGCAGGCAGGTGATCTGCCAAAAGGAGGATTGGTTGACTTTGTGGTATTCACCGGAATTATCGGCGGAGCGATTGCCAGCTTGGGTAATTTCTACACGGCTATTGTTTCTGCGGTAGGAGCTACCGAGCGAATTCTGGATATTCTAGATATGGATGGGGAGTTAAAGGTGAAGGAAGAAAGAACAGTTTCGACTTTGAAGTTGCAAGGCGAGGTGGAGTATCGAAATGTACATTTTTCCTATCCCACGCGGAAGGATATTGAAGTTTTGAAAGATGTCAATTTTAAGATCGAGCCGGGCAAGAAGATTGCATTAGTGGGAGCTAGTGGTTCCGGTAAATCCACCATAGTACAATTATTATTACGCTTTTACGGTCTGGATCAAGGCGAAATCCTGATTGATGGAAAGGAGGTGAGCGCTTATGATCTGCTAGAGTATCGACAGCAAATGGCTATTGTTCCCCAAGAAGTATTGCTTTTTGGGGGAACCATAAAAGAAAATATTCTTTACGGTAAACCGGATGCTACTGAAGCCGAGGTGAAAAATGCAGCACAAATGGCCAATGCATGGGAATTTATTAACGGATTTCCAGAAGGACTAGAAACGATAGTGGGAGAGAGAGGAGTGAAACTTTCAGGGGGCCAACGTCAGCGGATTGCCATTGCCAGGGCCATCTTAAAGGATCCCGCGATTCTACTTTTGGATGAAGCCACCTCATCATTGGATGCAGAATCTGAAAAAGTGGTGCAAGATGCATTGAATGTGTTGATGGAAGGCCGAACTTCTATCATCATTGCACATCGATTATCTACTATTAGAGATGTAGACCAAATTTATGTCATCGAAGATGGCCGTATTGTAGAACAAGGAACACATTCTGAATTGTCGATCATGGAAGAGGGGGCCTATAATACTTTGGCAAAACTCCAATTTGAATCAGCCGAGTAGTTTATGAAGATTGAATCCAACGTTTCCTTACGTCAGTATAATAGCTTTGGTTTAGATGCCCATGCTCAGCATTTGGCAAGAATCAGCAGCCGTGAAGTGCTGCAAGAGGTACTAGCTAGTCAACCTGATACACCAAAGTATGTGCTAGGAGGTGGAAGCAATTGTTTATTTGTGGAAGATCTAGTTTCTGGCCTGATGCTGAAGAATGAGATCTTTGGAAAGGAGATCATAGAAATCCAAGATGATGATGCCATCATCAAAGTAGGGGGGGGTGAAAATTGGCATGAATTGGTGCTTTGGTGTGTAGCACAAGGTTTAGGGGGTATTGAAAACCTATCTTTGATTCCAGGAACGGTGGGGGCAGCTCCGATCCAAAACATCGGAGCTTATGGGGTTGAGTTGAAAGACGTTTTTGAAAGCTTGGAGGCGGTAAACTTATCCTCCGGTGCGGTGCAAACTTTCAAGCATGCTGATTGCCAATTTGGCTATCGTTCCAGTATTTTTAAATCGGAGCTGAAAGGGGAATTATTTATCACTCAAGTCTTTTTGCGGCTTCGTCATCGCAAACACCGATTAAACACCAGTTACGGAGCGATCAATTCCTATTTGGAAAAACAAGGCGTTACAAATGTAACAATAGCTTCTATTAGTGAAGCTGTTATTGCAATCCGTAGGTCTAAACTTCCTGATCCTCAGTATATTGGTAATGCTGGGAGCTTTTTTAAGAACCCCGAAATCCCGAGAGGGCAGTTTGAGGCTTTGCAAGAGAAGTTTCCTTCTATAGTTCATTACCCTGGCTCTAATGACTTAATTAAGGTGCCCGCAGGATGGTTGATTGAGCAGTGCGGATGGAAAGGCAAACGAATCGGAGAGGTAGGATGCTATGTTAATCAAGCACTAGTTATCGTTAACTATGGAAAAGCCACAGGGCAAGATATTAGATTACATGCCAAGCGAGTTCAGCAATCCGTTGCTGATAAATTTGGAATCGAGATTACGCCTGAGGTTAACATTATAGGAGAATGAGCAAAAAGAAAACCAATGCACTTCGCTTATTAGATCAATTGGGGATGAGTTATGACCTTTTGACCTACGATTACGATCCAGAGCACCAGAGTTTAGAGCGAGTAGCTGGCGAAAACGAGCTAGATCCAGTGCAAATCTTTAAAACCTTGGTGTGCAAAGGAGATAAAACAGGTACTGTAGTGGCTGTCCTGCCGGCTAATAAGCACCTAAACCTGAAGCGCTTGGCCCAAAATAGTGGAAATAAGAAAGCTGCAATGGTACCCATGAAAGATCTCCTGGGACTGACTGGATACATTCGTGGGGGGTGTTCTCCCCTTGGAATGAAGAAGAAATTCCCAACCTATATTGCTGTGGAGGCTCAAGAAGTAACCAAGGTGTTTGTCAATGCGGGCAAGAGAGGATTCCTTTTTGGGATTGAACCTGAAAAACTTATTGAGGCTGCTGAAGCCCAATGGGCTGATGTGGCAGAGGATAAGATTTGATGTTCTAAGTAGGTTTTTCTCACCGCTACTCCGCTGTGCCCTTAAAAGATGTTATAAAATCCAGATATTGTGTTACCCAAGACAACTGGATTATCAGACCTTTATGGCCAAACCACTGCGGAATGCAACAGAATTTTGTTCGACATCGATCTATTAGTGAACTTCATCAATATATGGGGTTTGGCAAGCCAACTCACCCTTTGATCACCATTATAGATACAGCCAAACTAGCCTATGGCGAAGAGATTTTGGGCCATCGGATCACCACTGACCTATATTGCATAGCATTGAAGGATAGCAGTTGTGCTATGGATTACGGAAGAAACCATTATGATTTTGATGAAGGTGTATTGCTCTTCACCGCTCCAGATCAGGTAATTACACTCAACAAAACACAAGCATTGGATGAAGTGCAAGGGTGGATGCTATATTTTCATCCGGATCTGATTCGTAATACGACTTTAGGGACAAAAATTGAAGACTACTCCTTCTTCTCTTATGGAGTGCACGAAGCCCTACATTTATCAGAGAAAGAGCAACAAAGGATTACCCATTGTGTTCAGCTAATCAGCGAAGAGATTCAGGAACGTATTGACAAGCATACCCAGCAGGTAATAGCCTCCAATATTGAACTTTTGCTGAAGTATTGCTTGCGGTATTATGAAAGACAATTCAACACGAGATCTGCCCATAATACGGACATCGTGAGTAAAGTGGAAACTTTATTGCGGGACTATTACAGATCAGATCAATTGCTGGCAGCAGGCCCGCCATCGGTACAATTCCTAGCCGAAAAATGTCATCTGTCTGCCAATTATCTCAGCGATTTATTGAAAAAAGAAACCGGAAAAACAGCCAAGGATCATATCAATGATTTCCTCGTAGATAAGGCTAAAAATCTTCTATTGGTCTCTACTGATTCGATCAGCGGAATCGCCTATACACTAGGCTTCAATTATCCTCATTATTTTAGCCGATTATTTAAGCGTAAAACCGGCGTCACACCGCAGGAGTATCGACAGCGAACTTAACATTGCCAAGAGAAAGGTTCACTGAGGTCAGACGGAGTGCTTATTTCCCCGTACTTATTCGTGTTTTGATCCAAATCATAGCTTCATTCGTACTAGAGAATACCATATCGGCCTCTTTAAGTTCATCTGCTGCATGCGTATTAGCTACCCCTAAGGTATACAGGCCAGCAGCTTTAGATGCTTTGACCCCTGCCACAGAATCTTCCAATGCCACAGCTCTCTGAGGCTTAACACTTAGATTCCTTGTGGCTAGCAGATAAGGGTCAGGCTTAGGTTTTAGATTGGGCATTACGTGGTCGGCGTGAACAATGGTATGGAAAAGGTGGGCAATAGGTTGTGCCTTAAAAACCGCTTCAACGTCCGTAGCACTACTGGAGGTAGCCAGGCCAACAGGGAGGATCTTGGTAAAGAATTCCAGCGCTTCCATTACACCAGGGAACAACTGTAAGTCTTTTGCTACAAGGGCGTAATAAGCTTCTCGTTTTAAGGTTTGGAGTTGAGGTACTGTCAGCTCGACCTGATGATTCGCAATGACATGTTCGGCCAAAAAACGATCGGAACTACCGATCCACTGCTCAAACCATTTCCATTCAAAGTGTAGGCCTTGCTGGGCCAGCACGTCTAACCAAGCCTTGCCATGTAAGGGCTCCGAGTCCACTAGTGTCCCATCTAAATCAAATATGATGCCTTCGAATTTCATTTTTTTCGCAAAGAAACATATTCCCTCAAGATATTCGCTACATTAGGAGATTAAATCCAGGTAAACCAATACAATGAACAGAACACTAATTACACTATTGTGTGCTTGCTGCCTATTGACATGTCAACCTAGTGAAGAACCTATTGTAGAAGAAGTAGTTGTAATTGGAGGTGGTTTGATGGGCAGTGCTACAGCTTGGCAACTTGCAAAGCAAGGTAGGAAGGTTCAGCTTATAGAAAAGCAGGACTCAGTATACACGGAGGGCTCAAGTTATGGAGAAGCTAGAATTGCGCGAAGTAACAACAGAGGAAACGATATTTGGTCCTATCTCCACAATAGATCTGTGGGGGAGGTAGAATCTTTGATTGCATATTTAAATGAAGGACTTGCAAGTCCCAGTTATAAAATCGAAGATATATATACGACCTCAGCAGTTACTTATGTAGGGAGATCTCGAATTTATGAGCGCTTATTGGCTTCGTTGGAAAGGCAGCAGATAAAATATGATATTGCGACTACAAAGGCTGAAGGGGAAGAAAAATATGATGTTTTGTTGCCGGATAGTGTACTGATGCAACGAGAGTATAATCTACACTCCGGAACGATCAATCCTAGAGCTCTCATTCAACACCTCCATCATGCCATTACAAAAAAAGGCAGTCGAGTACACTACAATATGACAGTTACGCAAATCGCTTGCGATAGTGCAAGCAATTTGTATCACCTAACTGTAGATGAGAATGGAAAACAAAGGGTGATCCAGGCGCAAAAAGTAGTGTCTGCCGTTGGTCCATATACGGGAAGATTGTTGAAGGATATGGCTCCTTATCTAGATACGTTAATTAATCCACAACGCGTCTTTTTGGCTTTCCTAAAAGTGAATGCTGCGGTTTATGATAGCATGACAGCGGTCCAAAAACAGAAAGTACAAGACTATTACCCCGTGATAAATAGCTCAGCAGGGACTCGTTTAGGTAGCTTCTTTTCCATGATAGAATATTATGATGAACAAAATCACCCTATTATCAAAATTGGAGGACACTTTCAACGATCGAAGGTTGCCGATCTAAACGATATTTGGAAAACGGATTTATCTGAAAGTGAAATCGAATGGAGCTTGAATAGTACTGCGGGATACTTCAGGATGCTAAATCTACCTGTGGGCAAGCAGGATTTTGAAGTTGTTGACGGTTATTCTTGTGTGTATTCCTTGACAAAGTCCGAGGTTCCAATCGTTAGTCCATTGTTGCAGGCAGATGGTGAACCCAATCAGGATGTGGTGGTCTTAGGTGGGATGTCTGGGGTCGGCGCAAAAGGGGCAATGACATATGGCCTGATTGCTGCCAACCTTCTTTTACAAAAGGAAGAGCCGGATAGTATGTATCGAGTGACGGCCGAAGCCTTGGGATTTGACCGTTTGCGACTTGATGTTTTAGGAGAGTAAAAGGTTTTTATGACTTTTTGAACTGATAGAGAGGCAGTTGTTCTTGAAATGATTCAAATTTCTTCCTTTACCGTGAAATTTACTGTAAGAGCCTTCCCTTGATTTGAGAAAGAACCAAGGAAAGACCTAATTTATATGCTGTAAGCATCAATCAATCGTACAGCCAATGGACCCTCCAGGTAAATTTGTGGTGCTCGGAAAGTCACCGCTTGCATCTACATTTGTCCCTGGCACCAAAGAATAATCAAAGAAATTGCCGCTGCCAGTTTGGAGGCCTCTGAAGTGTACTTGATCAAAGAGCCAATATTGTGCCGTAAAAATACTGAAGGCTTCTGTAGCATTAGGGCTAGAAAGGGAGGCAGTAAAGGTGGCCGTTTGCACAGTAGGGAAGATACCAAAGAGATGTTGCAGGGTTCCGCTAGTGAACGCGCCTCCAACTTGATAGGGATACCAAACTTTCCAAAAGCCTGTACGGACTCGCTTTCTCACTTCTACATCTGTCCAACCTATATGTTGAATCAATGGATTGCCACTACCGACGTCTATAGCACAACTATAAGATTTGACCACGGCCTGTAGATATATTTTTCCCGGAAAAATGGCACCTTCAAACTCTACATCAAATATTGGTGTGGTACAAGATCCGAAAACTTGAGGTGGATCGTCCCTAAATTCTATGGAATTTAATTCGACTTCATTGCTTTTGACCGGTGCAATAAAAAGATTGGGGTGCTCTGTTTTCGAAGCCGCCAAAGTTAGTAGGTCTTCTTTGGACAATCCCATACCGGAAATAACTCGATGTGGTTCAAAAAGATAGTGGTTGTTCCCAATTCGCAGGACTCCCTCCTCGTCGAGCAAGTAACTCATCCCATAGAAGGGGTAGTCTATCTTAACATGAATTCCCTCTTCTTCTGTGTTGGTCATAGCAAAGTATTTCTCTGTTCCTTCTATCAATTCTCCGTTCGCTATATAATGAGCGAGAGAGGTATCGATGACCCTTCGCAATGAACTGAAATGATTGGGCAACTTATTGAGGATTTGGGTTTTATCCTTCCCCAAATTGTACCTTGTGGTGAAATAATCATTTGCATTTTCAAAAGTGATTACATTAGCGAGTACCTGAAAATTGATTTCGCCATCCTCCGGAGAAACCATTGTTATTTCTGCCGAAGCCTCATCTGCTAATTCAGGTTGAAAATTCTCTTGGTTACAGTGGGTAAAAAGCCCTAGTAATAAAGTAAGGAGAAAGAGCCTACTAAACTTCATAGTACTTATATTTGAGGGTTGAATAATTAAAGACCTGGTAGTTCTGTCAAGTGATAAGTTCCTCCTTTAATATTTCCCAACAAATAGAAGCCTCAAATTCGGTAGCCGCTTTTTCAAATCCGGTGGTGATTTTCTTGAAAACGGTGTACTATGCATTAGAATTAAAAAGCCAAAAGGAGGTTGGGCCACTAAGGGTGGATTTCGGCAACAGAAAGAATCGGGGCTCCTAGGCTGCTGCATGGTGGTTAAGGTTTTTGTGTAAGGGTATCTTTGATCAGATAGATACCTTTGGATTTGATTTCGGTGAGTCGTTATTTATGCAAATGCCAATTGCTTTTGAAGATCTTTTTGCTCACCTCCAGTTGTTTTTTTATATCATCGAGAGAATTTATGGTGTTCAAAACCAAAAAATCAGTATTTACTTTCAATAATCCTAGAATTTTTTTGTGTTGAGTTCGACATGAGCACAACCTCCTTGTTGCAGCTGTGCCTGTACTTTATTGCAGAGCTTGATTGATATTATTTTTAAAACAGATGGACAAACGGTTGCTATTGAAATGATTCAAATATTTATGTATGCTGAAGGAATTAGTTGAATTTCCTGTTCGAATGGAGATTCCTGTACAATGGGGAGATATGGATTCGGCCCGACATGTCAATAATATCATGTATTTGCGCTGGAGTGAAAGCGCCCGGATTCTGTATTTCGAAAAGATTGAATTAAATACTTCCTTTACCAAAAGTATAGGCCCAATCCTGGGCTGGCAAGATGCCAAATATATCTTTCCCATGACTTATCCAGATAGAGCGTTAATAGGGATTCGGGTTCAGGAGATAAAGTCCGATCGGTTTGTGATGGTTACACATATTTACAGTGAAAGACATCAGCGATTAGCCGTGATTAGTAAACAGGCTATCGTGCCATATGACTATGAAAATTTAGTGAAGGCAGCGATTCCAGAAGCCTGGTTGGAGAATATTAAGCGAGTCGAAGAAACCATCAAATAGTAATTCTCAAAGGAGGTAAGCTGTTTTATCGGGAGAAAAATTAGGGTGGACTGCCTACAATGACTTAAATTTGCTCGGAGCGGAGCCACGGTGTTGGACAATTAAATTAGCAACGTCTTGGCTTCCTTAGATATTAAAACACAACGAAATGAAAAATCAAAACAAAACAAGAAGAGCTTTCCTAAAGACCTCCGCTGTTGGAGCCCTGGGGGTTAGCTTGCCATTCTCAGCCAAAAGCTACAATCGCATCATTGGTGCTAATGAACGCGTCAATTTCGCTGTAGCTGGAATCAATGGTCGTGGGAATGCGCACATTCGGGCGATTAATGCCTGCAAAGACACCGCGGTAACTTACCTATGTGATGTAGACACACGGACCTACGACAAGTCCAAAAAGCTTATGTCCAAATTAGGGATGGACACCAAGGTGAAAACAGAAAACGATTTCCGTAAGATCCTGGAAGACAAGGATGTGGATGCGGTCAGTATCGCAACGCCAGATCACCTCCATGCAGCTCAAGGGATTTGGGCTTTGGCTGCGGGTAAACATGTTTATGTAGAAAAACCGTGTAGCCATAATCCGCAAGAGGGAGAATTATTGGTTCAAGCTCAAAAGAAATATGGCAAGATTTGTCAGATGGGAAATCAACAACGCTCCGCCCCAACATCTCAGATGGCCGTCCAAGATATTAAGGATGGACTAATCGGGGAGGTATATTACGGTAAGGCTTGGTATTCTAACAAGCGGGGACCAATTGGTCGTGGCAAAATTGCCGCTGTGCCAGATTGGTTGGATTGGGACCTTTGGCAAGGAGTAGCGCCACGACGTACCTTCAAGGATATCTATGTTCACTATAACTGGCACTGGTTTTGGCACTGGGGTACCGGAGAAGTAAATAATAATGGTGCGCATGAAATTGATGTTTGTCGATGGGCACTTGGTGTAGATTACCCAGTGCGTGTGATCTCTGCTGGAGGTCGATTCAATTATGACGACGATTGGGAATTTTATGATACTCAAAATGTTACCTTCGAATTTGAGGATGGCAAGATGATAACTTGGGAAGGTAGAAGTTGTAATACATTGCCACATTACAACAGAGGTAGAGGGTCCACTATCCATGGATCTAAGGGCTCTATGTTGCTAGATCGAAATGTCTACATAGCCTATGACAAAGATGGAAAGGTTATTAAGGAGGTAAATGAAAAAGAAGTAAGCGCCACTACAAACACAGTAGGTGTAGGTGGTTTGGATGTTTATCATATGGATAATTTTCTGGGAGCGATCCGAGAAGGGAAGGCACAGAATTCTCCAATTGATGAAGGGCATAAGAGTGTACTTCTTTGCCACTTGGGCAATATGGCACAAGAAACGGGAAAAGCCTTGAAAGTTGATCCTAATACAGGTCATGTCCTAAATAGCAAAAAGGCCATGAATATGTGGAGCCGAGATTACGAAAAGGGCTGGGAGCTGAAAGTATAGATTGATGATAAGACTTTCTACAGTTCTTGTAGAAGGTGAACAGATAAGGAAGGTGGTAGCAAAGCTAATTGCTCCACCTTCTAAAGTTAGTTCTTCGATAAATTTCGTGTTTCGAAACACTCAAAAATGAAATGCAAGGCTTACGTCGGATACTTATTCATCTCATTTTATGGCTGTCCACGAGGTTTTCCGAAGAAGGCTAAATTTTGCAATCCTAATTATCTCCCAATTGGATATGAGAATTTTTCGTAAAGGAGCCATCACCTTGCTTGAAGAGGATGGCCAATGGTATCAATCCAAACAACTTTGGAATGACCTCATTAGAATGCCCAATCTATATCAACGCCTTAAAGCACAACTACAGCTTTGGCAAAAGATAGATTTTCCTGATCTCACTGAAATTGATGCACCAATAGGAGAACAAGAGGTTTGGGCTTCTGGCGTTACCTACCTACGCTCAAAGGCAGCCCGAATGGAAGAGTCCAAAGATGCAGGAGGAGGCGATTTTTACGATCGAGTTTATGATGCAGATCGTCCGGAGTTATTTTTTAAATCAACGCCAGCAAAGGTGGTTGCTCCCGGCGGTCAGGTGAATATCCGTCGCGACTCTACCTGGAATGTACCTGAGCCAGAACTAACCCTTTTGATCAGCAATGCAGGAACTATTGAAGGATATACTTGTGGTAATGATATGAGCTCAAGAAGTATTGAGGGAGAGAACCCCTTGTACTTGACCCAAGCCAAGGTATATGATGGTAGTACGGCACTTGGACCGGGTATTTTAGTTAAAGAAGAACCCTTATCAAAGGAAACAAGTATTCAACTTACCATTTTACGGGCAGGTGAGATGGTGTTTCAGGAATCCATTAAAGTAGCTCAAATTAAGAGATCCTTCCAAGAGTTGGTGGAATATCTTTATCTTGCCTCCAGCTTTGAAAATGGATGCTTTCTGATGACTGGAACTGGTATCATTCCACCCGATGAATTTTCCTTATTGGAAGGAGATGAAGTACAAATAGCCATTGATGGAATTGGTACTTTGATCAACTATGTAGGGATCAGATAGCTTTGTCCCAGATTGGGATTCAAGTGACATAAAGCAAAAAAGTTGTTTATCGATTACGGAGCGTAATTGCAAGAAACATCGAAAACGCTCAATACATTTATACAAAATTTTAATTCGCATGGCCATTACTGGTGCTCAATTTATTGGATCAAAAAGATCAGCTGAAGGGAATACAACATTTCAAGGTATCAATCCTGTAAACGATGAAAAATTAACTGTCAACTTTAATGAAGCTACAACAGCAGAGTTAGAAGAGGCAGTTCAGTTGGCAGAAGGTGCATTTACCGCCTATGCCAATACCACTACGACACAACGCGCCAATTTTTTGGATCAAATAGCTGAAGAAATATTAGCGCTTGGTGATGAATTGTTAGAGCGTTGCCATCTAGAGACAGCGCTTCCCATGGGAAGATTGACTGGAGAACGGGGGAGGACAATGGGACAATTGAAATTATTTGCCCAGGTTTTGCGTGAGGGAAGTTGGGTGGATGCCAGGATAGATAAAGCGATGCCGGAAAGAAAGCCATTTCCCCGTGCGGATATTCGACATATGTTACGTCCATTAGGGCCCGTAGCCGTTTTTGGAGCTAGTAATTTTCCATTGGCATTTTCAGTTGCCGGAGGAGACACTGCCTCTGCTTTGGCTGCTGGTTGTCCAGTCATAGTGAAAGGACACCCTGCTCACCCTGGCACTTCGGAATTGGTTGCCTCAGCGATTATTAGCGCTGCGGAGAAATCCGGAATGCCCAATGGTGTTTTTTCAATGTTGCAAGGAGTCGGACATGAGTTAGGTGGCAATCTGGTTAAACATCCGTTGATCACTGCTGTAGGATTTACCGGTTCTTTCCGTGGTGGAAAGGCCTTATTTGATATCGCTAACCAACGGCCCGTTCCCATTCCTGTTTATGCAGAAATGGGGAGCACGAATCCTGTTTTTATCCTGCCTGGCGCATTGGAAGAGAGAGCAAATATCGCCGAAGGATTAGCTTCTTCTTTAACTTTGGGCGTTGGACAGTTTTGCACTAATCCAGGGTTGGTATTGATGGAGAAAGGAGAAGCCTCCAAAGGATTTGTGGAGCGCTTGAAGACGGCAGTGGAATCCATTGAAGCAGGCACCATGCTAACTTCTGGTATCAAAGCGGCCTTTGAGAAAGGTGTTGGGGGACTAGCTAGTATAGGCGTAGGGAAAGTAGCTACCGGACCTTCTGCCGGCACGGCGAATGCGGTCCAAGCTCAGGTGTTCCAAACGAATTATTCAGCATTGAAATCTAATCCAACGCTGGCGGAAGAAGTTTTTGGCCCATCTAGTGTAATTGTTGAAGCGGATGCCAAGGATGAGATACTGGAGGCAGCCAAGAAGCTGGAGGGTCATTTGACAGCCACCGTGCATGCTACACCGCAAGACCTGGAAGATTATCAGGAACTTTTTAGTATCTTAGAGAGGAAGGTTGGACGCATAGTTATTAATGGATTTCCAACTGGGGTCGAGGTCGGAAATGCGATGGTCCATGGTGGACCTTTCCCTGCAACCACTGCCCCTGCAACCACATCTGTAGGTACTAATGCTATCAAGCGTTTTGCTCGGCCAGTAAGCTATCAGGACTTTCCGCAATCCTTGTTACCGGATGCACTAAAGGATAGCAACCCGGAAGAAATTTGGAGGTTAGTTAATGGCGCTTGGACGAATGACAAGATATAGACAGTGAGCTGTATTTCTGGATTAGAAAGCTACTACTTTTATTTCCTCTGTTTATCTTAGAAGCGGGTTGAATTCAAAAAACTTCTGAGAGTTTTAGGTCGAGGCCTTGTTGATAGTGGATTCAATGTCTCGACCTAAGTTCATGTCTCTTGAGACATAGATAGTCAGATAAGCGCTTATATTTGAATTTCCCCATCATGTGTGTAAGAACGTGAGGTGCATTATGCCATTGCACGGTAACTGAATGGAAGCTAAAGCTGCCCATTAGGACTCAACTATTTGTACCCATTCTATTTTTTAGACCTGATTAGGCAAGATTTATACTTGTTGATATTTAACAAAACGAAACTATTTGAACATGAATCCAGGTCAGAATTCTATGCACAGAATCCGTCCTAGGTGGATAGTTCTGTCGCTGATCTCCCTTTCATTTGTGGCTTGGCAATGCCGGATGCAATCATTTGGTGGACAAGTCGCAAAGGTGGATTATAATTTCGATATCCGCCCAATCCTTTCTGATAAGTGTTTCAAATGTCATGGCCCGGATGCCAATAAGCGTGAAGCGGGATTACGCCTAGATACAGAGGCAGGGGCATTTGCCGCCTTAAAGGATCAACCAGAGCATTATGCCCTGGTGCCCGGTAATCCAAAGGCCTCAGAAGTCTTTACCCGTATAACAGCCTCGGATAGCACAATTCAAATGCCTCCACCTGAATCAAACCTAGTACTCTCCGGAGATGAGATCAAATTGATTGAAAAGTGGATTCAACAGGGCGCTGAATATAAGCCACACTGGGCCTTTATTCCCCTCCAATCTCCCGAACTTCCGAAAGTGAAGGATGAAGCCTGGCCACAAAATTCGATAGATTACTTTGTTCTAGACAAAATGACCAGACAAGGCTTACAACCGAATGAAAAAGCACAAAAATATAATCTGTTAAAGCGCCTGGCATTTGACCTTACCGGCCTACCACCCACTCTGGAGTTACAAGATCGCTTTGCTGCGGATGAAACCCCAGAAGCTTATGAGAAGGTAGTAGATGAACTCCTGGCTTCCAAGCACTATGGGGAAAAAATGGCTATTCCTTGGTTAGATGTAGCTCGCTATGCAGATAGTCATGGTTATCAGGATGATGGCTTGCGTACTATGTGGCCTTGGCGGGACTGGGTCATTCACGCCTTCAATGAAAATTACACATACGATAAGTTTCTGACCTGGCAACTAGCAGGGGATTTGCTGCCTAACCCTAGTAAGGAAATGCTATTGGCTACAGGATTTAATCGAAACCATAAGATCACGCAGGAAGGCGGGGTAATCGATGAGGAATACAGGATTGAATACGTGACGGATCGCACCAATACTTTTGGTAAAGCCTTTTTGGCCTTGACTTTCGAATGTGCGAAATGCCATGATCATAAGTATGATCCTATTGCACAGAAAGATTACTACAGTGCATTTACCTTTTTTAATCAAGTACCGGAAAAAGGACTGGTAGGTACAATTGATGCCTCGTTCGCTGATCCACCAAATATGGCTATCTCAGATGAAGATGTGCAAGAACTTTTGCAATTCATCAACAAAAAGGATACCGCCATAGTGGAGGTGATGATCATGAAAGATTCTAGCCTCTACCGCCCAACCTTTGTACTCGATCGTGGAATCTATGACGCTACAGCAGATGAGGTTAGTTTCGATATGCCTCAAGCCATTATGGATTTTGATACCACCCGGTTTCCTCCCAACCGCTTAGGTTTGTCCCAATGGCTACTTGTAGATGAAAACCCCTTGACAGCCCGAGTCTTTGTCAATCGTATTTGGCAGGAGATTTTTGGCCGTGGAATTGTGGCAACTTCAGGAGATTTTGGAATGCAAGGTGATTTGCCTACTCACGTTGAACTACTGGATTGGCTAGCATTGGATTTTCGCGAGAATGGTTGGGATATAAAGCGCTTAATAAAGCAAATTGTACTATCAGCCACCTACCAGCAATCAGCTCAGGTAAGTACTCGTCAATTGGAAAAAGACCCAGAGAATATTTATCTGTCTAGGTCTCCTCGACTGCGGTTTGAGGCAGAGGTAGTTCGGGATCACGTTTTGGCCAGTAGCGGACTCTTGAATGCTGAAATTGGTGGCCCAAGTGTAAAGCCTTATCAGCCTGGAGACATCTGGATCACTGCTTCATCAGGGCGCGGATTGTTGATGAACTACATTCAGGATCACGGGCCGGAATTATACAGAAGAGGTATGTATGTATTTATCAAGCGCACTGTACCTCCACCCTCTATGCTGATGTTTGATGCTTCAAATCGAGATCAATGCGAAGTGCAGCGGATGAGAACAAATACGCCATTGCAGGCACTAGTTATGTTGAATGATCCACATGTTCTAGAAGCTTCTCGGGTGTTAGCAGAACGCCTATTAATGGATTCAACGCTGACCACATCCGATCGGATTTCTAAAGCGTTTAAGGCGATTATCTGTCGACCCATTAGCGATGAAGAGTTGGACTTGCTCGTCGATGCTTTTCAAGCAGAAAAGATCAATTTCAGTGAGCATCCTGAACGCACGGCAGCTTTTTTGAATGCCGGAGAAACGCCGCGCTTAGGCTTTGATGATAATGTGGATTTGGCAGCCTTCATGCAGACTATTCACACGATTTACAATATGGAAGAAGCCATTACTAAAACCTAGCAACTCCTTATCATGGCCAACGAATTTTTCAAAAATAGATTACAGATTAATCGCCGACATTTCCTAGGTAAATTGAGTATAGGATTGGGGAGTGCGGCTTTGGGATCATTATTGGTGCCTGACCTGTTTAAAGGCGGAGCTTCGAGTTCTGCTGATTTACCCTTGGGCGTAACCCATTTCGCACCGAAGGCTAAGCGAGTAATTTATCTCTTCCAAAATGGTGCTCCTTCCCAACTGGAGAGCTTTGATTATAAGCCAAAGCTACGAGAAATGTTTGGAGAGGACTTGCCGGCCTCCATCCGCAAAGGTCAACGCTTAACGGGAATGACTTCTGGACAAGAGCGTTTTCCATTGGTAGGTTCAAAGTTTGAATTTAGCCAACACGGAAACTCGAGAGCTTGGGTAAGCGAGATCTTTCCACACATTGCTGGAATAGTGGATGATATCTGTATCATCCGAACCATGCATACGGAAGCCATCAACCACGATCCTGCGCTTACTTTTATGCAGACCGGCGCCCAGCAAGGGAATAGACCCAGTATGGGGGCTTGGCTGAGTTATGGCTTGGGTAGTGAAAACAAGAACTTGCCGGCCTATTGTGTGCTGTTGTCTAGAGGAAAAGGAAATGGGCAGGGGGTTTATGCAAAATTATGGACCAATGGCTTTTTGGATAGCGTTCATCAAGGGGTACAATTTAGTAGTGGAGAAGATCCTGTACTTTATCTGAATAATCCGGATGGTATGGATCGTGCGAGTAGGCGACGGATGTTGGACCGCTTGGCGGAATTGAATGCCAAGAATTTCGAGGAATTTGGAGATCCTGAAATCCAGACTAAGATACAGCAGTATGAAATGGCTTACCGAATGCAAACCGCCGTACCAGAATTGACGGATTTGAGTAAGGAGCCCGAGCACATTGTCCGGATGTATGGGGCTGATTGCCTAGTGCCCGGTACTTATGCTGCCAATTGCTTATTGGCCCGGAAGTTATCTGAAGCAGGGGTTAGGTTTGTTCAATTGTATCATCAAGGCTGGGATCAGCACGGTAATTTGGTAGGAGAAATGCGACAGCAGGCGCTGGATGTTGATAGAGCCTCTGCGGCACTAATTAAAGATCTGAAACAGCGGGGCTTGCTCGATGAAACGCTGGTCATCTGGGGTGGTGAATTTGGCAGGACCAACTATTGCCAAGGTAAGCTCTCACCAGAGAACTACGGAAGAGACCATCATCCCAGAGCCTACTCCATCTGGATGGCCGGAGGTGGAATTAAACCGGGGATTGTCTACGGGCAAACCGATGAATTCGGCTACAATATTGTAGAAAATCCGGTTCATATCAATGATTTCCATGCTACCGTTTTGCATCAAATGGGACTCAATCACGAGAAGTTAACCTATAAGCATTTGGGAAGACGCTACCGACTCACAGATGTGGCTGGGGACGTGATCCATGATTTAATTGCCTAGGACTATGAAGTTGTTATCAAGAATTGCCGGACAAGTCGGATATGCTGGATTGATTCTCCTAGGGTTCCTGCTTTTGTTTGAATCCTATCTCGAAATCCCAACATGGCTCCAGCCTTTTGGAAGAATGCATCCGCTGCTTTTACATCTACCGATTGGAGTCTTGGCACTATTGGCCATTTTACCCTCGGTGCGGAAAGAGATAGGTGATGTAGCATTTGGGAAGGTGAGAAACTTGGTGCTGGACCTGGGTTTGATCCTAACTATTTCCACTAGTATTTTTGGGTTATTTCTAGCACAGGAAGATGGCTATAGCCCGGAAAGCCTAGCCACGCATAAATGGATGGCGGTTGCTCTTTGTATTCTTGTGTACGGTCTTCACGCTTTTCAGCAGGTAGATTCAAGTAGTAAGATTTGGTATAAAGGATTGACATTGTTGACCTTAGGTGTTTTGGTGGCAACTGGACATTTCGGTGGGGCCATTACCCACGGAGAAAACTACCTTTGGGAACCCATTCAACCCAAAGAAGAGATAAATTTAACAAAGGCCAGTCTTTTTGTGGCAGCAGTTGAGCCGATTTTGGCTAATAAATGTAATAAGTGCCACAATGAGCGCAAGGCAAAGGGGAAATTGGTAATGAGCAGCAAAGCAGGCTTACTAAAAGGAGGGGAGTCCGGCCCACTTTGGCTTGCAGACCAACCAGATTCTAGCTTGTTATTGCAACGTATTCACCTTCCCATGGAGTTGGAGGAACACATGCCTCCCGAAGGTAAGCCGCAATTGACGGCTTTAGAAAAAGAACTAATAGGGGAATGGATTAAGGCAGGGGCGGACATGGATAAAACGCTACAGGCCTATGATTCGGATAACTCAGCAAGGCAATTGGCCGAGCGCATACTCGAGCAAAGGACTAAAGCAACGGCTGGTCCTAGCTACGATTTTCCACCAGCCTCGGCCAAGGTTATAGAGAGTTTAAATACTCCATTTTGTTCCGTCTATCCACTGGCCGTCAATTCACCAGCACTAGCTGCAAAAATTTCTGTTCGGGAATACTTTAAACCTGCTTATATAACAGACCTAAAGCAAATCAGAAAGCAGCTAACCTATCTCAACTTGACCGATCTACCCATTATAGATGAATATCTTCGAGATCTGAAGGATTTTCCCAATTTAGAAAAACTGATTCTAAACGGAACAAAAGTTAGTAGCCCTAATCTAGAAACGATTGGCTCACTTAAATCGCTAAGAAGTTTAGCCCTATCCAACACACAAGTAGATACGGGGCTTGTTGAATTGCTCAAGGTATTGCCTCTATTGGAAGAGTTATACGTGTGGAACACAGCTATTGATTCTATAGTAGTGGATCGATGGCAGCAGGACTTTCCTGGGATTGAATTCCACTTGGGATTCAAGCCTGATCTAAACGAAAAATTAAAAATGAGTCCGCCGGCCTTGGCCAATGATAAGATGTTGCTAAATTCTGGAGAGCTTGTGCAATTAAAGCATAGCCTGCCAGGCGCCATCATCAGGTACACCCTGGATGGAGCTGAACCGGACAGTCTGGCATCTGAGATATATCAAGAACCCTTGGCATTGGATGGAATTACAACTATTCGAGCTAAGGCTTTTCGAGAAGGGTGGGAATCATCAGAAACGGTAAGTTATACCATGTTTCAGGCCGGGCTTAAGCCAAGCGGTGTTAAATTATTGAAATCTACCAGTGGTAATTATCGAGGTTCTGGAGAATCTACCTTGATTGATGCTGAAAAAGGCGATGCCTCCAACTTCCGATCTCCTTATTGGCTGGGTTTTCAAGATAACCCGATGGAGGTTTTATTCACCTTTGAGGAATCAAAACAAGTACAGGAGATTGTGCTTAGCTATGCGGTGAACATGGGGTCATATATTATGCCTCCAAGGAAGGTTGAAGTTTGGGCTGGGGACAGTTTAACTGACCTACAGAAGGTGCATACAGCAAACCCTTTGCAGCCAAGTCAGTACGGACCCAATACGGTTGAGGCAGTGACCATCCCGGTTCGTCAAAGTAATTTCACGCACTATAAGCTTGTAGCTTATCCCGTGGCGCGTTTACCGGAATGGCATGGGGGAGCGGGTGACAGAGGTTGGGTGTTTTCGGATGAAGTCTTGTTTTTTGGTGCGGATGATTAACGGATTGCCAACTTGTAACTCTTAAGCTTAGCAGCGAGACAAAACTCGGATTCAAGACACTCAAAAATGACAGTTAAGGCTTCCTTCGGCCGCTTATTCATCTCATTATATGGCTATCCAAGGGATTTGCCTGAGAAGGAAAAATTATTGCCTGAAATCACTTGATTCTCAATTCATAAGTATAATTTTGCGATCTTAAATGTCGAGCTTATGAAAGAAGAGGAAATGGAAAAAGAAACAACGGAGGACTTGTATGAGTTGCAGTCCATTGTTGTAGATAAGGGACAAGCCCCTTTGCGGATAGATAAATTCCTACAGGATCGCCTGAAGCGGGTTTCTCGAAATCGAATCCAATCTGCCATCAAGGCCGGGGCTGTCCGGGTGGATGGCAAGGAAATGCTCAAGTCTAATCTAAAAATCAAACCAGGACATCGGATCGAGGTGCTCTTGCCTAGGCCGCCCGAACATAGCAAAGGAGTAATTCCACAAGATATCCCGCTCGATGTTCGCTATGAAGACGAACACATTTTGATTGTTCATAAGCCTGCAGGTTTGGTCGTGCATCCCGGATTCGGAAATTGGGATGGCACCCTTGTAAATGGACTCGCTTATCGTTTCAAAGACCTTCCTCTCATGGAAGGCAATTCTCATGATAGAATTGGTTTGGTACACCGAATCGATAAAAACACTTCAGGTTTACTTGTTATTGCGAAAACGGATGAAGCCCTTTCAGCCTTAGGTAAACAATTCTTTTACCATACCATAGAAAGAAAGTACTTGGCGCTAGTTTGGGGAGATGTTGAGGAGGAAGAAGGGACAATTACAGGCCATATCGGCCGCCATCCTCGTGATCGTAAGCAGTATACAGTTTTCCCTGAAGGAGAAGAGGGAAAGCATGCGATAACCCACTATAAAGTTGTTGAGCGGTTTTACTATGTCACCTTGCTAGAGTGTCAACTGGAGACGGGGCGTACGCACCAAATCAGGGTACATATGAAATATAAAGGACATCCACTTTTTAGCGATGATCGCTACGGTGGAGATCGTATCCTGAAAGGTACAGTGTATAGTAAATACAAGCGGTTTGTGGAGAATTGCTTTAAGAAAATGCCAAGACAAGCGCTACATGCCCGATCATTGGGATTTGAACATCCGATTACGGGAGAAAAAATGTTTTTTGAAGCAGATGTACCCGAAGACTTCGCTTCTGTGCTAGATACCTGGCGGAAATATGTACAAAGCAGGAAGGACTCATTAATTTAACTGCCTTTTCCTCCTAAGAATGGGAGAAGAGACATTACGACTCACCAAAATGCAAGTCATTGGATAGATTGGAGGTAATTAGAAAAACGCAGAATTGGCTTAAGGAGGTTGTAATCGGGCTTAATTTATGTCCATTTGCAGCTTTGCCCTTCGCGCAGGATACCGTTCGTTACGTTGTATTGGAGAGTCAGGCGGCGGCGGACATATTGGATAGCTTGAAATTGGAGATGCAGCGTTTAATGGACACACCTTCAATTTTATTGGAGACAAGCTTATTGGTGCTTCCTACGGCCTTCCCGGTTTTTCTGGATTTCAATGATTTCTTGTACCTGGCCAATAAAGTGCTAGAAGATGAAGGCTGGAGTGGTCATTTACAGGTCGCATCCTTTCATCCCGCTTACCAATTTGCTGGTACTACCGAAGAACAAGTCGAAAACTATACCAATCGGGCTCCTTTTCCAATCCTTCACCTATTGCGAGAAGACAGTATTGAAACAGCTTTGGAGAAAGTAAAAGATCCCGACGAGATTTATAAACGAAATATTAAGACAATGGAGGATTTGGGCATCGATGGAATCCAACGTCTTTGGCTGAAAATATAATTTTCCTGAAGTACAGATGTATGAAGATAGAAGAGAGAATAGCATTGATGGTTCGACTGGGCGATCACCTGCGTTCAGATCAAGATGAATTCCTCAAGGCTCTGATGAGCCGAACCGAATTCAATAATCAGTGGTTTACACTCGAAAATCAAGACCTGGCAATTAAAGCCATTGCGGAGCATTTTTTAAAGAAAGAACAATTGGAGGCTTGGGTGCAAGCCTATGATGACTTGGAACCAGGTACCCCACAGGGTATAGGCCTGATACTGGCGGGGAATATCCCAATGGTGGGTTTTCATGATGTACTTTCTGTATTCATGGCGGGGCATTATTCGCGCATTAAACTTTCTTCTAAGGACAGTTTCGTTCTTCCTTATCTGTTTAAGCTTTTAGGGGAGTGGGATGAAAGATCCATTCCGTATTTCAGCATTCTGCAAAAATTGGAAGGTTTCGATGCCGTTATTGCAACAGGCAGCAATAATTCTTCGCGTTATTTTGAGGCTTATTTTGGAAAGTATCCAAATATTATCCGAAAGAATAGGAATGCAGTGGCGGTATTAAGTGGTGAAGAGGATTCAACCGAACTACATAGCTTAGGTAAAGATGTCTTTCGCTATTTCGGCTTAGGATGTCGCAATGTCGCGAAGATTTATGTACCTAATAACTATGATTTTGATCCTTTGCTGACTGCCTTACATGAGTATCGAGCTATTGTAATGCATAGTAAGTACAAGAACAATTTTGATTACAACTACGCGATGTTCATGTTAAATAAGGAGCCCTTTAAGGCTAATGGGTGCATCCTCTTGCGAGAAGATCCAGAAACCAGCTCTAGAATTGCCAACCTCCATTATGAGTATTACGATGACCTTCAGGCAGTTCCTGATTTGCTATCGCAACGAGCTGAGCAAATTCAGTGTGTAGTAGCCAAACCTGATCTTCTTTCCTTGGAAACCATTCCCTTCGGAGGTGCTCAAAAGCCCGAATTAACCGACTATGCTGATGGCGTGGATACAATGGCTTTTTTAACTGGGTTAAACGCTTAATGAGGGGTCCTCTCCCGAGCTTTGCTCATTCGTATTAGACATACTCCAGCCTGATTAATTATACAGGATAGATCACCTTTTGGTTAAAAAAAGAAATCCTCCATTCATCACAAATCCTGATATTTAACTTGGGAATCCATCCAGGAATCTGCAATTATCGTGACTTCTAAATATTAGGGATTGACATGGCACTTAATATTGAAAACAAGGTCGATTTAGCTCTGTACCTGAAGCAAAACGGGTATCTAGCTGAGCAGGAAAAGTGGGAGATGAAGATCCTTCACGGCGGAGTGTCCAATCGAACCGTTTGGGTAAAAAAGGGAGATGGGACAAGTTGGGTTTTCAAACAAGCTTTGGAGATACTTCGAGTTTCAACGGACTGGTATAGTCATCCACGAAGGATTGCTCAAGAAGCCTTGGGTTTAGAATGGTTTGCAAAATTCTGTCCAGAGAGAAGTGTGCCCAATTTGGTCTTTTTTGATGAAGATTCTTATCTGTTGGCTATGGAAGCCGTCCAGGAGCCACATGGTAATCTTAAGGAACTGCTACTAAAAGGGAAGATGGAAGCCTATTACTTTCAACAGCTAGGTGCTTTACTGGGGAGAATACATAGTGGAGGTCAACAAACGCGATTGGAGACGCAGAGAGCCCTTCAGGAATACGCTTTTTTTGAATCCCTACGTTTGGAACCTTATTATCTATATACCGCACAGAAACTTGGGGAGGCAAGTCTTTTTATGCATAACCTATGCCAAATCACCCGTAAACGACGATACACCTTGGTACACGGTGACTATAGTCCGAAGAACATTTTAATCCATCAAGGACAATTGATTCTGCTAGACTATGAGGTCGCACATTTCGGAGATGGAACCTTTGATATTGGATTTCTTTTGACGCACTTGTTAAGTAAAGCGAATCATTTGCCTAGATATCGATCGCCTTTGATTCGTGGGGCAAAAGACTTTTGGGAAAACTATATGGAGAAAGTCCAGATAGGATGGACGGCAGAAAAGGAAGAACGAGCCGTAGCCCATACGATTGCCTGTTTATTAGCTCGAGTTCATGGCCGATCACCTTTGGAGTACTTGTCGCAATCCCAGAAAAAATCCCAAACCCAACTTGCCTTGAGTTTCATTCAGCAACGTCCGACTAGCATATTTAATTTAATCGAGCGATTCCAGTTAAATCTATCCCATGCTTAAAATTGCTTCCATTCGAGCCTTAGAAATCTTAGATAGTCGAGGCAGGCCTTCACTAAAAGCTTATGTTGCACTGTCAAACGGAGTGAAGGGAGCCGCATCTGTTCCTTCCGGAGCCTCCACTGGACGAGCCGAAGCGCATGAACTACGAGATGGTGATCTTAGTCGATATCAAGGATATGGTTGCATGAATGCCGTTCAAAATATAAACAGTGAGATAGCTAAGGAATTGCTTGACAGTCCTATTATTCCTCAAAGTCAGCTAGACCAAGTCTTGATAAACTTGGATGGTACACCGAATAAGTCTTGTTTGGGAGCGAATGCGATGCTAGCGGTTTCTTTGGCTTATGCCAGGGCTTTGGCTAATAGTCAGACCATTCCCCTGTATCAATACTTTAGTAGCCTACTGACTGTCGCTGAGATACGTGTACCTCAATTGACTGTAAATTTATTTAGTGGAGGAAAGCATGCCGGAGGGCAAATGCCAATCCAAGATGTACTAATCGTCCCAGTCTCAGCACAAACTACCCATGAAGCATTGCGAGATGTGCAGGCTGTCTATCAAGCAGCAGTGCAATTGAGTTTGGAGAAATATGGGACTCGGTGGCTCACAGCAGATGAGGGTGGCTTGGCGCCACCGTTTGAAAGTATTGAAGCTATGTTTGAGGATGCTTTGCAAGCCATCGAGAACGCAGGCATGCAAGCAGGAAAAGACATTGCTCTGGCGCTGGATGTGGCCGCTAGTCATTTTTACATTGATGGAAAATATGAACTGGTCGGACAAACCCTTGATGGAAGAGCCATGGTCGAAACTCTATCAAGTTGGGTTAAGAATTATCCGATTATTAGTCTCGAAGATGGACTGGCCGAGGAAGATTGGAAGCATTGGCCCTTGTTGATGGAAGCCATTGGTGATCGATGCTTGGTATTAGGTGATGACCTTTTGTGTACCCAAACCGAGCGAATTCAAAAAGCAATAGATCTACAGGCAGCCAATGCACTTTTACTAAAAGTGAATCAGGTAGGTACCCTCACTGAAGCCGTGGCAGCCTTCCAATTGGCGAAAAGTAAGAATTGGCGGGTGACGGTAAGTGCGAGGAGTGGTGAAACGGAGGACAATTGGTTGGCAGATTTAGCCGTAGGTTGGGGAGGAGATCAGATCAAAGTAGGCTCAATCACGCAATCTGAACGCTTGGCGAAGTATAATCGCCTATTGGAGATAGAGGCCGGTAGGTAGGTGCTCTATAGGGGAGAAGTAATGGCGAAAAATAGGCATGAAAACGGTTGGCAACTTTTCGGCCCAAGAATACGTCCTTCTTCTATGAGGACTAAAACTATTGAAGTATGCGTTATTTGATTCACACCTTCTTGCTGTTGATTCCCTTTTTCACCTATTCTCAAAACATATATAGCGGGCAAGTTGTAGATGCTAAAACTGGACAGGAGCTAGCCTATGTGAATATTGGTGTAGTGGGAGGTAATATTGGGACAGTATCAAACTCAGAAGGAAAGTTTAGCTTACCCTTGCCTTCTTTGATTGATAGAGAAAAAATAAAGATTTCAATGGTGGGGTATGAAGCATTTTCCTTGCCTGTGAAAGAATTTAAAGAACAACTGCGAAGCAATCCTACGATAAAATTGCAAGCTGCCATTGTGGAATTGACTGAGGTGGTTGTGGTGCCAAAGTTTAATAAGACAAAAACACTTGGAAATAAAATCGCGACGACTAGGCTTCGAGATGGATTTGATGAAGATGTATTGGGGAGAGAAGGAGGTATTGTCGTGAAATTAAAACGCAAATTCCGGCCTGCACATGTACTTAGGTTTAGGATGTATATAGCTCATAGCACCTATGATACGATTAAATTCCGACTCAATTTCTACTCCCTCAAGGACAAATTACCAGGCAGCAAAATAGTACAAAAAAACATCATAGTGACTAGCACGATTAAAGAAGGGGCCGTTGAAGTTGATTTAGAAGATTATCAAATCGTGGTCAAAGATGACTTTTGCGTCACGATTGAATGGATAGAGGACTTTGGAAATGGTAATTTACTATTCCCCTTCCGTCGCCTAGGTGCCCGGTGTATATATCGAAATACCAGTCAAGCGGATTGGGTAAGGTTTCCCTTTATGAGTCCTGCCATGAATGTAACCATTGGATATTGACAGGGAAAGGGGAGACCTTTGTTCTCAATGTAAGGTGAACATCGACAAGCCCAAACCAGCAACAATTACGGCTAACTTTCTCCATGATACGGCATGTTGCCGTTTATCATCTGCTTCGAATAATATAGTGGTTGATATATGGAGGAAAGACCCAACAACCAATGCTACTAAATTGACCAACACGGGGATACCCAAGTTGAGACTCGAGGTGGCCAAGGCTCCCAAAGGTGACATGCTGGCAAATATCAATAAGCAAATCCAGGCCATGGTTTTGGAATAGCCGGACTTAATAAACAAAACCATTAGGGCAAAGGCTGCTGGTATTTTGTGCAAAATAATTCCAAATAGTAAATGGTGATCTTCACTTTCTTCACCGCCATGTGAATGCAAAGCATCATGAAAATCAGCATAACTGCTTAAGGGTAATCCTTCAATAAATGCGTGTAAGCAAAGTCCTAGCATAATAGAAAAGGCAAACCCAGGCTTGGCGCCAGGATGGGCATGAATATGGCCATGCTCTACTCCCTTAGACAATTGTTCCAGTAATAATTGTATAAAGAAGCCTCCCAGTAGCCAAAAACTCGCACTTTCGAACCCACCAGAGAATACACCCGGCATCAGATGCAGCACTGTGATTCCTAGGATGTAGGCTCCACTGAAGGACAATAGTATTTGAACGGTAGCTTTGCTTTCGGTTTTAATCAGTAGGGCAACGCCACCACTAATCAAAACTCCAGTGAGCAAGGCAAGATATTCCCAAAGCGCCATTAAAGGGGTTTAAATGAATAAATTAAGCAATGGAGGTGGATGTTTTTTCCAATCCAAGATACCGATTAAAAAGGTAGGCGGTTAACCATCCGACCGCACTTCCCATTAATCCGCCGGCAATTATATCCAACGGATAATGTACACCTACGTATACCTGACCTAATGCTATGGTAGCTGCCCAAAAGAACAACGGCCATTTTATTTTTCGAAATCTACGCCCCAAGGTCAAGATAAGAAAGACAGCCACCGCAAAGTGGTTGGTAGCATGAGAAGAAGTGAAACTGTATCCTCCGCCACAACGCACTAATAACAAGACAGACTCATTAATGGTTGTATCATTGCAGGGTCTGACCCGCTCTACATTTTTTTTGACCAATTCACTGCTTAAGGGATCCGAAATTGCAACCGTTGCGCCTAATCCCAGTATAAAGAAAAGTCCTCTTATCCGATACTTCCACAGGGCGAAGATCAAAAGAAAGATATAGAAAGGAATCCAAGTGTACTTGTTTCGCCAATAGGGCATCAACCAGTCCAGGAAAGGATTATGCCAGTCATTGTTTATCCAGAAAAAAAGGGTTTGATCCAGTTCTAAAAGTGCTTCCATCATAAAATGGTGTACAAGTGCTAGACAGGTGAAACGTTAAGTAACTTGACCAAGACCAAGCTAACTACCGCCAATAAATTGGCTGTAAATATAGCGGAACTAGAATCAAATTCAGTGAAATAATTAAAGGTAAGATCATTTTTACAATGATGTTGCATAAAACTGGAATAGCATCTAAAAAGTATATAATTTTGAACCCTATAAAAACAGAACAAAAGTGGCATTAATTAAATCGATTTCTGGTATTCGTGGAACTATTGGCGGAAAGGTTGGTGAAAACCTAACGCCGATTGATATTGTAGAATGTACCGCTGCCTTTGGCTATTGGCTGAAGCAGGAAGGTGCCCCGATGAAGGTCGTGATTGGAAGAGATGGTAGAATCTCTGGACCACTCGTGAGCAATCTAGTATCCCAAACCCTGGTATCACTAGGTTTCGAAGTGGTTGATCTAGGTTTATCGACCACACCTACCGTGGAAATGGCAGTCCCTGATTGTCAGGCAGGAGCCGGTATTATTGTTACCGCCTCTCACAACCCGAAACAATGGAATGCCTTGAAATTTTTGAACCAAAAGGGTGAATTTATTTCAAAAAAGGATGGTGATAAGTTATTGAAGCTACTTTCAGACAAAGCTATCCTCTTCAACGAGGTAGAACAACTGGGTAGTTATCGCAAGGAAGAAGGTTATCTAGATCGTCATATAGAACAGATTTTTGCTTTACCGGATGTGGACCTCGCGGCAGTTCGTGCTCGATCCTATAAAGTGGTAGTAGATGCTGTAAATTCGACAGGCGCTTTATCTGTTCCTCCGATCCTGGAGCGAATGGGTTGCGAAGTAGTGCTCATCAATGGGGAAATTACTGGGGATTTTGCACATAATCCAGAGCCCCTTCCCAAAAACCTGACCCAATTGGCGGAAGCAGTAGTGGCCGCCGGGGCAGACCTAGGTATCGCGGTAGACCCCGATGTAGATCGACTGGCCTTCGTGAATGAGGATGGGAGCATGTTTGGAGAAGAATATACCTTAGTAGCAGTAGCCGATTATATGTTGAGCCGTACACCAGGGGCAACCGTTTCAAATCTTTCTTCCACTAGAGCCTTGAGGGATGTTACCGAAAAACATGGTGGTAGTTACTATGCTTCTGCGGTAGGTGAAGTGAATGTAGTGGAGAAAATGAAGGAAATAAACGCGGTGATTGGTGGAGAGGGAAATGGCGGAATAATTGTACCGGCTTTGCATTATGGTAGAGATGCTTTGGCGGGAATCGCTTTGTTCTTATCTCATCTGGCAAAAACAGGCCTCACCATGTCTGCTCTAAGAGCCAGTTATCCAAACTATGAGATGGTGAAGGACAAAATTGCGTTAGACGCTAGTATAGACTTAGCTAACCTCCTACAGGAACTGGAATCAGCACATAAAAATGATCCATACAATACCATTGACGGATTAAAGATAGACTTTCCAGAATCTTGGGTACATTTGCGTAAGTCAAACACCGAACCTATCATTCGAATTTATGCTGAGGGAGCAACGTTTGCGGAGGCAGAGGCATTGGTAAATTCAATCAAAGGGGAGGTAGATCATATATTACAGGATTAAATTAAACTTATTACTAAGAGCTGATTGAGTTTACTTTTGGAATTTGTTATCGGCAGGTTTTTTCAATTGAGGCACTTTTCGAGCCAATTAACAGCACCAAGTGACGATAAAAGGCTGAAAGGTGGCAGAAAAAGAACCAGAACAAAACCAGTTTGTTAAACTCAAACAGCTTTCAATAACAATCGCTAATCAATATCCTTCCTCTGCAATTTTTGCAGTCAGTGTTTTAGGTTAAAATATAGTCAACCGTAGTAAGACTTATAGCTAAAACACTGACTTTGAAGCACAAAAGTTGCCGGAGGAACAACAAAATTAATGCCGTGAGTCACATTACCACCACCAGCCTAGAGACCTATTTTGACACTTTCAGAAAGCATGTCATAGGTATCGACCAAGATTTCCAAACCCCTTACGGAAACAAGCCAATTATTTACGCCGACTGGACCGCCAGTGGGAGATTGTATGGACCTATTGAGAAGTTAATGGCCGAAGAGATTGCGCCTTTTGTAGGTAATACACATACAGAGACTACTATTACCGGATGTTCCATGACGATGGCCTATCATCACGCCAAGACTTATATCAAAGAGCAGGTGGGAGCAAGTGCTTCCGATGTACTCATCTCTTCCAATTCTGGAATGACGGGAGTAGTCAATAAGTTTCAGCGTATTCTCGGTTTGAAGATTCACGAGAAATTCCGTAAACAGATAAAATTAAAGCCAGAAGAGCGGCCCATTGTCTTCGTCAGCCATATGGAACATCACTCAAATCAAACGTCTTGGTTAGAGACGATTGCAGATGTTGAGGTGATTAAGCCAGACGAGGATGGCCTGATGTGCCTCGAGCACTTTCAAGGATTATTGGAGCACTACAAGGATCGTCCTATAAAGATTGCTGCCATTACCTCTTGTTCAAATGTGACAGGCCTCAAGACGCCTTATTATGAAGTAGCTGAAGCTATTCATGCAGTGGGCGGTTTGTGCTTCGTTGATTTTGCATGTTCGGCACCCTACATTGACATAGTTATGCGTCCCGAGAAAGAAGAACAACACCTGGATGCGATCTATTTTTCTCCACATAAGTTTTTAGGTGGCCCAGGGTCTTCGGGGATTCTGGTTTTTGACGCCAAATTGTACAAAAATCAAGTGCCGGATAATCCTGGTGGCGGAACGGTAGACTGGACCAACCCCTGGGGTGAGCACAAATACATTGATGAGATTGAAACAAGAGAAGATGGTGGAACTCCTTCTTTTTTGCAAACCATGCGAGTAGCGCTTTGCATGAAACTGAAGGCAGAAATGGGCGTTGATCGAATCTTATCAAGAGAAAAAGAGATTTTGGATCAGATGTGGGGACGACTGGATAACATTTCCAACCTACATATTCTGGCAGATCAACATCGAGAGCGTTTGGGAGTTATTTCATTCTATATCGATGATTTACATTATAACTTAGGCGTAAAGTTGCTGAACGATCATTTTGGTGTGCAGGTGCGTGGCGGTTGTTCCTGTGCAGGAACCTACGGCCATTACCTCTTGAATGTTAGTCAACCCACCTCTAGGCAAATTACAGATGAGATAAATTATGGTAATCTATCTGCAAAGCCAGGTTGGATTCGAATGTCGATTCACCCGGTTACCAGCGATCAAGAAATAGATCAGATTCTGACGGCTATTGAGCAGTTGGCTCAGCACCATGAAGAGTGGGCCAAAGAGTATCGATACGATCTCAAGACCAATGAATTTATTCATAATGCAGATGTTGGGGTCGAGGCGGAACTGGTAGAAAAGTGGTTTGGCACATCCCTAATTGGCTAGGGCAGGATGGACTCAAGGCAGCAATTAGTAGAAAGAAAACCTTCTTCGACCAATCTGGTAGACAATCGTAAAATGAGATCAAGCACAGCTTTTCAATTTTGAGTGTTTGCAAATACGAGATTTGTCGAAGAACCAGAGAAAAAAGATTATGGACAGAGTATTCTTTGATAATGCTTCTACCACTCCAATTGACCCGAAGGTCCTGGAAGCGATGGTGGAAAGTATGAAGCTTCATTTTGGAAATCCTTCTTCGATTCATAAAGAAGGCCGCACAGCGAGAACTGTCGTCGAACAGGCTAGGAGAACAGTGGCCAAATTGCTGAACGTGTCCATCGGAGAAGTTTTCTTTACTTCTGGTGGGACGGAATCTAATAATATGGCCCTGAAAGGTGCCGTGCGAGATCTTGGAGTTCGGAGAATTATCAGTTCACCCCTGGAGCACCATTGTGTCATTGCATCTTTGGATCGTCTAGTGGAGACAGACCAAGTAGAGATTGTTCAAGTTCCACTAAGTGCGAAAGGCTTACCGGATATGGTAGCTTTAAAAGGCCTTTTAGAAGACACGGACCAAAAAACCATGGTTTCCCTCATGCACTCGAACAATGAATTGGGCTTAATGATCAATTTCGAAGAGGTATCACAAATGTGTGCAGAGCACGGAGCCTTATTTCATTCTGATACCGTGCAAACCATGGGATATTATCCATTTGACTTGGAGGCCACACCTGCTGCATTCGTTACTGCAGCTGCGCATAAGTTCTATGGCCCCAAGGGGGTCGGTTTTATCTATATCAATGCTGACCATCAGATTAAGCCATTGATGAATGGTGGCTCACAGGAGCGAAATATGCGCGCAGGTACTGAAAATATTTATGGTATTGTCGGTTTGGCTAAAGCACTGGAAATGGCCTATGGAGATCTTGAGAGTCGGAAATCTAAGACAAAGGAAATTCGCGCCTACTTTTTGGAAGAATTACAAAAAACGGTGCCGGAAATTGAATTGAATGGAGATCCGGAAAATGGGCATTATAAAGTATTGAGCATTAGTTTCCCACCGTCTCCAAAGGCAGACCTGTTGTTACTAAATCTTGATATAGCTGGAATAAGTGTTTCTGGAGGTAGTGCTTGTAGTTCCGGAGCGGAGACGGTATCCCATGTCCTGGCCACCTTGATGCCAGATTCACTCCGAAAAACTATTCGATTTAGTTTTTCACATCATAACACGAAAGCTGAGGTGGACTTCGTAGTCAAGAAACTCAAAGAAATCCTAGAACCCACCTCTGTGATGACCTAATGGCCGCCTATGCGGTTTAGACTTACTCGTCTTCTAAATCTGCCCGACCTGCTAAGTCGAGTATGAAGGCGTATTCTAAGGCGATTTCTTTTATTCGCTCAAACCGACCGGAGGCCCCACCGTGGCCGGCGTCCATATTAGTATGTAGTAATAGTGGATTTTGATCGGTCTTAAATTCTCGCAATCTGGCTACCCACTTGGCGGGTTCCCAATACTGGACTTGCGAATCATGCAAACCTGTGGTGACTAGCATAGCGGGATAATCTTTTGCCTCTACCTGATCATATGGCGAATAGGAGTATATATAATCAAAATACTCTTCCTGCTTGGGGTTCCCCCATTCATCAAATTCGCCGGTTGTCAAAGGGATTGTTTCGTCAAGCATGGTGTTGATCACATCTACAAAAGGTACGGCTGCTACAATTCCTTTCCACATAGCAGGTTCCATGTTCATTACGGCTCCCATGAGCAATCCACCAGCGCTTCCACCCATAGCAAACAATTGATCGGGTGCGGCGTATTTTGCCTGGACCAAATGCCTGCCACAGTCTATAAAGTCATAGAAGGTATTCTTCTTATTTAATAACCTACCATTGTCATACCAATGGCGTCCCATCTCTTCGCCACCTCGGATATGTGCAATGGCAAATGCCATACCTCGATTGAGCAGACTCAGTCTAGCAAATCCAAAGCTAGGATCCATACTGGCTCCGTATGATCCATATCCATATAAAAGGACAGGTTGAGTTCCATCTTTTTTGAAATCCTTATGGTAAACAATCGAGATGGGCACCTTTGCCCCGTCTCTGGCTGTTGCGAAAAGACGTTCGGATCGATAGTCCGCGGCCTTGAACCCTCCCAAAACCTCTTTTTGCTTTAACAGGGTAAAATTCCTGTCCTGCATGTGGTAATCATAGACGGTTTGCGGTGTGGTTAGGGATTGGAAGCCGATGCGCAGTAGTGCGGTGTCAAATTCAAGATTGATACTAGTATAGGCCATGTAGGCCTCTTCACCAAAGCTTATGTAGTGCTCTTCTCCTTGATTGGGAATGATGCGCAATTGGGTGATGCCTTCCTTTCGTTCAGATAAGACCAAGTAGTCTTTGAAAATATCCATATCCTCCAATAGCACATCTTCCCGATGAGGGATCACCTCTGTCCAGTTTTCCTTCTCTCCTTGAGCTTCTGGCGTTACCATAAGTCGGAAATTCCTGGCACCAAGATTGGTCCTAATGTAGAATTTATCCTCGTAGTGGGCAATATCATATTCTAGTTTCCTTTCCCTAGCTTGCAGGATACGAAAATCCTTGTCAGGCGTATCAGCATCGAGTACTTGATATTCCGAACTCACCGTTTGGAAGGAAGCAATCACAATGTATTTCTCAGATTTAGTTTTGTATACATAGGTATTGAAAGTCTCATCTTTTTCATGAAAAACTTCCACGTCTTGATCTACTGGTTCACCTAGCTTATGCTTGAAGATTTTATATGATCGAAGCGTTTCATCCTTAACCGAATAGAAGACGGTTTTATTATCATTGGCCCAGATCGCTTTACCTGTCGTATTGGGAATCTGATCTTCAATCCACTCCCCATTATCTAGGTACTTAAATCGTATGGTATAAATCCTTCGAGATACCACATCTTCCCCAAAGGCGAGTATTTTATTATCTGGGCTAACAGAGAGCCCTGCCGCTGAATAATAGCTTTTGCCTTTTGCCAGGTCATTTACATTAATCAATAATTCTTCCGGAGCTTCCAAGGTCTCCTTCTTGCGGGTATGTATGGGGTATTCTAAGCCTTCTTCATACTTTGTGATATAAAAGTACCCGTTGTCTTTGTACGGAACGGATTCATCTTGCTCCTTAATCCTACCTTTTATTTCTTTAAAGAGATCCTCCTTAAAGCCTTTGAGGTGTGCCATTTTTTGGCTTGTATATTCGTTTTCAGCCTTTAAGTAATCAATGACTTTCGGGTCCTCACGCTTGTTGAGCCAATAGTAATGGTCAACGAGGGTGCGACCGTGGATCTCCGTTTCTTTACGAATTTTTTCTGCTCTAGGTTGGTTTAGATCCGGATTGGAATACAATTTGCTTTGCATAGAAATAGTTTGACTTTCTCTTCTGATGAACGACTGTTTTGTCTTGCGACTTGCGCGTCCATTTGGACCCGCAAGTATAGGTTTTTAATTTGTTTAAGGAGAAGAATTGAATTAAAATTAAATAGACTGGCTTTTAAAACACCTAGATGCAAAGTATAGTTTAAAGAATAGCTGAAATGTCCGTTGACAACTACGATGCTCGAAGGTATTAATAATCAGATGCTAAGAGGGCGCAACACCTATCATTAGGCAGCAAGACACCCTCTTCGATTTGCACCTGTTAAGTGTAAGAATCATAATGTAAAGAAATGTTTTGGTGAAATAGATGACCAAATTGCTAATCCTTCGTCAAACATTTTGTACACGAAATCTATTTGTTGAATAGGAAAGAGCTGCTTGTCTAAAACTTTGGACAAGTTCAAGAAAAATAAACTACATTTGCCCCGCATGCAGGTGAAAACTTCATACCGTCAAATCATTTCTATCTCAGCCCCAATCATGCTCGGTAGCGCGGCGCAGAATGTAGTGGCTCTAAGTGATAGCGTGTTTCTCTACCATTTGAGCGAAGCGGACTTCGCAGCAATAGGTTTTGTGGGGGTTTTCTATCTGGTAGTGGCAGCGATTGGTTTTGGCTTTTCCAAGGGGGGGCAGATCATGATTGCCAGAAGGATGGGGGAGGGGAAGAAGGAAGAAGTGGGGCGTACTTTTTATGCCATGACCTATTATGAGTTTGGTCTATCCATCATACTTTTTCTCTTCATGCAATATGGCTGCTATTATTTCTTTTCTCTCTTCGTAAATTCCGAAGTCATTCTGCAAAAGAGCCTGGAATACCTGGATTATAGGTCCTATGGTGTCTTCTTCTCTTATGTCGGGGTAGCGATTATTGCGCTTTACACAGGAGTAGCACGAACCAGTTTCATTATCATTGATACAGCTATTTTAGCTATTGTCAATATTGCCTTGAACTATGGCTTGATCTATGGCAAATGGGGGCTCCCTGCCATGGGGATAGCTGGTGCTGGTTTAGCTAGTACTATCGCCGAAGTAGTAGCCTTCGTCGTTTTCATGGTCTACATTTATTTTGATCAAGAAGCCCGAGACTACAAGTTATTCAACCTGCCCAAGATAGACCTGAAGTTGATTCAAAAGCAATTCAATTTGGCTAGCCCTATCGTAGCACAGGCTTTGGTGGGATTGGGAAGTTGGTTTGTTTTTTTCAGTATCATTGAAGGATTGGGAGAGCGGCCATTGGCTATCACTAATCTTGGACGGATGGTATACCTCATTCTTTCTATACCATGCTGGGGTTTTGCTTCTGGGGTGAATACATTAGTGAGCAATCTAATTGGCCAGAAGAAGAGACAAGCCGTAGTACCGATTATCTGGAAGACCGCAAAGTTGTGCCTTTTTACTACGCTCTTGTTTTCAATTCCAGTAGTGTTGTATCCACACCAATTGCTTTACCCATTATTAGGTGGGGAGGATATGTCATTGATTACAGAGGCACGCCCAGTATTCTTTGTTCTACTTCTTGTACTTATTTGTTTTTCCGTCGGGGGCGTCTTCTTCAATGGCTTGGCTGGGACTGGTGCTACTTATTTTGGTCTTAAAATCCAGTTCTGGTCGGCGGTGGGATATCTGCTGTATATCTATTATATTGTCAATCATACTAGTGCCGGTTTGCCTTGGGCTTGGGCGGGGGAGATTTTCTACTGGCTAGCCATTACGGTCATTACGGTACTCTATTTATTGTCCAAGAAGTGGCACAACCTTCAAGTCTAGGACTAAATTCTGATTATTCTTGCTGGCCTGATAGCGTCATTTCTTATCCAAATGATATTTTTGGAGCAGCTCTTAAAGTATCTCAGCAACCGCCAAACTATTAAGACTTTTATCTGTTACATAGATTTGGAAAATAATTGCACGCATTTCTTAATGTTACCTTGAATATGAACGATATCAAAACTCTTGGCGAACTCAAAGCTTCTGGTTACACAAGTAAGTCTGTAAAGGAAGAATTGAGAGCCAATCTCATTGATAAATTGCGAAAGAAGGAGAAGGTGTTTTCCGGAATTATCGGCTTTGATGATACCGTTTTACCAGATATAGAGAGAGCTATTCTTTCTCGTCATAATATTCTGTTGTTGGGGTTGCGGGGACAGGCTAAAACCCGGATTGCCCGCTTATTGGTGAACTTACTAGATGAATATATCCCAGTGGTGGCAGGTAGTGAGTTAAATGACGATCCCTTGGAGCCGATGTCTCGTTTTGCTATCGACTTGGTAGCGGAAAAGGGAGATGATACACCGATTGAATGGTTGCATAGGGATGCCCGCTATGTCGAGAAACTAGCCACACCTGATGTGAGTGTAGCAGACTTGGTTGGGGATGTAGATCCGATTAAAGCGGCTACTTTAAAACTGCCTTATTCCGATGAACGCGTGATTCACTTTGGACTGGTGCCTAGAGCGCACCGAAGTATTTTTGTAATTAATGAGTTGCCAGATCTTCAAGCGCGTATTCAGGTGTCCCTATTTAATATGCTACAAGAAGGGGATATTCAGATTCGTGGTTTCAAACTCCGCCTCCCCCTAGATATTCAATTCCTCTTTACGGCGAATCCTGAAGATTATACCAATCGAGGAAGCATTATCACGCCATTGAAAGACCGCATTGAAAGCCAGATTTTGACGCATTACCCCAAGTCAATTGAGATTGCACTGGCTATCACCAAACAGGAGGCGTCTCTTACAGAGGAGCAGAAAAGTGCGGTAGCTGTTCCCGATCTTTTAGAGGTTTTGTTGGAGCAAATTGCCATGCAAGCTCGTGAAAGTGAATTTGTGGATGAAAAGAGTGGTGTTTCAGCGCGCCTTAGCATTTCTGCCTACGAAAACTTAGTGAGTACTGCAGAACGACGCATGTTGATCAACAAAGGAAAAGCAACTCGGGCTCGAATTACAGATTTTTGGGGTATAGTTCCGGCCATTACTGGGAAAATTGAATTGGTATATGAAGGGGAACAAGAAGGCCCGTATAATGTCGCAATGGCTTTGATGGGGAGAGCGATCAAGAAAATGTTTCTAGATCATTTTCCAAACCCGGATAAACTGAAGCGTGGACAAGAAAGAGATCCATTCGGTACAATTAGAGCTTGGTTTGCTGGCGGAAATTCCATCGATTTGATGAATGATGCTAGTGACAAGGATTTCGAAAAGGCACTGGATAGTGTGGCAGGATTACGTAAATTCGTAGAATCCTCCCTTAAGTTGAAAGGGGATGACGCTGTGCCCTTCATGGAGTTGGCCCTTCATGGGCTTGCAGAGTTTGATGTGATTAATAAGGATATTTTGGAAACCAGTCTATCATTTCGAGACCTCTTGGCGAATATGCTGGACGATGATGATTTATTTGGAGATAACTAGCCAGTAGATACGGAATCAGGTAGCTATAAACAACATTAAGCTCTACATCATATGCTATTAAGGATCAACCCCGATAACCCGGAAGGACGTAAGATTAAGCAGGTGGCGGAGACGCTCAGTAAGGGAGGTGTGATCATTTATCCTACGGATACAGTTTATGGGTTGGGGTGTGATATCTTCAATCCTAAAGCAGTGGAGAAAATCTGCCGATTGCGTGGGTTGAAACCTGAAAAGGCAATGCTGTCTTTCATTTGTAAAGATATTAGTCAGATTGCAGAATATGCCTTTCAGATTGACAATGATGTTTTCAAAGCTTTGAAGCGAAATCTTCCTGGTCCCTTTACTTTTGTCTTAAAATCCAATAATCAAGTTCCAAAACTGTTTAAAAATCGAAAGCGCAGTATCGGAGTTCGAATTCCGGATAATAATATAGCTACAGCTATTGTAGAAGAGCTAGGACGTCCTATTCTTTCCCTCTCACTGAAGTCTGATGATGAGATATTAGAATATTTTACAGATCCTATCGACATCTATGATGACTTCAAGAAACTAGTTGATATTGTGATAGACGGTGGAATAGGAACTAGTGTTCCTTCTACTGTGGTGGATTGTATGAGTGAGGAAATGTCCATTATCCGGCAAGGGGCAGGAGAATTTGATTAACCGCAAGCCTGTTTTTTGGAAGACATAAAATCGAAGTGGCAAGTATATCAATATCGGTATATTTGCCCTTCTTGATTTTAGAGAATTGAGAACTTTTCCATTTATGAAAATAATACACACTTAGTCAGCGATTTGAGCTGTTTATTCAGCACCTGAAAGCGGAAGGACTATTGGTGTATCCAGAAAATTGGTATGATCATTCGAATAGTATTTGTTTCTATATTTTGCTGCTTGGGATTGACAGATCTAATCGGACAAGCTATCCTTCGCGGAAACATCTATGACCAAGAAACAGGTGAGCCGATTGCATTCGGGACGGTGAGATTAACTGATACCAATATCGGTACCAATACAGATCTAAATGGCTTTTTCAGCCTTGGGAATGTTCCGGCTGGACAATATACTTTGGTCGTTACATACATTGGCTATGACAGCTTAGCCCTAGAGGTGAAATTAGAAGATGGTAAAATTGATTATCGGCAACTGCGATTACAGCCGAATGCAGTAAACCTTAATACGGTTGATGTTTCGGCAGAAAGAGAAAAGGCCCGATCTGATATTCAAGTGTCTCAGCTTACGGTTACCCCAAAGCAAATACGTTCCCTCCCTTCTACAGGAGGCGATGCCGATATCGCACAATATCTTCCAGTTTTGCCTGGCGTCATCGTTTCGGGAGATCAAGGAGGCCAATTATATATTCGTGGAGGATCACCAGTACAAAATAAGATCCTCTTGGATGGAATGACGATTTACAACCCCTTTCACTCCATCGGTTTCTTCTCTGTTTTTGAAACGGAGACGATTCGAAGTGTAGATGTGCTTACTGGTGGCTTCAATGTGGAACATGGAGGCCGGATTTCTGCAGTGGTGGATATCAAAACGCGAGAGGGAAATAAAAAGCGCCTTTCTGGACTCGTTTCAGCCAGCCCTTTTCAAGCCAAAGCCCTGATAGAAGGCCCGATCATTCCATGGAATGAAGAAAAAGGAAATAGCGTTTCTTTCTTGTTTACAGGCAAACATTCCTATCTAGATCAGACTTCTCCTTCCCTCTATAGTTATGCGGTGGATACAAGTTACTATGCCTTTGCAGCGGCTGATACGAGTTTGGCCGGCCTAGCTGATGAAATCGGCTTGCCTTTCAGCTACACTGACTTCTATGGAAAACTTTCCATGGTTGGAGCTGGAGGTAGTCAGTTGAATTTATTTGGCTTCAATTTTGTAGATGCCTTTGACTTTGCAGGCTTGGCAGCTGTGGATTGGACGACTAGTGGTGCGGGTGCAAACTTCACTTTGGTTCCAGCCAATTCCAATATTGTTATGGATGGATTGATCTCCTTTTCCTCCTATGATGTGATGTTGAAAGAACGGGATTCAGCGCCTCGCAAGAGTGGTGTGACCAGCTTTGGAGCCCAGCTCAATTTCAAGTATTTCGGGAATGAAAATCAACTCAATTATGGGTTTGAAGTCAATGGTTTCAATACAGACTTTTCATTTGAAAATTTTGTCGGGTTGGATTTTGAGCAAAAGGATTTTACGACAGAGTTAGCTGGTTATTTTAAATACAAACAAGAGTTGGGTAAACTTATTCTTGAGCCTGGCATCAGGATGCAATTTTATGCCTCACAATCCGCCTTTAGCTTTGAACCTCGACTGGGGGTTAAGTACAATGCTTCTGATCGTCTTCGTTTCAAAGCAGCTGGTGGATTTTATTCACAAAACCTGATCAGCACGGTCAATGAATCGGATGTAGTTAACTTTTTTGTGGGATTTTTGGCTGGACCAGAAGAAACACTTTTCAAGCCAGGTACAACTGATCCTGCTAATCATCGTTTACAGAAATCAGCGCATGCAGTGGCTGGTGTCGAATATGATCTTAGTAAGAAATCCAGCCTAAATATTGAGCCCTACTACAAGCGTTTTTCTCAATTGATCAATATCAACCGAAATAAACTCACCGCGACAGATCCAGATTTCGCTATCGAAACAGGAAATGCATACGGAATTGATTTTTCGTACAAGTATGAAGACCCGAAATGGTATTTATGGATGACCTATTCGTTGGGTTATGTAGATCGATTTGACGGAGAACAAACCTATTTCACCATTTTTGATCGACGTCACAACGCTAATTTATTGACCACTTATCGATTTGGACGTGAAAACACTTGGGAGGCGAGCTTGCGTTGGAATTTCGGATCTGGCTTCCCTTTTACTCAAACACAAGGATTTTTCCAGGATATTGGCTTTGATCAGATATTAGTGGAAGATATTCTTCAAGGTAATTTTGACTTGGGGACCATCCTGGCGGAGAAGAGAAATGGTGGGAGGTTATCTACTTATCACCGACTGGATGCATCCGTGAAAAAGCGAGTAGAATTGGTGGGATCTATGTTTATGGAAATCGTATTTAGTGTGACCAACGTCTATGATCGAGAAAACATCTTCTATTTGGATCGGATTACAAGTACTCGGGTAAATCAATTCCCGATCCTTCCTAGCGCAGCGGTCAAGATTGGTTTTTAGGATAGCCTATTCTTCTCGTGCTTCTTTGCATTCTTCTAGTTTAGTACGCACATCTTGTAACTTCACGTATGGGAGGTCACTGTACCATGTAGCATTGATATAATTCAGTACGTTAGCGATCTCAAACTCAGTCAATTTATCAGTGCCCGGCATAGGCTGGTCGTAGGTGCGTCCGTTAACTTGTATAGGGCCCTCCATGCCATACCTGATCTGACAAGCACTCTCCAATAGATTTTCCCTATAGTAGTCTGCCTGTGCTACAGGCGGGATGAGGCCTTCCAAACCACTGCCATCATCCATGTGGCAATTGGCACAGAAGTTTTCGTAGAGAATCTTTCCTTGCTCAAAGGGGGTGTCCTTACAGCTGTTACTGGTGATAGCAAGTCCTAAAACACAAAGTATGAGTATTGCACTAAAGTATCTCATGAACGCCTTTTAATTAAGTGATAGCTATTTAACCACAATGATACAGGTTCCTCATTCAACATTCTTTTCTTCTGTCAAAAGTTGCTGAATTTTGACCATAAACTGATCAACTTCCTTTGGGTCAGTTCCATTGCAGAAGGCGCGTATATGCTTGTTTTTATCTACTAAGACTAACCGACCACTGTGATCGAGCCCTTCTGGAACATCATCATTTTCCACAACAATGTTGAAGTAGTCATCCGCAATGCCGAACAATTCTGACTTTTCTCCAGTAACAAAGTGCCATCGCTCACTACTTACGCCAAGGTTACGGGCATAATGTGCTAGTTTTGCTACCGTATCTCGTTTAGGGTCAATAGTATGCGAAAGCAATACCAAGCCAGCTTCTGTTTCGAAGCGATCATGAATTCTTAGCATTTGCTGCGCCAGGGTAGGGCAGATAGTAGGGCAGGAGGTAAAGAAAAAATCAACTACATAAGCCTTTTCGTGGAAAGTTTCATTAGTGATCATCTGGCTATCCTGGTTGACAAAGGAAAAGGCAGGAATTTCTTGATGTATTAAAACGCCATCCTTTTCCACTTGTCGACTGAGAATAGGTAAACCCCCATCTCCTTGACAACTAGCCAATAGGAGTGAAAGTGCGAATACTAAACAAGAATACTTAATAATAGACCAATTATCTGTAGAATACTTCATGCTATTCGTTAGGATTTTTACATTTGCGATCCAAAGAAAGAAACTTACCTCCGTATGACAAACCAAATGAACCGATCTTTGTTGTACAATAAATGAGCTTAATGCTCTTGCAAAGAGAGATTCTCTCCCCGACTTTGTTGATTTTCGGGAATAGGAGAGAAGGTATATCTTGGATCACCCGACTGCCATGTAAAAGAATTTCTAGCTATTCTTGTGTTATCCGTCAACTGCGGACCAAGCTTGGAAGGTATGTGTCCAATTGTTTTGAACTCACCACAAGAATTGCCAGAGAAGATTTTAAAAAGCCCTGACTATGCAACAAAAACGAGCAATTGTCTGGTTCCGCCAGGATCTTCGGCTGCACGACAATGAGGCATTAACAGATGCGCTGAAAAGTGCAGAAGAAGTGATTCCTGTTTATATTTTCGATGAACGAACCTTTGGTGGTCGTACTAGATTTGGCTTCCCTAAAACGGGAAGCTTCAGAGCTCAATTTATTATTGATGCGATCCAAGACTTACGTACTCGTTTACAAAAGTTGAATAGCGATTTAATTGTGCGCGTGGGTAAGCCAGAGGAAGTACTCTTTGAGTTGGCGGGTCAGGTGAAATCTAGTTGGGTGCTTTGCAATAGAGAGAGGACCAAGGAAGAAGTAGAGGTACAAGATGCGTTGGAGCAAAACCTTTGGTCTATTGGGCAAGAAGTTCGATTCTTTCGAGGTAAGATGCTATACTACACGGCTGATTTACCATTTCCTATTCATCATACCCCCGATACGTTTACTCAGTTTAGAAAAGAAGTAGAACGCTTTGTACAAGTTCGTGCTCCTTTGCCTGCTCCTTCCGCACCATTCAATGATTTAACCGTCAGAGTTGATCCAGGAGACATTCCATCCTTGGCGGATTTTGGTCTTTCACAGTGCGCCATAGAAGATAAGGCAGCTATCCCTTTTAAAGGAGGAGAGACAGAAGGTTTGAAACGTCTGAAATACTATATCTGGGAAACGAAAGCCATCCAGACTTATAAGCAAACACGTAATGAATTGCTGGGCGGGGATTATTCGTCTAAATTTTCTGCATGGCTGTCACAAGGTTGCCTTTCCCCAAAATTAATCTACCATGAAATCAAGCGATTTGAGGAAGTTGAAGGAGCCAATGATTCTACCTATTGGTTATTCTTTGAATTGATGTGGCGAGACTTCTTCCGCTTTATGGCTAAAAAACATGGCAATAAGATATTCTTAAAGGGAGGAATCCAGGGAGAAATAGCTGATGTTTGGAAGGATGATCAAGTCCTACTGCAGAAGTGGATCGATGGAGAAACTGGTGTGCCTTTTATTGATGCCAATATGAAGGAATTGAAGCGGACGGGTTTCATGTCTAACCGAGGTCGGCAAAATGTTGCCAGTTTTTTGGTGAAGGATCTGCAAGTCAATTGGCAGATGGGGGCAGATTATTTTGAATCGGTTCTGGTGGATTATGATCCTTGTAGCAATTACGGGAATTGGAATTATATTGCTGGCGTGGGAAGCGATCCCCGAGAAAATCGCTACTTCAATATAATAACACAAGCCAAGCGATATGACCCGCAAGGAGCCTTTGTAAAACACTGGTTACCAGTCCTCGAGGTATTACCACCAACGAAGGTGCATCAACCCGATTTGCTAACGGGTTCAGAACAGGAAGATTGGCATCTACAAATTGGTCTAGATTACCCAAAAGCAATCTTTAGTACATCCAAATGGGCTTCATAGGATAGCCATGAGATGATTGTCATTAACAGGCACTTAACAATTATTCACAGAATATTATCTAAACTCCTTTTGATTCCTACTATATTTACGCCTGATCTATTCTCTAATCCGTAGAGAAGGTAAAAATACTGTACAATGACACTTGGTAAATTGATCCTAATTATAGGAATCGCGGCATTAGTTCTCACCCTGATTGTTCACTTTGCATTCAAGAAGGTTAAAAATTGGCCCATGAGTTATCTGCAAAACTTTGCAGGGGCCCTATTTATCTTTTCAGGATGGGTAAAAGCTATTGATCCGCTAGGTACGGCATATAAAATGGAGCAATACTTTGCTGAGTTTGAGTCTACCTTTAGCGACACCTGGTTTTCCTTTATGGCTCCACTTTTCCCATGGCTTTCTGATTATGCGGTCGGCTTCTCAGTCTTCATGATTGTATTGGAAATTGCATTAGGGGTAATGCTAATTCTGGGAGCCATGCGTAAGTTTTCGGCATGGGTCTTCTTTGGCATTGTCTTCTTTTTCACCTTCCTGACGGGATTCACATTTTTGACTGGATACGTGCCAGATGATGTAAATTTTTTCCAATTTGGCCAATGGGGGTCTTATGTAGAGACGAATATGAAGGTCACGGATTGCGGTTGTTTTGGAGATTTTCTAAAGTTAGAGCCTAAAGTTTCTTTCTTGAAGGATGTATTCCTTATGATCCCGGCGATTCTATTCCTCATAGCCTACAAGCAGAAGCATCAACTTTTTACTGCAGGTACTCGAGTGTTGATCACAGGTCTTACGATTGCCGGAGTTGGTCTTTACTGTTTCAGCAATTTTTCCTGGGATCTACCCCATACAGATTTTCGCCCATTTAAGGAAGGAGTGAATGTGGCAGAACGGAAGAATCTAGAATCGGAAGCAGAGGCAAATGTAGAGATATTGGCTTACAGAATGACGAATAAAGAAAGCAAGGAAGTGGTGGAATTGCCTTTTGATCAGTACATGAAAGAATTTAAGAAGTACCCCAAAGAGGAGTGGGAACTGGAGCAGATTCGATCCGAACCAGCCGTTGCCCGTACGAAGATCAGTGATTTCGAAGTAAGTGATGAAGAGGGCAATGATATGACAGAAGACATTCTTAGTCATCAAGGTTATAGCTTCATGATCGTTGCTTATAGATTGTATGGACAAGAGGGAACCGATATTCAAATGGTTACGGATACGGTTTATCAAGTTGATACTATTGCTATTGCCCCAGATTCTTTCCGACTGGAAAGGTCGGTAGTGGCTACCAATAAACGCCAAGAGCAAATTGATGTATATGCTTGGGAATCGGAATATATGAAGCCATGGGTTGATATTGTGAATCCAATCATGGAGGCAGCAGAGAAGGATGGGTATCGCACATTCGCGATTACAGCTTATTCAGACTATGGGCGCATTGATGATTTTCGCCATGCAACCCAAAGTGCCTATCCATTTTTCACCGCAGATGATATTCTGTTGAAAACAATTGTGAGGTCTAATCCTGGTTTGGTTCTCTTGCATAATGGAGAAATCATCAAGAAGTGGCATTACAAGAAACTACCCACTTATGATGATATTAAATCGAATTATATGTTAAGTGGAAATTAAAGACATAAAATGAGGGCAGTTTGAAAAAATTGCCCTTTATTTGTACGGCCAAATACAGTTGTTAAATTCTGTATCCGTTTTGGAACAAAATTGGACTCAATAGGTATAATCAATGCGTACTCTTATTTAGATTGGCCGAGTACGAAAGGCCTATTCCCCAAAGGAGTTGAATTGAAGATATGTTAAGTAGAAGAAACGTCCGCATTAAAGTAATGCAGATGCTATACACCCTAAGCAGGGACCAAGAATTGAAGTACGAAGGTGCCCTGAAGCAATATCGAAAGATAGTCTTTCTATCTTTTGAGTTGTATCTGTTCAATTTACTCCTATTGATCCGAGTTGCAGAATATGCCAATAAAGACCTGGAAAAACGGAAGGCCAAACTCCGGCCTAGCGAGGATGATAAGCGATTTACCGCCAAATTGGCCGAAAACCCGCTCATAGCTTCCCTTATACACAATGATGCATTCAATAGTTTGATCAGGGGGCATAAATTGCCCAGCAGAATCGATGAAGATCAGATTCGTGGATTCTATATGGATTTTTCCAAAACGGATCAGTATAAAGCTTACCTCAAGCAAGTTGATAGCCAGGACAGTGACCATAAAGACATTCTGTTAGGACTTTTTAAACACTGTTTAAATAATGAAGCTTTCACGGAAGTTTTAGATGACAATTATCCACTATGGATTGATGATAAATCACTAGTTGTTGGTGCTATAAAGAAAACGCTTAAGGCGCTTCCTGTGACCAGCGAGGAATTCTATCAGAATTACCAGCCTTCTGATGAGGCAGTTAAGGAGTTTGGCGAACTTTTGCTACACAAGGTATATCATGAAGATTCTGAATTGTTAGAATTGATTGAGCCAACGCTGAAGAACTGGGATGCCGATCGTGTCGCTGCCATTGATATGATCTTATTGAAAATGGCCCTTTGCGAGTTGATGAATTTTCCAACAATTCCCACTAAGGTGACGCTGAATGAATTCGTCGAAATTGCCAAACTGTATAGTACTGAAAAAAGTAAGGACTTCATCAATGGCATTTTAGATCGCTTGATGAAGAAGCTCAATAAAGACGGCAAGATCAATAAAGAGGGCCGTGGCTTACTAGAAAATTAACCTGATACCACCTGAATTGAACCGTTAATCACCTAGATATAACGGAATCTCCTTATCTTCTTATCTCCAATGTGTAACATGACGTCTTAATAGCATGTCGGTTCTGCTATTCACTAGAGAATAGCAGAATGGCCTTTGCATTGCTATCTTTCATAGTCGTCACATTCACAAATGCTAAACCACGCGACATGCAAAAGAAAACGTTTATTCTTGGACTTTGTTTTTGCCTTTTCAGTATTATGGCCATAGGCCAGTACAAAGAGGCCCCTGATGGATTAGGCGTAAGAGCAGTCTTCCCAAACTATCAATGGGCTGTTGATCAAGAATTCATTGAGGATGAATTTGGGGCCGGTATTGAGTTGGAATATGTCCGTCATCTGAATAGTTTCTTGAATTTTGGACTACCCATCAGACTTAATAATGTTGTGCTGCCCCCAGAACAAGTGGGACGTACGAATAAGGCAGCCATGCTTGGCTTAGATGCCACCTTGCAATTGAAATTCTTCCGAGAACCAGCTTTCCTCTATCCATATTTACTTGCAGGAATCGGATTGAATGTAGAGGACTTCGAAGAGGTGGGATTGGAAGCCCCCTTGGGGATCGGCCTTAATTTCCGCATTGGAAAGCATGCCTACATCTCGACCAGAGGTGAGTATCGCGTGAGTTTTCAAGATGCCAGAGACCATTTGCAACTGGGAGCGGGCATGCATTTTATTATCGGTGACGGAGAACCAGCTCCACCAGTAGTTATAGATTCGGACGATGATGGCGTGCCAGATTCTCAAGACCTTTGTCCTACTGTTGCTGGTGTGATAGGCTTGAATGGTTGCCCAGATTCTGATGGTGATGGCGTTACAGATGGTGATGATAAATGTCCTAATACGGCAGGTTTAGTGGCTTTGGCCGGTTGCCCAGATACAGATTCGGACGGTGTGATTGACCAGGATGATGATTGCCCGACAGAAGCTGGACCTGCTGAGAACGGCGGATGCCCGATCAAGGATGCTGATGGAGATGGCGTACTAGATGATGTAGATGAATGTCCAAATGTAGCTGGAACCGTAGCTACGAATGGTTGTCCTGACACAGATGGTGACGGTATTGCAAATGCAAAAGATAATTGTCCTAACGCAGCCGGACCTGCAGCGACGAATGGCTGTCCTGATGCCGATGCCGATGGAGTGATTGATTCGGAAGATAGATGCCCCGACTCGAAAGGGCCAGCTAGTAATAACGGTTGCCCGGAGATTACAGAGGAAGACAAGGAAACCTTAGATCTTGCTGTCCAGGCGGTTCAATTCCAGACCGGGAATGCAGAACTGAAATCGAATTCTACAGCGATACTAGATCAAATTGTAGAAATTTTGGGTCGATACCGAGATTATCAGTGTGCGATCAATGGTCATACCGATAGTATCGGCAGCTCAAAGACGAATCAGCGTTTGTCAGAACAGCGCGCCAAAGCCTGTTATGACTATCTGATTAGTAAGGGTATTGATGCCAGCAGATTGTCTTTCACTGGGTATGGTGAGGCACAACCAATTTCTGACAACCGTTACAAGGCTGGACGTGATCAAAATAGGAGGGTAGAATTCAACCTGTTTTTGAAATAAAAGACCATTCTGGCTGAACATCCGAAGTTTCTCCAGGTACCATCTAGGTGAAGCTTCGGATGTTCATACTGTGCTATTATTGCGCCTCACTCTTATCTTCAAAGGATTGAATGATTTCTTCATCCGTTTTACCTAGATTCTGCAAGAGGAACTGCGTGTCATCCGCAAAATCATCATTTGGATATTTTGCCAGAAAAGTTTCATATAGTTCTTTGGCTTCCTCATGCCTTTGCAAATCATTATCTAAGGTAAAGGCCATCAGGAACAACGCTTGTGGCGCTTTTTCAAATTCAGGATAGCGCTGATACAAGCGATCATAGATCTCAAGCGCAGAATTGAATGCTCGGGTAGCTCGTGCTGCCTCTCCGGCCTTATGAAGTAATTCTGGACTAGCAGCATCGGCTGGTAGAATGAGACTGTACAAGTCACAGCTTTCGATAAAATTGGTAGCGGTTCTTCGATTGACTCTGCCAGAATTTAGATCAAAAATGCCTTTAGCTAAAGTATCAATCCGTGTGGTAATAGCAGGAAGATCTGGCGTTAATTTGGCGCTTACTTCTGCTGCCTTTTCGAAGGATGGGAATGCCTTTGACAGCGCTTGGTAGATGCTAGTAGCTAAGACAGGATTATTGAGCTTTTCTTCCTGGATTGTTGCCATGAAATAGGCATTGTTGGCTGTCTGACTTGATCCATAATAATCCCGGATCGCCTCCTTCAATAAATTTGAAGCATCATTAAACCTGTTAAGTCGAAACATTAAACCTGCTGCTCGGTACAGATAACGAGAATTTTGCTCCACATCGTTCGGATTCGAATCGATGTATTCTCTATACATGCCGATCAGAGCATCGGCGTCCTCTGGTGTAGGATTTTCTTCTACTTTGGCTTCCAGTTGAGCAATACTACCATTTTGATCCCCTCCACAAGATTGTAGCGTGAAAAATCCAGCGACAAGGAACAAGAAAGCGTAAAATTTCATAGTCTTCAGTTTATTAGTTCAATTGGCTGATCTGCCAAGTTCGAGGCCAAAGTTAACAGCTTTAGCCTATCTGAAAAAAGTAAATTTTAAACAATGCGTCTAAAACGGGGTTAGTGAAAGAAGGATTGAGCAAGCACTCCTTCCTATGCTGGCATCTAACTAACCCTATATCCGTTCAAAGAATAACGAATAGAACAGAATTTTATGGCTTCCATTTCGGTTTTTTGGTTTAGAAGAGACTTGAGGTTGCAAGACAATGCTGGCCTCTATCACGCCCTCAAAGGTGCTCAAGCTGTTCTACCGCTCTTTATTTTCGATCAAAACATTCTAGATAAGCTGGAGGACCGTACAGATGCTCGCGTGCATTTCATCCATGAAACGATCCAAAAGCTAAAGAAAGAACTAAAAGACTTAGGGAGCGACCTCTTGGTTCGGTATGGAAGGCCCACAGATATTTGGCCAAGGTTACTGGAAGAATTTGATATTCAAGCGGTATATACGAATCATGATTACGAATCCTATGCGATTGAAAGAGATCAGAAAATAGACCAAATTCTTAGTAGTCAAACTATCCCATTTTTCACCTATAAAGATCATGTCATTTTTGAAAAGACGGAAGTCACCAAGGATGACGGGGCACCTTATACCGTTTTCACACCCTATAGTAGGAAGTGGAAGGCTAAGTTGGCCACCCGGTCTGCCTTGGGGCAGCCCGCCTCTCAATCAACAGCAAATTCCTTTTATTTGCAGTCCTATCCCAACAAAAAGTACTATAGCAATTTCTTTTCCTATCAAAAGGAGGAGACTATTCCCAGTCTGACTGAGATGGGGTTTGAATCAAGGGACCTTAGTTTTCCCCCTCCAATCGTTAATAGAAAGAGAATTAAAGCGTACGAAGAGCAACGGAATTTCCCTGGAATTGATGGAACTTCTAAGCTTGGATTGCACTTTAGATTTGGAACGATTAGTATCCGGGAAAAAGCGCGGAATTCCATTGGCCTGAGTGAAGTTTATCTCAATGAGTTGATCTGGAGGGATTTCTATGCGATGATTTTGTCTAACTTTCCGCATGTGGAGAAAAATGCCTTTAGACCCAAATATGAAAGTATTCCCTGGCGAAATAATGAGGAAGAGTTTCGGCGGTGGTGTGATGGAACGACTGGCTACCCGATAGTAGATGCAGGGATGAGAGAATTGAATGCCACAGGCCATATGCACAATCGGGTGCGAATGATCACAGCTAGTTTTCTGACTAAGCACTTATTGATTGATTGGCGTTGGGGAGAGGCCTATTTCGCAGCCAAGCTTTTGGATTTTGATCTTGCTAGCAACAATGGCGGCTGGCAATGGGCATCGGGAAGTGGAACGGATGCCGCTCCGTACTTTCGAGTGTTTAACCCCACTTCGCAAATGGAGAAATTTGATAAAGGCCGAACTTATATCCGGAAGTGGGTGCCAGAATACGGGACACCGGCTTACCCGGAACCAATGGTTGATCACAAAATGGCAAGAGAACGTTGCCTTAGTGTCTATAAGGAAGCGCTTAATCAATATTAGAACTGATGTAGACCTTTCGGTCTGTCATCTAGATCAAAAACTCGAAATCAGTTCCAAGACTTAATTGCCTGCTTATCTACTTATTGTTTTTCTTGCTCGGGCAAGAGCAGAAATTGCATGAAATTCTCAGTGTCCAGGTACTTTCTGGCCGCAGCCTTCAATAATTGACTATTAAGCTTCTGGGTATAGGACTCCAAAACTTCCAACTTCATGCCTTCCAAGGGAATATTATTCTGATATCGATAACTCAATTGCCCTAACCAATAGCGGTTCTCCTTGAGATTCTTAATTCGACCTTGCTTTTGAGTTTCAATGATTTTTGTAATGTCTTTCTCAGCCGCACCCTCATCTTTAATTTTATCGATTTCCAATTTGGTAATCTCAATGAGTTTTTGGACTTCTTCAGGGGCCGAATTAAAGGTGATTCTAATGTTGTATCCAGGCTTTGGGTATTGACTACTGAAGGCACGTACACTTACACCATATACTCCTCCCTGATCCTCTCTCATGGCCTCCCGCAACTTGATTCGTAGTAAACTAGCCAAAGAACCTAAGGCATATCGATTGTCCGAGTTGAACTGAAAGTCATTATGGTATAATAACTCGACCAAGGCTTTCGGTGCTTTCCCTTTGACAAATGTGGTATCAATCTGCCCCTTCCTGAGATACGCACCTACATTTTTCCAACTTTCTACACGTTTGGTACTGGGGAGATTTCCAAGGTACTTTTGTACAAACGGCCTCATTTCATCCAGAGAGAATGAGCCGACAAAGAAGAAGGTAAAATCGCTGGCATCAGCGAAACGATCTTTGTAAATCCGGAGAATCTTATCCAAATCGATATTTTCAAGGCTTTTCATGTCTGTGATCTGTCGCCTAGGGTGATCATTGTACTTAATCTTTTGCTTTTGGAGACCGAAGTAATTATAGGGATTAGTCATGATGTTTTCGAAGATCGATTTCTGTCTATTGACAAAGCTGGCAAAGGCTTGTTGATCTTTTCGCGGAGCAGTAGCATATAGGTAGGTCAATTGAAACAGCATTTCCAGATCCTGTTTTGAGCTATTACCGCTAAGGCCTTCAAATAACTCACTGATGTATGGGCCGACGCCTACATTCTTTCCAGTAAGTTGTTTGTTCAAGGCAGCATAGTCATAGGCGCCAATACCACTCTGTACCAAAATTGGGACAGCATTGGTTGCGCTTGGAAGGTCTTCAGTTTTATAGTTGGAATATCCACCGGGGCTCCAGGAGGTCATTAGAATCTCGTCATTTTTGAAGTCCGTTGGTTTCAGAATTACTCTAACCCCGTTTTCCAATCTCCATTCTGTAAAGTCGAAGGCGGTATTTTCATGTTCAGCTATGATTTTAATTGGCTTCAGATCTTCGTCAATCATGGGGCCTTCCACAATTTTATCCTCATATGGCGGCACTTCCATTTGGTCAAATTCATTTAACCAGTCCTCTAATTCTGCCTCTTTGGGTAGCGGATTCTCTGGTTTGTCAGGGCCAGTTACGATTACTACCCTTTGATCGGGGCGAATCCATTCTTTTGGCAGCGGATTGATTTCCTCTACTTTAATCAGAGGTAAAAGTTGTTGTAATAGGGCTAACCTTTGTTTAGCCGTAGGAGCGGCATTGCCTTTTAGAAAGTGATATACGAAGCCACTAGCTAAACCAGCGGACGGAGATTTATCTTGTTCATTGGCTGCTTTTTCTGCTGCTCGAAGAAGTTCTTCCTTTTGTCGCTCCAACTCGGAGGCATGAAATCCATGAAGATAGGCTTGTCGTGTGGCACGCAATACTGCCTTAATTCCCTTTTCCATTCCTCCTTCCTTCACAAAGGCGTATAAGTAGTAGTTGTCTAAATTGCTCATTTCACGACCATAGCCCGTATAGGCAAAGGTAAAGGGAGGGTCAGCCTGCTGCTGAATTTCAATCATTCTGGCGTTGAGCATGCGATTGTACAAACTCCTAGCCAGGCTTTCTTTATAGTCTGCTACAGTTTTCACTGGAATGTGTGGATGCCGGTACATCACTCGAATATTGGAAAAGGTAGCTTCTTCGTCTGTGCAGATGGCATAGCTAGTGCCAGGAGCGGAGGGAATCCGATAAGTTTCTCTGTTTCTAGGGTTTTTCTTGGCGGGTACCTTCGAAAACCTTTCCTTGATCTGCTCTTCCATCCATTTGAGATCAAAATCTCCGATAGCGATAATAGCCATCAAATCTGGCCTGTACCAATCCTGGTAAAAGCGTTTTATTGTGTTGTAGTCCGCTTCTTGAATGATCTCCGGCTTTCCTATAGGGAGACGCTCTGCATACCTTGAATCTTTGTAGGCTATCGGAAAATACTGTTGTTGCATTCGTTGATCAGCGCTAAGACCCGTTCTCCATTCTGAAACAACGACGCCACGTTCTTTATCAATTTCCTCAGGATCAAAGCTTATTCCATAAGCCCAGTCTTCCATGATCAAAAGCCCTTTTTCGAGAAGGCTTAAGCTATCCGTCCGCGCCTGGATCATATAGACGGTTTCTTCGAAACTGGTATAGGCATTTAAATCGGCTCCAAAGCGGGTACCGATAGACTCCAGGTAATCAATCAATTCATTCTTCTTGAAATTCTTGCTACCGTTAAAAGCCATATGCTCCACAAAGTGCGCAAGACCTTGCTGATCCTCATCCTCTTGTAGGCTCCCTGCTTTAACTGCCAACCTCAATTCCGCTCGATCTTCCGGTTTTTCATTGTGCTTAATGAAATACTGCATACCATTGGGCAGTGTCCCACTGATTATGTCTTGGTCCGAAGGAATCTTTCCATCCATAGGGAAAGTAGGTTGTGCAAAAACAACGATAGGTAGACAAATTAAAAGCAATAGTAAGCGCATAGTGGAATGGATTGTTTCTGAATAGTTAAACAGTTTCACGTCTATAAAAGTAACAAGAAAGCCTGCCAAGAAAGTGTATCCTGACAGGCTTTGACATATTTTTAGCAGTTTAATGCTGCTTATTATCTTCTTCGGCCTCTTCTTTGGCCACCACCGCCACCCATCATCCCAGCCATACCGGGAGATTTGCTTAGCTTATGCATCATCTTTCTCATCTGATCAAACTGCTTGATAAAACGATTGATATCATCCATAGTTTGACCACAGCCCATGGCAATCCGCTTTTTACGACTAATATTTAATAGCTCTGGGTTAGAGCGTTCTTGCGGCGTCATGGATAGAATAATGGCCTCTACTTTGTTGAAAGCACTATTGTCAATATCCAGGTTTTTCGTCATTTTAGACATACCAGGAATCATATTCATCAAGCTCTTGATGTCTCCCATTTTCCGAATCTGGGCTAGCTGACTCAAGAAATCATTGAAATCAAATTTATTCTTGCGAATCTTCTTCTCAAGTCGCTTGGCCTCTTCTTCGTCAAATTGCTCTTGCGCTTTTTCCACAAAGGAAACGATATCTCCCATGCCTAAGATACGCTGTGCCATCCGATCGGGGTGGAAGACATCTAGAGTATCCATCTGCTCGCCCGTACTGACGAATTTGATAGGTTTGCCTACTGTATATTTCACAGAAAGGGCCGCACCACCTCTGGTATCACCATCCAACTTCGTCAAGACTACGCCATCGTAGTTGATCACTTCATTGAATGCTTTGGCCGTATTAACAGCATCTTGGCCAGTCATGGAGTCCACTACGAAAAGAGTCTCATTGGGAAGAATCGCATTCTTCACATTAGAGATTTCCTCCATCATGGCTTCATCAATTGCCAATCGACCAGCTGTATCCACGATAACTACATCGTGATTGTTGTCTTGTGCATACTTGATCGACTTCAGAGCAATCTCGACAGGATTCTTGTTTTCTATCTCTTTATAGACAGGCACACCGACCTGTTCACCGAGTACTGTGATCTGATCAATGGCCGCAGGCCGATAAACATCACAAGCCACGAGCAATGGCTTCTTGGCTCGCTTAGTTCGGAGGTGTAGGGCTAGCTTTCCAGAAAAAGTAGTTTTACCAGATCCTTGTAGGCCGGCGATCAATATCACTGCAGGCTCACCCTTAATGTTGATCCCAGCAGCTTGGCCTCCCATTAAGGATACCAATTCATCCATGACGATCTTCACCATCAGTTCACCCGGCTTCACCGCCTTGAGAACATTATCTGTACCTAGCGCCTTATCTTTAATTTTATCCGTAAACTCTTTGGCAATCTTATAGTTAACGTCAGCAGATACCAAAGCCCTACGAATTTCCTTTATCGACTGAGCAATGTTGATTTCAGTTAGTTTGCTATCTCCCCTCAGGGTCTTAAACGCACCTTCTAAGCGATCACTAAGACTTTCGAACATGAATCAACTATTTTTTTTATTTTCCAGTTATAATTAATTATTTTGGTTGCACCAACAGTTTAGAATAACAAATTCGCTAAGCTTGAAGTTCACAACAAATAGATGACGATTCTAAACTTTGGTAAACAGTACGCAAATATAAAGAATTTCTATTCTTAGACAATGTTTTGTGATTGCTGAACCCGGTCATTAATTAAAGTCTACAGCGAATTGTGACCCTGATAGAAATAGCCCGTCTAAGAAATGTAAATAGTTAATACCAACATCTACTTAATTCTTCTCATGGACCAGTTCTAGTCGTTGGTAACATTCATCTCCCTTACACAAAAGTAAAACGGCGCCCGGATTGCCCAGACTCCAAGATTTATTGTTATTTTTGGTTGAATGACCAAATATGATAATGCATTTATTGATATATAAAGAATATTTTTTTACTAACAAACAAGTTGACATATGTCCGCACCAATAAAGGTCATAATTGTGCTGGTGCTTTGGGCCTTGTACACGCTTTTCGCTTATGAAACGTGTTTAAAGAAGTGTTGCACGGATGAGGGGGATGCCACGACAATCGTGGATCAACCTTCAGATACTACTCCTGTTGCAACTCGATATCCCATTGATTTTCAATGGTCCAACGCCGAAGCATTTACCAACAACGGTTTTGATGACACTAAGCAAAACCTGCTAGCGCAATTGGGTGATAACAACATCCTTGAAATTACTGGTTTCTATTTTGAAGGAGAAACAGCGCCAGAAGGTTTCGATAATATGGGATTTGCTCGCGCTGCCCAGATTAGGGACTTGCTTGCTCCTGACATTCCTGCCGAGAGAATCAAACTGCGTGCTCGTTTGGTTGATGAAGGAGAAGGAGTCAGGGAAGGTTACTTCGAATCCGCAAATTTTGAATGGAAAACCCCAGAGACCGAGGCAGAAGATACCGTTGAAGAGCTGGAAGATCGGGTTATTATACGATTCCCATTTAACTCTACAATCAAAGAGGCTGACGCATCTGTGGATAATTACCTTGATCAACTAGCTGAGCGTATTAAGACTTCAGGTGAAAAAGTTACCATTACTGGCCATACAGATAATGTGGGTGGGGATGAAGCTAATACTGCCTTAGGGTTGCGACGAGCCAAGGAAATCCGTGATATCTTGATCAACAAGGGAGTCAACAGAAGTCAAATTACAACGGATTCGAAAGGTAAAGACCAACCGGTTGACACCAATGAAACAGAAGCAGGCCGACACAACAATAGACGTGCGGAAGTTCGACTCATCAAAAACTAATTGAATCAACTAAAAACCTTTAATAAGATGCAAATCGATATATTACTATTACATAGCACAATCTTCGGCTTACCGTGCTGGTTAGCCTGGTTGTTGGCTTCTCTTTTGTCTTTTTTGCTTGGCCTATTACTAGGCTGGTGGCTGTGGAGTGAGTATAAAAGACAGGTTGAAGACTTACGTGGAGAATTGGCCAATTGGAAGAAACGCTATACTGACCTTGAAGCTGAAATGAACGGCTTGAAATATCAGTTAGATGAAGCAGGGAAAGACAAGGATGGTTTACGTGTTTCCTTAGGCAAGTGCGAAGCAGATAAGATGACCTTGTTGGCTAAGCTGGAAGCTGCTGCTTCAGGGGATGCAGACGGAGGATCATCTATGGTGGTTGCTACTGGAGGAACTGATGGACTAAAAGAAGGTACGCAAAAGCCATTCAGTTTAAGCACTATCTTGAAGCCACATGAACTACAGATCGTTGAGGGCATTGGACCTAAGATTGAAGGCTTATTGAAAGACGCTGGTATCAAAAACTGGAAGGACTTGTCAGAGGCAAGTTATGATACCCTAAAGGGAATATTGGCAGATGCAGGTCCTCGTTACCGAATTCACGATCCGAAAACTTGGGCGAAGCAAGCTGATCTGGCATTGAAAGGAAACTGGGATGAATTGATCGAATACCAAAAGTTCTTGGACACTGGTCGGGATGATAAAGGCAATTCCAATACACCTTCTAAGGTGGAAAAACTTGCGCAGAAGCGCCTAGGCTTCTCTCGAAAAGCTGAAGATCTTCAGATCGTTGAAGGTATTGGACCGAAAATTGAATCTATCCTGAAAGCGGCCGGTATCAATAATCGAGCAGAATTAGGTACTACTTCGGTTGAAAGACTGAAAGAGATTTTGACTGAAGCCGGCGATCGATACCGTTTGGCAGATCCAACCACTTGGCCGCGTCAAGCAGAATTGGCCGCCCAGGAAAACTGGAGAGCCCTGAGAGAATATCAGGAATTCCTTGATGGGGGTAAAGCTCCAAAATAGGAATCTAGCCTACTAAATAAAGTAGTCAAGGCTACTACTGAGCCTCAACGCATTGCCGTTGAGGCTTTTTTTATCTCTCCTGTACCTAAGTTTTTGATTGGTTTTCACAGAAGACGTCCCGCTTTTACTGAGCTGAATAGAAAATTGCTTATTTTTCGGCCAAATAGAAAAATAGACAACATGAGATTCCTCTTTTTTACCGCTTTACTACTTGTATTAACCTTTGCTTGTAAAGATAGAAGTGAACCCCTTGCTGAGAATACGGCACAAGCTACTACAGCCAACCCTGCGGCAGAAGGCTTTAATGAAGAGGAATCTGATGCAAAGGCCATAGAATGGGCCGATAAAGTGATGGCAGCAATGGGGGGAAGAGTGAGCTGGGATACCACTCGCTATTTTCATTGGAACTTTTTTGGCCGTAGAACCCTTTTATGGGATAAGCAGGGGAAAAGAGTTCGCATCGATTCCCCCTTTGATAGCACCACCTACCTTGTCAACCTGGCAGAAGGGACGGGAAAGGTTAAAAAAGGAGATCAGGTCTTTGAAAATGCGGACAGTATTGCAACCTATGTAGACCGAGGTCGTCGGATCTGGATCAACGACTCTTATTGGTTGGTTATGCCATTTAAGTTGAAAGATTCGGGAGTAACCTTGAGTTATGTTGGCCAAGATACAACCTTAGAAGGTAAGGTGGCCGAAGTCTTGGCCTTGACTTTTGAAGAGGTAGGCGTGACGCCCCAAAACAAGTATTTGGTGTATGTAGACCCAGGTACAGACTTGGTTTGTCAATGGGATTTTTATACTAAAGCAGATGATGAAGCACCTAGATTCGCCATGCCATGGAAGGGCTACCAAGCTCATGGAGACCTTCAGTTGAGTGGAGATCGAGGTAAACCCCAATTGTCAGATATTGCCGTTTTTCAATCGGTACCTGATCAAGCCTTTGAATCTTTCGATGCGATTGATATCACTCAATGGTAGTAAGAAAACAGAAAAAAAGAATAGTTAAAGTATTGATATTCAGTATATAACATATATTTTCTCTATCTGAGCCCTCAGAATTTAACCAAAAAAAGGCTGGTTGATTGACAACTTAGCTTTCATTCCCCCGTAAATAGGACTATTTTTGGCGCAATTTTTTATTTAATAAACCATTAATCATGCCATCGATTTCAAAAAGGGGCGTGGAGGTACCATTATCTCCATTCCGAAAGCTGGTTCCTATTGCCGATAGGGTCAAGGCAGAGGGAAAGCACGTGTATCATCTCAATATTGGACAACCTGATATCGAAACACCTGCGGCAGCCATGGCGAAAGTAAAAGAGACTGACCTGAAAATTTTGGCTTATAGTGCGGCAGCTGGCAATGCCAGTTATCGAGCGAAATTGGTGGAGTATTATGCCAGATTTGGGGCCGAGGTGACTGCAGACCAAGTCATCGTTACTACTGGTGCCTCTGAGGCGATTCAATTTTTGTTTATGGCTTGTATGGACCATGGAGATGAAATGGTAGTTCCTGAGCCCTTTTATGCCAACTATAATGGCTTTGCCCATATTGCAGATATTAATGTAGTTCCCGTCACTTGTGCTTTGGAAGACGGTTTTTCCTTGCCAGATGCAAAAGCCTTTGAGGCCGTGATCACTCCTAAGACTAAGGCCATTTTCATTACCAATCCCAATAATCCGACAGGCTGTTTCTATCCAGAAAAGGCCCTTAAGGAATTGGCGCAAGTAGTTAAGAAATATGACCTTTATCTTTTTGTGGATGAGGTGTATCGAGAGTTCTGTTATGATGGGCAGGATTTCTTCTCCGTTTTGCGATTAGAAGAGATCGAAAATAATGTCGTGGTGATTGATTCTGTTTCTAAGCGTTACAGTGCTTGCGGAGCGCGAGTTGGTGCGATGGTAACTCGGAATGAAGAGCTGATTGAGGCAGTAGTAAAATATGCTAAACTTCGTTTGAGCCCTCCTGGCCTTGGGCAGATCTTGGCTGAAGGGGCTTTAGAAATGGACGATAGTTATATGAATGAGGTTAAGGAAGAATACGACCGGCGAAGGAATGTGGTTTTTGAAAGGTTGCAGAAAATGGAAGGTGTCATTAGTTACCTTCCTGGAGGGGCTTTCTATTGTTTCGCAGAGTTTCCGGTCGAAAATGCGGATCACTTTTGCCAGTGGTTGCTCGAAAAGTTTGAACACAAAGGAGCAACGGTAATGCTGTCTCCGGGTGAAGGTTTCTATGCTACGCCAGGACTAGGGGTTAATCAGGTTAGGATTGCCTATGTCTTAAATCCAACGGACTTGCATGCAGCAATGGACTGCTTGGAGGAGGCCTTGAAAGTTTATCCAGGCCGAATCAAAGTGGGACAATTGGCAGCAGGAACAGCCGTCATCTAAGGCAATCGTTCTAGGTTGAAAATAGTAGTAATAGCCAGGTCAGCTTCACCTGACCTGGCTATTCTTATTCTAGGAAAAGACCTCGTTGTGTTGTTCCTGCACACGAATAAAGGTGGTGCGTTTGGTGAGCTCTTTCAAGCGACTGGCACCGACATAAGTGCAAGTAGATCGTAAGCTACCGAGAATATCCTTTACTGTATGTAAGACCGCCCCTTTATAAGGGATCTCGACGGTTTTGCCTTCGGATGCTCGATAATCAGCTACTCCACCTGCATACTTCGTCATGGCAGTCTTAGAACTCATTCCGTAAAATAATTTCAATTTTTTTCCATTCTGTTCGATCAGCTCTCCGCCACTTTCATCATGCCCAGCGAGCATGCCACCCAGCATGACAAAGTCAGCACCACCACCAAATGCTTTGGCGATATCACCAGGTATTTTACAACCACCATCCCCGATGATTTGCCCACCGAGCCCATGCGCTGCATCCGCACATTCTATAATGGCCGATAGCTGGGGATAACCCACCCCCGTCTTTACCCTGGTCGTACACACAGACCCGGGACCAATACCTACTTTGACGATATCAGCTCCTGCCAGTAGCAATTCTTCTACCATTTCTCCAGTCACTACATTCCCAGCAATGATTACTTTGTCTGGGAAACGGTCCCTAGTGCGTTTTACGAAAGAAACAAAGTGTTCAGAGTACCCATTGGCAACATCGATACAAACGAAGCGAATTTGCGGAATAGTTCCAAGTAATTCACCCAAGCGGCCGGCATCCGTTTGGCCAGTACCAGTGCTTACCGCTAGATAGTTCAGTGTATCTGTTGGAACACGCTGTATGAACTGCTTCCAGTCCCCTAATTCATAATGTTTATGAATGGTTGTAAACAATTGATGCTCAGCTAAGGCCTCCGCCATCTCAAAAGTGCCGACAGTATCCATATTGGCCGCCATGATTGGAATACCACTCCAACGGTGCCCATGTAGGAATTCGAAATCGCGTTTCAGTGACACTTCTGATCGAGACTTCAAGGTAGATCGCTTCGGGCGGATCATGACATCCTTAAAGCCCAATTTTAGGTCAGATTCAATTCTCATGTAACAAGGTTCAGTTTTAATTGGAAAGATAAAATCCTAAGGGAACAATCACGCTTTTTAAGCTTTAAATCTTTCTATAATACGAGTCTATGGCGGTCCCTTTTGGACTTCTGGATTGGCTTCTTGGTCTAATGTGCAGTAAGAATCATCTATCATTGTTGTTTTTAGCGATAACAAAATTGTACCTTTGCCCTGCTTTTGAAGAGCGCTAGAAAAGACATCGCTCTATACAAAAAAAATGAATGAATGGATAAGAATACACTGATTGGATTTGCACTGATTTTTGTGCTGCTGATCGTTTGGCAACAATTCAACATGCCATCGCAAGAAGAGCTGGAGAGGCAGCAGCAGATCCAAGATTCAATTGAGCTAGCACAGCAGCAAGCTGATGCACAAATTGCTCAACCTGAGGAAACGGCTCCTCCTAGCATTCAAGAGGAAATTGCAACACTACCGGATTCATTAAAGGCAGAAAAACTGTCAGGTGTGTTCGGCCCTTTTTCTGCAGCTGGCTCCGGTGAGGAGAAATTGATTAGCGTGGAGAATGAGTTTATGACCCTCGTGTTGACAAATAAAGGAGGACGAATCAAAGAGGTTATCCTAAAGGAGTATGAAAAAAATGTACTCACTGAGGATAAGAAGGAGGTGAAAGAGGTACTTAAGCTCTTAAGTGATGAGAAGAACAAGTTTGAATACCTTCTACCCATTGCCAACCTTCCTAGTGGAGGAGTGAGGACAGGAGATTTGTTTTTTGATGTACAACAGCAAGGCAATGAAGTGATCTTCCGAGCAAGTGCTGGAGAGGGACGATACTTCGAGCAAAAATATAGTTTGCAAGATGATAGTTATCGCATTGGATACGATATTAAATTAGAAGGCTTACAAAATGTTCTAGCTAATAACGCCGAGGAAATTGAATTGATTTGGCATGATTACCTAGATCGCATTGAGATCAACCATAACTTCGAAAGACGATATTCCACGATATACTTTAAACCCGCCGAAGATGGGGTGGACTATTGTTCCTGTACATCAGATGATGTAGAGGAACTTGATGAGCAACGAATTAAATGGATTAGCCACTCCAATCAGTTTTTCAATAGTACCCTAATTGCTAAAGAAAGTTTTGCTAGTGCTGTTCTAGAGACACAGGTCTTAGATGCTGAAAATGAGGATTTGAAGAAATTGGTTTCTAGTCTCAAGGTGCCTTATAACCGTTCTAGCAGCGAGAATTTTTCGATGGAATTCTATGTCGGGCCGAATGAATTTGAGCGGCTGCGAGCAGTAGGGAGTGAATTGGAAGACATCGTACCTTTTGGCTGGAGTATTTTCGGAACGGTGAATAGATGGATTGTTCGTCCCTTATTCAACTTCTTATCTTCCTTCATAGGTAGTAAAGGATTGGTCATACTGGTGCTGACCTTTATGGTAAAGCTTTGTTTGTATCCTTTGACCTATAGAATGTTGTACTCTCAATCTAAGATGGGCGCCTTAAAACCACAGATTGAGAAATTGAAGGAAAAAGTCAAGGATTCTCAACAGCAGCAGGTAGAAACGATGAAGATGTACCGAGAGTTTGGAGTGAATCCTTTGGGTGGTTGTATGCCGATGTTGCTACAGATGCCAATTTGGATTGCCCTTTACCGCTTCTTTCCTGCATCAATTGAGTTTAGGCAAGCCAGTTTCTTGTGGGCCACTGACCTTTCGTCCTATGATGTGCTGACATATCTTCCATTTGAAATACCATTCGTTGGAGGACATATTAGTTTGTTCACCATTTTGTGGGCAGGTACTACCTTGATTTATACCTATTACAACACCAAGCATATGGACATGTCCGCTAACCCTGCTATGAAGTATATGCAGTATTTAATGCCGATCATGTTCCTAGGTTTTTTCAATACGTATGCCTCTGGTCTAACCTGTTATCTGTTCTTCAGTAACTTGTTCAACATTGGGCAAACAGTAGTAACTAAGAACTACATCATTGATCAAGATAAGGTGCGAGCGGAGCTGGAAGAAAATAAGAAGAAGCCGAAAAAGAAATCTGGATTCCAGGAGCGCCTAGAGGCGGCGATGAACGAGCAGAAGCGTTTACAAGCGCAAAAGGAAGCACAGAAAGCCAAGAAGAAACGCAAGTAGGCCTTTCTTTTTCAAGGTTCTTAATAATATGCAAAAGCCGCCTCTACCAATTTTGGTAGAGGCGGCTTTTGTGGGATAGTAGGCATTTTCATTTTGACCTTGATATGGATTATGAAAAGCCCCTTCGGCATAAGCCCGAAAACTATTGTACCACCCTAATCGATAGTTTTTTGAAGGAAAAAGGGATGTTTTCGATGAGTAAACCGCCGTTATTTTGTTCAAAAGGATATTTTTGCCCATCTACCATTAGCTTGTCAACCTCTCCTTCCAGACCATAGAACATCAATTTGTAGCGCTTACAATCTGGCTTATATATGCCCTTCTGCACTTGCTTTAACTCGTAAGTTCCATCAGACCGCTGTTCGCTTACAAATTGACAGAGTCGGAATCCTTTCTTTTCGTATCGGTAGCCCTCACCCTCATCCAAATAGCATTGACTATTCCCATGTCCAGCATAGGCTTTCAAGGTGATTTCTTTCACTGGCTTTTGCCCCACATATTGCATGACTGGGAAATGTGGGATGATTGATCCTGCTTTCACGAAGATTGGAATTCGGTTTAATTTCACCGAAATGCTGTAGCGTTTGCCACCCGTGTACGTTCTGCCTGTGTAGTAATCCATCCATTGGCCTTTGGGAAGATAGGTGGATACTGATTTCGCGCCTTCCTTTAAAACGGGTGAAATCAGAAGATGATCTCCAAACATAAACTCATTCTCTCGCTTGTGAGTATTGGGATCTGACTGATCGACAAATGCCAATGATCGAAGCAGTGGAAGACCATCCAGCGCATGCTGATAAAAAGCGGTATAGATGTAGGGTAGCAATTTATACCTTAACTCTATAGCCTCCTTTGCCAATTTCTCAGATTCTTCGCCAAATGCCCAAGGTTCTTGATCCAGACGATTCAATCGTTCGGCTTCTGCTACCATATCTGCTTCTGCTTCTGCCGCTCCATCCACATTATTGCCCATTGAATGGATCCGGTAGAATGGATGGAATATGGCTAATTGTAGCCAACGTATCAATAATTCACCGGTAGGTACTCCGGCAAATCCGCCTATATCCGTCCCTACAAAAGAGAATCCAGAAAGACTTAAGCGTTGACACTGAATATTGGCCAAGCGGAGATGCTCCCAATCAGCGAGATTATCGCCTGTCCAGACGGCGGCATATCGTTGTCCGCCAGAGAAGGTAGCTCGAGTTACTAAGAATGGTCGCTTATTGGGCTTTAAGTCTTTGAGACCGTCATAGGTAGCACGTGCCATTTGCTGGCCATATACATTGTGTGCTTTCGCATGATTGGCTCCCTGACCTTCAAAATGGTGATGTACTTCATCCGGAAAAGTCAAACTGTTGACCTTGAAAACAGCGGGCTCATTCATGTCATTCCAGAAACCACTTACATCATCTCGAACATATAGGTCTTTATATAAGGGACCCCACCAATCCCTCACATCAGGATCTGTGAAATCAGGCCATACGCAATCAGGTGGCCAAACGGGACCTGTCATCAAATCGCCAGTGGTCCTCCGGCAAAATACGTCCTTTTCCAGTCCATCTTTGTACACCTCATAGTCCTCGTCCACACGGATTCCGGGATCAATCATGACGACAGTATGGAAGCCTTTTTTGCGCAATTTTTTAATCATTTTCTTCGGCTTGGGAAAATGACTTTTATCCCAGGTAAAACAGCGATAGCCATCCATGTAGTCAATGTCAAGGTAGATTGCATCACATGGAATATTCTTCTCTCTGAAGGTCTCTGCAACCTTCAACACTCGATTCTCTGGAAAGTAACTCCATCGACATTGATGAAAACCCAGTGACCATAAAGGCGGGAGCTCCGGCTTGCCGGTCATATTCATATATTGCCCTGCCACAGCGTCTAATTGTGGGCCATAGATGAAGAAATAGTCCATCTGCCCACCTTGCGCCTCAATAGTACAAATGCCCTTGCGCCGACTATCAAAGTCAAATAGACTCCGATTGCTATTGTGGAGGAAGATTCCATAGGCAAGACCATTGTCGAGTCCGTAATAGAAAGGGATACTTCGATATAGTGGATCGGAAGTTTTGCTGTATCCGAAAGAATCTGAATTCCAGTTTTGCAGTCTTTGACCTCTAAGATCTAGAGCACAACTCTTGTCACCAAGACCATAGTAGCGGACAGTCTTGCTAGAGGTTTTGTGAACCTTGATCCATTCTACTCCCTTTAGAATAGTAGATCGTGCCTCAAAGGGAGCTTGGTCACTACATATGGTCGCACCGGTGTTGGCATCCAGTAGATCTATCCTAAGGTCTTCCCGCTTGACGATACACCTAACTGCAGCTGTGCTTATCTCAACTGTTTTCTTTTTTTCTTTGAGGCTCACTTTCGCCTTTTCCGGCCTGAATTTAGGATCTAGGGCATAGGGAAACTCGGCCTCGAAAATCCCGTTGATGGCATATCTGATTCTAATGATTTGATCAGAGTAGACTTGAATCCAGAGCTTCACCCCGTTTTCAGCAGTAAAGATAAATTGTCTTTTTTTGGTTTCTAGGCTTGATAAATTATTTGGCGTGTGGATGAAGAAGACGTCAGGGTATCGTTCTACACCAGTGGTTAATTCATTCGCGATTGCCATTTCTAAGGGGGCCTGTACGGCACCTTTTGCTTTTGCACACATATCTTAAATCGTTTGTCTGTAAAGGTGTCAATTGGCTAATAATACGCAAATGAAATTTTTTTGATACTTATTTTTCGGATAAATTCGCTGGAATGATACCAAATAGCCCCGAGACCCAAGCAGAACAGATGTGTCTCTCTCTTGGTGTGAAAGCTTGCCGTGTAGAACTAGAAAATGAAAAGGGCTGAGCGTTTACGCTCAGCCCTTTTCATTTTAAGCAGTTACAGAACAAGTCTACTCAATATATAGTTTTTGAGTAGGAATGATAACTTCTCCCACTTCAAGGCCATTTAAGGTGCGTAGGCGTTCGGTCGTGATATTGTACATTCTAGCGATCTGGAAAATATTTTCTCCATCTTGTACCACATGTTGTCTTCTTGTACCAGCAGGTTTGTTGGCTGGTATGCCACGAGAGGCTTGATCCTTGTTTCCTGTTGTTATCGGAGAATAGGTGTCAAAACTACTTGGGATGATCGCATCATACGGAGAAGGCTGGCGAGAGCTAGTGGTAGTTTGTCGTTCTGTGCCTAGCAATGAATTGCTCGTATTGCCGGTCTGGACGCCTCTAGGTGAATAAAGTGGCGAAGGACTGCTACTGCTATTTCTATAAGCCTCCTCATTTTGTGGAATGTAAGGCGTAGAACTGGTAGTCTGGATTGGCGTATCATTAAAATTTACCGGATAATTACGAGGGGCTGTATTGTTATTTGCAGGAGCAGGAGTCGTGAAATTGCTATCTTCTATTCCCTTCTCTTGCTGCACAAAATTGAATTCTTGAGGCGTATCCACTGTCGGAATACTACTGCTGTTAGCCGGTGGGCAGTTGCAATCGCTAGTTTTCAATTCCTGTCCTATCTTAATGAAATCACTACCATTTAGATTGTTCATGCTTCGGAACTTACTCTCGGTGTAGCCAAAACGCATTGCCAAGGAAGCTACGGTGTCTCCGGGCTTAACTACATATACATCCTGACCTCCTCTCGCCGTCAACACTTCATTCGATGGAGAATTGCTATTGGCATTATTAGGCCGATAGGTAGTATTATAGGGAGCAGGGTAATAACGTGGTCTATTATTTGTATTGCTCGCCACGGTATTGGTATTTGTGGGGACACTACTTGCTGCATTAGGGGTTGTTGTAGGAACCGTTGAGTTAGCATTGTTGCTAGCAGAAACAGTACCCACCATCAATTGACTACCCGTTCTGATTAAGTTGGAATTTAGATTGTTCCAGGATTTGATTTGCCCTACAGAAATATTGTATTGTTTGGAAATTCGATAAAGCGTTTCTCCTTTTTTTACAATATGGTACTGATTCGTACCACCAACTTGATTGGCAGGCTGTGGACGTTGAGCTGTCGTATTTGGATTTGTATTTACTCGATTAGTGGCATTGTTATTTCTTGGCCGCACGCTTCCCTGCTTGACTGTCATGTCGTATCCAACAGGTCCGGTTGGTGTCACTTCTGATTCACCCGCCTGCCCTGGTTTGGCATTCGCTAAAACATTATCAGAAAGAGATTCCTCACATTTCTCTTCGAGAAAATCATCAAACTTATCATCATTTACCTTGGCCAAATGCATTCCGTTAGTTAAGGCTTGATCTAGGGTTTGGCCCGACCTCATTTCGATAATGCCAACTTCTGGAATCAGAACCAAGTCTGTATAAGGCGTACGACTACCTTGAGCAATCTGCCGAAATACATAGGCTCCCGTGCATTCTTTTTCCAACCTTCCTTCAAAGAAAACATCGGCTGTTGATTGTCTAGAAATGTTTTCTCCTATTGCTCCTTCCTTGGTGTTGAATTCAAATTTGTACTTAGGAGAAAATACAGAGATGACATCTCCTTGCACAGCAAAATGCGTGGCAAAGTTGACTGGAGAAACGGTATAGCGTCTGTTATTCTTTTTTACAACTAGAAAGACTTCATCGATGTGTGCATTAATTTTCTGCACCATGCTAAGGTTGAAAACGCCATTATCACAACCTACAGTAGGGGTGGGTAGTTTTGAGGTGGTATTTCTACTCTCTTGACCGATTTCGAGTATAACCTTCTCGCCATCACCAACGTTGATCTGGTAAGCAACGAAGGGATCTGCATTCCTGTTGGGAGACTGGTATTCGAGTCGCTCCATGCAATCCTCATTAAAAAGAATAAACATTCTGGCGGCCGATAATTGAAAAGGGATGACGGCAATTACAGTACAGAAAATTAGCCGGTTAATTGTCGATTTCATAGATAGCAAGTTAGATTTAACTGAAATGTGCCAAAAATGTGAAAGTTTAGAAAGGGGTAAGGTACATGAAATCAATCACTTGTACAAGTATGCAAGTGAAAAGTATAATCAAAACGAAGACAGTAAGTCAAATGTTGTGAGTACCCAAATCTATTTTGAATTTTGTAAAAATAGAGGAGAAGACGAGCCAACGGTAGGCATATGTGAGAATGAGGTTATCCTCACTGAGATAGAGGACTCTCGATGATCCCAACATTCAAGGCGTACATAACTAATTCCGAAGAAGAACTGATATTTAGCTTCCGCATGATCTTCTTGCGGTGTGTATAAATGGTATGGGTGCTTAGATTTAATTCACTGCCAATTTCCTTGGCAATCAGTCCTTTAGCAATTAGTCTAACGATTTCGATTTCCCGAGGAGTCAAGGGAGTAGTTGTGGTCGGTTCAGGACGTGCAAAGGATTTTTCCAATAGGTAGTCCAGTATCCGAGTACAAAAGAACTTTTCCCCTTTTACTAATGCTTTAAAAGCATCTACAAATTCCGTTTGATCGCAGGTTTTAGTTAAAAAACTATTCACACCCGATTCCAGCACTTGATAGATGTTAGCTTTGTTATTATCCGAGGTAATAACCATAATGCGTGCATCCACCAATTGCTTCTTGATTTTTGAAACGGTGGCAGGACTGAAAAGGGTAGGATGATTATAGTCTAAAACGACTATATCGGGAGCTTTTGCAATCATCTCCTTCAGCAAGTCTTTCTCATTGTTTACTTCCGCTACGATCTCAAGGCCGTCGAGATCGGCAACCAATGCTCTCAACCCAATGCGGGTCAAATGCTCAGGATCTGCTAGAAGGATGTTAGTCGAAGGCATGGCTTACTTATTTTCCATTTCATCGGCAAATGTACAAAATTTATTTAGACTTAATTCAAATAAGGATTCTTAAGTCACATATATGCTGGTATGAAGCAGTTCTAAATTCCCTTATCCATCAAGCCAAGAAGTAAACCTCGGCACTATGATTTAGGATAAGTCTTGAGAGTCCTGTTCTTCCGTTTTCTCGAACCTAACGCGCAATTGGTATTTATTGTTCATGGCACTGACCAGAGGTGAGAACATGGTGTTCATTATTTCAACGGCTTGATTCTTGGCCTGATCCATGATATTGCTTTCATATGCCTCTCTGCGAAATTCTTCCCGCAAGACATTAAAACTTTCGTTTAAATTAATTTCCTCAACCTCTCTTAACCAACCAATATCCAATTTTTCAATTTTGGGATAAACCTCATGAGACAACACCTGAGGTTCAGCCAAAGTTACAGTCACAATGTTATTCCTGGCATTGAGATCGATAGTCATATAATCCTGTAACTTGAAGCCTACTTTCAGGATACTGATGGCAGTGATTTCGATATCAGAAGAAGACACAGAAAACCCCCAAATTTTAGACTGGAGTTGTTTGGTGATTCCCTTTTTATCTTGTACCTCCATGGTAGCTAATTCTGCTATGGCTTTCTGGATCTTTTCCTGTAGGAGCCCCTTTGATTTAGCAAAATCTTCAATGGCAGCTCGATCCTCCATTTCCTTTACAAAAGGTTGTAGTGCCTCGGACAGGGCAATCCCACAGGGAGTATTTACCTCCATGCCTTTAGCTAAGAATACGCCATCTTTGGTCTGAACTACCGAGGAAATAACCAGATTGACAATTGAGCAGGTATATTTTGAGGCTACTTGGTAGATCACCTCTATGGAATTAGTTGCTCCATTGTCGTACCAGGTCTGATAGAGTGCAGAAGTGGTATCACTTAGCGCCAGGAAGTCGTTGTAATACATATCTCGCATATAGGCATGCTGTTTCTCATATTCTTGAATAGCTAGCCCTTTTTGCGTTTTGCTTAACCCCATCCGGTTGCTGACATGATTTAATATAGAGGTGTTGAGATCGTACACCAAATCATTAAATTCTCGCTTGTACCGTCGAGGATTGGTTAAGATGGCGAGTGCATCGTCTGGATTGATATCAACCTTGAAATCTGCCGGGAGATATTTCACCTGGTATTCCACCGGAATATTGGTGTAACCAGGAGCAGCAACATCCTTGTATTTATACCAAACAAGCGCAAGGAAACTGATGATCAAAATCACGACCAGCAGGCGAGTGATATTGAGACGTGAGGCGGGCGAACTTGATCCTCCTGACATGAAAACGGGTTTTGAATGAGTAAATTCTTATTCTTCTTAGGCAAATCTGGATACGCTTGGTAAAATGAAATAAGAAAGCTCTACCGTAGATTATCATCAATAAAGCCTTGCGTTTCATGTTCTGATTGTTTTCAAACTCGAGATTTGTCTAAGAATCAAAATAACATTGATAAGGAGCAGCACATTCTGAACTCCAAGCGTTAGTATTATATCCAGAGTGTTATTATCCAGCAATTGAATATCGCTTTAAATAGCTGGACAGTAATTACTCAAGATATTGCATATATCCAAAAGGATGAAGGTTAGTTGATCTTTGAAAGTCATTGACACTGTCAATGACTTTTTTATTGCTTAGCAGACGGAGGCTCTTGATCCGGAAGCAATATTGACTATTGCTGGTAATAAATCAAGTTTTCACCCTATTTAACTAGTAGAAATTACCTTAAATATACGAAGCGAGTTAATAATTGATCCAGCTAGACTGCACTAAATATTGAATCCTAGTTGGTTTCCATTCCAAGCTTTCCTTCTTTAGACCTCATACCAAGCCATAAAGTCTCCTCCCTTCAGAAATAAATTGAATCCTTAAGAAGTTTGTCTTTATCCAGCCCCTTACCTAAATTTACCCTGATTAACTAAAGTGGATGATAGAGCAGGTCACAACACTCAATTGCAATGGGCAACTTCTAGATTTAAGTAGCCCGTTGGTAATGGGGATAATTAATGTCACACCAGATTCCTTTTATGCTGGGAGCAGAACTTCTTCTGTAGAGCATGCCTTAGAAATGGCAGAGAAACACCTCTTGGCAGGGGCTAGGATACTAGATGTCGGAGGCATGTCTTCTCGCCCTGGAGCAGAAGTATTACCTGTAGCAGAAGAATTAGAGAGGGTGCTGCCCGTGATAGCTGGAATTAAGACCAGGTTTCCCGATGCTGTAATTTCATTAGATACGGTTCGAGGGGAAGTAGCAAAAGCGGGCGTACAGGAGGGAGCAGGAATGATCAATGACATATCAGCTGGATCGATTGATGATAACCTCTTTGCTACGGTTTCGCAATTGAATGTTCCTTATGTGTTAATGCACATGCAAGGACAGCCGGAATCTATGCAGGATAACCCCAATTATGCAGATGTCGTACAGGAGGTCTTTGATTTCTTTGTGCAAAAGGTGGGAGAGCTGAGAGCCTATGGAGTGAAAGATATTGTCATTGACCCTGGATTTGGATTTGGAAAACAGTTGGATCACAATTATGCCTTATTAAAGGCCCTTCATGTTTTTCAAGTACTAGAGTTGCCGATTTTAGCAGGCTTGTCTAGAAAATCTATGATCTATAAATTGTTGCGAATAAACGCTACTGAAGCATTGAATGGCACATCTGCTTTACATATGGTCGCGCTTCAGCAGGGGAGCAAAATACTAAGAGTTCACGATGTCAGGGAGGCCAACGAAGTAATACAACTATGGAGCCAGCTGGAAAACCATTAATGTTTTTGGGAGAGGAGGACATCAAGCATGCTGCTGTTAGTTTTCTGAAAACCCATTATAAGTACCGGCCTCGGAGTGGAGAGACGAAGGTGCAATTGGATATGCGGGGGGAAGGAGGAATTGTTGCAGATGGAATGCTTCGTTTTCCTAAGGAGGACGGCGGATTTTTTACGGCTACGGTGGAAGCAACAGCGCGAGAAACCAAGGAGGAAGTTTTTTATCGTATACAAAGGACTTTGCTCATTTGGGATGCTGTTACCTTTAGTTTGCTTGCCACGGCCATCATGGTTATATGGACTCACTTTGACGGTACTTACGCCTTACATACGGATGGGGTTCATTGGCGAATATTTTCAATGCTAGCCTGCTTAGTAGGCAGCTTTCTTTTCTATCAACTCTTCTTTCGCAGACAATTCCGCTATCACTACATCTATGCTATCGAACAATTCAAGCGCTATCATGCAGATGAGCAATGGATTGCTATCGGCGAGGATGTCTTCGCTCCAGATGAGGTCAAGTACAAGGAAGAATTGCGACTCCAATGTGTTAACAATGGTTTCGGGATGATCGTAATTCATCCAGATCGAACGGCTCGCCTATTGGCTACACCCGCTCGTGAACAACTATTTGGCGTTAAACGTAAAATGGTCGATTTTATTAAATTGGACGACCTGCGTTCCACTTTTAGATCTAGTGGTTATACCAAGTGGATGGCTACTTTTAATGGAAATCTAAAGAATTGGATTGCGCCAGTGATAGGTGAAACGCAACGATTCAAACGGCACTATTATCACCAGCAAATGCTCTCTGTCGTAGCCATCTCGGTGATCAGTTTTATGCTGTACTTGGAATGGACGAAGCGCCCCGTAGTCTATGTAGATGAAATGATGCATAAGGCTGAGATGGAGGCAAATCAGTCTAAACTAGATGGAGAACCTAGGACGCTAATTATCGATGCACCCGTAGTACCCTTTGATAAGGACTTTGAATTGAAGGACCTGTTGGCAGAAAATCCGGTAGATACGGCTGAAGCGGTACAGCGAGAAGGAGAAATTATTCTTAGTATTAATGGAGGAGAGGACATCCTATACTACGATTGTGAACGCTTTTATCGTAGTGATGCGGACCATTTTCTGTTGGTTTATCGTTTGAGCGGGGATCTGACTTCAGCTATGCGGGATCTAAGACAACTAGCTGATCGCAATATTGATGCAGGAGCTATTTGGGAAGGCTGTTTTTCTACTGAGCAATCCTATTATGTATTCGTAGATCAGATGATGTCAGATAGCCTCATTGCCGCTTCTCGAGCGCAGCTGTACGAGGACAACTATGAGATTGAACTCTCCATCAAGCGGGTAGAACCTAATTTCAAATAAGGCCATGTCGATTACATGGATACAATCCAATACAAACAACAATAGATGAGATCAACTAAACTACTAATTATTGCTTTTGTCTGCTGCCTCAGCTTTCAACTGCAAGGACAACTGACCTACCTTCATTGTGGAAACTTGATTGATTGCACCAATGATCAAATTAGAGGCAATTCGACTATCATAGTAGAAGGAAATACGATCAAGGAAGTTCAAGATGGCTGGGCTAAAGTCCCTAAGGACGCAACCGTGGTCGATCTGAAGAATCAAACCGTGATGCCGGGCTGGACAGATATGCATGTACATATAGAAGGGGAGTCGAGTCCTGCCAGATATATGGAGCGATTTACGCTAAATAAGGCGGACGTTGCCTTAAGAGCCACTGTTTACACCAAGCGTACACTGATGGCTGGATTTACCGGAGTCAGAGACTTAGGGGGATCCGGTGTTAATGTCTCTTTGCAAAAAGCGATTGCTCAAGAATTTGTTATCGGTCCGAGAATATATACAGCAGAGAAAGCGATCGGAACCACAGGCGGACATGCCGATCCGACCAATGGAGTGAGAGAAGATTTGAAGGGTGATCCAGGGCCTGCTCAAGGTGTGGTAAATAGTGCAGAAGATGCACGTAAGGCCGTTCGTCAACGGTATAAGAATGGTGCTGATTGTATCAAGATTACGGCTACTGGCGGCGTGTTGAGCGTAGCCAAAGATGGCCAAGGACCTCAATTTAATATGGAGGAACTAGAGGCCATTGTAAAAACGGCTACAGATTACGGAATGCACACGGCTGCACATGCACATGGAGCCGAAGGTATGAAAAGAGCGGTAATGGCTGGGATAACAACCATCGAGCATGGCACCTTTATGACCGAAGAGGTGATGGATTTAATGATAGAGAAAGGTACTTATTATGTTCCAACCATTTCTGCAGGAAACTTTGTTGTTGAGAAAGCAAAGATTGAAGGCTATTTCCCGAAGATTATTGTTCCTAAAGCTCTGAGTGTTGGACCAAAGATTAATGAAACATTCGCAAAAGCCTACAAGAGAGGGGTGCCGATCGCTTTTGGTACGGATACAGGAGTTTCTCCACATGGGGATAATGCTAAAGAATTTGTATTAATGGTTAAGGCTGGAATGAAGCCAATAGATGCTATCCTTTCTGCCACGGTTATTCCCGCAAAAATCTTAGGAACAGAAGAGAAGCTTGGGACGATTGAGGGTGGAAAATGGGCCGACATCATTGCTACAGATGGCAACCCTTTGGAAGATATCTCCGTAGTGACTAAGGTAAGCTTTGTGATGAAGAACGGAAAAATCTACAAACAATAGGAACACTACGTGCCATTAATAACATCCTCCGGTTATAGTGCCAAGGGCGCTTTTCGGAATACTTTTTTCAATACCGTTTATCCAGCTTTGTTTCGATCTGTGCCCGAAGTGGAATACGAGAGAGAAAGAATTGTCACTGCTGATCAGGATTTTCTGGATTTGGATTGGTCTCGGGTTGGGTCTAAACGTCTACTGTTGACCTTACATGGTTTGGAGGGGCAGTCTGATCGTGCTTATATCCGGGGGATGATACGCCATTTTAATAGGCAGGGCTGGGATGGAGTTGCGATAAATTATCGTGGTTGCAGTGGAGAGCCCAATCTACAATTGCAAAGCTATCATATGGCGGCGACGGGTGATGTTCATCATGTAATAAAGTACCTAGAAAAACAAGCAAAATATGAGGAGCTTGTCGTGGTGGGGTTTAGTCTTGGAGGAAACCTCACTCTGCGACTTTTGGCAGAAGTGGCTCATCGCCCTCCAGCTATACTTAAGGCTGCTGTTGCCTTCTCAGTGCCTTGTGATATTGCCACTGCCAATGTGGAAATCCACAGATGGTTTAATTATTTATATTTGCGAAGGTTTTTGAAGACTTTGAATGAAAAAGCAAGGGTCAAAGCCCAGCAATTCCCCGATCAGGTGCAATTACCTGCCAAAATGCCAAGGACTTTTTATGAATTTGATGATTGGTTCACCGGACCCATTCATGGATTTAGGGACGGGGCAGATTATTATGCGAAAGCAAATAGCTTGCAGGTTTTAGATGCCATTAAAACACCTGTGCTACTGATTAGTGCCAGTGATGATACCTTTCTTAGCCCAACGTGTTATCCTCGTGATTTGGCCCAACAAAGCCGCTTCCTTTTCTTTGAGCAACCAGATCATGGTGGGCATGTAGGTTTTGCGAACTTTGGTTCTTCTAAACCCTATTGGTCTGAAATTAGGGCTTTCGAATTTGTGGAAGAGATTCTGGGAAGTAATTAGCAGGAAATAACTTAGGCTCAATATTTGCCAACTTTTGCACGGATGGATCATTGAAAATGTCAAAGAAGCGTTAAATACAACGAAAAGCCGATAAAAAGCAAGTGTTCATAGGTTCTATTATTAGGAGACTGTCCAATTTTCTAGCTACTCTGGAATTTTATTCCAATAGTAAATGTCGAGACAGCTTCGAAAAGGTTCAAACAAAGAAATACCTCCCTTTTCCCTTTGTTTGCTTCCAAGACCCCGATTTATTCTGGTCGAAAATGCTTGGGAATCGAACCAAATCCTAGTATTTAAGATCATTAGAGAGAAATCGACTTGGTGTAAACACTGCCGTTAGAATGGAGTGCATTTCAATGTCAGCAGCAGATGGAAGAAGAAAAGCAAATAGAAAAAGAACAGCCTAAGAAGGACATGCGTCTGGCTTTGCTTTTTATTTGGAAATGGTTCAAGAGGTTTAGTCTCCTGTTCATTGGCCTCTTCCTATTGCTATTCCTCATCTTTCAAATTCCCGCCGTACAAAACTGGACAGCTAATCGATTAACAAGAGGCATCGGACAGCAATTGGAAAGCAAAGTAGAATTGGATTATCTGTACCTTTCCTTTTTTGACAAATTAAGCCTCCGTAATTTTTACATTGAGGACATATACCAAGACACGCTGCTCTTTGCCGAGGAGCTAGTGGTAGATTTCGATCTTAACCCAATTAGCTTAGTTCGGAATGGTTTCGGAATCGAGGCCATTCGTTTAAACAACACTCACCTGTATCAGCGGAGAAAGACGGGAGATATGACCAATTCTCTGCAGATAGCCATCCAAAGGTTATTTCCTAAGAAAGAAAATAAAAAGAAGGATAAGGGCGGAGGTCTTCCCCTGGAGGTTCGTTATCTCTCCATCAATAATTTAACCTTTGTAAAAGACGATGAGGATCGTGGTCAAATTCACACCATTTATTTGGACGGAGCCCAGATAGATATAAAGAGTCTGGATTTTCCTAATTCACATATAGAATTGGGAACAGTGAAAGTGCGGCGGCCCAGGGTGCTGTTGGATGATATAGAAAGAGGTCCAAATATTGAAGCTGTATTTGCGGAGGATGAGCGCTTATTGCGTTTGTCCGACACTTTGGTTTTTCAACCGACTTATTTCTACTATAGTATTGATGAATTTCAAATTGAAGGCGGCCACTTCGCCTTGCACAACTATAGGAACGCACCTGAAAAGGTCACACCTGCAGATCAATTGGACTATAAACACATGGAGGTTTTCGATATAGATATGGAAATCCTCAATTTTGTATACTTCGAAGAAAAATACGAAGGAGAACTTAGACATATGTCCTTCCAAGATAGTAGTGGCTTTGTGCTCAATGATTGGCAAGCCGATTATGCTTGTCTTTCACCCCAACAGTTGGAGATTGAAGGGATGTATTTTAAGACGCCTTATAGTGTTATTCGAGATAAGCTTTCACTGACTTATAACGATTTCTACGATTATACGACTTTTCCTGATTCAGTGATGATGCGAATTGGGTTTAATGAATCATCCATTGCCTTGCGAGACATTATGGTGTTTGCCCCCTCACTGCGCAATAATAATTTCTTTAGTACAAATGCAAATGAAGTATTGGATATCGATGGACAGATTCGGGGCCGAGTGAATAACCTGCGGGGAAGGGATCTTAATATTCAATTGGCAGGAATTGGTGGGAATACCACAATTCGAGGCCGATTTGATGCGCGTAACTTGACAACCCCGAAAGGCGAATTGATTAGTTTAAATCTGGAGCAGCTCACTACGGATATGAAGACTCTGCGGCAATTGATTCCCAACTTCGATCCGCCAAGTAACTTTGATCAATTGGGGCAGTTGAGCTTTAAGGGCTTTTTCGAAGGTTATTTCACCAACTTTGTAGCGGATGGCTTGCTAACGAGTAATATCGGAGCAGCCAAAATGGATATGCAGATGAAACTTCCTGGCGGGAAAAGTAACGCAACCTACAAAGGGAATTTGAGCCTGATCGATTTTGATTTGGGCAGATGGTCTCAAGATAGCACTTTAGGTGTTGTCAATTTTACTTCAAATGTTAGTGACGGCCGAGGATTAACGGGGAAATCTGCTTCTGCCAAACTGACAGCGGCAGTTCAAAGTTTCACTTATAGAGGATATAAATATGAAAATGCGGCCATCACAGGTACGCTAAACCGAAACTTCTTTGATGGAAATTTCAACATTAGAGATGACAATATCGACCTCAATTTTGATGGGCAGCTAGATTTCACGGACAGTATACCGAACTATATTTTCAAGGCAGCTGTCACCAAGTTGGACCTCAAAAAACTCAATCTTTCTAAGAAAGATTTGATTATAGGGGCCAAGTTAGACTTGGACCTTAAGACCAATCGGATTTCTGATATGGTTGGTTTTGCAGATTTACGGGATGTTATCATTCTAGAAGATCAGGAAAAGGAATACCGCGTGGATTCGCTTCGGATAGATTCCAGAGTAGATGTTTTTGGAGAAAATCATGTGGAGGTCGTTTCGGAAATACTGACAGCAGATTTTAATGGAAAATATGATGTAGAACAGTTGCCAAATACCTTGCTGTATTTTGTAGAAACTCATTATGCTGGATTTGCAGGGCGACTGAATATTCGCGGGAAAATTGATTCCAGTCAAATTGCTAATAATTTTGACTTCAATATTCATATTAAAGACTCAAAAAATCTAAATCAGTTGATCAGTCCTACATTAGGACCTATACAGGATGGGTTGGTTGAAGGGTATTATCGGGGCGGGGAGGAGCAGATGAATCTAGTCGTGGAATTCCCTTCACTACAGATCAATAAGATCGATTTTAGAGATTTGACTTTTCGGTTCGACGCAGATTCTGGTAATGCTTCTATGTCCCTTGTAATTGATAGTACCTTTATCAATGAGAATACGCACTTTGGTCAAGCCAATTTGGCAAGTATCCTTACCAGTGACACGCTTGATTTTGCCTTAACCTATACCCAGAGTAATAGTTATGTAGAAGGCTTGAAAATTGATGGCTTATTATACTTGCCTGATAGCCAGAATTATAAAATACAATTTAAGCCATCCAACCTGCAGGTACTAGAAACAAAGTGGGATATGTCCCAGGACAACTATATCGTTTTTGGCAAAAACTACCTAAACACCAAAAACTTCAAATTAATGAATGGTAAGCGGGTAGTAGAATTGAATAAGGAGGGGGCTAAGGAGATCAGCTTGAAGGTTTCCAATTTTGACTTTGCTTTTATTGATGAAATATGGGATTACGATCCTTTGGATTTCCGAGGGGAGTTTAACGCTGAGGTATTTGTAGGGGATGTTTTTGAACTCGAAGATATTCGCTTATCAGTGGCAGCGGATACCTTTCGAATCAATGAACGAGACTTTGGTGGCTTTCAGTTGCAAGCGGATGCAGGAAATGTAAAAAGCCCCCTTAATGCTTATTTCTCTATGACTAGAGATACGATGCAATTGATTGGAGACGGGGTGATAAACTTAGCCAATGAGGGCGGAAAACTGGCTGAGGAATTAACCTTGGAGCAGCAAGGAGGTTATTATGATTTTTCCATTGATTTTTCTGGGTATCCATTGGATATTGCCGAATTCTGGATTGGCGAATCGGTATCTGGGATGAGAGGAGACTTTTGGTCTAACTTGCAGATCAATGGAAAAGGAGAGCCCAATATTAGCGGGGAAATCTTGGTATATGATGGCGCTGTAACGGTTGACTTTTTGCAGACAGAATATACCTTTGATCGAGGGCTAGTTACAGTTGATAATCAGTTGTTTGATGCCAGCAAGACAGTCATCTATGATAAATATGGGCATAGTGCTGAATTAAAAGGAGGAATTAGTCATGATCACTTGCGCAATCTAGGTCTAGCTGCAAGTCTACATACTGATCGATTCTTAGCATTGGATACCCAGAAAGGCGATAATGATTTATTTTATGGTCACGCTTTAGGGAGCGGAGATATCTACTTTAATGGAGATTTTCGTCAGCCGAATATATACATTAATGCTACAGCTGGAGATAGTACAAAGATCACAATTCCGGTTAGTTACGATGTAGAAACTTCACCCATTGATGAAATTCGGTTTGTGTCCAAACATACTAAAAAAGAAGAAGAGGCTACTAGCAATCCAGCTTTGATCAAGGGACTGAGCCTCGAAATGGATCTTGGAATTACGGAAGAGGCAGAGATGGAATTGATTTTTGATGAGCAGGCAGGAGATATCATTCGAGGGAATGGGCGTGGAAATATCAGGGTGCTCCTTCCAAGGGGGCGAGACTTCCAAATGTTTGGTGATTATACGATAGAACGGGGAGATTATCTCTTTACCCTTTATAATGTTGTAAATAAGGATTTTAGCATCAAACGAGGGGGGAAGATTACCTGGGATGGAGATCCTTTTGGAGCGAGAATCAAGCTTGAGGCTTCTTATAAAGATCTCAAAACCTCGGTATCGAATTTCATTCAGGAATACCTTTCCGGGGTAGATTCTGAAACTAAGAATGCAGCTAGTAATCCGACAGATGTAGATCTGACTTTGCAATTGGAAGGCGAATTGCTTCGACCCTTAATCAACTTTGATGTAGCTTTCCCTTCGTTAACTGGCCAGTTGCAGACTTATACTGACAATAAGCTAAGACTTTTGAAGCAGAACCAGGATGAACTTAACCGACAGGTATTTGGATTGATTGTGGTTCAACAATTCCTGCCATCTGGTTTGGCCTTCAACGGTGGTACCGTATTGTATAACACCATGAGTGAATTCCTGTCCAACCAGCTTTCACTATTGGTGACTCGTCTATTTTCAGATCAGGACATCGATTTTGACTTCAATTATCGAAAGTATAACTCTACCAATTTGGGTGAAGGGCAAGATTTATTAGGTGGGGATGAGTTCGAGGTCAGCGTAAGGAAGCGGATAAATGACCGCTTGTCTATTGAAGTAGGTGGCAATGTAGATATTGGAACAGTTGCATCTTCTTCCTCAGTAGGTGGCAATGGGACTTTTGTCGGTAATGATATAGTGATTGAATATGTGATTAATGATGCGCGCACCTTGAAGCTTCGCGTGTATCAACGTCTTGAGCCAGAAATTGGAGGCGTGCGAAAATTACAGGTTGGTGCTGGCTTAAGTTATCGACGGCAGTTCAATACTTTCAATGAATTCTTGAAAAGCTTAAAACGGGATGCAGATAAGTAGTTTACCCTTTCACCTAGAAGGAAAAATCTTCCGATCCTTAGGTAATACGGACAATGGCGAGGTAGATGGAAGTACACGCTTTTACTATCATCAAAAGGAAGACATTGTTTGGGCAACTTATGAGGGAGGACAAATACGGTTTGGCACCTTAAGCGGTTATATGAATCAGAAAGGTGAATTGTTTTTCCGATATCAACATCAAAATCTTACAGGCGAGTTCATGACCGGTAAATGCCACTCTATTCCGAAAGAACGAGAGGGGAAGCTCCAATTTGAAGAACATTGGGAATGGACCAGTGGTGACCATTCCACCGGTCAATCAATCATTGAAGAGGTGTAGTGATCATCGGTAAAAAGATACCAGATCCATCCTCATTCTACTATTTTACTTCTATAATTGCGGTTTCGTAAATTAACTGCCCTGTACTACTGATTCCCTCAATTTTCACTTGATATTTTCCCGTGTTATCACAAGTATAAAAACTGAGTTCGACGGATTCACGGCCATCATATCCAATATTGGGTTCCCAGTAAAGCGTTGTTCTGAGATCCGGTTTTTGATGATCCGGAATCTTCGTAGCGTAGTTTGGAGCAAAGAACTTTCTAGCTTTGTACAAGCCAGGGTGTGTAAAATTGATAATGCCCGGTTTTCTTTCTGTGATGTTGGAAATCCTCGATCCGCGACGACTGTATAGCGCTATCACACCATTACTTCCCCGGGAACCATAGATCGAAGCCTCTACTCCGCTCAATAGATCGATAAAGAAGACCTCGTTGGCTCGCATAGAAGAAGCGAAACTCTCATCAATTGGGTTCCCATCGAGAAGATATAAGGGAGCAGTATTTGCTACAAAACTCACACTGCCTCGTATTTGGACCGTCTGGGTAGGATAGGTGCCTGATACCTGGACTCCGGGCATACGCATTAAAATGTCAAATAAACTGCTACCATCTGTTCCTATCAGTGAATCCATGACCAACCGATGTGTTGGCTCGCCATAATATCCCACACTGCTTTCAATGACTTCTTCAGAAGTTTTTTGCTTTCTTCGTGCCGTCACGGTTATTTCGTCAAAATCAACACTCAAACCATCAAAAATTCGATCATTTCGCTTGCGATCTTGGCTGATGCTTAGATAATTACTTAGAAACTCTTCATCCATAGGGACTGCCGAAACTGGGAAGACTTCGATTTTCGGTGGATTGTCCAGATTGGGGTCAATCTCGATTCCAATGTAGCGATCCCCGGAGAGCCTTTTCCGGTTTTTCTTACTGTTCTTTTTCAGCTTTCTGGCTTGGAGGACCATCTCTACGGTATCTTGGAAAAGATACGGGCCAAAAGAAAAACGCCCCGAGCTATCAGTGGTTTGTTCGTTTTGAAATACCCCTGATTCGAGTACATTTAACATGGTGTGAGCGGCCAACGGCTTGTCTGCTTGACCTAAGCGGGTCGTTTTGCCATTAATAAATATGCCTTGTTCGCCAGCGTAAGCTAGAGGACTTGCAGGGAGATCTGACCAAACAAATTTTCTCCAGCCGTGTGTGAGCATCAAAGCATCTAATAGATACCTACGTTTTCCATTGAAGGGTTCAGAAAAGAAGAAGCCAGGGTTTTCGATGTCTCCTCTTAAATCGGAGTTTAGTAGTAGCCAACTTTTAATGTTTTCGGCGGCGGTAGATTCTGCAACAGCAGAGATGTCAGTGATGGATAAGGATAGATCTGCTACAACAGGCCGTCCTGTTGGGTCAGTAAGGTCAATCCCAAATTTAACCTGTTCTCTTGTACTAAAATTGCCTTTGTTGGCCGCCACTTTCACCTCTAGGTCGTCAGTAGGATTATCCACAAATACCAAGCGTTCGCAAACCGGTTCGCCGTTTCCTTTGTAGAGGGTGAACTGTGCTACGCCATCAGGCAGGTTAGCTGTTGACAATTGGGTGGCAAATCCCTTGCCTTCTTCTTCCGTTAATACTCTCTGGAAAAAGATACCTCCCCGAAGGTGACCAATGACAAAAGCATCGGTCAGTAATGCAGCATCCGTGGCGGCCACTTTTACTTCTAAGGACTTTCCTAGGTTGCTAATACTCAATGTCTGGCCCTTCGTTTTGGCCGTAGGAACTGGATAGCTTTGTGCAATGCCATTGATCATCAGTTCCGCTCGATATGTTTTTCCTGATTCGGGAGTGAAAGAGACAACACCTAAGCCGAAATCGAAGGTGCGAAATACCGCTACCGGTTTACCGGCCTCATCCATCAAATTCCCTTCCAATGCCAATCCTCTGCCCATATCATCAGTAAGCTTGATTCCCATCTTGCTGGGCAAACCAACTACTAATTCTCCGCCTTCCGGGTAGAATTTCAGATTAGGGCGAGCAATTTTTGCCGCCCCTTCAAGGGAACCAGCCGTTGTGCTACTGATAGCAGAACCTTTATTCTCAATATCCTGATACCAGACTGGAATAGACTGATGATAGAAATACTGTTCCGCAGTATTGCGCATGTATTGTGTGTAAGCCCGAAGTGTATAATTGCCGGACGACCAATCAGGAGAAAGCCGAATATCTCCAGCTGCTCCAACATCTGCGACATGTAAGCGACGGCTAGCGACTATACTGTCTTGTGGGTTGATCAATTCTATATAGACAATACGTGAATGCGGACTCTTCAAATGTCGAATGGCATCCACCAGATAAGCTTTGAGCCAAATGGTTTCTCCTGAAGTATAATAGGGTTTGTCGGTTTGGACGTAGACCTTATCCGAGCCGATTTTATTGTAGGCCTTATAGTGGTCCAGTATATCTTGAATAGTTTGTTTAACCGGTAGAAGCTTGAAAGAAAGGAAGAGTATTCCCAATAGGCTGAAGCCTAGATAGTAGCGCATTTTAACAGTCATGATGAGTTATTTTCAAGGGTCTATGACATCAAAACACAGGACATGGCCATGTGTTTTCAAAACATTCCAATTTTTTCAAATATAGACACAAACAGACAAAGCTGTCCACAAAAGTTCAAAAATGGGTGAGTGGTGACAAACTTTAAATCGGTTCTTAGAGCTTTACTGTACGTTGTCTCAATAGATGATCTGCCAAGACCAAGGCTGTCATACTTTCCACAATAGGAACGGCTCGAGGAACTACGCATGGGTCATGCCTTCCTTTACCGACGACCTTCACGGACTCACCTTGCTCATTGACGGAGTCCTGTTCGCTAACGATCGTTGCCACCGGCTTGAAGGCCGTTCGAAAATAGATATCCATCCCATTGGATATTCCTCCTTGGATACCGCCAGAATGGTTCGTCTTCGTCTTTACCTGTCCATCTTCCTCGTAGAAGAGGTCATTATGTTGAGATCCTCGCATGGCTACTCCTGCAAATCCAGAACCATATTCGAAACCTTTACAGGCATTGATACTTAGCATGGCCTTGGCAAGATCAGCATGTAGTTTATCAAATGCAGGTTCTCCGATTCCGACCGGACAACCTGTGACAACTGCATTGACAATTCCACCAATGGTATCTCCGGCTTTGCGGACTTCCTTGATGTAAGCGATCATTTCTTCAGCCATCTCCAAATCAGGACAACGTACAGGCGTGGCTTCGGTATTACTTAAATCTAATTCTTGATAAGCCTTACCAGTCGCAAGGTGCCCGACTTGACTTACATAGGCTTGAACTGAAACTCCTTGTGTTGCCAAAAATAGCTTAGCAATAGCTCCAGCCGCTACACGTGCAGCTGTTTCTCGGGCTGAGGATCTCCCTCCACCTCGGTAATCTCGGACACCGTACTTCGCGTTATAGGTAAAATCGGCGTGGGAGGGGCGAAATTTATCTGCGATGTGGCTGTAATCTTTTGAACGAGCATCTGCATTGAAGATGACCATGGCTATTGGTGTACCAGTTGCCTTGCCTTCGAATACTCCAGAGAGAATTTGAACGGTGTCACTTTCCTTCCGTTGAGTTACAATATTGGACTGACCAGGTCGACGACGATCAAGTTCTAGCTGTATGAATTCTTCATCTATTTCTAAACCCGCTGGGCACCCATCCAGAATGACGCCAATGGCTTTACCATGTGATTCCCCAAATGTGCTAATCCGAAAGCTCGTTCCAAATGTATTTCCAGCCACGTCCTTATTGTTTTTTGACTCTCTGACAAATTATGTGGTCAGAGAAGGTAAATTTTTAAGCTCGCAAAGGTAGTGAATACCTCAATAAGTCCTACCTCAGATGTACATTATTTGAGCATTTATGGATACCAGGGGAACTCTTGGCTGTAAAACTTGTTTGTATGATTGTCTTTATGGATTTTTGTAGTTAAGTATGAGGGTATTGCTTCCCTGAAAAATTTGACGGTTTTTTTTCTCATAAGCTTAATTGAAAAAATTCTTGGTCAAATAACTTGGTCATATGGTATCCTCATGCATAAGATAAAACCAATTCTGACGAAAGCACATTTGATTGGTCAGAGGAACAGATAAAATTGATAGTGATGCAACTTGAGCCGAGCGATCTGTACGAAAAGCTGGAATTTGATAAGATATTGGAATTATTAGAGCAAGAGTGTGTAGGTGATTTGGGGAAGGAAAGGGTTCGTGAAATAAAACCGGATACTGATCTAAAAGATATTACAGCTAAACTTAAGGAGGTGAAAGCCTTTAGTTTGATACTTGCCAGGGGAGAATCTTTCCCGATCCAGACCTACTATGATATCAAGGAGGAATTGAGAATGCTAGAAGTGGAAGGCTATGTACTTCCAATTGAAGGCCTACAAAAGATAAACCTTACCCTTTGTATACTGCGAGATATTCTGAAATTCTTCAATGCAGAACGACAGGAAGCCTACCCGCAACTCTATCGTATTGTTCAGACCATCACCTTCGACGGGGAATTAATCACCGCGATAGAAAAGATCATCGACGAGGAAGGAAACATTAAGCCAGATGCTTCCGAAGAATTGCTTAGAATTTACACACGCACCCAAAGCAAGAAACGTGAACTGGAAAAACAATTCCGTTTCTTAATCAACCAGTATAGAAAGAATGGCTGGTTGACAGATAATGTGGAGAGTTTCCGAAATGGTCGTAGAGTTTTAAGTGTGCCTTCAGAACATAAGCGTAGAATTCGGGGTATTATTCATGATGAATCCACTACAGGTAAGACGGCTTTTATCGAGCCTGAAGGAGTGATCGATATCAACAATGATATTTTTGACCTGGAAACGCAATACAAGCGAGAGATCTATCGATTGCTTAAGGATTTGAGCGCTACCTTGCGACCATACATTCACTTCTTTCATGAGTATCAGAGACTGCTTGTGCGATTTGACGTGATTCAGGGTAAAGGGCGTTTAGCCATGAAAATGAAGGCGGATATGCCCAAACTTCATGGCCGACCGAATTTAGGGGTCATGAAAGGGTACCATCCTCTCTTGCTACTGAAGAATCAAGCCATTAGTAAAAAGACGGTTCCATTTACCCTATCCCTAATTGGAAAGAATCGTTTGTTGGTGCTTAGTGGACCTAATGCTGGAGGGAAATCCATTACGATGAAGTCCGTTGGTTTGCTGCAATTGATGTTGCAATCCGGCATGCTACTTCCTGTAGACCCGGAATCAGAAATGGGGGTTTTCAAAAAGATATTTGCTGATATAGGAGATCAACAATCTTTGGAAGACGACTTGAGTACCTATAGTTCACGCTTAGCTAACGCGCGTTCTTTCCTCGAAAAAGCAGATGATAAAACACTAATATTAATTGATGAATTTGGGTCTGGAACAGATCCAAAAATTGGAGGGGCAATTGCGGAAGCGGTACTGCGAGAGTTGAACTTCAGAGAAGTGCATGGGGTCATCACAACACATTACTCCAACTTGAAAATTTTTGCCTTTAAGACTAGAGGCATAGTGAATGGCTGCATGTTATTCGATAATGATAATCTCTCTCCAACTTATGAGTTAAAGGTAGGGCGCCCCGGAAGTTCCTATGCCTTTGAGATCGCCCAAAAGAGTGGCTTGCCGGGAAAGGTGCTGAAATATGCTCGACATAAAATCGGGAAGAATGAGAAAGCCGTAGATGAGTTGCTAGTTGACCTACAGCGAGAAAAAAAGGAGCTAGAAGATCAATTGGAGGCCCTTACCAATAAGCAATCCTCCTTGGAACGACTCATCCGATCTTATGACCAGATGAGTAGGGATTTAGATTATCGAAAGAAGAAGCTAAAGCTAGAAACAAAGGAACAAGAACTGCAACAAGTTGCACAGAATAATAAAGAAATCCAGCGCGTTATTCGTGAAATCCGTGAAAAGCAGAACCTGGAAAAAGCCAAGAAGATTGCTGCACAGTCTAAGGAAGAACGCAAGCAAATTGCAGAGGAGGTAAATGATCTCCGTGAAAAGATTTATTACCAACCGGAAATCAAACCAACTGCGATCGAAGAAAGACCAATCCAGGTAGGTGACTTTGTAAAGTTGCGAACCGGTGGAGCGACGGGAAAGGTTGAATCCATGGATAAGAAGAAAGCAATTGTTTGGGTGGGTGATCTAAAGATGACGATTAAGCTGCGAGACTTGCAACTGGCTAAAGAACCGCTAGAAATCCGTTCAACTAAGAGTATTCATACGGGGCAGATTAGTAATACATCGGGTTTTCAGTCCAAGATTGATATCCGAGGCATGCGTATGGAGGAAGCCATGAAAATGGTAGAGGATTTTGTTGATCGAGCCTTAATCGCCAATTCATCAAATCTTCGTATTGTCCATGGTAAGGGCAATGGTGTTCTGCGCAAGGTCGTACGTCAAAAGTTGCGAGAATACTACAATGTAGAAATGAACATCCGCCACCCGGAGGCCGAACTCGGGGGAGATGGCGTGACCCTAATTGAGATCAAATAGCCTGTTTATTCGTGGGGCACGTTATTGAAGCCAAGAAATAGCCGCCACTAGCATTATTTTGCGTTTGACGCAACCCTTTCTATTCTGTGCTCCGTACTGGCCAATATATGGCAGACAAAGACAACCTGAAACTGGAATTGTTACTGCAAGGATGCCGAGAAGGACGAAGAAGCAGTCAGCGGAAGCTCTATGAGCTTTTTTATGGTTATGGCATGAATATATGCCTCCGCTATGCCAAAAATGAAACAGAAGCTCAGGAAATGCTTAATGACGGTTTCCTGCGTGTTTTTACCCGTCTACATCAGTATGATTCTGATTTCCCTTTCAAAGGGTGGTTCCGGAAAGTACTCATCAATTCTGCCATAGATTATCACCGAAAGCATAAACGACATCAATTAAGTATTGCTACTGAGGATGTAGGCAAATTGGTTGAAGAAAGTCAGGAAATGCCCAATCTCCATCCAGATGAAGACTTGATGATCTATGTTCAACAATTGCCTCCTGCCTATCGCATGGTTTTCAATTTGTATGTGATGGAAGGATATAAGCATCATGAAATTGCCGCTCAGTTGAATATTAGCGTTGGAGCCTCGAAGTCCAATTTGTCAAGGGCTAAAGCAAAACTCAGAAAACTCCTGATCAAAAAAAGAGCCCGTAAGGTGGGGCGATGAACGATGGCCCCAATTGGAAAGAATGGCAAAGTGATTTAAAGTAGAAGCACTTTATGGAAGACCTATACAAGACTTTTAAGGATAATTTGGAGAATCGTCCAGAGCCCGTTTTCAAAGAAACGGCCTGGCAGGCTATGCAAACGCAACTGGATGCCTTGGATCAATCCAAGACTAGGGTAGTGGTATGGCCTTGGTGGTCCTACGCTATGCTAGCCTTACTGCCATTATCAATCCTCTTGAATGCCTGGTTATTTATGCAGCGGTCGGATGAGTCTACCCACATTCCTAAAAAAGCCTCAACAACTTTATTGCAACCAGATACCATCATCCAAACAAAGTTTGTATACCAAAGAGATACTGTTGTTCAGCTGCGGATTATTCGAGAAAAGGTAGAATCGGCTAATATCTATGCTCAATCTTGGCTTCCGGCGCTGGAGCAGAATTTAATTAAACAATTTGACCGCTTTGGAAAGGTCGCACTACCTAGCTCGGGCGCTGAAACTCCTGTCGGCCAGCAGGCTGGAATCCAATTATCAACACAGCAGCTAATGGAAGCTTTGAGAAAAGATATCGGTGCAGGAGATAAACCAGAAGATGGAGGCTTAGCCCTGTTGTCGAAGCCCCAGCTAAGTATTTCGATAAACCAACCTTCGCCGGAGACAGGTATGCGGGGCTTACCGATTTCAGCCTTCCATTATACGCCCCCACCACTTTGGCATCAGTTACAACCGGAAGGGGCGACTATTGGAGCTAGTTTTGGGTTATTGATCCCTACAACTGCCGATATGGAGGATCCTCATGCTATTCAACGAGCAATCAACCTTAAGTTAAGAATGCCTAATAAATGGGCGATCTGGGGCGAATTTGGATTATTGGATATTAGATATATTCTTCAAAATGTGGGCGCTCCCTATGATATTGCACCTGCCGAGCCACCTGCGGATAATTTTGAGTTCCGGGAGGTAAAGGTAAGTCAAGAAAGATGGCATTGGGGGGCTGGTTTGGAATATGCCTTTTCTTCGAAAGCAGGTGGCCCACGCCCAGTATTAGGAGTAGGATACAATGCTCTTGGATATAAGCCATACGAAGTCTATTATAAATTTCAAGACATCAATACAGGTACTGAAATTCGGGTAGAAGAACGGATTGATCGACAAGATAACCCTGGACACTATCTATCGCTTAAGGCGGGTTACCAATGGCCAATTGGGAAGGCTTGCCTGTGGGACCTCTCCCTCAAGTATAAATATTCTTTGGGAAGCAATAAATACACTAATCCTAACCTACTTGGAGTTGCTTCAAGCTTTTCTTTGCAGTTTTAAACGAATTAGTTGTAAGGGAGGCCTTGGTAACTAGGTAGATCGGAGCAAGATAAGGGGTGGGATTTTGAAGTTGATCGGAGAGAGTGACCGAAGAAAAGTATTTTCGGCTATCTTGCTGAATTAGAAACTCAGTTCATGTAGGAGTAATAGCCACGAAATTGGAAGAACCACATGCTCTATGAGATGGAGAGCATGTGGTTCTAGAGATTAAAACATCTCGGTAACTGCAAAATGAAAGTTGCCCTCGATGGCTGCATTTTCATCAGAGTCAGCACCGTGAACAGCATTTTCTCCAATGTTTTTGGCATATAAAGCACGAATAGTGCCAGGAGCTGCCTCCGCTGGATTGGTCGCGCCGATTAGGGTACGGAAATCCTCAACTGCATTGTCTTTTTCAAGAATTGCTGCCACGATTGGGCCAGAAGACATAAATTCTACCAATTCACCGTAAAAAGGACGTTCTTTGTGCACTGCATAAAACTCACCTGCCTTTTCAGCAGAAAGCTTTGTTTTCTTCATTGCCACGATTCTAAACCCAGCCTCATTCATCTTTGCCAAGATCGCTCCGGTGTGCCCTGCTTTTACTGCATCGGGCTTAATCATTGTAAATGTTTTGTTTCCAGCCATTGTTAGCTTGTATTTTGATTTTTTATTCTACGCTTTTTGCAAAAGCGGTGCAAAAGTAAAGAAAGTGGAACAATGTGGCCAATCAGAAGGGATAATATTTTGGTTAATTTTATAATTTTTGCAACTTCGCACCCTGATTGAAAAGATGGTATGGACAATATTTCTGATATAAAATCCCTGCTTGCCGAACCTAAGCAGATATTGATTACGACGCATCGCAACCCAGACGGAGACGCAATAGGTTCTTCCCTTGGTTTACTCCACTATTTGAATAAGCTTGGGCATACTACCAAAATTGTTGCCCCTTCTGAATATCCTGACTTCTTGGCTTGGCTAAAAGGTGCAGCGGATATTTTAATCTACGATAATGACCCTGCGGTGACAGAAGAGGCTGTTAAGGCTTCGGATATTATTTTTTGCCTGGACTTCAATTCGTTGGATCGAATTGACAAAGTTGGCGACTTGGTGCGAAAGCGAGATTGCACAAAAATTATGATCGATCATCATCTCTATCCAGATGATTTTGCTCATTTCACGCTTTCCGATACTAGCGCTTCGTCTACCAGCGAAATGATTTTTGATTTCGTTGAAGCCTTAGATGATAAACACTTGATTGACAAAGTAATAGGGGAATGTATCTTCACTGGAATCTTAACAGATACCGGTTCGTTTAAATATAGTACCTCCCCAAAGTTGTTTGGGATTGTGTCGGAACTATTGGCCCTAGGAGTAGATGACTATAAGTTGCAAGACCTGATCTTCAACAGCATGACCGAGAAACAGCTTCGTCTCTTGGGACATTGTCTGGACAATCGAATGGAGATATTGGAAGAATATAGCACAGGAATTATTACGTTGACTAAGGATGATTATTCCAATTTTGATATTCAACGAGGAGACACAGAAGGGATCGTTAATCAGTTGTTGAAGATCAAGGATGTCAAAATGGCGGCTTTTATTACTGAGCAACCAACAATAGTGAAGATATCCCTGCGTTCTAAAGGAGATTTCTCCGTACAGCAAATCGCACAAAGACATTTCAAAGGAGGCGGACATAGGAATGCCGCCGGAGGAGCTTCTTTTCAAGGCCTAAAAGCTACGGTGCGAAAGTTCAAAGAATTACTTCCGAACTACAAGAGCGAATTGACTAACTAGCCGTTTATGCTAGTCAGCTACTCCATAAAGTTTAAATTACTTTTATAATTCTTTATTATGCGAATTTTATTTATGCTGCTTGCCTTGTCCTTGCTTGGGTTGACGGCTTGCGAATCCGGGGGAGGAAGCTCTTCTGGAGAAGTACAGGTGCTAGATGATGGCACGCAGTACATATATCATACAAAGACAGGGAATCCTGCGGGTAAGCCGTCGGATTATGTCTTATTTCATGTCTACACGGGAACGCCAACTGAGGTCCTTAACTCTAGTAGAGATACAGGCAATGAGCCTGCATATCAGATTCCACCAGAGGGGACACCGAAGAATCCTGCCTCGCCAGTACCTGGCTTTTTAGAGACAATGGGACCTGGTGATAGTTTGACCATAATTGTGAACCTAGATACCCTTCCTCAGAAGCCTCCGGGATTTGAGAATGAAAGCCTATTGCATTACAGCATCGCTGTTCATGAAATCCAATCAAACGCGGAATATGAGATGTTCTTGCAGGAAAAGCGCGAAGCGGATGAGAAAATAGCCGAAGGAGTTCGAGCACGCCGACCAGAGGTCGAAGCGTTGGTGCAAGAGACTATCACGAAGTATGGTGCTGGTAGCTTAGAAGGAGTAGTAACGCTTGATAGTGGTGTGAAGATTTATACCATAGAGGAAGGAGATGGAGATTTGCCAGCACTACGCGAAAACATCAAAGTCTTGTACTATGGTGCGCTTACAGATGGCACACGTTTCGATGACGCCTTTAGCAAAGGATCGCCAATTGAATTTGGACTTGGCACAGGCCGGGTGATTAAGGGCTGGGATGAAGGTTTAGCTCAATTGAAGAAAGGTACAAAGGCCTTCCTAATGATCCCCCCAGATATGGGATACGGAGCCACTGGTTCGCCTCCAGTAATTCCGCCTGACGCAGAATTGGTCTTTTACGTAGAATTAGGTAACTAAAAATCTTCTCCGACAATTTTCAGCTCAAGAAGATTGTCGGAGAATCTATAAGTAGAAGTTGTTTAAAAATGATTGATTGACTACAATTTGGGAGGACGAGAACCTGAAAACAGTTTTTTTCTGCACCGTAGCGCTGCTATGCTGAAGAAAAAACCAGTCCAAAACCTCATTCCTTCAAATTTCGCAACAAAAGAACATTCTTAAACAACTTCGTAAAGAAGAAGCATATGACTACAGATCAGCTGAAAGAATTGAAGGACCGCCTCTTGGTGCTAAGACGGTATCTTTGACGTCGATAGCCGACTCATAGAAATTGAAGAAAAAGAACAAATCTCTCTAGATCCTAACTTTTGGAATGATCCGAAGAAAGCTGAAAGCGTTCTTAAGACTATTAAAAGTCATAAGAGTTGGGTTAAGCAATACGAGGTGGTAGCAAACCTCGTTGATGACGCTGAGGTATTGCTCGAATTTCAAAAGGAAGGTGAGGCTACTGAAGCAGAAGTTGATGAAAAGTATCAAGAGGGAGTGGCAGCAATGGAGGACTTAGAGTTTCGATCTACTCTGAATCGTCCGGAAGATGAATTGGGTGCCGTGCTGGAAATTAACGCTGGCGCAGGGGGTACTGAAGCCTGTGATTGGGCAGATATGCTCCTACGTATGTACAAGATGTGGGGTGAGAAGAAAGGATTTAAGCTTAGCCAATTGAATTATCAAGAAGGCGATGTAGCTGGTATTAAATCAGTGGAAATTGAAATCAAAGGAGATTTTGTGTACGGTTTGTTGAAGGGAGAAAATGGGGTTCATCGACTGGTGCGCATTAGTCCTTTCAATTCGCAAGGTAAACGCATGACCTCTTTTGCTTCAGTATTTGTACATCCAATGGTGGATGAGCGAATAGAGATTGAAATCAATCCTGCTGATCTGGATTGGGATACTTTTCGATCTAGTGGGGCAGGTGGGCAGCACGTCAATAAGACTGAGTCTGCTGTTCGGGTTAGGCACCTTCCAAGTGGAATCGTAGTGGAATGTCAGGAAGAACGCTCCCAACACATGAATCGGGACAAAGCGATTCAAATGCTAAAGTCTCGGTTGTATCAGCGGGAGTTGGAACGCCAACGGGCGGAGCGTGAAAAAGTGGAAGCCGGTAAGATGAAAAATGAATGGGGATCACAAATCCGGAGTTATGTTTTGGACGACCGGCGTGTCAAGGATCATCGTACACAGCATCAGACTAGCCAAACCGACGCTGTATTGGCGGGAGATATTGATGATTTCCTCAAAGCCTTTTTGATGCACCACAATTAAAACATGGATGCCCAGAAACTATCCGATTAGCGCTCGAATCTGGTTGATTGTACAGATCGCTGCAGTCTGCGTCTTTTGGGGACGCGCTTGGCAGCACCTTTTTTGGGATGCTCCCTTCCGCACTTTACTATGGGATGAGGCCTGGTTAAGTGGAATAGTAGAGTCTTTATCTGGAATGTCTTGGGAGGACTATGTCACCAGCAATTCAGTGGATAACGGGATCCAAAAAAGTATCCGAATCAGCGGCTGGATCTATTTATTCGCGGGTGTAGCCGTAATCTTAATTAAGAAACTAGGCCGATGGGGTCGGATGCTGATATGGATCGGTCTTATCAACCTGGTTTTCCTCTCTTTGCTCTATTTTAAGGAGCGTTTCTTTGCCGTCGGGCAATTTTTCGAGTACAGCCTACAAATGCTAGCTCCATTCTTAGTCCTGTATTTGGCTAATCGAGAAGAGATCGGACATAGATTTCTTATGTTGCTTAAATGGGCTATTGTTCTAACCTTCACTTGTCATGGTCTTTATGCTGTAGGTTACTATCCCAGGCCAGTACATTTTCAAGAAATGGTTATGAATATCTTACCTGTGCAAGAGAAGGGGGCTGTGCAATTTCTAAATCTGGCCGGAATCCTGGATTTTGTGATGAGTATTCTCTTGTTTCTTCCTTGGAAAAGATGGCAAATGCTAGGCTTGGCCTACGCTATTTTCTGGGGCTTTTTTACCTCTATCGCTAGGATATGGGCTTTCGTGCACTGGGACTATTTTGCACCGGGTATGCATCAGTGGTGGTTTCAGACTGTGTATCGATTTCCACATTTTCTACTACCATTGGTCGTGCTTCTGCTCTTACAGAGGCAGCAGGGGAAAGAAAGTGAGAATTGATCCTGGCACTGGCTAAGACCCGCCATTTCGTCCCTGTGTAGCTTGAACTTGAGACCTTATCAAATAGCCAAAATCTGAGCCATTCTAACCAAGTCTTTATTGGGGTGCTTATTCTTGCTGATAGCATCCTCAAAAGAAGTATACTTGATTTTATTATTGATAATACCCACCATACATTTGGATCTTCCTGCTAGGATAGCTTCCACCGCACCAAAACCTAATCGACTAGCTAAAACGCGATCAAGTGCTGAAGGAGAACCTCCTCTTTGCAAGTGACCGATGATTGCGACTTTTGTATCGTAGTGGTCAAAAGAATCTTGTACTTGCTGGGCAATTTCGGAAGCTCCTCCATATTTATTCCCTTCAGCTACAATAACTACACTAAATAACTTTTTCCGCCTTGCTCCTTTTCGTAGCAATTCAACCAATTCATCAATGTTAGAATCAATCTCAGGGATTAGGATACATCCGGCCCCGCTACCAATGCCCGTATTGAGGGCAATAAATCCAGAGTTTCTACCCATCACCTCAACAAAGAACAGCCGATTGTGTGAATCTGCAGTATCACGAATTTTATCTACAGCTTGAATAGCTGTATTAATGGCCGTGTCGAACCCAATTGTGGCATCTGTACCATAAAGGTCATTGTCAATCGTACCTGGTACACCAATGATGGGAATATCATATTCAGTAGTAAAGACCTCTGCTCCTGTGAAGGTTCCGTTTCCACCAATGGCTACACAGGCATCTATATCGAAAGCTAGTAAGGATTCATAGGCAGCCTTACGACCTTCTGGTGTCATAAAACGCTTGCTTCGAGCGGTTTTCAGTACCGTACCTCCTCTATGCATTATATTTCCTACATCCCTGACTTCGAGTCGCTTCAAGTCTCCATCAATCATACCTTCATACCCACGCGCTATTCCATAAACGTGTAAATCGTTGAAGGCAGCTGTTCTCACTACAGCTCTTACAGCTGCATTCATTCCTGGAGCATCACCACCGGATGTAAAAACTGCTATTCTTTTGATTTCACTGCTCATTTATCTGCCAATTTTTGTTCATTCTCCAAATGAAATTCAACCAAATGGTTTATGGGATGTCTGAGAAATTGCCCGGTTTGCATTCCTTGATTGACTAGGATGGCATCAATAATGTCCCGGAAGTAAAAGGCTACAGATCCGATAAAGTAAATCGGCAGTTGGTGGTGATCCTGATACTTCATGATATGTCGACGGACAAAATCTGACAAACCCTGATCTAGGATTTGTCTTATGTGGTGGTGATTTTGGTGTTCAAAGAGGAATTTGGTAAATGAGGCTATATAGGCTTGAGGAGCTTCGCTATTGTAAACTTTGTCGAGTACCTCTGCTCTACCGCCTGGTATCCATTTATCTAGGGCTTTGGTTAGATGAGTAGGCAATTCCCGATAAAAATAGGAGCTGAGCAGGAGTCGACCGAGATAGATACCACTTCCTTCATCTCCTAACATGTACCCCAGGTTAGTTACCTGATCGGCAATTTGTTTTCCATCGTACAGGCACGAATTAGAGCCCGTACCGAGTATACAGACAATCCCGGCTTGATGCCCACACGCAGCCCTCGCCGCACCCATCAAATCATGTTCTACCTGTACACTAGCATTGGGGAATACTTTTCCCAAGGCCGTGGCCACAATCAATTTACGAGAATTTTCTTGGCAACCAGAACCATAGTAGAAGATCGCTTTTACCTGATCATTCTCGCTGGAGTCTGTAAAGGCCTTAGCCATTTCGCCAGAGATTCGAGAGATCGAATGATAGACGGGGTTAAAACCTATGGTTGTTATACTCTTTAGTTGGTTCTGTTTGACAAGCTTCCAATCTGTTTTGGTAGATCCACTGTCAGCAATCAATATCATCTGAAATGCATTTCAGGCCCTGCAAAGGTAGTGTAAATATTACACTAAGTAAAACAATTGATGGCCATTTTATTTACCCTAAATGGTGGTCCATTTTTGAAAATTCTAAGCCAATAAAAATAGATATTGTTGACAAGAATTTTCCAAAAATGCCCCGCAAGTAAGGGATTATATAGCTATAAAAAAAGTTCTCTGATACTTTTTGTGTTTTTGAGCTGGGCCCTAGCTGGAAGTCTTACTTCTACTGATCCTGATTCTTCGGTCGAATATTCAGGCAGCAAAAGTTTGGGAGTTAAAAAAAACAAAAAGTTTCTTTTTTGATTTTTAAAACAAAATGTTTAAATTTGTGTACTACAAAAACAATTTGATGTAATGAATACACTTTACCATACTTACCAAATGCAAGAGGAATCCCCTTCTACCTCTACTCTTACTTGGGTTTTCAAGAACTGGTTTCAATTATTGTGTTTGGGTTTGATCTTGCATTTGCTTTTTAGCAGAGACATTTCTATTCAATTTAATATGCAATCGGCAAATGATCGTCCTATTGCTACTCAACCCGCCCTGCCTCCTGCGAATGTGGCTAGTAATGCTGGAGTGGCTGTACCCACTTCCTATCATGCCCATACCAAGGCAGATAAGCAAAAGCCCAAAGACAACAGAGGTAATACCTTTGCCAACCTAACCTTCATACTTAGCCCTGATTATGCCGAACGGAAAAATATTGATCCAGCAGTGGTACGGGCAAAAAAAGAGCATGTTTATGGCTATATCCAGCAATACAAGGATGTAGCACTGAAGGAAATGGAACAATATGGAATTCCAGCGAGTATTACTTTGGCCCAAGGACTTCTAGAGTCCAATGCTGGAGATAGTCGTCTATCCTCAGAATCAAATAATCACTTCGGTATCAAATGCCGATCCAAGTGCAAAGGCTGCACTTGCAGAAATTATACAGATGATGATGTATATGACATGTTTAGAGTATTCAATTCTTCCTGGGAAAGCTATAGAGAACATTCCCGACTTTTGACTTCAAAACGATATAAGCACTTGCTAAAGCTGAAAAAGACCGATTATAAGAAATGGGCACATGGCTTAAAAAAAGCAGGCTATGCTACTGATAAGCGTTATGCACAAAAGTTGATCAAGATTATCGAAACCTTAAAGTTACACCGACTTGATCGTATGTAATACTTTGCACAGCATCATATTGTAGAGCCAAAATTAGGGTGATACCATTAATACTCGGTATCACCCTAATTTTTTTGTAAAATACTCAGAGATATGGTTTAGATTAAGATTCAAAATTGATTTTTGTACGGCTAGATTAGATAAGCTGTTTAGGTTTTGTATTTTTCCTGTCAGTTCACTCAAATGACTGAGGATGGAAAAGATAATTGAAGGCATTGATCAATTAAGCGAGCGTATAGGGAAGGGAACTTCCTGGCTCACGCTACTGCTAGTGATCTTGGTCTGTTTCGATGTAATTACCCGTTATTTACTCAGCGATACGGCCGCCTGGATAATGGAATTGGAGTGGCATCTATTTTCCTTGATTTTCCTTCTGGGTGCAGCATATGCGTTCAAAAATGATCGACATGTCAGGGTAGATCTATTTTATGCCAAGTTCTCTAAAAGGGATAAGGCGCTAGTTAACCTGATTGGCAATACGATTTTTCTAATTCCCTGGTGCATTGTCATCATTATTTATTCCTATCAATATGGGATGACCTCCTACCGTATCGGCGAGACTTCTCCTGATCCGGGTGGACTGCCTGCCAGGTATATTATTAAGTTTGCTATTACATTAGGCGTGATTATGCTATTGCTTCAGGCTATTGGTGAGGCATTAAAGGCTTACCGCGATTGGCGCTCGCCTCAATCCTCAAACCCAGAATAAGAGACATGGAGATATTAGCGATCATTCTTTTCATTAGCATCTTTGTACTGATCCTCTATGGATACCCGGTAGCTTTTACTTTGGGCGGGATTTCCATGATTTACGCTCTGTGTTTTTTAGATGCAGGGAGCTTTAGTACGTTGCCCCCTCGGATCATGGGGGTAATGACCAATTACGTTCTTATCGCAGTCCCACTCTTTATTTTCATGGGAATAATGCTGGAGAAATCGGGCCTGGCGGAGAGCTTGCTGGAAACCATGGCGATTCTCCTGGGGAAAATCAGAGGAGGATTGGCCATCTCCGTGGTTATTGTTGGAGCGCTCTTAGCAGCTTCGACAGGAATTGTAGGGGCTACTGTGATTACCATGGGCTTGATCAGTTTACCGACTATGCTTAAAAGAGGATACAGCCCTGAATTAGCAACAGGAACCATAGCTGCATCGGGTACGCTAGGACAAATCATTCCACCTTCGGTCGTACTTGTATTATTGGCTAGCGTTTTGAATGTCTCTGTAGGTAAGCTATTTGCGGCGGCCTTTTTGCCAGGAATTTTACTAGTGGTCTGTTATATATTATACATTATGGTGAAAGCCAGACTAGATCCTGGTTCGGCACCGAGTATACCCGTAGAAGAAATCAGAGCATTCAAGGATAAGAATTTTGCAGCCAAGGTGATTAAGGCTTTTGTCTTGCCTTTTTTGCTGATCGTTTCGGTTTTGGGTTCAATTTTTACTGGAATTGCTACACCCACAGAAGCAGCTGCGGTAGGAGCCTTGGGAGCGAGTCTTTTAACTATTTTTCAAGGAAAATTTAATTTAGATGTTCTGAAGTCAGTAATGAGAGAAACTACACACTTGACGAGTATGGTTTTTATCATTCTGCTCGGTGCCACTACATTTACATTTGTGTTCCGAGAAATGCACGGCGATGAATACCTGGTCAATTTGATTCGAGAGGCAGATCTTCCTGCGATGGGGTTTTTACTACTCGTTATGGTTGTGGTGTTTGTGGCGGGTTTCTTTATAGATTTTATTGAAATCATATTCATTATTGTTCCCGTTGTCGCTCCGATCTTTTTGGAATTAGAAATCGATTTGATTTGGATCGGTATTTTGCTGGCCTTGAATTTACAAACCTCCTTTTTGTCACCGCCCTTTGGGTTCTCTTTATTCTACTTGAAAGGCGTGGCTCCACCAACGGTGACAACACAGCACCTTTATCGGGGAATAATCCCTTTCGTGATTATTCAATTAATTTTCCTAGGCTTGGTAATTCTGTTTCCAGAATTGATTAATCTGTTGCAATTTTCACTGTAGGGAGCTCTTATTTTACCATTAGGTAGTCTGAATTTTAGTGTAAAATAGTTTCTCTGTCCATTCTGACCAGGCGGCTGCCCTTTTCCTATAGGCATCATACGAGGCGTAGACTTTGGCTGCCACTGGATCGACGGCTGTGATCTCCGAGATCACTTCATCTGTATAAATGCGAAGTTGGTCAATCACCTCCTGTGGGAAAGGTCTAATCTCCACGCCTTTTTCCACCAAGGTAGCCAAGGCTTCCGCATTTTTGGTTTCCATCTCACTCAATATCCAGGTGCTGATTCGAAGAGAAGCTGTTCTTAAAATGGCCTGTAGGTCAGTAGGAAGGCTCTCGAACTTTTCCTTATTGACAATAAGCTCCAACGCAGTACCCATTTCATGCCAACCTGGAGAGTAATAATATTTAGCAATTTCATCAAACCCCATCTGTGAATCGTGTGATGGGCCTATCCATTCCGTGGCATCGATCACTCCTCGTTCAAGACCCGTATAAATTTCACTACCGGCTAGGAGCACTGGGGCTCCCCCCGCTTTTTCAAGCACCTTTCCACCTAGGCCAGGTATCCGCATCTTCAAGCCCTTAAGGTCGGCTATACTATTAATTTCACGGTTGAACCAGCCTCCCATCTGCACGCCGGTATTACCAGCAAGCATCGGAATGAGGTTAAAGTCTTTGTAGAGATCTTCCCACATTTCCAAACCGCCTCCTGTAAGAATCCAGGCCGTCAACTGTTGAGCATTCATGCCGAAAGGAACAGAACCAAAGAATTGTCCGGCAGGAATTTTACCAGCCCAATAATAGGCTGCTCCATGTCCCAGCTCGGCACCACCATTGCGGACGGTGTCGAAGGTTTCCAAGGGAGGCACCAGTTCCCCACCTCCGAATACCTGAATATTGATCCGTCCACCAGACATTTCTTTGACCAAGTCTGCGTAGTGTTGGCAGGCTTCCCCCAGGATTGGGAAATTGGGTGGCCAAGTTGTGACCATTTTCCAATTGTATTGCTTCCCGCTAAGAACACTGGGACCACCTTGTTGGTTTTGTGCAAGGTTTTCGCTCATGAGGGAACGAAGAAAAAGAGGAAGGGAAATCGTCCCTAGTGCCAATCCTTTAAAAAAACCTTTTCTGCCTATTTTCATGCCTGAAGAAATTTAACCTGTGAAGTTTTTCACGATTCAATATGCTTGATAAAATTACTTGAAGGTGTATCCATTCAAAAAATCCTTCACTTTCATCCTTTTTCGCCCTTGTAATTGTAATTCCAAGAGGTTGAGAAAGCCATTAGCCGTGCTCACCTGAATATAGCTTTTATTATCAGAACTGAAGGTGCCAGGAGGGGTACTGGGCATTTCCATAGTCATAGCAATTTCAGTCTTGAGGATCTTCAACTGTTTGTCACCAAGCATTGTCCAGGCAGCAGGGTAGGGGCTGAGTCCCCGAATAAAATTATGTACTTCTTCGCTATTGTGATTAAAATCAATCTGGCAGGTCTCTCTATTGAGTTTTGGTGCCTTGGTGGCTGCGGAGTGATCTTGAATTTGTAGTTTTATTTCCCCTTTTTCAATCTGTTGTACGGTCTCTAGGACTGCGCTAGCGCCCAGGACCATCATGCGATCATGTACATCTCCAGCCGTATCATCAGGTGAGATGAGTAATTCTCTTTGCAGGATGATATCCCCAGTATCAATCTGATGTTGAATGAAAAAAGTGGTGACTCCGGTTTTTTCCTCTCCTTTAATTACTGCCCAATTAATAGGCGCCGCGCCGCGGTATTTAGGGAGCAGAGAACCATGGAGGTTGAAGGTACCTTTGATGGGCATATTCCACACGATCTCTGGTAACATCCGAAAGGCCACAACAATTTGAAGGTCAGCTTGTAAGGCTTCGAGCTCCTCAATGAACTGAGGATCTCTTAGTTTTTTGGGTTGAAGCACTTTAATTCCGTGTTCAACAGCATACTTTTTTACCGCTGATTCCAGTAAAACTTTATTGCCTCTTCCGCCATATTTATCAGTTGCAGTGACCACTCCTGCAACATCGTAGCCATTTTCCAGTAAAATTGCCAAAGAGGGGACCGCAAACTCAGGGGTTCCCATGAAAACGATTCTCAAACTCATGAATTGGTTTCTAAGGTTAAGCAAAAGAACGATGCATTGCAACGTTACCAAGCTTCAAAGAAAACATTTTTCGTGATTTTACAAACATTTAAAGGTCAACACTACATGATTCGCCAAGTATTTTTAGCAATTCTGCTAATCTTCTCTTACCCCTATCTACTCTTAGCTCAATCTGTCACCTTGGAAGGCTATGTATACGAAGATGACAATCGTGGTTTTCTCAATGAGGTACAGATCAAGGTGATAGACCAAGTCACCGAGAAGACCCTTATTGAGACCTACTCCAACACTGAAGGATTTTTCACTTGTGAAGTTCCAGCAGGGAAAGACTTGTTGTTACGTGCTAGCAAGAATTTATTTTTCCCAGTTGAAGTAGTAGAGTCAACACATGATTTGACGGCAGGTGAGAAGGTTTTTCCAAAAGTTAAGCTCAAGCGAAGACCAGGATATCTATTGGAACTAACCTTGGCCGAAACGCGGAACAAGGCAGATTCTGCCATTTCGGTAATAGACACTCATATAGAGGTGTATAATAATACCACCCGGGAACAAGAATTGGATATGCCAATTTATCCTAGCCCTGAATTTAAGTATACGCTGCAACGAGGTAATCATTATACCTTCCTAATCCGGAAAGAAGGCTATTTCAACAAACGCATTGAGGCTTTTGTAGATGTGAAAGGATGCATCGTCTGTATTGATGGGGTAGAGGATATAGGCCCTGGTCCTGGTGTTTCAGACAATCTAACTCAGGGATTTGAAATGGGAACCTTATTGGCCAATCTAGAATTGGAAAAGGCAGGCCTGGATAAGGTAATTGCGCTGGAGAACATTTACTACGATTACAATAGTGCAGAAATCCGTTCAGATGCTGCCCTGGAGTTAGATAAGGTTATTACGTTGTTGAAAGAAAATCCTGTTTTGCTAATTGAATTGGGTTCACATACAGATGCTAGGGGACAAAAGCGAGACAATCGTAAACTTTCTCAGGCGCGAGCAGATGCAGCTGTGGAATATATTGCCAAGAATGGGGCCATCGCTTATGAAAGATTATCTGCGAAAGGATATGGTGAAAGTCAATTAGTGAATCATTGTGCAGATGATGTAGAATGTGATGACAAGGAGCATCAGGAAAACCGCAGAACTGAATTGAAAATTATCGGTTATGCAGACAGCAATCCAATTGAACGACTGAGCTTGGGGGATATCATTCGTAAGGAGCAAGAGGAGACACTTTTACAAGAGGTTTTGAAGGGCGAGATTGTATCTGTTCCCTCTGCTGCTACACCACATAAGGTGGCTTTAGCGAACACTACACCAAAAGGGAAGGCGAAACCAGATAAGCCAGAAAACTCGGAGTCATCCTCTGTTGCAAACGCAATTCCTGCTTCAACAACAAGCTCCGCGAATACTGAACCTGAATTCCTGTCGATTGCCCCTGATTATAGTGGATATCGAATCGAAATACTCTCAACGGCGGAGTATCTTAAGAAAGAACATAAGCTATTCAATGACTACAAAAATATTTACCTGGAGCAGCTGCCTGGTACTAAATATTCCTACTTGATCGGACATTTTAAGAATCAATCCGATGCGCAGTTGTATGTTGATGCCCTGTTAGCCAGCGAGTATCCACAAGCGAAAGTGGTCGGATTTGCTGGAGGTAAACGCAATTAAAATTAAGGCCGCTGGATAGATTCTATAATATATAGCGGCCGCTTTTTGATCTCATGGTAGATGTTTGCCAGATAAATCGACATGATGTAAAGGTTCAAACAGGTGACTGCGAAGAAGATCGAAATCAACACGACAAGAAAGGTCCATCCTGGAGGGGCTTCCTGTGTGTTACCGAACAGGTCTGCTCCAGAAAACTTGAAAACCAAGGCATTTACTACTACCCCAATTAGAAAGGCCAGAGATAGGATAAAAAGCCAAAGCATTAGAGAATTCAGGAAGGTAGTAAATGAGGTAATGGCGATGAGAGAGGTTTTGAAACGTTCTGAGAATCCCTCTTCTGCCTCGATTGGTGGATTATCTGCAGTCTCTAAATACGAAGTGTTGTACCCTACAATGGAATACAAAGCTTTCATATACCGGAGATTCTCTCGAAGCTTCAGGAGTGAATTTAAAGCTCTTCTAGAGATGATGCGAGTAGTATATGCACGGGCGTCGATCTTTAGGGAAGAGTAGTTTCTCAATAGGAAGTAGAAAATCCGATAAAATAATTGATAACGCAGACTTACTTTTGGTCCCTTACCTCGCAGATATACAATATCGTAATTTTCTTGCGTTTTTTTAAAAAGCTGTAGGATAAGCTCGGGGGTATTGGCAAACTCCAACTCAAAGACGACGGTATAATCTCCATTGGAACGATCCAGCCCGGCGATTATGGCGTGATTTTTGTTAATTGAAGTAGAAAGGTTAAGTATAAACACCTGATTTTTATGGACTTTTTCTAAGTCCTTCAGTTCCTCTCCTATATTATAACCCGTCAAATTGTTGATGAGAATGACTTCGTAATCAGAAAAATTGTCAGTCATCAATTGATGGACTTTCTGCAAGAAAACCGCCAAACCCTTAACATCTGAAGGTTTTTGAATAACACTAATTAGGGAGACAAAGGTATTGTGCATCAGTTATTTACAATCTCTAAGTGCGAAAATCTTCAGCTCAATATAGGAATATAGTAGTGGTTGAGAAACCTAAATGTTCAGAATACTGTTTCTAAACAGGGTTTTGCCGAAAAGGGCCAAAAGCAAAAAACTGTCAACAAATTATAAAAATTAGCTTGTAACATCTTATTTTCATTGTTTAATCTAAACAGCAGGTTCTAATTTATGCCGAACAATTTTCCATTTTATCAGCAACTCGACGCCATGGATTGTGGGGCTACTTGCCTCCGGATGGTTGCGCGGTATTTTGGACGGTACTATTCGCTTGAATATTTGCGTGAGCTTACCTATATGGGTAAGCAAGGGGTCTCCCTCCTCGGCATTAGCGATGCAGCTGAGCATATTGGTATTCAATCTTTGGCGGTAAAAGCGACATTTGACCGATTGAGTAGAGATATTCCTATGCCCTGTATCGCCCATTGGCGCCAGGAGCACTTTGTCGTTGTTTATAAAGCCAATCAGAAATATGTTTGGATCGCGGATCCTGCAGCGGGTAAGTTTAAACTAACCAAAGAAGAGTTTCTTGAAAACTGGTTGAGTGATCAAGAAGAAGGAGAGGAGTTAGGAGTACTACTTCTAATGGAAACTACTCCTGAGTTCTATGAACGCGACGGGGATAAGATCGATAAATCGGGTTTCAAGTACGTATTCTCCTACTTCCGCAAATTTAAGGGACTGATTTTCCAGTTAGTGATTGGTCTCGTTTTGGGAAGTGTTTTGCAGGTAATTGCCCCGTTCTTGATCAAATCTATTGTTGATATAGGTATTGGAAATATAGACCTGACCTTTATTTGGTTGATTGTTGTTGCACAATTGGTGTTGTTTATCACTAATGGAGCCGTGGAGCTGTTCCGCTCCTGGATCTTCTTGCATGTTGGAGTTCGAGTTAATATCAGCTTAATATCAGACTTTTTGATAAAATTGACCCGTTTGCCCTTGCGCTTCTTTGATTCAAAGATGACGGGTGATTTGATGCAGCGTATTACCGACCACGAACGGGTTCAACGGTTTCTAACATCTACTACCTTAGAGTCCATTTTCTCACTCTTCACTTTTGTTGTATTCTCCTTCATTTTGTTCTCGTGGAATACAGAGGTTTTCTTGTTGTTCCTAATCGGAACATTAGCGAACCTGGCGTGGGTTTTCTTTTTCCAAAAAAGAAGACGTGAATTGGATTATAAGCGCTTCGATCAATCAGCAGAGAACCAAGGTAACCTGATCGAGATGATCAGCGGGATGCAAGAAATTAAGTTGCACAATGCAGAAAAACAGAAGCGTTGGGCTTGGGAACGAATTCAGGCACGTCTATTTCGGACGAGCATGAGTGCCTTGCGTATTGAGCAATTGCAACGATCAGGGGCTTCCTTTATCAATGAGACTAAGAATATCTTTATCATATTTGTCGTAGCGAAAGCGGTACTAGATGGTATTATGACCTTAGGTATGCTAGTGGCCATTCAGTATATCATTGGCCAATTAAACGCACCATTGAATCGCTTCATTGAGTTTATCCGTTCTTTGCAGGATGCTAAAATCAGCTTGGAGCGCATGAACGAAATTCATTCCAAGGAAGATGAAGAAGATATTGAGGATAAGATTACCTTACTTCCTGAGTTTGGCGACCTAACTATGGAGAAGGTACATTTCCAATACAGCGGACCACATTCGCCAATGATATTGAAAAATGTAAGTCTAAGGATACCTAAAGGTAAGACTACGGCTATTGTTGGAACGAGCGGAAGTGGTAAGACTACAATTCTGAAATTGCTACTTAATTTTTATAGCCCAAGCGATGGTACCATCCGTTTAGGGGATGTAAACCTGAAAAATTTGCATAATCGCTTGTGGAGAAGTAAATGTGGAGTAGTTCGACAGGATGGCTATATTTTTAATGATTCGATTGCGAAAAACATTGCATTAGGAGATGAGATCGTCAATAAGCAGAAGTTACTGAATGCAGTTAAGGTAGCAAATATCCAAAACTTCATTGAGTCATTGCCACTTGGTTACAATACGAAAATCGGTAGAGAAGGCCTGGGACTAAGTCAAGGCCAACGCCAGCGTTTGCTGATAGCTCGATCCGTCTATAAAGATCCCGATTACATCTTCTTCGATGAGGCTACAACGGCATTGGATTCATATAATGAGATGGTGATCATGGAAAACCTGGAGGATTTTTTCCGAGGAAAAACAGTAGTGATCGTAGCACACCGTCTAAGTACAGTGATGAATGCAGATAATATTATCGTCATCGAAAGTGGTGAAATAGTAGAACAAGGTACACACGAAGAACTTACCTATATCCGTGGGGCTTATTATCAGCTAGTTCGCAATCAATTGGAACTTGGAGCTTAAGCCTGATCAAGATTTAATATCTATTCCTTATGGCGTCTGCTAGAGACAATATTGAAATCAGAAGTGAAGAGGTACAGGAGATATTAGGTACTCCGCCCAGCTGGTTAGTGAGATATGGAACTGTAATTGCTTTGGTGACCATCGTCATCCTCGGCTGGATGTCCTATTTTGTTAAATATCCCGATACGGTGGATTCAGGGATAGAGGTAGCTTCTGTAGAGCCTCCACGTCCAATTGTAGCCGAAGCAGGTTCTTTCATTTCCGATATCTTGGTAGCCAATGAAGACACAGTGGAGGCCGGTCAAACCCTGATGGCTTTTCAAAGTAAAGCGAAGTATACTGACATCCATATTCTGGAAGATGAGATTGTTAACGTGAAAGACCTGAATATTGCAACATTGGAGCGTTTTGATCCACCTAAGGATTTGATCCTGGGAGAGATTCAGGATGCTTTGTATGATTTTTTTGAAAAGAAAGAGGCTTATGAAATCGGTGCTTCTGGCAAATTGCAAAAGCTTAGCATCAGTCAATTAAATCAACAAATTCGTAGAGCACGTAATACGATTCAGTATGAGAAGCGGAAGAAGGAAACTTTAGAAAAAGAATTGGCGATTGCCAATGAGAAATTTATCCGGGAGCAGAATCTCTATCAAAGTAAGCGATCTACGCTAAATAAAGTCCGTCAGGCCCAGGAAGAGCGCCTGACCAAGGAGCGTCTTTTGCAAGGAACGGAATCTAATATTAAGAATAAGGAGTTTGAAATCGGGGCTATTCGAAAAGAAATAGATGGATTTGAAGAAGGATCTAAACAGAGCAAAAGTAGTTTGGCCAATCAACTGAAAGAGAGTTTTATTGAATTGAGAAATCGCCTAGACGACTGGAAAAAAGAATACCTGATTATTGCTCCGATTAATGGATTAGCGGCTATTCCAATGGGTATCAACGAGAAGATCTTCGTAAAGCAAGGCGAAAACCTCTTGGTCATTGTGCCAGCAGGAAACTCTGGCCTCCTCGGACGAATGGATCTACCGATTCAAGGCTCAGGTAAAGTGAAGGCAGGGCAAAGGGTGATCGTGAAGTTTGCGAGCTATCCCTTCCAGGAATTTGGTGCTGTCCAAGGGCAAGTATCCCGAAAAGGTAAAATACCCAATAATAAGAAAATACAAATCGAAGTAAAGTTCCCTGAAGGTTTACAGACCACGACAGGAAAAATCATAGAACCCTCTCAAATCATGTTGGGAGATGCGCAAATCATCACCGAAGAGAAACGTTTTATCGAATGGGTCTTTGAGCGGGTGAGATGGTCAATTAGTTAACCGTATCAGAGCTGACTTCCAATAAGAAATAAGAAACCCGATGGCTGAATTAAGAACCACCGGGTTATATCTTTTCATGCAAACTTCTTGGGAAGTTTACAAGTGAATCACTTCATCGTATGCGGCGGCAGTGGCTTCCATGATAGCCTCACTCATGGTCGGGTGCGGGTGAATGGATTTGATAATCTCATGACCAGTTGTCTCTAACTTTCTAGCTGCTACTACCTCTGCTACTAGTTCGGTCACATTATAGCCAATCATATGTGCGCCTAGCCACTCTCCATATTTCGCATCGAAGATCACTTTCACAAACCCTCCTGGAGCACCTGCTGCTTTCGCTTTACCAGATGCGCTGAACGGGAATTTTCCAACTTTCACCTCATAGCCCGCTTCTTTCGCTGCGGCCTCGGTATAACCAACTGAGGCTACTTCCGGGATACAGTAGGTACAACCGGGGATGTTATTGTAATCGATAGCCTCTGGGTGATGTCCTGCGATTTTCTCTACGCAAGTAATACCTTCCGCGCTAGCCACGTGTGCTAAAGCAGGCCCAGGAATTACATCTCCAATAGCATAAATACCTGGTACATTAGTTTGGTAGTATTCGTCAACAAGAATAAGACCACGATCTGTTTTAACGCCTAAGCTTTCCAGACCGATGTTCTCAGTGTTTGGCGTCACACCCGCAGCAGAAAGTACCACGTCACAGGCGATTTCTTCCACAGCACCCGTTTTTCGATTCTTCACCGTTACCTTACATCCTCGTCCTTTGGTATTAACGGTTTCCACGGCGGTATTACCCATGACTTTAATACCTTTCTTCTTGTAGGTTCTGCCTAACTCTTTAGAGATATCGGGATCTTCTCTAGGAACCAATCCCTGCTGCATGAATTCTACGATAGTGACTTCTGTTCCGATAGAGTGGTAGAAATAGGCAAATTCAACACCAATGGCTCCTGCACCGACTACAACCATTTTCTTAGGCTGTTTGGGAAGTGACATGGCTTTACGATATCCAATGATCTTTTTGCCGTCGATCGGAATATTGGGCAATTCCTTAGCACGACCTCCGGTAGCCACAATAATATGATTAGCTGTATAGCTAGTCTTTTTACCTTCTGCATCCGTGACCTCAACACTCTTGCCTCGTGCCAATTTACCTGTACCATTGAGTACAGTAATTTTATTCTTGCGGAAAAGGAAGTTAATACCTTTACTCATGCCTTCTGCTACGCCGCGACTCCGCTTAATCATCCCTTCAAAATCAGCTTCTGCCTTCGCCACTTTAATTCCGTAGTCTTCAGCATGTTGGATATATTCGAAAACTTGCGCACTTTTCAAGAGTGCCTTGGTGGGAATACATCCCCAATTCAAACAAATTCCTCCTAGACTCTCACGTTCAACAACGGCTACTTTCATCCCCAATTGTGAGGCTCTAATGGCAGCTACATATCCACCTGGGCCACTTCCAATTACGATAAGATCAAAATTCATATGGTCAATTTTTCTTTTGTAAAGATGAGAAATTGTAGGTGTCAATCTTCAATGGGAACAACACAAGAGTGGCAAGGGTTTTCCAACAGTCAGGCCTCTCTAAAATTTGTGCCGCCCAAAAATCCCCGCAAATATACTTATAGAAAGGAAAGGAACAAACAAGGTACAAGGAATTCGTAGCGTGGAGGCAAGACCAATGTACTGTCTTTGGGACAAGTACCTGAATGTGATTGGAGGTAATTTAACGAAAAAACCCCACCGGGCATAAAGCGCAGCGGGGCTCATCTAACTTACTGATACTAATATCTTTTGAATAATATTCTTCAACGATTGATTTGAGACTCTGAAAGGATAGGAGGAATACGACAACCAAATTTTTGGTTACGTGAACATTAGCATGCCTTTTTGGCGATATGATGTTGAGTGTTCACGTTTTGAATTTATCCTTTGAGTTAGTTCTTTGTTCGAACTGCTTTGTAAAAGTAGAAAAATTGAATCTTCCGGACAAAAAAAAGCTGCAAAATTTTATTCGGAAATCTAAATTCTGGTTTTATAATTCTTTTGGTTAAAACACTGTTTTTTAATTTTTTATATAATTAATAAAAAATAAAGTGTTTTTCATTGAGGCTTGAAAGTGACTGAGAAACAAAGCAATATAAATATTTGGTATCATTGAGGTACTCTCAAGGTTTTTCTGAAAGTGTAAGCAGCAGGATGGCAGCCCCTCGTGCATTTTGTCGACTTACTTTGGCGTAGTACCCATCACCCAGCTTTACATTCTTATCCATTTCAAATGAGCGGGCTTTTTCTTCCATGGCTTTGGCCCATTGTCGATAGCTGATGTATTCTGGTCCAAGTTCACTAATACGTTGTAGTAAGGCGATGCTTTCTTCAAACCAGAAAGCAATACTTTTTTGTCGATCGAATTCTGGAGAGACGTATTCGAACTCCTGCTTTAGATAATCACAACCTGATTGTCTTAGGCGCAATCTACTCCCATCAGAAAAGATAAGAGATTCCTCACCGATCATCTTGTCTAAGAAAAATTCATGCTGTTCAACACCGGAAAGAGCATTGGTGAAAATACTTTCAGGGGCGCTATAGCGGCAATCAATAAAGAGGTCATCAGAATTGTCACTACTGCAGGCCCAGCTAAGAACCAATAGAAATAGGAGAGGCCATCGGGTATCCATTTGAAACGGATTTGTGTATTATTCGCTAGTTTTTTAAACCAAATGCTATCAGACTGTGTTAATTAGCCTGTAATGAAATAACAAACATCCTGCTGATAAGCGGGACCAAAAATAGTACATTTCTTCCTAAAGGACTCATATATATCATAATAACATAGTCTACACCATTATACTTTCATTGAATTGAATAAGTTGCTTTTTATCAACGAAATATGAAAAGCTGGCTGGTTCATAAAACTTCAATATTTGACCATGATTCTAGAAGATAGATTAAATGGGAAAGGAAATCCTCATGCTGCTAATAATCAGTCGGACTTGCTGAATGCAGACTTTGAAATAGGGGAGCAACATGTCGGGACGGCGATCGATACCCCTATGAAACCCGATGCTTTTGCCCTTACTGATGAAGAGAAAATGAATAAGATCACCAATCACTTTGCGGAGATCATGGATATTCTTGGCCTGGATTTAGAAGATGATTCATTGAGTGGGACACCAAGACGTGTGGCCAAGATGTTTGTAAAAGAGATTTTCTATGGGTTAGACCCGAAAAATAAACCAAGTATATCTCTATTTGACAACAAATTCCGGTACCGGCAAATGTTGGTGGAAAAAGATATAACAGTTAAATCTTTCTGTGAGCATCACTTCTTGCCAATCTATGGCAGGGCACATATCGCCTATATAGCTAATGGTCAGGTTGTTGGACTTTCTAAGCTTAATCGGATTGTCGACTACTATGCGCGTCGTCCTCAAGTACAAGAACGCCTGACGATGCAGATCGCTGAAGAATTGAAGAAGGTGTTAAATACGGAAGATGTAGCTGTCTATATTGATGCCAAGCATATGTGTGTGCAAGCCCGTGGTATTGAGCACGAACATTGCAGTACAGTGACAACGGAATATTGTGGTAAATTTCTGAATGAGAACATTCGGGCAGAGTTTTTGCAGTCTATACACTCTTAATAAGACTTCCTTTAGAACTTGTTTGACCAGAGCTGATTGGTCGAGAGTGAGCAAGTTTTTTTAGGCAGAGCAGTTTGCAGGCTTTTCGGTGAAAAATCTAGCGCTGAATAGTTCAAATTCTCCGCTTCAAGACAATCGAATTCTGATCAAAAATGCGCTTAGGGTTGGATGCTTTTTCTTACATCATCTCTGCATTGAGGCTAATCTTGAAGTCCGCATCCAATCTATCTTTAAGTAGTTCTACCAGCTCATTTTTGTGATATTCACGATCGAGCCGGAGAATGTTATCCTTAATATGAGTTGGGCTAATGGTCCGACGAATATTGGCTTTCCGGTAGTGATCTTGCCTATGAATTTTATCCGGAGTGGCTGTTGCTTTTTGATGGGCACTGATTAGGTATATCTGCTCTTCACCGGGTTTTGGAATCCACTTTTGAGCGCCTAATTCCCCTTCTAGATACAGATAGGCGGAGGCCCCACTTACTGCAATTTCAAACCCATATAAAAGGTCTCCTTCCTTTTCCGGTTTTGGATTCTCTTGTTCCTCCTCCAAAAAATAATCTAGTTTGATATACTCGCAACGCTTTCTTTTAACGCGTTGATCATTCTGCTCTATCCATATTTCTTCATTGTAGTAGGCCTCTCGAAACCAGACTGTTTTAATGCTCAACTCAAATTCATTCAGCTTGAACAGTTTATGATAAAATTGATAAACGGGAAAAGGGTGATTCCCATAGATGTTGAAGTGGCAGGTGTTTTGTTTGGGATTTAGTAGACCATAGATTTCCTTTTTAGCTTGAAAGAACTCATTTTCGAAAGTCTTTAGGTCATCTACTTTACTCGGTTGGTAGACGGCAAGATTTAAAGAGGCTAAGCTCAGCTCAAATTCGTAATTCTGAATTGTTTGCTCCAACATGCCAACTTGATGCACAATCTGGGAAAAATTATGAAATTTTCGAACCTCCTGGGGTTTGCTCCAGAATTTCTGCTTCTCCTTCTCTTTTAATTCTGTAAGCCGTTCCAATTCATTCTGTATCTGTATAAAATAATGCCCTTCCTTGAATAGATTGATATCAAGCCTCAGCTTACTGGCATAGTCAGCATAACTATCTTTTTCCAGCTCCTCGATTAATAAATCCAGACCTAGTGGATCTAATTCGATCTTGAAATGGATCTTATCCTTCCGCATTCCAACATTAACAATAATCTGCTCGTCATAATCTTGCTGATTCAATTGACGAGACAGTGGGATCACCAGTTGATCCAGAATGCAACGTTGTAATTGTCTAGCCCCATATTTGGGATGATAGCCGGCCTTGGCTAAGTGTTTTAGTACCTTATCATCAATGAATAAATCCATTCGACGATACTTGATCCCCTCCCTTTGTTTGAATAGCTCAATTTCACGTTCCACTACATTTCGGACGATTTTGGGTGTCAACATACCAAAAGGAATGACTCGATCAATCCTATTGAAGAGCTCAGGACGGAAGTAATTTTCAATGGCACTAATATACTGAGCGGAGGGATCTTCCTGGTCCTTGGTCCAACCAATACTGCCTCGTTGTAGTTTCTCTGCACCTATATTAGAAGTCATAATGATGATGGTGCTACAGAAGTTCACGGTCTTTCCTTGATTATCAGACAAACGACCTTCACTTAAAACTTGCAGCAGCAAGTCAAAGAAGGTAGGATGAGCCTTTTCAATCTCATCAAACAACAAAACACAAAAGGGCGATTTGCGCACCGCGGAGGTAAGCAAACCCTCTGTGAAATAGTCTTGCCCGATTAATCGAAGCGTAGCATAGTAATTGGAGTATTCACTCATATCGAAGCGGACGAGATTGCCTTTGTTACCAAACATGAAGTTGGCAAGGACTTTCGCTAACTCGGTCTTACCTACTCCAGTAGGACCAACAAAGAGAAGAGAGGCAATGGGTTGTCCTTTTCTAGCCAGTGCGGTTTTCACAGCAGCTAAGATCTCTACCAATCCATTTACTGCCTGTTCTTGCCCATATATCTTTTTATTAAAATCTTGGCGAATTACTTCCGTATCCATAGGAAGTGAAGGATCGACCATAAAGAGAGGCATGCCAGAATCCTCACAGAAGTATTTGATAACCTCCTTTTTAGAAATGTGGATGGCCCCACCTGTACTGGCTTCTTCCGCATGCTTCTTATTGATCAATATACTTTCTAGAAAATGGATAGGTTTGCCAGGCATACCAGAGTAGGGGTTAAAGCGCAGATTGAGACGAATCACCTCCTTAATGGCTTCTTCATCAATCCGGACTCGCTTATTGGTGGCAATGTCCTTTACTTTTTGAACAATGATCTTCTCTAAAGTTTCTCCTTCTGGTGCTTGCAATCTAATGATTTGGAAGAAAGAAAGATAGTTCGGACTCTTAAGTTCAATATTGGCCATTTCTTCTTCTGTACACTCTGCAATAACATTGAGTTCTCCACGACTGATAGGGGTACGAATATATTGGGCCATGGAAACCTGATTTCCCTCCGATTTGCCCACCTCAAACAGTTCCATAAGGTTTCGAATGTAAAGGAAGTCTTCCGTACCAGCCATCTCTGCACCTAGCTTAGAAAGGTTGTCTTGCCAGCCAGTATCTCCCATTAGTTCCTTGATCATGGTTGAGGCGGTGGTCTCCCAAATCTGACCTTTCTGTTTTTTTCGCCTTCTGAGCATTGCCAATTGCCAAACTAAGGTTGTTTTTCCAACTCCATGTGGTCCTACAACAAGGACGTTCTTATTAAACTTCCCTTGCAGGGCTTGATAAAGTTGATCCAGTTCCTTTTCGAAACCATAGAGTACCTGCCTACGAATTTGCAAGCGCGTTGCAACCCGCTCAAGGATGCGTTCTCCGACGGAGTTAGCCTGCTCAGCGAGATCGCGGAGAGAAGGGACACTTACTTCCAGTTTCGTACTTTCCAGGCTAGTACTTTCAAACCACATTGTACTAAGGATATGTTGTACGGCCTGTAGCTTTCGTTTGCGAGCGAAGTCTAACTTCACCGTTTCTGCCAAACTATATTTTAGGCTTTCAAGGTCATGTCCAAAGCCTTCTAAGCCCAGTACCGGCAACATTGCAGAATAACCTTCAGGAACAGTCTGGTAATAGAAGTCGAAGACGAGACTGAAGGGAGGGTAACTCATACCATCCTTTGCTCTAGGGAAAGTAATGCTGATATCATCTTGGATAAAGTCACCATTGCGCATTTCATCCATGATCTGATCCAAATAGCCTTGCTTCACAATTTTACGATGGAGACTCTCTCCATATTTGGCCATTAAATTCTCCACAGAAGTGCCTACTCGAAGACTGTGTTGATCAGTCATAGGTACTGAAAAGATATGGTTACCGATATGCAGTTGAAAGGCATGAAATGGAAGGGAGAGCTTGTAAGACATAAATTCCAGAGCTATTGTTGCCAGCCAAATTTATCAAATCTTACCTGGATCAGACAGCCTTGCTTGAATTTTTTCTATTAAACTACTCCAATCAGATTGATTCTCATGGTTTTGGAACCAAATGATTTGGGCTTGCTCATAGAAATGCCGGCGGCTTTCCACTTTTTCTTCGATAAACTGAACCAATTCATCTTGGCTGAGATGCGCTAAGAGAGGACGATGTTCCATTTCACTACGCAGCCGTGCTGCCAAAAGTTCGGCCGGGGTATCTAGGTAGATAGTGAGACCTTCTCTATTCATCCAACTGACGTTATCAAAAAAACAAGGAGCTCCACCTCCGGTACTTATGATGGTATCTTCCAACATAAGCGTATCATGGAGCGCTGCCTGCTCCAGGAGTCGAAAATGTTCTTGGCCAAATTGTTCAAATATCTTGGAAATCGAAAGTGTTGCTTTTTCTTCAATTTTAAGATCTAGATCGCAATACTCCATTTTCAAGAGAGTTGCTAAGCCTTTTCCGATATAAGATTTACCGGAACCCATAAAGCCGATTAAAAATACTCTCATGCTTAGAAGTAAATGGGTTGGTCTAGTTTTTTACTAATCGCGAAGGCCGCATTGATCAAACCTACATGGCTGTATGTCTGTGGGAAATTTCCCCATTGACTGCCGGAAGCCTCATGCACGTCCTCACTCAATAAACCTAAATGATTGGCATGCTTTGTCAATCGATCAAAGATCTGAATAGCCTCCTTCAAGCGACCCATTCGTGCCAAGGATTCTACGTACCAGAATGCACAAATCAGAAAGGTTGATTCCGGCGCACCAAAGTCATCTACATGCCTATAGCGATAAAAGAGGCCTGAAGGCGTTCTGAGCTCTTCTTCCAATACCTTAAGATGCTGCTTGGCCTTTGCACTTCTGGGGTTGAGATAACCCATATTAATCAATTGCAACAAACTGGCATCAAGGTTTGGAGAACCTACCGCCTGCGTATACACTCCTCTTTCTGGATCGTAGCAGCGTTCTATTTGAGCAGCGGAATCATTGACGAGTTTTTTGGCATGACGCAGCATCTTTTTATCACCAAGCGCTTGTGCGATTTTTTGCCCAGCGTGTCCGCCCGCCCAATGGAATAAGAAGGTGTAACTATGCAATTGACTGGTTCCACGAAATTCCCATAGACCGTTGTCTGGTTCCTCCATTGTCTTTTCTATCATATGCAAGCAGTGCTTGACTAAATCAATCAGGGAAGAACTGGTCGTATTGTCTCCGAGCCTTTTGTCAGTAAAGAAGGGTAGAAGTGTCACCAACACCTGACCATAAACATCATTTTGGATATGCTCATAGGCTTGATTCCCTATTCTGACAGGTTTCTCACCTCTATAACCTTCTAGTGGCAGTATTTTTTCTTCAGGTATGCGATCAATCGTAATGGGGTACAGCGGATGGTATCTTTGATTCTCATTGAGTACAATGTTCTCAACAAATCGGGCATAATCCCTTAAAATGTTGAAATGACTGAGATCATTGAGTGCCTTCAAGGTATAATGGGCATCTCTAAACCAGCAAAATCGGTAATCCCAATTTCGGGTACTGCCGGGAAATTCCGGTAAACTCGTCGTAGCCCCAGCAATGATTGCGCCAGTATCTTGATACTGATGTAGTTTTAGCGTAAGTGCCGAACGGATAACGGCTTCCTGTCGAAAATTCTCTGTGGAAGTATTTTGTACCCAAAGGTTCCAGTAAGCCTTGGTTTTTCTCAAAAAATCCTCTGATGTGCTGGCAAGAGGACCTTCCAAGGGCACACCCCACGAAAGCACCAAGTATTTGGTTTCGTTGAGAACAAACGCCTGTTCCTCATCTACGTAGGTCAAAGGAATATCTGTAGTAAGCCGAAGGTGATCAGGTAATCCTTCATAACGGATGTGGCTGCTGCCAAAGGTTTTGGTGGGAACAGACTCCCCATACTCTCCTCTGGGTTGACAGGACACCCTAATTCTTGGTCGTCCTTCAGTAGGCACAATCTTTCGGAAAAGCATAAGCGGCTTATAGGCCCGCTCGTTCTGGAAGAAGCGGGGCGCAAAATCGACGACTTTGTATGATCCATCGGCACAAGTAAAGTGAGTTTCCAGGATGTTCGTATTACGCATATACTGTTGAGAATGTTCCAGGATCTCCTTTTCAGGGGTCACCGAAAATCCTCCCCCTTTCCCTTCATCAAGCAGGGTGCCAAAAACAAAACTGCTGTCAAAACGCGGCCAACACATCCAGCCGATATTGGCAAAACTGTCCACAAGTGCTAGGAAGGCACAATTGCCGATAATGCCATAATTGTACTTATGTTTTTCCATGCCGGCGAATATAATTGGGTGGAACTAATTTTTCTGCTTTTTGCAGGACAAAATTAAAATGCTTTTATTTGGCCAAAGGACAATCTATTGGGAAGCATTACGGCGGAATTTAATTTGTATTTCGAACTAGGATTCTGCTTAGTTTTGAAAGCGCTAATCGGCAGGACTTCGAAATCTTTTTTACCTTTGCGGTAAAAGTTTTTAGATATTCTATGTGGAGAAACAAAATTATCCTGCTTCTAGTTCTCTGTGCAGGAATGGCTTGCCAGAATCAACCACGAGTTAATTCTGAGAAGTCGGTGGATGAAATTACCAATGCTGATGCTATTTCGAATTCTGATATTGTTCGTAATCCCATTTCAGCTCAGAAACCGCAAGACACGGTTAATATTGCTAAGCTTACTTTTAAAGAAGAGATTTTTGATTTTGGAGAAGTGAAGGAAGGGGAGATCGTGAAGCACACTTACCATTTTACCAATACCGGTAAAATGCCTTTAATTATTAGCAATGCCCGATCTACTTGTGGTTGTACAGTTCCGAGTTGGCCGGAAGAGCCGATTCCTGCTGGAGCAACAGGCAAGATAGAGGTGGAGTTTAATACAAAAGGGAAAACGGAACAACAGAGTAAACCTATTACTATAACGGCCAATACCTATCCTGCTTCATCGAGAGTTTTCTTGAAAGGCTACGTGAAGCCGGCAAAGGAAGGCCCTAATTCGTGATACAAAACTAAACACATGTTTCAAGACGTCTTATTACTGCAAGGAGGTGCAGGAGGAACTTTTAATCTGCTTTTTTTTGGAGCAATGTTCCTTATCATTTACCTATTTATGATTCGGCCACAGAGCAAGCGGCAAAATGAACAAAAGAAGTTTATGAGTGCCTTGGTAAAAGGGGATGATGTAGTGACCTCTAGCGGGATTTTAGGGAAAATCAATAAAATCGAGGACGAAATCATTACCTTGGAGGTAGGCAATAAAACATACATAAGAGTTACAAAGAATGCCATTTCCAAAGAGATGACGGATTCTGTTTATGCAGATCAATGATATAATCAAAAAGATAGCTTCCTTTAAGCTACAACAAGACAGGGCTATGCTAATCACTTGTATTGGCATAGCCTTTGTTTTTTGGGTATTGGTCAAACTTTCCCAAACCTATCCAACCGTGAAACCGGTCATGTTGAATATAGAAATGCCGGAGGATAAATGTCTATTACTCATGCCTCCTTCAGATGTCGAGGCGGAACTCCGCGGTACGGGCTGGGATTTAATGTTGGAACACTTCTACCATTCTCGTATTCCCGTTTTTATTTCCATGTTGGACAATACCAGTTTGTACCTTAATCAAAATAGGATGCGTACTGAAATTCGCAGTAGTTTACGTTTTTCAGCCATTGATGTTTTGTCGGTGAATTATGAAAACCTGGAGATTGAATTGGACCAGAAGGTAAGTAAAAGGGTTCCTGTCGTTTTGGAAAAGGACCTCCAGTTTTCCCCAGGTAACCAACTTCGTCAGGTTCCAACACTGAGTCCAGATAGTATTACATTGACTGGCCCTGCAAAGGTTATTGATAGCCTGGTCTTTTGGCCTACCAATACCTTAAGCCTGACGGATGTAAAATCCTCGACTAGTGTTTCTGTACCTCTAGAAATGGCTCCTCCGGCTCTTCAGTTGGGCGTGGATCAGATCAAGGTAGACCTAGAAGTAGAGCAATTTACTGAAAAGACCATCTATATTCCCGTAACGATCAATCATGTTCCGGAAGGTGACAGCCTAAAGGTATTTCCTGATAAGATTCAACTCACATGCCAAGTTGGGTTGAGTAGGTACAATGAAGTCATGTATCAAGATTTTGAAATTCAAGCCGACTTAAAAGACGTACCGCTACAGGAAGGGAAAAACACAGTACCCGTAAAATTGATAAAGTTTCCTCTATTTGTGAAGGGAGTGAAATTGGAGCGTCAGTCTGTGGAGTTTTTTATCGTGAAATAAGGGCAAAAAAAAGGTCCCACCTTTGGAAGGCGGGACTACTTAAAAACGCGCTCTCTAAAATTGGAAAGTAATCTTAAATATCTTTAGTTATAGGTGATTTCAGCTGCTAAAATAAGAAAAGTGTAGATATTTCGCCAACTTTTCTTTGTTTAATTAAAACTACCCCAGAAGCTTGAATGTTCCGGGGCAGTCCACACACTATGAGAACACCCATTTTTTTCTTGAAGTATCTTTCAATTCGACCTTCAATATTATAGACGTTTATTTACCCAAAAAAGTTATGTCTTCAAATGTTATTGTTTTTAACAGTTTCTAGGCTATAGGCTATAAAGTGCTGTTTTTTAAATTATTATGTCGATCAGTTGGCCGCTTTCCAAGTACCCACACTTCCGAGCAAAAATTTTAATTGTCCGCCTTTTTACTTATTTTCCACAAAATTTCAAGTCGATAAACTTTGATAACCAATAAATCTGTAGAAGAAATTATTGAAGCGGCAAAAGTCGAGGAGATTATTCAAGACTTTGTCAGTTTGAAGCGTCGAGGAGCCAATATGATGGGGCTTTGCCCTTTTCATAATGAGAAAACGCCATCCTTTGTCGTATCACCTGCCAAAAATATTTACAAATGTTTTGGTTGTGGCCGAGCGGGTGGTGCGGTGCAGTTTTTGATGGAACATGAAAGTTTTACTTTCCCCGAAGCACTGCGATACATAGCCAAGAAATATGGGATTGAGATCGAAGAGACGCAAGCTTCCCAAGAAGAGATAGCCGCAAGACAACACCTGGATAGCCTTTATTTAGTTAATCAATTCGCACAGGATTTCTTCGAAAATCAATTGTTTAATACCGACCTAGGAAAAAGTATTGGTTTAAGTTATTTTAAGAAGCGTGGATTTAGAGAAGAAACAATTCGGAAGTTTGGATTGGGATTCACTTCAGATCAACGCTCCGGGTTCACAGATGTGGCTACCAAGACTGGATACTCACTGGAATCCCTGAAGAAACTAGGACTGACTACTCAATATGACCGAGACTTCTTCCGAAATCGCGTCATGTTCACCATCCATAATTTGTCTGGCAAACCGATTGCTTTTGCCGGACGGATCATGGCGAAAGATACCAAGGCACCGAAATATATCAACTCACCGGAGACGGAGATTTATCACAAGAGCAAGGTGCTTTATGGCGCGAATTTTGCTAAAGTGGCGATTCGCCAGCAGGATGAGTGTATACTGGTGGAAGGATATACCGACGTCATTTCTCTTCATCAAGCTGGGATAGAAAATGTTGTTGCAGCTTCCGGAACTTCTTTGACAACACAACAGATTCGGCTAATAAAGCGGTACACCCCCAATGTTAAAATCCTATTCGACGGAGACTTTGCTGGTCTCAAGGCAGCACTACGTGGAATAGATTTAATTTTGGAACAAGACCTCAATGTAAAGGTCGTGCTTTTGCCAGATGGAGAGGATCCTGATTCCTATCTGCAGTCGGTAGGTACTGCTGCTTTCAAAACCTACTTGCAAGATGCTGCCCAAGACTTTATCTTTTTTAAAACTAACTTGCTCTTGAAGCAAGTAGGGAATGATCCGGTGAAAAAAACGGAATTGATTAAAGATGTAGTAGGGAGCATTAGTAAGATACCTGACCCCATAAAGCGTTCATTATATATAAAGGAGTGTGCGCGCCTGGTTAGTGTGGAAGAACAATTATTGATTAATGAGATCAATAAAGTTGTCAGTAAGCAATTGACGAAGCATCGGGCAAGCAAGGATCGAGGAAATTTGCATCGCGTTGACAAACAACAAGCTCAGCTGCTTTCGGATACGCTAGAAAAGCCTGTGCCGCAGCAAAAGAAAAGTCGTACAGGGGATGAGTTCCAGGAAAAGGATATCGTTCGTATCCTAGTGGCGGGAGGAGGTGCTATCTTTGATAAAGAAGATAATATTTCCGTAGCCGAATTTATTATAAATAATATTGAGGATGTGATTGCAGATTTTGATAGCCAGGTCTACCAACGGCTTGCCATGTTAGCGCAGGAACGGCTTGCCAGCGGGAAGCAGGTGACTACCGAATTTTACACCCAACATCCTGAACCGGAAATCCAACAAATAGCGATTAACTTGATTACCTCTCCTTATGAACTTAGTGAGAATTGGGAGAAACGATATGAAATCACACTACAGTCCCAGAAAAGCCCAGAGTTGAATTTTTCTGAGGATAGCATTCAAGCTCTGAAGCGTTTTCGCCTGCGTAAGATTGTGAGGATGTGTTCTAAAAACCAAGAGGAAATCAAGAAATTAACGCAGAGTGGAGACATGGAAAAATTGATGGTGCACATGAAAGTCCAGCAAAAACTCCTAAATATTCGCAATGATTTAGCTAAAGAATTAGGAACGGTTGTTCTTTCGTAGGCGATTAGCTCCGATTTCTTAAAACTACCGTTTTCTGTATACTCACCTATTTCCAACATACTGTCTAGACCTAGCTAAGGCTTACTTGTATTAGCCAATGGTCTTTATTTTCTGGAAATTCGAGATAATGAAGGAAAGAAAAGAGTAGAAAAAATAATGATCTCCAGATAGGAGAAAGAGTGTAGTATGTGGATACAGCAGCGATGAACTCCGGTTCAGCGCTGCTGTAAAAAAGTATTTATGCATTTCTATTTATGCAATTCAAATCTTCGAAGGCTTGTGTTAAGCGTTTGACGAATGTTTGTTCACCAGCTCTTAGCCATTTACGAGGATCATAGTTTTTCTTGTTGGGAATATCGTCTCCATCAGGGTTACCAATCTGCTTTTGCATATAACCTCTCTTGCCTTCATAGTAGTCTTTAACACCGTCCCAGAAAGCCCATTGCATATCCGTATCGATGTTCATCTTGACGGCACCATATTCGATAGCTTCTCTGATTTCTTCCTGAGAAGAACCAGATCCCCCATGGAAAACAAAATTGATGGGGTTGTTGCCAGCAGTATTGAACTTCTGCTGGATGTGTTCTTGAGAGTTTTTCAAGATAACTGGGCGAAGTTCCACATTGCCAGGCTTGTACACGCCATGTACATTGCCAAAAGCAGCGGCAACCGTAAAACGATGACTTATTTTGCTCAAAACCTCATAGGCATAAGCCACCTCTTCTGGCTGAGTATACAATCGGGAGCTATCAATATCTGTGTTATCTACACCGTCTTCTTCTCCACCTGTGACACCTAGCTCGATTTCCAAGGTCATACCCATCTTCGCCATTCTTTCCAAAAACTTTGCAGACACTTTAATGTTTTCATTAATGGGCTCTTCTGAAAAATCCAGCATGTGAGAACTATACAGTGGGTAACCGCGAGCCTCATAGAATTTTTCACCCGCATCCAAAAGGCCTTCTACCCAGGGGAGTAGCTTCATAGCACAGTGATCGGTATGCAAGATGACGGTCACGCCATAGGCTTCAGCCATGGTATGAACATGCATAGCGCCAGACACGCCACCTAAGATAGCGGCTTGCTGGTTTTCATTCGACAATCCTTTTCCTGCAAAGAAAGAGGCACCACCATTCGAAAATTGAACGATTACCGGAGAATTAACCGCCTTAGCTGTTTCCAAAACCGCGTTTACGGAATTAGTTCCAACAACATTGACAGCTGGAAGAGCGAAGTTATTTTCATTCGCATAATTCAATAGCTGAGTAACTTCCTCTCCGTGCAAAACGCCAGGCCGGAACCTTGTTGATGTTGCAGTTGACATAGATGATTACAGTTTATAGTTTAATCAAAAAAGATTGGCTAAGGCTTGTATAAATCTTCGAAATGTTAAAGTTGGTTAAGTGCGGCGCAAAAATACCTTTTCTCGCCGATTTTAATCCAAGTTCGGTCGGATATTGTTGCAATAATTATAGAATATCCTTAGTTTACTGCAAAAGAAGGAATGTTTTTTACATAAAACAAGTGAATTTATGATCTCGACTGGAATTATTTTTCTGGGATTCGCGCTCGCAGCAATAGCCTTACCATTGTGGTTCATGCAACAATCCTCCGGAAAGTCAGGTAGCATCATGCGCAACCTGCTATGGGTTGGTCTTGGTGCATATGCTGTCGGTGCTTTTATGTCTCCAGCTGCTATGGATGTTAAGTTCTCTGGCGCTTTCCGCGACTTTCTGGTTTTGGCGGGTATAGGCCTTGGCGCCAATTTATTGGTTAAGAATAGAGTCCTTTTCATCCTTGCTTCAATAATTGGAGTGTTTGCCCTTGGCATATACTACAAAAACATCTTAGTTCCATCTTTTAGTGTCGATGCAGCAGAGACAGCGGAGGCTCTTGATGTCGATTTGGCAGCTAATGCTGAATTACTAGTAGAGGTAGCGGAAGATGCGAAATTAGATGCCTTTAATGATGTCTTGCATCGTTATGGAATCGTTGCTCAACCTGCCTTCAATCCGATGGATGATGAGATCACGGAACTCGATGATTACTTCGTCTTGGATGTGCCTCAGAAACAGGTAGCGAACCTGCAGGAGATTAAGCAAGCTCTAAATCGTACGGGGATTGTAGATTGGATCGAAGAAAACGAAATGGTAACCTTCGATGATCCGATTAGTTCCAATAAGGTGAATCGAATCAACAAGAAATTCGGTATTAATGATCCTGATGTAGAAAAACTATGGAGCTTTGAAGCGATGGAGATGGATAAGCTTTACAACTACATTGAAACAAAAAATATTAAGCCTAAGAAGAAAGCCTTGATTGCCATCCTGGACACAGGAGTTGATGCCAAGCATGAAGATCTGGCCGGGAATTATAAGTCATTCCGAGGCAAGTATGATGATGACCCTCGCGGCCATGGTACGCATTGTGCTGGTATTGCGGCAGCCGTTTCAAATAATGGTATTGGTGTGGCCTCTTATTCTCGAGACAACCGTTTTACGCAGGTAGCTAGTATTAAGGTGCTTAGCAGCTCTGGTATGGGAACGCAGCAAACCATTATTAAGGGAATCATTGAAGCAGCAGACAAAGGAGCTGACGTAATTTCAATGTCTTTAGGGGGTATGTCTACCACATCTAGACAAAAAGCTTATACCAAAGCGGTCAAATATGCAGTGGATAAAGGTGCGATTGTCTTGGCTGCAGCTGGTAATTCTAATCGTAATGCTAAAGACTATGCGCCGGTCAATGCGAAAGGTGTGATCGGGGTCAGTGCGGTAGATGCTAACCTAAATCGAGCGGTATTCTCTAATTATGTACAAGATATTAAGATGGGAATCGCAGCCCCTGGAGTGGATATTTATTCTACTAAGCCCTCCAACAAATATGCTGTACATAGTGGAACCTCTATGGCCACCCCTTATGCCGCCGGCTTGGTGGGCGTTATGAAAAGCCTAAAGCCTAACCTGACGACGAAAGAGGCTTATCAGATTCTTACCAGAACAGGGAAATCCACCAAGGCAAATACAGAGACGGGTAAATTCATTTACCCTTATGCAGCCGTTAAGGCTTTGGTAGAAAAATAGACAGATTGATATAAGTTGCAAACTTCAGTTAAAAAGGCGCATTGGTTCATCCGGTGCGCCTTTTTTAATCATCTTCCAATAGCGCTAGGAGTTCTTGGTGAATAGACAATACTTGCTTGATTAAAGAATGTGTTCCATCGTTTTGAATTACAAAATCGGCTTTTTCCACCTTTTCTGCTTCAGGTAATTGCCTAGCGATGCGATCCTTTACCTCGATGGCTGTCAGGCCATCCCGTTTTATCACCCTATCTATTCGTAGGCCCTCAGGCGCTGTAACCACAATCACTTTATCAAGTGTTTTGTAGGAGCCGGTTTCATAGATAAGCGCCGCTTCCTTTAAAGTATAGGGAGCGCCTAGAGCAAGTTGTTCTTGTTGCCAATTTTCACCATCTACAAACACGGCTGGGTGAACCAAAGCATTTAGTTTCTGTAATTTGGCAGGGCTGGAAAAGGCAATACTTCCAATGTGCGCTCTATTTAATGAGCCTTCCGAAGTATAGGCTTTTTCTCCAAAAAGTTGGAGAATGCCATTTTGTAGGGTAGGGGAGTTGACCATCAACCATTTTGCACGGTCGTCGGCATAATAGATAGGGATTTGCAGGGTTTCAAAAATTTTGCAGACTGTTGTTTTACCACTCCCGATACCGCCAGTAATACCAATTCTCAACATGATTCCGCAGATATATTTTGTTCCTCTTACACTTTTTGGGACTATAACGCAAAATTGTAAGAGAAGGATAGTTTATTAATGATAATTTTTTCTATCTTTCCAAAGTCAAAATGTAACACTATTGGCTAAACACCTAAAGCCATCAATCCTATTATTTTTTCTTCTGAGCGTATTCTCCTCCGGCGCTCAAGATATACACTTTTCACAGTTTTACCATAATCCCCTATACCTAAATCCTGCCAACACTGGGGTGTTCTCTGGCGATCAACGCTTTTCAGCAGTGTACCGAAATCAGTGGGCAGATGTACCTGTTCCTTACATGACTTTGGTCGGCTCCTACGATGAAAAATTGTATATGCCTGGACTGCAGAATGGTCTTTTAGCTTGGGGGCTTTCCTTTGTTAGGGATGAGGCTGGAGATGGAAACCTCAGTTGGACCATGCTTCAAGGATCTTTGTCCTATATCCAACAAGTAGCAGATGAATGGTATCTAAGTGGCGGAATGTCCATCACAGGTGGGCAGCGAGCTTTCGAACCCGATAAACTATTTTTTGGTGATCAATTCAATGGTGATATTTTCGACCCGGACCTAAGTACGGGTGAAGGGTTTGATCAAACTGCTGCTGCTTTCTTCAATATTGGCACCGGTCTTAATCTCTATTTCCAAAGTTTGGACTCCCGGTCAAGCGCCTACTTGGGTTTGGCAGGTGGGAACCTCAACCGCCCCAATCTGTCCTTTTTCAATCAGACTGAAGTTCGCTTGCCCATGAGAATTGGCGCCCACGGTCTAGGCTTGTTGCAGGTGAATGATGATTGGGATGTTGGTGTGCAAGCTCAATGGCTGAATCAAGGGCCCTATCAAGAAATTGTAACTAGTGCTTTTGTAAAACTGCATTTGAGTAAACAAGTGGGACAAGAACTAGCAGTACGTCTAGGGGGGGGATATCGATTTGGAGATGCCTTTATGTTAGAAATGGGCGCCTATTATCTCAATTGGCGATTAATGATTAGCTATGATATCAATACTTCTCCTTTTCAGGTAGCTACTAATGGACGTGGTGGCCCAGAGATTAGCCTCAGGCACATTATCACGAGAGTTAAACCACCAGATGAGTTTAAATCTTGTCCGATCTTCTAACTTTCATTAGAATATAAAGCACTAGATAATTTCATAGGAAAATGCAAAGTACGCATGCAGATCATAGCTTTTTGGCCCGTCAGCTTACCACCAAATTGAGTAGGCGAATTTCCTTGTTCTGCCTATTCCTAAGCTGTGGAACCTTTGGCTTCAGTCAGACCTTTCAGTCCTACCTCAAGGCAGCCGATAAGGCTTTTGAACGACAAGACTATTACTCGGTTTTACATTATTGTCGTGGCGCCTTGGAGCGTAAACCGAAAGCCTTGGATGCTTGGTATAAGTACGCTAGAGCAGCTCAGCTGTTTTATGCCTATGAAGAAGCCGCGAAGGCTTATAAGAAAGTGCTAAGTTTAGATAAAGCAAATACTTATAAGGATACAAAATACCAACTTGGCTTAGTGCATAAAGGTATGGGAGAATACAAGGAGGCTCTAGCTGTGCTGGAGGAGTATCAAAAAGAGGCGAACGAAGACCAAAAGACAGTGGCCAATCAACATATATTAGCTAGCCGTACAGCATTGAAAATGGAAGAGGAGATTCCAAAACACCGGGTAGCGGCTTTATCTAAAAGATTGAACTCACCGTACTCGGATTTTGGTCCTTGGATGCAAGGGGACACCTTGTACTATTCTTCCTTTCGTTATGAAAATAAATTAGACCCAGCGCGACCAAAAAGAAAGATCACCAAATTACTGTTTGCCAAAGGAAATGGCCGTGGGCGCCCAGTCCGATATATAAATAGCGACACCCTACATACCGCTCATGCCGCTATAAGCCTGGATGGACAACGGCTCTATTATACACAATGTAACTATCAAGCCCAAGGAGGTATTCGATGTACGCTTTATTATCGAAAAAAAGATCGGCGAAATCGTTGGGGCCGTAAAGCCTACCGACTGCCAAAGGCGATTAATGATGAAAAAGCTACGAATACTCAGCCAGCTATTGGGTTTGATTCTTTACTACAAACGGAAGTACTCTATTTTGTTAGTGATAGAGCCGGAGGAAAGGGGGGGTATGATATTTGGTGGGCGAAAGTAGAGGCAGGAGAGAATAAGTTCTCAGATCCCATTGCTTTTCCTGGCAATACCATGGAAGATGAAATTACCCCCTTTATCTCTACTAGTGAGCAGCGCGTATATTTCAGTGGAAATTATGCGGTGGGGCTAGGGGGATACGATATCTATAGGCAAGCGCTTCAATCTTCATCGCTTAGTAAAAGAGAAGCTCTTCCTGCTCCAATCAATAGTAGCTATAATGATATTTACTTTTTTCAACAAAAAGAGGAGAAAAAGGGCCTCTTTGTATCCAATCGCCCCGGTCAACGCTATCTGGATCCATTGAGTAAGGCTTGTTGCAATGATATTTACCGATTTGAAGAAATCCCTCCGTCAAACTCTAGCGAAAACCAAGATACGGTGGAACGGCCAGATTTGGCATTGGACCCCATACCGATTCCCACTCCCATTGTAGACCCTGGGACAAATCCAGTTCCAGTGCCTAGTAGCTTAGCTGAATTTCTCCCACTGGCTTTATTCTTTGAAAATGATCATCCTGACCCTAGGACCAGACGGAGTAAAACCAAGCTGGATTATCTGAGTACCTTTGAACCCTATCTGGAAACGGAGGAAACATATGTGACAAATTACTTGAAACTCTTTCCTGCCAAGGAGGAAGATCAAGCTAGAACCGCCATGCAAGACTTCTTTGAAAGAGAAGTTGCTTTCGGTGGGGAACGTTTGATCCAGTTTTCAAATATGCTGCTACAGAGATTGAAAGAAGGAGGTAAGGTGGAGATCTTTGTGAAAGGATATACCTCCCCGCGGGCACAGAGTGATTACAATCTTCAGTTGGGTAAACGGCGAGTAAGCAGTCTAATTAATCATTTTAATACCTTTCAAAAAGGCGTGTTGAAGCCCTATTTGGCCAAGAAAAAATTGCTCATTTCCGAACGGTCTTTTGGAGAAACAACTGCTGCCAAATCAATTAGCGATGATCTAACAGACCTCCAACGTTCCGTTTATAGTATAGATGCTGCTCGGGAGCGCAGGGTGGAAATAGTGGAAGTAAAGCAGAATTAATTCTGGACTTCCGGAAACCTGAACAAAGATTGGAAGGCTTAACCTTCTCAAGAGTGAGGATCAACAAGGGCTCTATTGCGATTTAGCTCACTTTAAACGCAAAAATTGTCTGAGAACTATTACTTTTGGGCAGATGATATTCTTGTCATATTACTTCTTCGCCAGTCGGTTGCTTTGTCATTTTAATCAACTTCAATGCATTCTGAGGGGATAACATAAAAACATGGCCAAATTTAGAACGAATCATGACCGTAGCAGTTCAGGTGCTTCGGGAAACATTGTGAAGGTTGGGATCTTTAGTGCAGTGATAGGAGGCTTATTCTTTGTATTCAATCAATTCATGGGGGGCTCTTCCGATGATGGCACGGACAATAACCCGGACCCGATCGAGGAAACAAGCTATGAACCAGCGGAAGATTACTTGCCAACATCTACAACAGGGCAGGTTGTTCACCATCGTTATTATTCCCTTTCATATTCAGAGGAGGATGAACAAGCAGAATGGGTAGCCTACACGCTCACTAAGGAAAATTTGAATAAACCTTGGGTTGATCGAAAGGATGTTTTTATACCGGACTCCAAAGTAAAGTCGAAGTCTAGTACTCCGAATGACTATAGAGGGTCAGGCTATGATCGAGGCCACCTGGTCCCCGCTGCTGACATGGCATTTTCGGAAGAAGCCATGCGGGAGACCTTTTTTATGAGTAACATTAGTCCACAATCTCGTAATTTTAATGGCGGAATTTGGCGGGAATTGGAAGAGCTGACTCGATCTTGGGCCAAAAAAATGAATAAATTATACGTTGTCACTGGGCCGATACTGACCTATGAACCCAAGGGCTACATCGGGGACAATGAAGTGGCAATTCCAGCGGCTTACTTTAAGGTTTTGCTGGACCTGGAACAGCCCGGCCAAAAGGGAATAGGCTTTGTGATCCCTAATGAGGTGAGTTATGACCCACTATTTAAGTTTGCCGTATCGGTGGATCGAGTAGAGGAGATTAGTGGACTTGATTTTTACCCTGACCTTTTGGGTGATGAAGCCGAGGATGCCATAGAAGCAGACTTCAATATAGATCTATGGCCTTTTAGCAAGAAGAAATTTGATGACCGAATTGAAAAATGGAATAAACGATAAGCATCATGTCAAATAAAGAACAATTTATAAAGGAAATAACCAATGGATATTTGTTCGAAGGAGCTGATATCATTCTAGGAGGTGCGATGCTAGATGGAGAGGTATTGACCGATACCTTAGTGAAGCTTCCATTAGAAACATTGAATCGCCATGGCCTCATTGCTGGTGCTACTGGTTCTGGCAAAACCAAAACACTACAGATTATTGCCGAGCAGCTTTCTTCGAAAAGTGTGCCTGTATTATTGATGGATATAAAGGGGGACCTTAGTGGAATAGCGGTTCCTAGTGATGGCCATCCCAAGATCGATGAGCGACATGAAAAGATTGGTTTCCCATTTTTACCTGACAGTAGTCCGGTAGAGTTTTTGACGCTTTCTGATGAAAAGGGGGTAAGATTGCGAGCGACAGTGTCAGAATTTGGGCCTGTACTTTTTTCCAAGATATTAGACTTGAATGAAACACAATCCGGGATTGTGGCCGTAGTCTTTAAGTATTGTGATGACCAAAAATTACCCTTATTAGACCTAAAGGATTTCAAGAAGACCATTCAATACATTACCGGAGAAGGAAAGGAAGAAATAGAAAAGGACTATGGGCGGATCTCGACCGCTTCTACGGGGGCAATTATGAGACGGGTGGTAGAATTGGAACAGCAAGGGGCTGATGTTTTCTTTGGGGAGAGATCCTTCGATGTGGAAGATCTTTGTCGGATAGATGAAAATGGAAAAGGAATGGTTTCGGTGATCCGATTGACTGATATCCAGGATAAACCAAAATTATTCTCCACCTTTATGTTGCAGATGTTGGCAGAAATATATGCCACTTTTCCAGAAGAAGGAGATTTGGAGCAACCCAAATTGGTCATCTTTATCGATGAAGCACATTTGGTTTTTGAAGAAGCTTCTAGAGCCTTGATGGATCAGATCGAAGCAATTGTGAAATTGATTCGTTCCAAAGGAGTGGGGCTCTTTTTTGTTACCCAAAACCCTGCCGATATTCCTGATGATGTCTTAGGACAATTGGGCTTGAAAGTGCAGCATGCATTAAGAGCCTTTACAGCTAAAGATAGAAAAGCCATAAAATTAGCTTCCCAAAACTATCCGATCACTGAACACTATGATGTGGATCAGCTTTTGACGGAACTGGGAATCGGAGAAGCCCTAGTTACGGTATTGAATGATAAGGGAATTCCAACGCCTTTAGTGCATACCATGCTTCGGGCACCACAATCCCGAATGGATGTCCTGACGAAGAGCGAGATTAATGAGGTGATTGATGCGTCGAGGCTCGTCAGAAAGTACAATGAGGAAATAGACCGAGAAAGTGCTTACGAAATCTTACAGGAAAAAATTGAAGCGTTCCAGGATGCGGAAGAACAAGCTAAACTGAAGAAGCAGAGAGAGAAGGCTCGAGGTTCAAGTTCCCGTAGAAGACAAAAGAGTACTTTGGAAACCATCGTTAATAGCACGACTACCAGGCAAATTGGAAGAACAATTGCCAGAGAGTTGACTCGAGGCTTGCTTGGCGTTTTGGGCGTGAAGCAAACTCGGAGACGACGCCGGCGCTAAAATTAAGTATAGAAACAAGGATCAGGAAAGAGGAAGGATTCTTTCTCTAAGGATCTTCTTGCCAACGGCTATTCTATTCTTCATCAACAAAAACCCCTTTGGCTTGAAACCTTCTACAATAAGAAGTCCAAGGGGTTTCTTTATAATGGTCTTCGGCAAAATACTTAACCAATTGCATTAATTGATCGGGAGTTTTAAATCCGACGAGACATTGAATTACATTGGTAGACTCGTCTAAAAATACAACAGAAGGGAAGCTCATTCTTCCACGAAGCATCTCAATGGCCAATTCGTGATAGGCTCTTTTTCCTGCCCTTTTCTGTGTGTATTTCTTTTCTTTAAAGAGAATTTCGTCTTCTCTTTCAGCATCAAATTTTACAGGATAGAAATTTTTGTTGATGAAGGCCACTATCGCCGGATGACGAAAGGTAGTCTTATCCATACGCTCACACCATCTACACCATTCCGTGTAAAAATCCAGCATTATCTTTTTAGGGTTTTCAGCCGATTTAGCTAAGGCTTCTTCCAAAGTAACCCATTGGATTTGAGGCATGGTATCCAATACCGGGGTTCTTGGTTGCAGTTGCGCCTGGAGTGGTTGCTGAAGCAGTATGAGTAGCAAAAGTGATAGTAAAATACTAACCTTTTTCATTTCTAACATAATTGTTTTCTCTAGTAAAAGATGGTCGCCAACCCTCCTCATCTATCTTTCTTTAGCCTAGCATGTCTTAGACGGATTGAGACCACTAAAAGGTACAAACTTAAATTGCAAATTTATGAATTCATACCCACATGTAAGAAACAAAATTATTCGTACTGTTATGTTTTGGACACTGAGTTTTAAAGTAAGTTTAACAAATTTTAAGCCTGTCAGAAGTAGTTTAACATATCCCATCTAACTAGAGTTCAAACTTCTGCTTCTATAAATTAACTGTAACTGATCCTCCAGTATATGTAATTTTTTAGAAGGGAAAGCCTTTGGTGTTTCAGGGGCTAAGATTCCTTGAGAAAGACGGATAGGCGCTTGGAATAAGCGAATCTCATCCCATAGATCCAGCTCAATAAACTGTTGGAGCAAATTGCCTCCACCTTCTACCATTAAGTTGACTTTTTTTAATTCGAATAGATGATCTAGTATCTGGAATAAAGTATGTTTCGATTTTGTGAGTTGTACATAATGGATATTTGGACCTTGCGGCTTGCTGGCAACTGATTGTGTGTAGATGTAGGTCGGAGTTTTTCCATCGAATATGGGCAGGTCATGGGATAACCTTAGATTCTGATCAATCGTTAATCGGGTAGGAGAGGAGCCATAGTATAGTCGATTGGTCAATTGGGGTCGATCCCATTCAGCCGTGTTAGTGCCTACTAAAATGGCATCAATTTCACTCCTCCATTTATGTACCAATCTTTTGGAGTATGGATTAGTCATCCAAAAAGGCTGTTGATCCAAGGGAGCGAGAAACCCATCTTGACTTACAGCGTACTTCAAAATGACGTATGGGCGCTTCAATTTAACAAAAGTATTACGTGGAGCGCTGAGTAGTTTGCCACGCTCCGAAAGAACATTGAGCACTACCTCCACACCTGCATTTCTAAGTTTATCAACTCCCACTCCATCTACGCCTGGCGTATGGTCAATATAAGACAGCACTACCTTGGGGATTTGGTGCTGGATGATCAGGTCGGTGCATGGAGGCGTTTTACCAAATATGGAGCAAGGTTCTAAAGAACAGTATAAGGTGGAAGCTTTAAGCAGAGGCAAATCTTTCTCTTTGACACTACCCACAGCATTTACCTCTGCGTGAGCATCACCATAACGCTTGTGATAGCCTTCACCTATAATCCTTCCCTGGTGCACGATTACAGCTCCAACAGTGGGGTTTGGCGAGGTTTGACCCCGCCCAAGATTGGCCAAGTCAAAACAACGCTTGATATATAATTCATCCATCTTGCAGTGCTTACTTTGATCAACAAGATAGTTCAAATTGGAAAAATACCAAGCCCGGATCTAAGCCTACTTCTCTTACTATATCACGAAGGAAACTTCCTTCAACAATAAAAAAAAGGCCAAAAATGCATTAAGTATAACAATAATACATCGGCGAAAATGGCTCATAAATGCCTTAAACACTTTTTTGTATTGAGAATATTCCTTATCTTTCCAACGTAATCCCCAAGTATTTTTTTTCCTAGTATTTGCTTTCACATTGTGTATTCTCCTCAAAATCAAAGCCTGAAATATTTTTTTTTTGTTAACCACAAAACGTAGTAAGCGTGTTATACAAAGTAAAACTTAAGAATGCTGAGGATGAAGTTTTGCTAGATGACAAAGTTTATGAATACTTGACCAATGACCCTTATTTGGTTAAAGTTGACTTTATCAACAACCTACGCAAACACTCTAGTGGATGCGCCGTTTTTCAGAAAACCTGGAAGCGGGCTGATGGGGGATACAAAACCGAAACCATCTACCTACACAAGCTGATTGCTGAAAAATTTCTTACCGGAAACAAAGAAGGATCAAGAAACCTCGTAGGGGCAAAGAATGGTAACAAATTAGATTGTCGTCTAGAAAACTTGCTTTATCGCTCACGTTCTGTCGCAAGTCGTAAAAGAAAAACAAGCAGTAAAACGGGTTACACAGGTGTCTATAAGGAGAATAATAGATACCGAGCCGTTATTTCTGTAGACCGGAAATCTGTTCACATTGGAATGTTTGCTACTGCTGAAGAAGCAGCCTTAGCGTACAACAAAAAATCTCGAGAGTTGTATGGTGAGGATGGCAAGATAAATGTGATCAAGAGCCAAAAGTAATTTAACTTCTAACAAGCAGAACCTTTACAAAAGGTATCGAGGCTAGAGTCTATTTGACTTTAGCCTTTTTTGCGCGTGTCATTTCACGTTTACCCGGAGGGCCTTTCAGTGCCTCTATCGTAAAACCGAGGGATTTCAAGCTACGCTTTACAGCTCCCTTCGCACAATAGGTAACTAGGAGTCCATCTTCCATCAATGCTTCGTACATGATGGAAAGTACATCTTCTTCCCAAAGTTCTGGTTGAGCACTAGGAGCGAATGCATCAAAATAAATGAGGTCAAATTTCTGTTCGAAATGTAGTGACTGGAAGGTTTGTTGAAGTTTCTGGAACTGAAAATTAGTACTAAGTACTTCTTGCTTCCCCCATTCCATCTGATGCATTTTTTCGAACAATGGACGGTACTCAGGAACCTTTAATACCTCTGGATAATTAAGCTGAACAGCTTCTTGTACGGGGACCGGAAAATTTTCCACACCCGTGTAAGTAATATTCAAATTCCTTCGTGATGCCTCGATACTAGTCATGAGCGCATTAAGGCCGGTACCAAAGCCAATGCCGAGTATAGATAGGTCTTTCTTATGCAGTCCGGCTTCATATAAGCCTGCTTCAATAAATACATGCTGCGATTCTTGAATCGCCCCATATTTAGAATGATAGGTAACCCCAAAGGTGGGAGAAAAAATAGAATGGGAACCATCCTGCGTATCAATGATGACAAATTCCTCTTTCATACATGCAACAACCAAACAAAGACCAGCTAATAAAACTCCAGTCTTTCAATTCTAAAGGATAAAAATAATCGCTATCGACTATAAGGGACTTTCAACCACCCCTTTCAGATCACGAACTGATATATCCAAATGCGAGGAATGATGAATGCACTGACCATCCTTGATCACCAAGATCTGCGGAGATTCGTGCCGAACACCAAATGTTTGAGCCATTTGCTGTGATAGTGGCCGATCATAGACAACATCTACAAAAAAGGTAGCCAAATCTTGCTCCTCAAAATCCCAGCTCCCTTCAAGCCGATGTCTGGCCATTGAGCTAATGGAGCAAGTAGGACTATGCTTATAGATGAGGCAGGTTTTCTGCCTGGATAATTCAACGATTTCGTCTATTTGTGTGGGATGCTTTACTGAAGTCCAGTTGATCATTTTATAATTTCACTATGGTTTGAACTACCACTTTAACAACTTGTACGACGGTTTCGTTCATAGAAAAATTGTTTGGACAACCATAACCCTTGTTGCATGAGGTGAAAGTGCTGAAAACGGCAACGAAGGCGAGAAGGCTTAGCATTCTTTTGAATCTTCTACTTTTCATCGGAGTCTAATTTAGATATGTTGGGAATTAAAATTTTTCAAATATGTCTTCAACGCATTAAAGCGTTTTTTAGTCTGCGGTACAGTCAAAAAGTATAAAAGCACACAAAAGTAAAGATTAATAATGGTAATTCGTCACATTTCTTGGGGGAAACTCTTTGTCTTTTGATTCAATTGACCGGGGGGTGTCATTCCCTCTATAGTGTATTCAAAACCAAAAAAGTCCCCTTATTGTTATAATTGTGTAGGAAAGTTATTCATAATGTGGTAAAATGCCGACTTTTAGTATTTTTGCGCCGTTCTTTTTACCCATATATTTCAATCAACAGATATGTCAAGAGAATTAGCTTTAAGAGATGCTTTAAATGAGGCCATGAGTGAGGAGATGCGGAGAGATGAAATGGTCTTTTTAATGGGGGAGGAAGTCGCGGAGTATAACGGAGCCTATAAGGTGAGTAAAGGGATGCTGGATGAATTTGGTGCGAAGCGAGTTATTGATACACCCATTGCTGAATTGGGTTTTGCGGGAATTGGGGTAGGAGCAGCCATGAATGGTTTGCGACCTATCGTAGAATTTATGACCTGGAACTTTGCCATCTTGGCCTTTGATCAGATCGTAAACAATGCAGCTAAAACACTTTCGCAGTCGGCAGGTAATTTCAAATGCCCCATTGTATTCCGCGGCCCTTCTGGGGCAGCCGGACAATTGGCACAGCAGCATAGCCAGACCTTTGAAAGTTGGATGGCTAACGTGCCGGGCCTTAAGGTCATTTCTTGTATCGACCCAGCGGATGCGAAAGGTTTGTTGAAATCTGCCATTCGTGATGACGATCCGATTTGTATGATGGAATCAGAGATGTTATACGGATTCAAGGGAATGGTTCCGGAGGGAGAATATTTAACCCCTATTGGTGTGGCAGCTGTGAGGAGAGAAGGAACAGATGTAACTATTGTTTCCTTCAATAAGATGGTGCTGACAGCGCTGGAAGCTGCAGATGAATTGGCTAAAGAAGGAATCTCAGCAGAGGTTATTGACTTGCGAACTATTCGTCCATTGGATCACCAAACTTTAGTTAACTCAGTGAAGAAAACGAACAGAATGGTGGTCGTTGATGAATCTTGGCCATTCGCGGGAGTGTCTGCAGAGATCGCTTATGAGATTCAAAAGTATGCTTTTGACTATCTCGATGCGCCGGTTACTAGAGTAAATGCGGCAGATACTTCTTTACCATATGCGCCGACCTTGGTGGAAGCTTACATGCCCAATCCAACTAAGGTGGTAAATGCGGTTAAGGAAGTGATGTACTTGAAGGCATAAGAAATGAGGTTTCCCCTTTAGGGAGCGATCTTCGATATAATAGTAGAAGCCCGATGGCCATAAGGTGATCGGGCTTCTGCATTAATCCAAGAGAGAACAGGTGGTTTTAAGTAGCCCAGGCTTTCTGTCCTTTCTCATAGGGCACACACCCATCGTAGCGACCTGGTGTTTCCACATATCGCAAAGCTTGAGTAGCACCCACCTCTGAGGAGAAGTAACCCCAAAGCGTCAATTGCTTCATCATCGTGAAGTAGTGGCTCTTGGCTTCGTCCGCTTTACCTTCTTCGTATGCTTTGGCCGTGGCATCCAAGGCGGTCAATAATTCCGTCTTTTCGTCGGCTGACAGGAGTAGAAAGTCCTTACCAGCTTTGGTTTTAGCCTCTTCATTCAACTGTCCAATCCCTTCTAAGAAGATCTTCTGATCTTCTGCCTCATAGCAATCTGATACGATCACTTTCATAAAAGCACCAATTCCCGCCGCTTTAGCTCCGGGAGAAGATTCTGTAGTTGGCAAAATGGTTTCGCCGACCTCATCGAGGAAGGTGATGTTGTTTTCCGTAAATTCAATAGTAGATAGTGCTGGAGCAGCAGGCTTACATCCCGTTAGAAAAGCCTCCGCGCCTATAATGGTTCCCCCAAGGATCAATGAGACCCGGGTCAGGGCATCTCTTCTATTCATCATAATGAAAGATTTTACGCTTAAAGATTCATTTTATTCAATTCACTAACGGCGTGATCAACTGCCCGTGCGGTGAAAGCCATATAGGTCAAGGATGGATTTTGACATGCGGCTGAAGTCATAAAGGAGCCATCTGTAACGAACACATTTTTCGCATCCCACATTTGATTCCATTTATTGAGAACAGAGGTCTTCGGATCTTTCCCCATTCTGGCCGTCCCCATTTCGTGAATACCACGACCGGGAGTACCATCTCCATCATAACCTGAGACATCTTTGACGCCGGCAGCTTCAAGAATTTCCATGCCATCGGTGAGCATATCTTTCCGCATATTCAATTCGTTCTCTTTTAGCTCGCAATCAATTGCTACGACGTTTAATCCCCATTTATCGGTCTTAGTCTTGTCTAAGGTCACTTTGTTTTCGTGATAAGGCAGGATTTCTCCAAAACCACCCATCCCAATCGTCCACCGACCCGGCTCTGTTAAGGCTTCCTTGAAGTCGGCGCCGATGCTATATTCGGCAATTTCTCTAGCCCAGTTCTCTCGACTGGCTCGACCCTGGTAGCCGAAACCGCGAAGGTACTCCCGCTTGTCACCAAATAAATTTTGGAACCTTGGAATGTAAAACCCATTTGCTCGTCGGCCAAAGTAATACTTATCCTCATAGCCCTCTACCCAGCCGCTGACGCGTACACCTAAGTGGTGATCCATAAGGTTGTGGCCTAGTTCTCCGCTACTACTACCTAAGCCCTCTGGCCAGATATCAGTAGCTGAGTTCTTGAGAATCCAAGTACTGTTGATGGTGGAAGCATTCAGGAATATTATTTTAGCCTTATAGGTGTAGGTTTGATTTGTCTCGGCATCGAGCACTTCCACTCCTGTCGCTTTTTTCGTGTCTTTGTCGTATAATACCTGCGTCACAATGCTAAAAGGACGTAAGGTGAGGTTGCCGGTTTTCATAGCGGCAGGTAGGGTGGAGGACTGCGTACTAAAGTATGCGCCAAAGGGGCAGCCCAGCCAGCATTTGTTTCTATATTGGCAAATGCCTCGACCTTCGATCGGGGCAGTAACGTGAGCGGCACGACCAATTATCAAATGCCTTTTGCCCTCATAGTGCTTCTTGATTCTTTCCGCGACATCCTTCTCAACACAATTCAATTCCATAGGCGGAAGGAATTCTCCATCAGGTAATTGTGGCAAACCTTCTTTGCTGCCACTAACCCCAGCAAAACGCTCTACATAGTCGTACCAGGGTTTGATTTCGTTGTATCGGACTGGCCAATCTACAGCAATACCTTCTTTTGCATTTGCTTCGAAATCAAAATCGCTCAAACGATAGCTTTGTCTTCCCCAAAGGAGAGAGCGTCCGCCGACATGATAACCTCTGAACCAGTCAAAGCGTTTGACCTCCGTATAGGGACAGTCTTTATCATTGGCCCACCAATCAAGGTTCATTTCATTCAGTGGATAATCCCTTTTTAAGACGGGGTAAGCTTCGATCATTTCTTGTGTACGGGTACCCCTATGAGGAAATTCCCAAGGGCCTTTCTGGGCATTGACATAGTCCTTTACATGTTCTATGTTCTTGCCACGTTCTAACATCATGACTTTTAATCCTTTTTCACACAGTTCTTTTGCCGCCCAGCCGCCACTTATGCCGGAGCCGACAACGATTGCGTCAAATTCGTTTTCTGCCATTTTTAAACGAGTTAATTGATAAAATTCGGTTTCAACATTATAGCTCGTAAAGTTATATTATTTGGTAAGCATGCTGCAAGAAATATCTTTATTTTCTGGATTGTCCAAATAGAAGCATCATTTTGAGTCTCTGTGACTAAACACCTCTTTGAAAATGTACCCTTTTTGCTGGTGTTTCGTACAAATTTAAACCGGATCCAATTAAAGAAAACTACACGCCAAATGATCTACTTACTATAGCTAATAAGATCCAATGAATTGGGAATAATAGTACCTAGAGATTTTAGATGCCTTTGAAGTATTTCATAAGATAGGTTGAATGGCTCTTGCCAGGAATGCAGCTCCAGGCTCTTTTTTCGAAAGAAATTGAGTATCTTGACCTCAGAACAGAATAGCTTTAAGAGCTCAAGAAAAGAATAAACTTACCAAAGGAAACTGCTTTCACGATTTCTCTACCACGGCGTTCTAATAGTGCATGTTAATACAGTAAGAAATAACTAACCAGTTTGCGATTTTATTTGCTAATGCTTGTACTAGCTGTTGTATGACGTATAGAATTTACGGAGTCCGAAAAAACCTTCTTCGTTCGATAACTTGGACGATTATGTCACTCGTGGGGTATTATGCTGTTGCCCAGACTCCTAAGCTTGACAGCCTGAAGAGTCTTTCCCATGGTTACCAGGAAGAAGATAGTTTTCAGGTTAAATTATTGAACCAAATCAGTTGGGAATATCATACTATAAGTTTGGACACCGCTGCCATTTTTGCCCATAAAGCGCGAGAAATGGCAAAGGAGGTGGACTACAAGATCGGATTTGCCAGAGCATGTAACCTCCTTGGTGTAGTGGCAGCACTACGAGGAGATCGTCTAGCACAAGAGAAATGGAATAATTTGGCCTTGCCTATTGCGGAGGAGACCAGGGATAGTTTTGTGTTAAGTGTGATATACAATGATCTGGCTAATATTTATGCCAGTAGAAATGAAAGCGCTAAAGCACTTGATTACTATCAAAAGTCGCTCCGTAACCAGGTGGAAGAAGATGAAGTTATAGAAATATTTACTGTTTCTAATATCGCCGTCCTATATTCCAATTTAGGGGATGAGGAGAAAGCTGCATCTTACTGGCAACAAAGCATGCGGAAAATAGACGAGACCAAGGATCCATATGTGAAAACAGTTGCGCTGATGACTAAAGCCTACTACCATTCTGTTAGAGATGAACCCGATTCCATCCGGATAGCCGTCGAAGCAGCCTATGCTATAGCAGAAGAGAATGAGAATTTTTTGATGCAAGTGGATTGTCTAGAATGGTTGGCGGATTTGGCAAGAGAAGACGGAAAAATGGAATTGGCCAATAGGCATCTAGTAACAGCTGCTGCGATCACCAATGACAAAGGATTTCATTCCAGAGATTTGTCCATCAACTACGAACTGGTCGAATGGTATATGGCACGAAAGGATTACGACAGTGCTGAGGCGAAATTGAGAGAAATTTACCGCCGAGCGAAGCCAGGAGAGTCCGATTATTTGAATGTTTTAATCAACTACCATGAGCTGTCAGCTGAGCTATTCCAGAGCCTGAATGATTTTGAGTCTGCCTATAGACATCAACAACTTTTGCTAAAATTTCGGGATACATTGGATCAGGTTACTCAATTGCAACGATTGGGAGAGTTAGAGATTCAATATGATCTGGAGAGGCAGCAGGTGGAATACGAACTCATGATGGCTGAGAAAAAGCAGGGAGAAGCTAAAGTGGCCTATCACAAGACCCTGAATTGGGCACTTTTTGCCATATTGATATTGGCTGTGATAGTGGTAGCTCTGATTTGGCTCTCTGCACGACAGCGACAACAATACACCGAACAATTAAAAGAGGAAGTAGCTAAGAAGACGTCAGATCTTAGGTTGAAAAATGAGGAGTTGGAGGGCTTTGCTCACATCGTTTCACATGATTTGAAGGAACCTTTAAGGAATATCATCAGCTTTGTCAATTTAATCGAAAGAAAAGGTTCTAGTCTGGAACATTCAGAAAGAACTACTTATTTTAGCTTTATCAAAAAAGGAGCTAATCAATTATATAATTTGGTAGAGGATGTATTGCAATTTTCCAAATTGCGTAAAACGGATCCAAAAGTTTCTCTGGTAAATACAGAAAAACTCGTCAAGGAAGTGGAAGTGGCCTTGAAATTGAAAATGGAAGAAAAGAATGCACAAATATGTGCGCATGATTTGCCCAGAATTGAGAGTTCAGAGGCCATCCTATTTTTAATTTTTAAGAACTTGATTGAAAATGGCATCACCTATAATCGACAAGCAGCGCCTTTGATAGATATTCGTTATCAACGACATAAGGAAGAGCACGAATTTTCTCTTTCCGATAATGGTATGGGAATCCCGATGGAGTTTCAACAAAAGGTGTTTAAGATGTTTTTCCGATTGCATAATCGAAATGAATTTGAGGGGACGGGACTAGGCTTAGCTATTGTCAAAAAATTGACCGATCAACTAAAAGGGTCCATAAGTTTTGAAAGTGATTCTTCTGGTACTACCTTCTTTTTGAAATTCCCCACCAATTATGAAGCCACTGCCATTTAATATCTCGAAAACTACCAATCAATCGATTGGGGTTCAGCATGATATTTTACCATACTTCTATGATCGCCTGCATTACCATCCAGAATGGCAAATCACTTTGATTTTGAAAACAGAGGGTATGTTATATGCTGGTGATGGCATGTGTCGATTTCAACCTGGAGATATTTTTTGTATTGGATCCAATCTGCCACACTTATTCCGAAACGATAGCAAATACTATGAAGAAGAGGGGGAGAATGCAGAAGCTATTTCAGTATTCTTTGACCGAAGAAGTTTAGGGCCAGGTTTTTTTGAGATCCCGGAATTACGGGCAGCGAAAGGGCTATTGCGAGAGGCAAACAAAGGAATTTGCTTCCCCTACCAAACCTTCCAGGATGATTTATACCCCTTGTTTGAGCGAATGAAAAAACAAAACGGGATTCCACTCTTGCAAGATTACCTTTCTCTTTTAAACACACTGTGCCTTTCTGATGCAGGCCAAACCCTATCTAGTATGGCCTATGATCGATCTCAGGCAGAAGCTGCTGGAAAACGCTTGGATAAAGTCTTACAATTCATATTTCAAAACTATGAACATAAAATTACAGTCCAGGAAGCCGCGAGGATAAGTAATTTAAGTGTTCCTGCTTTTTGCCGGTCATTTAAGTTGCATACACGAAAGACATTCATTGCCTATGTCAATGAAGTACGCGTAAATGCAGCTTGCCAATTGTTGATGGATCAGCATTATTCAATTGCGCAAATTGCCTATAAGGTAGGGTTCAATAATTTGTCAAACTTTAACCGCCAATTTAAGAAGGCGAAAGACATGTCCCCCAGTTCCTTTCAACAGCATTATCAGTGATTTTCTTTACTTCACCTATGAACTTAATCAGGATTTGGTAAGTGCCATTTGTATTTTACTGCCAATATTCTTAAGATAATGATAAAGAATACAGTAATTAACATGGCCCAGTCCCGACCCAACTGAATGGATGTTAAGATTAGAAAGAGTATCCCACCTGCAATACATGCTGTAGCATAGATCTCTTTTCGAAAAATGAGAGGCACTTCATTGCATAACACATCCCGGACCACCCCTCCAAAAACAGCTGAAACCGTGCCCATGATCACAGCTATTGGCATGGACAAACCCAGGTTCAGGGTTCTTTCTAGCCCTAAAATCGTGTATAGCCCAATTCCGATGGTGTCAAAAAGAAATAAAGTGCGCCGAAGTTTCTGAATACCCTGTCCGAAGATGTAGCTGACAGCAATACCTACCGCGATGATCAATAAATAATTGTTATCTAGGAGCCAACCTACTGGCTGCCGACCTATCAATATATCCCTGATGGTGCCACCTCCTAGGGCAGTGACCAGAGCGATGACCGAGGCTCCGAAAATGTCCAATTTCCGCTGGATGGCTGTAAGGGCTCCACTGATGGCGAAAACAAAGGTACCAGCCAAATCAAAAAAGTAAATAATATCCATGGGAAACGATGGGGTGAATTAACTAGCTGTAGCGTTCTGGATGTAGAAGAGAAAGGTCAACGCTCGGTGCCTTGCGACTAACAACCTCTGCAACCAATTGTCCAGTAATAGGACCTAAACTCATTCCCATCATAGCGTGACCTCCGGCCAAGATTAAATTGGGAACATATGAAGAGCGACCGATATAGGGTAGACCGTCAGGAGAGCAAGGCCTGAATCCCACCCAAACATCTGCATCCTTTTGATGGGGAAGGTCTACGTCTGGGTAGTACTGTGGGAGAGCATCTAGGACGCCCTGAACTCGCCTCGGGTTAACTGCTGAACTTAAGCCACCCAGCTCCAAGGTTCCCCCAAAACGGAGATCCTTTCCCATAGGTGTAATGGCAACTTTGTCTTCACTTAAGATCGAAGGAATAGTTGGCCGCTGATTTGGTTCAGTAAGAGTGATCGAGTAGCCTTTGCCATCTTGAATGGGCATATTGATTTTTAAACCCTTTAAGACTTTTTGTGCCCAAGAACCAGCTGCAAGTACGACTTGATCCACTGCCTGCTTTTCCCCTGTGGAAAGCATCAGATGCGTGATGGTATCTCCTTTCGTTTCCCAGCCAGTAAGCTGGGTGTTCGATAAAAAGGTGACACCAAGACCCTTCAGGTGGCTGAGCATGGCCTGCATAAAGCTATGTGGAGAAAGATGTGAATCGCCGGGATATAGCACGCCTCCACGCGCCGACAAACGGGTCCCAGACTCCATTGCAGCGAGTTCTGCGCTGGATAAGACTTTCGCTTCGACACCCAGTGCATTGGCCATCTCTGCACCCTCTATTTCCTCCTTCTCACCTTTGGCTGATCTGAATAGCATGATCAACCCCTTATTTTCTAAATCAAAAGGAAGGGCTAATTCCTGACCTAAGGACTGATAGAGCAGTCTACTACCTTGATTGAGATCTCTGATGACAGGCATGGCAGCACGCACTTTGGCAGGTGTACAGGCTCTGTAGAAGTACCACAACCATTGAATTAGTGGCAGATCCAGTCTGGGTTTGATGTAAAATGGGCTACTGGAACTGAACATCCAGCGCAATCCTTTAGAAATTACACCTGGGCTTGCGAGGGGAACGAAGTGACTGGGGACGATCATGCCGGCATTCCCGAATGAACATCCGGCCTCCAGGTCTCCTTTGTCGATCAAAGTGACCTCATGGCCAGCTTGCTGCAAATAATAGGCGCTACACAATCCTATAACACCGCCTCCAATAATGTGAACTTTCATCTTGACCAGCTATGGATTTTAGATTACTTGAAAACCGTGCGCATAGGGGTCATCCTCTTCATCAATGATGATATGATTGTACCCCGTAATTCGAGCCCAACCCTCTATGCTGGGGACAATTGCAGAAAATGGACCACATGAAACCTCTTCTTCTACTTTACCAATAAATTGGCTGCCTATAATACTTTCATGCGTAAAACTTTGTCCTTTCTTCAACTTGCCCTTAGCGTGCCATTGGGCCATCCGCGCCGAAGTACCCGTCCCACAAGGAGACCGGTCAATAGCCTTTTCTCCGTAGAAAACAGCATTTCGCGCATCAGCACCAGCTGTCAGAGCTTTACCCGTCCAGAGGAGGTGACTAAGGCCCGTAATTTTATCGTCCAGTGGATGAATGAATGAATAGCTTTCATTTAGTCTTTCCCGTACTATGGGGCTCCATTGGATTAATTTTCCAGGCCCATAAGCATCTATTCCCTGGTAGTTCTCCTGTGGGTCCACAATGGCATAAAAATTTCCACCATAGGCCACATCAACCTTTATTTGACCCAATTCTGGGCATTCAACTTCTAACTGCTCCTTGTATAGGAAGGCAGGAACATTGGTAAGCTTTACAGAGCGAACTTTTTTTCCTTCCTGTTGATATTCTACCAAAACTAACCCGGCCGGAGTTTCTAATCTCAACTTCCCAGGTGTCTTCGGTCGAACTAAGCCTTCTTCGATGGCAATAGTGACGGTACCTATTGTTCCATGCCCACACATGGGGAGGCAACCACTGGTTTCGATAAAAAGGATGGCCACATCGTTCTCTGGATCTGAAGGCTCAAACAAAATACTTCCGGACATCATATCGTGTCCCCTTGGCTCAAACATTAATCCGGTTCTAATCCAATCGTGGTGAGCCAAAAAGTCTAGTCTTTTTTCACCCATATTGGTGCCCTTCAAGAGGGGGCCTCCTCCGGCAACCAGTCTTACCGGGTTGCCGCAGGTGTGAGCATCAATGCAGAAGAAAGTTTTCTTCATAAGAACTTGTAGGTTTAGACAATCTATAGATTCAGGTAATCGGGCAAGATCGGGCGGGTAGCCATGCCATCCTCCAGGATCTTCAAGACGCGCTCTCTTTCGGCTCCAGCAAGAGGAAGTCGAGGAGGGCGTACGTGTTCTGTACCAATACCTGTGATTACTTCTGCCAGTTTTATATTCTGTACTAACTGTGGATTGATATCTAATTCTAAAATAGGAAGAAACCAGCGATGAATAGCAACTGCCTCGGCAATTCTTCCAGCTAAAGCCAGCCTATAAATAGCCACCGTTTCTCTTGGGAAGGCACAAACCAAACCCGCGACCCAACCATCAGCTCCCATTAATAGGGATTCAAGCGCAATAGTATCTACTCCGCAACTCACTTTCAGGTTATCACCAAAAGCTGATTTTAGGCGACTGATATTGGATAAATCTCTGGTGCTTTCTTTGATCGCCTGGATATTAGGTAGCTTCAAAAGTTGCTCCATGATCTCCAAGGTCACCTCAATCTTATAGTCTACCGGATTGTTGTAAATCATGATCGGTAGATCAGTTGATTTGGCAATACTAGTAAACCAACTTGCGGTTTCTCGGTCAGTAGATTTGTACATCATGGGCGGTAGAGCCATTAAGCCATCAGCTCCGTGTTCCTGGGCAGTTTGAGCCACTTTGATGGCATTGGCCTGTGAACTCTCTGCAATATTAATGATGACGGGGAGGTCACTATTAACCTCTTTAGACCTTTTAAGCAAGTCCATTTTTTCACTAAGTAACAACGTACTGGCTTCGCCCAAGGATCCACCGAGAATAATTCCATCAACTCCCGCCTCGATCTGTGCCTTTAGATTCACCTCATAGGCGTCTAAATCTAGCTGGCCATGTGCGTCAAATTTCGTTGTAAGGGCCGGATAAACACCATTCCAGTTTACCATGATTTTTTTTCTGCAATGATAGACCAAATTCTAAGGTGGGGATACTATGATATTATCACTGTATGATACTATTTTATTAAATTGATGTAGATTGGAAACCTAGGGGAGTAAAATAGTATATGATGACTACAGATTCATCATAAATTCATTGAGATCTACACTGGTGTCTAGGTTCAGTTTCTTCCTTAGTCGATACCGGCCTACTTCTACCCCTCTGACGGAAATATTCATCAGCGGAGCAATTTCCTTAGTAGTTAGGTTCATTCTCAGATAGGCACAAAGCTTTTGATCATTGGAGGTGAGTTGTGGGAATTGGACTTTTAGGCGCTTCAAAAAATCGCTGTGTACTTGATCAAAATGATGTGCAAACTGATCCCATTCTCGGGCTAATTCATCATCTTGAGTCAATAATCGGATTAGGCTTTCTATCTGTTTTTTAGCATTGGCCTCCTGAAGATCCTTATTGAGTTTTTCTAGTTGATTTCGCAGTTTATGAATCATTTCACTACGTTGCACCAGGTGCATGGTTGTACTAGCCAATTCTTGATTTTTATGTCTGATTTCTTCTTCCAGGTTTTTGTTTTGCAAAGCAATAATGGCTCTTTCTGATTCCTCTACCACCTTTTGGTGTTCCTCTTCTTTTTTCCGCTGTTCTGAAACTAGATTGGCAGTTTCTTTTTTAAATCGACTCCTCGGAATCAGGATTAAACTTAAAATAGTGGCTAATGCCAACAAAAAGTAGATGAACTTTGCCAGATTGGAGGCATACCAGGGGGGACTAATGGTGAAGTGGTAACTGATCAATGGAGACTCTTGACCGTTTTGGTTTTTTGCTCTTATCATAAAAGCATAATCGCCTGGGCCCAGGTTTGTATATTCTTTACTTCTCTTAGAGTTCCAACTAGACCAACCTTCATCAGATCCTTCCAAATAGCATTGAAAAAATACTTTATCATGCTGGCCATAAACAGGAGCAGTAAAGGAAAATCGAAAGGCATTCTGGAAGTGATCGAATTCTAGCGGAGCATGGACTTCTTTGCTCGAATAATGACCCGCCAGAATTAGGCTATCTCCGTCTGCTATATTATACATAGATTGGAAGAGTACCTGTAGTGGCGCTCTTTGGGCTGCGGCGCGTTTGGGATCGAAAGTAATAAATCCCTTTTCTGCACCTGCAATAATTCGTTCCTTTGCTAAGGGATGAATAAACTCGAACCCACGAACCAATTGACTGGTTAACGAAGGATAAAAGTCTTTTTTGAAACGTTTTACCACTCCTTTGTCCGTTACTTGAAGGCGCCCCGAGGTAGTGGAGCCTACAAACCAGATATTACCATGTTCATCCTCAAAAATCCGGATGAGGTTTGGCTCCTCCTGAATTAATTCTTGCATCTCCTGATAGGCCTCAAACTGATCATTGCCTTCCTGATACCTAAAAATCCCATTTTCACTAGTAAAAAGGAGTTCATCATTGATGAAGAACACATGATTAAGGTGATCGCTTGCTAGACCTTGTTTTTGCCCATAAAGCATCACCTTCATTCCCTGTAAGTCGGCATTTAGTTGAATCTTGTAAATGCCACGATAGGGGTGGGCCATCCAAATGTTGCCTTTCCCATCAGGCACAATAAACCGACTGGATTCGGTCAAGCCCTCAATTTTATGACTCCATTTCCACCCTTGTGCTCCCAATTCATACAACTCAAGACCTTCGTAGGTGCCAGCTATCATTTTGCGACTATCACTGTGGAGTGGAATGAAATTCCAAGTTCCCACACTATTAGATAGTTTCTTGCTACCATGTTTACCAGCCTTCCTTGTGATTTCGAATGCTCCTTCGTGGTGCCCCATGAGTAGCCGTTTTGCAACTATAGCCAAACCCCAAACTTGTCCTTCTGTTCCGGGCACTAGGATAAAGGACGTCTTGTCGAAAAGTTTAGGTTTTGCATCTGCTTTCAATGCGTATAGTCCAGAAGATGTCCCAAAGTAGAAATACCCATCGAATTCGATAAAAGTATAGGCGGTTCCCTCCAAAGGCTGATCGGGGATGATCTGACTGTAAGCTCCATTAATCTCAGCATAATCAATCCCATTATCTAAGCCAATCCAGAGGTTGTCATTTTGATCGGTGAGTAAGCTTAAAACATTGTTTTTCTGGAGTCCATTATTCCGACTAATATGGGTTTTGAGTTGATAGTCCTGATCTAATACCAACACCCCTGCGGAGGATGTTCCCATTATAATCTGCCCAGCCTTGTCTTGTGTAGCACAGTAGATCCTATTTTTCTTAATAAAATCATCCAGAACTGGAAGTAACCAAGCCTTCATGCTTTGGCCATCCAGCATGAAAAAACCATCCTTTAAGGTTGTAAAGAGGATCTTGCCAGATGTTGTCGGTAGAGCACTTGTGAAAATAAAATCGTCGAGATTGGCAATTGGTAGTTGGATTGGCACAAAATCACCTCCCTTTTTCTCGAACAATCCTGCATTACTTTGTAGAAACAACCTATCATGTGCTGCGCCCAAAAATCTTAAACCCATACCTTGCCAAACGACCCTTATATGCCCATCCTGGAATTGATAGAGTTTATTAGAAGCATAAAAGAAGAGACTTTCCTCGTGTTCAACGATCTCCCAAACATCCTCAAAATTTCGATAGGGTTCCGAGACTAAACCAAGCAAAGAATGATAGATGAGATTTCCTGAGCTGTCGGGGAGGAAGTAACCAAATTCGTTTTGCCCTCCGACGAACACGGAATCTCCTTGTATGAGTAAGGAACGAGCAATAGTTTTCTTTTCTAAAGGGAAGCATTGCCAATCACTTCCATCAAATTGCAACAGACCATTGTTGTTAGCAAGGAAGATGTAGCCATTAGTATGCTGATCAACCGCCCAGTTCTGAATCCCTGCCTGGTAAACAGTGGTTGGGTAGTTTTTGATAAACGGATCCCCTAAAAGAAGATCAGTGGCCTTGACCAAGCTTGTCAGCAGACAAAAGCCTAGAAAGCTAACCATAAAAACGAAATGTTTGGGTTGAATCGAGTCTTCTTTGTAGTTCATTTTCTGTGTAAATCCTTGCTCCATAACTTCTACTCCCCTAATATACAAATTGTAGTAGTGATTTAGTATGAAAATAGAAATATGAAGTACTTATGTTGTAGTGACTTAGCACGCAAAAGAATAATGAAGTATTTGTGATGTAGTATAATATCATGTAATTCCTTATAAATGAAGCTACTTTTGTGTCATTAGAAGGTTTATCCCAAATTTTGTTTTGATTTATCTATTGAGCTTGTGTGGGGATGATGTAGTGGAATAATAAATATGTGCAAGAGGAAAAAAGTGATGTAGTAAGAGGTTTCGGCTTAGAACAAAGAGAATAAGCTATAACACAATTATGCTACTATAAAAAATAGAACTAATGAAAAGACTTTTACCTTTATTATTTCTTCAAACCCTTTGCTTCAGCATGGCCTTCGGCCAGGTTGTAATCGATTTTGAATCGGAAAGTAGTGGTTTGAATTTTCAATATTTTGGAGGAAGCGCAGAAGGTGCACAGTCCAATACTATTGCTAACCCCAATTCTTCTGGCATCAATACCAGTGCTACTGTGCTGGAATTTGTAAAAGTAGGTGATGCGCCTACTTGGGGTGGAGCCTTTGCTAATCCCGCACCAACTAGTCCAATAGATGCGACCAATGGCGGGCAGATATGTATAAAAGCTCATTTCGATCACATTGGTAATCTAACAGTGAAGCTAGAGCAACCTGCCTCAGGTGGCGAGAACTGGATAACTACGGTAGCCAATACAAAAATGGGAGAATGGGAGGAAATATGCTTTGATTTTGACAACCCTTCTCTAGAAGACTCTAATCAACCAGCAACAGGTAGAGTATTTGGACAGCTTGTTTTATTCGCAGATTTTGGTACGGAAGGTACCGGATCAAGTGTTACGACCTACTTGGATGATATAACCTACATGACGCCAAGCGAGAGAACATGTACTTCCATCTTTGATTTTGAAACCGAAGCTACCTCAACTAATTTTCAAATCTTCGGTTCGGCATTGGATGGAGAATTAACTCAAGTTATTGCAAATCCCAATGCTACAGGTATCAATACTAGCGGTAGTGTGGTAGAATATATAAAGGCTGGAGATGCACAGACCTGGGGCGGGATGTTTTCAAACCCTGACCCCGCCAGTCCTGTTGATGCAAGTTTAGGAGGAGAGATTTGTGTGAAGGTCCATATGGATCATATTGGAAATTTGGCTGTCAAGTTAGAACAGGCCAATCAGGGAGAGAATTGGATTACTACTGTGGCCAATACGAAGATGAATGAATGGGAAGAATTGTGTTTCAATTTTGACAACCCTTCGATAGAAGACTCCAACCAAGCCGCAACGGGAAGAACATTCGGGCGAATTGTACTTTTCTTTGACTTTGGCACGGCAGGAACGGGGAGTGATGTTACCTACTATTTCGATGATATTGAGGTTTGTACATCTGGTGTGGCCATGAATGTTGATGTGAGTTTTGCCGTTGATATGAGTGGATATGAAGGCGACTTTACCACTGTTTATATTAGTGGCGACTTTAATGGATGGGCAGGTGATGCCAATGCATTAAGTGATGAAGATGAAGATGGCGTATGGACTACTACGCTCTCGTTACCAACTGGTCCTATCGAGTATAAATTTACATTGGATAATTGGACTGTACAGGAAATGTTTAATGGTTCTGAAAACTGTACGAAGTTAACTGTAAATGATGATGGGCGATTTGTAAACAGAACTCTCGTTGTCGCCAACGCAGACTCTAGTCCTGGGATGGTTTGTTTTAATAGCTGTTATGCCTGCGGTGAATCTGTCAAAATAACCTTTGACCTAGGTGTTTCCGGCATTACACCAGCGGAATCTGGCTTATTCGTTGCTGGCGGAAGTGAATTTGGTGCTCCAAATGAGCGCTTCCGTTTGATGCCAAACGGCGATGGAGTAGTTTCCTTGACGATTGAGCGTCCGATTGGTTTTAGCGGTTTTTACACTTTTACCAATGGCGAGTGTGGTGACTACTCTTGTAAAGAGAATATTGCAGGCCAAGATTGTGCTAGGCCTGATAATTTTAATGATCGCTTTATCAATCCAGTCATGGCAGATACAACAATTGCCACCTGTTTTGGTGAATGTACTATCGATACCAATTGTATGGGGCCTGCGGAAGGCGGTATGGTGACTTTCAGTGTGGATATGACGAGCTTTGGGGGAACTTTTGAAAAAGCATACGTTAGTGGAAGTTTCAATGGATGGTCAGGTGATGCCAATGCACTGACTGATGAGGATGAAGATGGCGTTTGGGAGGGAACTTTTGAATTGCCAGGTGGAAACCATGAATTCAAGTTTACTGTAGATAACTGGGCACAACAAGAGAACTTCGAAGAAGGTGCTTCTTGTACGGTTACAAATGGCGGTTTTACGAATCGAACCTTAACGGTGGACGGCAATTCTTCTCTTTGTTTCCCTTGGAATTCTTGTGAGAGTTGTCTAGTAAATACGGAAGACCTCATTGTCAATCTAAATTTGGTCCGAATCAATCCGAATCTAGTTCGCGACTTTGCACAGTTGACTTTTGAACCACAGGTAGGCCGCAAGCAAGTTGAATTGTGGGACCTCAGTGGTAGACTACTTTGGCAGCAGGCTGTTGACCGAGGCCAAGACCAACTGAACCTTGATCTTTCGGGTTATCAAGGTGGTATTTATCTGGTCCGTGTGAGAACGGACGAGATGATTGTTACGAAAAGAATGATTAAGCAATAAAGAGTGGTGGTCTTTGACCACCAGATGGGATCGGTGTTAGTGGGTATTCCCAATTAATGGGAGGCCCACTAACCCACTTTTCAAATCGAATTTCGACCCTCATGATTCAAAGAATTTGTAGCAGTTTAGTTTGTTTTCTGCTAGCCACAACTATGGCTATTGCGCAGGGACCCGACGAAATAAAGGGCATTATTACTACCTCAGATGGGGAGACGGTAATTGGCGCCACCATTAGTGTAAAAGGAACTACAACGGGAACAGTAAGTGACATCGATGGTAGCTTTTCATTACTGGTGGAAGAAAGACCCGTAGTTTTGATTATTTCCTACACTGGCTTGCAGACCCAAGAAATTGCGGTCAACAGCGAATCAGAACTGGCTATCGTAATGGCTGAGAATATCTCATTGCTGGATGAGGTAGTGGTTGTTGGCTATGGCACGCAGAAGCGAAGCAGTATCAGTGGAGCTGTTTCTACTGTAACTTCTGATGAAATCACAGAAACACCCGTACTCAGAACAGAGCAGGCTCTTCAGGGGAGAGTAGCAGGGGTACAGGTAGCGCAAAGTTCGGGCTCTCCTGGTAGTCCGCTAACAGTACGTGTACGAGGAGTCGGCACCATTAACAACAGTGATCCATTGTATATCGTGGATGGTATTCCCGTAGAAGGAATAGATTTTTTGAATCCAAATGATATTGAATCAATCAATGTCTTGAAAGATGCAGCTTCCTCTGCGATTTATGGTGCAAGAGGAGCCAACGGAGTGGTTTTGATCACTACTAAAGGAGGAAAGAAAAATCAAGCAGGCAGCATCAGCTATCATGCATATTATGGAGTACAAAGTGCCTGGAAGAACATGAATCTTCTAAATGCCAGTGAATATGCCACCCTATCTAATGAAGCGCACATCAACTCTGGACGAGTACCTTTACCAGAATTCTCCAATCCGCAACAATTAGGAGAGGGAACAAATTGGCAAGACGCCATTTTCCAAGATGCACCCATGGTTAGCCATCAGTTAACAATGAGTGGAGGAGGAGCAGGGTCTGCCTACACGGTTTCCGGTAATTATTTTCAACAAGATGGAATTGTAGGTGGAGAAAAGTCTGGCTTTGAAAGATATACGGTTCGCCTTAATACGGTGAATGACTTAAAGAATTGGCTGACGGTCGGTAATACCCTTGGTTTTACCTATTTACAACGAAACTTCTTGCCCGAGAACAATGAATTCGTCACACCCTTGATCCGTGCTTTAAACATGGACCCGGTTACACCTATTCGCAAGCCTGATGGAACTTACGCCTACTCCTACTATTCCGATACAGATATCACGAATCCAATCAATGCCATTGAGCAGATCAATGATCGTTGGACTTCTAATCGGATTGTTGGTTCTGTATTTGGCGAACTGAAATTGATGAAGCAGTTGCGATTTAAATCTACTTTTAGCGTGGATGCGACTTTTGCTACTCGAGACATATTCCGGCCCCTATTCGACTTAAGTATTAATCCGACCATTAGTGATGCTCCGGCTGGGGAGAAAAACAATGTTAATAGTGTAGGAAAGGAACATAATACTTGGCGAAATATGCAATGGGAGAATGTATTAAATTACAAAACAACTTTTCAGGACCAGCATGCCCTGGATGTTACTTTGGGTACCACCTTCCTTGATAATCGGTTTGATTTTTCCGGGGGGGGTAATACAAACTTACCAAGTAATGATCCAGCAGATGCCTACATCTCGAATACGATTGACCCTATTGCCTCACAGAATGCTTACGCAGGAGCAACGGAAGCTTCATTGCTTTCATTCTTTGGTAAAGCCAATTATGAATGGAAGGACCGATACCTGGCATCAGCCACATTCCGCGTTGATGGTTCATCTCGCTTTGGCGCGAATAACAGATACGGCTACTTTCCGTCTTTTTCCTTGGGGTGGGTGATCAATCGAGAGGACTTCTGGAATATTGATGATGTGAGCCTCTTGAAATTGAGGGCAAGCTGGGGACAAAATGGAAACGACCGAATTGGTAACTATAGCTTTTCCACGATTGTAAATGCTGGACAAAACTACACCTTTGGAGATGGCGAAATTATCACCAATGGTAATGTCCCTTTAGTTGCAGCTAATCCTGACCTAAAATGGGAAACGAGTACTCAAACTGATATTGGGTTGGATGTAGAATTATACGATGGGCAGGTTTACTTCGTAGCAGATTACTATGTTAAGAAGACATCTGATATGCTGTATGCAGCTCCGATTCCATTGACAGCAGGGACACTTCCTCCTGTGCGAAATATTGGAGAAATGGAAAACACCGGCCTGGAATTATCATTGAATTATAGGAACAGAGAAGGCGAATTCAAATACGGTCTGGGAGCAAATATTGCTTTCGTATCAACCGAGGTCATTTCTTTGGGTGAGGGTGGAGAGCCCATTACTTCCGGAAATGTATTCTCTGCGGGAAGTGTAGCAAGAACAGAAGTAGGGAATCCGATTGCCTCATTTTATGGTTATGTCACCGATGGTCTATTTCAGACGCAAGCTGAAGTTGAAAGTCATGCCTTCCAGAACGAAAATACTGCTCCTGGTGATATCCGTTTCAAGGATTTGAATGGAGACGGTGTGATCACCAGCGATGATAGAACATTTATCGGAAACCCCACGCCTGACTTTACCTATGGTGTAACCTTTGATGCAGAATATAAAGGATTTGATCTTAGCCTTTTCTTGCAGGGAGTTTCCGGAAATGATATTTATAATGGGATCGTGCGGTATGATTTCTCTTACACCAACCGACCACAGGAAGTGTTAAATCGATGGACGGGCCCAGGTACTTCGAATTCAGAACCACGTGTTACTTTAAGTGATCCAAACAGAAATGCTAGGGTATCCGATCGATTCGTAGAAGATGGTTCGTACTTAAGGATTAAGAATTTTCAAATCGGATATCAATTACCTCAATCGATACTTTCCAAAATCAGATTAAACAAGTTTCGTGTATACCTAAGTAGTCAAAACCTCTGGACATTGACCAAGTACACAGGGCTTGATCCGGAAATTGGCTCTACACAGGGCGCATTAGATCTAGGAATAGACCGTGGTTTTTACCCGCAAGCCAGAACCTTTTTGGGCGGCGTTCAAATTACCTTTTAACTGAGAATCATGAAGAGAATAATAGTATTAAGCTTTTTCATGTTGTGCTTCTTTTCTTGTGAGAAAGAGTTGCTAGAAAAGAAGCCTATCATTGGTGCGACCGAGGAAAATTTTTACAAGACAGCGAGTGATGCGGTGTCGGCTGTAAATGGGGCTTACGCTGCCTTGCAATTCGAATTGACCCCAGCTGGCCATTTTCGATGGTTTTGGGGAGATATATTTTCTGATGATTCTACCACTGGTGGATCGGGACCCAATGATCAGCCAGATTTACAAGCCATGGAGAATTTTCAAGGCCTTACAGATACCGAGTATCTAGAGTCTGAATGGGCTGCTGACTATGAGGGGATTTATCGAGCAAATATTGTGCTGGAAAGAGTACCAGATATTGAAATGGATTTAGATCTTAAAAACAGAGTCTTAGGAGAAGCGAAATTTATCAGAGCTTGGTTCTTTTATAATCTGGTAACCTTGTTCGGGGACGTGCCGCTAGTAGATCATGTATTGGCACCAAGTGAATATAATATGCCAAGAACACCTGCTGCAGAGGTGTGGGCCCTAATTGAGCAAGATCTCACTGAAGCTATTGCAGACCTTTGGACACGTAGCAGATATAGTTTGGAGGATTTAGGTCGAATCACGAAAGGGGCCGCGCAGGGCCTGCTGTTGAAAACCTATATGTATCAATCCAAATGGACGGAAGCTCAGGCCATGGCTAGTGACATTATTAGTTCAGGAGAATACCAATTGGCTGCCGATTATGCACAGATCTTTACAGAAGCAGGGGAAAACAATGAAGAATCTGTTTTTGAGATTCAGTATATGAATGCTTCTGGTGGGAATTGGGGTAGAAATAATGCCAATGAAGGCACCTTTACCAATGTATTCCAACGGGCAAGAGGTCAATTCGAGGGATTTGGATTCAATTTGCCAACACAAGATTTTGTAGATGAATTTTTTAAGGAGGGCTTTGAAGATCCCCGCCTACAAGCTACTGTGTTTCGGGTGGGAGATTTTATGGGTGATCGAGGCCAATTTTCCAAGGAAGCTACGGGATATCCACATGAGTATTACTCAAAGAAATACTTCAACAGTAAAAGCGAGGAAGCCCCTTTTGGCGATCCTAATCCGAATGGAGGGACTAATGATAGAGTAATTCGCTATGCTGATGTACTCCTGATGCATGCAGAAGCAGCTTACCACAATGGAGATGAGGCCAGTGCCAGAAACTCATTGAATGATGTACGTAAGCGGGTAGCATTGGATGCTGTGACCATTTCGGGTCCAGCTTTACTTAATGCGATTTATCACGAAAGAAGAGTTGAGCTGGGATTAGAAGGTCATCGATACTTTGATTTGATTAGGACTGGGCGAGCTGCTGCCATATTAGGCCCCTTAGGATTCAAGGAAGGCGTGAATGAGGTACTGCCAATTCCGCTGTCCCAGATACAAGCCACAAATGGTGCCATTACTCAAAACCCAGGTTACTAGTTTCGAAAGCAAAAAAAAGATCAATGAGAAAGAATTATATAGGGAGCATAATATTACTAGCCCTGCTGCTTACGAGCTGTGAGGCTTTTGTTGAGAAGGACATCGTTTTGCCCGGTGCTCCTGCTGCTCCAAGCATGGAACTTACCCCTTCTGCTGATAACCCCAACTTGATCATTATTAAGGACCTATCGCAAGGATTCTTTTCGAGGGTTTGGGATATGCCGGGAGGAACACCTGCTACTTCGACCTTGGCAGTTGATACGATTCTTTTTACAAGGGCAGGAACTTATAAGATTACCCTACATGGAGCCGCAGAAGGTGGCGGGGGCACTTCCAGTGTAAGTCAAGAGATTGTAATAGAAGAGGATGCCCAAGTGGCTTGTACCGATGATATTACTTTGTTAGCAGGAGGGTGTGAATTGGGGCAGCAGAAGTGTTGGACCTTTAGTGGCGTTGCAGGAGCCATCACTGTCGGACCAACGCCTGGTTCTGGGGAATGGTTTACTTCTACAGCAGGAGGGCTAGATGGTGAACAGTACAATGACAGTTTTTGCTTTTCCTTTGATGGTACTCGATTCATTTATGATAACGCTGGTAGGACGATTGATCCTTGGAATGGCTACATCCCAGTAGAGTACACACCACCTGATGATTACACATGGTTGCTTTTACCTGGTGCTGGAGAAGGTGGCGAGACTCGAATTCAGTTACCTGAAGGCGCCTTTATGGGGGTCTGGGATTCTGGACCAAGCTATGATATCATTAGTCTAACTGAAACCACCTTGGTTGTGAGAAGCAAAATTGTAGGGGTAGATGGTTGGTTCGAATTAACGTTTGAAGCTAAATAAGAACAGGGGCATGAAGAGAACTATTATTTGGACAATCGGAGGGTTACTGCTGACCTTGATCGCCTGTGAGCAAGAGAAAGATACGGCAGAGGCGGAACCTGGTTGGCAGCTAGTATGGTCCGATGAATTTGAGGAAGAAGGCCTTCCAGATCCAGAGAGATGGAGCTATGATGTAGGCACGGCCTGTGAGAAACCTGCCGGGTGCGGCTGGGGCAATAATGAATTACAATACTATACTGAAAGCCGCGAAGAGAATGCCCGAGTGGAGAATGGTCACTTGATCATAGAAGCGCACCAGGAGCCTTATAAGGAGGACCGAGAATATACCTCGGCCAGACTCGTTTCGAAAGGAAACGGAGATTGGAAATATGGGAAGATTGAGATGCGGGCTATGTTACCACAAGGGTTCGGAACTTGGGCTGCATTCTGGATGCTACCTACTCAGCCTACCCATGGCGGTTGGCCATCTAGTGGAGAAATTGACATCTTGGAATACGTTGGATATGCTCAGGATACAGTTTACGGCACCGTTCATACAGATGCCTATAACGGAATGATTGGCACGCAACGTGGCGGAGAAATCCATCAAAAGGGAGTGGAATCAGATTTTCATACCTATTCAATAGAATGGTCCGAAGATGACATTTCCTGGTATTTGGATGGACAACAGTACTTTCATTTTAAGAATGAGAAATCCGGCAAGGCTGCCTGGCCATTTGATCACGCCTTTCATTTGATCCTGAATCTAGCCGTTGGTGGCCATTGGGGGGGATCAAAAGGGATTGACCCAGATATCTGGCCTCAGCAGTATGTAATTGATTATGTTCGAGTGTATCAATCATCGATACAAAAACCGTCGCTATGAAAAAGTATTTGTTAGCTATAGTATTATTGAGTTTCCTCGCTTGTGACCTTGATAATGAATTACCTGAAGACAACATCTTGCAAGCTCCTAAAATCTCCATTATTGGAGGAGAGGTGATGGAGGGGGATGAGAATGTATTCTTTGATTTCCAAGTAGAGTTGTCTTGGTCTTATAATCAGATCGTAAGTGTCGATTACCAGACAATCCCTGAGACGGCAGAGGAGGGGGTAGATTATATCGGAACAAACGGGACATTGGTGTTTTCTGCTGGGGAAACGGTAAAAGACATTCAAGTAGAAATCATTGGAGAAAACATTCTAGAGGTAGAAGAGAGCTTCAAAGTAGAATTGAGCAATCCAATGAATGGAGGACTACTAATATTTGCTGCTCAAGGACGGATTCAAAACGACGATGGGGCAGGAGATTTGGTTATTCCTACTACTGGATATAGTTCTCCGTCCTCTTATGATGGTATGAGCTTGATTTGGAGTGATGAATTTGAAGATGATGCTTTGAATACTGACGACTGGACATTCGAAATAGGTCGGGGGAATAATGGCTGGGGAAACAATGAATTGCAATATTATCGAGAAGAGAATACCAGCTTAGAAGATGGTTTCTTAGTCATTGAAGCAAAGAAAGAAAACTACAATGGTGCGGATTATACTTCCTCTCGAATGATTACACAGGGGAAGGAAAGCTTACGCTTTGGGCGTGTAGATATCCGAGCAGTATTGCCTGAAGGCCAAGGACTGTGGCCTGCCTTGTGGATGTTAGGAACTAAAATTAATGCCGTTGGATGGCCAGCTTGCGGAGAGATAGACATCATGGAATTGGTGGGTAATCAGCCAAGCCGAGTGCATGGAACAGTACACTATGGCAATAGCTCTAGTAACCGACAGATGGACGGAGCTTCAACTGCTCTATCAAGTGGTCTGAAATTTTCAGATGAATTTCATGTGTTTTCTCTGGTATGGGAAGAAGACCGCATTCAGTGGCTAGTTGATGATCAAGTCTATCACGAGTTTACGAAATCAGAAACTGGAAGTTTTCCGTACCCATTCAATGATAACTTTTTTGTGATCTTCAATGTGGCTGTTGGAGGTGATTGGCCAGGTAGTCCGGATGCGGCCACCGTGTTTCCACAACGCATGATAGTAGACTATATTAGATATTTCCGTTGAGCAAAATACCTTCTCTGACAATTTTGTGGTCAGCATTTTAGATGGGGACCTCGCGACCAGCGTAAGCAGAAGTTTCAGCTTAAAGACTGACTCAAAGTCACAAAAATTGTTAGAGAACTGCAAAATAGAAACAAGAAACACAAACTACTACTTGTTGATCGAGGCCAGAGGCTTGGTCAATGATTAACCCAGACGAGATTGATTTATATTTTGTAGGATGATTTTTTGAATGATAGTTGGGGAGTTTCGCTGATGGTGCGTCAGCTTACTCCCTGATCATCATTTTCTGTGCTTACTGCTCTTTTCCCTTCTTGTTTTTGTTCCCCACTCTTCATTTCCATCTATGGCAAGTCCGATTATTGTTCTGCTGTAAGAGGATATTTCGAATTCTCAGCTATGTGGCAATAGCTAATCATTCGTACTTAGCATCTGATGTAAATTGCTTCTTAGGAAAACTTTAAGAGTGTAATTGAATTCACTACATACTAGTAGTGTATCTTTTTCAGTTTTAAGAAGACTTTAAAACTAAGAGGCCAACGAATTGTGATTTAAGCTTGTTCCATAATAATCCAGAACATATTCTTTAATAATATCTACTACATATGAAAAATTACATGCTTGCCCTCGTAGCCTTGTTGGCTTTCTTGCCTTCACAGATTTCTGCGCAGTACAATCCAGTTGCCTTGGAGAAGGCAGAAGAAACAATGAATGCCTTCAAGGCCAAAGACTCAAAATTTGAGGTATACTTCGAAGACGCCTATGGTTATGCCGTTTTCCCATCCGTTGGCAAAGGTGGTTTTGTGCTAGGTGGTGCCCACGGTGGTGGAACAGCCTTTGAACAAGGAGAGCCGATTGGAAAAGCACGAATTACACAACTGACGATTGGGTTTCAAGCCGGTGGACAAGCCTACCGACAAATTATTTTCTTTGAAACCCGAGATGATCTTGTACGATTTAAGAATAATAAAATCGAGTTTGCTGCTCAGGCCTCTGCCGTAGCGGTCACAGAAGGTGCTTCGACCAATCTGGCCTATAATGATGGTGTTGCGGTATTTACAATGACCAAAGGTGGATTGATGTATGAGGCTTCATTGGGAGGACAACAACTTACCTATAAACCTTATAAGAAAAGACCTCGCCGTTAGGCGGGGTTCCCCGTATTCCCTTTTGTGAAAAACGCTTTTCTAGTTGATGGCCAAGATGTTAAATTTAGACTCCTTGCTCACCGAGACAGACCCTGGTTTTCGGTACCAAAATGATTTTAGACAATATCTCGAATCTTTTGCCCCGCTATCAGATCGAGCCTTCCTGCAATTATGGGCTCTGGTACGTTTTAAAGTAGTGCCGAAAGGAACATATCTATTACGTGTAAATCAAAGGGCAAGGGACTTATTATTTGTTTGTCGAGGCATTCTTTGTTCAGAATACCTGACGGTTGATGGGGCGAGGCATATTAAGAACTTCTTTGTAGCGGGAAATTTTGCGGGGTCGACAGTTTCTATGTTACAACTTAGCCCTTCAGCCTTTGCCATTCAAGCCTTAGAAGAGAGCAAGGTATACCTGATGGATTTCAGAAAATACCGATCACTAATACATCAAGAAGCAGAACTAGCTCGCTTATATATTGCCTATCTCGAACGCAATTGGGTAATAGAAAACGAGCGGAAACAAATTTCCTTTGCTACTGAGACTGCAACTGAGAGATACCTCACCTTTTTAACCAAATATCCAACTCTAGATCAGCGTGTTTCACAGTTGAATATTGCTGCATATCTCGGGATTACCCCTACGCAATTGTGCCGTATAAAGAATAATATATGAAGTAGGTTTGGTGGTACTGTATTTCTTTATTTATCGGCATCAACATATGTAAAGGCACCTGCTCGTTTTGCCCCTTAATTTTGGGGCATGAATCAATTAACAATACTGGCAATAGCTTTTTTGGGGGGTATATTTTTGGCCATTCAAGGTGGGTTTAATGCCCAACTGGCTGCCCACTTAAAAAGTCCTTTATTAGCCGCAGTGGTCGCTTTTTCAGCTAGCGCCTGCCTTGGTCTTTTTTACCTTTTATGTAGTAATACTCCCTTTCCGGCTAAATCTAGCCTGGAAACGATTCCTTTTTACTTATGGTTTGCGGGCGCTTTTTTCAGCCTCCTGGGCATTTGCCTATACTATTACACGATACCAATCTTAGGGTTAGGGCAAATGATCTCTTTAGGGCTATGTGGTCAACTTCTCTTTTCAGTTGTAGCGTCCCATTTTGGTTGGTTTGAATTACCCGTACAAGTCATTGATGGCCGGAGAATCTGGGGGGTGATAGCTATGGTTGTTGGTATTGTACTTATCCATTCCAATGAAATGTTATAGAACGATATTACTCAGACGTAATTTTCTCTCAATGTAAAATGTGATTTAGAATTACTTAATGAGAATTACTCGTCTAATGAAATGAGTGACAATCTTTTCAAACCAACGCTTCATCATGAAAAAGTGGCTTTTCTTTCTGCTAGTAATCTTTGCTGTATTGTATTTGCGCAGGGTAGGAGAGAGGGGCGATAATTCAGCAGTCCCTTCCAACACGAATAGCTGTGCGGTGGATGCTATCGATTTGGAAAGACTCCTTAATGCTTATGCAGCCACTATTGAAGCCCAGCCCGAAAAGTGGATGTATAGCAATAAGGCTTCTGATTATCGAGACTGTTCAGGAATGTTTTTAAGGCTTTGTGAAAACATGCAGGATCAAGTTTGCAATAAATTTGCTTTTCCTGATAGATCTTTTCACAGCACTAGAGACTTAGCTAGCTGGTACGCCAAACATGGCAAACTGAGGTTGATCTGGGACCCTAGTGCAAACGAACAATATATTCAAGTCGGACAAGTCATGTTCTATGGGAAAGCCAACAAAAAAATCCCAAATCGCTTCGATTTATCTAGCTTAACTGCCCCCTATCCTAAGGGCTTATTAGCACATATGGGGGTTGTGGTCAGTGTCAATCGAGATGAGGAAACAGGAAAGCTTGAATCCTATACGCTTTACCATGGCCGAAGTAGTGGTAAGGCAGCTACCCGATCTATTATCCGAAGCTCCCAGAATCCAGATTTTGGCAACTGGGGCCAACCTTGGTTGGGCACTGCCTCTTTACTAGTTCGCCCGTAGGAGCAAACAATCATTTGAGTAACTGGTCGGATTTCTAGAATGATCAGCAGAAAAGATTGGGTGGTTGGACACAAACTAAGGAGTTTGAATAGAAAGGACTGAAAACTGCAACCTTCTACAAGGGTGATCAGTCGTTTTGCCACTAAACCCATCTCTTTTTATGAAAAAAACCAAGTATTTATCCTTAGCCCTAGTGTTCACTCTGGGCTTGTCTCCGATTTATCCTGTTGAAGCGCAGAAAATGGACCATCAGAGCCTCTTGGAGGATCTTGATTTTCTTCAATCCGAACTAGGACGTCTATCCGCTTACTATGATTTACACGCTAAATCAATCGATGCTAAATTGGAAGATTTTTCCGCCAATCTTCCCCTTCAAGATGCCATCACTACAACTACATTTGGCATATTCCTTAGCAATACCTTAGATGAACTCGGGGATCGCCATGCTAGGGTGAGAATACCAAATCTTCCTAATACTCAATTCTTGCCTTTTGTGGTAGCTCCTCTTGGTGATAGGGTGCTGGCCCTAAGACCAAACCGAGAAATCAGGCAATACGAATTATTTTCTCCGAATTTCCCCTATCTCCGATCCATTAATGGAGAGCCTATCAATACTTTCTTACATCAAATCAGCCCAATGCATAGAAAGGCTCCGTCCCTAGCCCTACACAGTCGAGGAGTCAAAGCTCTGAAATACATGGAAGAAAACTATGCTATTATGGAACAGCCCCTACCTACAGTTTTCTCCTTTGTTTTTGAATCTAAGGACAGGCAGTCCGCAAAAGCAATAAGACTTCCTTTGGAAACGAATCGCAGAAAATATAGGACTTGGGGTGAGAGGTTCTATCAAAATTATCAAGGCTTGGATGATGATGAATTTAATCAAGCCAAAGTAATAGAAAGCCTTTTTTCGACAAAGGATGATATTGCATATGTACAGATCCCGGCCATGGTGCAGCCGCATGAAGCACCCGATTTTTTCAATGCTATGGGAGAATTCATCGAACGGCAAAAGGATAGTAAAGCGCTAATTATTGACGTTCGAAATAATGGAGGAGGAGGCCGAGCACTTATTTGGAAACTTGCTTCTTATATTGTCCATCCAGACTCTATCCACGTCGTAAATATTGCTAGACAAAAAGCTCCTTTACCACTTTCAGCAGAATGGCAAAGAGATTTGACCAATCGTTATCTATATCCTTTAGAAGCATACGATCAGGAGGCGCAGGGCGTAATTAAGCGATTCATGCAGAGATTCAAACCTAGCGTTTCCTTATCAACCGATAAGTTTAGTGACTTTCACTTTGCGCTGTTCGACGGTAGAAAACGGAATGAAGGAAAACCTCATTACAAGCGACCAGTCTATATCCTGATGAATGAACGATCATTTAGTGCAGCTTCTGTTCTTGCTGCTACTTTTAGAGGACTCCCCAATGTTACTCTAGTAGGGGAGCAGACGGATGGTTCTAGCGGCAATAGTGAGTGGATACGACTCCCCAATTCCCAGATACGCGTGAAACTCAGTACGATGATCTCTTTTCAAAAAGATGGCCAATTGTTGGATGGGTTTGGAACTGAGCCAGATATTCAACTGTCTAGAAACTTAGAACAAGTGCTTTGGCAAAAAGACACACAACTCTTGGAGTTGAAGAAAATAATTGCAGAACGGGCAGTGGATAGGAGATAGCCACAAGTGGTTTTTTGTACACAGTGTAGTGCACGGCATGGAACAAACTCATGGTCGATATCTCAAATTCACTACCATTGTTTTCGGTACCTTATCTTCTATTTTAACAAAAAGCTATGCTCCGGTTTTTAAGAAAAACAAGACGAAAATTGTTCAAGAAACGCCAATTTCGGAAATACCTATTCTATGTGATGGGTGAAGTCTTTTTGATCGTAATGGGAATTGTGATTGGAGTGAGGTTAAGTAATTGGAATGAAGTGGGGAAACAACGGAAGTTGGAAGCGAAACTATTGGCAGAGATCAAAAATGATTTACTGGACACAAAGGATGAATTGCTAGTTGATTTATCTTCTCATCGTCGGGCTATGTATAGTGGTATGATCATTAGTAATGTGTTGCGGAAAGAATCTAGCTTTCACGACTCTCTTTACTATCATTTTTCCCGATGCTTTAATGATCGACAGCTTTACCCTAAATCTGGCGGCTATGAATCTATGAAATCATATGGTGTAGACATTGTATCTAATGATAGCATCAGGAAAAGGATCATGGATGTTTATCAGTTGGATTTGAAAAGGGTCGTGGAATTTGGGCAAGCCAATCCTAAGTATGATATACCACTCTTGTTATTACCTTACCAGCAGACTCATTTTCGATTAACAGATGAAGTAGATCGGCAAAGAACGATGGAGGGAGTAGCGCTCCCCGTCTTATTCTATGATTTAGCGCTTCATTCTTTCATAGATTTACAAAATGATCAACTTTTTTTAATGGACCTACAAAGATCCTTTAGTATTAGACGGCAGAAAATAGGGAGACACATCGCATCATTAAAAAGAATTGATGCCTTGGTTACGGCTATTGATGAAGAGCTGAAAAGACTAAATGGATCCTAGAATTGAGAAATAGGATATATTGATGTATTGACTTAGAAAATTGGGTTACCCGAGTCCGCTTTTAAAAGTCGCAATCTTTGGGCAAAGGCTCCTTTTCGGCCAGACCCTCGGCAAAATCACTTGCGAGGTCTATGGCAGTAAACCCCGCAGCAGGGCTGCCTTTCATTACTTGGGTGCCATACCCTTTATTATTCATATGCGCCCGAACATATACTTCGACTTCAGAATCGATCGTTACTGCCCCACCTGACCTGGTGAAGGGCTGCTCGCTAACATGGCTGTGTAACAATACTCTTCGATACAAAAGATCGCCATCCAAGGAAAGAACTTCCCACCAATCGGCATATTGATCGCAGCCTGTATCTGGACTTTCGACAGTTACCGAAAAATTATACTGCTGTGGATTTCCTTGAACCTCCACTTTAATAACTGCTGCTCCTTCCTGAGAAGACATTTCTTCCTCCTGCATCTGATCGTTTCCTTTGATCTGATTTTTTTTAGAGCATGCAAGCAACAACACACCACTGATAAGCAATAGAGTCAAATAACGCATAGAAAGTAATTAATTCAAGTTGCGATCTATAAAGACTTATCAAGAGAAAAAGCAAAAATGAAAAGGACGACCTTCAAAAGAAACCC